>ERZ842401.11-NODE-11-length-226629-cov-6.627062_pt1 | contig 226629 bp, 202 predicted proteins | sample MGYA00521270_ERZ842401 | MGnify/ENA primary metagenome ERZ842401 (study PRJEB31892, sample SAMEA3878208) | bioreactor metagenome | biome: Moose rumen | place: Sweden | collected 2011-10 | study: EMG produced TPA metagenomics assembly of the PRJEB12797 data set... | reverse complement strand
AACAGTCGCCAGTGTTGGTAGCAGCTGACCAGTTGCCAGTGTTGGTAGCAGCTGACCAGTTGCCAGTGTTGGTAGCAGCTGAACGGTTGCCAGTGTTGGTAGCAGCTGAACAGTCGCCAGTGTTGGTAGCAGCTGACCAGTTGCCAGTGTTGGTAGCAGCTGAACAGTCGCCAGTGTTGGTAGCAGCTGACCTTTCTTTTTCAGATTTCTTGGAATTCTTCCAATCAACCTTATCAAGAATAAACTTTACACCGGCTTTGATAATACCTGCAATACCAATTTCGGCAACGATTTTGATATGTGAGAATGCAGCTTTTGAATCAGAGTCTTCTTCATGCGATTCTTTACCAGAGCATTCAACTTCACAAAACCTAGAATTTCCGTCAGGTTCATAATAACTGAATGCATCAAACGGATTTTCACATGCATGAAATCCATTCTCACAGCATTTGATATCGCCGTCCATGTTGTATTCCTTTCCAACTTCGTATTGGAAATCTCTGCACTGAAGATTCTTATTGAATCCCTTGTAATAAGTTTTACCCATAGATATACCTCTCAAATATGGTTTCTACAAATATTATATATACACGTTTTACCAATATTTACAAAAAAAAATAACTCGCGGGAATTACCCGCGAGTTATCATCAACCGTACAACCTTATCAGTTTAAGCTGCATTCTTAACGAAGACTTCTTTAAAAAGTCTTTCACTGGAAAGAATGTCGTCGATTGGTAGATATTCGTCATTTGTCTGAGAAAGCCTATGTTTGTAGACAAGTTCAGGCTTTTCAGATGTCTTGAATATCCAATAATTCGTTTCATCCCAGCAATCGTTATCGTTGGTCCGGATTTCTCCGATTTTGTCGGAGAAAAGTTTGTTGAGAGTTTCCACGATTTCTGCATCAGAATGGTCGTTATCGTAGAGTTCGATCATCTTTGATTCAACCTGATTGATGTAGAACATCCGGAACGGATCAAGGTTGTAAAAACAAAATGTGTTTTCCATAGTTGTGTACCTCCCAGTACTTATATTATTTACATGATATATTTCCGAATTAATTAATTATACGAAAAAAAAACTGGATGCTATTATAGCATCCAGATATGTCGATTTCAGCGTTCAGTTATTTCTTAACTGATGTGAATTCCTTTACGATTCCGGCGATATTGTCGAATACAGTCTTGTATCCTTCGAGCAAAACAACTTCCTCTTTTGGAAGTTTTGATTGTTCTTCGGTTATCAAGTTTGCATCAAGTGCAACAGCCACAACCAAATCGTGAATAAGGTTATCACAATCAATCTTTTCAGGAAGCTTATCGACAGCTTTCATGAACTGAGCTCGTTCTTCAGCAGACACTTCTACAACATCCATAACGCCGTTTTCGTCGTGCTTGATTTTAAGACTATCCATAAGATCAATCATAACGATAACAAGACGGTTCATAGCGTCACGAGTTTCCAAAAGTTTCTGCACAGTTTCTTCAGAATGAATATACGAGGCCAGCTTATTTGCAATCAACGCTTTAGCTTCTGAGGTGTGGAGTTTTTCAAGATCTGAATTTAATCTTGACATAAACCCATCATATTTGTCATTCTTCAAAAGCCATGTAAAGAATTCTGAAATATGAATCTGAACTCTACCATTAACGGCTTTATCGGCAATTTCCTGACTCCATTCCATGAATTCCGATTTGTCTTTCATATTGAAAATGCATCGCCACTGATCTGCTCGATTTTTAAGAACTTTGAGTTTCTCGCGATATTTCTCAAATACCGGGTTTTTAGACTCTCCGTCCCAGTCTTTATAACCATCGGGTTCAGATTCGCAAGCCAAATCTTCATCCGTACAAACTGTAACAGAATCTGAGTTATCATGCGGAAATGGAATTGCTTCAAGGATATCCTTTTCCGCAAACAGTGGAAGAACTGAACACTGACCAATCATCACATAATGCGAATGTGTGTCTCCATCAGAACCTTTCAATTCGATCATGATGCCATGAATATAAGCATCTTGATATTCATTGTCGACCTTTGAAATACACACGCTGCAATCTTCAGACCTTAAAGACCAACACTTGACCTGATCTTTTCGAATAGTAAACTTAAGCTTACCTTTTGAAGAAAGTTCACCATAATCGATAAAATCTGTCATCTCGCGCTGTCCATGATAATTGATTTTTGACAGATTCAACACATATCCGTCGATTTTATTTTCACGAAGTACTGCAATCTGAGACTCGTGTTGATCTCCTGTCATGATAAATTCGATTGTAACCGTAATATCTCCGGTTTTTGGATCGAATTCCGATTCCCACTGAAGAGTTTTGTCGTCGAGATTCAACGTCGTAGCCGCACCATTTGGAATATCACAACTGAAGATTAAACTGATACCGACTTTACATTCGACAAATTCATAAATCATTTTGTCAATAAGATCGGCAGTCAACCCATCCATCCCGTTCTGAGATATAGCCACAACCAATCCATCCGGGGATTCATCTTTCATGATTGAAGCTTTCTCTTTAAGCTTTGCAATCTCTTTATCGAATCTTTCGATTCTTCCAAGTTTGTAATCCATATTTTCCTCCAAGGATTTATATTCGCATTGAGATGATATATACCAAAAAATAAAAATGGACTGGCTTTCGCCAGTCCAGCCCATCAGGCACTTGACCTATCACCACTCGGTGGGTGGGAGGGGAAAATACCGAGTGGAGACATAGTTGGTCAATTTGAGGGAAGGTAGGAGTCGAACCTACGTTTGTCTAGCTAGGACCGTAATTTGTGACATTGTCACCCGTTATACGACATCCCCCACATTGGATACATTTATATTGCGGAACCCTTTCAATGCCGCTTAAATCGACTGCGGATCTCATACAGTGTTGAGATAGTACTACTATTAGAACTCCGGTTTTGACCCTGACGTAACGTCGCCTAACCTGTTCATCCGCATGATTATACGTATCCGAAAAACGCTAGATTTAGCGTCGTCCGGTCGTTCTTTGATTACATCGAAAGCTAATTTTACAAATGGACTAGCAACCACTAACTGCGAGATCGCATATTTTCACCCAGCTTAGATGAATTATTACGAAGTCCGTTAAACGAATGATGTGCGAAAATGATCGTCGACGTTATAACAATCAAGATCAAATCAATCGTCGATAGAAAGTACATTTATGTTACCACTTGTGTACTTATCTAATATTTTACTTTGGCTTAAAGTCTATTGGTTTGAATCTGTTGGAGAATTTAAGTTCTCACAAGATTGGATATACTTGACAACTCCATCAGACCATCCATTGATATGAATCCACTTACTAGAACGCTGATAAAACACCCCGTGTTCATCACATCCAACGTTTACAATGTAACCGCGTCCTTTGAAATGAACAAGTGATGCTACCGCAGGAGATGAGCATCCAAGGTAACCCGAAAATCCTCCGGTTATGGTTCTATCCTGTTCATCGGTTATAAGAATAACTCGATCAATCGTTGTACCGGTGTGTTCATAGCTGTCAAGAACAGCTTTAAGACAACCGTACACATCAGTTCCACCACCGACATTTCTCAAAATTGCATCAATCAGTCCAAATCCTCTACGAGTAGGAAGCTTCATAGCATTCGTGCTGAATGAAAAGCAAAGTGCATCATCACAGATTTGCCTAACAATCGCGGCAACTGATGCAGCAACATCAACCCTACGAAGATTAGATTTGCTGCTCAACTCAGCATCCATACTTCCAGAAACGTCAACCATGAAGAGAGTAGTTCCAGGAAGACGTCCTATAGTATTTATAGACTCAAAGAGTTTCTCTTCAAGCTCGTCTTCCAAATCTGGCGCTGCTCTCCACGCACCTACAATTTGAAATGGGAGGATTTTTGACATATTCGCTTCACGGATCTTAGACTTTATGGTCGCACGAGAAATGTTATTCTGTTCGAGATTTCGAAGATTTCGTAACAATGCCAGCGCTGGAAGACGGTTCTCTTCGAGAAGACGATTCCAGGTTGCACGTTTATCAACTTTCTCACCCTTTCCAGACAAAGCAGTTTCCCAAGTATCTGGGACAGCTAGGGTTCCATCTACGATTTTCTTCCATAAGGCACTTTGAATTTCATCCTTAGGAGTCGGACGAACGATCCTAATGACATCCCGAAGTTTCATAGCTTTTGTATTACCTTTGTATTTACCAAATTGATATTCGTCAAATTTGGTAAACGCCATCTGAATACCTTTGCGAATTGCCATTGAAAGAGGACGTTTCTTCTCGCCATTCGGAGTGTCTTTCCACCAAAGAGAAAGGAGTTCGGCCATGTCGTCAACTCTGGTGATCGTTTTATAAACATCTTCCTTCTTGAGCATTTTATTTTCTGCCATACATACAAGCAGGTATAGAGGAAGATGCCGAAGGTGATTTACATCTTTAGATTCATGAAGAATTTGAAGAGCCTGATCTCTTGTAATCTTCTTCATGTTTTCTTTGATGCTTTCTGCTACAGAAACGCCATCGATGTAATAGTCATCTTCCCACAGCAAGCATGTCATACACTGACGCTGGAGAAGTTCGAACGGCGTTAAAACGCGCTCTTTGGTTGCTTCTACTGAAGCTTTAGCATTTACGCTACTCATACAAAACTCCTAAGAGATTAAAAATATAAACTCGGGGTGGAATATCCACCCCGTCGTTCTCAAAAATTAAGCACGACAAGTGTCAAAGCGAGTATAATAGATATCCAACCAGGGATATATAATTTGACAGATCTTTACTGAGTAACTCACTTTTACAGAACGTGCTTTTATCGGAACTAGCCGGGCTCGAACCGGCGACCTTCTGCGTGACAGGCAGACGATGTAACCAACTCATCTATAGCTCCAAATAAAATGTACATGAAGATAAAAATCGTTGCAAGATATTTTTCGCCTAACAGTCGATAACCCACGAAAGAAGGCTTGAGATATGACTTAACAAAATCTCTTTTTCGGCCGGGTGTAATTGTTACGATCGTAACAAAAACGTCATGACCTAATCTGCATGATTAACACTCTAAGTAACTCACAACTACAAAACTTCATGTACAGGCGGTATACTTTGCGCAATCTGCATACCAGAGATAATTGCCGCAGATATAAAGCAGCAGATATAAAGCAGCATGTCATGCGCAATTGATTAAACCGCGAATTCCAAGCGATATATCAATCGCAAAGAAAACATCAGCGGTTTAACGACAACGATTGGAGTCGAACCAATAATTCCAGCGTATTTTCATGATCGAAGTAACTCAATTCTACAAAACCCCTATGGGATAAAATTGGTTAAACTACATATTCCCGGCGACATATCAATCGCAAGGATATAAGCGGTTTAACAACGACGAATCGAGTAAACTGTTAGCTGGCGTGTTACCATTTCACCACGTTGTCAAATTTATAATATAAAACCTCATTCGTTTTTAATTTAATGAGGTGTAATGCAATAAAATGCTGGATTCTCGTACCAGCACACCACGAATTGATCCTTATCAATATGGTGACGCATGTATCCTCTAGTTGAAGCGAAGTCGTGGATGTTTACACGTACCATGGATGGCTGTCTCTCCATCCGTCTCCAACTTATCATTCCGGCTCCCCGTGAGCGTTCACGATGGTCGAGCTTCCCACCTATCCCATTTACATGCGTAGGGTCATTATTTAAGGAGGTACATTTTGCAAGAACGCGAATCATAGCGTGACTATGAGGTATAAAAGGACGCAAACAAATGTTCGAACTTTTTTACTTCCAAGAGATGCAAATCGTATCTACTACATAAGTGTTAGTAGCTGTGTTTTTTTTTTAAATAGTTATCGTTGACAACTTTAATGGATCTCTGACATCTCCAACATCTTTTGCCAATCTATTGTAATGAACTATAAACTTCGAATCTGGAGCAATTGGTTTTACAGAGTTTTTATAGTGTGACAAATCTACATCGTTGTCTGAAAATATTTCGATTTCGTCAAACATCATCCCATACTCAAGATATTTTGTAATCATCGGGGCATATCCGTGAGAATTTGATACTGATGCAAATATTAATCCAGGATCTGGTTTACAACCATAAAAATCTGTATAGATTCGAAGAATATCGAATGACCCTTCAGCCATGACCAACTTTAAATACGGAGCCATTGTATTCACATTTGTTGGAACCACATATGCGCTACTTGTTTCAACGTCAATTCCGTTTCGTTTCATCATCCAATCTGGATATATCAAATATTGTGTGTATCGCTGATCTGGATGTGGACGGATGTCTCTAAAGTTAATATGTGTATTATCAAACGATACAAACCCGATCCCATTATTATGAAGAGACCGAAGCATCGATTGAACTCCTCTACCATAATCTGGATTTGGTTTAAGTTTATTCTTCATAAAGAACTGTCTTAAATCTAAAACCAATTTAAATTTATCTGGATTATCGCATAACTCTTCACATCTCAATCGATTCCAAAGATAATCTTTCTTGAAAGACATGTTTTCTATGAGATTTTCAAGTTTTGAATATTCGAATTTCTTAGCGATAACGTTTGATCCAGATCTTTGAAAAGATGACGCAATTTGTTTATTAACGTTAGTCAAATATGATAAAAGCTCATCGCTTTGAATTCCTATCTTTTTCGCAACGTCAACACTCATACCTCCAGCATGAGCATTACACAAAAAGCATCTATATGCAAACGTAATCTTACCATGTCTAGACGTTGGAACCATTGATATCCCAAAATGAGCATGCCTAGGATCTTTTTTAGAATCTCCACAAAATGGACATCTAATCATAACGTCTTTTGAATGTGGTCCACCCTGATGAACTGGCAACATAGCCAGTTCGGATCTCATTATTGTAACCGCTCCGGCTGAATCTATGGCCATAACACTTACCTCACATTTTGGTGTTTGATTTCACTTAGATCATGAATATCTAAAAAGAAAGCCGGAGGGACAATCTCCCTCCGGATTAATTATGCACCGAATGTGAATGAAAATTCAAGAGATTTCGGTTTCAAATCTTTAACCGCAATATCTTTAAACGTATACCTATAGAACGGTATGACTCGTTCATATGTGCGATACGTTACTGGACGACCGTTGACAATCCGACCTTTAACAGGTTTATCGATAGGGATTGCAAAGTACAATGCGATCTCATTTATAACCCCAGTTAAATTTTTCAATCCTCCATTAAGACTTGTTGTTGCGACAATTTCTTCAGGAGAAATTATACCAGTTACATTAAACTCGGTATGAAGACCAGCAGACGATCCGATTGTGTTTATCGCAACGTCAGTTTTCTTCAAATGAAACGCGTTATAATATTCTGAGTTTATAAACGTTTCTACAGGAAGTCCATATTCCGGTTTATTTAACGGGTATCCTTTGATATATAACAGCGGGAGAATATTTCTAAGATCCCGGAGTTTTGATTCGGATTCATCATCCGGAAGTTTTTCTGAAGTTTCAATGATTGCAAGATTCCCAGTTTTATCGGTTTCAATCAGATCTAGTTCATTTACCTGATTGGTTGCACCATTTCCGATTCCTACTAATATCGTCGGTTCGATCGTTCTAGAGAATTTTGCACTCTTTATGCCCAATTTAACTTCCAAGAAATCATTTGGTTCATTACGTAAACCAAAATATCTTGTCAAATACTGACGATATTGGTTTGCATAATCACTAACGTTCGATTTAATCGATTCTGGAATAGATGCTTTTATCATTTACTACCCCTCAGTCTGAATTGGTTCTTCATCTACAGGTTCGCCGGTCTGGTTTGTATCAGATTCATCATTCAACGAATTATCTGGTACTGGTTCAGACGTTTGATCTGATGTAGTTTCCGATCCATCATCAGAATTCGTTTCAACGTCAGTAGAACTTTCAGGTTCAATGACCGTTGCCGTATCCAATGTCAAATCAAACACAAATGCTATTCCGTTTTCTGGAATTGAATCAACCTTAATTGGTTCAAATTGAATCTTGAAGATCGGAACAACGTTGATCAAATCTTCCTTCGGTCGATTGTAATTAAAATATGCCGCTGGGTAATTTCGAGAATTTTCGAATATCTGAACCAAAACGCCGGCATAAACACAAATCTCAGAAATCGAATCTCCGGTTACAAACGACTTAATATTCAGGTCTTCTTTTGTAAGGATACAAGTTACTCGAATAGAATCATCAAGTTCGGTTTCGCCATAATTCGTAATCTTTGTAACCTGAGCTTCCTTTGTATAATATTTGCGATACCAATAATTCGCAAAACAGACAGGATTGAATACTTTATAATCCGGAGTCAAACCATCTCGTACATTTGAGAAATGTAATGGAATTATAGAAATTAGATCGGTTGAACCAATTGTGTCTTTCCCAACTTCATCTTCTGGTATATCCCATTCAACGATCGAGGCTTTTGTAGTTTTTACAAAAGACTTTATCCTTCGAGTTGCTATAGAATCGTCAGACCCGTTACCAACTCCAAATACAAAATGAAGATTTTCTTTCGAAGGCTTCGATGACGGCAAATTGTATGATGCCGGAGTCGTTCCAAGTTTCACATTAAGAAACTCAAACTTAGATTCCGGAAGTTTAAATCCAGCAGTTTCAAGATACGTTCTTCGAGCGTTTTCTTCGGCAGACTGGATTGACTGGATGTAACTAAGAACCATTTCTGATCTCCTCGATGATTTTACCATCTTTATCTTCTTCTTTCATTTCTTTAACCTTCCCATCAAGAGTTGTAGCAACTCGATTGAGTTTATTACCAGCAATAAACTCAATACTGAGAATTCCGGCAACACCCATAACTTCGTTATGTGGAAGATTTTCAGTCTTGAAAATATAATAGCACAAGCTCACAGCGATCGAAATGATATTCCATGCGTACACTAAGAACCGATATCGATTGATATTTACGATCTTACCTCTCCCTGTCGGAAGTTGAGAGTTTTTAATAAACGCATCGCTATATTCAAGCCCCATGTACGTAAATGTGGCCACTCCAGCAATTATCGCCAAATACGAAAGATTGTGTACAGAATTTTTAAGGATCACTTTCAATCCGATACACAAACAGAGATACACCATCCAAAAAATCAACGTTGGCAGCGTCTTTGATTTTGACGTGTTGATTTTCATCTGTTCGGTTCTCGTTACAGTGTAATCGAGAATTTTATTTGCAGTAGTTTCAAATTTCGTTTCTTTAGATTCAGTTTCAGTATCCGAATTATCGTCTACAACCGTATAAGTTTCACTCATTTGAACCTCCTAAAAGTTTTATAGATTACCCAGATGTTTCAATAGATCAAACCCCCACACTCTAAGATTTCAACAGTTTTACACTATAAAAATGCGAATTTAAGCCTGAAATTTCAATGTGTTTTTATGAAAAAAAAATGGAGACTGGCACTCGCCAGTCTCCTCCCAGTGATCGATCCCTGATTTATGTCAGTGCAGGGTTACACCGCTTTGGCCTTCTTTGCAGCTGCATCATCAGACTGTTTAGCTTTAGCAGCCTGATTGAGGATGTCTGCATTGAGAGCGGCCTTGAAACCTTTGGAGAACTTCATCGCCGGGACATCGTGTTCCGGAATTGTGTATTCACCGCCACCAGCAAGGTTGTTCTTGCGGGTCTGTTCAGCGACATGCTTTGTTGCGATTGTACCAAATCCAGGCATCGGAACGACACCAGAGATTTCGCCGTCATTTTTCGGACGGTTCGCAATAAGAGCTTCTACAACTACCTGAGGATAAGCTGCAATAACTTTTCCAACAGATGCTTTTGTCTCGCCTGACTGTTCAGCGATGTTACCGATGAGTTCATCCTTCCCAAGGATGATATCCTTTTTAGCCATAATCGGCCCTCCTACTAAAGAGTTCTGCAAGTATTATGAATACTTGAACTCATATTCGAATTTATTGAGACATGTTTTAGATTCGGTGTAAATCTCCTGAAATCTCAGGCATATCTCTTTATGCATTTGTTTGTCGACAGTTTAAAAATATACTGAAGTTTCAGCACTTTTTAACAAAATCAACTAAAATCTCCACCAAGTCCACCGTCATCGCCTCCATCAGAAGAATCGGATCCTGTAGAATCGTCATTCTCATCAGGTTTTATCAGCTTGATACTAGCTTGTGTGATAAGAGTTTTGGCAGTTTCAACCATCATATCAAACTCATCCCACGGCAGTCCAGGAAGATATTTCTTGAACATGCCAACTTTAAGCTTATTCTTAAATTGATCGACATATTCAGATTTATCAGAATCCATAGCCAATTCTGTAGGAACGAGCATTTCGGTAAATGTATCGGCAAATGTTGATACGTTTGATATCTGGTCATTGAGAGAAGCAATGTTAAGACCTTCTGGTGATGGGAGGTCCAAGAATACGTTTGTAAGATCAATAAGATCTTGAACTGACGATATTCCTGAAGACCCAATTGTATCGTTTGATTTCAAGCTAGCTTTAACGGCTTCGACGTTTCCCCTAGTAAGAATCTTTTCAGGATACTTATTCCTAATAAGAATTCTTGCAAATTTAGAACAGCAAGCCTGATACTTTGCCTGCATCGATACAACTCTCGACATGAACAACGCATTCTGAAGTGAAATCGATCTTGCATACTCAGTATCGTCCAAAAAGTTTACAGCCGAATGTGGTACATACAACGAGTTGACAAACGATTTCAAAGCCTTTTCCATCAGCGAGTTATCCATATCAACTTGCTGACCTGGGATGGTTTCAAGCTCAATCAGCGGATTTCCATTATGACGAAGAGAAATGGTTCTTTGGAAAGTTCCTAACGATTTCATAATCGTATCGATATTTCCAATAGAATCTATAGAAGCTCGTTTAGCTTGCATTGAACGCATAACTTTTTGAACTGTCGCTTCTATACGATTGCTCATTCCGACTTCAACGTTAATCTGTTCTCTATCTGCAGACTTTGCAATCGCAATCATAAGATTCGTAATCAATGACGCGATATATACGTGAGCAAAAAACAGACCTCGTTGCATTACAGACACACCAATTCCGTTGTCTTTGTTTATTTCATGAGCAAAATAAACCATAGATTGAACTGGTACATACGTGATCTTAACTTCACGTTTAGTAATGTAATCGTCTTTTATAAGAGAGTAAATGATCGAGTTGAAAGCTTTGTCATCAACGATGTCCGGATTGTTTAATCTTTCAGAAATAGCTCTTGATAAAAGAGTTCTCAAAAGGTCAACCCTTCGAGCATCATCTTTGACATACATTGGAATGTCAACCATGTCCCTAATGATTACTCCAGCGCCATCAGACCCAGTCATTGATGAATTTGCGCCATACAAATTGGCTGCACCAAGACCAAATCCAGCAGACATTCCGCCATTTCGATAACCGAGAAGTGTAGCAACTCCAGATCCAAGATCGTCAGTTCCAGACCTCTCGATTACATAATATCCGATGTGACGACCATGCACCGAAATTGGAACAACTGTATCTGGCATCAATGGGATAATAACTGAGCCTGTTGAATGACGTTTGGTGTTCGAATTACCCTTAAGCTGATCGACAGCTTGGTTTAAAGTAATCGAATCTTCGAACGATAAAGAATCGTCAACATCCAAAACCCACGTGTCATAATTCTCATTGCGAGTGTGCATTTTTCCATCAGCACCTTTAACCTGGTGGGTTTTAGTGTGGCTTACTTTCTTGTATTTCGATGTAGACATCAGATTGCATACTGATTCTACATCGATGTCGAGAGCATTCGGATCTGAAGTGTATAAAGATTCCATTGACACAGCATTTGTACCACTAGCAACTTTATTGCGAGATTTTACACGTCTCATGGTTTTGATTTGATTACAAATTTTCGATGTATCTCGCATAACCATTGCTTCGGTTCCGTAAGTGAACTTAACTTTACTATTGACCATATTGTCAACAGCTTGAAGCATCTCGGTAATAACCTTTTTACGGTTCTTCTTATCTCTGGCTCTCTTTACGATTTTCTTTTTAGACTCATATGCGACATCAAATGTGTCTTTCTCTTCTTTTGACATATCTTTCGTGTCGACTCGAGCAGCTTCAAACTCCAACGAATCTTCATATATGTCAAGAAGACCATCGACGCATTTATCCATTTCAAGCGTGAAAGAATTTGCATCGTCAGTTTTCAAGATTTCGTTTCCAGACTCTGTTGTAAACCCGTCGATGTATGATTCCATCTTCACATCTTTTCCGTCAGAATATTCATCTCGTATAAGATTGCGAAGATCGTCCGCTGATTCGGTTCTTAAAATCTTCTCAGCAGATTTTCTAAAGTTTTGATCGATTGGAACGATCATTACGGGTTTAGCACCATACTTCATAGCATCGTTGATATAATCTGAAAATAACGAATTCAATTCATATTCTTCAACGATATCTTTAATAAGGTTTACGTGGTTTTGAGCCGATGCATTAATTCCAGATGTTTCTGAGTCGATCTTGAAATCATCGTATCTAGGAATCAGATATTCTTTTGTAAAATTATCTGATGACAATACAGCGTCTTTCAAAATATCAAAACACTTACTAGCTTCTGGAATCATATCATACACCATTTCGTACTCATAAAAAAGTTCGAACATCGGTGTTGCAATTGGGAAAAGCTCACGGAAAAGATCCATGTCTTTTGAAGTTTCTGTAAGTCCTTTGATATCAGTCAAAATCTGAGGTGTCTCAGCATTTTTTGAGCTCTGTTTTTTCCGGTCATTCACAGCAGCTTGTACGGTGTCTACAAGCATCTGTGGAGTTGACGAAGCGATGGTCGAATCATTACGAGCCAACGCGTTCTGGGTGATATTAACCACGGAATTTATAAACTTGGAGTTTCTTCGCACAAAACTTTGCGGAAGACTGTACAAAGATGCAAACTGGACATCAGCCAGTTCATTGAAATTTTTCAAAACTTCAGGTTTACTTATCGGAGCTTTCTTTGCAATAGGTTTTGTAGCCATTACTTACTCCTTTAGTCGTCGTTGTATAATTCTCCAACGAACTTTATAGTTCCTTTTCCAACAATTGAACTTGATTCACAAACCAAACGAATCGATTTTATAGCTGCAGATTCTTTAGCAATCAAATCAGCACTTTTCTTCACGGCAACGTATGATGGATCAGTTTCATCAGCATTTAAACCATGAAGAACTCCGAGAGTGACTTCTTTTGCAGCTAATGTTGGACTTAATTTCTGTTTATCGTACACCATCGATGAATGATTCATTCGATTCAACCCATTTACAACAGATCCTAATCTAGATGAAACGGTATCTATATCGACCTTTACATATTCCGGACGAAGTGTAGTTTCTGGATTTGGTGCTTTAAGAGGTTTAGTATCTCTAGCAATTCCATTGTATTCATACACTTGGTTGAATATTTCTGATTCCGGGAACCGAGTTTCGACTTTTTCAGGCTGGCGAATTTTAATCATTTCGTAGCCATGGTCCTTCCAAAATTCGGATGTTGGTTTATCATAATCCCATTTCGCCACGGTGTATCTCGACACACAAAATTTCTTCTGTTTTCCATCGTCAAAGTACTGATACAAATCGTTAATTGATGTAATAACGAACTTTCCAGATTTATCTACATTTCCTATAGACGGGACAAGGGCTGAGATTTTAACAAGACGAACGTCTTTATGCTCACCCCAAACTACCTGCAACACAATATCCCATTCTGAAAATTTATTACCATCTTTAGTAGCATACACATCGTTATCAACGATCGTAAAATCTCTAATTTCTCGATGGATCAAATCATCAATGATTGGAGATTCTGAAAGGTCGTCCATTGTTACTCGTCTGAAATGCTTCAGAGTTCCAAAATACTTCTTAGAAAGAAGTTCGAACGCGTTGTTAATCCCTTCACTCAATTTATCTGTAAATATTGCGTTTAACGCTTCAGATACAGATTCATTTGTCGGAGGTATTGGAGATTCTACGATTTTAGCATCGCCAATAGGATAATTATAAGTGTGAACATCACACTTATCGAAGTCGACACCATGTTCACCCTCGATATTATTGATCTCGAGGTTATCTTCAAACTGAAAAGATTTCAACTGTTCATCGGTGTAATGGTAAATTACACCTTCCTGATCGGTTTCAATCCCATTACAAATCAAGAATAGCTGAAAATGCTCATTTTCAGCTATTCCATATTTCACGAAAATCCTGAAATGGTCTCGTTCATCCATATTTTCGAGAGAACGTTTCGACGATTCAACAATCTTTCCAAAATACATCGCATTTGCCCGAGCAATAAAACTGGAAAGATTGTCAACTTTACCATTACTACGTTCTTCAAATGAACCAAGATCAATCATAGGAATATCAAGCACTTTAAGAGCACAGACCGTTCCGACTTGACCGGATTCTGGGTCTTTAAAACGCATGTCAATTTTAGATTCTTCAAAAGGTTTTGCATAATCATCAAATGACAATTTTCCGAATGATGACTCAAACAACGATTTCAGAGAATTGTAAAGTTTAGAATGAGCGTTTTTAAACTCTTCGATAAACTTTTCATTTGACCAAGTTTTATCAATTGCAACACCATCTTCAAACCCAAGATTTAATTCTGCAGACATAATAAAACTCCTTTAAAGTCGAAGTGTTAATTAGGAAAATGTTCGGCAAAGCCTGAAACTTCAGGCTTTATGAAAAAAAAACAGAGAGATTGACCTCTCTGTTTTAAGCGTTAATCGATTACAATGAACTTGAAATCTGAACTTAAGATAAACCTATTTGCGATCAACTTCGACGATCTCAATACGAAGATATTGTCATTCGAATTATCCACATAAAGATTCATCATTAATTGCATATGCTGATTATTTGCAAACTCTTTAGGCATCATGCTCTTTGAAATGAAGCACCTCTTATGGTCAAGTTTACGTTCAAACCGTACATTTCCAATCAAGTTGATATCGATTCGATTTGTCTCACTCTGCGGCTGCTCAAATCCTGAACTAGACACACTTCGATCATGAAATACCAAATCAACCGGTGTAGGCCATGTGAGAATTTTGTTTTCCATCTGATCGTCGGTTGGTATATATCCGATCAACGAATATCGATTTCCATATACCGAATATGTGTCCAAAGAAATTAAATCGTTTGGATTTGGAAATCTTGGTAATCCAGGAGTTAAAATTTGCTGAGTCGTGTCAGATTGAATTACAAGATTTCCAAACGAATCATAAATTTCAACATAATCGATCGAAGGAACCAGCGTTCCCTTTGCTGGAGGGATTCCAGATTGATAAAACACAATCTTTGTCAAGTTCTTAAGATATTTTGTCTTTTCAAGTTCTTTGTATTTTTGATAAAAAGCGTCAATATTCCAAACGATGTATGTCAACCCGTTTGGGTTATACATACAACCCGTTTGTGAAAATGATTCGATGTACCCAATCAACTCTTTACTGAATTGATCTCTTGGTCTGTGTCGATCATCAAAAATCAAACTGATCTCATACGGAATTACCATATCAAGATCAGCTAAAAACTTTTCATCTGGATATACAGAATACTCTCGAAGTGTATATGAACGATTGTTAATAATGACAAAATGTGAACGATATGTCTGTTTGAATATCTTTGTCATATAAAACAACCCAGTCACATATTTCACAGCAAGAGTTCCTGTCAATTCATAGATTTTATTCATACGTTTGCCCTAAAATCTCCTTTACTCATTCTCTCAAGTTCATTTTTCAATTCAACAATCAATTCTCCAGCATCTGGAAGCTGCAAATAGTCGTGTGCCCATCTAGTAATCTGATTACATTGATAGTTATCAAACGCTTCATTAACGTCTATAACACCAGGTTCATCAGGAGACGAGTTCAACGACAAATTTCCAATTTTCATAGCTTGGAAAATCAACGTTGTTTTGTAAATATTATGAGAGATAGCCATCATTGGGTACATCGATGTAAGGTCATTATCGATGACGTATGGTCTAATGGTTGATGATGGGAATGGAAACAGCGGAGTTACGATGGCTTCGTTATTCATAATATCCGCAACCATCGCTCCAACGTATGCAACCTTCATTTGTGGAACGAATGCGTTATGATTATTTCCAATCGCAAGACCTTTATCGAGATAGAATATTTGCTGAGCGTTTTTCAACGTTGCGGTTTGGCGTGTAACCTTTTTAATTCTGGTATACTCAGCCATGTACATTAACGAATCAACATCGTTACTCGTAGCTTCCATTTCAGCAAGCAAGAATGTATCTCGAATATTGTAATGTGCGTGCATTACAAAATCTTTATACGGAAGCTCCGCAGCGTTATCAGCAATTCCGTGATAATCAACCTTTCCTTTCTTCATCTCCTTAAGACAAATGTCATTCAAACCATATGATGGTAAAACACCCTTAGATTTTCTGATATTCGCGTACATTGACATCGAATCGATGAATGTCGTTTTACCAGGAATCATAAAATAATGCCATTTTGAATAATATTCGCCACGAGGAGATTTATCTTCTTCAAACCTCCAAGTTCGATACTTTGCAGGAATATTCGGATCACAAATAATGTCTTCGATTCGAATATTCAGATCCCGTTTTTCGATATGCTGGATTAAACGATTTATTTGATACAAAACGTCGAACGTGTAGTTCCAAGCCATTGCATAATCTGGAGCACATTCGTGAATTAATTCAAAGAACCAACAAATCATATCAAATTCATCTTCAAAGAATCTGAAGACAAACTTTGTATTCTGAATTGTAAGCCTTGGTGGAAGATTATTTTCTTTTTCAAACTCTCCATTCATTTCTGGATCGGCTCGAAGTTCCTGTTCAAATCTTCCATCCTCAACCATTTGCTTAAACTCTTTAAATCTAGGCCATCTTTCAGGTTGATCCCAATATCCAGCATACATTGTATCGGTTGTGAAATCGTAATATGAAAAACAGTTGATAGGATGCTTTGCTTGATACTGATCTCCGATACCATCGGTTTCGATATCGAATACAGCCTTCTTGTATCCACCAATATTTACGCCATATCTCTTAACAAACTCCATCTTGTAGTAATCTTCGATATCGACATCTGTACCAAACAGTCTAGGATTTGCTTGACAGCTATCCAAAAATTGCTTTTGAATTGTCCAACGGTCTTTAGGGTCAATCCCTTTTCCACTTTTAATCCTGAAGTATTCTTCCTCTCGTCCATTGAATTTTGCTAAGAATCGGCCGAGATCTTTATAATCAATCGTGACTAAATCGCATTGATCAATAGGAATATTATCAAGATAATGAGGAATATCGACATTTGGTTTTGCGACATAGAATGAGAATTTTGGATGTTCGATTATTTGAAGTTTCTGCTCTCCATTGACCTTATATGCGATAATTAACGCGTCATCGTTGAGTTTTTCTCCACCACTCCATTTTTCTCGAATATAATAAGAGTTTATAAACTGATATGTATCAGAATTATCCATATAAACCTCCGAAATTGACATATATGTGTTAAATTCGCATTTAAAACACCACGAATCTACACAAAGATATCATAAATACTTTCATTATTTTACAAAAAAAAATACCTTCATGGTTATTTGAAGGTATTTATATCTTTATATTAAAATAAACTGTGGGGACCGAATGTGGTCCCCACAGTTTATTTTATAAAACGTTAATCTGATGATGAATCATCGCCAGACTCATTTTCAGAACCAGTCGATTCATTTGTGGTCTCTTCATTATAGTCAATGCATAAATCAGCTGGAGACTCGATAAATAACATCTTTAAACCTCCTCCGGAGCCTGCTCGCGCAACCCCGTTAAAAACCGATTCCAAGCCTCATCATGTTCCGGCTGTCTAGCATTCACTTCACCTTCGAACGCATCGCCCTGTGCATCGTAAACGTCGCACACCGTCTGTTCGACCGGATAATTCTGGTCGATAAACAAATCTTCTGTATCATTCATATGAACCTCCAAGTTCCATTAATAAACTCTACAGGTATTATGAATACTTTCAGTAATTAGAAATGCGTTTTTTTTACAAATCATCCCAATCTGGAATAAAAATCTTGTCGCCAATCGAAACGTTTTCATTATATTCCTCAATCAGAGATTTTACTTTTGAATACTTATTCTTAAGAACTATCTCTTTTCGATTCAATTGAGACTGAAGTGAAAGACAATCTGACCATTTTGCTGCAGCTTTTTTCTCCCTATCTTGAATAGAGAGATTGTACAAACGTAAACGTTCGGTTTCGTCTTTATTCGATTCCATTACGCTATACATATAAGCTCGTTCTTCGGCGATATTTGATTCTTCAGATTTATCTTGAATAGATTTTTCACTCTTAAGTTTGGTTCTTGATTCTGTGAGTTTAGCATACTCTTCCTCAGTTATCAAGATATCACGTTCTTCATCTTTCGTAGTGATTCCATCATACACCATCGAACGCATCAGATCTTTCAAAGCAACTTTTATGTTACCATCCGACACGTTCTTATATGGATATAGATCATCGGTTTCCATAAATGGATTTAAAGTGATCTTATATCCAATGATTTTTGCTGGAAGCAACTTGGAAGACGTTTGATAATTGATCAATCCTGGAAAAATATAGACTTCTTCTCCGGTATCAGTCTCGAGAACTGGATCTCTAGATGCTAATTTTCGACAATGATAAATATAAGGATCATCCTTCATCATATCTTCGAAAACAGATTCATCGATTCCATAATCTTTAAACCAATCGGCATACAAATCGATATCTTGCGGATTAAGTTGAGAATAAATTGTAACTCCAAGTACAACGACATCCATATCGATGTTATCCCAACTTCCAGCACCAACAAGATTGTATTTCTCACCAACTTGAATTTTTTGAATCATATTGTGCTCCTATGATGTAAGTTGTGAAATGTCATATTTTCGATTAATAATCTTCCAAACGATTCCAAGATATTTAACCGTGCAATAAGACTGTGTTTCAACAAACTGAAGATTTGTATCATTTCGAATATCTGTAATAAGCGCGCCATTGAGCTGATAATCGAGAATAGAAGAAATGAGTTTAACGAATTCTTTTGCAGACGCAATTCTCGTTTCATCATAAGAACCAAGAGAGTCAATTTGCTCAACCGAAGGTCTAAAGAATGGAACTTTATCCGTAAGTGCCGCAGATCCAATACCTCCAGCAATGAACGGAATATATGAACCTTTAACGAGGATAGTTGAACTTTCGAATGCTTTAAGTGTCGACAATGAAGACTCGGTTCCTATGATCTGATTTAACTTTGCAATATCCACAGGGGCAACGACCAGCTCATTAGATTCCTCATCCTGATATGTATATGAATCGATCGCTTCGTTATCAACCAACGGATAAATCACGCGTTCGGTTTCTTCAAACACGGTTGGATATCTTTGAGCTAACTCATTTCCAGACAATATGTTTTCAGAAGTTTTTATAGTATCTTGAATGGCTTTGAGAAATTTCGAATTATTCAAAGGATCAACCGGTATAGCTTCTGTAGACCAAATGTAGAATGGAACTTGAACTTCTTCATAGGTTCTTTCGGTTGTACCATCTGGTGTGTTTTCAATCATCGCCGGAATTAAAATTTTCTTGAAGTTCGTCAAAATTTTATCTGCGATATTTCCAGACACTTCTGTTATCGTATCACGTTGATCATCTTCGTCGTAGTTATAGTACACGTAAATGTATGGGTTGATCGACTCGAATGTAGTTGCGAACGATTCTGGATTTACCCACATGTCAAATTCATACTCTTCATCACTCCAAACGATTTTAAATTTGAAGCTTCGAAGTCTATAATAATACGTTGAACTTTCTCGTTCATCAACGTGATGAATCTCAAGAGATCCGTCGACGTATGGCTCAAACAGCGATGTTGATACAACGGTAGTATCGGATATTTTTCCAGCAAGCACATCATTGATGTACTCAACCATCGTTCTACCGTCAATTTCTTGAAACAGCCTTCCAGCAAACACATAAAATTTATTGTAAATGTAATTTGCAATAGAAAATACATCTTTCCACATCTGGCCTGTAGGATCAATATTCGTCCTAGTTTTTTCCAGATTTTCTCCAACGATATATTTACTTGCATACATACCGTTATTATATGACAAAATAACAGGTATTTCAAATTTCGATACAATGTCTTTATATGTGTATTTGGATAGGGTTTTATTATTCGCAAGATTATCGTCGTATGATAACGCCTTATCGATGAATCCATTCGTGGTATCACCTTCGATATAATAAAATCCACTAAAATTTAAGTTGGACATTTTATTCCTCCTTCTGTCGATTATTCAGTTGTTTTTCAACAAAACGAACCCTAGGATATCCTAGGGTTCTTGATTTAAGCTTTTCTTCCACAATAAACGTGCCACTCTATCGTCTTGTATGAGAAGATATAGTAGTCGTTATTTGTACCAGGAGGTGTAATCGTAGGATCTCCAGTCTGGATAGTTCCAGATATAGAAGAATTCAAATCCGTTCCATCATAGGCGTTGTTGATTATACGAACAAGAGTTCTCCAGAATACTTTTGCATATTCTACTTCCTCTGGAGCTTGATCTTGGAATTCATTCATACCAGCAATTGTTGGACGATAGAACGGGATCTTATCAGTCAATCCACCAGCAGCAATAATTGGCAGCCATATCTGGTTTGCTTCGATTGTGAAAATTTCTACGTTGTCGCTAATGTATGGTTTTAAAACATCAGACGTTGTCATTAACGTATTAATATCAGCCAATCTTACTGGATTTGATAACAGATAAGAACCACCAACTGTAACGTTGTTGATTGTATGGTTCTCAGACAAACAGTATAACACTCTCTGTTGACTTGTGAAAATCTCAGGATACTTAATGATAAGTTCCTCTTCAGAAAGAGCCATTTCATTGGCCATAATTGTATTCTGAAGTGCTTCGCGGAATTTGTTCGATTGGAGTAAAGATGCATCAGTTGTTGGAATAAACTGTGTTGACCAAATGTGGAATGCTGTAGTAGTATTTACCCCATTTATTACAGTTAGTGCGTCATATCTCCTATAATAATTAAGAACCTTTCCAGCAATCTCAGACTGAACCTGAGATATAGCTGCTGACATATCACTTAAAGAAATATCACGGTCATCCGTATAATACACATGAATATACGGATCATCCGGAATGTATTCTGACACAAATGCATCCGGATTTACATATAGCGTAAATTGTCTATTTTCAGATGAGCCAACGTTTGTTGTGTTAAACTTGATATTGTTTATCTTAGTTGGATCACTTGTCATTGTCATAATTGACAATGTGCCAGCCTGGAATACGTTTCTTGAATACGTCGTAATACCAGACGAATCCGGTCTAGATCCTACGAATATTTCTTCAAGTTCCTGACGAATTGTGTCAACCGTTTTCTGACTAATATTCTGATAAAAATAGTCATATACGAACTTCGCGATTCTGAAAAAGTTTGGCCACAGAGATTGAGACTGCTGAGGTTCGATACTGTTACGTTCACCATCAGTATTCTCAACGACAAACTTAATAACCTTATCGGCAAGATCCTGTTCCGCTTCCGAAGTCAACTGGTATGATAAAAATACTGGTTCTTTAAACCGACCAAGTATTTTCATGAATGATATTTTATCTGTAGTGTTAGTGAGGTTTTCTTTATAGCTAACCGATTGATCGATAAAGCCATTTGTGGTATCACCTTCCACATAGAAAAATCCCACAAACTTATTGTCAGCCATGATAGCCTCCTTCAAAATTTGCTTGATTATTCAGTTGTTTTCGAGAAAAAAAAAATGGGAGGGCAATATATTGCCCTCCCAATCATTACAGTTTCATCAACGTTGACGAAACGTAATTATTTGCGGATATCGTCGATTTCAGCAAAGATATCATCGTATCCTTCGTCTTTCTTTTCCTCAGAAGAACCTGCAGAATCAGACGCTGTTGAAGAAGCCCAGATTTGTTTGAGTTTACTGTTACCTCCGTTAATCTTAACAGCCTTTGTTGTATCTTCTGTGAACTGCTGGTTTGCAAGAGATTCGCGTTCACGAACTTCGTCGGCATTCATATGCGCACCAGAAATTACAACCAAGATACGATTGGTTAAATTACCAGCGCTTTCATCCGGCTCATAGAAACCTTCGAATACTCCGGCGACATTCTTGAAGAGTGCAACAGTATCACTGCGGTTTTCTTCGGTGTACATTTGTGAATCCATTTCGCACTGAAGGGCAACGCGTTTGATATTTCCAGCAATATCTGCAGACATTGGAGTTGAAGCAAGAGCCCGGCGAACTGCATTTCGCATAGGAGAATCTTCTTCAGGATCCACAAGAGACGACCCGATAACAAGAATTCCAGGATCGCTGAACATCGCCAAGCGGTCAGCAGTATCAATATTCTGGAACTTTGAGATCTTGTCGAACTGAACGAAGCGGCGAAGATTTTCAATCGTCTCTTTATTAATTTCGTCATACTTTGCAAACAGGTTTCCTTCACTGATTCGTTCGTTGTTAACAAGAATCAATGTGAATCCGCCATTTTCAAGCTCCTTAATACAATCAAGAGTATTCTGCTGTGGTATTCCGCGTTCGGAAAGATTCGGAATTACCACAATCGGAATAACCATCAACTCCGGATGAGCTTTGCGAATCACCCGAGGGATGACCGAAATCAAACCTGATCCAGTTCCACCACCACTCGCAGCAACGACGAACACGATGTCGTGCGGAGTGTTTCCAATGCGAGCATCAAAAGCTGCCATAAACTTTGTGACAGTTCCATCTTTGCGGAACTGATCATAAATTTTCTGGCGATCTTTTGCAGCACCACCAATTCCAGGAATCTTGAGCTTGCTGTCAGTATCAAGAAGACTAAGAGATTCAAGATCTTCTTCACTGGCATTAAGAACAAGAACGTCCTTTGTCAATTCACTTGCGACGGCGCATTCTGTAATACTTCCACCGCAAGCACCCAAGCCAACCATGGCCACATTAATTTTACCGCTCATACGGTACCTCCACATGTAGAGTAAAAATAGATCTATTTGCAAAAAGCTGTGTTAAGCAGCTTTTCGTTTTCTTGAAAAGAACCAATCAACAACGTCGACGATTCTTCTAATAACCCATTCAAAAATCCCACCAATCATTCCAATAATCATGTCTTCCATTTTATTACCTCTTCATTTAAATCATGTATAGTCTAAAATGTGCTAAGATTTCAGAGATAAAATGCTCTGACGGATATCCGTCAGAGCTTAAAATAATATTCAATAATTTAGTCGTTTACCAAAACGACATCCAACTCCAACAGAGAAATCGAGTCCCTGATTAGGACTGACGCTAAAGGTTAGTGGGACAAATAACCCGAATATCCAACCAGGTTTCACAAAGTCGATAAATGGGCTCATTGTTATATTCTTGCCACCACCAAATTCCATGCTAACGTCAGCTGAAGCTCCAAGATAGAGTGCGAGTTTATTTTTATATTTAATGTAATCGTTCACACTCGTTGTGTAGTCTGTGACACTATCTTGAAGATTCTCATTATCCACAGACATCTTGTCTGTTAGACCTCCATACTTGTCAATGATTGCCTGTTGATTGAGACAATGGTTTTCAGATTCCACATACATATCAACCACGGCAGCGTAAACAGCTTTAAGTGTGTCGTAATCGTCTGGAACCAAAAACTCAACTTCTTCATCACCAATAGTTTTTACAATTGGTTCAACTGCTGAAGAAATTGCCACAATTACAAACATCATCAACACTATAGTTAAAAGCTTTTTAACCTTCAACCTTTTTCCTCCGTTTGATGACTCCTTGTTTTTCGAGGCAATCAAGACGATCTGATGTTGAAGAACTTTCTTCTTTCAACTTTTCAGCTTCCTGTTTTGTCTCTTTCAACTCGGATGTTACTTGATCAACTTTCTTGGCGTCCGATTTTAAATCATTTTCAGATTCTTTAACGTCCGTCTTCAGTTCATTATCTTTTGTAGCTGAATAGTTACGTTTCATGTGAAAAAGGTTATTCAATAACCAACTCGCAATCGCAATAACTATTCCAGCTATAGCCAACCCAATGGTTTTAAGAGTTTTCTTTATTTCCATCTTTCTTATCCTTCTGCATTGCTGCAATGTCATCAGTTGTTCGATTAGCAGCCGAAGGATCAAGTCCAAATGAAGCTAATGTAGCTTCTTCGAACGTTAATCCAGACACCTGAAAACTAGGTTTACGATCATTTGATTCGTTCATTAATTCCTCCTTATTTTATTTTAGCTCCATTTACAGAACCATTTTTGATCATATCCGATTTAGTAATCGGAAGCATATAAGTGTCAGACAATAAGTCTGTAACCAGCGTAGCTCCAAGGATGTAGTTATTTAGCGTATTCAATGACACTTTATCTTCAAGATCGTTTGGAAGATCAGCAAGTCTTGGTAATCGATCGCCCTTGCGGATTGCATCGTACAATTTTTCTTTTGCGTCTTTTGAATCTGCTCGAGGTCCATACAATTCTTTCATAATTGGTTCGGCATTAAATACCGATAGAGCATACATGTCAGCATCTGTTATACGAGCACCCTTATCGTCACCACGAACCTGTCCGTTTCTAGCATCTCGAGAATCAATACTCATAGCCGTCTTATTCTTTTTACGTACAAGCTGCTGAAGACGTTTAATATGTAAAAACCCAACAGGAACTTTTGTCAATGTAACTGTAGGACTTGCGACAGTTGTGTTTTCGTTCATATAAGGAAGAACCACATATTCTTCAAGTTCGATTCCTAAAAGTTTTGCAAGCTTTTTATACGATTCGAATTTCGGTTGAGATTTTCGATCAAATGCTGCAATCTCAGGACTAAACCACCGTTTCGGATTATCAAGAATGGCTTTAACTTCTTTTACAAACGATTTATCGTCTAATGATCCAAGTTTTTTATTCCAAAGTTCTGTAGATTTTCCAGATGGATCAAATCCACTCATAAACGTTGAAATTAGTGACATCACTTCCTTTTTAAAAGCCGAGGCGTCCATAGCCATAAAGAAAACCTCCATTTAAATTAATGAAATGTTTTTAAACGGATAAAGTTATTGAAATCAATCAATTCTGCGGTTTATAAGCATTTTAATCTGGTTTAAGCCTGAGATTTCAGGCTTAAAAATACAAAAAAAAATGGAACCCATAAGGGCTCCATTTTATTAGTCAACCCATTCGGCTGCTTGAAACTTTGGCACAATGTCTCCGACATCTTTCAATAGAAACGATTTCTCAGAATATGTCTCGAATTTGGATTGATTAAACATCGACTGAATCATCATAGGTATTATATCTAATACACTCTTGAAGATTTCGATATAATTGCTTTTAAGATAATCGAATTCACATTCTGGAAAATCTTCCGCAGTTTTAGAATTGACAATTTCTTTACGAATAGAATCTAATCTTGATGGAAGCGATTGAATAAATTCTTTCGTGAAACCAACGTCAGGGTTAAATCTATCGACAATATCAGATCTGATATTTGTCATGGCATCTAAGATTGGTTCTTCTACACGATTGACTGCCGAATAAATAGACGTTAATCGATTATATATTCCTGCCAGCTCTCGGTTTTGATCTAACCAAAACTTATTGCGAAGAACCACCATAGTTGTAGCTAATCCGCCAATAAAGATGAAAATTCCACCAGCTATCAAAATATGCCAATACCAAGCCAATTTAGAATGGAAAAATACTGGGATGAAAATGATCGCGGCAAATAATACCGAAATAGCATAAATCCCAAATTTAACAATTTTCTGCTCTTTGAGAATTTCCTCAGCTCGTTTCTCAAGAGATGCAACCTCTTGGTCTTTAATATTTTTCATAATGCTACCTCCTACAGTGCATATTACTATTATTATGTCAATTCTAAATTTTAATGCATACAAAATAACGGAGTACCCGAAGGTACTCCGTTATGCAAATCGAATACCTGAGATTAGTCAGGAATGTTAGATTCGGGAATTTCTGTCGGATTGAAAGGGGTCGGAGCGGTAACACTAGGTTCACCGAGATCGTCATCCTCATCCGTTGTTTCATCGCCGATTGCATCGTCGCCTTCCTCAGTAGCATAGCCATCTTCAGAAACTTCGACATTGTCGGCAGCAGGGTTCATTGTGGTTTCGAGTTCGTCGTCGCAACAAGCTTCGTCACCCTCATCAGTTGTCTCAGCTTCGTCGTCACCTTCCTCGTCATCCAAATCAACACCGTCTTCATCGTCAGAAATAGATTCATCACCTTCATCACCGTCAGCAACTTCGTCTTCTGCCGAATCAGAATCTACAGCATCAGCAGGCTCTTCAGAACCAGCCTCAACCTCATCACCCGTATCAACTTCAGGAACTTTTACGTCCTCATCTTCGAACGCAAGTCCTTCATTAGCAAACAAGCCCATGATTTTTCTCCATGTGTTTGATTTATCACATCTGTCATACGACAGAGTTAATCCAGTCACTGCACGGTATCAGTAACGATAGATTACATTATAGTTACCATTAAGAAGTCTTCGTTCATAATCCTCAGACCCCTTAAGGAGAATCACATCAACGTCACTTTGGAATGTGTCGGAATGAGAAATGAAGAACGCTTGTTCTCCATGAATATCGTCCAATAGGTCTGTCAGAATACCTATAAAGACGCGACGCTTATCATAATCCAAAGCTCCGTCTATTTCGTCAAATTTGGTTATATTAAACATGTCTTCCACATGTGGCAACTGCTTCAACAAAGCAAGCGACAACACGGTACACAACATGGCTCGTTCAGCAGTGCTGCATTGAGATGCATCTTTGCTGATATGGTTCTCTTCACCGCGATCGATGAGAATATAAAAATTCTTTTCATCGATATCGAATCCAGAAATCAGGAAATATTTATCCGCAAATATCTCTGCCAAGTATTTATTTGCGTCCTGAAGGAGTTGATTCATAAATCCCTTGATAAATATCAATGGAACGCCAGTTGTTGACGACCAGCATTTTCTCAAGACATCAAGCAACTCATACTCCTTTGTAAGTTTATCTCGTTGAATGATGAACTCGTCGTAACGACGAAGATTATATTCCGCGGTGTTAAGTTCGGTCTCGTACTGCTTAAGTTCTACACTTGTTCGTGAGATCTTCTCTCTCAACTCAGAGAGTCTATCTGTGAAGAATCGGGAAGCGATATAGTGTTTTCTGAGTTTCTTAATCTCCTGACGAATCTCAGAATACCGTTTTAACCCGTCAACCAGAAATCGTCGACAATCAAGGATACGTTGTAAATCTGACAGTTTTGCTTGATACATCGATTCTTGTGCAGATACGGCTTGGTTTTCATTATAAAGTTGTTGCAGATCGGCTTGAACTTTCTGAACTGATTTTTCAAGACCTTCAATCTCAGACTTCTGGGATTTAACTTCGTTTTGATAATTCGAAGTTTTTTGAATCTGATCCGATAACTCTGAAACCCTGGATATGATTTCATCATATCTTTCGACAGCATATGAGTACTCAGAATACTTTCTTGCTCTAGGGAGGATAAACGCAGTCCACCTAAAGATTTCTTTTGGGTTAGACACGATCTCGAAATCTGGGAACTTCGATATTAGGTCAGAATAACCATTTATAAAATTACTTAATTGACGAATTTCTTGCTGAAACTGAATGGTTCGATTTATAATATCGTCAATTGACGAACGTTCAGATTCGGCAGCGTTCAGCTCTTCTGTAAGCTTTCCGATTTTAGACACAATCTCTGTTTTCTTAGAGTTGGTATCTATGAAAAGTTTTGCCCGTTTGACAAACGGGCATTTTTCGTTTGTACAGTCTTCCGGCACGTTTTTAAGAAGATCCGCAATTTCGGTATCAGCATTGCATGACGATAGCTTACTCTTCAGATCTTCTAGTTCAGAAGATTTCTGAGATATAAACTCACGAAGATCGTTCAGTCTATATTCTGGGTTCGATTCTGGATTATCGTTTAACCAATTTTCCAAAATTTTTCCTTCACTATATAACTGTCCCAACATCTCGATCTTACTCATAAGATTATCGACAAATATCAAATACTTAGTAGCATCATCTTTATTGAATAAAATGGCATTTCGATCGCCCAAACCTGGGATATCTTTAAATTCGTCGAGAGTAGATTGAACTTTGATTAGCTCGTCGTTTAATCCTCGCTGTTCATCCAAAAATTTCTGCGGATCATTTTCTTTAACATATCGATCATAAATCGATCGTTTAGTATCCAAAGTATTTTGAAGATTGGTTTTTGTTTCTACCAATTCTCTTTGACGCTGTTGAAAGTTGTCAACTTTAAATTTCAATTTCATGAAATCGTCATGTGTTGACCCTAATGCAGCGGCGTATTCTTCATCCTTTAATCCAGTGGTTAGGCCATATTTCTGGCATAAAGATTTAAATTCGTTATTCTTCGTGGTGAGTTCTTCACACAACAAATTATTCTTTTTAACTTTCGAGTCATATAAATCGATAATCGGTGTACCGTTTACAGTAAGCATTCCAATCGTCTGAGTTGTGGTTGTCTCAACGTGTTTTAAAAACTGCAACGACTCCAAAGTCTTATCATACTTGACTTTTAATGCGTCTCTCAAAGACTCGATCTTTCCTTTATCGTCACCAAGGCGATGAAGTTCAGACGTCACAACGGATATATCGTTTTTGAGTTTTGTATAATATTTTCCACTCATCTTATGAAGTTCCAAATACTTCTCTATAGATGGTGTAAACTTTGAAATCTGGTTCTTTCGTTCAGACGGAGTCATTGATACAATATCTCGAAGTCCTGCTCCAAGAAATAGCAAATGATCAAGATCCTTTGTCAATCCGAATCTCAATTCAAGTTGTTCGTTATATGAAGTTACATTGCCACTAGGGTTTAAATCTTCTTCAATACCACCAGTAGTCCGAAATAAATAACACTTTGTCTTTTCATTAATCCAGTAAACTTTTGAGACAAACGTGTCTTTTGAATTATGGAAATATATCTCTCTGGATCCTTCTTTATTTCCGTTTTCGTCAATCCTAATAAAATCGTTTGAGTCTCTAACTGACGAATAGATATTTGGAAATAGCGTTAACCCCTCTTCGAGAGCCGTCTTACCAGAACCGTTAGTTCCTACAATAAGACAAACTCGATGTTTTCGTTTAGTAAAGTCAATCTCAAGGGTGTCTGTATCCATACCATGCCAAAACCCTATCCAATTGCGAAAAATGACCTTATCTATAACCATAGTTGTTCCTCAATCGCTTAAGATAATCAGATGTTTGAATGCGTTTAAATAGACAAATATTCCAGAGAGCCAAAGGCTCTCTGGAACTTATTACAAGTTTACTTGAAGACTTTCAACAAGCTGATCCGCACAACTTGTAGATTTCTTACCACAAGTGATGCCGGACAATTTTTCAATCAATTCATTAACTTTCATCCCTTCACAGAGTTTTGAAATAGCTTTAAGATTACCATTACAACCTCCGGTAAACGAGATATTGTGAATAGTGCCATCTGAAGAAATATCATATTCGATTTTCTTCGAACAGGTCTGCTTGGTTTCATATATATAATGGTGCATTTTAACCCCTAATGAAAAATACCTGCCTAGATTGCTCTAGGCAGGTTTAGCATTTACGATGTTTTTGAAATCAAACACATCTGAACTCTGATGATGTTCCTTGGTACATCGGCTCGGATGTTATAGTTTCCAATATGGTTGTATGGAGAGTTAGCATAAACAGCTTCGCTCAATCCGTGACGAGAAATAATGTACTCAATCTTGCGTTTCGATTTCGAATTGATGATGTACTCATGATCGATACCATTAAACAACACCAAATCTCCAGCGATATCAGTGTGAAACTGAACTCGGCAGGTTTTTCCATAATACTCTGTAGAACCTCTGTCGCAGAACATGTGAACTTCTTTATCCGAATCAATAGATGAGAATGTGATTACTGAAAAATCCGAATAGATGTAATCTCTCACATTCTTTGTATACTGAATCGGATTAAGATAATTCTGCATAACCTTATAGCGCTGAAGGTTCTCACAAATTATTTCTTTTGAATCGTTTGGATTGACGTATGCCGAACCATCGAGAATCGGAATACCATTATACAGCAGCATAAATGCATTCGGGTTGATATCAATTGGAAAACCAATCTTTATCGGAGCGCGTTCACAAGATGCTACATCACTTCCAGAACCAGGATCTGTGATATATCGAGCTTTAATCTGCTGAGTACATTTGACTCCATTCCAACGATACGCTTTTAAACGGATGTCGTAATGGAAATTAATGTCTCCAGACAAACGATAATCAAATAGGATCGGATTAAGTCCAGCACCAGCTTCGGAATCTCTCCAATCTCCAACGAAAAGAAGATGTTTTTTGCCATCATATAAGACATCGTGCATCAAATAGCCATAGCTATCATCGAGGTCGACATTCTTTGATTTGTACACGGTCTTGTATGATTCACCCATATCGACAGGATCAATATCTGGAATTGCGCCATCAAGAACCATTGTTGACAATAGATTCTTACTTTTCAGAATTTCAATTCCAGATTCAACTTCACCACTCAAATATGAGTTAGTTGGATTGACAGTTCCAACATACACTCCTCCGATATATACCGGATTACTTGGAGCGATAGCGTACCACGGCGTATTGTCCGACGGTTCCTGATTCACCGCAGGAATTGTAGATTCGCTTGTCTGGCTTATGCGATAAGTATTAGAATCAATTATCATCTTTGGAGACGACCCATCATCCAATCTTAAAGACCAGATGTTGATATTGACATGATTCTGTTCGTTCGATGTAGAAATCGGACGATGTTCATATGATTGAAGTGTGTAATACTTTGCAGCATTTATGAAATAGCTTCCAACCAATCGAATGTCGACGAAAGTTGGAAGGGACAATATTGAATCGCCTTCATAGTGAGCAATGTATTCTCCAAGAGTAAGAGTTGTTCCATCATCTTCAGTCAATGGAATCCACCCGTGAGTATCATCATGGACATACAATTCCTGGTTGTCTCCATATACAAATACCGAGTCGTTGTATGATGAAATGTCACCATAATGAGAGGTTTTGTAAATGTAGTCAAGAACTGTTCTAGGACCGTATTTTCTAACGGTGTTATATTCAGAAGTTTCTTCAATCGCATTTTTCAGCGTTATAAAAGAACCTTCTCCAAATCCAACAAATACTTTCGATCTAATATCAGCATTTGTCGAAGCTTTGATAGACCCAATAATCGAAGTGTCATCTGCAACACCTCTCCAGCTAATACCGTCAACCGTTCGATTAAACGACTTATAATCGTCTGAAGACGAGATTGCGTATAACGCATTCACTGTTGGAAAGAATACTGGTATAACGATTGCATTAGCAGATCCGAACGCTGTTTCATAATTAACCGTAGTCCAAGTGTCACCGTTGTCGATAGAATATGCGTATTTTCTAGCATACTTAGTTTCAACTCCGGTTTCAGGATCAGTATAATCTCTGAATCTACCAACGTTCATCGCAATCAAAACGTTTGTAGTTTCGGTTGAATCATGAATTGGGAATACAGCAATCTCTCCTATATCAACAGGATTAAGATTATCACCGTCAATTTCAAACGTTAGGTTTGGAAGTTCAAGAATATCCCAATTATTCGAGTTTATATTCTTGATTCTTTTGAGCTCTCCAGTAGTTGGATTGACACAGAACACATGAGATTTTACGTTATTATAGAAATAACGAAGATTTGATCTCGGTTCAAGATTGTACAACTTGTCTTCTGGTGTAAACTCGATTTCACTTCTGACTTCTTCATTAACAATTTCCACAGGAGTTTTAACAGAATAATCTGCATTCTTAGTAAAATCGTTGTTCATGTACGAAGTCATTTTCAAACCTTGTCGGATCCAACCTACAGACTGATCTACGTTATCCTGTACAACAGGAACTAGCTGCGAGTTCAAAGTAACGATCGTATTTTCCGGTGTCGATCCATTGAATGTCAGCTTAAGATCTTCCATAAGATGGCGGTTTTCAAACCCAAGAGTTTTATTTACAATAGAACCCTGAGCGACCGTAATTGCTTTGCTGGAATTTCCTCCAGCATTCAATCGTTCATGCAAAACGTAACTTTCAGTTCCGTCATTGTGACCGATCGAGTATCGATATCCTTCAGCATCAATGTATTCAACCTGTGGAATGATTAAACCATTTATTGCCGAAGCGAGATAATTTCCTTTTGAGAATGCAGCATCGCAGCAATTCTGAGCGTAATCTCTGATAATCGTTGCGGTTTTTGTTTGATCATCGAAATGATATGTGGATTTCACATTATCATACTGACCTGCTGCAACAGCCTTTGTAAAATCTACCCACGATGTTAAACCTGGAGTTGTATCACACTTATAAAGTGTAAGGATTGGTACATCGTTAAGAAAAATTTTACTTATAAGGCTTTTATTTCTTGCATAAAAGTCCCAATGAAAGGCAAGACCTATCCTATTCTTTCTTAAGAATAGGATAGTATCTTTATCCATGGAACTCAACTCTGGTCTATACGCCATGTTGATCTCCTTGAACCTTTATTTTGTTAATCTGAAGAACCAGCGGCAGCAGCGCTCTCAGAGTATTCTACGAAATCTGTAGTTGCGGTTGTAAAGAATGGAACTACAGCCAAACGTTCATATACTCCAGTCTCACTATTCTGCTTGAGGAACTCAACCAAAACAGGATACGGAATACCATTGTTTGTAGTTGTATAACTGTCGAGTGTCTGAGCTGTGCTTGTGTCGACAAATTCAAATCCTTCACATGCTTCAGAAATGTCGACCGGACTTGGAGTGTGCATAAACTCCGGTTTAATAACCGAACGAACTCTGAAATGAGTAGGTTCTGTTACAACTCCGTTCACAGTTCTTGTACCTAAAGCCTTTATAGCAGCAAGCGTACCTTTTTGAGTAGCATTTGCAGTATATGTGTCGACTGTTGAAGCTGAATCGTCTGCGTTTAAACGCATCCAATTCTTGAACTCGTTGTTTTTTGTATCGATCTGAGCTACCGGAGTTTTTGTAAGAGGATTGGTCTCAGACATTTTCCAATCAGCATTACTAATTGCAAGACGACGGAACTGATGATGTGGAGAAGAACCCATGAGAAGAGTTACATTTTCTTCGAACTGTGTTGCAGATGAACCAAGACCAAGAGCCAATTTGAATGACTGCGTTGTGTCAAATGTATTAGCATCAAAATCCGAAGAGATTGTAAGACGAGTGTTCTTTGTAACGTCTTCAAGTTTATTATCCTCATACAATGAGAATACGCGAAGATCGATCTGATCGCTGAGGACGCCGGCAGTAAGCTGTTCTTTCTTAATGAATGGAACAGGAATCAATGCTTTAACGTTTGTATAAACGTCAGCAATAACTTTAACCTTACGAGTAGCACTAAGAGATGCCCAAGAAAGACGCTCTTCATCAGTAGCATCGTTTATATTGACATCTTCAGTGTAATACTTCGCACTGATTGTAAATTCATTTCCAACCACACTTGTATCAGCATCGTTAGGAATTGTAATAACCAAACGAGATGTTGCAAGATCACTATTAAGAAGCTTCTTGTCACCGTTTGCATAAATTCCAGAAACCCAAATTTCAAGAGCGCTCAACGATTGTCCCTGATAAACATATGTGATTTCCTCTTCAACTCCAGTTTCAGGATTAACTTCCCGTGTATCCTGTGAAGTTGAAATCTGGATTTTTGTACAATTGTACTCCGGAGATAGAGCAAAATCCAATGAAGAAACTTCTACAACCTGTGAAGGCACTGAAGAAATCAATTCACGATTTGAGTTGTAAAGCTCGATGTAGTATGGTTTACCCTCAATAACCATCGAAGGTGTATGAAGTGTGCCAACTGTTGCAGTTCCAGTGTAAGCAGCATCTGCTGAACTTGTATCATGTACAATATCAACAAGGCTATTTTCGACAATGCCGTTATTCAAAGTTCCTGTAAGGTAAATCATATTACCAGTATCAGGATCTGTTCCGCGAACCGCATAATAACGAGCGTTAACACTCAGTTTCAACGCGTCATCAAGACGAATTTTATTACCACGTTTGTACATCGTGTAAACTTCAGCGTTATTCACATACGCCAAAGCTGACTGGAGAATACCAGCATCTTCGAGTTCCTGCAATTTTGCCATAGCATCTGCAGACTGGGAATGAAGTTCTCCATCTTCACCCTTCACATAAAAGATACCTTTTGCGAGATCAATAACCAACTCTCCAGGTTTTGCTTTAGAGGCGTTCTCAATACGAAGAGCCTTAAAGATAAATCTGTGTTTGTCGGCATTTTCTGTATAGTTTTCATCTGCCATATCAGTCATCCTCACTTAAATTTTCATTTGAATCGATCGTGACATCTTCGTCAAAATCGTCATAATCAACATTGGAATCGAACTCGTTAACATCGGTCGGATAAAGGTATCGATTTAGTAACGGGTCTGCGTATTCCGCCAACGTATTATTTGAATCCATCATGATATTAGCATTCTTGAAAATCGTACTAACAAGTGCGATAACTTCAAGATCTGTACGATAGTTTCGATTAGGATCGAAATCCCAATCCTCACTAATGCTTTCGTTTGAATTAGAATCCAAAACGACCTCATGAGATTCTCGAATTGTGTCTGGTACAAGAATTGCATATTCTGCAACATCGACAGTTTTATTTTTATTTGAGTCAAAAACTTTATCGATGAGATTTTGATCTCGGTTATAATCTCTTGTAAGACGATCCAAGAATGTATCGAATCTTTCTTGTGATGTGTAATTTTCATCCTCGCCGTTTGAAGGTTCTCCGAAAAGATCTTCAAAAATGGTTTGGAGTTTATTTGACTCCGGAAGTTCCGTGTTGTCATAAATGACATCTCTACAGAATTGACGGATGTACTCGTCAAAGTCACATCTTTCAAAGTTCGCAGCAGATATGTAATCTTCGAAATCCGTTATATCTCTTTTAAATCGAGACATCAACACAACGTTCTTAAACGGCAGTTCTTTCTTGATTCTGATAAGTCGATCTGTGTACACGACAATGTCGTCATCGGTCAGCTTTTCGTCATTCACATAAAGATCCATATAATCCAATGAGAATGGTATATCAAGTTTATCAAAGAAAATGAATCCGTATTTGTTCGTAACCGGAATTTCATCATATGCTGCATACAACTTATTCTTTACACCTGTAACTTCAACTTCGATAACGTCGTCCAACGTAATTAAACGGCGGAATATAATCTGGGTTGATGTTAAGGCAGAATAATCTTCAGGAGTCATGTATGTGTAATCAAGATTCGGCACAAGAAGTTTCCCATTTAAAAAGACTTTTACAAGGTAATCGTCTGTTATGAATGGAATAACTTCTCCATTATCAACTGAATTTAACACAACTCTGAATTGAGAATTGTAATCTCCAGTTTTAGAAAGGTTGTACATCACAGATTCATGAAATTTCGGATTGATAATCATCACGACTTCATTGTTACCTATTGTAGAACCATATGGAATCTCAATATACAGGTCATCCTTGCCAGTTTCAACATTGTATTTCTGAGAAAGTTTATAGTTCGATTCAGAATTTTCAACCAACTCATAGTATACACTAGCTCCAGCAATATCAACGAAATAATGAGACTTATCAGAATCCTTATCCAAAATCTGTTTGAATACTCTCAACTCTGAAAGATGGTATTCGGCAAGGTCGCCAGTCAATCCGGTAATATCAAGAACTCGAACTTCGTTTCCTCTGACATTTGTTCCTGTAGAAAACTTATAGTTTGGAACCGGAACGTTTTTAGTCGGAAGATTATAAATCCGAACCTGATCGGTTTTGTTTTTCCCAGATGAGAAATATCTAATAGGAATCTGAACGTTGTCTGAATCCCACTGATATTTGTATTTCAATTCTCCATCTGGAACTTTAGAATTATTCACAAAAACTTCAAGATCTCGAGTATTAACGTTTTTATCGTCTTGAGAATCGAGATCAAGAAGAATTGTTACAACCTCTCCTTCCTTGACAATTCCGTTTCGTTTAACCTCATAATTTTCCTCTTCAACTCCATAGAACTTCAATAAGTTCTTAAGATAGTGAGGATTTTCCCTAATCATAGCTTCAGCTCTTTGTGAATTCGACATGTGAAACGTTTCATCATTATCGAAAAGATATTTATCGCTAGGAGGGAATGACAATGTGCTGAATGATACAAACTTAGGACTTATCGAAGGATCCGTTTCGGTTTCGTCATCACTTAATGATTTCAAAATTCCGTTTTCATCAGACCATTTTTCGAATTCCATAAAATCATTCATGTACTCAGCAAATGCTTTTGCTTCAACGTTATTGTCAGTAACAACGATTTCAGTCTGTACATCTTGATCATAGGTTTCAGATCCTGTGTACAATATGTGGCGATATGATTTCTGTGAAAGAAATGACGGAGATATTTTCAATCCGTTAATATACACATCACACATCGCTACAAATATCGAAGTTTCGACCAGCGCTTTTGCATCTCTTGGAACGTAAAGAAACAGATTTCCATTTGATGCAATATGGTGCTCAGAATATTTTCCAATCTGATGCTCGTCACAAACGACTTCTATATCATAAGGTTCGACAACGATGAACCCCTCATTAAATATGATATCAAAGGATGATGAGCCAGCTTCAATTTCATATTTATCTTGACCTACATACAATCCGTTCAACCAAACCTTTAATTGAGTTTTATTGATATTTGAAATCTTTGTAGGAATCGATTTCACACGAGAACCGCGTTGTGTCTTAGCATAGTAATCGTTGTAACTTCCATCAGAATAGTCTCTGATAACACAAACGATATCGTTTGTTGTAACTTGTGAGAAATACTCAGAAGGAATAAAGATATCAGTTCCTCCAGGAGATGCATACACGTACACCACCGAATCGGGAATCTTAATACCATTTATATACACAATGAGACTTCTCCGTTTTTGAGTTCCGCGTTCATATAGAGTCTGAATTGACGGCTCGATGTGATTTGACGATTCATTATCGTCAAACAACTTAAGCTTTGCCGGAAAATGAAACAGATACGAATTTGACGGAATCGTGATTGGCTTTCCAGTTACAGACTCGGTTCTATTACCAGTCGGTGTAGAAAAGTTTTCCACAATATCCGAATACTTCATATTGAAAAGATGGTATTCTCTCAGGTTTGTACTTTCGATTAACCTCTTTGTCTCTATGAAATTTATCGTATTAGACTCCATAAAACGAAGAACTTCGTCTGTAATTACGGACGAATTCATAACGTGCTCCTCTATTTATAGATTGACGATACCAATTTGATAAATGTGTCGCAATCTTCTCGAAGAATTGAAGACACGGCAATATCCTTAGCGAGAGTTCCTGTTACATATGCTGAAAAAACCATCATGATGAAATATGGAAGAAAATCAACACCTGGAATACAATTACCATTATAGATCCTTCCGAATTCTGATACAAATGTGAGTGCATCAATCTTTCCCTGATTTTTAACAACATCGTTCAGCATTGAAATCAACCCATTAAAATCTTTGAAGTCTTTATACTTCGAAGAACAGATAGCAATTGTCGATCTAGCTGTATTTTTATCTACAATGCTCGGAATCGTTGTTGCAATATCTTCAGCATACTTAGAATCGACGAAATACTTCGAAAAGAAATATGCTAATGCTGAATGCGCTTGGTCTATCGCTTCATAAGTTGTACCTATCGAGTACTTAATGTCTAATACTCGATACATCAATTTGGCATACATGTTTGCACACAGTTTCACGATCTGAACGTTTGAATTAAATCGATTTTCATCTTTAGTCCAGTTTCGATAAAACCATGCTGTGCAGAGTAAAGCAAACAGTAAGCCATCACTTACTGTAAGTTCAGAAATAGATCCAAACGAATCTTTCTTAACCGAAGCATAAGACGTTATGTTAATCATAGCTTTAATCCCGTGTTTATCATCTTTTGTAAGAAGAATCGGAATTGACGCCGGAAACACATATTGGTCATCTGTCATATACACTTCGATTGCTCCACTCTTAAAATCGGCCAGAACCTGTTTTTTAATCGGCACGTTAATCGTTTTCTCGATCTCCAAAATATGAAGGTCAAACGCCGATGCCGGTAGATCTACTTTATGAGATCCAAGTTCAGTTGTCCGATTTGCAAGATGAAATTGCTTATCGAAAAGTGAAAAGGTGTATGTCTTGCTATATAATCGCATGACTTAACCTCCAAATAATCGGATTATTTAATACATTGTTTCCCTGAGATTTCAGGCCATCTTAGACTATTATAAGGTTGAAAAATAACAAAAAAAATCCTGTAGCACACGCTACAGGATTCATTATTACATACAGTTACCTGTGACGATCCAAGCATTGGTCCAGTCATCAAATGACGGACCACATACTGAAGAACCTTTGACCTTTATAGGAAGCAATCCTTCATAAAGGTATTCAATCCTCTGTCTGTCAACCTGGAATTTCAACCCTTGATCGACATAAAGCTGTTTATCAGGGTCAGAATACCTAAAAATCGTATCAAGACCATCGGCGTAATCTATAACCAATTTAGGATGTGATTCATAATTTAATTTACTGCATCCACACAAGTGGTCATTAGATTCGCGAAGAGGAATATCATAATTCAACAACAGCGGGATTGCGTATCCTCGAATGTCTGATGTCGTTGGGCAATCGGCACCACCATATCGAATATGATATACTGTACAGACGTCATTATTTGGTATAACCAAAAGATGACATCCTGGATCTGTTATGCCAATAACTTTTCTTTTGTCACCCTGCTCAATATTTCTCGTATAAGTTTCTACGATGTATTGAGCATCAAGTATTACATCATTCAAAATCGTCTCCTTCGTCGTAATCAACATCGTCGTCGAACGAATCGTCGATTACATCCCTCGGTTCTTCATTTTCCATGTCTCTTACATCATCAAACATTTCAGCCATATCAATTTCTCCATCGACATAAGCCCTAGTTTGAGAAAGAAGACTAGAATATGAATCGGAACTAAGGATATCTTTTCCAAGATTTAATGCTGTATTGATCAATTTTAATAATTGATCAACGGTTGATTCGGTTTCTCCAGGATACTGCTGGAGTTCTGTAAGAACTCCGATTACAGTATTCGAAGCTTGAAGTATATTTGGATTTTTATCCACAAAACTTCCTTTATGCTACAGAATGGGCAGCATACCATGCATCGCGAGCCTGCAACACGTCAGGTGTGCAGATTGTAAAATTATCATTAGGATCATCATTGTCATCAGCATCCATATCATCATTACAGAATGAATACAGACCAACAAGCTGATCTTTAATGAGACTAACCTTACGATTGAATTTTCCAGTAGATACTGAAATAACCATTCGTTCTGGTGAAAAGAATCGTTCAAATTTATCAGCAAAATTGCTTTCAAGAATAGGAACGTCATTCAATGTGTCACCATCGAAATCGGCATTTCCCAATGGACAAACGTTCAAACAAATCTGCATTGTCAAATCTTTAGGATCTTCATTAATCCCAGTCAGTTTCAAACACAGTGTTGAACCATATGCAATTGTAGGATTGCGGTTTGAATAGTGACGAAGACCACCACGAGTTCTCTTGATCAAAATATTGATGATATTCATAATACTTGGATCTTGAGTTTGTACGAGGGTGTACCAGCGGTCCTGAAGTTCGTTTATTGTGACATTGTAAAGTTTCTTATAGATATTCATGATGTGAAACTTATAAAACTCTACAAATGTGAGATATGGAATCACAATCGAATCCAACTGAACAGACTCGGTATTTGGAATTAGAACGTGACGAGCCGAAAAGTTGATTCGAGATCCCATAATGAATGAACGAATCGCATGTTTCTTTCCGTTAATCTTTTGCTTTGTAATCTCATCATTCAATTCGTTGAACTTTTTCTGAAGCTCATACAAAATCGAAAGGTTTGCGTATGTGAACTCGTCATCCATGTTTTCGTTGATATATGCGATATGTGAAACCATCTCAGCATAAAATTTATTCAACGGATCATAGTTAAACGTTGTGTTTCCAATCAATACAACAGGTCTCAAGAGAAGGCTAATTACCGGAATATGAGATGTGAATACTTTGTCAAGATTATTCATAACAAACTCAATTTCCATAGACTTCTTTTTATCACCCATCGTCTGAATTATTTCAACAAACCTGTTTCTGAATTCGACCAATCCAATATTTGCATACGGATTTTTAGGATTAACAGGAAGATCTGTTATCAATTTTCCATGTTTATCCAATTTGCGATCAAATTTGATCATTTCGTCAAGACGTTTAGCTTTAAGAATAGACTCCAAAAACTGATACATCTTCGGATTGATGACAAAATACGGTTCTTTTAAAACCATCCAACCGCATCTCTCAAGTTCATCGTCCTGAAACTTTACTTCAGTATGACAATGTGGACAGATAGTTCCTGCACGAAACTTTCCGATGGTTTCTCCACATTCGCACTTATAGCGTTTCTGGATTTCGGTGATATCCGTAATATCTCCACCATATAGTGAAGAATAAATACCTCTTGGATTACGGATCAATTCTTTCTTTGTGACCGGTATCGGCGTATCGATTATGAAGCCCAGTCCAGACTGCATATCTTCCGCAAACGATTGGTCAAGATTTAAGATTTCATGAATCATTGCTACCTCGATGTCTTTATAGTTGACAATTTGATGATCTATACCTAAATTAAGATTTCACAAATTTATCAACAGAAAACTCCTATTGCGATGTTAGAAACTGCATTAAAAATTAATCTCGGAGGGAATATCCCTCCGAGATTATTATTCAAAACTTTTGTTTGGTTTGTAACGATCACATCGCCCTGTGGTATTTTTATTTTGATTGGCTTTTGGACAACCATCTTTGCCTTTAATTCCTTTGCGAGCGCACTGATCGCAAGAACCCCAGGCTGTAGATAAAATCCCAGAACAGATGTCACACACGTGAGAAAGTTGTTTTTCTATATTTTCCTCAAACGGTGTATCGGATGTTTTCGTAAAGATTGCAACACCTATCACATAATCAGAATTTATCGCATCTGTAAGAACTTTTGCAATAAACTTTCGACTTCCGTTTTCGTTAAGAAACTCTCGTATTGGATATGACATATCTTCAGTTTTACCTTCAAGAGACTTGAATTCCATAACTAAAGGTGTCAACACCTGAGAAAATAAACGGATGTCATACTGCTCCGATCCAAGTGTTGATGGTGCAACACCAGAAGCGTCAGCCTCGTGAGTAAGAACAGCATATTCAAACGGCATACCAGACTTCGCAGTAGTTCCATTATGGAATTGACAAAGTAATGCTCTATCAATTCCATGCTGATGTACAACGTCGCTCAATAAGTCGTTTATTACTTTATCGATTCTCATACGTTTTTTAACATCATCGGTTCTTGGAAGTTTTGGTTTTACTTCGAAGTTTTGCAAATTTGCTAAAGCTCCTGAAGCGACATCTTTGAACTTCTTTACAACATCAACCACCGTTGCAATTACTAACGCAAAAACGAGTACAACCAAAGCTATACTCATTAATGTCGCTAATATTGGGTTGTCAGAGGTAATTAACCCTAATAACGTCTTCAGCAATTCTTCCGAAGATTCCATGACGACCTCCAAATGGGATTGAAGTTACGTCAATGTTCCTATAGGCATTGATATCTCAGACAAAAAAAACAGGAGAGGCATATAGCCTCTCCCATTAATTTATTTCGAATTCTCGAAATTAGTTAGGAATGTATCCTCCGGCAGAATTACCAGGGAATGCTCCTCCAGCAACTGCTCCAGGCTGATAAGGCATACCACTCATGGCATTACCCTGAGGGAATCCCATCGGTCCTGGACCGTATCCGTAGTTCATTCCACCAAACTGAGGACCCATACCTCCACCCATTACAGGTGCACCCATATAAGGATTTGCGGTCTGAGGCTGACCTTTTCCATTCTTAGGCTGTCCCTGCTGTACAGGGAAAGGCTGAGTTCCCATAGGAGCTCCTATCGGACTTCCCATTCCAAATCCAGGCTGCCCGCCCCACTGAGGCTGACCCCAAGGCTGAGGCCCATAGTTTGGCTGACCGCCGAATCCATACTGCGGCTGAGGTCCGAAATGATAAGGCTGTCCCCACTGCTGGTTTCCACCCCACTGATTGAATCCGCGATTACCGCCATTCCAACCACCACGGTTTCCACCAAATCCGTTCTGATTCCATCCAGGCTGTCCGCCCCACTGAGGCTGCTGAGGTCCCCATCCCTGGTTACCACCGAACTGATTCTGATTCTGCTGACCGTTATTGCCGCGATTCTGCTGCTCGATTGCTTCATCAAATGTCATGTTCATAGATGCAGCCCACTGGTGACCTTCGTAGTCACTCTGGATTGAATATGCTGCGCGGCTATCGAAATACAATCCGAATGTGCCGGCATTCAAATACTGAACGAATCCTTCCTTACGCTTGTATTCCTCAAAGAGTCTGCGATTGTCAGGAGTGTTCAAATCCTTCGGGAACTTGCTGTCTTTTTCGTATTCTGGATACATTGCCTTGAATACAGGCAAAGTCAAGAATGACGGAGAAATACGAACAAGTTTACTTCCGCCAGAACGATTGACATACGTTGTCAATGCGCGGTATGTTGATCCGCCAAATCCGCTGCTCGGAGCGAAGTACTTCATGACATTCTCACGCATATTCTGAGTAAGTTTGCCAATATCGAGTTCAAGCTGGATAAAGAATCCCATCGCGTTGAGTTTCACAAGAATATACTTGATCCAGTTCTCAACAACTACGCTTGCAAGCTCACAAAGCTCGGTAATGTGAATAACCTGAACTTTTGCACCTGTCATCTGGTTTGGTTCCTGAGTGACATAGTACTTCATTGCTGCGATGTATTTTGTGCGAGGCTGCTGATATCCTGAAACTCCGAAACCGCCATTCTGTCCGAATGCGCTTTCGAATCCAAGACCGCCGCCCCACTGCTGCTGACCCCAGCCACCAGCATTGAAACCACCGCCGTAACTAACCCACTGATTTGAGGTGTCAGTTACGCTGATAGCGATATATTTGTCTCCAGCGTTTTTGATTGCTGAAGCGCTGTTTGAATCAATGAATTCACGAATCTGAGATTCGACTTCTTTGATATACTGAGGGTTTGCCTGATACAATTTCAGTTCGTTTGTATCAACGATGTTGAAACCGTTTCGGCGATTCAAGAACTGGTCTTCTGTAACACGCGGTGACAATTCAGGGAACGCGGCTTTTGTAATCAAATAAGCGACACCAATGAAGTTGTATTCAATATCATCGTCATAGATAACGATGTAAGCGTCGTTTAAAAGATTTCCGTTTTCGTCACGCTGCTGATTGAAGTTCTGCATTGCAAACTGTGTAAGTTTTGAACCATTGTGTTCAAAACCGTACCAAGTTCCATAACGCGTAGGAAGAATATAACCAGGGCTGTTCGGATTTGCCATGCCTGTCATCCACATAACATGAGCTTTTCCGAGATGAATATAGTAAGCACCAAGCTCACTATCCCAGGTTACATCAAGTTTAGCACCTGTCTGTGCCTGAGATTTTGCAAACTGATCAAGAAATCCACCAAGTTTCGTCGTCACGAACTGCTGTTTCTGACCCATTGCGTTATCAAGGAGTCCAAAATCAAGAACCAATTTATCATTTACACGATACTGCTGATTCTGCTGAGGACGTCCATTTGGCTGACCGCCATAAGCGTAGCCGCCATTGTTACGAGGCTGCTGATTGATCTGCGCAGATCCATTACCGTTACGCTGAGCCTGCTGGCGAGGAGCTGATCCGCTATTCTGCTGATTATGTACTCCATTTCCACCAAGCGGGGTAATGTGAACAGCAACTTTTGCATTGCTTGTACGATTTGCTCCATTTGCATCGAATGAATTGGTTGGAGCTGACTGTGTTGCAGCTGTCTGCTGCTGTACTCCGGCTGCAGGTTTTGCAGTATCGGCGTTGTTATTAGGAGGTAATTTCATACCTACTCCTTCTTTGTGACATCGCTTTTCACTACAAATAAAACTTTTGCTCTAATTGCATTTGTCTACACTTCCCCAAGTGCACCGACGTTTGCGATATAACGTCGGCTTAAAGGGTATTCGTATTGGAACCACGAACCAAGGTTCCTCAAATATTGGCTAGAATAAATCGATACTACAGATTATCCCAGACATCTGTCCAGTTTACATCTGAATTACCGAAACCATCATCACTGGGTTGGTTCGTTTGTATCATGTCTACTTGTTGATCAGGTTGTTCAATCTGAACATCTGAAACTTTAGGCATTGATTGAATTTCTGAGAACTGAGGAGCTGCTGTCATTCCAGATATCGGAGGGAAATCCAACGGATGTCTCATTTGATATCCTTCGAATGATGGAGCAGTCATTCCACTCAAAGATGAATCTTTTCCAGGAATGATGTCCTGCGGTTCAGCCATTATTCTAGGCAATATTCCTTCACCAAGCCTATCTGCTAAATCTGACGCAATTTCAGCATCTTCATCTTCTTCATCCGGAATTCCAAGATTCGGATCATCGTCATCGTCGTCACTATTCGTTTCAGGAATAGGAACGATTACGCTTTCTTCAGCAGAATCTGGTTTCTTGATTTCAAGATCTTCGAAGATTTCATGCATTGAATTGGCCATCTCTTCAAACGTTTCGGGTTTTTCTTCAACATCTGCGACAAGTTCTCGGGTTTCGGGAGTATCAACCATCTGAGGATTTGCAAATTCTGGGACTTCGGGTTGTACAAGAGTTGGGTTATAATCCAACGGATATCCACCGAAATCAATAATTGGAGACTGGGATGCAACAGATTCTGATTCATTACCAGTTTCTGAAGATTTTTCTGCGGCAATTTCTTGAGCCAGATCGTCAACCAACTTATCCACATCAGTCTCTACAGCAACGATATCTGAAGATGATTCATTTGAGATTTCCTGTTCGGGTTCTACAGGAGATTCATGAGTCTCTTCATCATTTTCTGGTTGCGTATTGGAAACCTGTTTATTAGAACCAGGTTCAGGATACATTGTATCCATAACCGTATCAAAACTCAGTTCATTCAGTTTAACTGAATCTTGTTCGTCAGATGGTTTATCGACAGAATCCACAGCTTCAGGTTCATTCATTTTGTTTGAATCTGTCTGTGGATCATTGTGAATGTATTCTTTTTCAAGATCATTCACAGGTTTGATTTCTTGAGTACGAGTTTCCTTATCCAAGATATTCACAAGCTCTGGAGACGAAATAGGTTTGTCAGCATCGCCGACAAACAAATCATCTTCACTCAAACCTTTTTCTGGAGAAGATGTTAATGGTTCAATTTCAGGTTTATCTGAACTTTCAGTCTTCTCGTTCTGCTCAACTGTCTCAGTTTTGTCAACAGTCGCAGCTTCAAGTTTCGATTCTCGATTATCGCGGTCAACGTCGTTGACTGCTCCATCTCCAGAATCATTCGGTCTTGACTTTCCGCCACAAACTTCGCATTTTGAATCTCCGCTTGTAGTAAATAAGTCTTCAGGTTTTGCTGTGAATGAATGTCCACAGTATGCACAAGTTACAACGATAGGTTTGCTGTAATCCTTAAATCTGTAAATTGCATCTTCTGAGAAGGTGTATGGAAATTCGACCTTTAAATCCTCAAACCAGTTGTGAAGTTTCTCAAGAAATCTTGATCCTGAATAACTTACTCCATCGTGCTCGAGAATGTAATTACATTTCGGGCAATAAGGTGTAACCAAATCTTCACCAGAATACTTGTCCTTGATCTTAAACTGGTTATACAGCATCGTTGGTGTGGCTGTGAATATTGAGCTACACGGTCTATGCTGAAGTCTAACCGAACGACCTTTGTTAATATTTTTGAACTCGTAAGGTTTGCATCCAAGGTGCTCCTCAATTCCGCTCATAATCGAGTATTCCGCATCCAAATCCGGAATCAAATCTGGATTTGTTTCAGCTAGCTCGTTTGGAAGTTTTTCCTCATACACAGGATTGAATGATCCCTGGCATTTAGGACAATACCAGCCATGTTTTTTCCACATGTCTTCGAGTTTTGAAAACGATGTATGCATTACGTAGTTGCAATTCAAACATTCGTAGTCGATCTCCGAACTGTAGCGGTTTATGCTAGAACCCTGGTAATCAAACTTGTACGGGTTAAAATGCCAAGCTCTAAAAATTTCAACTTCGATGTCGTCTCGAAGTATAACGTCACCTTTGAGCATATTGCTCCTCCTGAAAATTTGGGATTGAATCTCACACACATGATGAATATCCCAATCGGCATTTATAAATTTGTGTTTACTCGAGTGTTAAAATTTTAAACTCGAAGTCATTTCCAAACGCGAAGCGTTTCCAGAGCGCGAGCGAAGCGAGCTTTCGAACGCAGTGCAAATCCTAAAAAAAAAATCGCATCAAAATTGAATTGCCGATTTTCGAGTATATATTTTGTATCCTTACTATCCCTAATTATTATTTCAATCTTTTCATAAAATTCATTTAATTAAATTATTCCTACTGTTGTTCGCCTTCGGCGAACCAAAAGTCTATATGTCCTTCGGACATTCATAGGCTTAAAAAGCTTATGATATAATTTATACCCGAACGCAGTTTGATGCGATTTTTGGATTCTCTCGGCAACCCAACATTTCGGCAATACGCAAGCGAAACGCTTATACGAGCGTCGCAAATTATGCGATTTGGAGTTTTGCAAAATGCTTGACTTAAACGACCTCATCGAGACAACGTCTCACGTGAGTCTCGAAGTTAATAATTTGCCGATCACTGCAGAAACAACTCGTCTTACGCCACTGGCAAAAGCAATCTCAGAAATCAACGAAGTCTCGTTCGAAGATTATTTTGGGAAGAATAAAAATGTCGAAGAAATCATCCTGAAGATTCAGGCTTTAAAGCCAATTTTTGAGTCGAAAATCGGGAAGATTATCGAGACGAGGGATCTTGGTCGGATAGACCCGATGTTAAGCGAAATAGACTCAATTTTGAGTTCAATGCTTAATGTCGAAACGGTTACAATTCAGATTATTCCAGGATCTGAAATTAGGACAATTCCTGTTGGAGTTGGTCGATTGGATCTTACATCGTATTCCGGAATGACAGACCGCGAAGCAATGAATGAATTTAATGCGTACACGGTGGACGCCATTGGCGTCCACTACAAACACCCTGAAGGTAAGCACATGATTATCTATATGGGGTCTACGTTGTTCGCAAACCCTGAAATGAAAGCTGAATTTATTACAGCTCTATTATTTAGGGAAATTGGAAAATCATTCTTGAATTTCACATATGGATACTCAATACAGGCTCAACGATGTATGAATGCTATTGAAGAAACCGTAAATATTACTCAGACAATTGAGGGCATGGTTCTTCGAGCTAAGCATTTCAAAGATTTCGTAGATCAATATGATCTGAAAGTTATGTGGCAGTGGATGAAAGACCATCCTGTAACCGACGATATGGATCCAGACGATCTTCAACTTTGGAATGAATTATTGGTTGATCTTGGTAAAGAATCGGTTGGAGTAACGATGTTTATACGAAACGTTATAAATTTCGTTATTGGTATTCCGAAGTTTTTCTCAAAGCTTCTATTGAAAACGAAAGAAACAAGTGAACTCGAAAGACAGACTCATGGAAAAGAACTTCTTGGAATGAAAGTTGAAAGTGAAGATGAATGTAGAAATGCTGTCTGGGTTATAATTGGACAGGTTTTTCAGGTATTTGACATGGTTCAGCTTTTCAAGCTTAGTGGATTTACGACCTTTCAGAAAATCATGTTTGCAAATCCGTTTAACTTTTCGATGATGAATAATCTGATCAATGGAACTGGTGCTGACAAATTTCCTGGATACTATGGGTTAGGCGTTGAGTTTACACACGCACTTTTGATATACGATAAGATTACGAAAGCTCGAGATTCTGAAAAGAATGGAATTGCAAAACCGTTTAAAAAGATCCCAGGACTTAACGTTGTAACGCAGTTACCTTTGCTTCTCACGTCAACAATTGATGCGATGTCTTCTGGAGAATTAACAACCAGGATGAAAGTTGTTAGGATGTACAAGCAGCTTGAGAACGAAGTTCGTTCTAACGATCTTAATCCTAAACTTAGAAAGGATCTTGAATCGCAACTCAAGCAGATTGGAGATGTGTATGAAAAATATATCGATCCATCTAAACAGACTGAAGAAGGAAACTCCGCAAGATCTTTCGTGTACTACATCTTCAGGTACTTTTTGAAACTGAAAAAATCAAATGTTAAATCCATGGATCGTACAATTTCGACACTTGTTGCTGTAGACACGTTAAAACGTTCAAAAGACATTTCTAAAGTTCTTAAAATGAACTCAAAAACAGAAGTTGCACTATTGTCGGCAGTAGAAAAAACTGCAGCATTAACCGTTGAAAGTTCAGATCCTTTTAGTAAAGAATTTGAATTAAAACCGCACTTCGAAGATTTGTCGGTGTATGAGTCCATAAAGAACGTTTCTTTCGAAAATTACTTTGGACAGACTCCTATTGTCAAGAAGTCAATCAAACACGTTCATGAAATCAGAGACATTTTTCCAAAGATGAAAGGAAAACTTACAGATATCCAGAAAGTGAGTTTTAAAGCGATCCTTCAAACTTGGGCGAATGAACTTGCTGTAGAATTTAACGCTGAATCTTGCTACATTGGAGTAGAAGATGTGTATAATGCATACGCTTATCCAATGAGTGTCGGAACCAGAAAAGAAATTGCTCAGCAGGCAAAGAATAAAGTTCTCGAGACTTCAACAGGGTATAAGTTTGAAAAGAAAGACGGAGTCCAGATTATAATTAGTCTTGGAATTCAACTTCTTACAGATATCGCACTTAGTGATGAACTTATCGTGGCAATTTTATTCCACGAAATCGGTCATGGATTTCAGCAATTCGAAGGATTGAATATTCGTAAAGCTAAAGCATATTCGATTTATAGTTCGTTTATTGGGTATCTGAAATCATTCTTATATACTCTTGGGAAAGCTAAGATTTTCACGGCAATTGGAATGGTTTTCTCTTTAATTGGAAACTTATTTACAGGGTTCGGATTTTCAAAAGCTCGAAAGAACTATCAGAATGATCTTGATGCCGAAACGACCAAGACCTTGGATAATATCGAAAACCCAAGTACAAATTACGTTATAGTCGGAGAAAATGAAAATTTCATAGCCGGTTTGATTTCGTTAGTTCAGAATTTGATTTTGACGGTTTTTACGTATATTCCACTTCCCGGTATTTCATCATTCGTGTGTACGGTTGCTAAAGATCCGTTAATTCTTGTCGACTTAGCGTTCCGTGGAAGATATTTCTCAAGACAGAAAAAGAATGAGAAATTTGCTGACTCGTTTGCAACTAAATATGGTCTTGGAGCAGATTTAAGTTTATTCATGCAAAGACTATATGAGCAATCATTTAATGGTGCAACCAAAATACCATTGCTTAGAACGATTGAGCAGTTCAACATGTATGGCACGATTGCAATGCTTGAAATGGTTGACGATCACCCATCTGAACGAGCCAGAGTGGAGAATATGTATAACACGTTGCAGAAAGAACTTGTAAACAACAAAGATCTTCCTCAAACGATGAGACTCAAAATTCAATCTGAAATTGACGATATCAAGAGTGTGTATTGTGAAATGACCAGTGCTGGAGCCAATTTCAAAAATGGTCGATCTGGAGTCGGCATTATAATGTGGATATTCCAGACGTTTATGAAATTGAAAGAGAACGTGAAATCTGTTGAAGAATTCTGCTCTCCAGTTTCTACAACGAAAGCTGCAGCCTTTAAAGCCGCCGTGTTGGCATTCAAATCTGAACCACAAATTGGTAGCCTTATTGGTCAAACTGAAGATGATCTCAACCAGTATCTAACCGAACAGAAATTGGCTGAGGATCTTCTGATATCTTCTGCTTTCTAATGAAAAAAAAATACCTGGGTTCCCTAATGGGAACCCAGGCTTTGTTTATTTCCGCTTAAACGCGGCAACACCGGTTCCACGATTTGACGACTTTCTAGAACCGTATTCTTTTCCTGCAACAAATCCGATTGTAACTCCAATTGCAATTGGTATAGCAACCTTTGCTGCAGTTTTCAGAACTTTTTTGGTTTTAGATTCCTCTGTCTTCTGAGATTCTTCTTCGTCAGGTTCATCGTTTTCCTGAACGGTTTCATCTTCAGATTCTTCATCCAAGTGATCGATTATCGGTTCGTCGTCTTCCGAGTCGTCACTTTTCGAGGAGGAAGAGGTCTTGTCCTCATCGGGTTCCGGTTGTGAGGAGGTTCCACAAAAGGTTCCCTGATCGTCAGGGACCTCCTCAGCAGCTAAATTTATTTCCTCCGGCTGCTCGGAGGTGTTTTCTGTTCCGGCTGATTCTGAGTCGCTCTGGTTCGTATTTTCAACTTCCGATTTATCAGTTTTGGTTTCAGCCGAGTTTCCGGAAAGTTTGTCTTCACGAACTCCTTTGTTTTCATCGAGTTCCTCCTTTTTGGAAAACTTCGAGGGGTCTGAGAAAAGGTTATTTACAAACTCATTCATTTTCCCCTGAAATTCTTCTTGTGATTCGCCAGGTCTAGGTTTAATTTCCTCAACCTTTGATAGATCGACATGCTCGATGTTTGACATATCGATCTCCGTTTTCTTCGGCTGAACCTTAGGTTTTTCGCCAGACATTTTTCCAGGTTCTACTTTTGGAGTACCTTGGGTTGTTTGCTGAGGTTTAGGTTCAACCTTTGCTTCTTCTGGCTTTGGCTCTGATGGCACCGGTTTACCATTGAGCATGGCGACAATTCCGTCTTTAATGAAATCACCCCAGTTTTTGAGAATGACTTTATCGTTGACTAATTTATTAACAAGTGTTTCCACCTGGTTAACAAATCCCCGAAGGTTGTCGTCTTTATCCTTCGGTGTAGCGGCATTCTTGTTTACCGCTTTGAAGTAGAAGAACTTTATGTTTCCGTAGCATGCATCACGCTTAGCATCGGAAACAAAAGGTACACCTTTTAAAAGTTCTTCAAGCTTCTTATCAAATTCGGTTGTGTTGGCCATACACATCTCCTTGGCTTGAATTTCTATAATTATGATGAATACTTTCAAACTCTGTGCATACAAAAAAATGGTTGAAGATTTATTACTTCAACCATTTATAGGCTAGTTGTCACCGTGAAAAAGTTTCCACAGCTCTCTAGCCTGTTCTGGAACGTCTTCTTCACGTTCATATTTTTCGACGTTAAGCCTATAAGTTTTACCTACAGGATTTTCAAGAGCTTCAGCAAGTTCTTTTTCCTGTTCACTAACTGGAACTTCAACGCCATCTTTTAATTCTACTACCATATTGAGCCTCCCAACCCATTTGTTAGTTTGTCTAAAAATATAATATATTGTCATGAGTATAGTATATACTGAAAAAAAATGGGGAGCGGCAACACCGCTCCCCACTGACAGAATAAAAATACGAACCAGCATAGTAGGATAGTGCAGGAAACCCACTACGGTCTCTGTCAGTTATAGCTGTTAGCGTGACAGCTAGACAAAGAGGAGGTTTATCGGCAGAATCTTATTGCAGAAAGAAAAATCCGATTCATGACAAGACACGTTGAGATTCATTGAATGAACTATGTCTTTAAATCTTTGTTTGGGCGTCTTTATGATATTACGTCGTATTCTTTTCCTCCACCAGTGGTCATCTTTTTACCGTCTGGACTGAGTACAGCGGTTGATAAAATGAATGGATCTGGATATAACGTCGGAGGATAGTCGTAAATAATTTCTCCGGTGTTTTCTTTGCAAGGTACGAATTTTGGATCGGTTCTAGCATTTTCAACTTTGAATACAACTCCATCTTTTTCGTATTTTATTGCAAGTTCATTATCAGTGAATTTAAGGTTTCCTTGTTCTTGAAGCTCATTGATTCGCTGTTCAAGTAACGAATCGTCTAGAGCGTTTTCAGCAGATGTTGCTCGCTGTAGAATATCACCCTGTGGATTTTTCGGAGCAAGTTGTTTACTGTTTTCAATAAACAGGCGATTGAATTCTTTAGCAATTGCAGAGGCATCCAATTCTCCAGCATCAACTTTCTTTTTATTGATAGTCATCTGAGAGATCTTGATTTTATTTCCGAGTAACTGATTTAATCCGGAAACTTTTGCTGTGCGAAGACTTGTTAAAGATTCGATCATATTTGAAGTGTGTGACATCACTCCACGACCAATCATTGCTCGGTTTTCGTGATTAAAATAAATATTTTTCAGATCGTCATCTATGCGTTCGGCGAGTTCATCAATTTGATCAATGCTTCGCTGCATTTCGATTATATCTTCACGGAAGAAATCTACATCAGTAACGTTTTCATCCGTAAGTTTATCTGGGATCTTTGAGCTCATAGAATTCTCCTTTTATTCTAAATTTATAAAGTTGTTTGACAAAAGAAGCTCAAGGGCGAACCCTTGAGCTTAGGATAAAACGTTTTATTCTTTTTATCAGTTTTTTTCCACTAGAACTCCGATAATTGAAGATTCATCGATGACGACATACTTGCGTTCGTTGATTGTCATCGGAATGGCCCCATCAGGTTCATATACAACTTTAGCATTGAGCTCAATACGTTTGTCTTGAACATCTGGACCAACCGCGTCGACAACACCAATCGCTTTGTACTTGTCGTGAGACTGTTCCTGTGTTGATTCCGGAAGAATGATGCCTCCGGCGGTTTTCTTTTCCGGTTCTGGAAGACGTATTACGATACGAGATCCGTGTGGAAGCAAACCCATTTTCTTTTCACTCATGATATACTCCTATACTTCTTCATTTCCTAAAGGACCATCTACTTTGTATAAATCGATTTGATCATACATTGTGTGGTACTTCCAAGGATTAAAGATTTTTATGATCGAGAATTTGTCACCAACTCTCAATTTAACTGACAGTAAGACGTGTTTGAACCATGGGAAGGGTGGAAGATATGTCACAATGTCATTCCGATTGGCCACTTGTATGACTTTCTCGCAACAGCTCAGGACATAGTTTCTACACTTCTTTCCGACAAACACTTTCGGCGCGCCAAATGTAACCAGAATAGCTTTTCGTCCGGTGTTAACGTTTGCTTTATCTGACCTTGTGCGGTAGTTATAATCTTCTGCCGCAAGCTGCGCCGATGCACCACCATTTGACCATCCAGCAATTACAACCTTATAATCAGGGAATTCATTTGCCAATCGAATCAATGTCGTCATAATGACATCATTTGCGGTTTTGTACGCGTTGGCGAATCCATGATGGGCTATAAGTACTGAGGTTTGTTTCTTGTATACTTTTGAAAAGTATGCAAGATTGTGGAACCAATCAAGTTTGGAATCGGATTCTTTAAACAGAAGTCGAATGATTTTGTGATCATGATCAATTTCTGTTACCCAATCAATATCTGATCCGGTTTCAATCCAATTTTCCATATGCTTGATGTGGCCGAAGAGTTCGTTGTACTTCATATTACACCTCGCATAAATGATATACCTAACTTGATGTTTCCACGAAATATTTCACGTTAGACTGGATCAGTAGCTATAGATCCAACAGGAGCTGATTCAATAAATCTGTTGGAAATATCTTTTCCAAGGTTTATTGCATAATCTTTAATCGGATCTTTACCCCATAGGATAACTGCGCTGTGATCAACAACCCCGTTTCTTACATTGCTTTCTTTTCCAATTGTCGAAGATGTGCAGCTTACAAGTGTAAATAATTTTCCAATACGGGTGTCCATAGCATATACGTCATAGAAATCGAGGAACGTTTTTCTTATAGCATTTCCTTCGTCAGATTCAACCATATCAGTTTTTACTGGAATAATTACTGAGAATTTGCTACGAATAATTTCTGTGACAATGTCAATTGCTTTCTTTCCATCAAGATTGGCAGAATCTTTTGGGAACGTGAATGCTGAAAACGCTCGATAGTTATCAAGTCGATTTTTCAGGCCATATACAGCAGCTGGATGCACATTTGAAAAACTGTCAAAAACGTCAACGTTTGATACAATCGCTTGGATATTCTCATTGATTGTATCATTGTCAGAAATTGATGATCTTTCAAGAACTGCCGAAGATTTTCCTCGATAGTAATTTTCAACCATCTGGAATAATGATTCTGCAAATGGATCGTTTTCTGAAGCAAGCAGCGTGTAGATTATCATCGGAACAGGGTTTCCAGTAGTTCCATCGTCGTTTGTTTTTACATAGTTCACATCTCGTTTTTCAATTTCGAGAAACGAGTGTTCGATTCGATACATGTCAAAGCATGTATATGCAGTAAGATTTCCTTTGAGTTTTCCATCCTTATAATTTTCCGATACTTGGATCGAAAACTTTTCAAGCGGAAGAATATTTGGAATAACTGAAATGATATCTTTAACGATATCTTTCATTACGCCCATGTCTGTAATTAAAAGGTTATTCGGATCATGGTTGCGATATCCATCTTGAAGCGTAACCTTTAATACTTTAGTCTTCATATGTGAGACCTCCTATAAAAATGTGGATTTATTTTGTAAAAAAAATGCAACGGGAGAATGTCCCATTGCATATGAATTACTTTTTCGGTTTTGAAGATTTTTTCTTCGATATATCCGCAACGTCCTTAGCTGATACGACTTCTTTTCCGAAATTTTGGTTTGTCGGAGGTCTGAAGAATCCATCGTGGACTTTTGTGAATGGAGTAAAACATCCAGTTCCACCAGGATCGCCAGCACCAGAAACGTTGAGCGAGATTATTCCAATAAACGTTGGAGATTGTGCGCGCTGACTGAATGACAGGCTGTTTGATTTAGGACCTTTTGCAATCGTAGTCGATGGAGCATTGAGAGTCCACTTGAGGTCGATATTGAAAAGGTTCATATCGTTTACACAGTCTGCATATTTCGTGTTATTAGAGTTGACAATTGATTTAATCAATATGTCTGAACTTTGTTCAAGTCGTTTACGGTCGTTTGGATTTGGACTATACTTGAACGGCAATGTCAAGATCTCTTCAAACTTTTTAGGAGTCTTGAATCGATCCCTTGAATGCATAACGCGATGCATTTTTGTCATAATACGACGCACAATTGGAGCAATCTGATATTCTGATAGACGCACACGCTTATTGAAAATTGACGCGTTGTCACGATAAAGCAACTTTGTAAAGTTCAGAAACATCCATCGCAGAACCTCATAGATATTGTCTTTCGGTTCTTCAAAGTTGCGCATGTTTTCTTTAGTGATCGAATCGTAGAGTCGTTTATATGACTCCAAGAAAAGATCAACCTTAGAATTCTTTACAACTTTTGCTTTGATGAAGTATGAACTCATAACGTCGTATTTCCAATAATCAACGCTTCGAAGTTCATCAAGTGTGAGTTTCTTGTTGCAAACTTCGAGAATACAAGCAACCATTGAACGGACATTCATGTTGCTTGTGAGATACTGAGTTTTAACTTTCAAGAATATCGTTTTTGATACTTGGAAATATGTGAACTCTGGATCTTCTTTATTGACCTTGTCTTCGCTGACTATGAAGAACATCGGTTGCGGGCCTTCGAAGAACTTTAACGTTCTGAAAAACCCGATAGTTGCAAAATAGAACGCCAGCATATTGACTTTCTTTTTCTGGATGTCTGTGTACATGATGTATGATGTGTATTTTTTACCATTCACGTCAAGAATCATTGTCGGCACACGAGTCAGTTTAATCGGAAGGGTCAACGTTTTAAGCGTGATGCTGTTATCCTTATGATATGTAGTTGCATCGAGCAATTGATAGATTGGATAGAATCGATTCCCGTTGATGAAATAGTACTCACCATCAATCAGCGTTGGAATCTCCAACACCATCTTTTTGAAGATCGTTGAAAACTCTCCAGTCTTGTCATAACCTTCAATTTTAAAATTGAATTCGACACAGTAAATGTCACTATCATACAATTGGACATAACTGGTTGGATACTTTGTACGTCTATCGACGATTTCGTATCCAAGATACTCGATGTTTGGAGCCATGGTATCTCCAATAATTTTGCAGAGCTCTTCGAGATTCTGCACCATGTTGTCATTTTGTCTTAATGTAGAAATGAGATCACTCTCAAACACGTTGTGATGAGAACTCATTGCTACGAATTGCTCCATTGGCGTACTAGTCATGTACGTCCTCCTGCACTTTAGAATCGTTATGGTTTTTCTGCTTAAACCATCTTGAAATTTTCGCTCCAACAGACCATAGTCCAAGAGCTACGATGATAAAGATGTAGATAAATCCGAACGCTGTTGCGCACGTTTTTACCCAGTTAAATAAGGTTTCCATTTTACCTCCCTCTTTGATTATGAATATCTCAAGTCGCAACCGGAATTTTGTGTTTGAACTCTAAGAAATTATAATCCTCAAGCTCAAGATCGTCGATCGTGAAATCGTAAAAGTTTTTCACATCTGGATTGATCTTTAATTTCGGAGCTTTAAAATATGATTCAGAATTAATAAGTTCATCGGCCAATTCAAAATGACGATCATAAACGTGTGCGTCTGCAATAACGTGCACAAGTTTTCCTGGTTTGAGATTTGTAACGTGGGCAATCATACAAAGCAATGCGGCATATTGTGTCACATTCCAACCACCAGCTGTGATCATATCGGCAGATCGCTGGTTTAGAAGCATATTCAGCTTATCACCTTGCACATTCCACGTCGTTCCATATACACATGGTGCTAAAGCCATCTCGTTTAAATCGTGATGGTTATAAAGATTTGTCATGATTCTACGAGATGCCGGATTGTGCTGAATGTCATACAGCATTTTATCAACCTGGTCAAATTCACCTTCTGGGTATTTGTGCTTAACCCCAAGTTGATATCCATACGCTTTTCCAATAGAACCAGATTCATCAGCCCACTGATCCCATATGTGAGAATTGAGATCGTGAATATTATTTGATTTCTTTTGCCAGATCCAAAGTATTTCGTCGACACACAATTTAAATGGAACCTTGCGAATTGTCAATATTGGGAATTCTTCAGATAAATCATATGTGTTGACGAGTCCGAATATTCGTTTTGTATGAGCCGGGGTTTCATCATCCCACTTAGGACGAACTTGTTCATTTTCGTCGGAATACCCTTCAAGAGTGATCTTTTCGATAGCGTGTTGAAATAGAATATCAGCTTTTGTCATTTTGTCTCCTATGTGTCAACTTTTACAACCGTAACTTGTTTCTTTGCTCTAGTTACAGCTGTATATAACCAACGACGATAATTTTGATCATCGTGATAAAAGCAATCATCGTACACTAACACATTATCCCATTCTGAACCTTGAGATTTGTGACAAGTTATACAATATCCATAATCGAAATCGTTAACCATTTTTCCATTGTATATTTCAACTTGGAAAGGTTGTTTCTTTTTCTCTTTCACAATCTCCCAATCGACATAGTTGTCCATAAACGTTTGCCGCTTTGAGAATACTGGTATCTCCATATTCATACCATCTGGTTTGAATCTGAAGAATATTACGTTTTCTGAAACTTCAATTGCGTCATCGATAAGAGTTCCAGTAAGACCGTTGACTAAACACACGTCGATTGACTCGTCGTATGTGTAAACTTCATTAAAGTTATTTAATTGACAAATAACTTTTTCCCCAGCTGTAGGAAGAGGAGTTTGTTTTCCAAGCAATTCTCGATATTTGACATTAATGTCTCTTCTGTTTCGGTTTGAACTGCAAAGAATTTGATCGAATGATCGTATATCTCCTTTAAAGTTAACGGAGTCAGAGATCTTGACATCATCTGCATATTTTTGCTCATATGGATTTATACCATTTCGAATATCTGTAGCAATTTGCAAAAGACTAGAATCTCCAGACTGACGAAAAACTTCAGTTAAGAAACAATCTGGGTTGTCCATATATGCATTATTTCCGAATACCGGAGGAAGTTGACCAGGATCTCCAAGACCAAGAATTGGTATATGAAACGATACAATATCGTCCATAATTTCTTGTGGAACCATACCCAACTCATCAATGCATATGAGTTCAACGTTTGGTGGGAGATTTCGTTTTAGCCTGAAACATGGCCGTCCACTTTTGGAACTAGACGTAATGTAAATTAACTTGTGTATTGTGATAGCGTTCATGCCTTTACGGCGAAGTACAACAGCAGCTTTTCCAGTAAACGTTGCAAACGCAACCTTATACATCGGTATTCCCATATTATAGAGAATTTGGGAAAGAACTGTTGACTTACCGGTTCCAGCATATCCACCAATAACAAACACAGGTTTTTGAAATAATAACGGGGAATTTGCCCATTCTCCAGCCATACGAATGGCATTCATTTGGTCATTCCCGAATGTGATCTGCGGCATGTTAAAACCTCTCGAGATATTTTGATGTTAATGTAAAAATAAGATGTTAAAAATGTTCTGTTTTTGTAATTTTAGACAAATATTTCCCACACCCTAGGGTGTGGGATTTTTTTTATTCTAACGAATTAGAGTTTTGAAGCTATGTAATCTTCGATAGTATGAATGATCTGGTTGTGAATTTCTTCTTGTGATAATTCGGCGTTGATGATCACAACTTCTGGAAAGATCTTGTCACCATTTATAGCTTCGTTTTCGGTTTTGAATCTTCGAATGATTTTCGAGAATTCGTCATTAACGGTTGTTAATTTCTCGATATTTTCATACAATTCTCGAGAACCGAAATCTCGCTTAGCGATTCTTGAAATTGCTTTTTCTGGATCAATTTCTAAGAAAATGAATAACCCAGCTTCTGGCATATCGCTATTTAGATAGTATGTGATCTTTGGTACTTCAGTATACACCAATCCGGAATATTTGTAACGACCCGTTATACAGAGTTTCGATTTTGGATCTGAGTTGGATTTAACATGTTCTTTCATCGCTTCGATGTGCTCGGTTCTATCGGCAGCAAAAAGATATTCTATTGTAGACTTTGATCTAGGAGCAATTTTCTTGGAAAGAATATCGTGGAGAAGATTCCCAATTGGTGACGAATAATCTGGTTCTCCAGTTACATAATATCCTTTATCAGCAAGAAGTTTTAATTGAGTGTCCTTACCACAACCATCAATCCCTTCTATACACACAATGTATTTAGAGATTGAATCGCACTCCTGTATGCGAGTTTTGGCCATAAAAACCTCCTTAAAAGTTTCAAAAATGTTTGCTAGGTGTATTGTTTTATACCAAGAACATCAGCATAAAATCAGACCTTTTGGAGGAAAAATAATGCTCAACGAAATATCGCTTATCAGCAGCATAGTTAAGACAATGTCTGCCGGTACAGATGATGAGTGGAGTCAACTTGGCGACGCCTATGCGCAGCTGAAAGCGATGGCTTCTCCAAACTCACTCTCAAAAAAGGCTCGTAATGGAATTTATGAATTTCCGTTTTTGATTTCTGGTAATATCGAAAACACGAGTCAAACTGCAACGATCATAAAATCGATGGAGGTCGAATATGCAAATATGATCGTAATTGCTATGGGTATTAACCCATCAATAAATCAGAGTACAAACCTTAAAATCCAGAGAACTCTGTCAGATTATCACACAAATGCAAACGATTTTTCTTTCGAAGATGGAAATGAGTATAATCATGACATCCAGGAAGAATCTATTCAGGTTGCGTTCGAAGGTAAACGTTATGGAAATCAGAATATCCGAGGAGATTATAACGATTACAGCGACCATACTAATCATAGCACTCAGACGCATTGGCATATTCATGAGGCTCCAAAGCCGAAGGAAGAACCAAAGTTGTCTAAAACCGATATTAATAACGGAGATGCTAAAAATTACAGTTTGGTTGCTGGAAAATTTGACGCTATTTGTAACGCCGATTACGCTAAAATGTATGCATCGACCATGATCAAAGTTCAGCTTCGAATGGGTGATACTAAAGATAGCTTGGTTGACATCCCAATTGGAATCAAAGGTATCCCACATCACATTCCAACTGATGAGCTCCTTTATGTATTATCGTCGTTTATCAAACCTCGCGCAGACACGATTGTTACAAGATTTCTTCGTTGGAGAACCGGCGAAATTCGTGGTCTCCACAATCTTCTTTTCAGATACGATGAGATTAAGAGGGATGCCGAATTTGATCGTCGTGTTGGAACTTCAAATTCGTGGTTGAAAGTTTTGCGTTCTCGTGCGAACAATCGTCGAGTTAACCTTCTTGCGAACTTTTTTGGAAAGATTGCTGGAAAGAAACAGACTACAAAAGAAATTCTTCCGAACTGTACATTCTTGCTGACATTGGCAGATGTTGATACACTCGAGAATGAAACCGGAGTTAATATCTTTCAGAATACGAATGCTGCAAAGAAACTTTTGGACGACTCTATGGGCCTTGGACTTGGCATTATCGACGAAGTTCATGAGGTTATTCATATAATGTATTCTGGATATGATAAGTTTGCATCGTTCCCAATTTCTCAACTTAAAGGAAAAACAAAATCCGAGGGAGACATGACTAAAGTTATGCTCGAACTCATGAAAAAGATCTAAGGAGACATCATGGCTACTTTTGGATTATTTTCAACCGTTGGTTCTGTCAATCATGCTCCGAAACAGAAATCTATTTCGTGTGCGTGGGAAGACACATTGAACGATATTCTCACAAATGAAAGATCTCGTTCGTTTTATACCACAGTTGTAACCGAATCTGGTAAACCAGAACTTACAAACGAAGGTGTAAAATCTTTCGTTCTTGATAAACTGTACAGTATAGTTACACAGAAGATTTCAAAAATGGATGTCGAATACCAAGATATTTTGAAATCTGCTGGCAACTATCAGAAATACAGACATTTTCAGTCAATCGATGATACCGTGAAAGGTTTGATTGATTTGATTAAAACCACGGATAAACTTGATAAGGTGAATGTGACGCAGTTGAACGAAATCTTCGACTGCCATTCAAACCTTATCAAGTGTACAAAAGACTTTTCAGATGCATTCAAATTTAACGTTGGTACAGTTAAGCAATATTACTTGACAGTTGTGGCATCGTTGATTTATGCGACTGGGTTCATTGTAACGTCGATGATTGACTATGAACAGCGTAATGGTAACGTCAATTATGACATCGTATTTAAGAATGAAAATATTCTTGAACGTGGGCTTCCAAAAAATATGCTCAGCATAATCCATCAGTTCAACGAAGACGTTCGCAATAAAGTCATTTCAAAATCTGTATCAATGCAGAAGAATACTAAACTAACTCGTGAGAGCGCGACTGCTATCGCGATTGGTACAGCGGTTGCTGTTGGATTGGTTGCTCTTCCGGCTCTTATCCGATACGCAATTTACTTTTTCATGCATTCAAAAATCAAGCTTGCTGAATATTTTGAAGCTCAGGCTGCGTTCATGGAACTCAATATCCGAAAATTGGAAGCATCCAATATCAAGGATAAGGAGAAAATTATTGAAAAACAGAAGAAATCTGTAGAAAAACTTTTGCAGCTTGCTGCGAAGATTTCTGCTGATAAATATTCTGCTGAAAAAGAAACTCAGAAAGAGATCGAGGCTGAAGACAAGCAGGTTGTCAAAGATGCTGACGATGATGCAAAGAAACAGGAATCACAGTTTAACGATTCTGATATTCTTTTGTAATCATGAACGAAGAACTTGATGTAAACCTCGTAGATGAGATCCTCAATATAGGGGATCTCTCTATTGAGTGTGCTGATGCTCTGAATGAGTTTGAGAATGTGGTTTCATTAGAACCTGCAATGATGGAATCCGCTTCGGTCGAAGGATCTGATATTACAGCTCTTAAATTTGAAGATGCTGAACAGGGTCTTTGGCAGAAGATAAAAGAAAAACTGAAGAAATTTTTCAAATGGATTAAAAGCCTATTTGAGTCTCTTTGGGAAAAAGTTCGTACGATCATGATGGATACTGATGCTAAATGGTTTGAGTCTCATCGATACGAATTAAAGAATGCTATGGAAAGAAAATCCGGAGACAATACAAACGTAAAGATTCGTAATTACAATATTGAAATCAATATTGTAGAGTCTTTCAATAAAGATATCGTTCTGGTGTATAGCGGTATTGATAAAATGTATAGTCTCGGAGAAAAATTGATCGAAACGATTTTGAATACCACCGTTCCGGAAAAACATCGATTCTGGAATATAAGTCGAAAAGATGCTAAAAAAGAATTGATGGATGAAATTGTGAAGATATGGAACGAAATAAGCAATTCGTTGAATCTTAAATTGAATCCTGGAGAAGAATTATCTAGCGAAGACGCTAAAAATGCGATCTTAGCAAAATATTTCAATGCTGGATATATCGATAAGTCTCAACCAACTGCTGAAGTTTCTGTATCAAGATTCGTTTCCGACTTTAATAATGCTGAATGGGTTTGCTCTAAAAAAGGTACGGCTGAAATAAAACGGATGTGCGAATCTATGAAACGTAATTCTGGAGTAATGGAAGCTTACTTGAGAGAGTTGGAATCATTCACAATGAAACTTGAACGACAGAACGTTGGAAATGATGATAAGAAAGTAAAAGAACTTATCAATACCATAAAAACGACCGTCGTGGCAGTTCTTCAGTCGATTTCAAAATTATCACTTTCATTAGGAACTCAATACTGGGTTCTCTATATGAATTTGAGGTCTGACACTTTGAAGGCTTGTAAGGTTTGGTATTCAATCTATAAAAAAGACCGTTCATAAATTCACAGTTATTAAATGTGGAGAGCATATGCTCTCCACATCTTTGGTCAAACATTTCGATAGTTAACACAAGGAGGTTTTTATGTCAGTATTGACAGACCTTATTCAGGATGTCGTGACCGAATCAAATGTCGAATATTGGAATTCTGATGATCCTACGGCAGTTGCCTTAGAGAATTTGGTTGGTATGGATTTCGATATAATTGACACTCTTGGAGAAGTATACGCTATTGAATCTGCAATCGAGGTTACAAATGAGGTGACCATTGATGCTGATTTTGATTTGAGAGCTGGCAAAGCTAAATTCAAAACTAGTATATTCGATACAATTAAAGATGCTGTGAAGACCGTTTTCAAAAAGGTTATCGCGTTCTTCGAAAATCTTTTCCAAAATATTTATATCTTTTTCCATGAAAAAGTAGTCATTAGACAGTTAAAACTGATTCGTGAAAATCGAGATAAACTTGACGCTTGGATAAAGACCGATGGAAAAGGTAATTACGAAGTCGTCATGAATGCAATTGTATTCAATCGCGGATCTGGATTAGAATTCATGATTTCCGATATTGATTTCATTAAAGGAAATTTTGATGAAATTATGAAACTTATTCTTGCAAGCGTTGAGAATATCGAACGTGAAGAAGTGTCTATATCTCAAGGTTTTGGAATGGATAAGTTGACTAAAGAAATCAATAAACTTATTAACGATTTCAAAACCCGCATGGTACCAGATCTGAATCCAGATTTAATTGGAGAAAAAGAGTTGAAGTCTTCTATTCGAAATAGATACTTTGGAGAAAAGAAGATAAAGACTCAACAAAACGTTAAGGAGATTCTAACTTCTGATAAGGTTGTAGATCAATTTATTGATCCAAATCTTTTGAGGGAGTTTCAAACTCTAAATAGAAAAGCTAATCAATCTGTTAGCACAGCAAATCGACGTTTGACAGATGCAATCGATAAATTGAATAGGAGTGAGAACAAAAAAATTCGGTATACGCAAATTGCATCCCGATTTAAGTCCTATCGACGTCTGCTGACGTTATTCGTCACAGCTATGTCTACATATTGGGAACTTTTCCTAATATCGCGCAACGAAGTTATATCTGCCTGTGTGCGAGTCATCAAACACATGATGCAGGTTACATCGAATGATTAAGCGTTGATATTGTCATGAGTTGATTCTAACGTGTGTTGGGCGAACGTACGTGAATTAATGAATGACCAGTAGTGCATGTCAATTGGATGTACTACTACGTCGGGCATACGACCGACCTTGTGGTGTGTTTGCACCACATTGTATGAACATCCGTGATTAGCCAAGTGGCTGGTGCCACTTGGCATATTTTATGAAAAAAAAAGTTTTATAGATGTGGTGGGAAATCCCACCACATCGTTTTATTTTGATCCGATACTAAGTTCTAATCGAGCGTGCTTAGACGAATTTGGTACGTTATAATCTACGCATAGATTTCCATTTAATCCTGGTGTAGTTATTAAAGTTTTTACAGCTGCTATAACTTCATCAAAATTTTGGAAATCGTTGTCTTTATTATTAATCGATTCAGCTTCAGACTTAACGTCAGATACCAAGGTTTTAACGTTATTATTAATCAATGTCGAGTCTTCGATAATGATTGGTTTAGCCTTTATGAGATCATCTTCTGTTAATTCTTGACTCAAGAATTCAAGTAAATGTGGGATTACTGTTACGGTATATACGTGATTTGGTGCAATTTTAGTACTTGATAATATTAAAACTTCGTCAATATCAGGTTTAAACTTGATGCAACCAATATTTATAATTTTGCAAAAACGAAAATTTCTGATTTGGTCGATATTCTGAATGAAAATTTCTTGTAGTTTATTGTGATGTCTTATGTCATAGAGTCTTCGAATAAATTTTCCGATCTCTCTAATGATTTTATTAATCGTTTCGTTGTTAAAATCATTATCGGAAATTGAGAACTGATAATATGGATGCCCGGATAACGGATTAACCTCATAATCTCCAAGTTTTAAATCCTCAGATGATTCTTCATATGAAAGACTTGATACATTTATACTAGAAGATAACCCTACAGACGATTCTTCACATTCTGGTTTTTCATTATTCATAATAATTCCCCCTATTCGTATAGTTTAATGAGTTTTCAGTTAAATTTTAATATTTACACCCTGAATTTGAACAAAGACATAAGAAACCTCAGATATCTCAGGCATAGCGATTCAGAGTATCTGAGTATAAATCAGTAATCACAGCATAAACAAAATCGTTTGTCCGTTGGTTGGGCGACCGCGACTAATGGTTGAGTTGAGCTTTGGTTTATTCGAATACACCAAATCTAATTCAAGAAGGAGTTAGCATTATGCAGACTATTACACTTGAGTCACTGCTCATCGGTGAGCAGGATGCGGAAAATTCCGCAGTCCTTGAGCCGTACGAAGCTGCTATGGAGTGCTCTGATGCATTCCAGGAGTGTGCTGAGATCGAACAGAATCTCACCACTTACGAAGCTGCGAAGCTCATTAAGAAGTCAAAATCTGCTTCAAAGAAAGTAAAGACTACGACTTCAAAAATGAAAGCAAGAGACGCTAAGGCTAAGAAAGCCGGCGGAAAAGTTGTCAAGATTAAGAAGGTTACAAAAGAATCTGATGAAAATCTTGACGGCGCAACAGGTCCTACACCTACAACAACTGACACAAACGGTCTCACAGATACCGATCTTGACGTCGATCCTGATGCTGAAGTTGAAGTTACTGAAGTTGCAGACGATCAGCCTACAACTCAGGAAGCTGCAGCTTGGGAAGGCATGGTTGAAGGTAAAGACTACTTCGTTGAATACGAAGATGCATCAATCCTCCAGCTCGAAGCTGGAGCTGGCGACATGATGAAGAAATTCGGTAACGCAATCAAAGCATTGTGGGACAAGATTCTTACATTCGTTCGTTCAGTTATTGTGAAGATCAATGACGCTCTCGGTGTTGATAAGAAGTTCCTTGACAAGAACAAGGATGCTATCGTTAAAGGTCTTACAAGCGATGCTGCAGAGGTTTCTGCAAAAGCTGGAAAGCTCGCGACTGCGTCTGTTTCAACAACTGAAGATGCAAGCGTTGAAATTACACCTTGGGGAAAGGTTCTCGCTACAGTATCTGGTTTGAGCGGCGATTTCAGCAAGGCTATTCAGTCTGACGACGAACTCGCAAAACTTCAGGAAAAAATCACAAGCATCAAGACTGGTGCTGGTGATGCTGCCAAGGTTGAGAAGAACGCTGAAAAGGTTAAGATCAACACAATCAAACTCGGTTACGATGCAATTGTGAAGTTCATCAACGGAGGTTCTGCTGAATTCAAGAAAGCCGAAGGCGATGTCAAGAAGTGCTCAGCTGACGCTCTCAAAGAAGCAAAAGCTGCTGAGACTAAAGACAAGTCTTACATTTCAAGAATTCGTAAAGCTTCAAGCCTGGTTCAGAAAGCCGTTGCTTCAGAATACTCTGTATATCTGAAGATCCGTGGTGCTGTAATGGTTGTTGCTCGCGCCGCTGCTAAAGCTGGTGGAGCAAAGGTTGATGACGAAGGCAATGATCAGAAATAACCTTAATAAGGTTATCAATATTCTGCAACCATGAAACTTGAGAGAGGGTGTCCTTCGGGACACCCTTATTTTTTTTCTCGAAATTAAAAAAAAACGATTAAATATCATTATTTTGAAGATACTCTAGGAGTATAAGGAGATTATATGATGACAAGTAACACTTTGCAACAAATGCAATTTGAGCATAAAAACGTAACGCTTAAAATCTTCATTACCAAGGTAATCAATAATTTTCTCGGAATGTATTTCTATTCACATTATGGTACAGAATTCAGTTGGAACGCTACGTTTACCGATACAGTGAATAAAACTTATGATTTGACAGGTATCGTCAAGTCAGTAATCGGTAAAATCGAGAAAATTGCTGCTGGTGGGAAAGAACCTATGGTTGTAGAGTCTTGGAGAGTTCTTGGTAAAGAATCAATCACCAATATGACAGTTGAGTTTGCTATGAATAAAGCAAAAATATACTGCGTCGAGCGTAATGAAAATAACGCTCGATTTATTGTCAATAAGGAGCAATTATGAAAAAGAAATCAATTCTCAAGTTCATTGAAACTATCTATGATAACTGTGGACAGTTCGATGGAGACCAGCAAGAAGTTGTGAGACTGCTGTTTCGTGCAGGACAGTGCTACAATTTCGCCAAGATTCTTGAAGCAAATTATCCTGGAGGTGAAATTTGTGTAGCATTTCCGACTTCACATTGCGTTTATAGATACAAAGGGAAATACTATGACATCGAAGGTGTTTACCACCAAAAAGAGCATGATTGTGTTGCTTTGATTCCATTGACACAAGAATATCTCGGTCAATTTTATGATTTAGTAGTTGGAGATTTAAGTCATTCGGCTGCAACAAAAGGACCAACTAAGATCGATTTGCTTACAGTATATGCCCATTATTGTATGATAACAAATTCAAAGTATGACTCTCATATTCTTGATTAAAAAAAATGGTATGATAATACGTCACTGATTTTACAAGAAGGTTAGTTCCGTTTTCTTCATCCTAGCTAATATTCATGCGCGCGTTGTATAGGTATCAAAAAAAATATCCTAGGGAAATCCCTAGGATATTTTTTTTTACATGTGGATCCTGAATTCCATATTCGGAGTTTTATCAGATTGATTTGGACTATCTAGTGTTAATAACACGCAATGCTTTTCTCCATCCCACTCCATATCTCCATCTTCACTTGTTTGATTGCCAGATGAATCGACAAGTTGAGACGATACTACGATATCGTTGTTTACAAATCCAGGAATTCCGACAAGAGATGCACATACATGATCTCTCATCTCAAGAGCCTTTTCCTTAGTTTTATTTACGATTACGAATCTTACCATAATTAATCTACCTCCACGTAGTTTATTATAAATTCATGATATTTATTCAAAAAAAAACAACTTTAAATAGCTGATAGAGATCTAGGATTGATTAAAATAAATACTACCTGTGGGGATATCCCCACAGGTAGTTATTAGGTTCCTTTAATAGATCTTTTGATATCTTTGATCATATAGTTATCTCGAAGTTGTCGATTTACTTTATAACAAATTTGTCTAACTCGTTCTCGGGTTATACCATATTTGTCTCCAACTTCTTGAAGAGATTGATTCCCGATAACACAATATTCTTTCCAGATATCAAATTGTCTTTTATGGTCTTTGAATTTTCTAGCAGCAATATCAATAATCGCGTCTAGAGTAATTTTACTCATCAACCAATTTTCTTGATTCTGGGTTGGATCATCAATATAATCTAGTTCGGTTGTTTCGGAATCATAGTTTAAAACAGGTTCATTCAGACTTGATATCTGTGTAACCATCAATGCTTTGATATAAAACGAACGCTTGACCCCAAACTTTGATATAAACTCAGCATCGCTCATCAGTTTAATATCTTCAAAGTCGTATCCTGCTGAAATGATTCGATTTGTTAAATTTGTGAGTTTCATTCGAGTTGATGTAGTTAATGCATCCTGAGAATATCGTTCTGTGATATATCGTTTGATTCTGAAATTAGTGTCATTTATAAAGAACGTTTTAAATGATGCGCCAAACGAATCATCATACATTTCAATACTCCACCAAAGTTGCTCAAGATTGTATGACAAATATTCTTCGATGTCGTCGCACAATGTTTTCCACTTTAAGAAGTGAAAATATGACATGTAAAATGCTAAAATCATGAGATGGTCGAACAATGATCTTTTCGCAATATTAGATCTAGTATTTTTAAACCATTTCCAAGCGGCAGCTTCCTCTTCGTTAGTTTTGAATGGTTCTGCAAGTTTATACTTTTCATTGACAAACCAGTTGTTTTTAAATATTGTATCCGTTAAAAGCGGGGCAATATAATTATATTGCTTGCGATGTTTTTCTAGATAGCTTGACGCATTTTCAATCGAATACTCAGCACTATCGAATTTATCCATAATAATCTCCTCCACGTATTATTAGATTGTCAGTTTTTTTTTTAATTTTTAGTAAACGTTTTTGAAGTTTTAGTTCAATCGGTTGAAAAAAAAAACACTATTTTAAACGCTGAAATATGAGGGCATTTTATGTATAAATTGATCACATTTGAAGGTGGAAGTCAAGGTATTATAAAAGATCCGAATTCCCCAAAATTGCTGAAAATGCGGTGTTCACAAGTTCAATATCCTAAAATTAAATTTGACGATATTAAAACGCTGAAATTTGATACAACCTGTGGAAAGTGTTATATTGAACAGAATCCAGATCAGATCATAGATTTTAAGACTTTAGCGGATATGTATGCTGAGTTTATTAACGGTGAAAATGATCGATCTGGTGGTGTAAAAAGCTTAAGAGTAGATCAAGATGATGAATCTATGAAAGCAATGCTTATTGTTGGAATTTTGGTTAGAGATGATGGGCTCTATATTATTCCTGATGGAGATACTGGTTTCGTAAAAGGATTCATGAGTTTTTCTCAAAAAGGTAAAAATAAACCAATTGGTTTGATTTCAAATCTTTACGTTAATCCAAAATATCGAAATTCTAGGATTGGTAGTCACCTATTAGATTATGCCAATGTGTTGGCGTCTACAAATAACTTTAATTCTGTAGAATTGAAGTGTTGGTCTTCAAATAAGATCGCCTTTGATATATACACCAGTCGCGGATTTAAAGTTGTCGAAGATGTGACAGAAACGAAATAATAACACAAAAAAAATCCCTGCTCCGATTTGGAGCAGGGAAATATTTAGATGTGATAAATTTTTGTAGCGATCATGTCAGCATGGTGTAATAGTAAAACTTCTGGAACGGATTCTGTTATTTTACTAAACCGAATCATCTCTTCGTTTGAAGCTCCGAATACTCCCATGTGGTAATTTATCGCCATTTGCCATGGTTCTTGCAGAGATATACCTAGGTTTAAAAGTCTTCTAAGACTTTCAGCACCATGAGATATTACACAAGGATTCTCATCATTGTATTCATATCCTGACCATTTGGCATTTCCATCTTTATCTTTCTTTACAACGTGCTTGTACGAATTCACCTTACATAAGTCGTGAAATATACAAGCAATCGTGTCCACAGGTAGTTGCGTAGATAAGTCAAGCCCATATATTCCAGCACATCTGATCGCAGCTTCATATACTGCAATGGAATGATCGAACAATCCTCCTTCATAAGAACCGTGATATTTTGTTGATGCTGGATCCGAGAAGAATCCAGGATACGCATCCAAAATTCGATCCCAGACACTAACCAAACCGTCAATGTCAATATCCATTCGACATCCTGTCACCTTTATAGACATCAGCATAATATTCTTAAGTACGATCTTTCGACTTTCAATCGTTTTGTTTGATACGTCGATGGTTCGATACGTTTCTAGATATCGAATCAAATCTTCAGCATATTTTGGTTTTAGTGAATATACCCATTGCCTGGATTGCTCATCCAATTGATCTATTGATTCTTTAAGTGTCATTTATTTCTCCTATTCTTTCGTTTTCGTTGTTTGCGAGATTTCTTTCTAGAATTCGCAGTGCCCATTTCTTCAGCACTCAATCCTTTCATTCGAATCGGTTCATAGTTTGCTGTGTATCCGTTTTGTCTTGAACCGTGTCCAATGAATTGTCCAGCAAAAATTGATGCTGCTATAAGTGTTGCAGCAACCTTTTTCTTAGACGATTGACGTTCTGAACTGTGAGATTCTTGCTCAAGTTGTCCAAAGTGTTGGGTTTGGCATGTATCCATATAAATCCTCCAGTTTCAGTTTATAAAATTCGACATCGCGTTTTGTGTCAGATTTTAGCCAACTTGCATATCCAACTATGACGTATGAATATTCAAATCGAACAATTTTGACAAATCTTGTATCTTTGTCAATTTTACACGAAAATGTGCATTCTATATCCATAGTCTGATCATTCGGTTTAGGTATATCGAGTTGAAACTCATAATCTCTAAACATTCTTGACCAACGCTGGATACATCGTTGTGTCATTATATTTATTTGGTTTACTTCGTAGAAAATTCTGTTTCCAAGATATTCGCCGATGATTCGATCCATGTGATGATCGATTCCTCGAAGTCTTGTTAAGTCTATATTTCTCATACTGTACCTCTAGTGATATGATATATCACCGTTTTTTTTGTATAGAATATAGGCACGTTAATAATACTGTACATTGAATTCTTTCATGTCTTTGTATTCTTTAATAATCTCAACCCAAGTTCGTCCATCTCTATCGTTTGGATTCAAACCCCAATCTTTAATCAAGGTTTCCAATTTGTCAATCGCTTGATCTGTTGGTAAATCTGGATTTGTACACTCAATTTCAAAAAAGTATCGACCATTAATATTGTCGATGTCAATAGTTCCAGATGAAGATGGAGTGTTATCAAAATTCCACAATGGAATAGATATACATTTCTTCATTTTCTTATACCAGCAACTTCCAAGTTGTTTGATAATTTCCGAAGCGATTAGTGCATCATGTGGGTTATCGATTTCGTCTTCAACGTTTGATTCGATACCGTGTTCAATAAATCGCTTCTTATATGTGACTGTGGCGTGACCAGGATTTGATAATTTAGATCTACCAATGCATATCCCAAAATTATCTCCCAAAAAATAGTCTTCGACCGATAAATTGACATCGTTTAAAATCTCGTCGGTGATTATTGTGTTATTCCTAATACGAATAATGTCTTTCGGGATTCGAACGACTCGATCAAATCTAGCTTTATAATATTCGTCAGATTTGCAGATAAGTTGATATCCAACTCCACTATTAAAGACTTTCTGAATACACGATTTTACCTGTTCAAGATTCATCGGTATTTTCATTTCGACTTCTTTACCCATGTGTGTAACCTCCAAAGAAATTATGTCTATTTCTTTTGTTGAAAACACTTTGGAAAGGAGAGTCCATGATAGGCACGGTTAATATTAGAAAAGTTATAAAATCTAAAACGTATAAGGTTGGATCAATATATTTGTGTCATGTCGATGCTGACGTATATGCCGTATTGATTACAGACCCGTCTGAAAATTTAGTTTACTCATGTGCGAACGTTTGTAATGGAATTTCTAAGAGAGCATCAATGTCAATGCTTCGAAAAGTTTATAAAAGGAATAATGATTTGTTAATGAAATGCAAAATGATAGACAATATAAGATTTTGGTAAAAAAAATCCTCATCCCAACTGGGATGAGGATTCATAATTTTGAGATTTTACTATCTGAAATATTTTAAGGCTGAGGCTGATTGCAAGAACAGAGTTAATTGAGGGCATTTGATGACGTCATCATCAAATTTAATCCACCAACCTTGAATCTTTTGTAATGCAATATCGTCGCTTGTAAATCGGAATACGTCAAAGTTCTCGACGGTTCCGTTTGAGATAATTTCATTCAATTCATCTGAGCCGAATGTTACCTCATATTCTGGAGTATCGTCAGATTCTCCGTTGTATTTAACAAGCGCATCCTTCCAGTCGAGATTTTTGAGAATCTCGACGATTTTGTCTCTTCGATTTCTCAGTTTTTGTTTATACTGATCAATCTTTTCGCACAATGTCATATGCTACCTCCACGTAGTTTGATTATATTGATTATGAATAATCCAACTATCTTTATATACCACACATTTGTCGTCTGATCCGTTCATTAACTTCAGACGGAGAAAAGTAATCTCTTGGATAATAGCTTACACATTCTCCATTTTCAAACGAATAGAACCACGGTTCTCCATTGGCGAACCATCTCGGCGTCACGACACCCGCATTGTGGGGTTCTGCACATTTCTCGTTTATTGAATTTCATATGCATCACCGCTACGTCTTTTCTGAGATTCTGCTCGCCATTTTTCTATCAGACCGTTATCGATTGTATCGAAATCTGATTCTGATAAACCTAAGTTGTAAGCATTTGATAATTTTATGGCGATCGTTCTAAACGAATTGGAGAGAACAAACACTCCATGGTCATTAACGTTTAAGAGATGAGTTCCAGATAGAAGTTCGTGAAATCTACGGTATGTCAATAAACAGATGTGTTTATAATCTTCTGATAAGCGTTCAGCGACAAAAAGTAATCGATGTTCAAACATCCGATCTCTTACAAATTCGGTTTCTTCGACTTTTGGGCCAGTTCTAAGGTTATATGCCGATAGCCAACGAATGCCTTCTTGAAGAAGTTCTTCAACTGTTGAAGTGACAATGTAATCATTCATCGATGTTTTCCTGATATAAATGATACTTGTATTGAACGCAATTGTGTTCATCATCCCATTCAGATTCTATCCATCCGACGATTTTGGTATCATCAGATGACGTGTATCGTTCATAGATTATTCCGGACGAAATGTCCGGAACTAAATATGATTCTGGAACAGATGGTGCACGAAATGTGCAGTATCCAAAACCGATTGTAAATACGATTATAAAAATCGCACCCTTAATTATGTCTCGTTTGTTCATGTTATTCACCCCACCCACATGTATTATTTTAGTATAGTTTTGCCGTAACACGGCATTTCTTTTTACGCCATTTATTTCTGATTTGATCTTTTCTATATTCGTCGAGTCTTGAATAATAACTCGGGCAATATAATCTTTCCAAATTGTGACTTTTACGTACTTCACGAATAGTCCAGACACTAGTATCTGGATAAATTTCGATCGGTTCGGTTGGATCGTCAACTCGATTTGATAGAGTTTTATCATACTCCAATATTACATCAAAATAACCTTGTGCACCGCATAATGGTTTTGTTAATGATTATAGAATTATACTGCCATTTCTCGATGAATTGGAATTAAACGTTTTTCTAACGTCTAGCCAATCTTCAAGACAGTTGACGATTTGATATTTTCCATTGCCGACGAAATTTTCGATTGGGCGTTTAAAATGACCCAGAGTAAGGAAACCATTATCTCGACGGTTTACAAGCTCATCTCTGTCAAAATACATAATTAAAATATTAAGTTTTCGATTTAGTTTCTTTTCGAGATTATGTAAGTTGGTTCTTATATTTTTCATTGCAGTTTCTCCCACTTAAGTATTTTAGTTTTATCCTATATAGATCCGACCATTATTGAAATATTTTAGATTTTAGAATCATTTTCTTTTCCCCACCATTAAAAGAATGTCTAATTGGATTTATTTATGAAAATCAACATTGTCGACATAAAAAATAAAAAAAAACGATTCCCAAAAACACTCAAATAACATAAAATTCCATTAAATGTGAGGACAAACTATGGTTACTGTGACACTTGAATCCCTGTTAAACTCTGGGATAGACACAGATTCTATATGCGCGTCAGATCTCGACTTCGAATCGGTTATGTTTGATTATTCTGATGTAATGATTGAAGGAGCAGATCTTGGCGTCCAAGTTGCGACAGTTTTGAATGCTCAGACCTGTACAATGACTATGGAATCTGTAAATATGGAAGCGGCAAATCGAGTTGGTGAGGCTTTGAAGAAAGTTGCACAAGCTATCGTAAAGTTTCTCATGAAATTGCTGTTAACCATTCGAAATATCTTGATTGCTCCGGTTACGATTATCATTAACCTTGTGAAAGGAAACTCTTTCAAACAGGCTTTAGAGGTTGTGAAACTCGGAATTAAGATCGATAATTCTACAGTTGATGATATTTTCGATTGGGCGTTTAAAACGACTCCGAGTCCGGAAACGATTGAACGTCGTAGAAAACTCATGGATGAAATGACCGAATTTCTTCAGGAAATGGTAAAAGAAGCTAAGATTGCAGTTTTTACATCTGCAACAAACGCTGGAGCTTTCTATCAGGATCATAGTGAATACAACCACTATGATGGCGGTGGTAGTGCAGGATCGTATGGACCAACAGATGCAACTGATGAAGCCTTCAAGAAGAAGTTCGAAGATTTCAAAAAGAACTATGACGACATTGTAGCTGGAAAGAAGTTTTGTACATCCGGAGAAGATCTTCAGTCGTCTTTCAACGCTACGAAAGAATCGAAGCTTGCCGACACTCGTGAAAAAATTCGTGATTGCGAAAACACAATCAAAATTATCGAAAAGAAACTGAACGGTAAAGAATGGGAAACTATGTCTGAAGGCGACCGACAGCGTTGTGTCAAAATGCTCAACAGAATTAAAGTTACCCTTTCACAAATTACCGTAATGGCTAAAGATGAAGCTATTGATGTTAAAAATATTTTTGAGGTCGTAAATAGACTCGCAAAAGAATATCCAAACATCAATAATGCAGCATAAGGAGAAAACGTTATGGATATAATTTCACTCGAGTCCCTCTTAAACGAGGGGGAGGGCGACTTAAACGCTCTTTGTGAGGAATCTGTAGGAATGCAGATGGAAGCCGCATGTATTGAATTCGCGGATTCAAACGATCTGTGCGAGATGTTTGATCTTGCAATGGAATCTACCGATGTAACGTTTGAAGGATATGGTAAATATATCACTCCTATTAAATTCAAGGTTTCATCTGAAGATTCAATGAAAGACGTTATTAAACGTCTGAAAGACAATGGTGCCGATAAACTTGTAAAAGCTCTCATTCCAGTTTTGAAAAAGGAAGGATACAACACCATTTCTTCAGAAGCTGAGCTCAAGAAGCTCGTAAAAGAATATGAGAATAAGCATCCGATCAAGAATGCATTTTTTGGGCATCCTAACGATAAGAAAACGACGGCATCGTCTGGGTGGCTTGGAGTCCTCGGTCTTCTTTTCGGGATTTATCTTGATAATCCATTCAATTCTGAACCAATTCCAATTGGAGGAACTGTTGTAATTGTAACAGATTATGTACACTGGACTAAACGTATGGGTGGCGATTACGCTAAGAAACGCGGAGGAGCTCCAAGCGGCTGTTATGCAGTATTCTGGAATCCTGAAAAGGAAAAATTCCGTATGGTCACAATCGCAAGACAGAAGTTCTTTAATTTCGGCGGAGATAAACCTGGAGTTGTAAAGAACTAAGCTTTTAAACGATAAAAAAAGATATACCACACTCCCTAGGGAGTGTGGTATTTTTATTGCAGAAAATAACTACAATTAGTAACGACGGTGTCTACGAATCTGACCATTTGACAATCTAGTTCTAGCATTGTCGTTCTTTTTACCGGTCTTTTCATTACCGGTTACAGATTCGACCAACTTTTCAGCAGCTTCATCGCGTTTTGTATCGCGAGTTTCTCTGACGTCAAGATCAAACTTTTTCTTGGCCTGGAATGTCTGGTCGCGCCAAGGTCCAGCAATCGTTGCGAAGAAAAATCCCCACAATGATTCAGCGTGCTCCATGTCAACCTTTGTCTGACAGAATACTGACAACCATTTTGAATGGATTTGATAAATTACATTGTTGAAACGTGTCACTGGAATACGTTTCTTTGTCGGATGCTCGATGTCGATACCCTGAGATGCAAGCATCTGCAAGAAATCATTTTTCATGTCCGCGATAAAGTCCTCGCGGCTGAACTTCTTTGTGCTCATCAGTTTGTATTTTTCCTGATAAGCCTTGACTGTCATGGTTGATTTACCCATCGTCATACTCCTTAGAAAAGATATGGTTATGGAATTGTCAATAACTGTTTTTTTTTTCAACAGTTAATTTGACCTCATTTTGCGGTAAAAACATTTGAATAATTAAGACATTTCCAATTGTTCCCTCCTAAGTTTATGATATATAAATATAAAACCTTAATGGTTTCAATTGGATATAGGAGATTTTTATGTATGTAGGTAAAGTTGAGTATAACCTAGATACTACAGAATATACAGCGGGGTTTTGTAAGGGGTATGTATTTCGAACTCAAGAAGAATTAAATGAAGACACTTGTGTTGGATTCTATATACCAAAAATTCTTCAGCTTGTCGATGCAACATCCGGACCAGTTGAATCGTCAGAAAGTGTAGATTCGTCGATATTTGCGAATAAAGTGTCTGTTCCAAGTTCAGTTAATCTTGTAAATTATATCAAAGTTCAATACAATGGCAGAGCTAATTTCTCTCAACCTATAATTGCGACTGGAGAAACTGCACACATCTTCTTTTTCAATGGAGATTATAAGGAACCAAGATATACCGATGCATACAATGATGAACGAAGACGTAAGACCGATAAGATTCGATGGTATGTTAATTCTAAACCTGATGCAGATAATGAAGCCGATTGCTATTATATCGAATTAAATAGCGTCGATGGTCAAATTCACATTCACACTTCTACTGAGAATGGAGAAGCTCATTCGTACGATTCTGTAATAGATACTGCGAATTCAAAAGCTTATATTCAAGATGACGCTGGTAATTCTATAACATTATCAACAGATGATAAGTCTATCGATATGGTCAATTCATCAGGTTCGTCAGTTTCAATATGTGATAAAGATATTACATCTCACTGTGATGGTGATTATTCTGTAGACTGTGATAATTTTAGCGTTAGTGCTAAAACCAATATAACGATTGAGGGTGGAGCTAAAATCGAAATGAAAGCTCCAAAAATGAGTTTAAGTGCTGATGCGATGTATGAATTATCTACAGCAATGTGTCAGATAACGGCTAATTCAATGGTTAAGTGTCAAACTCCAATGTTTTTGGTGTCTGGAATAATTGCTGCACCATCTGTTGGAGTTTCGCCAGCTCCGTTATCTCCACCAGCAGCTCAATTATCCAATGCCTCTGGAGCTACATTAACCGCGTCTCCAAAAGGTATTGGATCACTAGGTGATCGAACAATGGCTGCAGTGTTGGCGGTTATTCCATTTCTGAAATTATCTGGCGTCGCATCTGGAGTAGTTTCACCACTAGCCTCTCAAATTCCTCAACCTCTTGTAAAACTATAGGTGATAAAAATGACACAAAAAGGAAATATTCATTGCCAAACAATAGACGATTTTGTCAGAATTGGAAAAACAAATTCTGTTCAATTTCAAAATTCGTCATATTTCAAAGAAATTGACGGTCAAATACTCGAAGATTATAATATCTTTAGAGATCGGTATTATAAGAAATTGATGTCTTATACCGAAATGATGACTATGACCGATGACGAATTTAGGAAATATAAATACCGTCCGAAGGTTTTATCAGCTCAGTTATATGAGACCGTGGATTATTGGTATATCTTACTTATAATTAATGGGATGTATTCTTGCATGGATTTTAATAAACGGAAAATCCGAGTTTTGACATACGAAGGAACCAGATTCATAAAAAATGCTCTTATGAAAGAAGAAGTAGATATATCAGAAAATAAAACACAGGTTCAAGACGATTTGAACGAATATGAAGAATCGTTAAAATAAATAAAGCATTGATGCATAAAAAAAAATACCTGCTACCAAAATGGTAGCAGGTATTTAAATCTGTTTAGATTAGTTCTTTGGAGTTACTGCTGTGAAATGACGTTTAGGGAATTCCCAATTTCTTCGTACTCGGTTCCATGATGATACTGGAGTATAGAACCCAACTACGCGTGTATAATAATCTTTGATTGCAGCTCCACATTCTGGACAAATATCGAATCGCCCAAATGTGTAGTGGTTATTTTTACACTGTGTGAATATTGGATTCAGTGCGAAGTGTTCGCATCCGGATTCTACCGAGTATTTATACATTTCGAGAACCTGTTCTGGAGTTGGTTTTTCACTCAAATTGAAGTGTACAATACCACCACCAGTCAATAACGAATTGTACTTACCGTCAGCCTTCATACGTTCCCAAAGGCTCGCTTCTTCCCAAAGAGGAACGAACTGGTTTGAGTACAGTTCGTATGGAACTACATCCTCTCCGAAGATAAGTTTATCGGTCTCGCATAGACGAACAGCCATAGTTTCACCAGGGATTTCTTCGATATTGAACGGATTGCGATACGTTTTGCTCGTTTCTGAGTAATAGTGCATTTTATCGCTCAATCCCTGAAGTATAATCGTCTTCAGATAATCTGAAAGTGATTCCATGTTTTTTGCAAGAACGTCTTTATTGAGAGACTTGTTAATTTTATATGGAGTGGTGTTTTCAACAACTCCAGCCTTGATTTTGGCGATGAGAATATCAACAGCCTCTGCGATTCCGATAACTCCAATAGTTGAGAATAATCGATTCATATGCATCCATCCGTTGGCGAAGAATGGATGAAGCTTTGGAGTACAAGTCACTTCTGCAAGAAGTTTGCGATGTGCGTGAAGAATCTGTACAGTTGAGAAGATTTTATCGTTTTCACGTTTTACAAAATCTTCAATCGAAGTTGCTTCAATCGCAATTCTTGGGAAGTTGATTGTTACGACTCTGTGTGAACCGTACGACGTAGCTGTACCACCAAATGAATTAACCTGAGCTCCAAATTCGTTGAGATCTTCAACGTTTGTAACGAGACGACAGTTGTGTGTTACAACTCCACACGCCAATGTGAAAATTGGATTTGATTCCTGATCTTCGTCGATCACTTCAACACAGTATACAAACTCGGTAGGAGAAAGAGTTCTTGTTTCTTTTATCGATTCAATCTTTACTTCAACTGGTGTTGATTTAGAGTTATGCCAGCTGCGATCAACCGTCAAACAATCTTCTTTTGCATGGAGCTGAAGTGTGGTTTTATACACACCTCCCTGGCAATAATGCATATGATTTGCAGTACACTCTGGGAGAACGGTTCCATCTTCGAGTTTAATTTCGAAAAGTTTCATTCCAGAAAGTGAAACTTTTGTAGGCTTGGCTTTACGCCATTTTCCAAGCTGGTAAATCCAAATTATTCCATCGTCAAGAGTTTTTGCAAGTTTGTAAACTTCTTTCAACGTTCCAGTTTTAGACATCGCATCTTTGTTTGTGCGATATACAATCTCGGCATCTGCGACATAGCAACACGATGCAATCTTGGTTCCCATCGAGATCATGTTATTGTAACGATAGATCTCGCGATGCGAAAGTTTTTCAACGAAATCAAGATCATCGTCTACAATTTTGAAAGTTTTAGAACCGGGCTCTGTTTCTTCTTTTGAAACGTTGATTGTTGTTACCGGGAATCTGAAATTTGCTCCACCACTCAACGGATCACCCTTATCGAATAGATCCATAAAGATATCCTGAACTTCGAGAATATACTGAACCATGTATTCGAGTTTTTCATCGTCCGTTGCGTTTGGCTTATCTTGAATTTCGGTTCCATCGATATACCACTCGCGACCTTTATCTTTGATAATGTGACGGATTTTAGATGGAGAGAATATTGATACGTTTGTAAACGGTGACTCATATGTCATACGAGTCAGAGAATTCATAGAATAGATAAAACTCTGGAATGAGTTTTCGATATATTTTCTTACAGACAAGAAATCTGCAGTGTATTCTTTTCCATTTTCTTCCCAATGCGCTGTGTATTTAGGATTAGCTCTGAGCATATTCAGAGGAACCTTTTCAAGGTTATTCATAATCCAAGCCGCATCGAAGAATAAAGTTCCAACCGCAAGAGCTCCAGCGATTTGGTTTGTAAATGAGTGTACAACTTCATTCAATACAGAGATGTATGAGTGAAGGTGTTTAACTGGGGCTGAATGAAGCTGACCAAACTGACGACCAATTGTGATAATCGAACTCGCATCCATTGCAAAGCAGTAAGGAATCAAAATGTTTGTGCTGTCATTAATAGCAAGGCTGTAGTCATACAGCTCACCAATCAATTCCTGAGCACGTTTTGTTCCATACAGGTCGTTAAGCATACGATACAAATATCGATATCCAATGATCTTATCATATGGAGCTTTCATTTCTGAAAGGATAGAACGTGTTGTTGTGAAAGATTTGTTTGCGTTACCATCGATAGAATTATCGACAATTCCGCCATCGGCGTGAAGTTCCTCTTCGAATCGAGAAATAACGTCGAAATGCCCACGAGTCAATCCGTGAATCTTAAGAATTCCCTGGGTGATATCGTTCAAACGTTTATTATAACGTTTGTCGAATTTAGTTCCAAGGATTTGAGCCATCTTTTTTGAAGATTCTGAACGTTTTCCGTTTAGCTGTTCTTCAGAATCGATAATGGCATCGCGATAGTGCTTATCGAGAGAATGTCTAAGACATTTCTCAATCCGTCTCTGAGCTGCATCTGTTGATGAGTCGTTATGAGTCATAAATACTCCTTTCTACAAGTTTGATTTTAATCCACTATGGCGAGATCCGCTATACCAGCTTTGGATATCGGTTCGTACCCTAGTTTTTCAGGATTATACTTGTAGATAATTTGATTGGTTGTGGCAAGGTAAAGTTTACCTTCGATTTTACCATTTTTAACGTTAGGTTTCATTTGGTCATATTCCCCACATTTTATGTAAGGAATGTGAGATAGAACTTCGTTCATCTTGTTCGAAAGATTTTCGGTTTCAGGAGTAAATCCAAGATTACTTGGATGTAGAATTACACCAAGAGCCTCTACCGTGAATCCTGTGTAAATACAGAATCTTAAGCCCGTTGATTTCTCAACTGAAAGTGTAATAGTTTTCAAGATAAATTCGCGATTATCCTTAAAGAATGGATCTCCGCCTTGAATTACTACTAAACCTTGATTTCTGTTCGATTTTTGGTCATTTTTCACTAAGAAATCGAGGAAGTTTTCCGGTGTTTCAAAAATATAAACTTCATCGTTATCGTAGCGATCTCGACATTGTAACTTTGCATTTTGACATCCTGGGCAGTGAAATCCGCACCCATATACATAATACGTTAATGCTGATTTATTTGCTGACGGATAGTCAATAAAAGATAGCTGAAATCTGTTTGCGATTATCAGTGGTTTCATTGTAAAACCTCCAACTTGGAGTACCGAATTGTTACCCGCGTTTTTACAAAAAATAGTCCATCCGCCGTTTGGCGGATGGACGTTTTAGACTGATGGGTTAATTGCCATTTTTGGGTGATATATCGGATGCGAATATTGGTGTAACGCAATCTAAATATGGTTGCATAACCATATGCTTCCAGTCTAATACGTTATATTCAAATCCTCCAACCACGACAAATGATGTTAATTGCGGGAATGATATAAGTGTTGAATTGTATAAAGCTTGCATTACTGAATAATGATTCTTTCCATATTTCGAGAATATCTCATAATTGACTTTAGCAGATCTAGATGTATATCCAGTTTTCCAGTCTTTGAGATTTGAGAAAGTAAAATTAATGTCAGTTTTTACATCACACACAATATCATCTACGAGTTTTGTCTTTTTCCATAGTTTAGAGAACCCATCGTTTTTAACTTGTCGTTTTATGGATCGTTCTACGAAATGAATTTTGTTTTGCTGAATCTCCTTTAAAAACCAAAATTGTTGATATGGCGGATTATCGGTATCAAACTCTTTTGAAAAGTATTCTTTGAAATCTGGTCGATTTCCTACTATGAGGTTTGTATCTTTCGTCTGTTTAACCACATATAGTAAATCTTTTCCGACCTCGCAGAATTCATTTACATTGAATCCGACATACATGTCTATTGGTAGAATTGCCAGATTAACTTCAACTTGTCCATTTGGAAGATGCCTTGATACTGCCGACACGTAAGCAAACGCTAAACGAAATCGTTCTTTTAACAATTCAAGTCGTTTAGTTGGATTTAACTTGTCGTTATTTGGCAATATAAGGTCTTCAAAAGTCTCAGATTGTCCTGTCGCATTTCTAAGGAGCTGGTCAATGGGCATATCGTGGATTGTGGGATTTGATTTAACATTCACTCCAATCATTTCCTTCCACATCCACTTATAACGTTCCATAGAATTCATGAGATATGGATTATTTTGTTTAACACCATCACTCGTTTCATCTATGGAACGTTTTACATCCTTGACCTTCTTAGAGAATTTCAAGGAATTTAAGATACTCATCACACACCTCAGCGATATCAAGTTCTATAGGTTCGCCATTATTTTCTCCTTTGAATTCGTTATAAACCATTGAAGCGTTTAGAATGTCTACAATGTTTCTTTCTATAGCCGAACTCTGTTCAAGCATAGAACCAGTATACGAATATTTCTCCATTATTCGGCGATATCTTAACGACTCTTTGATTTTTCGTTCAACCGGACGATTGAGAACACGTTTTTCATTTTGCGAAATTATCTTTCCTGTAAATACTTTTGGAAGAACGTTAAATTTTCCACCAGCCTTCAAGAAGTGTAATAGATAAACCATCAATTTAATATATTGAGGCTTACTCAATCCGTCAAGATTACTCCATCCGAATTGATTCGCAAAGAAATTTCGAATCATTGATTCCTGAATCGCATGAGTTGTATCTTCACCATTCAAGTAGAAGTTGTATTCGTCCGGATCGAGTTTAAACCCATTTCTACTGAAAATGATGTTAATTGTATCCTCCATGAATTCTGGACCGGCGATGATTTTCTTGAACTCGTTTGTCTTAACAGAATTGATTTCAAATCTGTCAGCATCTGAGAAATCAGAATCTTCTGCAACCCCAGAGATCATATTGTATGAAATCGTCAAGTTTTGATGCAGTGTCCAATGAATGTGCTGTTCAATCGTTGTAACGATGAATTTCACAATCGATTTATTGAAGTTTGCTTTTGGAAGAATATCAATCAAAATTTTGCAGACGATAGCATCAGTTATGGTGTACTTCGAAGTACTGCGCATAACCAATTTATTCCACATTTCTTGATCTGAATATCCTGTTCCTTTAATCAGACTCATCGTGTAATGATTGAGTTTTCCATAAATATTGATATCAGGGTTGTTATACGTAACAACGCGGATAACTTCTTTCACCACATCAACTAGGAACGTCGTTTTTGTGAAAACTTTACGACCAGTTGTGGCGGCTTCCTGAAAACTGTGATACTTCCCACCAGCGCCATCGTTGAATAACTCTGTTGAATCTTGCGCAGCAATCATATCAGAATATTTCTTGATAAACTGTGTACACAGTGGAGAAATAAACCTGAACAGCACCGCAATTCGATACAGAATGATACTGTGTTCATTTGTAAACACCAACGATGAGTTATAGGTTCCGTTATTATTGTGAAGGTTTTTATCGATATCTTCACAATACTTGTCGTACATTTCAGATACGTACTGATTTACACGATCAACAAACCATGGTTTCAAAATCGTTGTAACCACCGAGTTGATGAATTCTTCCGGAGTGGCGTATTTGAATTTGTCAATTTTGTATTTTACGATCATGTAGTTCGCCATAATTTCGTTATTTTGGTCAAACTGCGCGATGATGTTATTTTCTTTCGCGAAATAGTCGCGATTGTTTGAGTATGTCCTCTTTGTGGTTAAGTCGAAGTCTTCATATTGAGAGAACTCCGGTTTAAACATCTCGCCGAACGGAATTCTAATTCCGTCAGTATACACTTTTGATGGTTGAAAAATTTCTTTTATTTCTGCCACGAAAATTTCCTCCAATGTAGATTCTGTCTTAATGATTTATTTTTGAATTATCTCCTAGACTTTGGACGACGAAACGAACGAGCAGATCTTGCCTGTCTAGCAACCTTAGCCAGTTTATGTGCAGTTCCAGTCGGATTGACTTTATTGCGCATTTCGCTACGTTCTAGCGCGTGCTGATAATCTTTTTCTTCTCGATAATTCACAAATCGTTCATTTGACCGTCTTTTAGCTCGTTCATATCGATTACGTTCTCGAGCCCGTTCTTCAATTCGTTGTCTAGTCGCCAATATTACAGCTTGGTGAGAAACTCGTTTGAAGATGCCTTCTCTGGTTACGGTTATTGTATCTTCAAATCGTAACTTGTAATTCAAGATTCCGATTTGTTGAAGATGATGAGCTGCCATCCAAGTCTTAGTATCAATCGATACTGAAGAGTGCGGATTCCGCTGCACTGCGGGATCGTTTAAGCACCGTGGAATACACTTTGGTTTGAGCCAATCAATCAATAATCCATATTTATTGTAAGCGTATGTGAATGAAAACGTAAATGATGGACAGTTTGAAAAGATTAATACCGAATAATCTTTAATAGAACGAGATTCCAGGACTTTATCAGATTCTGGAAAAAACTCAAATACTACATCGTAATAAACATCTTTGCAGTTAGGATCCGTAGAAGGAACTCTCACGTGAACGATATAATTATTTCCTTCTTTTGCTGACGCCCACATGATTTTCTCTTTGATTTCCATATACTTTTGATGGTATACGTTTAGGAAAAGAGATTTATTGAGACCTGGACGTCCTTTAAACGGGTCAAGTATGCTATCAATTGTAAATGCCATATTGACTCCTTTGGATATTTACGGTTAGTTTAGTGTTTGAAAGGAATTATTTGACTAAAAGAGGATAAAAATGCTTAATGACACAAAGGATTATGTCACAGAAGATGATTCTAACAGAGTTTCGAAGTTTTTAGAAATTGTGTGTAATATGTATAAATGCAAATACGTAACACTTACAGATCTTACTTTAAAAGAAACTATTCCATCGACGACGATTTTAATAAATCTAAATTCAATCATCATCGATTGGTTAAAAATGTGTGGAGACGATGCTGATTTTTCTCATATAACTGCTGAAGAAATTTCATGTCGATTACTCGAAGTCGTAGCTCATTATAGAAGGTTTTATGAAGATTATGGAAAATGCTCAAAAACTTGGGTATTTTGTTATGGATCGAAATCGTATATGATGTGGAATGGTAATACGATCGATTTGATTCCTAAAACTATTCTCAATAAAGCTCAATCAGAAATCGCTGTTGGAATAGGATTGACAAAAATCGTCTCGAACTATATTCCAGGATTTTATGTGATTTGGGATAACGATCATCCAACTAGGTATCCGTCTGTAAATCCATATTATATCGTATCGAGTATGGTTCAGAAATCGATTAAAGACTCTTTAAACCGAAAACAGCGAGTTCTAATTGTGAGTGGAAATGAACTTGATTTTTGTGGGCTTGGATTAAACGATGTGAATATGAATTTTAGAATATTTGGATTCAAACGAAAGCATCCGACATTATTCACCAGTTCAGACATATTGAGCAAATTGATATATCGACATCGAAAGATTCCAATGAGACCCCCATTAAGATTTATTGAGATGTATCCAATAATATCATTTGTCATGATTGCATCGTTTGGAGAATGCGCCGGATACTATTTAGATCATCCTCGAATTCTTGATGTGAAAAAATGGACTGCTGGAGAATTAAATCGATTGAATAAACTTAATGGATTTGAATTGCAAACCGAAACCGATAAGTTTATAAACGAATTTAAATCTAAACTCACATATCGACCAGTTCAAGAGTTGTATATTTTTGTAAACGTTCCTTTTAATACTAGGAATGAGTTTGCCGAATTGCAATCTGAGCAGGTTCGATGGAAAACTGACATGATTGATTATTCGATAGAAGTGCTTAATGAAAACCATTTTAAGCACTTTAAGGTCGATTTCAAATCGTTATTTTAATGGGTTTAATTCACTCTCTACCTTAACGGTAGAGAGGATTTTTATGCTGAAAAATGAGGCAAAAACAATCAAATATTGATCGTAAAGGAGGAGAATATGGCTAGTACTGGGAATCATCCCGATAAAACTAAACTTATTAAATCTAACTACATTTCAACGTTATTAATATACCGAAAATCTACTGGAGAAATGCTTTTCGATTTTGAAAATGAACCTAGAGTAAAATACATAATTGAAACAGATGACCATAATCAAGCTGTTATGCCGGTTATTAAACTCGGGGTTATGCTCAATACTGATGAACGAATCATTATGCAGGAAAATCGAGATGACCTCACATTTAACTTGAAGTTGAAACGTATTGAACGTCGTTGGGATGAAGAAAAGAATGATTACGAAATTGAGACCGAAGTTGCTGAACTCGATCTTGAATTTCAAGCGTGGATGGCTAGAACTGACGATGTGAATCTTAAGACTGAGGATAAGGAAACTACAACCGAAGACGAAAATTCCAATAAGTCATCATCTGATATGAAGTCGCCTACAAATATGGCAGTTGTTGATTTCATTATAACGTGTATAAAGTTTAGAAATCGATTCAAAATACCGATTAATTTTAATATGTCTGGGTCGTCTAAATCCGAGATTCCGGTTGTTAACGCGTTGGCATATGGAATATCAACTTGTGTTACAGAACCGAAATCTGTAATTATGCAGCTTCCAGAATCTGATAAAACTTTTAATCAGATTATTTGCCCGCCATACAATCTAAAAGATTTTTGCAAACACCTTCAATTGAATTATGGTCTATATAAAAGTGGGTTGATCGTATTTCAAGATTTGAAATATCTTCACATTATTCCGGAATTTTCTGAAGATTATGCTGTTGCAGACGGGGAATTTAACTCAGTTTATATTTACATATACGACAAACAGGTGTCTGTAAATTCTGAGGAAATGGTCGGCTCATACAAAGATGATGATAATAGTCGTTATGTAGTTATGCAGCCGGCTCAATACAATTTTATCAACATGGACGAATTTGAGAAGGAGACAATAGGAAATAAGTTCAGGATACTTACAGACGAAGGTGTCGATAAATCTGTAAAGTATGAAGGTGATACATTCAGTGGGGAATCTCCATTGACTGAAATGAAAACAGAATTGACTGGAAGTAATTCGACCGCTGATGATCGTGTACGCCATTTCAATAACGAAATGAATAATGAGATGGTGTCGTCAGCAGCGGTGTTTCAAACAAAACTTGGAATAATTCAATGTAGCATGCAGTTGAGAGATGTGAATATTGACATCTTTAAGTATAATCGCTTATACCATATCATATTTAATGACGATTCTATTATCGATGCTAAATATGGTGGAACGTTTAAGCTGATAAATGCTACAAAAACTTTATCCCAGGGTCAGGTAAAGAACCCTATGACTTCATATGTCAATTGTGTGTTTGCAAAAGTTGATGTGAGTAAAACTGGAGCTTAATAAAAACCGGTAGGCGTTTGCCTACCGGTGTCTTTTATATCGCAAGTTTATATGTGTAAGTGTCGATTTTAGACGATGCCGTTTCGCATACTGTGTGAGAATCCGATACATAACCAGAATTACGAACACCTTTAGATAAGATATCGCAAAGTTTCATATATCGTCTTTCAGATACTCTATTTACATCCCAATATTTACACGTGTTGATATATTCAGCAATCATGAAGTCTTCATCTTTCTCTCCACGGTATGTGCATTTAGATGGATTAAGATTTTTATACTGATTGCGTTTACTTATTGGTCTGTCATATTTGAAACTGAAAGACGTCGAAGAGTTTAATTGTTTGGATAGATGAGCAATCAACGAAGTTTTAAAACGATCCGCTTCAGCATCTGAATTATTGTATAGTTTACAATTATCTACGATATGCTGAGCTAATTCATTAACAAATGTCGATTTTGCACAATCAAATTTTGTCGGTTTTATATTTCGATTTTTACTCATCTGGATCCCTCAATAAATTATGGTATGTGTGATCGGCAACGTCGCCACATTGTCTTACCGATTTACCATCGACTCCTACAACGTTTGATAACGAATGAATGTGGTCTTCACACCATTTGTTTGCCTCTTCGGTATATATTCCTCGATCGGTTACTTGGTCGCCGTCATGGTCAGCACCCATTGGTCCGATATATGGTGAGAAAATTTCGAGAGAATCTATAAATTCTCTTTCGATTTTCTCAGAAGGCATCGATATATCGATTACAGGATATCTTGGATACATTACGTTTCCAATAAGCATATGTTTGGTCTTAAACGTTGATCGAACTTTTATTCCAGCAACGTATTCTGAATGTGGTCCACTTACAGGATATCGCGTAACTAAAACGTGTTTATCCTTAGACACATCTTCAGCAGCGATATAAAAAAGATCAGTCCAAGTCCAATATCTCAATCCCTTAATACTGTCAACATCAATTTCTCCAGATTCAAGAATTAAATCGTGGTTGTCCGCAACGAATATAAATGGTCTATGGCGTCCATCTTTGAACTTAATCGTTACTGGATAAAATCTAGATTCTGGAGTGTGAATGAATAGTTCGATTTGTTTCGCAATCTTTTCTGGAGTATAATCTTCGTTCCATTTTGGATCTAGATCCAGTCGTTCAATCTTTTTAGATTCGGTGTTATACACCATGAGATTTGTCCTAGATCCAATTTTCGTTTGAAACCATGACTCTACAAATGCTTGAATAAACAGTACAAAGTTTGTTAAAACCTGAGTTAATGGAACCGAAGCATGATCAAAATCCGCTGGCATATCTTTCCAACTATCGGCGTTGTACGTTGGAGCTGTAATCAACGTTCTGACACCATAGTCGATATTTTTAGAAAGAACGGATTTGTGTAAAAATCCTTGTTTCAATTTCAGCATGCCAGTAAAGAACTGATATATCTGATTGATCGTGTTTTGGATTGAGTTTCGAGTTATATTGTATGTAAAACCGATAGCTCCAATCGTTTTAATTGTAGTCGTTGACGTGATGAGTTTTTTATACATTCCATCGATTTCTGGAACTTTTGATCCTCCGCTCATATCGCGATAGAATGCTGGGATTACGTATTGCTTATCCATAAACGCTTCTTCTTTCGAAAGGCCATTTAATAGATTTACACGATCACTTCGTTTCTTTGATCCGGTTTCATACCACACTAGGTTGTCCCAGTGTTCATATAAGAAATCCAATCCTGTTCCCATTCCTGGAACGTCTGCACCATCTTCGACTTTTTTAAGATTTTTTGTAGTATTATCATATATGAAATATGCGGATCCTGAAATTAGTTCAGCAATAGATCGATTTAATGAAATCAAAATCTTGTACACGTGCGGGACAAGATAAAAACTATCCAGTTGTATATACGCTGGACGTTCTCTGCGATCTCTAGAACCAGGAAAACCGAATATTTCGTATGAAAATAACCCATTTGGGTCAGGAGTGCCAGTATTGTCAAAGAAAAGAGGAGACGTTACCGGTTTAAGGTTGTTAACAGCAACCATACGGTTCACGTTCATTACGTCGATAATCATAGTAAAAACTCCTAAAATTTCAATGTATAAAAATGTTTTTCTATGAAAACGATCAAAAAAAAACGAGAGTGTTTTTTTTTTCTTAGATTCCGCATGTATTATTGCCTTAGTTTACTTCTTAACTAAAAAAAATAGTGGGAGGCAATGCCTCCCACCGATCTTTGTATCGACAATTGGAACAGATTTAATTCTGGCTATCGATAGCTCTTGCGAGATATGTATATCCAGTCTGATCCGGCGGTGTGACGATGTCGTTTCCGGCAGCGTCTTTCTTATACATAGGCTGGCACGGGAAGACAAGATCATTTCTTCCAACTGCTGCCAATGCTATTTCAGCAGGTACGATAAATACAGTGTTTGCTTCGGGTGCAGGAAGTTTCGTATTACGAACAACGTCTACGACATAGACGTTATCAACAACGGCGTTTTCGACCTCGTCACCATTAAGGCCATCAAGGTTTACACCGTAATTTGAAGCGGCCGATGGAAACAGCATCCAGCTACTATCACGTTCGTCACTGTTGCGAAGAACGCGAAGATTAAAGTTCAAGAGATTAATAATTCTCATGATTAGTTCCTCCATATGGAATAAATTTGTGTATACACAGATTCCGGGTAACACTCGGTAATCTTACTAAAATTATGTATACTTACAGCTTGAGAAGTTTGCTCTTATATGCGACATATTCGCATTCCGGTTTCAAGCCGTGAAGTATAGTTGGAAGGTCTTTTGTTAAGTGATAGCAATCATATTGCGGAAAAACTGTAGATATTCCGGTTAAAGATTCGTTCATAACCGTATCTTCAATGAAATTCCGATCGGTAGTAAATACAACCGTATCTCTAAGTTCATCTAAAGATTTATAATCTTCAGTTAGTTCTTTAATGAATTTGCCAAAACTTACATTTGAAAATTCGATGAATATTGGACATTCGTCATTTCTAGGAAAGAATCGTTGCAAGGCGTCTCTTATTGAGGCATGAGCGTTTTTGACCTTATGATTATCAACGTAAAATATCATTTTTGTGACATTTCCGTCGAGATACACGTTAATCAACCCATTCAACCCAACCAAAAATGGTGAAAGATTGATTAGCATGCCAGATTCATCTTCGAAAACTTTAGTTTCAACTTCACATCGAATTTCCGTCATTTGTTCATTTGAGATGTTTACATTCTCGGATTTATGGCGTTGCTGGATAAATGAATAAATGTCAAGACTTTGATCTCGATTCATTATCGACGCATAATCGATTTTATCCATAACGTCCTTATGCAGAAGATTGCATGGCGAGTTTTTATCAACACTTGCAATTAAACCCATCATTGCAATTAATCCAGTATCAAACGATTGGACGATCTCGTCGTACTGAATTATGTACTTCTGTTTTTGAATAACGCCAGTCTGTTGTGAGATCTGAATATCTGTAGATTCGATTTTATTAGCAAGCAAATCATTCAGAAATTGTAAATCAGGATCTCGACCAACAGAATCTGGAATTCTGGGTTTTTTCATTAGAATGGAATATCGTCAGGATATTCTGACGGATCATTTGGTACATTGCTTGGACCGCCCGAATATCCACCATTTCCTCCAGGAGCACCAGATGGTGAACTATTATATCCGCTGCGACGATATCCGCCGCTACTTCCACCATATTTCAATGCAGTGTGAATTCCTTGGAGAATGTCACCAAAACCTACGGCATTTTCAAGTTTTTGAATGAAATTTGCAAACTGAAGTTGTTCGGTATGGGTTGATTTAATTTCAACACCATTTTCATTGCAGTAAACCATCGTTCCTTCAGCACCGATTGCGCGGCGAAAATAGAAATAGTCTGTAACTTCGGAATTGTCTTTGGTCTGGTATTTATACTGAATGTAAAATACAAACTTTCCAGGTTCATTATCGTCCGGTCTCATTCCGATAATGAAGTCTCCATACGGACGTCCGGTAGATTTTGCAGCAAGCGGAAGTCTGATCTGGCGGACGCTATACATTGGATCTCCACCATTTGCCAATGTTGGGTTTGTTCGAATTGTGTTATGAATAGCTGTCAACTGTTTCGCAGCCAAAAGAATTCGATACAAGTCATCAGTATCCACTGATATACCAGTCTGATTTTTGAAGTCCCACTGCGGATTTCCATTATTTTTCAACTGAGATGCAATTGAAATTCGAAACTTGTTGTTTCCACGACCGATAGAATACGCTTTACCGTCACCAAAGACGGTTCCGTAATTCTCATACACGCTGGTAGATTTACCATCGTTATTATTGTCGTAAGCCATAGTATATCTCCTTAAAATAGGTTTACAAAAGTTTAATGTATTTTTCTATACGAAGTCAAATGTTACCAACGACAAACTGTCGCTGGCGATTCACACATTATAAGCATAAGACTGTGCTATAATATGTGTCTGACTTCACCGTATCTTGTTTGATTCCAAGAGAAGGAAGTAATGCAAACAATGGGTTTAAGTGTTTTCTGCAAATATCATCGGCGTTGATATAATGCATAACCCATTCCGGAATCTTTTCAAGTCTCATTGGTAAAGCGATATATTTTATACCGCCTTTTCCAAGATTCTTATTTCCGTAATAATCTTTCTTGAGACGTTCGTAAACTTCTGGAAAGTTTTTCTCAAGCCAATCGAGACTTGACAATTTAGTCATATTAACATCGACGATATTGAATGCTCCAGGAAGATCAACGGATTGATCGTCTGATCCAATTCGATACGCTTCAACTGCGAGGTATTTGAATTGTGTGTATGGATTCGTATAATCTTCTGGACTTTTAACTTTTACAGGAGATAAATACGTTGTCTCTCCAGCACACAAACTTTGGATTATGTCATCTCTGAATTGGTAGATTTCTTTAAGAAGCTCTTCTGGTAAGATTTTATCTCCATCCATCGTGACTTTCTCTGTAATCTGCTTAACTCGTTTTGTGACGATAGCATTTTTCGATTTAGCGTTAAGGTTTCCTCCTTTAGCATCTATATCTGGTTTATTCAGGATATTTCCTTCTTGAACGATAACTCGATTGATGTAATTCTTTTTGATATTTGGGAATCCGACATAACGATCCATAAGGAATTCGTTTTTGATGTTGATGTATTTTCGATAAGGTTCGGTTATGTTAACATTTGAAGCCAACGTATCGTATGTCTTATGAATACCTATATAAATCATTCGGGTTAAAACGTTAATTATTTTCAACACAAATGATTTTTCTCCCTCAAGCTCTTTAAGAGAGATTTGATTCAACCCAAGTCCTCGCATATATTCGAGAACTTTGAAAACCCAGAATCCCATGTAGATGAATACTGAGTCCGTATCAGAATACATTACAACCTTTCGTTTATGGTAAATATACTTGTCAACTTTGTCGTACATAATAAATTTCTTCATGTATACAAATTCTTCAAGCAATTCCCACAACTGATCGAGTTGAGGTGCTAGTTCTTTTGGAACTTTATTTGGATCTAGCCATTCGACTGTATATCCAGCATGATGAAGAATCTTCAGATTTCCAGATTCGTCGAGTTTTTTAGTTCCATCCTTATTCGTATCATACACGTCTTCTGGATAAATCACATCGTTTCCGAGAATATTATGAGTCACCAATTCCCGGATCTTAGAATTTTTATCGAGAAGTTCGATGAGATTATTCTTGAAATATAACTTCACTTTCTGAGTTTCTGAAGCATACTTAAGAACTTGGGATATCGCACCCATTACAAGTTTTGGATCTTCTTTACCTTCATAATGAGATACGAATCGTTTCATGATATCTTCATCCGTCGGTACATAATCAATCCAGGTGTATAGATCCAGATGGTTTTCTTCTTCAAGAATCAATTTGATGTAATGGAGAATATCGTCTAAGGTATCGAACACGATATTTGACCCTAAAAACGTTTCATTAAACCACATCGTTGTCGTTATGACACTTCGACCTTGAGATGTGATAGCCCCTGCACAACTAACGTTGTACTGAAATGATGAACTTTGTCCCATTGCTCCATAATAGGAGTTCATCTTAATCTTTTCATTATTTTGACCAAGATTGTTTCGAATATACCCGAGATCGTCTCCAGCCTGTTTGCATTTGAACATCTCGTTTTTCATTTCTGTTCGTCTAGTTCTAAAATTGATGAGCATATCGTTTGCTGGAGCAACCTGTTCTTCATGATGAATGTAGAATGAACCATTTCCGGTTATAATCGGTTTTTCTTTTTCGATAAAATGCATTAAGCTCAACATCGAAATCTGTTTATCCAGTTCAGTATATGTATTCTTTATCTGAACTGGTTGGTCTACAACTCGTTTTAAAACTTGTCGTTGGACAAAGTTTTTAAGGTATTTGTCTGGAAGATTCGGTACAATCATCTTGAGAGTATCTACAGATTCTTCTACATATCTTTGTATAAACGCATTTTCAAGAACGTTCATATTTCCTCCAATTGTCAGTATTAAGGTGTTCGAATCGCATTTAAAGTTGATAGTTCAAAATGATACTAAATACTCTGGTTAGATTTTAACAAAAAAAACTCACAATGGACCCGTAGGTCCACATGTGAGTCGCAGCAGAATTATTTTTTCTGCCAAGGTAATTTCTTAGCACGACCAGCCTGAACTGTGATCGTTCCAGCAACGCCGATACCGATACCAATACCGACAAGCCCGGCAATTTTTGCAGCCTTGGAAAGTTTAGGATGTTTACATTCCTTTTTAGGCTGATCCTGAGTTGTTTCTGCCTTAGGCTGTTCCTGCTGAGTTGTCTGTGCATTTTCTGCACTTTCGTTCTTTTTGTTGTCAAACATAATTTGACCTCCTATAAATGCATTTATAGAGTTTATTGTACTCTATTCTACTATAATGATGTGCATTTAAGAGCTGGTTTGATACGAAAACATTTATAATATAGATCTATATTTTGGAGGCTCCAATGGCTACACAGCAAGCAAATGGCAATGCCGTAGTGTTTGAATCTGGTGATAAGGTATTGGCAGCTGAGCTTTTAACATCATCTTCAGGATTTACACCAGGTGACGTTCGCAATTTTGCGAATGCTGGAGCAATTACAGCAGAATCTGCTAAACACATTATTGCTCGTATGGAAGGTTCAGCAGTCAAACTCGACAAAGATATGAAGACTAAGGTTCTTCATCGTAAAGCTTTGATCTGTCTTGGTAAGGATAAAAACGACCCGCTTGTAAAAGAGTTGGTTGAATTACATCTTGCTCAGGAAAAGATCTATGAATCTCTCGAACAGAAATACGGAACAGAAGCTACAGTGAACCAGGGTTCACTCGTCGGAAAGCTTATGTCTAAATTCCGCAATTCAACCGAGGCTTCTATGATGGAATCTTGTCGAAAGATCTCAGATTTCCAGTAAAAAAAATATCCTGTACCCAATTGGGTACAGGATATTCTTGTCAAAACATACCTTCATTTGAAAAGTATATTTTTGCCAAGTTTGCAGAGTAATTGATGTTGATATAGAACTCACTAATTCCATAATGAATCAACCACTTGTTGATTCTTGTATCGGGCCTCCAAGTTTCTCCAGTTGGAGTTGTAGTAACGTAAATGAGATTATTGACATATGGACCGTCATCTTCATATATAAACCCACAAAATGCAGATTCCAGAAGATCTTTGATTCTGTCATAATCTATTTTGATCTCATAGATGTCAACGTTATTTATTTTTATTACTTCAAGAGTGTGCGGAACGTTTGTCCTAACACACGCAATTATAAACCCGAGAATTGCTGAGCAATATTCTCCATACTTCTTCGATTTTGCATCAAGAGAAACTTTTGAATTCGACTCGGTCTGAGATTTCTCCATAATCTGAACGATCTCAACTCTTGCTACAGATAAGTTCTCAGACCAATGGTTGAACGAATCGATTGATACAGGTGCATTCAATTTATACTGTTCCTTGAAGTAATTATATTCCTCATCTGTGATGTATCCTTCATTTGCGGCAGAATCGAGCTCGTTTGATGATGGAAGAATCGAAAACCGGGTTGACAATAAATTCAACCGATAAATCGTAAGTTCATGCTCGTGAATGATAAATACAGACCCATCGTCATAGGTTACATCCCCAACGGTTATTTTTCCCTTTTCTGCAATGATAATAGTCTTGGCATCTTCAGACACAACGGCATTAACGTGAGAATCGATAAATTTCTTTACAGACTCGGCATTTCTTGAATTGAGAGTTATCGCATCGAATATCTTGTGATCTTTAAGATCTTTGTTTTTAATCGTTGGATGATACCTCTCAATCAGTTTGAACGGTTTATATAAGTTCATATACCTACCTCCTAAGTAGTCACGATAATAATAAATATTTGTCCCTAGGCCTAGCCTAGGGACTTGTTTAATCAAGCTTCGATGTCCACAATCACATATGGTTTTCCGGTTGGATCGAAACACATTCTAACCAACCAAACAGATGGAGCTTTCATAAGGGTTGACGATATCTCAAATGGACTTTCGGTTGGAAAGTATTTTCTAAACTTGTCGATTCGAACTACATAATGAATCGATACACTTAAATCCTCTTGTGGGATAACCCTATAATCTTCAACGATTCCAGGAGTTGTGGACATCTCAATTATTCGTTTTAGAAATTTATTGAATTTGTCTGCACCATTATTCCATCGATCATGATCTCTCATCGCAGCTTGTTTGGCTGATTCTGCGCCATAGTATATATCTTTATGCATGCTACACCTCGAAAAAAAAAATGCTGGTCTCCGAAGAGACCAGCATCAATCTTCTAGAAAAGTAATCGACTACAGAAGCAGATTACTCTTTGAGAATTTTGGATTGATTGCGTTCTCTGCGAGAATGTTTTCCGTAATCTTCTCAGAAGCCTGAATGCACATTGTGATATCCGGAGCGATCTGGTAAAGAGGATGAATTTTACGCGATTCAATCAATTCCCACATCTTTGTAGTGTCAGACACATTTACGCCGAATTCCTCAAAGAATTTCTCTTCAGGGATCATGCGGGTTCCGCGTTCGTTGGCGTAGTTGCCTTTCTGGTTTGGACGAACTCCGAAACTTATCCAAGTTGACATACGTTTTACAGGACGAATTGAATCGATGATTTTGTCGTCAAGGTTGCTGATAGATGACGCCAATTTCACAAATGGTTCACCAGGAACTTTAATTTCTTTGGTTCCATTCATGATCGTGTTTGTGGTATTGTACACGATGTAAGATTTACCAAGCAAATCGATTGATGCAACCGGTTTTGCAGTTGGGCCTACAACTGTACAAGCGTTTTCTTTCGACTGAGCGTAAATCACGGCTCGCCCGACAATTCTGTTGAACAATGCAACCCAATCGTCGACCTTCAAATCTCCAGTCGTTTCTACATATTCAACGCTGGAATAGTTGACGTTCAGTTCACGTTCTCCAGATTCGCGATTTTTGATGAGGATATCAACAACGGTTTCAACTGGGTCGTGAGCAACGTTGTTTATCTGCCAGTGATCATCAGAAAGTTTATCGAACTTCAGATCAACACCAAGCGTTTTATTCCGATACATGATTACGCTGATGAACGTATCGAGTTTTTCGAATTCGTTCACACTCAAAACCATTGATTCTGATGATTTGTAATTAAGATATTTCATTTTGAAGTCCTCCTAGGATTTCGTTTTTCAAAGATTGTAATTGATTTGGCAACCCATTATCCACATCGTTGGCATATACCGTACAGATTTCAGAATCAGCCATGATATCTTGAACGACTAAAGAATATATCTTTTTACGGGTTATTCCTTGATCGTCGATGTAGTAAATGTTTGTCACATTCACGTCAACCGATTTTCCACCAAGAACTTTAGGTTCTCTACAGAATTCATATTCGAGATCCCCTTGTATTCCTTGAAGTTTAAGTCGGTTAACTTCGTCACAGACACTGTATATCTTACTCATTATCAACTGCGGCGATCCGCGATAATGACCAATTACTTTCATGCACATTCTTCCTGCTCCTCACAAAATTGGAGACAGTCAATTGACTGTCTCCAAAATATTATGCGCTCACGAGTTTGAACTCAGGATCTTTGATAATTGCTGGCAATTCACCACCGGCAATATCATCGACCAATGCCTGATACTCGCTTTCGCGCCAGTTCTTTTCAGCAGCATCAAAGTCTTTCTCATCCCACATAAGGTCTGAGTCTTCAGCTTCATCGAATTCGCCTTTCTCGTTAAAGTGAAGATCATCAAACTGCCAAGGATATCGAGCGTCGTTTGCGAACACTTGTGCGGTTTCGTTGAATACACTCGCAGAAAGATTCGTTTCTTCGAGAATTCCAGCAACGAGGTCATGGAAAGCTTTCGGAAGTGTCTGTGCGTTGACTGCTTCTGGAGCTTTATCTTTTGGCATAACCTTCGGTTTCTTTTTACCGAGAATCTCAGCAAGTTCTGAAACTTCAGAGTCGACTCCATCTTCCGTCTGAGCTGCAGGGTCTGCAGTATATGGACGAATTCCTGAATCCTGAATGAGTGCTGAATCGAACGCTGTGAGTTCGATATCGGCAATCCCGCCATCTCCCATGTGGTACTGTTCCCACACGTTAGTGTCTGCTTCACCCAAGGCCTGAGTGAGTTCAGCAGCACACGAACCGATAAGAGTGTTAGTAAGATCAAGGTTTTTGAGGTCGATTTCCTCCCCACCAATATCTCCTATACCTCCACCAATTTCAAACGTTTCCATTTCGTTCATAGAAACTCCTTGTAGATTATAATCTGCTGGGATAATGAATACCCAAATGTAAATCTAGGTAATCACGCCCTACCTAGGTACATTACTGTTTATTGATTTTTAATTTTAAATGTTTCTACTATTAATACCTGAAATCTCAGTATTATTTGTGCGGAAACAATGGAATAAAGCACCTTTTACTAAAAATGATTGGAGGACACAATGCGTAAGCTAAGTTCATTTAAACAGCTTCGTTTGTATCGTAATAAAGAATTCTTTCTTGACGCTCCAGACCCTCAGAAACCTAGAGTTGGGATTGAGTTGGTTGTTATGAAAGAAAACCGTGACGATATGATTCGCATTCTTAATGATAAGACTTTCAATATGATGTATTTCAAATCTCTTTATACTGAGAAGTTTATGAGAATGAACCTTTTGGCTGGAGGGATGAAAACGGTTAAGCAAAACTCGAATTTGGTGTATAAAGACATCAAGAAAGCTATGCCGTATATCTCATACACATTTTTGTCTACGAAGCAGTATGCAAATAAAAACCTCATATATGATGCAAGCGTTAGACTTGGATTGTTAAACCATCCAATGCTGAAAGCGCCTATCAAATATCTGAAACAAGCGTACGTTTCATTTGATACGATCCATCTCGATGCCAGGTTTAGTTCTTGGAAGAAAAAGTATTATGTGTTCGAGATTGATTCATATATGAAACCGAGTGAGAATTATTATCTCAAGACAAATATCCATTCTATTCCTCAGGTATTCATGTTTAGACTTATGAAAGATCCTGAGACATTTTTGGATTATGTAGGTTCAACGTTCATATTCGTTAACCAAACGGGTATATTCACATATTTTGAATTGACTCAGGAGCAGATTCAGCCAGGTAGTAAAGAAAATCTGGAACTTGTCAGTAAGCTTAAACGTTGGTTGAAAATAATGTATGCATACAACGTTTCTGACGTAGATGAGATTCGTGATGCTGAAAACGAATTTGAACCAGACGAACCTGAAAAATCTGAAGATCCTGTTGAAAGCAAGTTGGCTAAAGTTGCAAAGAAATTCGTTAAGAATAACAGTGTAGTTTCTTCTGCGATAAAATCTGGGTTGCTTGAATTGTCTGATGAAGTAAATAAGGTTGATGATACAATCGAAGACTATACAAAGTCTACTAGAGACGTTGATGAACCAGATTCTTCGGATGATGATTTGTCTGAAATTATTGAACGAAATCGAAGACTCATTAGTGATGAGATTAAAGAACGTCAGAAAGAAATAGATGATGACGATCTTGAAAACTCCGGAGAAAGTGATCTGAAAGCTCTGGACGAATTGGATAAAAATCTTGATGGATTCGATTTGGGAGACGATTTTCCAGATATCGGTGCGAATAACCAACCTACAGCAAGAAAAGTTGTAAAAGCAGTCAAACGCGCTCAGGTTTCAAATCATACTGAGAAAGAGCTTAAGAGAATACGACTTCTTGAATCGAAATTCAATTCCATTAAAATGACATTTGATGGAGACGATTTTGAGAAGCTTCTTCAAGATTTTGAGAAGATTCAAATAGATCAGACGGATCTTCATGGAAATGGAATTGATCCGTCTATCAAGCATGCCACAAATCAGGATGTCACGAGACAGTATGAAAAACGTATGCTCGATGCAACGATTGCGTCGGTTGTTAAGAAATTTGCTGACAACGGCGAGATTAAAATGATCTGTACTTCGGCTAAGAAAGAAGACATTTCAGACAATCTGAACGCAATGTGGAAATATACGTTTAAGTTTGAGGACGAGTTCGGTAAGAAGCATATAATCAAGTATCAAATTCCGAAACTTATTGAGAATAAATTTTTCTTGATAAACGGAAATAAAAAGATGCTTGATTCTCAGATCACAGCGATTCCGGTATTGAAAGTTGCTCCAAACAGAGTTAATATTTCAACAGCACACAATATCATGGTTCTTTCAAGGTTTCATAAAGCGTTCGATCCAAAAATCGAGGCTATGAAAAAGTTCCTCGATAAAAAGGTTCCTGGAAATGGTGGATCATATGGAATTCAGATAAAACTTGGAAATTCTACATTGATCAATTCTGACTATGATACAACGCTTGAATATGATGCTTATAGTGCGTCATATTATTCGATTGTGATTGGAAAACCAGGTCAAAAAAAATCGGTGTCATTCATGTTCAACCAGAATGATATTCGAACGTTGATCGAAGAGCTTGGAATTGCATATGTTGAAAAACCTGGATTGCTTCCTATCGCTGTAACCGGTGAGAAAGAGATCATATACGTCGACATCAATACTGGAAAGGACGAAAAAACTGGAACTAAAACTATCAGCGATATGCTCACGGATTACATCCGTGAAATTTCAGATTTTGAAGACGTTGATTCGGTAATGAAGTCGATTACAGTTCCAAAGAAATACATGTATACAAGAATGGAATATATTAATCGCAATATTGCGTTTGGTGTATTTCTTGGATATTTGTACGGATTGGAACCGTTGATGAAATCGATGGGTGTAAAATACGAGTTTACTCAAGAACGCAAAAAATATGACGGACAGTCTGATCAATATCAGCAGAACGTAATTAAATTTGCTGATGGTTATTTGTATTATGACATTCATCCACTTCGTCACTCTCTAATTCTTAATGGAATAGCTAGTGAAGTAAACTGCGAACAGTATAGTTTCGCAGACATGAACGAACAAACTCCATATCTTGACACATTCGATGAGATATTTAGAACTCGCCAGATGGCTAAAGGATACATTGCTGCAAAAGAATTCATGATGGATCCTATATCCGTTGAGGTGATGAAATACTTAAACCTTCCGTATGAGTTTCTTCCAGTTATGCTATATGCAAACTCTCTTCTTGAGGATAACTCTAAGTCTGATCCAAAACAGATGCAAGTTAACCGAATTCGAAAATTGGAAATTATTCCGGTTATGATGTACAAGAGTATGAGAGATGCATTCATGCAGTATCGAAATCGTCAAAATTCTAAAAATGCTCAAATGAGTGTAAAAGAGAACGACGTGCTGAAACGAATTCTCGAATCTGGAATTTGTAACGATTATGACACATTGAATCCAATTCGTGAAGTTGAGTCTGAGGGCACATTAACTTGGAAAGGACCTGGCGGATGTCACGTAGATGACGCATATACTCTTAAACGCCGAGCATACGTTGATTCGATGGTCGGTGTAATATCTGCATCATCTCCAGACTCTGGTTCTGTCGGCATCACTCGCTATATGTCGATGAATCCTAGAATTACAAATCTTCTTGGATTCGTAAAGACCGGTGACGATTCTGATGCCAAAGATATCGGATTTGGAAATATGGGTTCAGTTGCTGAGCTTACAACACCGTTTGCTATTGATCATGACGACCCGAAACGTTTAGGATTCGTTACAAAAGAATCTAAGCACTTGATGCCAGCATATGATACAGATCCATTGCTTATCGGAAATGGGGTTGAGAAAGAATTTCCATATATGGTTAGTGATGACTTTATCACAACTGCGAAAAATGATGGAAAGGTTCTATTTGTTGACAAACAAATGGGATTGGCAATTGTCGAGTATAAAGACGGGTCAAAAGAAACTATCGATATCAAAGACCGTGAGCATCGAGATGGTGGAAACAGCATGTACATTGCTGCAAAGAAAGAGTTCCCATATAAAGTTGGGGACAAATTCAAGAAGTTTGATGTACTTGCTAGAAACCCGAGCTATTTTTCAGTTGCAAATGGTGCAAATGCTCCGGAATATAACCCTGGTGTATTGTCATCTGTTGCGATCGTGATGAGTTATGCTACATATGAAGACTCGTCTATGATTACCGAGCGAATCGCTAAAAAACTTTCTGCAGAAGTTATCCTCCCTAAGCAAATCGTTATAGGTGCTAAAGCAAATGTGATGAGTTGTGTTAAGGTTGGAGATACATTCCAGACAGGCGATCCATTGATGATATTTGAAGACGAATTGGACAATGAAGAAATTGCTCAGGTCTTAGCAGCAAATGCTCAATCGACAGGAATGGAAGGTCTTGAAGATATTATCAAACATACTCCGAGAGCTAAATGCTCTGGTGTGGTTCACGATATAAAGGTTTTCTACACAGTTCCGTATGACGAAATGTCTGATTCTGTTCGTAAGATCGTAAAAGCTCATGACGATGCAATTCGAGCACGTAAAAAGAAAATTGCAGAGTTCGGTGCATCAAACCCAAATGAGATAATCACAGATCACATAGGCATATCTAAACCAAACTCTGTTGATAAACTCAACGGTTGTATTTGTCCTGTTGGAAAAGTACTTATCGAGATATATCAGAAGTATACTGATTATCCTGGATCTGGAGATAAAATCGTATTCTATGCATCCATGAAAACCACAATTCATCGTCAGGTACCACAGGATTTAGCTCCATATCCACTTGGACATCCTGAAAGACCTGTAGATGCTCTTTTAAGCCCAATATCAGTTAATGCTCGTATGGTTACAAGTATCTTGTATGCATTATATGGGAATAAATTGGTTTGGGGATTGAAAGAAAAAATCCGTGGGATTTATGATAAGTATGCTGGAGCCGAACAGGGTAAACAAGTTCAAAGCGAGTCATACACTCTTCCAGAAACCGCTGATGATATATCTCTCGAAGCTACGTTGACATTACTGCAACAGAAGTTAAAAGATGAATCATTGGTGAAGTAAAAAAAAGAATGGTAGGAGGCAATATGCCTCCTACCACATTTATGTCACCACTGTTTACAAACTTCAATCGGATGACCGGATTCGATTTTGTGAGTTAAAAATGCGATATCAGATTCTTTAAGCTCATCGGTTAATTCTTTTACGATGTTAAAATCGTCAACCTCAACTTTAGTTCCAAGTCTAAACCGATTCAGTTTATTTCGGCGACACGTGTTTGAATTATCATTTGAATGAGCCTTGTCCATTGTAATGCGATGCTAACTGTGCAATAGTTTCAGCATCCGCCTCCTTAAAACTTTTTAACGTAATGCCGAAAATTTCGTTTTCTTCATGAGATATGTTACTCAGACTGTTCGTCCATGGCGACAATTTCCCTTTCTCAATATCCCATAAGTTTCGAACTTTAGCATCGTTCAGGTTACACTTCACAACTGGAACTCCAACACCCCAATTTATGACTTTAAAATAATCAGGACATTTTTCTTCGAAATGAGACTTTAGTTGTAAAGCGAATTCTTTTGCCGAGTCAAGATTCCATCGTTTACCACGATATGTCTTTTCGATAAATTGTAATTCTGGATGACTTTCTGAAGCATTTTTGATTATCTTCTGAACGTCACTTACAAGAACAGCACTATTCTGCGGTTTATTCATACTCCCAGCAGTTAGAAAATATGCTGCCAATACGTCTGTTATACTAAATTTTTTATTCATTTAGTCGTCTCCAATATAGATGCTGACATCATCGTCAGATATTGATGGTTGAAGATCTTCGTCTTCATAATCGAACATGGATTCATCTTCTTCAGATAATAACTCGCTAGTTGGAAGACTTTGTTCGTTCGCTCCGATAAACCAGTCATCAGAATCCACTCCAAAATCTCCAGAATTGAAATCAACATCATCTACACTTATGTCAAACGACGGAGGTATAGGTTGATTGATTCCAACTGTAGTTATATCGAATGATGTTCCTTGATTGATACTCATTGGCATTGGCTGAGACATCTTTGCAGAAATCCCAGATTGAAATGAGTTCTGTCGTCGATTTCCAGAACCAGATACTGAATTACCAAATGGTGCCGAACCATGAATCGGTGGTGGTGGCATAACCGCAGGACCGATTCCTGCTGACGCTTGTTGTATACCGTTTGCTTCAGCTTGAGCCATTTGGATAGAGTTCTCGGTTCCAGGAAGACATGGGAATGAGTTACAAACGTTTGAACCTTGGTCGTACCTAAGTGTAATTTCATTCTCAAGTCTATGATAAAAGATATTTGAACCTGTAGATTTTTTCGAACGAACTTTCTCATATTTGAATCCTAGATACCATTGTCCATCTATAGCCGATCTTTCTTTCAGCATATAGATTGATTGGTCTACAGCTCGATCAATATATTTTGCATCGGCAATACAATGACGACCCATCATTCGTACCAAGTTGGTTTTACCATTTTGCTCGGCTTCTGCTCGCATATCATCAAAGTTTGAGTTTGTATGCATTGCAGTTATAATGGTTCTATCTGTTTGCTTCGCCCAATCTGAAAGTTCATAAGTTGTGTTGATGAGTCCTTTTCGATCATCGACACTTCTATCAAGTTTACCCATATTTCCAAGATGGTCGATAATTACACAACAGATCTCAACGTTTTCATCTTCTTCAAGTTCTTGAACCTCGGTTTCTATTCCGACAGAAGTCGTTCCAGGCTGTTTATATCGGATATACAATCTGAAGTTTGTGTTAAGATTTTCGAAAATCCCATCCCATTGTTTGAGGTATTCATCCTTTGTGATAGTTCTAGGATCAACCTGTCCTGCAGTATATATTGCATGGATGCGATCCATAGTTTCATCAACGGTGTTTTCCATTGTGATCATGAGAATCGCAAGTTTTTTATTCGGAAATTTTGGTTTTATTTCTGGATTAAACGTCATAATCCAAAGAGCATTGTATAATAGAATACCAGATTTGAATGAGTTTGTTGGTGCATAATAGATATACATCCTTCGACGTCTATAACCACCATTGAGAAACCTATTGAGTTCTTTTAATCCGGTTACAAACGTATTACACGGATCGTTTGCATCATCATAAATCCTTGAAACCTCATTTCTGAGGTCTTTGCTTGCTTTTGGACCAATACAGATCGTGTTTTCAGAATCTCTAGCCGCATCAGATACTCTTATTTTACTGAGAGTACTTTCATACAACTCCTTTATTCTTGAAATCGAGCGATACGATATTCGACCAGTGTTATTAATCAAAGCGTCGTATGCAGCAACAATCATCGGCCATGAGTAAAATATGTAGGCATAGTCCACATATAATGAGATAGACTCCATAAGGTTATCGTATTCTTCTTTACTCATGTCATCTGTAGCCATTGCGAGGTTCTGATACAATTGGTCTACAAAGTTTTGATCCAGATCAGACTGTTCAATCGAAGTTTTAATGTAGTTAAGATTGTTTACTCCATTTTCTCGGACTTGAGCTACGAATTTAATCGCTTTCAATAAGAAAACATCGTAATCGTCCTGAGAATATGGTCGGGCGTCTATCATATCCAGCAATTGCTGAATATTGTGAATAAACCTTCGGTTTATAACTCTTACAGAAATCAAGTAGTTTAATATAGCTTCAAAAGTGTGAGATGTGATTGGCATCGCGACTTTTGGTTGTTTTTTAGTATTGTCCATTCGGAACTCCAAACGAAATTTGAGTACAAAGTTGTTTTTATTGATTTATCCTTCAACTCTAAATGGGTAATCTACCTTCTTTAAATATAGACTTGGAGTTTTTGGGATTTCGAGATTTGCATCATTATTATATGCGCAATCATAACAAACTCCAATTATTTCAAAATAACCATAATATTGAGAGTTTGTATTTGCAGATTTTGGGATGTTTAAATATTCTCCTGTTTTATATAACGTTTGAAGAATGCTGTCATAAAGTTTTTCTCCGGCGATTTCTTCTCTTATGATTTTATTATTTTCGACAAAATATAGAATCACGGTGGACCTCCACCGTGATTATCTATACTTAGGTTAACGTTAGTTTAATCTCCAAGTTCGGCATTATCCGATTCCGAATTGGATTCGGTTGTATTTGTGGTGTTTGACACCATTTCAAAAATCGATAAAAGTTTATCTGAAAGTTCAGACATTTTTGCATCAAGTTTAGCCGTATTTTCAGTTAGCTTAGTAACTGCTGCGGACAATGAGACTACATCAGTTTTTATTGATTCGACCTCAGAATTGTCTGATTCTTTAGGGATCAAATCTGTAATTGGTGTAATCTCGTCAACCTTTGTTTTAATAAACTCTTCAGGATCAGCATCCCCAGTGACTGAACTTGTAATTTCAATATCGGTTCGCTTTTGAAGAATCATTAATTCCTTTTGGATTTTGTGAACGTTGTTGTTATTTTTTTCGATAAGTTTACCGATACTTCCAAAACTTTCAATCAATTGACCAATATATGCCGAGCTGTTACCAACAGTCAATTCATCGGATTTTAGAAACTTGAAGTTGTCTCCAAGATCAATTGGTTTCCAAACAATTCCGTCTTTTGACATGTAAGACTTTCCATCCGAAAGAGCAGACGTTGTTATAAGAGTTCCATTGTCGAGTTCAACAATTTCTTCAAAATACCCAGATCCAAGAGATGTCGGTTTCCAAATTTTTCCACCATCTTTTGTATATAAGATACCTTGGTTTCCAATTTCGGCACATCTAACGAGAATAATGCCGTTTGTAAATTTAACCGGCTTTTTAAACGTTCCGGTTTTGATATTACTATATTGCCAAGTCTCACCATTATCTAGACTGTACTTGATACCTTGGTTGTTACTGGAGACAGCAATTATCGTTTTTACCTTATTTTCTTCAGGCATAAAAAACTCCTTGATACTCAGTATTTAAAGAGTGTTCCCGAGAGATATCTCTCGGGAAACGTTTTACATCTGCATACATTTACCAATGATATCCATCATATCCTCTCTAGATATGTCAATACCATATGTGTCTTTTGCATATGCTATTGTATTACTTTCCCAATCTAATGGGTCTGTAATCGTCGGATGACGAATAGCTAAAGCGTCAATAGATTCTTTGGGTAGTTGAGCTCCACAACTAGATGAAACTCCTCCAGGAGTCATTTCCGGAGTGATTTTATCTTTCTTAACTTCTATACGAATTCCAAGTTCACGATTATTTTGAAAATATTTTCTAAGAATCTGAAGTTTTGAAAGATCTATGAGATGTTTATCTACCATGACTCGAAGTTCTGAAGCACACATTTTTTCACGCATTGCAACCAAATTAGAAACGATCTCATCAACGGGTCTTGTTTCATTATTTTCAATGCTTATCGTGCATAACCTTGGCGCTATTGGATTTGGTATGAAGTCTACAACGTGATTGTGAGATTCGGTGTCATAGTTTATTGATAAAAATCCTTTCATCGGATCTTCACCTTGACAAAATCGTGTTAACGAACCGCTATAATAAATTCGATTTTTATGATTTTGAGCAATGTGAATATGACCGAAATACACTCCACCTTTGACGTTTTTAAAATCAGACTCGTTCCATATTGGAGACCCTTTTAATGATCGTTCTTGTAAATCGCCCCAACCATTGTTTCCAATAAAGTCAAACATCCCGTGACCAAATGCCAAATCGAATTTTTGGTTTGAAAACACAGTGTCTTTATAATATTCGTACTTGTTGTACACAGATTCTTCCGGCACATACAAAATTTTACACCCATCGAAATTTTCAACGCCTACAGTCTCATACGTTTTTAGATCAACATTCGGATCTCCAATCAAAAATTGAAGTGATTGAAGTTGACCTTTTTGATGAGATTCCGTTCCGGCTATTGCGCGAACTGGAACTGGGCTTCCATCTGGTCGTTTGAATGAGGTGATATCTCTCCAAAATTGAAGATAATATCTTGTAGCAGATTGATCAAGACTCATTCGATCGTCTGTATCATCTCCACCAATAACTATCAAATCAACAAAATGAGATTGTATATATGGATAAACACATTCAACCAACGAACGATAGATGTTTTCGTTATCTTTACTAGGGCCGAAGTGTATGTCTGCAATAAACACAATTTTCATTATCATGAATGTATCCTCTTTTTATACACATATTCTCCAGTTCGCTCTTTTAATTTATCGTGACGAATAAACCCAAATGATTCTAAAAATCCTATCATGTCTGCGCATTCTGGGTATACCGTAATATACATCCATTTTGACTGCGTTGAAGAATAATGACTCTCTATAGAACGAACCATTCTAGTTGCAAGATATTTTCTACGAAAATCTTCCCGAACTTTCAAAGAGCAGATTTTGACAATCGGCTGTTTTGAGCTTCCATTCATCCCATATCGATCAGACGATTTAAATCCGTAGATGAGTAATCCTATAATACCCCCAAATCATCTTTTGCAAGAATGCATCGTCGATCAAAACATGCCTCTTTCAACCACTTTCTGTAATCTGGATATTTTTCAACAAACGAGTCAAAGAACGAATCTATTGTCGTTAATTCCGAACACGGAATGTTGCTGATCTTTACGTTTGTCATAATTTTATTTTCTCCTGACTTTCACATTTGAAATACGTCTCTTCCGCTCATCGCGACACTCTTTCTCAGAATTAAACTTAATCCATCTAATTATAGATTCGGTTGTCGTGTCGGGAATCACAGCGACCGAATTGATGACTCCAGATCTAGTGTCGATTTTGAACGAATAACGATTATATCCGATTATTGAAATCAGAATTCCAAATATTACGAGAAAAGCGATTGTCAAAATATTACGATTAGACATTTAGTCCTCCTTAATGAAATGTCTAATAAATTTTCACAAAAGAAATGCGTGGAGGCAAGCGCCTCCACGACTTATATTCCATAAAAATGTTAAGCTGCGTGAATCTATCGTTCGTATCGTTTACGTTTAATTTTATTTTGCAATTGTATATTATTGCCTCTAAAATTTGCATTCCATATGCACGATTTACGATGCCTCTTACATTTTCTAGGTTTACGAAGATCTGGATGTTCACCAAATAAGTTATAATAGTAATCATCCATACGTAATAATAGATGATGAGCATCAAACTGAGAATCAATAAACATTCTCCACGATTTATACGACTGACTAATCGTTTCGATATTAACTTTCTCAGGATTATCATCTGGAAGTTCAAGTCTTCGTTTCCACATTCGCAGCTTTCTTCGTTCTCGTTTTGCTGAAGATCTACCACTAATACACACGATGCGACCAGTTTCGGGTTCGATATGATATTTCGTCTTAAGAAATACAAAATCGTTTTCAAGTTTAATAATTTTGGTTTTCTTCATATTGATTGTAATTTTTAATTGATCGGCTATCAAAAGTATGGCTTTTAGACATTGCTCAAGAACGTCCCTATCAGGATGAATGATGTATGTGTCGTCCATATATCTTCCATAATATTTCATATGGAAAGTTTCTTTCATACAATGATCAATGCGATTTGGATAGTATACAGCAACGATTTGTGAAAGTTGAGATCCTAATCCGACTCCACAATCTCCATACTGTTTAAATATTTGCTGGCATATACTCAACACTCGCTGATCGTGGATTTTCATTGAAAGTAAAGATAATGCAACCTCGTGATTAATAGATTCAAAATATCCTTTAAAATCAATGAGCAGCACCCAACCATGTACACCATATCTTCGATAAAAATCGACAAGGTGATACTTTATTCGTCGTCGTGCGAATTCTACACCTTTACCTTTTAAAGATGCACCATTATCAAATATCAGACAGGGTGTTAATATTGGATAAAGGACTTTCTTGTACAAAATAATCTGAACTATTCGTTCAGATATGTCAGGACTAGAAATGTGACGTAACTTTCCACGTTCATTTATGTCAAATTTCTTATACCCTCTAGATATCATCTTATTTTGAAGAAGCCAATAGTACATTTCTCCGATATTTTCCATGAGATGATATCCAAAATGCTGAATTCTTCGTTTCCAATGGACGTTCTTTCGACACATATAATATCCATCGAATAGATTATCCATATTACATATTTGGTTGTAATCGTCATAGATTGCATTTGTTTCTCGATACTTTCGTTCTCTAGAGATTTGTCGCTGTTCTTTATGTTTAACCGATTTCAACCTACGAATATTATTAACGAACGCACGTTTGCGTTCGTTCCGATATTCAGACATGATAATCTCCACAAAAAAAAAGAGGATGTGTACGACAGTGTTAAGCAGTTTTACAGGTATGCCGCATATAGCTCGTAAGTCCCTACTCCGACTCTGCCAATTGATTCCAGCGGGTTCGGTAAGATAACGGGTATTCCCCGCCCATGTTGCACTTACGTACATCACATCCTAGTTTTGGATCGAAACCCGTGGATAATGACCTCCTTTTATCCTATGCAATTGCCATCTTGTGACCATTGGGACAAAATCCGAGAACCGCCGAATTGTTGGTGTTCGACGCGTTGTTGTTGTTCGCGTTGCCGTTGTTGTTCACATTCGTGTAATAACCCGACGTAGAGGACACAACCGATTATACAGGTCATTTCCATTTAAAACCAAATTAATGAGAGATCTCGCGAATTTTGTAATTCGGATTCTCTTTCTTACGGGATTTTGCAAGATCTTCGCGATGATGAAGATCTTTATTCTTCATCGTGATTGTAGAGTCTCGAATTCCCGCGACTAACATAACCCACGGAGTGAGTTTATGTATATTGTGTTTATATTTAACACCCATTGCGTTATAATGGGATGTGAGAAATTCACAATTATTTACAATACGAATTTCTAATCGAATCCTCGATCCGAGTGAATTCATATTGTTGCTCCTATAACCATCGCACGCTATAAGATCTTTTAAGATGTAGTTCGAATATTTTCGAACGATTTCAATATCTCGATCAAGATCTTCTCCTCTTAATTGCCTTATCGGATATCGAGAATCCGTGTATAGAACCATTGCTCGTTCTTTAATATATGGAATCCAAGTTGATTCCAATTTTTCGACATACATCCTAGCTTTATCTAAAGCTTCAAGTCTTGTAGGTTTTCGATGTATTGCTAATACAGACATGTAAAATTCCTCTATGTTTGCATCCATTTTGTTTAGGCACATCTGTTAAAAAAAATAATTGTTTGAATATCATGCCTTCGGCACGAATTCTTTTACTATAGTATTTTTGAAGAAGGCGTAAGATTTGAAAGCTTGCGCAATCAAATCTTACGCCATGCGCTGCCTTTCAGGTGCTCCGCACCTTTCGGCTACGCGCTAGTTTGAACCCACTTCCGCGCGGGCAGGTGTGCCGCGCTCTCGTGGGATGGCTCATAGGTAAAAGCCGAGAACCGCCGAACCGTCGGTGTTCGACGCGTTGTGGTAGTGCGCGTCGCCGCCGGTGTCCACACACGTGTAACAACCCGACGTAGAGGACTTAGTCGCTGTCCACCACCATCGTCTTTCGCTGGCATTTGTCTGATGAAATTTGATTCTTGCCTGCGGACATCTGGAGAAAAGTGGCCATATGATAGAAGTTGAATACTTTGAGTTAAAGTCTCCGATAGACCAGTGCGGAGCTCCAAATACTTCAACTTCTGTAGGAGTAAACAGCTTTTCGGCAGTCCACGATTCATTATAGTAACGGTGAACAGTGCGAAGAGAAACACCTAAAGTTGATTCAATACCTGCAACAGCTGCAGAATATTTCAAGCCAAGTTCAGTTGCTGGGAATTTATTTGAATTGGTATCCGAAGCTTCCATTCTTGACTGGCACAACACGTTTTTCTCGAGAAAAAGAATACCAGGTCCAGAATCCGTATCTCCAACGCCATCGTATGTTCCAAGACCAGCAACTACGAATCTAAGAGAACCATTACCGGTGTTAGTATACGTTGTACCACCGAACGATATCGACGGTATTTCGATGTAGTCTCCACATGGGAGAATTCCAGAATAATCCCGAGCATTTCCTTTGTCTCTCAGAAACTGAGCCAAATCGGAAAGTGAACTAATTCCGAATACTGTTGCAAGATTGCGACCAGAATCGCGATTTGCAGCCAAAGTTGCTTCCCAATTCAGTTCATCTTCCCATTGAGAGAACAGATATTCTTTAAGAAGCTGTGAAGCGACTTCCCACGTTTTTCCATCTTCACTAGAATAAGTTTTTCCAGTATCGGCGGAAGACGTATAAAGAAGCCCATTGCGAAGTTTAATGATTGAAGTGAAGTATCCTTCGTCAATATTTGACTGAGACCATGTCGCTCCACCATCTTCTGAATAGACCAATCCCTGAATAGATGATCCGTCGAGTGCACGGCACACAGCAACACCAGCATTGGTATATACGACTTTGTCGAATGTACCTTCGGTTATGTTACTAAGAGTCCATGTACGAGTGTCATCTGAATAGGAAAAGCCTTGTCCATCTTGTGACGAAGCGATAGCGCGCTTTCTGATCGTTTCGCTAACTGTAGCCATATAGCTTACCTCTATAGAGTGATATGAAAACCCAAAACTTGGGCTATGAAATTGTTGACGGTATATTGATTTTCGGTCAATCTAATAAGAAGAAATTATACTTGATTTATAATCAGCCTGAGTGTATGGTATCCATATATAAACGTGCTGAGAATTCAGTCCCAGTATCTGTTTTTTTTTTCAATATACATAATCCTATTGAGATTACGTTGTAATCTACTATTCTATTTTAAGGAGACATATATGATGACTTACAAAGAACCGGTATTCATATGTGGACTTTCGAACTCAGGCAAGAGTGCGTTGATTAACTCACTCATCGGGCGCGATGTTGCACCGATTCACACAGATGATAATGATGGAACAACCTCGATCCATCAATACGAAGGATCAAACTTGGTGTTTATTGATACACCAGGTCTCGACACACTTGTACCTAACGATAAATTCGAGAACGAGTTTATAGAACTTCTCGACAAAACAACGACAGTGCTATTTTGCATTGACGCATCTACGATGTTTGCAGATGAAAACAAATGGCCGATGTATTTTGACCGATACGTTAGACAGTCGTTCTTGAGGTTCGCTGGCAGTAGAAAGCATTTAGTAATTGCTATTACAAAATGCAATGCTGGCACTTTTTCAAGTTTCTTCGATATGAAGACAAATATGCCGACTGACGAAGGATTGGCTAAGATACTGAAAATTAAGGACAATGTATTTCAAATACTTCAGTCTGAGTGTAGCACTTCACTTCAAATGATGTGGGGTTCAATCGTATTAACAACGTCCAATTACACCACAAATGGCACAAAGGTCAACTTAGCGTTCAATTTGACCGAATTGCAGATGTCACTTATGAATTTCATGATTACAACACCAAAGTTTTGCTTTCAAATAAGAAACTTCGGTTCAAATCCATGGCAACAACCTCCGCAGTTCGCAAGTCCAAACTTCCAGAAGTTTTCGGATTCTCAGTCTGATGACAAAGCTATCGAGTTCAAGATTGTCTGTGAAAATGTGCGGCAAGCAATCATTAAAGACTTCGTTCATAACGTTATGAGTCAGAAGGTTGCTTATGACGTTCAATGGGATAAGTATATTGAGTTCGAAGGTTCGTTCTCTAGTCGAACAAAGTTGATTCAACTTGTGAAGACGGTATTCAATGCAAATGAAATTGACATTCATCGTGCATTGTTCGACTACTACAAGATGAAGAAACCTGAAACAGAAGAGAAATGATAAACTGGGAGGCGTACGCCTCCCTTTATTTTTATATGGAGATATATGTATGAATTACACAGATAAAATTAAAACTGCACGAATTGAGAAAAATATGATTGCTCCGTTCGTGAAGATAATGCGTCCCGAAGACGAATTTGAAGTTTGTGACACAACTTGCTACTGGACTATTAGAGATATTAAAGTTTCAGATATTCAGAAAACGGGTATTAAAAATATCATGAAGTTCACTGGTTATGTGTTTCCAACGCCTGAGAACGACGAATCTGGTAAAGAACTTCCCGGATTGAATCGATTACAGCTTCGTCCATTCCGTATAAAGATTTGTAATGGATCTGAAGGAACGGAGCCGTACGCTGTTATGCAATTTCCGAAGAACGGTGACAAATGGAAGTCTGGCGTTATGACTGTAAACATTTATCGAGCTTACATTCATCGCACGACAGATGAACTCATGGGTTCGAATATTTACGAGTATCTTATTCATGAAGCCGAGAAGAAGTTCAATATCGTTTATGGTTATGAACACCAATTTCATCGTAAGCATTGGATTGAAAATCATCCGATTTATCAGATTGAGAAGTTTAAGTTTTAACGATAAATGAGATTGCGCCAGCACTCGCTGGCGTTATTTTTTATTAAAAATTGAAAAAAAAAACAGACATTACATAGTTTTAAGGAGTTATAAATGGAAAATCACAAAGTGATGTATATAGGGTTTATTGCGACTCGATTTCCAGATGGGTCTAAAATTAAACTCGAAGATGCTAAATATTATTCGGAATATGATGGTTATGGTGTTGAGAAAGATGGAATTATCTATCTTATATCATAGGCGGTGGAATTGTGTGAGATGTGGTAAGTTGTTGAAACCGAAGATCTGTGAAGGAGATTCAGTAGCGCTTTGCGAATCGTGTAATCAGGAAGTTGCAAAAATGCAAATTATAATGATTGAAATCCTCAGCAAACCGCGTTTGTTTGAGGGGAGAGAAATTGGAGGAAATAACTAATGTCTACTATTCACGTTCCAAAAGAGTTTGAAACTCGATTTGTCGAAATATACGAAGATTGTATATTTAGACCTAACGGTTCTGTAAAAGACACACCAAATGTATTTAACGCTAAGCATAGCGCTTTAGGTATTGATATTTTCTTCGATATGGATAAACTCGATTTATACGAAGATGCGTTTACAAAAATGATTGTGAGCTTAGACTTGTCATATCAATATCCTATCGAAATATGTGCAAGATTACCCAAAAATGTAGACGACAAAGTCGAACCTCGTGCCGCATTGCTGATACTACTGAAATTATATTCGAATATCCTTACTCAGAAGAATAAAATAGAGACTCTTAAATCTGTTTCTATTGATCCTGGACATATTGTAAATGCTCAATTTCTTATGCGCCCAGCTTCTGATATCTTCAGATACTTGAATTCAAAACGTAATGTCGTTGCGGATGATGCAGTTACATCTATTATTAAAGCACATATTGACAGATGGATTTTCCGTCACGATCCAACATTCAAATCCGCAGTTCTATCAGCAGTAAATGAATCGAACGATAATTGGAAAAGTGTCTATAACTCAATGGTATACTCTGTGAATGAAGATGTACAGAAAGATAACGTTTGTAAAGACGTTCCGGTGTACGAGTTATTTGCAAAGATTTCTAAACTTATTTGGGATATATTCGAAGGCGAAGCGAATGTTATCCATTCTAAGCACGATGTAGAAAATACTCGCAACTAATAATAAATGTGGCGAGTTAGAAATCGTTGAGTGTAAATTGAGATTGGTAACTACAATCGGGTATTGATGTATTGTGGGAGCTTCGGCTCCCACAGTTTTTTTTTCTTTATAACGGTCGTCATTTCGAACCGTAGGAACATTTTCATAACAAAATCGCTGAAACTTTAGGGGTTATTTATGCAATATAAGATGATTCCATGGGCTCCGGTTTATTCACATGTAGCTCAAATGAGCTTAATTCAGAATGTCGCATCGAATCATCTGAATAAGTTCCCAGCTGGATATTTTAAAAACCGGTGGCTCAATGATAAACGCAGCATACAAAACCTGTATAAAGACAAGAAGTTTCTAAACGATCTCAAACTTCCGGCTGTAGCGGTTTCTTACGAGGTTGATGATGATCCTAAGAATACTTTGGAGCAGGGAGATTATCCATATCTCTACGCGTCACATTATATGGCTGGAGATTTGGGAACGTATTACTGGAAGCTATTTCACAATCCGAAAACTAAAGCCGAAGTGTACATGGCTCCAGTTCGTATGAAAATTACGCTTACGTTCAAATATCTCTTTCCAGATATTAACACTCGTGACGATATGTATCGATTCATGTTGATGACTTTTAGGTATGCTGGACCTCCTGATACTTATGGTCTTTACAATACGGTATATGCTGCAGTCCCTCAGGTAATGCTGAATTATATTGGAAATGCTGAAGGTTATGATTTAACTAAAGAAGATGACTTAAAGCAATTCAATTTTGAGTTGATGGCTTATTCTCATCGTCGGTTTGCATTAAAGAAAACTGATTTGAATCGTGGAGACAAGATGATCTTTACGAAATATGAGATGCCACATATGCAACTTATTCAGACTCAGAAACCTGAAAAAGACGATGGTGAAGTAAAAGGTCAAACAAAAACTAACTATGGTATTACTGAAACCTTGGAATTCGAACCATATGTGCCTCAGATGTTTATAACCAAACTTCCAGAAGTAATAAATGGTCGAAGAATTCCAGACACGTATAGACCAATATCGGCGTCTAACCAAGGAATTGATGATCGATTGTTAGCTACAAGGAATTATCACTCTGATCCGGTTTCAAAATGCTTACACGGTGTTAAAGACCTTACTCCAATTGCTGATATCGAGTTCACTATTGACCACGATGGAGAAGAAGAGATTGATATCGATGGAGAATTGTATGGAAAAATGCACTTGAAAATTATCAAGTCGTTGATGCGTCAAAAGATCGATCCAAACCAATTCTACCGCATCCTTCTTTTTGTCTATGATACACAATTACACCAAGACACCGATTATTCGGTCGATTGGGAAACTGGAAAAATCAAATTGTTTAATTCCGTTCCAAATGGAACCTATAGGTTGGTTTCAACAGCTGAAAGACGAGCTCTTGAACCATATATCCGAAACGCATTAATTCATATTCCAGAAGAATATGACAAGGTTTTCCCACGGAAGAAAACAAGACCAACTGTTGCTAAACCAAGAATTCCGGGATCTGCCGGAATCTCAATGACAAATAATAATTCTGAAGGAGACAATTATGTCAAATAATAGTAAGTCTCAAGGTATATTGCCACCTCAGATGAATATTGATCTTCTTGCAAAGGTATTTCCGATGTTGAATACCGATCCGGCAGAATCGATTAATATTTATACGAACGAGACCAAGATTTCTACAGACGCGTCAAAAACGTTAGTATTAACTGGTAATGCAATTACCCAATTTGAACTTCCAGTTGCTGATAATATCGGTCTGGAATATAAAATACAAAATAACACAGATCATGATGTCAAAATTTTCTACACTATGACACCATCAGGATCTAGTGAACCGGAAACCTTTATTTACTGGATCCATCCGGATGACATGTGGTCATTCTATTGGAATGGTAAAAAATGGGTAGCGACCGATATGTCGACAGAAGAAGTAATATCTTCTGTTGATCAGGGATTCTCTCCTGCCGCTTCTAAAACTGTAATATTCGATTTAGATGAAGATTACAGTATGCAACTTCCGAACGGTCTCAATGCTGGCATTGAACTCCAATTGTTTAACCGTTCTGAATCTAACCACGTTTACGTCACATATTGGAATGACGGCAAATTCAGATTATTATGGTTACCTCCAAAGTCCAAATATTCTGGAAATCTCAAGTGGGATGGTTCTTCATGGTTGAATTATTCAAAGGATGAGTGGGTTCTTCCATATGATTCAACTATAAACGTTGAACCGGAATATATCCACAGAATCAAGAAGGATGTAAACGAATCAATTCTTCATATTGCTCCGGCAACAACCGAACGTTCTTGGTTATATCTTGAAACTGTTGGAGTAGGAACTGAAATCGAGTGTATTCTTGATGATTCTCTTAAAGATTTAAGAGTTCCATTTAGGAATGATACAACCGAGTCTGTTGAATCTGAAGATGAAAATGAAGAATCTGAACCCGTTGTGGTTCCAGCTGCTAAATTGATCGGAAACGATGAGCAGTTTCAAGTTGAAGTGTATGACGTTGACCATCTAGATCAAAGTAAATTTAATGTCGCATTGTCGAACGTTTTGCCATCTGTTGAAATTGAATTTGATGGACGTCACAATGGGACATTTGAATTTATTCCGGTTCGTTCGGCTGCAAAGGGTTATATCACTTCGACAAACCCGATTCAATATAGCATCTGTGGTATTCATAGTGATATCATTGTTGATATTTCGAGTACGTTTGGTCTTGAAGAAATTACACTTGTTGCACATCAATCTGGTACATCGGCTGATACAATCCCGATTGGTACAAAAATGTATCTTAGGAACAATGCATCTCACACTTGTCATGTGAAAGTAAATACCGTCGATAACCACATCGACGAATCGACTGCAGCATATGTTGGACGTTTTGATGTACGACCGCATGAACCGTTGACTCTGACGTATAATGGGTACGCTTTCATACTATATGACCAACCGATGATCGGAGCAACATTTGCTGCTCCTCTTGATGGTCATATTCTTAGACCGGTTACAAACTGGGCATTATATAATTCTCATGCACTGAAAACGATTCGTATGATGAAAACATCTAAATTCCAAATGGAATCTAAAAAGGGTAAACCTTATGTATACATTGCGGAAAAAGACGTTGAAATTCCATTCGATGATACACTCACAGATTACATTGGAAAAGATGTTTATCTTTACTTGGTTGCTGGAATCTCTGCGGACGACGAATCGTGCATTTTCAAATGGTCAACCCTTCTTCCGGACGCGTTCCAACTGAAACTGCAAACAGATTATCCAGATTATGCGGACGATGCAACTTCGATGATTATAGGTGGTTGTCACATTGCCGTTTTCAGAAAGGTGGATCAGAACTATGTGCCGATTAAATCAAACACTGAAGTTCACCCAGTTTCAACCGCGGCTGACGAATGGGCGGATTATTCTCAACTTGAAGGAGATGCTGCTTGGATTCAGAACGTTGCAATTGGAATAGTCCCAAATACAATTTGGGATGTCTCACATAGACCAACTTGTTACGATATTTCTAGACCAGATCGTCAACTTGGTGGTATGATGAAAATAGGAACGGTTTGGGTTGACTTGTATAAAATTTCAGGTCACATCGACAGATCTGGTGGGGACAGTGGTCCATTAATTGAATTTGCGAATATTGGTTCTTATTATGGTAAGAAACCTATCACAAACATGGATTACTTCACCGCTGTTTCATTAGCATCGGCTATTGGAAAACGATTGCTCACTAAATCCGAATGGATCGCTGCTGCATCGTGGACCCCTGGAAACACGAGGGATACGGATTACGTTGCAACGTCTTCAGACATGGTTCGCAATGGAGCCTTTGTAGATGACAACGGAAATTACTCTCCAACCGGTAAGTTTAAGTACGCAATATCAGCATACAACGCATATAACTGTGTAGGTCAGACAGGAGAAATTGTCGACTGTTTGAATTATGCTGATTCTGGTGCTGGAGCTTGGGCTTGGAATTCCAATAACGGATCAGATTACTTTGGTCAATCATATCTTCCTAATGGTAAAGAAACTGTCGCTGTTATGGGTGGTGATTATGATACCGAAGTTCCTGGATCGAGAACCGCTGTCCTTTCAATCCAGACAAAAGAGCACAATTCAAAATTGAGTGTTCGATTTGCATGCGATTCTACGTTATAATATAATGACCTCGGGTGATTCACCCGAGGTCTTCTTTTAAGGAGATTCAAATGATTTATGATGATCCTGCCAAGATTCTTCCTTGGCAAATGAACCTTAAGCAATTGGAGGAATTCTTTCCAATACTTCAACAGAGTACAGCTCAGCCGATCTCAATTATTGAAGATGGTTATCAGCTCCCGACAGCCGTTGCTAGAACGATTGTATTTTCTGGAGATGTAAGGACTCAATTTCTTCCGTCAACTGAAAACGTTGGTCTTGAATATCGAATGATGAATGTGACATCGCACGACGTCACTGTACAATATAAATACAAACCTAAAGGATCGCTGACGTATAAACTTCAGAAATACGTTGTGAATGCTGGAGGTGTTTGGATATTCAGATACAATGGTAAAACTTGGAATGGTTACGATGTGAATAATTTTCACACGATTAATTCGGATTCTGGAATAATTACACCCACTTCTGACAAGATCATCATGTTTGATCTTGGTAATACTGAAGATGTGAGAAAGAAAAACCACATATTTCAGCTTCAGAGTGGTCTTGAGCCAGGAATCGATTTACAATTCATTAATAAAACCAAAGCCTATGTGTTTGTGGTTTATAATGATGGGCAATATTTAACCCTGCCTCCTCTTTGTCCGCATAGAGGAGAACTAAGTTGGAATGGATCGGTTTGGGAAAATTTTACAATCGATGAATGGGTCATGCCGTCAAAAACAGACTCGGAAGCAAATAAATACGCTATCAAAAAGGATACACTATACTCTCGACTCCATGTAATGCCTGCAACAGGAGGTCATGCTGAAAACTATGTTAAACTTTCTGCTGATAATTTAAAGGGTACTGAAATTGAGTGTTTCTTGGATGATGCGTGTTCGTATCCGGACGATATTAACCAAACCAATCCACACACAACCGGAACAGATCAAGTCAATGGAATTGCATTTGCATCAACCGATGATGTCATTCCAGGGTCAATCATGTCAACATGTTCGTTGTCAACGATAATTAATTCTTGCACAATTCGATTTGATCAGACAGGTCAGTATATTTTTGATCAAGTGTCTAGTGCATCAGTCGCATCGATTGATTTAACCAAAGACTCTACTGATCATATTTCGATTGGAGGAATTCATCGGTCGATTGAAGTTTTTATAACTGGTGCGTCAAGCGAACGATATAAACTCAATCTGTTTCAACATGAGAATCCAGAAAGTACCGAAATATCAGATATTCCTTGGGGTACAAAAATCCAGATTCGAAATGAAACCGACCACGATATAGAAGTCCACTATTATAGAGACGATAATACTAAGGTCACGGATATTGAAATTCCGGCTGGGTATCAAAAATCTCTTATATATTGGCACAACAAGTTTGAGCTTTATAAACCAATGTCAATCACAGCAAACGTGATTGGTCCTAACAATGGTGGACATATTTTAACTTCAATTCATGAAACTGGCGATGGAATGAAGATGCGTGGCGGAATGCCTATGGATTATACCGGGGCAAAACTGTCATATACAACCGAACACCCAGACACGAATGTGAAGTTCAAAATTAAAGCAGGCACAAGAATTCAGTTTGGGTTCGATGTTGGACACGTTTATACGTTCGAGGCCAAGGAAGATAAAGTTTTTGACTGTCACGGGCTTCCATCTCCTGACGGCTCATACACAAATTTCACATATTTCGATGGCGATAATAACGTTATTGCTCTTACAGAAGTTCCAAAACATGGTTTGATTATGGAAACTGATGAGCATGATGCTCTTTGTAAACCATTTACAAACGACACCGTCGGAAAAGATCTGTACATCTATGCAGTAGCAGGATTATATGGAACGCATTCACTCGGTGTAGATTTTGTAACATCATCATTTGTGCCAGAAGTTTTCCAAAAGTACCTTAATGAGGTTTGTGGTATACACGCATTATCGTATATCGTTGGGGGATTTCATTATGGTGTAAGACGTCACGTCACGAATGATTATGTCGCAATTTGTAAGACCACAAATGCTGCTCCTGGTGATGTAGTTGTTGACAACTGGGGTCGCGAAGATGTTTCAACCGATACAGTTTGGTCTCTTGCTGAAAATGGTATTATTCTTGCGTCTAACAACTACGTTAGCACATGGATAAAAAACGTATCGGTTGGGCCAATTCCAAACTCGTTCTGGGATACTGAGCATTGCCCACAATGCTATTCTGTTGAAGATCCCGTTCATCAGCTTGGTGGAATGGTTGATGTTGGTCCATTCTGGCAGGATATTTACGAATTGAGCGTTGAATCAATCAAACACGTCGGAGGGGATAACGGTCCAATAGTGTCTGTTGAAGGTGCTGGTAGTTATTTTGGTAAAGAACCGTTGGTAAACCAAAACTGGTATACTATGAACACCATTGCCAGAATGATTGGTAAACGCCTTCCAACAAGAACTGAAGCTTTAATTGGTGCTCAGTGGGCTCCTGGAAATAACGATTCATATGATAACGTTACAGGAAATAACGTCAAGTTGACTGGTTGCGGTGTCAATGAAGATGGAAAATACGCTGGAGAAGATGGAAATGGTTTGTATGGAGTTTCAGCAATGAACCTCTGTAATGGAAACGGAAACGTTTCTGAAATGACTGCAACCATTTCATACCAGAATGCTTCAACAGGATCATGGTCTTGGACCTCTAATAACGGATCGTTGTATTTTGGAAAGTCATATCTTCCGAGAAATAACGAATACTGTATTGTAAAAGGTGGTTCGTTTAAGACCGAAGAAGCGATTAAAAGTGTTAGAACTGTAAACGCTGGAGTATTAACTACCGCTAGAAGTCCTGATATTGGAGTTCGTTTCGTTTGTAATCATAAACGTCATCGTCAATAAGTAAAAAAAAAACAAATCCCACACTCCCTAGGGAGTGTGGTTTTTTTTCCTTGAATTACAGAATGGTATGAATGATTTTTACACCAAACGGATCGTCAGTCGCTTTTCCAATTCCTGAAAAACCGCTTCTTGTCTCAGAATTTTCAGCAAGAAAGTTGAAAAAGTCTTCCAACGGGTTATTTGATGAACCTCTAATCACAAATGTTCGCACCGGTTCTTCGTGTTTGTGACAAGAACAGTTGTGATCATGATTGCAACTACACGCAGACTTCTTTCCTGAAGATTTTTTGGTTACCGATGTAATCAAAATAAATTCAAACCGGAGAACTTTTGTATGATTTTCGTTATCAAGTTCTTCGATTGAGAATGTCCCGTGTTTCGGAGCTCCAAGAATGATGTGGAATTCGTTGAAGATTTTATCGTTAATCTCTTTGTCAGCATACACGTCATCGAGCAAACGCGAAATTGATACTCCGGATGTTACGCCAAGTTGTGCCACTGGAGAAACTTTGAAAAAATCATCATCACGTATCGCCAATGCAACTTTAACACCAGACTGATTGTCAAAGCTTACTGGCTGAACGCTTGCATTGTCATTGGTGTAATCGATCAAATTCACAAGCGTGTCGGCAATTGCGTGAATAGCTTTGAATCTGAATTCAGAGCTGTTTGTCTTTGCAAATTCTTTAAGATTCATTTGAATCCTCCATTAAAAGTATTAGATTGAGTCTTACCGAATTTTTGATTAAATCTTCGGTACACATATGTTGGGAAACATTTCGATAACTACACAATAGGAGTATTTTTATGTCAGACTCATTGAGTTCAATTTTAGAGTTTGAAGATGTGATGTTTGAGGCTGCGAAATCACTTCAAAAGACACCACCTATAGATCCAGAAAAATCGACAGTGTTATACGATGAGATGACAGCATTGGTTAAAGACCAAGCTCTTAATCGTCGACGAGACTTAATCAGATTCATCGCGACATATATCGACAAAAATTCTGAATCTCTTACGATAAGTGGTCCATATATCGGAATATATTTCGATGAAAAACGTGATGCTGAACCAGTTTTTCAAATGATTGGGGTTACAAAGAAAGAAATAACCACGATTATTAAAAAATGTCCACTCATTCAATCAAGTTTCCAAACTTTAAATAATCCATTCTTTTCGCTATTAACTGCATTAATTTGCGTATACGGAATGTATCCAAAAGATCCATTATGCGTTGAAGCTAAAATGCTTTGTGAGATGTACATGACAATTAGATTTTATTCATCTCGACAGAAGCATCTTTGGAAGTTTGACGCTCAAAAACCCATTATGGATTATACGATCAATAACCTCAGCAATAAGTTTCTTTTCAAAATCGAAGGGTCAGTATATAACGTATTAAAGCATCTGGCTGATGGTAATGATGAAACTGTCGGTACAAAATTGAGAGAAACTCACCTCGATTCTTTCTTTAAATATTATATCTCGAATATTTCAACCAAGGTGAATAATACTCTTGGTAAAATATTCGATGTTTATAGAAAGAACGCGATGGAAAAGAAATATCTTAACGAGGAAAAAGAAACCTGGGATGATGAGAATAATACGATCAAAGAGCTAAATAACCTTTCGGCGGTTATAATGAATTTGTCTGAGAGAACCTACAATAAAATGCGAAGTTCTCCAATTGACGAAACGATTTTAAGGGATGCAACAACTGTAACCAAACTGAAAGTTTCTTCTGTAAAATCCACAATCGAAGAGATTATTGACGCTGAAACCAAATCTTTACAAGAGATTTGCAACTTGATACTTCAGGTATTTTTCATCAACAATGCCAAGCATACAGTCGACAAGGTGAAATCTCGGTATTTTAGTACATATTGTATGAGTATTTACAAAATTTCAAATTCAAAATCTCCTCAAATCCTAAGAATTAAGGAGATTCTCGATATTTGGATTAAGCAATATGGGTCGAAATATATTCGTTTGAATCGAGAAGCAACCCTAATTAATTTCAGAAAAGCTGTATATATCTACATTGTCGAGTCAATTATCAAATTTTCTTAAGGAGCGTTTTAAATGTCTAATGAAACCAAATATTCTATAGGAGATCAAGTATCATTAACTGATCTCAATGGTAAAGTTTATCGTGTTCACATTCAATCGATTGCGACATATTCGGTAGCGAAGCAGTTAGCAAGTCTCGAAATCCTTGCTCAGCAATATCCAACTCCATATGATACCCTAGATGGAACCGAACTGTTTTACATCTGCAGTAATGTCGAAGGTGATGCTGAATTTGATAATCTCATTCTTTGGGATAATATTCTGAATCACACAAAAACTGTATACATTACAAAACCTTCAGTTTTCAAGTTGACGATTCTACCAATTCCAGTTTCGTCTGGAAAATCAGTTCGTTCGATCGACGAAATCGTAATAGACATCAAATCTGCTATAAAGAACGCTGTTCCAGATTGCTCAATAGCATATGAAGACGTTACAGATACAGAAGATGATGAACTTGCGAATTTAAAAACTCAGGTCGGGCTATGTAAAACGTTGGTTTCAGACGTTCTTGAACTTTCAACGGTTAGACCATTGGTTGCTCAGTTGTCAAGTCTTGATATTGAACAGCTTACAACCGGAATTCAGTCACTTCTTACTGACATTCAGGCTCAATTAGCTACAATGGTTGGGGAGAATGAATCGTGATTTCCGATTCTGAAAAACAGGCTCAATATCAGTCAACGCAATCAACGTTGAATCGATATACCGACACATGCTATAACCAAATGGTTGCCCTTGGTATTGCTGCTGGAAAAGCCTTTGAAAAATCAGAATCTGCTGGAAAATCTAAGATCACCGAATATAATAAGATGAATGATGAGTGGATTGCCGCAAAAGCTGCAGCCCACTATCATTCAAATTATGCTAATATCCTAATGAATTCAGTTAAATCTTTTGGAACTATTGATCGATTTAATTCTGAGTGGCATACAGTATACGCTAAAATTAAATCCGATTTAGAGACTGAGATTAAAACTAAAGTTCAGTTGGAACGAAAAATGGCAAATTCGGCACTTAGTGGTGAAAAGATTTCATCGTCTGACGTTGAGAGATTATCTGAAGCCACTGACAATGTGACGAAACTCCAATGCTGTAAAACGCTTCATGAAATCTTATACGAAACGGCATTAAATCATAATTCGCAGGTGCCTAAACATAACGTTGGCGAATCGCTAACATGTACCGATAGAGCAGGAACTTCATACACGAATGTAACGATATTGTCAATAGTTACATACGAACAGGCAAAATCCGTTGACGATGTTGACAGTATTGCATCTACAATGCCAGAACCATATAATACGTTCGATAAAGATATGACTCTATTTTATATCTGTGAAGAACCGTATACACCCACTCCAGCAGGCAATGAAGAAGGAGGATCTTCAGAATCTGAACCTCCACCGGCCCCAATACAATATGTACTTTGGGATAAAATTATTGTCGAATAAGTGTGTGGAGGCATATCGCCTCCACACGTTTTTTTTATTTCAATTGCTGATGAAACGTCGTTTTACCGGAATATAAACCTGCAGAATAATTCTTTCTTAAATCTGCAAGTTTCATTGGTTTAAATCCATTTATTTCTGGATAGACATCGATGTGCCTTTCCCAATTCATATTCCAATAATTTCTACTTCCATGAATGTGCCCATGAACGTTTAGCCAATCGGATTCCAATTTTGTTTCACAAATATCGTATGGTTCATGAGAGAATACCACTCGATATTTTTGTGAGAAAAATGGTTTATCAAAAACGAATATGAACCCGCAATCGTAATAATACGAATTTGGCATCTTATCGTTGTTACCTTTCAATAAGATTTTAATTCCATTCAATTCTTGCACGGTTTCTTTAAGTTTTTCTTGAAAATCATCCCTACCATTTAATTCGGACTCACACAAATCGCCAAGTAGCACAAACACATCGTCAGGATTAACCCATTTTTGATGCATCCTGATGATTTTGTTTGTATGCAATTCAGCATTTTTAGCCAAACTTTCAGCCCAATTTCCATTGTCATAACGGAATTCCTTATATATGTGGTAATCTGAAGAAAACCAAGGGTTACTAGATTCAATCAATTTGATAGCCGTATCCTCAGAAATTCGTTTTGGGACGAATTTTAGGCTTTCAGTAATTACTTCAAACATCTATACTCCTATGGAATCATTATAATTCCATTAACTTTTCCTTTAAAGTCTGGATCATCCCAAGCCATATCAGTTATTGCCTTAATAAGGAAGTCGAATGTTTGGTATTCCTTATTTACAATCTTAATATAATTATACTTGGTCTGAGATCTCATAACATTATCCTTTAAAGCCTCTTTAACTTTGTCAACTTCTTGGATTTTGTGATGCATATTCGGATTACTTCCACCATCTTTAATCTCGACGATTAGATTGAAGTTTGGAAGGAAATAATCTGGCATATATACATGGGTACGACCTTCATATACATATTCAAACGTCATCGGAGCCCTAAGGACTTCTGTTCCATTCCAATTGTATGTGTTATTTATATAATTTAAAAAATCGTACTCATAGCTCCCAAGATATGGAACAAGAGTTTCATCTGCAAATTTATATTGACCGGCAATTGATCTTCCATCTTGCATTTTTTGCTGAAATTTCGGATCATCGAGTAGATGGGCTTTACCATATTTTTGAATCATCCGACGTTTGGCTTCTACCACATATGCATTTCGGCATTGTGGACCGCAGAATCGATCATATCTTTCAGCAGCTTCATTCCACGGAGTATGGTTGGTACGACACTGCACGCACAGCCCAAACGTTTTATTATTCCTAATATTGAATGCATATTGAGCCGCACTCATACCATCAGGAATTTCGTCTGAATGATCTTTGTACATGTGATCATACATTGCATTTTTAGTTCGATATGGATGCTTACAACACGGGCATTTCCATACTCGATCTACATTAATCTTTGTAGATTCAGTTTGAAGGGTATTTTCTGGGAGGTTTAAGTTGAAATCTACACCTTCATATGTAATAATAGACATAAAAATCCTCCATTCTTGTAGAATCTTACATAAAGATTCTTTAACGAACATACGCTTAATTGGATGTTTCCGTCCGTTTTGGAGGAGATATGGCTAGAAATGATACAACAATGCTTGTTGATTACACGTTCGAATTCGGAAAGTATAAGAATCAAAACGAAACTATTGATTCTAATAACTACGAATATAAATTGAATGCGTTGCTCAACATCATGCACATGTCTCCTGGTACGTTGCAAGATAATCCATATATGGGTATTGATACTACCGGATTACAGTTCGTAGAAGGTGAAGAAGCCGACTATGAATTATCTCGAGTTCGAGGAGCAATTCAGAGTCAAGCTGATCGATACATTGATCATGGGTTCGTTTCTTCTATAGAAACGGAAATTGTTGACGTCGATGGAGAACTTGGATCTAAACAAGTAACTTTTAAAATCATTTTGAGTGGAGAGCGCGGGGTGTTGATAACCTCGGCGATTACACCAAAAGGATTAAAATTTAAGACACTTAAGCCGTTGGACACTACGGCATTTGTGTAAAGGAGTAGAATATGCCTGGAAATAACGTTGACGCGGATATGCGCAGGTTTATGCAATCTCAGCAAGAAGCAATTGCAAACGACCCAAATTATCCTCTTAACGATTTCAGTCGCCAAATGAAAGTTGGTGGAATTCCAGTTGGCGAAGATCGTAGGCGTCTTGAACAGAATGTGATGGCAGTTGCTGAAAAATTCCACAATGTGAGATCATCATCGTCGGTTCTTGACGAAAAGAATAAAGTTTCACCAGCGGTTGCTCAGCGTTCACTAAGTAGACAGAGACAAATCGTTGCTCAGATGAAAGCAAACGATGCTGCTGCTCATGGACGTAGAGCTCCACAGTCCCAGATCAAAGGCCGAGCACCAGAATCTCAAGAACAGGCTCGATTGAGAGCAAATCAGGTTATGCAAAATATTGTAACTCGGGAAGAACAAGCTCTCATCAACCAAGGAATTAGCGGTGGTGAACTCGGATACGTCGAAAATCTAAAACGTAAACGAAATGATAAACCTATCAACTTTGACGATCCTGTAGATCTCGAATTGACTGGTTCGAAACCTGTTGGAAGTTCTCAACCTGGGGTTTTTGAACTTCCTTCTCAATCAATTGAAGATGAATTTGAAGACGAGATGTAATCGTCTATTAAATAGGAGAAAAACATGGAAAACACACCTAGACGGAACGATAATCCGCCTCCAATGACGAATATGGATCCGTCATTCAAAATTCCTGGTTCTATCACACCGGAAGAGAGAACCAAGCTTGATTATGCTGCAATTTCAAACAAGTCTCCTGACGAAGTTGAGGCTGCACCTACAAGAAAATCTGGAACTTCTAAACCAAAAAAGTTGCCAAAACTTGAAGACCCTTCGTCTGCTGTTCCGGTAAATCCTCTTGAACCCGAACCGATTAGAAGAGGAAGTGACGAAGATATTGAAGTTGCGACACATCCAGAATTTCCTGGAATCGAAGATGCTATTAAAAAACAGAAGAAAATGAATTCTCAGGCTCCTGTGGAAGAAGAAACACCAACTCCAACGCCAGTAAAAGCCCCAGAAGGTTTTGAAGAGACTCCAAAGGCTAAAGAAGAGTCTCTTCCAGAAATTAAAACAGATCATGTTGGAGAAGCTCCTCTTGATAATGAGATCGAGATTGAACCGAAACAGTCAGACGATGTTGTTGCTGAAGGACAGACTGTTGAAGAATCGGTTTCGGTATCAGACAAACCGGCAGGAGATGATGTTCCTAATGAACCGACTAAACCTGCGGCTGAAGATAACACTCCGACAGAAAATCGTCCTGAAGATATCGCTGAGGCCGTTCCGGTTAGTAATGAAATCGAAATTTCTGAGACTCCGAAACCTACAAAAGAAGAGACTGATGACGATCCTGATGATGTCGAACAACAGAAGAAAAATGTCGAAGGATCCTTCCCTGAAACTGCATTTGTCGAAGGTATTACCGAAGAAGCCGCTGCAGACGAATTCATCAAGAATCGTGAGAATCTTGAAAAGTCTGTACCTGTTCGCAAAACTCCGAAAACCTTCAATAGTGAAGAACTTACCGAGATTGTAGATTATACAACTCGGCACTATCGTATTTATGAAGGTCAGAAAATGACCCTTCACAAACCAATCGATCTTTCGGATCAGTCAAAGGTTCAGGTTGTTGAATTCAAAGAAGATTCAAACTTCGATATGGTTAAACTTCGCATTGACCGTAATGCTAAACAGGGTGTTCGTAAAGTACAGGTTGTTTGTACACAGTCTGGATATAGCGTATGCTGTCTTCCGATGAATTCTCGCGAACTTCAGAATTATGGTCGCGATGAACGTTCAAAAGTTGAAAACTCATACGGTACAAACATGGCTATCGCCGAAGCAATCTATCGCAAATTGACGGATTTCTCTTGCGGTGCAATGACCTTTGAAAAGTTCCTCGATGTCACAGCATTCCCGGATCTTGAAACTCTGGTATTTGGCGTATATCTTGCGACATATCCACAGTTCAACAACTTTAACTTGTCTTGTACATACAAGAATTGTCAGAAGGATTTTGTTATTCCGATTAAATCTGATACTCTTGTACAGGTTGCTCCTGGAAATGTAACACAACAGCAGATCCAGGACGTTCTTTACAGCGGAAAGAATCCTGTGGATCTTATCAAAGATTCGAAACGTTACACTGGAATTCGTATCTTTACAGAAAACAAGACAAAGATGTTCATCGTAAGAACTCCGTCAATCAATGAGTTCTACGAACGTGCATATCGCGGAAAACGCGAAAGCATAATTCAGGCATACAGTGAAGACATGTACTTTGCTGGTTATATTCGTTCCGTTGGAACTCTCGACATTGAGAAGTACAATGAAACTGGAGAAATTGTCTATTATCAGGATGATCGTATTGAAGCTGTTGACAAGGCAATTGCAGACTTGTCGGCCGACGATAAAGAAATCTTTACTCGTCGTATGCTCGATTATATCAACCGCTATTCGGTATCATACCAGATTCCGCGTGTCAGATGCCCGCATTGTCGTCGCATCATGAGTCAGAGAGAGGTTAGTCCGAAGAGCCTTTTTTTCGCCGCAAAACTCCAAAGAGGCCTATAGTAGACAGTAAAGGTCGGCCGCTGTCGACCGATATTGAGATTGAAGAATCCAAATATTGGTTGCAGCTGCTTGACCTATTTGATGGCAAGATGACGTTGAGCGAATTGGAAGAAATGGATTTACCGTCTTTAACTTCACTTGTTGAAGCACGTATTCAATTGGTGAATGAACGGGCGGAAGCTCAAGCTAAAGCTTTGAGAGAAAGCTCTAAATCTAAGAAATAACAGAGGAAAACCATGGATAAATTCGCTTTTCTTCAGGAAATTTCGACGATATCAAAAGATCCTTCTGTAAATCAGAATAATTTTGAAATCGCCATGAATTTTTCTGATTCAATCGACCTCTTCTATGCGGCTATCCTTGCAATAACTGAATCCACTGGAGGTAATGGAGAAATCCACATCACTCCAACGGATTTCAGTTCATTTGTGGTTCCGCCAGGAGAGTTTACCTTTACTATGAAAAAGGCTAAATTGGAGTTATTTGCATTTAACTTCCAGAACGGATGTGTGAATATTCGTGAAGAAAATGGACAGTATATTGCAAGTACATCACTTTATTAGGAGCAATGTGAATGATTTCACTATTCAAAAAGAACACCGACGAATACAGTAACGTTGTGAGCACAAAACTTTTTGATAAAGAAGCTCGCCACGTACTAAAATTCGAATCGGAGATTTTCGCTAGAACGCTTGGTCCATACGGAATGAATACAGTGCTTGAGGACCGAGCACTTCAGCACCGAGTCACAAAAGATGGATATACCGTATATTCATCGGTGGTTGTTTATAACAAAATCGGCCGAGTTGTATCTCGCTTGATTCAAAAAATCAGCAGCGCATTGAACGCCGTTGTTGGAGACGGAACGACCTCGTCTGTAATCGTTGCAAACGAGTTGTATCGTTTAAAGAAGCTTATTAGAAAATACAATATTCCTCCTAAGCTTCTATCTGGAGTAGTTGAAGTTGTATCTCGTCAGATCGTTGAAGCCGTAAAAGCTGATGCCATTTCGCTTGAAGATATGATTGATAAATGTCGTGAATATCTTGAAACTGAAGGGATATCTAGCGACGAAAAGCTTAAGACTATGCGGGGAACAGATTATTACACAATCGTTAAAAATCTTGCCGCAATCAGCCTCAATAACAACTATACCGATGGTGCACTTGTTGCCGACATGTTTGTAAGCCTGAAAGATCCGGCAAACGGATTCATTAACCCGGAAGTCTCGAGAACTTCTGAAACTCGCTATGAGCTTGATCGCGGATTCGAAATTTTCCGTGGAATGCTTTTGAGCGAAATGGTTAACCAAGCTGACAATCGAACTGCTGAGTGGAACGATGCCGATATCTTGCTTGTCAAAGGCGATTTGATGAATGAAGATGTCCCGGCGATTGGAAAGGTTCTTAACTGGACTATAGGTACAAGAAATCGTCCATTGGTGATTATTGCTAACAGTTTCAGCAATAATATGACTGAGACGTTCAGGAATTCAATTATCAATTATGCTGAGCAGAATCATAAGATTATGCCATTCTTGGCAATTGAAATTGATACCGAATCATCAATTGGAAATCAGATTCTTCTTGATATCGAAGCCAACATAGGTGGTCAGCATATTGAAGTTGGAAACGGCCGTAAGTTCCCAAACGAAGAAGAACCGGTTATGTATCAGAAATATCTTGGGCATGCTGAAAAGGTTGTGTGTCGAGGATCTTCTTGGACAAGAATCATTGGTGGTTCTCGATCTCCGTCAAAAGTATCATCCCGCGTTGAAGAAATCGATAAGATTTTGGATCAGTTTAAATCTGAGCCGAGTATCGACCACCAGAAAGAAGCTCGCCAGTTGAATAAGCGTAAAGCTTGTCTTCTTAACGACATGGTTACAATGTACGTTGGTGGAGACACAAATGAAGAGAAAGAAGCTCGCAAAGATCTTTTTGATGATGCGAATCGCGGATGCAAGTCTGCAATGCGCAACGGTGTTTGCCGTGGTGGAAATACCGAAGTCGCACACATTTGTCATGAAATTTTAAATGATAAGTCTAAGATTGATGCAATTGTTGCTGCGACAGCAAGTGATCTTCATTATGGAGATATCGTAACACGTTCTGAACTTGAAAAGATCGTTATTGCGGTTCTTAAAGAGATTAAGATCGCATATACTCGAGTATATGCGATCGTTCTCAATAACAAGTTCAGAAATTGGCACAAATCGTTGAAGCTTGCAACTAAGTGTGTTGAAGAAAATCTTGTATATAACTTGGTATCTGAAGAGTTCGAGAATTGGGATGTTCCTGACAAAACTTTCGAGCTTGAAAAGAAACTTGTTATTAACAGTTCTGAAACTGATACACAGATTCTGACAGCTGCGGTCTCAATCATCGATCTTCTCATCACATCTAATCAGTTTATTAGAACTCCTAAGATGTCTGAAATGCAGAAGAACGCGTAACGAATAACAAAAAAAAATAACAACTGGGAGGCAATGCCTCCCAGTGTTTTTACAGTATGTATTGTCAGCCTGTAATGTCATTTACAGATTTAGCGATAAGTCTATCGATCTTCAAGCATACATCCAGAAATGCTTGAAGATCTTGTTCCCTACCAAAGAATGACGCCATTTCAACTGAAACTTTGTTACATTTGAAGTTCCAATGAAGCTTGCAATTTCCATGATATTTACCATTTCGGTAAATTATGTAAATTGACGGATTGTCATCACAGCTATGCTGTAATACAGACAGTGCAACAGTTGGTGAAAGCTTAAGTTTTCCAACTCGTTCTTCGAGCTTCCAAGTTAGAAGCTCACAGTTAAATTTTATCATATTAGACCCCTCCCATGGTGATCTTATTTTTATTATGTATATTTAACGGTTCTTAATAATCACATGAAAAAAAAATAAACCTAGAGATCATAAAGATCTCTAGGTTTATTTTTTTTTGTTAGTCGATGTTTACTTTACTCGACATTAAGATTTGCTGCGGCAATCGCGTTGTCCAGTGTGTCGAATGCTGAGATGAACTTTGCGGTGTGCTGGAAAACACAACCTTTCATGTCAGCTTTTTCAAGTTTGAAAAGGTGCGGCGGAACGGCGTTAACGTTCCACTGATCAGCCCGGTTGCTTTTTGACACAATGAATTGTGCGTTAGTTCCTTTGAAACATGCGGCCGGAAGGAATCTTTCACCATCCCGAATAACCACGACCTTTTCAGTTCCAAGTTCCTGAGCGATTTGGATTTTCGTAGCATATGAAACTACAGATGTAATCATCTGGCTGAATATTGGAAGCATCCACTGCACCAACTGATAAAATGCATTTGTAGTTTCATCCGAAGAGCCGTCTATAGGAATTTGACAGCTGACCATGTAATTGAAAGTGTTCGGGTATGTGTCTGGACCAAAATTGTCAGTCAGATCCGTTGGTTCAACAAATCTTTTGTCGAAGTATTCTTTTCCGATCTTTGCTGCTTCCGGAGAAGCTCCATATCGAATAAGTACTTCTTCTCCAATTTCATTCCAGAGAAGTCCGAATGCGGCATACTTGCGAGAAGGATCGCCGTTTCGAACTTTGAAACCAGTCTTCTGATGGTGATCGTAATCACCCAATCCGACATCGAAACAAAGTCCAAGACAACCTTCCTGTGGCTGGTTTACACGATTAATCTTATACGGATTATCGATAACTCCAGCTACACACAGTAACGCTGCAGACAATACGTCATCAGCATGGAATGACCCAGAGTGGGTGAACACACCCATCTCAGCCATCTTTCTAAGTTCAGCAATTGATTTTGCCATAATTGTACCTCCCAGTACAGTTAGTATTAATTATATGATAAATACTCGAATTGTAATAATATACACAATTTATGATCAATTTTTATTGATTTAATCCAGAGATCTTAGACAAAAAAAACGGGTTAGTAGGCATTGCCTACTAACCACTTTGATTGTTTTTCTTCTTTCGATTATTTATTTCCTGAAGAGCCCATTCCTTTCAATCCTCTGAATTCGATCTTCCGAAGATCTTCATAAAGACGATCATAAGGAAGCTCAAACGGTGTGCATGATATGTATTGACCGACAAGAATCTGAGCGATTTTCATTCCGGGTTCGATTTCGAGCGGAATAAGTCCGATATTGTGAATATCGAAAATCAACTCGTTTGCATATCCACAATCGATGAGATGGGCTCCAACAACACACGACGTATTTGATGCAATACCTGAACGATTACAAACCAGTTCAAATTGACCAAAGTCTACTTCGGTTGCAATTCCAGAATGAATTCTGACGTTTTCTCGAGGATACAAATAGTATACTTTCGATCCATCATCCTTAATCTTAAAACGTTTCACGATATTTTCAGAATCAAGAAGTTTCATGTCTGGATTTGCAATATCCAAGATTTCGTCGTGACGAGTATAAATCGGTCCGTTTTCTCCAGGAAAATATGGAACCATCTTATCTTTCAATCCTGGATTGAAATCAAGTTTACTCCCACTTTCCGGCACATAGAAATCAATTCCAGCATTAAGGGAATTTGATCCTTTTGAAGGGGCTTTCGTTTTTACCCCGTTCATATAAGCAAAAGGCAATCTCATAGATTACTTCTCCTGTATAAAATTAGCGTTTCCGCATTTTTTTAATATCAAGTGTATGGATTACATACGTCTCCAACCATTGTATTGATTGTGTTTGGGTTGAATAGATGCTCGAGATCCGAATTTGCAAATGTCCGTTCAGATTTTTTAACACGATCTTTACCCAGTTTCTTGATAATCCTGAGCTTAACTTCGGTCGGTTTCAATGTTAATTCAATCTGAACTGCAGCTTTATCAGAGATCTCTTTAAGATGACCAAGAGATGCAGCATACAACGGGGCGATGTTGTATGGTTCTTTACACGGTTCTGTAGGATAACTTAATCCCATTTGACATACTCCTCCGATTCAATATCGGTATTGTCTGGTTCAACATCTTCCCTGTCAAGAAATTCAAGACGTGTCAATTGGTCTTGTGTAAATTCCTTTTTGAGAAGAAGATCAGTAACAAGTTTTGGAAACTTTGGTCGGACAAGTCCAGCACCATCTTCCCTGGTTCTCTGGTAGAAATTAAATTCCAGAGGTTTAGAATCAGTATAATCTGAATACCCAAGTGAAGTATTTTCGTAGAATCTGGTTTCTGTCAGAATCCACTCGAGATGTGGAAATTTCAATCCATCTCGTTTGAGATTATCGTCAGAATCCTTGATATGTGTAAAGATGACATTCTGGATATAATCTCGTTCTAGGGCATCTTTATACAACTCCGCACCACCAATCAACATCGTATCGGAATCGTCGTATATTCGGCCGAATTTTTGTAGCATTAACTTCAAGAATCTCGGTCTAAATACAACGTCGAACAGATCGTGTACAACGAGAACTTCCGATTGATATTCTTTTGGAATGATCAGGTTAGCTGATTGTCTTGTGATAACAACGTTTAACCGATTCTTTAGAGGAACTTTACCAAGAGTATCAAATGTTCGACGACCCATTACAACGATTTTTCCAGTTGTCATTTCCCTGAAAAATGCTGTGTCTGTTTTTATATGGTATGCTAATCCGGAATTAATCCCGATAATCCCATCGTCGTTTATCGATGCGATTATAGTCAACGGATTGAAAATGCATTTTTCAAATCGCTGAAAATCGAGATGACAATAATCAATTCTCGTATCTCGACCAAACACTTCTTTTACAGCTCGATTGAGATGGTCGTTTGGACACATCTTTTTGACGTCGTGGATATACTTGGTATATCCACGAATCAAATCGATTTCGGTGATTGGAAGTTTGCGAAGCATTTTCAAACTTTCAAGCTCTTTCTTGGGTTTTGACATATGTCCTCCTATAATAATTATCCCACAGTTTTACGGGTATTTTGTTTCGTTGGAATTTCAACTGCCTCTTCTTTCAACAATGATGGATAATTCCAAGCGTCTGAAAGATTGTCAACTAAATCCAAATCCATAGCTAAACACTCTGGCATGTTATACGTTCCTTCGAGATATAAATAATGCACGATTTCATCATATACACATTTCGAAAGATCATCCATTGTAATCATTTCTCCATATGAATTAATGATATCTTGTATCGCAATTTTAATATACCGTTTTGCACACGTCGAGAAAAATAACGATCGTTGATGCTCAGGTACCCCATCTGGGCCTCTAATCGAACCTTCTCCCATAAACACCGTATACGCTGCAGCAAACATCAGATAATATGCGACGTCTATCGGCGTGTGTAATGATTGGAGTTTAGTTTGAATGTATTCCTCATAATTTTTACGACGAATAAGCCTATTCAGCCCAATACTAGATATTCTAATTGGTTCAACTGAACCGTATCTAGAATATCCAATATTCTCAAGATATTTTTTCCCATACGGAGATTCGATTATGTTATTTCCATAACCAAGTTTACTCTCACTGAGATCTTGAGTGATCTTCGTGTCCATAACGAGATATACATATCCAACCATATATTCAAGTTCTCTGTCTGAAATCATAATGACTCCTAAAATGGAATTGGACGGTTTCGATATTCCGGGTCAGCCCACATGAGTGGATGCACGACGCGGTGCATTAAGTGATCAAGAACTTTGTTTTGTCTCGTCAAATCTGGGAGATTATTTGGATTGTAAATCTGTTTGTCGAAATTGATAGCGTAATCAAAATCTATCTGTTCTATCGCCATGTCTACAGATTCCTCAACCCATTTTAAAACGATTTTCTGTAATCTCTGAAACTCAGGATCTTCGAATCGCAGTCCTCCAAAATACACTGCCCACATTCCGCAAAATGCGACATAAAATGCATTCGCCCCGCAAGCTTCAGATGTTGGATGATCTTCGTATAATTTCCAACACACTTGGTTTATTAAGTCTTCACCATGTCGGTCATACATTAATCGGTTTAATGATGAAACCCGAATTATCATATTTTTGTATGAAGTTTGATCTCGTAAAGTCCAACACCCATCGAGATACGGGCTCCTAAAATATGATACTGAAAAGACTCCGGACGAGGTGTACATTTTTATCAACATAGCGGCAGTTGAAAATATCTTTTTGGAAATTTCAACTGGTACGACGTTATATAAAAATTGGATATTATATAGGTTCGAATCGACATCTTTCCTGCTCTTTCCAAATTTGAATTTCATATTCGAATGCTTGATTGTACTCGTTGTTTGAATCTTCGAAATATTCATATTCTCCACCACTTAATCCGTCTTCCAATGGACAAACGTCAACCCCGATTCTCATACACCACAAAACGTCGCATATTGTATGGTCTAAAATTTCAAGCTCATCATAAAATAAGGTGTCAAGATCATACGTTTCATGGAATGCGTCATTTCTTGCCATGGCTTTCTGTACAGCCATTGCGGTGATGTCGTAGCAATACGTTTGGATTTTTCGAAAATAGTAATCTTCGCGTTCCATCCAGGTATCTGGAGTTTGTCGATTAACGACAAAATTCCATTGATGACACAATTCCAAGAAATACACAATTGCTGTAGCATATGTGTATGGATTATTCAATCCGTCGTTTAGAAGATCGTTAATATATCTCTCAACGATTTCTTGGTAGTTGTGACGAACCGAAATCTTTTGTAAAAACGAACGAGACGTTTTAAACAGCGGTGTTTGTAACACCGTATTTTCAATAGTCTCTCCAAAGATTTCTGTACTGTATTGATTCGGCATTCCAAAAGGATTTGAAAAATATGCTGAACCATAGTCAATGGGTTCTCCAGATATCGTGTATTCATATCCTCTGTCTTTGCTTGGGGATGAAAGCCAATCTCGAGATTCGTTCAATATTGACCAAACTTTATCTTGATAAACTCGTCTCACCACCACTGCGGATTTCTGGATCATTTCTTCAACAGATTGATATTTTGTATCTGGTTTTCCAAGTATTAACATCCGACTACCTCCACTCAGATGATCTATAATCATGGTTGAAATGGTTTCTTTGTCAAGATGTGTATCCAATCCTCTGGAATATGGACATTCATTAACCCTTCAACACACGTGAATAGTCTAGCCATAGATTCATCGTTATACCCAGCTAACCCAGTTCCAATCTTTGTAACATAAAATTCCAAGTCTTGACGGCTTTCAGCAAATCGAGCGAATTGTTTTACATACTCAGAAATCTCAGTCAATGGTAAAACAACCAACCTTTTGTCTTTTGTTGGAATTGCATAGGACTGGCCCTGAAATCCAACACCTTGTCCATAAACCGCACCAAATTTCCTCTTAGCCGTTAATGCTGCTCCTTTACCATGTCGTCCAGCCAAATTTGATCCGAATACGAAGATTTCATTCTTCGCCAGAGTTTGAATGTCTGGTTTAATATTCGCAAAACCGTATCCCATCTGTTCCTCCAATTCCTCTTGCATATTCAAAATTATTCGTTTCATATGTCACAACCAGGGTTTGACCAGGTTTAACATTTCCAGTTTTAGATCCTTCTCCATTCAATGAAATGTGAAGCCGATATAAATCTGAGCCCATTAAATGGTAAAGATGTTTATTCCATCCAAAATGACCTTCGTCAAAAATTCTAACCCAATATTGAGACATGATTGGATCAAAAATCTTGAGAGTATCAATGATCCCATATATCGAATTGATATCCGATGTTTCAAACGTGATACCGATAAAACTGGGTGTATCTATAACTCCTGGAACTGAAAATCTCGTTTGTTTAAATGAGTCGTTGTTGACAACTTCATTTTTAATGACTAATTTTACGATGTCAGAAACCAATTGATTGTCGTTGCGACCCTCAATTAAGATGTCTCCAAGGATATTGAGACATAAAGCTTTCTTAAGATACCGCATTCCCGACAAATTACCTTTGTTGACGTATTCGAAAACTTTATTAATCGAATCGATTTCGTGAGATTGTAGAGTTTGGTTATCTACGCTAAACCATTGAAACTCATGAAATGGCTCACATTCTTTTATTTTCTCCAATAAACCTTTAACGTCTGAAATATTCATATTGCCTCTCAAATGAAAATATTGGAGGCGGTTAACCGCCTCCAATTTAAATTATCCAACAAGTCTACTTCCGCCACCTTTACACAACACGTTCATCATCTTACGATTGATTGAAACTTCGTCGCGTTTAACTTCATAGCGGATATCCAACGGGTTCTGAGTTGTGAGAATTGTCTTTACAAACTCTTCACGATTCAGCTGACTGTTGGCATAGATGCTCAAGAAATCAGATACAGCCTGAGGATCATTCATCATACAAAGATTCATCAGCTCCATTTCTCCAATTCTGATAGGTGTATCAGAATGTGGAAGTTGGTGCTTCTTAAACTTTATAGATTTTGATGGATGACCAAGTGCAGACTGCATTCCAAGGCTTCTTGCACTATATTTAGATTCAGGAGTCTGTTTAAGAAGCATGACATATTTGGTTCCCATTATCAATCTTCTGATGATTGGTTCACCTTTGTATGTCATCTTATACCTTGGGTATGGATACTTCTTATATAGACGGCTGAGTTCTGTAAACGTTACATTATCCCAGAATGGCGGATTAAGCAAACTCAATCCTCGTTCCATAATATCAGCATAAATTGCCATCTGTCCGTTTGGATCGCTTCCGTAATAGAATTGATAGAGTTGTTCAAACTCTTTACGATTTACATCGTTGACAAATTCTAGAATCTTCGGCATTCCAACTTCATATGGAATATTATGCATCTTGAGATCGCGAACAATACAATCCGCAAGAAATGTCAATTCCTGTTCAATCCACTGACCCATATTGAGACGTCCAAATACTCCCTGTGGGGAGAGAACGAGATCAACGTGTTCGCCATACTGATTACATGGCATATCAGCTTTTGGTGTAATAGTTCCAATAACTCCTTTTTCACCGAATCGTCCAGAAATTTTGGAACCTCGACCAGCGTGTTTGATGTTCATAACCGTGAACACGATTACCATGTTTTCAAACTTGGAATTTCCATTCACGATTGTCTGATTCGAAACCAGATCGCACGCTCGGTTATACACATTTCTTAATCTATCTGAGACTTTATCTGGGTTTGAATTAACAATTTTTCCAAGTTTCGTTTTCAACTCATGATAAAATGCCTGCTGTTCCTCGTAGTAATACAAGATCTGAGAGTTATATGGAGCTCTTTCAATCTCGTCAATTTTCTTATTGCAGAACACATCGATTCCAATAACCTTTCCGTTAGCATAATACACTTCGTCTTCATCTTGAATAACGTTACGAAGATTCTTATCTTGAAGGCTGTGAATTACGGATTTATTCGAAATCTTTCGTTTTCCACAGAGACATCCAAGTCTTGTGTCTTCTCCGATATCTGGATGAATCTTGTATATAGAATCGTTTCCGAAAAGATTCAGAGGAACCTCGTTTCCATTTATGGAAGCTTCAATTGTTGTGATCGTACAATATTCGAGAGAATCTGCAAACTCTTTTGCAGCCCAAATAGCATCTTCAGTAACTTTTGTACAAGATATGTATACCGTTTTGGCATTTTTTCCATAACGATAATTCATACTTGCATCGAATGCTGAGGATTTATAAAGAATTTCTCCTCGACGAATCATATTTCCTTGGGACTTTGAATCGATAACCTCACAGTTATTCAAGAACCCATATGATTCGGTTAATGATTCTCCTGGTTTGCGCTGGATAATGTCGAATATCCCATTCTGATCGGTCACAACCAAATAATACATCAAATCTGGGTGATTTTTGTATCTCGAAATTTTGTGAACGATTTTCCAGGCGCGGTCAGTCTGATAATATGAACGTGAATATTTTCCAACTTCGTGTTCATACCCAGTATACACCCTAGGAGTTTCTGGATTCAGAAGCATTAGCGCTTGAGGGAGCTGTTGTTCCATCATGTTTATTCGTGAAGATGAAATCATGTTCGCGAATGTTAAAAGTTCGTTACTCATAAACTTGTCTGAATGATCATACATTCGATTGTACTCATCCATCATTGGTTTGGTAACGAGGTTCTGCACATTTTTTGCATCATCAGCCTGCTTGATTAAGTTTAATCGAGCGGTTGTTTCCTTATCTGCAATTTTGGATTTAGCCATTAAGTTCCTCCGAGACCTTTCTTCTTCAAAGGTTTCATATTGATCATGTATACACGATCAAGATTTAATCAAAATAAAAGAATCGATAGAATTCTTCGTGTGTTAATACAAATGGTCTACGATGATCGGATCCCAATAACACTAGAACGTCTCTATCGTTGAGTGTAAACTCGCTTCGGACGTCTTCATCATCGTAGATTTTTATGCTGATCGTTTTAGCATCTCGATCAACACTGATATCGATCTTGTATGATTTATGCATGTAACTTGGATTTTTGCGAAGAATCTTTTCAAACTCACGAATTAAATCCGCATCGGATACATTAAAGTTTGCTTCAACGGCATGTCCAGTGTGTCGATGGGATATAATACTCCCACAAAATTCGGTGTCGTACAAATTATCCTCCAAAAGAAAAGTGAATACCCGTATCAACGATACGGGTATTCGATGACAAGACTACTCATTGTGAGCAAATTTATGACTTAGAGGTTACACCAACGCTCGGAGTAATCCGATATGGTGAACCGTTAGTCCAGTTATTGGGATTTGGGTCTGGTCGTCCAAGAACGAAATCGTAATAAAGACATCTTTGAGCTGTAGCGTGAAGAGCTTTAACCAGTTGAGGATTATTCGGATTATCCTGAACGTCTTTACAAAGCTTTTCCCAAAGTGTACGTTTTGTGAACGTGACTGACGGGCAAGCTTTGAGAAACATCGATCTCGGAGAACCTTCCAAACCATATCCGCGGTTGAGCAGATAATTGAATGACGACAAGAGAGAATTGTATCCAGTTCTCTGATCGAATATCAATTCGACCGGAACGCCGGAGATGTTATTCTTATTCTTGATAAACGTCAATTTATTTCGTGTACCATAGATCATCGGACCGAATTCGTCGTCGTCAAGACGACTCATAAAATCTGTACGAGTGATATTTGTACACTGATGGAGATATGCGACGCCTCCAGGTAGTTTTTCATTCTGCTTCAAGAACTGCATCTGTTTCTGGATGTATCTAGGGTTTGATACTCCAACTTCAGAGTTTACGGCAATATGGTTAATCAGAACGAATCTGATATTGTATTTGTATATCAAATCCAATACTTTAACCAAAAGAAGTTTGTTTGAACCGGCGCAACGCATACCTTCGATGTTTTTATTGACCTTTTCGGTTGAAACATCGAATACATTGTCGACTTTATCTCCAGTTTTAATATCATCATCAACCGGATTTAACGATGGCAATGAGTCAACTAGGTATACATCCGGAGGATAAATTTTGATTGGTTTTCCACGAGAATCGACCTTTCCAGTATCGATCATAATCTGATCTTTCAATGATTCTTTTACCTGACAAATCTTTCTGATGTCGTTGTAGATAAAGTCGTGGTCAATTCCATATCGCACATAATCCATTTTCTCTTCAAACGTCTGTGCCGTCCAACCTGTTAAACTGTAAATACGAGAAGTTTCGGTCGTGTGCTCAGCATCTCGATAATACAATACTGAGTTCGGATATTTCTGCACGATATTTCCAGCCAACTTAATAGTTAACGATGTTTTACCAGACTGAGTTTTTCCAATAAATGAATGGATTCCGCAGATCATACCAGCATTAAGGTAACTAGCGAGATCTCCAGACGGTGTAACAATCTTTGCGATTTCACCGTTCATCATATCATATATCGGAAAATCTGTCATTGCTGAGAAACTCGGTCTAGCATCATCTTCTCGATGTTTTTTATAATCCGAGTTATTATTTCTCAAGGCATTTAATACGAGAGACATATTTACTCCTTTACTGTGAATTATTTCGTTGTTCGAATTAATTTCAGAATGTAATATGTTCTGTTTTTAGAAATATTTATCCTGAAGGTAATCTTCAAATTCAGATTCGTCAACATCCAATCCTTTAATTGCATCAGATATAGAATTTATCCAATTGAATATCGGGTTTAAACCACAATATTTTACGACCAACCTGTAATCGGTTTCGTTAAAAATTTCTTTGCGAACGTGATTAATAACCTCGCCGGTTATGGTTTTTCTAAGTTCCGAGGTTGAATCGTGAATAATCGTGAGTTGCATCAGATAATATGACACAACGTCATTTTGACCGATAGATCTAGCGTTTGCAACTGTAAGGTCTTGATAAAATTCATCACATTTTTCTCCGATTTCTTTTGCCGCTAAATACAATGAAAGTTTCTGATCTTCGGATGGATGTCTAACGCTTGAAATCTGGTTGAATATGTTAACGAATCTAACTAGATCGTTTGACAATTGACGAGCTTGCTGTTTAAACCGATCTTTTGGGTTTTCATTTTGGCCATCAGACCTCATAGGTTGAGCTTTCTTAGTAAATTGCAAATCGGTTCCGTTCCCAGAACCGTTCATTTTCAACAGAATATTTCTAACAAGATCTTCCATTTTTTTTTACTCCAATAATATAAAATCGAGTTTATAGACATCTTCGTCACGTCTTAAGTCAGTATCTAAACCATTAACGACTTCAATCGATGTAACTTTTGCAAAAATCCTGATTTTTGAGAAATATCCTCGCTGAAAGGTGATTATTGGTTCTTTATTTTCTTGAAGGGCTTGATATACCTTTCGAAGTCTCACGTTCCAATATGGTTTGCACGCTAGAAATTTTGAAGTTTTTAGTCTTGCAACAATTTGGTCATACCACTTTCCCATTGATGGAAATATAATCATTGGTTCATTGTCCATTTTGAGTCCACCATATAAATTTGAATATCGCAAAAATTAACATTATCGCGCTGATTATTCCGAGACCCCAAGATTTATTTTTGAAACTTGCGATCGTCGCTGATAACGCTATTCCAATAACAGCAATTTCTTTCATGAATTATTCCTTATCGATAGTTAGTTCTGTACCGTCTGGAGCTTTCATCTTGGATACGTCCATTCCAGCAATCATCGAATTATTAGCCTGAATTTCTTTTAATAGAATATCAGCATTTCCAGCCCGATCGTTTTCAATACGTTCCGCAATTGTAATAATATGCGCGTCCAATTTACCTTTCATTGCTGAACTAATGTATTCGATCATTGGCGCAATCTGTTCTTCATTTCCATCATCGGACACATTGAAATAAAAATAAACTGATTTTTTGAGATAATATGGCATTTGCTGAATTGACTGAAGAACCATCATTGTTACGATTTCTTCATATCGTTTATCTGTAGGGGCTAACCTATTAACTCGACCATTAGAATCTCGAAGATTCGGAAGAACCAACGTCGTATATATTCTCTGGAACTGAATCGATAAGTGGTTCGATAATTGCTTGAAGCATTTTTCATAATCCAAATATTCTGGAATTTTACCAGCAATAGTGGTTGGTTTTGGTGCGGTCATTTGTTTATATGCGGTTCTAGATTCTCTTATGAGAAACACACATGCTGTGACGACCGACCCTCCAGCGATAACTCCAATACATGTCAATATAATTTGAAGCGTAAGATTCATATAGATCTCCTTAAATATGATATAGTAAAATGTCAACGTTGGTATTATAAAAGAAATAATGTGGGAGGCTACGCCTCCCACATATTTTAAGCCGCATTATATGGAATCTGAATACTCCAATCGACAGTTTTCGTTGGAGTGATTATTGAAACGTCGTTGAACGTTCCAGACTCTAATGATATCTTATAATCATTTAATTTGCGAAGAAGTTTTGGAGATCGCTTAATGTATTTTGCATACAAATGTACGAAATCATATAACGATCCGTGGCACTGTCTAAGATCGACGTGTAGTTGCCCGGCGTGCACAAGTTTATGATTATTTTTTGTCAACATAACCACTTGTACTCGATTTTGTTCATGCTCGTTCATGACTAATTTTGCAATTGAGAATGTCGATACCGGGATCCCAACGTCAAATGCGTAATCCATCATGATCTTGACGTAGTCATACAATGTAAATATTGGTCCATGATGCATTTCCAAAGATGCTACATCATGCGAAATATTTGCATTGAAAGCGTCATATGTTAAACCGATTTCAGTTTTTAAATACGCAATATACGCTTTATATACCAACGATGTCCGAATGCATCGTTCAGTAGCATTTATGAAATTCTCATACAACTGACCATCAAACATCTGCATCGGCTCAAAAAAGAAATTCTGAGAAAAAATGTCATATTTTGATTGAACTCTATAATTGCCGTTATCAGTAACCTGAAAATTTATATTTTCAATAGAGTTCTTTTGACTTCTCAACGAATTATTCATTGCGATTATTGCCGATTTCTCAGCTGTAATCGGAGTTTCCCATTCTGGCGTTACAAGATCCTGCCAAATTAAAGATGGATCTTCTGTGTATATTGGAGCGATCTCTTCCTGAGTCTGCCACGAATTCATGAACTCGTGAAAATCATCATAGAAAAGATCATCGCTAAATTTGTAATCTTCATCGATTAGATCATCAATGTTCATCATTTTCTCCTAAAATTATTGGGTAAAACAATCAATTATTAGGTTGTTTTTCGGAGGAAAATATGAGTGAGACAATAGACAATATCTCGTTTTCCGAGCGTCAATACATGCAAAAAATTCTTGATTTCATTGATTCAATGGTTATTAAGAGTGATTTTGATGCTGAAGAAAATGAAACCCTTGAGATGAAACGTGCTGGAGAAAAATATGTATTGGCAGTCCAGAAAAAAGACTCGCTGTTTGATTACTTTACAGATCTTAGTACTCAATTCATTCGCAAGGCTGGAATATCTGTCACAAAAGCCAATCTCTTCACCACAAACAAAGAAGCATTTTTTAACTCTTTAACCGGATCTGAAACTGAAGAACTTCTCGAATTCCTTCGCGAATGGAGGATTTCAAACTATGTCGAATTGAATCCGTATTATTTGATTCTAAACGGCGAACCAACTTCAGAAGATGAAATCGTTTATGTTAAAGACATTTTCGATGGCGGAGAAATTCCAATACATAAATACTCAAATACATATCATGCAACGATGTATCAATATCTCACAAACTATAATTACGAAAAAATGAATGAGATAATTGATGAGTTAAAGTCTGCTGGAAAAACGTATGAATATCTCGATCATTTAGCAAATCGAATCGACTACGCAACCGCTAGATCTGCAAAGAATTTTCAAATCCTGTATTATAATGGTTCGATTTTGAATGCTCAGGATATGCATAACTTCTTCAATGAATATGCTCGAAGTGCGGATTATGTTCAAACTGTACCATATATACAGGCATACGGAAAAACTGAAGAATTATATGATCGGTTTATGATCATCACAATTCTCTTTATGACTCTCGAAAATTTCTTATCGCTAAAACTTGACGCTATGATGCGTCATAAATTTTCAACTCGAGAAGAAAAGATTCTTTTCTTTAAGGATTATGATATGGAATCCATCGTGAGTAGTCTTACAGACTCTCAGATGGACATCTTGATCGAGAATATGGATCATTTAATTCCATTAAAAGGTAGCGAAGAAGTTATAACAAAGATTCTCGATTTATTCGGAATTGAGAATATAGACGTGTATAAATACATGCTATTCAAAACGATTAAATCGAATTCTCTGACTCGAGAAGTTGATATCGATCCTACTAAGCCTCGTAGTGAAAATTATGAAATCGATATGATCCGCGTTCCAATTAACACAAATGAAGATGCCAAAACTGCTGCAAAATATATCAATGATCCATCAATGCATATAGATCCAAAAACCATTATGCTAAATGATAAGTATTTTGGGAATAATGCTTCTGGAGAAACTCAGGAGTCTTCAGATAGAGAAGCATATTATAACGAAGTGATGGACAAACTGAAAAATACCGAGGAATTCTCGTATTTCTATACAAAATACATCGGTATAATATCACACATCAATATCACTCAAGCGTTGATAAAAGCGACATATCTTTTTCAGCAATTATTTCACGATCCAGAATCATTAGATTTGATTTGTGCAACCGATCTTCCGGCAGAATTGTCATGTCGAGATTTGATTGCGGCCATCAATTATGTGATTACGCTTCGATACGACATGAGCGATGAAATCATGACTGATGTTCCAAATACTGCGAGAATTATGGGATTTAATTCAAATCCCGATCTAACCGCTTTAAGAGAAATGGACGATTATATCATCAAATCTGGATCAGATAATGGTGAGGTTGTAAACGTTCAACTTAAAGATATGATCGACGATGACGAAATTTTCATCGTTCGAAATTCGGCACAAATCGAAACTCAAAATGATTTCAACACTGGAAGTTTAATTACTTTGATGGCAACGTCTGCAGTATCGGCAAGTAACAAAGCTAGATGTACAACCGATTATGAATTCAATATGAATCGGTTGGAAACTCTTGCTGAAAAACTTGAAAATTGCAAAGATTACAAAGAGTATCAAGCTTTGCAAAAGATCTATGATTATAACATGTATACACTTTCGGCGTTACAGATGTTTGAAGGATATACAACCTATTCTCAATACCTTCAAACGAAAACCCCAGAGTTATATACATACATCATTGACGCTTTAAATAGTGCAACAAACTCTATTTGGAACTCGTCTGATGGAGGATCTAGATCGTCAGAATTTATTAACGAATGTATCGATCTTGTATCAATATTCGTTGAATCGATATTGCAAGCGATTGGAACCGACGACGACGTAAACGATGCTGTAGTAAATACCTATGTAGACAATACATCTGTATTTGCTAAAATATTCGCGATTATAAACCTTTTTAAGTCGTATACTGTTCAATTCTCGAACACTGATGTTACTTACACTGTAAATAATCCAAGAGATTGTATGGTTAAAGTTTTTAGCATGATTAATGCTGAAAATATGGGGGATTACTATCGAGAATCTCTTGCTGAATTGGTATATCATTCGATAACCGAATCTAGCCATCAGACCGGTACAACGTTAATAAAGCTCAGAGAATGGTTGACCCAATATACAAGTGAAGAAGTTGCAAATAGAATCGAGCTTGAGCACGACTTGAAAATTACTGGGAAAACTGGTAAATGGTTTGATGATATTTTGCTTCACCATGCAGTTTCCGATAGAGTTTCAGTAGTAACAGGTCATCGACTTAAATTGAAGAACTACTTGTATAGCATCATGTCTGACAACCGAGAATCCAAAATCTCAATTGACGATGGCGGGTTGTTTGGAAATTACAGATTTGACGAGTCTAGAGAATTAGTTCGCTACAAACCTGACACTCCTAGCAGTGTCAAACATTTAGTTAATCTCAACCACGAACTTCAATCAATTGGTGAACTCTTAGGAGCAAGTCGAATCGAAGTTCGTCACCATTTGGTTGAAAATTAATAAGGAGTTTTTCTCATGAAAAAGGTATTTAGTAACATGATGGATGGCTTTAAATTGGGTCATCGTCTTTTTGATAAAGGGGGAAATCTTGTTGCATCTTCAACCCCTCTAACGATTCGTGGTAAAGTCAGAGTAACTGGAGCCGACGGTTCAGTTGTAAATACCCACAACTGTACGGTATATAATGGCCGTCGATTCATCCTTGAATCTTTGCTTCGTCAGGAACCAGTTGACACACAGATGCTTACCCTTAACAAGATTCTTGACATCAATAAAGATGTCACAGTAACTGCTGCTCAGAAACTCGAAAGAGCAATCTGTCTCGTTGGTGTTGGTACTGGTGGTGCTGGAACCACATTCGGATCAAAAATTGATTCTACAATGAACGACAACAACCTTTTCAACATCATTCCATTGAGAACAGTACGTTCTCCTTTAACTGGAGACGATGCTGAAAAATATTTCATGCGCAAGTATGAAAATGTGGGTGGTGAGCCGTTCTACAATTATTACCTGATGAAGGTTTCAACAGATGGAATCGTTACAAAACACGAAAATACAGCATACGAGCCGTCAATCGAGGATAATGATGCTGTACATGACACAAACAACCCGTTGTCTTTGTACAATATTCAGGTTATGACAACGATTCCAATTGAGATTTCTGAAAACGCAATTAAGGATTACTTCCGTGCAACAGATGGAAATATCAACATGGCTCGTTTCAATGAACTGGCGTTGTATTTTGGTATTCCTGTAACTATTACGGCTGGAGACAATTCTTATACCGATTACGTGTTGGTAGAAGCATTCAGTCATCTCACATTCAACAATCGCGCAATGGATACTGAAGGAAGCCGCTACGACTTTACATATTATCTGATTGCATAAACACAAAAATACTTATCTGGAGTACCAATTGGTACTCCAGGTTTTATTGTAAAACAGTCTAATAATTCAGTTTTATAGAGGAGAATTTTATGAAACTTAATTCTGAACAGACTAAAGAAATCCTGAATATTAAGGATGACAATATCACAAAATCTTTATTTATTCAACTCTTTGGAAGAACTGAGAAAAATATAGAACCAAAATATCAACCGAATGACACATTTATGCTTCCAGCTGGAGTTTTAAAGTGTTACAAAGAAAAAACTCCACTAAAAACAACAATCGGTCGTTTTATATTCAACGTTTTCTTGAACGAATCTATCCTTCAAGGAAAGTTACCATATTATAACGGAACCGACTACGAAGAGTTCGACAAATGGGTAATCGATTTATATATCGAAGGTGATATGAATTGGGAACAGATGTCGATATACCAGACAAAACGAAACTGGATGGCATTTACACCAGTTGAAATCTTAGTTCCTGGGTTGTCATTTAATTCAATGATGCCAAACCCAATCGTTATGAAACGTAAGAAAGAACTGTTCAAGCAGTATGAAAAAGAATTGGCAGCTGGAGATGTAAATGTCGCGAAAAAGATTGAAGATGAACTTCTAGCATTAGCTAGAGAAGTTAATAAAGATGATCCATCCATTCGTCTTTATGACTGTAAAAAACCTTCATTCGGAAACAACTTCAAGAATATGACTGTTATGGTAGGAGCAATCAAATCGAACGATGATGGATCTTATTATATTAGTCCAAATAGTTATCTTGAAGGAATTGAACCTGGAGAATATGGTAAATTTGCTGACCAGTTGGTAACTGGATCGTATTCTCGTTCCGTTCAGACTCAGGAAGGTGGTGCTCTTGTTAAAGAGTTCCAATCAGCAATGCAGTCTGAAACGATGAATGTCGATCCAAATTCCGATTGTCACACAAAACTAACGCTTCCTATTCTTCTTACGAATGAAAACAAAGGTTCATATATGTGGAAATATATCGTTGAAGGAAATAATTTAATTCGACTTTCTCGTAAGAATATCAATAATTATATTGGAAAGGTCGTACATATGAGAACCGCAATTTTCTGTAAAGATCCAGAATATTGCGAAAAATGCTCCGGAGCATTATTTTCTAAATTGAACGTTAAAAATGGAGGATTGACATCAAGTGCAGTTGGATCAAGACTTATGAATCTTGCATTGAAATCTATGCACGATAGTACAATCAAAACCTCAACGTTTGATTTCAGAAAATATTTCAAAGATTTCAAATAAACAAAAAATCTCCAAGGACTAATCCTTGGAGATTTTTTTTTAGTTTTTTTTTCAATCAATAAAACAAAAAAAAACGAATGCTCGAATGGGGGTATTATATATGTATCAACATGTGAAATTTGAAGATGGTAGTGAAGGATATGTACAATGTGAATTTGTCGATCCGTTCACGATATTCGGAGTCGGATTATTCTCAGCTCTTTTATTGACGACTATCGGGTTCGATATTTCAGATAAAATAAAAGCTAAGAAGCTCAAGAAGATTGCTGATGAAAATAAAAAAGCTATTGAGGATTTAAAATCCACCGAAGAGTATAAAATCGTTCACGAATCCATCGAACGTTTAGGTCAGATCGCTGAAGATACTTACAAGAAAACCGTCAAAAACATCGAAGGTTCAAACAAAATAAAATCGATAATCTCAAAACTTGGTTTTGATGGCGACATCGGTGAGTTTATTGAAAAATTCAATAAATCCGAGCAAATCAAAAATACTACAGAATACACTGTAAAACGGATTCTTGGGTATGGTAAACTTGACGATGTGTGGGATTCAGTCTTAATTTTTAACATTGAACATTTGCAAGAGTTCACAACCAAAACGTATGATGAAGAGTCTACATTGTGGGATGAACTATATGATGAGTTGGATTCGTGCGTACCGGATATTAAAAATAAGAATGTCAAGATTGATAGTGGAACTTGTACTTGGGCGTTCTCCGGATTTAATATCAATATAAAATTACCTAAGGAATTGGTTTTCAAAAAGGAATAAAAAAATAACTGGAAGGCTTTGCCTTCCAGTTTCTTAAGAATTGCTGTTAATCTTAGTCTTCGTTAGACTGAGAACCTGAGTTCTCATCTGAAGAACCAAGCATTTCAAAACAGCGGTCCACAGCAGCTTTCTGTGCAGGTACAGACTTGCGATTTGCGCGAGCATAGATGCGCCACATGATTTTGCTGAAGATGCCAACGCTCTTGCGGTTGAACTCATCGCAATCGTCGCGTTCACCAAAAGCGTCAACTGCCCCTTCAACCTGATGATATGCTTTGACATACGGAGCAATCATATCGTAACAGGCGTCGATAAGCTTCTGAGGATCCTTTTCGAGGATTTCCTGTGTGAGGTCGATTGTGTCCTTAAGAACGGTAGCATAATCAACGCTGGTCTTGCGAGTGACGAATTTCGTGAACGGCTTCTGTTCTCCACCAATTGTGATGGTTCCTTCTTCCACCACATTTTCAACGACTGTGACAATTCCATTCTTGTTCATGTCAAAAACTCTTTTCATAGTGGTATCCTCCCAGATACGAATGTATGATAGACCACGGAGATAGATCGGTATGATTCCATACGGATTCGTCCAACCTTCCTATGTGTTTATCTATGAGGATAATTTAGTTTTTTTTTGCAATTTGATGCGATTTTTAAGAATAATAGATTTTACAAAAAAAAATGCCTCCGGAGCAACACTCCGGAGGACTTTGTAGTTTACTCTTTTGAGTATAGGCAATACATATGTCTTTTGGTTGAGTAACGCCCAACCGATTTATCGGATTTTTAACCCTTGAAACTTCAGACCAAATTTAACTTAATTTGGTCGATTTGAGCCTCTAAGGAATGGTGTGGCTACAAGTACCTGGTTGGTCAAATCTATTGATGCTGAACACAGATCGAAGTGTTGCAAGAAATATAAAAATGAAGCAATTTCTTGCAAAGTCATTGATGTAACTTGCTTTGAATCTGCTCCCATAGTAACCAACACAGCCAGCTCTCTCGAATCATCATTGTTGGTTCTAATGGTCGGTGATAATTTCATAACACCGCAAGCGTATCCAGTTCCATGATTTGACAAACACGAAGACATCAGATTTATGTGAGTTCGTTTTATATTGGAAAGCATCCCAACTTTGTCGAAATCACAAATATCCTTTGGATTCAATAACCATTGATATGCGTCGTTCAACATCCACTCCAGTTGGTGTAAATTGTCGTACGAGAAAAACATTTGCAACGGTTTCCAGTTTGGAGGCATTTGATCAAGATTTCTGATAGATTCTTCAACGATCAAATAATCTTTTGTCTCGGAATAAATTGCAGAAAGTTTATTGATATCATTGTACTTGCCATTTGCGTCGTACTGATACTCACTAATAAACCTTTTTCGTCTATGATTTTGGTCTCTTGAACCTAGACCAACTTTCATTTTTATACACAATCCTTGGCAAGGATAAAATATCCTTTTTGAGATTGATTCGCAAGGTGTATACCCAGCAAAACTCATATATCCACCCCATATGTTCGTTTCTGAACAGTTAAGCTATATCCATTGATGATCTTTGATCGATTGAGATAGTGCTCATAAGATCTTTTAAAACCTTTATCAACCAAGTCAATGTAATACACTTTTCGTCCAGGGATATTTCGTAATCGACCAGGAAGTTGTTCGGCAGTAACTTTAGAATTAAACGACGTCGTGTTTATCAATACTCGAAGCGTATTATTTAAGTCGGCGCCAGTTCCAAACGAGTTTTCAGTCGTAAGGATAATCTTACTTCTGAGCATATTCTGCTTGATGTTTTTATCAACGTTCGAAGAATAATCCCCAACTTTGACACCAGGAAACTCGTTAGCCAACCAACCCTGCATTGATTTTATGTGTTCTTTCAATTCAAGAATGATTACAATCTTTTCATCTTCTCCTATTGCTGGTAAAGTTGTCTCTATTGCCCATCTGAGAATATCTCGAATCATATCACGATTTTGTGGTTTCGAAAGAATATGGGTTGCAAATTTCTTAGTTTGAAATCCATACCAATTCTGGCACTCTTTAATTTCATAATACTTTGGATGAGTATCATAAAATACATAAATCGTGTTGAGATACTTCGTTTTGAATGCTTTAACTTCTTGTCCATATTGAGGAAGATTTGCAAACGCTTTGTGCAAACACCAGTCCTCAGCTGGATTTGATCTAGCTGGAGTTGCTGATAGATACAGTGTTTCTTGAATTGGTGCCATCATATCGAGATATACATTGCTATACGTTGCAAGATGAATCTCGTCTACGATTTTTAATCCAATTCCAAACTTCTCGCAAAACTTTAAATACATTCCTGATGGAACTGCATTTATAAGAGTCTTTAGAGACGCTACGAAGATGTCATAAGATTCTGGATGAACGTTTGGTTTCATCAACTTTTCAAGAGAATCAATTCCATCTTTTATTTCGTAAATCCGCTTGTAATTTGCAGTAGTTTTATCAAAAATCTCTCCAACCCACTGGCTGGAAAGTTGATTAGCTACGATTAACGTTTTTCTCCCATAAATACACATTGCTGCTAATGCACAGAACGTTTTACCATCTCCAGTTGGGAGAGATAGGAGACGATAATGAACGTTCGTGTGTAATCCTTTAGTCAAAAAATCAATCCCTTCAACTTGGAATTGACTTTTTGGCCGGATATGATCTTTCAATTCTATCCGATCCTTAAAATTGCGAAACTCGATAACGTCATCATTTGTCTCATCATAAATCCCCTCAACTTCATAGCCTTGGGAATTCAATTTTTGCACAATATGACGGGTTTCCGTAGTTCTAGGAAATATGATGTCGCCATTCGGTAATTGATAAGAATAGGTTTTATCCTTATCATACCGTTTGGTTTTACTGTCAAACACCCTAAGGTGGTTTGGTAACCACCCAGGGCATTTTTCAGACACATATCCTTTAACAACGATTCGGTTTCGCATGAGGTGAACTGATGCCACCGCCATGGTTTTCTCCTTATCTGAAGAATGGATCCAAGAATCCTTCGTCGCTCTTCAAATATGTATACACATCCTTAAACTGCTGAGCTATGCGTTCAAACGCCAAACCTGTTGTAAGTGAGCGTGAATACATAATAGATTTGTTTGTAGGGATTATTACATATTGAGGAGCCGCATCTTTCTTTGAGAAATCTGGTCTACGAATGATAAATCCAGGATCGCGAATCATGTTATATACAATAGACTCCAAGTGTGTGAAATTGATTTTTACACCAATTTCAATAACTGAAGCTGTAAGCCGCTGAAGCAAATCTGATATCGTCGTGTATGTAGTTTTTGATTTTACACCAAGTAAACACATAACGCGTTTCAGATATGCCGAGATTTCGATGTTTTCGATATTGATATCGAACACCGGTTCGTCGCTTGCTTGACCAGCCAAAGATATGAAAATGATTCCATTCTCAATCTTTGAAGATCTCAACACTTTCTGTAAAAACTCTGAATTGATATACAATTCAACGTCAAGATTGTCAAAATTTACCATGTCACCATCTTTCGCAATAACGAATCTGGTCACATAGTCCATCATGACATCTCCTTCAGTTTCATCGTCTTCATCGTCTTCAGACCCACCTTCAGTAATCATGTTAAGATACTCTTCAATGTCTTCAGTATAGAAACCAATCTCGTAGTCTTTCGTACAGAAATCTGGTTTCATATACAAACCTTCAGATTCGGTTTTGAAGAATTGCTTAATGATATCCGGCCAATTGATAACCTTGGTGCGAGTTTTATTCAAGTGCTTTGTAGACAAAACCGTCTGAGATACTGGTTCTGTGAATGAATGTGAAGCCAAAAGGTTTGTTTGAAATCCCATCGTGATATATGACATCTCACCATAGCATTTCTTACAATACTGTCCTTGTGGTAACGCACATACTGTATGAGAACGAAGTTTAACAGTCTGTCCTATCAAAGATTCATCGGTTTTTGGATTGATCTCGTGATAGAACGGTTTTCCTTTCTTATCCCTGCCGGTTTCGATGTATTTATATTCCAACATCGTCAACGTCTTCTTATCCGGAATGAAGAATTCAATCGTTTCTTCAGTTCCACAATCGTCCACATCGACCAAACATGAATCAACGGTTGAAAGATCGATCTGTCGAGATGTATATCCAGAATCACACATTTGATAACGGTTGGCAATCAAAGCCTTACGCTGAGAATATGATTCTAGATAATAATCAGAAACGTTCCTCAATCCAAGAACGAAGTTGGTGTTTACGATTACTGGCGCGATGTTTCCATAAATGTCCGAACGAGGTCCAATACATACCAGACATTGAGCCATCTGGCCCATATTAACATTTCCACCAGCTTTGATGAACGGACGAATCGCTGACTGTACATCGCTTTTGATGATTTCAGCCATTATGTCATTGCGAGCCATAATATCACGTTCAATTTCCTGAAATGATGGAAGATTCTCCTCATCATAATGTGTGTGAAGAATCTCGTTAAACTGAGGATGTCTGTCTGCTAGATCGATAATGTCACGCATATTGATGGTGTTACCGATCTTTACGCAGAAATTTACTGATATGCTTGAGAGCGACTCGATGATGTGTCGAACAACCTTGCACATCTGTTCGATTGTGATACCATAACCTTTAAACTCGGCAATAATCTCGTCTAGACGATTTGCAATCGTGTCATCTGACACATATTTTGTGTCAAACAACGTCGACTGAGTTATAGGTTTATTGAAATCACAATATGGTTTCCAGAAAATAAGATTGACTATGGCTGTACGAACTTTCATCGTTACAACCGTTCCATCTTCAAATCTGAAACCGATTTTTCTTTTTCGGAACTTGTAGTCTTTGATTACAGACATATACAACCATAAATACAATCTGACATACAGTTTTGTATCGTAGTTGAATGATGATATGCGAACAGTTCCGACATATTCGCTATCCATGTTGGGTTGCACGAGTGCCACTCCCGTTGCTGTAGAAACTTGATTTGCAACTTCCTCAACAACCTTCTCTTTCTTAGCAACTGAAGTTTTCTTAGACATAGTATTTGCTCCTTCAATTTAATGATGTCCAATCGTTTTCACTTTTGGATGGTGAATCCTTAAGAATAAACTCCATGAGGTGAGTCCACCAATAGTAACTCACGTTCACGATAGATTCGGATAATAATTCGAAAAATCCGAATATAATATACACAAAGAACCCCAAAAAGCAAGGTATAAAGAATAGCAGCATTTTTGCTGCAACTCGATATGCTGCAGACTTATTAGGATCTTTTTGTTTATACTTCATAGAAACTCCTAAAATATCAGCATTTTACTGTTCGGCAATCTCTAAAAAACTACCGAGTGGGAATTCCCACTCGGTATATCACATTAATTCGTTTTAGGACGAATAAATCTTGATTTTAATTTTTGAAAGAATGACACTTTCTTTGATTGAGAATCTTCAACATCAGAATTCTTTTTCTCAACGTACTCATTCCATTCATTGATTTTCTGGTTATATTCATTAACCCTATCGATATAGGTGTCAAGAAAGCTGAGCATTTCAAACGCTTTGCAATCAACCATGAATTTTGCCAAATCGTCAAATAATTCTTGATTCCAAAATACACTATATGCTTCTAGAAGAATCTTTAATGCTGAGACCTTTCTAGCTTCAATACATTCGTGACATAAAATCGTGAACTGTTTTCGATTCAGTTTGATCTTAGATAGAATATTTGCTGCATAACCATAGTCTCCATTGTATAACGCAATTTTGATTTGTTGAAATTTATCTCCAGTAATAGCTTTATATCCCGTGTCTTTGACCATATTGGTTCTTTTTGCTCCCATGTGATCTTAACTCCTTGGATCTCATCGACGGTAAGATGTTGATAAACGGTACAATTATCTGCGTGAAGTTAAACTGCGTAATTAATTCATATCGTTCCGGTTCCAACTCTGGAAGAGTTTGGAAATATGTAACTAATCCAGTTTGTTTATCATGCATCGCCAGCGGGTTTTCGAATGATATTTCTCGATAGCATCCTAAAGGAAGTTTCATTCCACAGTATTCATTTCTCAGTTTATGAATCTGCGTATAAACGTCCTTATATTTCAAAACTCCTTGTGTCAAAAGTTCATACCACCGTATGCATTTTTTGACATATGGAATCAGCGGATGATTGTCGACATACCTCGTATCGATTCCTTTCACCGTAAGTTCGTCGGTTTGACCATTGTAATAGAAATCAAAACGGTCGATGTGGTAATATGAAGTATAACGGTGTTTCATGACGAAATGAAAATGGTTAAATTCGGTTTTTGTTATCCTAGAATCAAACAGGAAAACTGCATCACGATTTCTAGAAATAATTCTTTCATCCGAAATACCGTTTTCAACTATAAACCTATCAACAGCTTCAACGATAAATTGATTTTGGTCTTTCATTTTTGCGGCAAGATTTTTACCGACATATATTGAAGACCAATGTTTATCTCGAGATTTCCAATATTCGTGAGTGTCCTCAGATATGATTCCCATGTTACAAAGAGCTTGTAACCCGGCTCGCTGTATATCCCATTCGACAATTCGTCTATTAACCAGATATTTAATGTCTTTATTTGTATAGAACTGAGAACTTTTCGCCATCGGTTCCTCCTAATTACAAAATTATGATATCTGGTTTAGTGCGGTTTTGAGAGCCGAATTCAATCTCTTTATGTATGGTGCTACCCACTGCTCTGAAAAATCAACTACTGATAACGTGTTTAATCTAAGACCAATTACATCATCGAGGTTTGAATAAGCCGGAACTCCAGAGTACTGAGAATCATAAACCTTTCGATTAAAGATAAACAGCATATATCTGAAATTATTTGTCGACGAAACTGATGGACGATTTTCAGATGTGGAATCGATGATAATGTGATTATTGTTGATTCCACCAGTTGAGTCTTTAGACCAATCAGTTATGAGAATTCCAGATTTGTTTTTGTAGGAGTTTGTTTGATCGAAAATGCACGAACTACACCTAGTCAATTCAAGAATTGTAACCGTTTTAGATTCGTCAGAATTAAAAACGTTATTCTTCATTTCAATTCCAGTACAACCAATTGCTAAGATTCCTTTTGTGAATGATTTAAAATCGTCGAAATCTCCAAAATCACACTCTTTTATGTATGAGCCGGAGGCACCACACGTTGTCAATTTCAAACCCTTCTTGAATACACAATCATCAATAGTCACAGCGTTGTAATTGTCAAATTCTGGAGTAAATCCTTCGAAAGATGAGTATCTAAGATTTAACGATCCTCCAGTTGTGAAAGATGAATTGTAGTTTGATGAGACTTGAGAATCCTCGAACGATAAATCGCTACCAGATAATTTAATGACGTTGGTTTTAACTAAACTCTTCTTAAAATTTGTAGAAATCGAATTTGAGATTTCAATGTGTGAAGATTGAATATCACAAGATACAAATCTTATAGTTCCAGATTCTGAAATTTTCAAATCTGTAATATCTTCTCTTGCCGACAAATCCCCACCAAATGAGCAATCAACAAAATCGAGATTTTCACATGATCCAATAAAATTCCCGCCATCAATATGACCAAATTGTGAATCTATAACCTTTATAAACCCGGCATGAGTTTTTACACTCAACCCAGCGGCATCGGTATCCATATCTTTGAACGAACAGTTACAAATGTTGATATTTCCAGAATTTGTGTTTAAAGAGATTCCGTTTTTGAGCTTTTTGAAATTACAATCACAGATTGAAATCTGGTTGTCTTCGTCTACTTTGCACAATGAAATAGCCACGGCCGTTTTAACGGTATTCCATTCACAATCAATTCCAGAAATGCTTATTTTACCAACACACCTAGACACCTTTACGCCGAATTTGGCGTTTTGTGATACCGTTTTACCAATTACAACGTTTGATATATTTACAGTTTCACACTTATCAGCTGTTACCCCAGGGACGTTGATGCAAGTAAATGTAACTTCTTTACAATCCCTTGCAATCATTGAGTTCTTAATAGTTTCATCAATAACTGGTTCTTTTCCTGTGAACCCACACACTCTAAGATTATCGATATTATCAAATTCAAATCCCGTAAGAATCATTCTAACAAATAGATTTTCGATAATAATTTGATCGGAATTCTTAAAAAGTAGTGCCGGAACCAAACTATCAATCATCTGATCTTCACCAGATTCAAATGCCGATTCCAAGTTACAATCTTTCATTGATAGCAACTTAATATGGTTGAAATTTAATCCTCTAAGGTTGTAAAATGTACAAGCTGTAAGCATGCAATAAACTGTGTTCTTTTTACCATCCCGATTTTCATATTGCTGGATACCTTCGTTGATATTACATGAGACCATCTCAACAACCAACCCATTTTTATTGCCAACCTCAAGACCGTATTTTAAATCACATCCAACTATTCTCAAATATTCCAAATTGTCAAAATCTTCATCCAAATTGACAAACAGTCCAACTTTATATTCGTAATTCGAATTTTCAACCCAAACTGTAGACAATTCCCCAATATCTTCAATGGTATTTAAATCGATAGAATACACATCTTGATCCAAATATGATCCCATTTCATCAATAGGCTTTACCGGAAATCCAAAAGTTATTACAACTCTTGTAAAATCGAATATTGAACGATCAGTATTTGCATCTGCCCATTGTGTTATGAGTGAATCTACAGGAACAGATGATTTCATAAGTGTAATACGAAGTTCTGTTCGATATTCCCCATTTGTATCTGGAGAAACGTCCAGTAATCGATATTCTGAATACTGAACGTAATTTATAGTCTTTTGTCTTATGAGTTCCTTTTCCATAAAAGTCCTCCAATACTGGATTGTTAAAACCGATTTTTCAAGCAAAAAAAAAATGGGGTGAGATAATCTCACCCCAAAATATTAACGATCTTCATCGATGTTAAGCGTATCAAGAATGTCGTTCATCTCATCTTCAGAAACCATAATATCTCGAGCATCCAATATATCAGTTTCATATGATTGAGACTGCTGTTCATCAATCTGAGAGCCCAAGCTATCTTGAGTTTTTGATCCCCAGTTCATATTAAACTCTTTAGCCACACAATTCTCCTTCTTCGAATCATATAAGATCGTCATAATCGTATTCAACCGGTTCGTGTACAACTAAAGTCACACTCCGATCTTTAGATTCAGAAACATGGTTCTTGATTTCTTGAAATTTCTCATAAAGTTTCTTCTTTAGACTTCTAGACTCTAGTGGAGCTCCAGAAGTAATATCAAGAGATATTAAACTTCCAAGTCCTTTAATAATTAAATCGATCTCGTCTTTGTTAAGATCCCTATTCATTGTGGCCCCATTTGGGTCGAAAAATATACCTGACACTTACGGTACCTCCATCGTCATAATATATAGAAAAACATCAGAATAACTTAAGGGGGATAAACGTGTCTTATAAATCACACCATAAACGACCATCCGAAGAACCAGAATCTGACCCGGTTGGAGAGTTGATTGTTGGATCTCGGTCTAATATAATTAAGATCGCGTCGATTCCAGAATTTCACAACGGATGTCGATGTACGGATCCTGAAAATACGAAAATTGTTAAGGCGTTTGAGAGAATGGCTAGAAATTCTCTTGAATATAAAAATTATTTCTATTATTTGAAGCATAATCTTGATATGTCAAGATGCTCATATCTTCCATTCATACATACCGGAATTGGAGATATTCACATCGAATTGCATCATTCTCCGTTTACCATGTTCGATATCACAAAAGCCGTAGTATCTAGACAGATCGAAGATCATGGATATGCTGACGAATTTGATGTTGCTCAAGAAGTAATGCAACTTCACTATGAAAACTTGGTTGGTATAATCCCGTTATCTCCAACTGTCCATGAATTAGTGCATTCACAAGCAATGGACGTTCATCCGAGGTTGACGTATGGATATTGGAAAGAATTTATACACCGGTATCGGGATTATTTTACAGAAGATCTTGAATTAAAAGTTCAAGAACTTGCCGCCTGGGAAGATGTACCAACGGATCGAATGCCTCCAATATTAACCGTAAAATACACAATGCTTCAGTATGAAGGGTTGCCGTTGTATAAGACGTTAGCTCTTGAAGATCATTCGAACGTTGAATCTGAATTGGGGTTGAGCGATCTAATCCAAGATCAAAGTAATGAACCAGCACCAACAGTAAAATCTAAGATGGTCGCATAAACCTAGGAGAACTTTATGAATAATAAACCATTCTTTGGAAATCTAACATCTGGAATTACACACGATTTCGATCCAGTCAAAGATAAGATGATTTCAAAATCGACTAAAAACGTAACTCTAGCAGTAGATTTCGATGGAACTATTGTAGAAGATAAATTTCCATATGTCGGGCACGAACTTGAAAATTCAATTTCGATTCTAAAGACATTAAAATCTTATGGAGTAAAATTAATTTTATGGACATGTCGATCTGGAAATTATCTCAATGATGCAATCAATTTCTGTAAATCGAGAGGATTGGAGTTTGACGCGGTAAATGATAATATTCCAAATCCTAAATTTCCACAAAATGTCGAGCGCTCTCCAAAGGTGTTTGCTGATTTTTATATCGATGATCGAGCATTTCCACCATTTTGTGGATGGACACAATTTCTCGAGATTTTCAAAGATGTATATGGATTAGCATAAAATAAGAGGTAGGCAAATGCCTACCTCCGTTTTTTTTAACCCATGATAATATACTTACCACTGTTTCTCTGATAAGTTACTCCATTCGGTAGAAAGACAATCCCAAAATGATTACCGCCGCCTTTATCTGTACAACTCCAGAACTGGTCTATAGGTAATTCAACATCGTTTCCACCAACACCAACCGGTTTATAATCCTTTCTAGGGTCGCCATATGAATCGTCGATAATTATATGTGTCAACTCTCCAGTGTGATCGTCTTTAACATATCCGACGATACACACAACGTGCTTAAATCTTGAGAATTTTCCGCTTGTGACAATTGCACCGCCAGCATTAATGATTCCAACAATTTCAGATTTCGTAATTCCGTTGATAAACCTACAACAGGGTTTACCGATCCATTTATTAAACGCCCATTCTTCAACAGCATAGATTTCACGATAATCATAATCATCTTCAATCATGCTCTGAATATCTCGATCGTTTTCAAAATGCTTTAATACGATGTCCGAATGCAAAAACGCGTCGTATCGATCCTCCGGCTGAGAGTAACGAGATTCATCACTTCCTGGAGCTGGTGTTGGAAACGTTATGTGCACGGTTGACGCAGCATTGATCATACTTGTCGGGAAGCACGCAATAAATGGCGAGCGAGCATTGTTCGTCTGTTTGTAATAATCTTCAGGTCTTGAGTTATTTCGTCTCATAAAGACTCCTCCCCAGAATTAGTGGGATGATCTGGATAAACGCAAGTTTTAATGAATTCGTTTGCATATTTATCGTAAATCGAACTCATTAACATTGCGATCTTTCTATCGTTAGCAACAGTATTTGCGTCCGATACGACCATACAATCCGCTCCGGACATTGCTAAAACCTGGGACTCAGATTGGACAATGCCTGAACGATTGGTTGCGTTAGTCTTTTCGGATTCGATTGTCGCTGACAAATCTGAACTTGTATATGGCTGATGAAACTCATAATCTGGAAGTTTGTATTCTGGAGAAAACTTTTTATTTTTGGAACTAAAAATTATTCCAATGTGTAAATCTCCTCCAGAATCGGTGTGCTCCCAGAATTTTTCGAAACTCATGAATCTATTGTTATCTTCAGCATTATCCATCATTGGATTGCAAAATTGTACATTAGATCCATCAAATCCAAGCACCGTCACTAAACGTATCGGGCTTTTTTTATTGTCAGGTTCTAATTTATATCGCATTACTATTGCACAATTCGAATTCATGATATTAGAGAAATCGTCTCTTAAAATTAAAGCTGAATACTCGCAGATTTCATAACCGAAGAGTTTATTCATCGCCCACGTTTGAAGATTCCAAAATTGATACGGTGGAATTCCATCATCGTTGATTTTACGATAAGTTTCTCCACCAATCATATCTCTTGCATAATTATAGCACTCATCAGATTCTAGAAGACTGGTCATCTCATCGTGTATCAAATTGATGTCTAACTTGTTAGGAACCAATTTATCAAGACCGGATTTGGCGGCTATCCCCATAGCCGCCTGAAAAATCCTAGTTTCATCCGATTCTACTATAAAGCATGAATCTGTATATAAACTCACTTCTTTATAATAAGTTCAAATTTTTTTGAAGCTACGTCTGGAAAGGCTTGAATCTTACTGTTAAGGAATCCTCTAAGTAACGAGTAATAAATTCGTGTACCATTTTCAGAGTTTAGTTTTGGTCGATATCGATCAAGTTGCCCAGTTATGAATTCCACAACTGGAATAAGAATCTCATTTGTGAACCATTGTGCTGATATTGCTAAATTCAGCGGAGTCGTAATCATATTTGATGCACAGCCAGATTCTCTATATAATAAAGCTGAACCTTTGAATTCAAACTGATATGCGTCAGCATGTTCGATAATCCTCCAAGTAAAACTGGAAGGATCTGCTGGGTTCTTATTTTTACACATTGAAAAGTATTTTGTATTTTTAGCCAAGTCTAGTATCATATCTGTAATCACGTGAATTCCATAATCGTTGTATATCCAGTGATTATAAATACTGGTTATGTATTGAAGTACCTGGCTAGGTGTTGTACCACTGGGAGAGGTTTGTCCTGTGGATTTCTCAACATTTCGTTCCATCGTTCCATCCTTTCTTGCATCGTTTTCTGATGCACCGTTTCATTTGGGTTTGCATTGTAGTAAATTACTGCTTCAATTCTCGGTTTTGTCGAATACCATTTATCTATAACGTTTGTATTGATTTGAGCATCGTCATAAATAATGAACGACTTAATCGCATCGTTAATGATTTTAGCACAATTATCAACATCTGGAGTTACAATTGGTTTCAACAATTTTTCTTCTGCGAGAAGTTTAGATTCTCGACTGAAGTTTTGTGGTGTTCTTATATAAAGGTTTGTGTGGAGAGCAATCTCCGAATACCGAGGAAAGAATCCTGATAGAAAGCCATCTGGACCCAGTTCTTGAAGTATCAGATCTCTGATGTGTGCAACCATCTTTGCTTTTTCTGGCACATAAATGTGACGAGTTTTACTATTTATCCTCGGAGGTTTATATGGCCTAGGCTCTTGCCAAATTGTAATTGGAATTGCATAGACCATATTCCTATAATTTATGTGCTTCTGATGAATTCGTTGACGATCATCGTGAGTTAAATTCAACTCATTCATTAAATCTTCAACGTATCGTTCATGATTAAAATAATCCATGTTTTACCTAAACCACGCGTCTCTGATTTTAAATACTGGGGTAAACTTCGATGCAAACCCAGCCATAGTTTGTTGCCAAGTTATCGGGTTGATCATCGATTTAAATCCTTGTATCGTTCGTTCGAGAGCTTGCCTAAACTTTACTGATGGTAAAGTCTGTTGGAATGTGTCGAGTCCACCGATTGTATTTAAATAATCGGATAACGCGGTATTAAGATGCCTACGATTGAGTTTATACTTCTTTGCTGAAGCTCCCATAAGCGACATCATCATCGTACCATACAAGTCTTTTATTTGCAAAGTAATCTCGACAGATCTTGGAAGTCGACCGAGAGTCCAATCGTTTTTATCAGATCCACGTTTAATAGAGACTGATTCTACGATTCCCATATCCACCGAAAACCATCCTCGAGATCGAAGCCTAAGAATAGGAGGAGATGCATATACCGCAGATTCGACCTGTCTTGGCAACGCTAACCCAAGTATACACGCTAACGGGAACAACACGTTCTCATAATAACATACCGGGTCTGCATATGGAGAATGAAGTTTTATTACGATAGACAGAGTTTTTGAATATCCAGAGTCTTTCCAAATTTCTGGAAACATCAGGTTTCCGCCATTCTTAATAATTGAACTTGCGGCAGATGAAATATTTTGAGTTACTTCGGTAGCTCCGTTGAATAAAAACTTTGAAACGTTTCCAAGCAACCCTCCGCCATCTCCACCACCAGTTAAATACATAGCTTCTTTGGCTGCGTCTGGAACCTGTTTTGCCAATCCGGCAAACGTTGATTCTCCGATCGTATTATTGAAACTGTCTCCGGCATCAGATGACTTCTCAATTCTAAATGGTAAGAACGATGACTCGACCTCGACATCTGAAACTTTCGAACGCGCTTCAGCTTCGTCCCAAAATCCATAAAACTGTCTAAATTTAGTGAGTAAGTCTTTACTTCCGTAAAACTGCATTACATCACTTTCTTTTCGACGCTCATCGTATACTTTAGTTAATCCCATTCGGGTTTGAAGTTCCATGAGAAGTTCGCTCACATACGATCTATAGGATCCCCAATCTGGTTCAAAATCGTAAAACTTCATTTCATTCTGTCCTTTTGACGAGAATAATTGAAGCTGAGCCATCATGTCTTCAATTCCAAACGAAATTTCTCCAGCAGCTTTAGATACTCCACCCCACAATCCTTGGTCAACGATAGCTTTTTTAAGTTTATCAGTATATCCACCATTTCGACCGACTAATCCAGACAAATATCCACCACTACCTTGGAATTTTGGCTTTCCAGGTTGTATGAATACTATAGGATTATTCGCTCGAATCTTCTGGTTATATACACGACCATAATTCCAACCATTAGGACCACTAGTTCTTGGATCAGCATATTTTGTATACTGCCAAAGAGGGTTTATTACCCCACGTTCTCCAAGCCTAAGAGATGTAAAATCTCCTTGAGCTCCTTTAAGTTTGGATTTTGCAGATCCAGCTTCTGGGTATAGGATTTCGTCTCCAAGCTGTCCATTCAATTTATCTTGTATTAGACCTTGTCCGATTGCAAATGGAGATCCAAATAACGTTGAATTCTGCATTTGCCCAAAATCAAGATCTTCCTCTTCCCATTTATGGTGAGTGTGCTCAGTTTCAGCTTCTGTGTCAAGCCATAAAAATTCCATGAGAATACCCCCATTGTAAGTTATTCGAATGTTCGAGCCTCAATTTTTGTGAAATTTCTTACAAAAAAAAGATTGGGGCTGGTTAAAACCAGCCCCGCATAATTAAAATGGTCTTGCGTTAATCTCGAAATTTCGAGCTGAACGAGTTTTTCCTCGTTTCATACTCATACCGAATAACTCCTCTTCATCGGAGATTGTTTCAGCTTTTCCAGTAAACGTTTCTCGATCCATCTTCTGATGATTGTCGAGATATTCCTTTACAAATGTCTGTTTAACTTTCGGAGGTTCTTTCTTGCGATCGATAAGATCATCTTTTTCACCTTTGAGTTCATCAACGATATTCACACCTGTAATATCTTCTGCAATATTCACAGGGTTTACAATATCTTTTAAAACTCCTTTCAATTCTGAACTATTGAAGATTGCAGTTGAATCTTTCTTTCTTGTCACAGTTCGTTTTACGACCTTTCGTTTGGTCGTTTCACCTCCACTTTTTATTTTATGTACTTTGAGTGGCTCTTCGGATTTCTTTTCATCGCCAGCCATAATCTCCTCCTTCGCATATTATTATAGACAGTATGTATATTTGTGTTGAACAATCAGTTTTATTCCACATATTTTAGCTCAAAAACATTCAATAAAGCTCAAAAATTAATAACATGAGGAGGTCTTATGGCTGGATTAACAACCTTGACAGATCTAACTGATCAGGTGAATAAATTGACTTCTGAGCAGCAATTTGATAAGACCGCTTTGGAATCTAGATTTGCTGCGGCATTAGCCTCTGCAGGTGGAGCGTATCCAGACGAATCGGCATATTATCGTCTATTCAATCAACTTCACAGATTGGATTATTTTAATCCACATGTGACTGGAAATCTCCACATATTTATGACTCGACCGAGTTTAAATTTGAATCAGGTTAATATTGCAATGGATAATAGATTTCTTGCAGCTACTGCAAGTCTTGAAGGATCTATGATTTTAGCATCACTTTGTGAACCTGGCGGATCGAAATTAGACTTATCAAGTGATGAAAAATTGACATACGTTGCTGATCGAGCTATCGACGTTACAAGTGATTCTGCACTAGATTGGCAGGGTGATGACAAAGGAATTGGTGACAATGAATCAAATTTCGGCGCATTAAAGAATGCTGGAACTACAAAAACCATCAATAATCTTGAAGCTTTTTCTCATGCTGCAAACGGTATGACTAGATTGAAAGAAGCTGTAGATGCGATGGGTTATACGCCGTTTATTCCGATTATCTCGAACTTGTCAACGTCGATTTCTGGAATGAAAGATTTGAATCTTGAAAAGTATGAATATGATGGAGATCAGGCTGGTCATAAAACTGCAGAGGCGATGGGTCTCGACGATTCGCAATCATCCGGAGAGTTCTCTATCAATCTTATTGAAAATTCAAATCTCGGAGTATCGATGCTTGCATACTTGTGGCTCCAATATATGGATAATACTGGTAAAGGAATAATGAATCCGCATATGGACACGGTTTTAAATCTTGAATATGACTACATGAGTAGTGTGTATTGGTTTGTAACTGGTGCCGATGGATTCTCGATTAAACTTTATGGAAAATTAACTGGCGTGTATCCACTTGGAGTCCCATTGACAAGTCTCATTCCAAATGAACGCGGATCGTTCACAGACCCAAAGATTTCTCTAAGTTTCCATTATAATCATTCCGAAATAATGGATCCTGCAATAATCTACGACTTTAATGTACTGTGCGATACAGCGGCATATCAAACCAATTGGGATAATATTAACAAAGGTCCTAATGTCTTTAACTCGAAGATAGCTCAGTGGTATGACAAAGTTTACAAACCAACTCAGGGTGGAACTGATGACAATATCGCTTTGAGAAAATTCATGGCTACTGGTCGAGATAATAATAAGCTGAAATATAATTTTAGCATATTCGAACCGGAAGCCCAGAACGCTTGGATGGGTCACCCATACATTATCGACGGAAAACTCGTATATCGAGTTTTAAATAACCAATCTTCAGTAACGACTCAATCAGTCCAAAGACATCACGAACACAGGACATATGAATCTGCTAAAATTAACAGTCATTTTGGTGGTTAAAAAAAAATAGGAAGGAATTATGGCGACAACTCTCGATATAACCGATTTTGGTAAATCTTCTTCCAATATGAAGTCAAAGTTCATAGCTGGGCTTCGTGAAAGATTTGCTTTAAATCGTGTAGATGGTGCTGAACCGAGCCCACTCAACGCCGGTATCATTGGATATATGGCGGATATGTATGGAAACGCGGTTGAAGACCACTATTTTAATGTGAATTCGCGATCGAAAGAGATGTTTGTATCATCAGCTAAGTTTGACGATTCGATGTATATGCAGGCTTCAACGTGCAAAATGTCAGATTTCTTTGCCGTTCCAGCAGTAATCGATTTATTACTTGCAATTCCGGTAAGAGATATTATTGCCAACGCTGTACCACGTCAGAACTTGGGTTATTCAATGATGACATTGAGTGGGAAAACCCAGTTCATTCTCGATCGGTTTTATTATCTTTTGGATTATCCTGTCGATATCATCGTGAAACGTTCTTCTAATAACGAAGATATTATTTCATGTCGATATCAGATAGATTCAAATCGAAATCCATTCTCCGATTTGGAGGCTAATTATATCCCAGGTCAGATACAAAATATTCAGGGAATGGATTATTATGTATTTAAAGTCCGAGCTCATCAACTCGGACTCACAGAATATAATTTCCAATATAATTCATCGTCAAATATGACCGATGTGTATGAATACGCATATGAGGCTCAACTTGCTGGATTTAGAGTTTGGCATAAATCTGCTGATGATGATGCTTGGGAATTGCTTGAGAATAAATATAGCGGAGTTCTTGTTGCATCATCGAATGACAAATTCTGCTATTATAGACTTCTTGACGGCAAAATCGAAATCTCATTCTCAAACGATCCATCAGATTGGAAACCTGCTCTAAACGACAAATTTAAAGTTCAGATATTTGAAACTGAAGGAGCATCGGCAAATTTTGAATATACAGCATACGATATCGTGCCTTACATGTTTCAGGATTCATCGTTGACATATGAAAACGCATTCTCTGGAATTATACCGGTCGCACAGCTTTGTACAACCAAATCTTCTGGTGGTATAGATATGCCGACTATTGAAGATCTGCGTGCAAAAATAATCGATTTCAAATCTTCCAGAGAAACCATCATTTCCGATGAAGATTTGAAACGAATTGCATCATCGTATGGATTAAACCTCATTAAACAGCGAGACGACATATATCGGCGCCAATTCATCACATTCGCGTTGATTAAAAATTCTGAAACCGGATTTATTCTCCCGGGTAGAACCGGAGAATTATATCTTCCAGAAACTGACACTATAAATCAGAACGAGGTTGACTCACGTTTAGTTCCTCCTGGTAACGTATATCAATTCTGGTTGTCTGATGATCAAGTTTCGTATAACACCAAACGCTTTATCGCGAAACAGCCTGAAGACATTCGAACAGCTGTAACAGCTAGAACGAATTACTTCAAAATGAGTGTATCAAATTCATACAATATCGAACTTGCAGACAATCTTACAGAACTTGCAACGATGGTTTCGTTCAACAATCAGAATCTATATTTTGGAAATTATACATCTGATCCTGATGCGATTACAGTCCCAGATCCAAATAATGCGTACAGTTTAGTTGCTTTTTATAGTGACGATTGTAATACAGCATATTTCATGGACGGAGAAATTGTCGGTCGAACGGTATTTGTAAGATCATTAACTAAAACGGTTCAAGTTGATTATAAATCTTCAAGCTCCGGAGTTATAGCATCAGCAAATATCATTCCATCTCACGAATACAAATTCGTGTGGGAATCTTCAGGATGGACAGTTACAGATTTAGGAGTAATCGGAACAGATCCATCGTCTGATGGGGGATTAATTCCTTCAATTGATCACATCGACATTCCGATTGGCGAGAGAACTGGATCATCGTTCATACTGAAAAATCACGCATCAACCGAAGTTAATGTGAACTGGTTTGATTATGGATCATCTCCAGCTACAGCTCAAACAACCTCGTTGAAGGTTAATGGGATGATTAAGTTCTATTGGACTGGGTCTACTTGGACTGTCACAGATCTTGGAAAGGAAGAAGAACTCACAACTCCAACATCTGCTCTTGCAAACAAAGATTGGAGCACGCTGTATAATTACTATACAAAATATAATGGGGTATTGATGATGTGTCCATACATGATCAAAATTTTCAAAAACCCATATTTTGTATCACTGTATGACGTTCAGTGTGATACAACCTTGAGTACGATCTTCCGGTATAACAATTACAACTCTCCAGAAAAGTTTGCTATCACAGGAATATCTGTAAAACGGGATGATATTCGCAATAACTCATATGAAGTATCATGTGAAGTTGCGGTATCTGACACAATATACGAAGCATTTACAACGGGAGACATCAACGAGTTCCCGGTTAAAATAAAAATCGAACTTTTCAAAAATGATGTCACCGATTGTTTCTTTGAATTGGAAAATGTCGAAACTACAGACGTTGTAAACCGGCTAAAATTCAGTACAACTTTGGTTACAGATAACGTATTACATCAAAATGATATGATACGAATCTTAAACCGAAATAATACTGGGATTGAAGGCTCGGCAAATGTAATACCTACGAATGATGACGTATACGCTGGAACTGGAATTATTCCAAACACTTGGTTTATTCCGTTTAAGAGTAAGCTCAAAGCTTATATCTTGTATGCGCCGGATACAGCATTTGACAATGAATATGGTGGGCATCTGTTGGAAGAATCCGATATCAATGCAGGATTTGTTGTAACAGATGCATTTGAGACAGACGATATGATGCATTTCGTAACAGACGTATCAGATGTATTTAGTACAACACTAGAAGTTGTAAAGAGTTCTGGTATCCTTCCGAAATATCCATCCGACGTTCCAATGACGTATGAATCTGTGGTATATCAAACCGATTCTGATGGAAATCCGGTTCTTGATGAAAATGATGAATATGTGGTTCTTCATCACATTGGAGATCCGGTTGTCGATAATGAGGGTAATCAAATCTACGCTCACCGAGCTGGAGACGATGTTATCCAGAAGGATTCGTCTGGAAATTTGATTTACGATGTCGCTCCAGAGACTATATTCATCATAAAGAATATTCCGTTGATATCTATGATGACCATGCTTGATGACGATAATAAGACTCTTACATACAAGAGTCTCAAATCGTTAACAGAGAATATTCAGGAAAAAATTCTTCCGAAATTGATCGAAAACAATCAAATCGTGTTGAGTGTGTATAACACGTTTGGACCATCTAGTGAATACGTTCAAGGTTCGAAGAATACGTTCGCTCAGCTAGACAATTTAAATGTGTCTATTGAATTAAACGTTAAATTTGACGATTCTATTTCAGATACAGATTCTATTGTAGATTCTATAAAGTCTTCAATAGAAGAGTATATGAATGACATCGTTAACACTGGATATTTTTATGCGTCGGAATTGTTGAAAACGTTACGCGAGCAATATTCGGATATTACATACCTCGAATTTGTGAGTATTAACGGAAAAGATTCTTCTGTTCAAACTATCAAAAAGGTTGAAGACAGTTCAGATTCAATATCTACACCTGAATATATCACAATTGGGCAATTGCTCGACGAAGATGCATTCAAGAAAGACGGAACTGTAACTTTAACGCCAAACATCACCATAAATACGATCATGTAAGGAGTAACCCATGGGACTTTTTGATGGGTTGTCCTCTTCTAGGGGAGTATCCTTCGGCACACAGCTTGCGGTCGAAGGAAAAACCCCTTCTCAGAAGGGTGAAACCAAACCAATTAAAACGTTGGCAAACGAAAACGTCGTAGCCAAACGTGTAGATACACTCAAGAAACACCAACTTGCTATGGAAGAGGCTGCGAAAAAACGTGCGCTAAGCCGAGAATCTTCGGTGTTTCCTGGCATGAAACCTGCTGGATCTGGAACTGGTACTAAGATGACTTCGACGTTCGAAAGCAAACCAGCAGTTGCGGCTGAAATAAATCGTGCAAAAACGATTTTTATGGAAAGCCTGACGAATGCTCTTTTCATTGGACAGATTAACATAATCAACTGTGAATCTTGCCCTATTGATGAAAAGATCAAAGAATACATTCCAGCCGATGGATCTACACCCGGATATAAAGAAACTACATACGAAATGTGTCTCTCGATGTTCCAGGATGTCAGAAACAGTAAAGACTTCGACAAAGTTGTTGAGGAAGGAAACGTTCCTGGATTTGTCGGAGAACTCTGGACTCTAGCTAGAGAGACTGCTGAACTTGAAGCTAATATTCGGTTTAATTTCGAAACTGTATTCGAAGCCACTGGATATGAAACTGACAAACTTCAGAATTATCTCCAGAATGAAATTGACGGGTTGTATGTAAAGAACGAATCTGCAAACGAGTATTTCCAGCATCAATCTGCCATCATTATAATGGAGAATGAAGACGTTATTGATCAGATCAAAGGTAAAGTCAATGCCGAGATCGATAACTATAAATCCGCAGCTCAGCATATCGCAGATATCAAAAAATCCGTAAGGACAAAACTCGATGATGCTGATTCCGTTGATGGAGCTAATGGAAAGCCTGACGAAGACCCGAACAACGACGATAAACCTGATAACAAAGAATCTACAAACGGCGATAATTCTGGCGAAACGTCAGATACGTCACAAGATAATTCCTGTAATGCAGAAAATACCGATGGTGATAATTCCGATAAAACTAACCCTGAAAACTCAGATCAAAATGGAGAAAAGCCTTCAGAAAATGATGATGAGAATAACTCACAAGGGTCTAGTTCGGAGAAACCGGAATCTACCGATTCTGGAGACAATTCAGCTGCCGATAACACTGATCCTGAAAAGAAAGACGGGGATAAACCTCAAACCAATGAAGGTGAAGATCTGTTAGAAAATCAGGAACAGCTTCGTCAGATTTCTCCAAAGGTTACACAGGAAATCGAAGATGCTGCAACATTTGCTGGAAGTTGGTCTCACACTTTCAATACCGGAGATGAAAAATTTGAAGCTCTTAGAAAACGATTTTCTCAAGATCTTGTAACGGCATTAAATAATAACAATCTTGAAGCTCTTCCAGAGATTCAAGCAAATGTCGATGCTACAAAAACTAGAATCGACAAACTCAATGCTGATACAGATGGAAAATACACAGACCTTCAGAAAAGATTCGCAACTCTTCAGGATCAGATTAAATTTGAATATGGTCGTCGTGTAAAGAAAACGGTTAAAGTTGCTGAAGAATCACGCACCGTATTTGAAAATCTGGTATTATCTATTGCGAAGAGAAAAATCAATTCTGGAATGGTTACTGTTGAAAACGGTGAGCCTCAATTTGATTACAACACAAGCGAAGCCACAATGAATGAAGCTATTATCAATCAAACTGCTCTTGAGACATTCAACACGTTAAGGTTGATCGATTCAAGAAACAAAGTTGATCTTGAAAATACTCTTCAGTTCTTTAAGGATATTCGCAATTAATTGTGAAAAAAAAATAGTCCTGTACCCAAATGGGTACAGGACTTCTTGTTAGCGATTAGATTCCCAATAAATATAATCGGAATTACATATATCACAAGTGTGGAAATGTACTTTTCCAACTAATATTCCGAAACCATGATTGATAAGAATTGTGTTGATAACCGAGTAGAATCGACGGGTATCCCAAATCCAATAACTTGAAAGAAGTGTCAATTCATTGTCGTCGAAATAGCTTCTGAGAATCGATTTTCTAACAAACTTAATTTTGTAATCTGTAGCAAGCGAACCAATTTGTTTTGAAGCGGTTCGAATTCCGATAAATCCACAAGACTCATAGTCTGTCATCAACACAGCAACTTTTCTTCCGAGTTCTGAGATATTCCAACATTCTGGTTTTGCATTAAGCGTAAGAATATAAGATTCTTCGGTAACCGAATCATCACGACAGAGCTTGATATCTTGACACCATTTTATTCCGATCGTATCAAAGATTCCTGATAAAATCCAGCTTTTGAGTGGTTCTTCGAAACTGAGAAGTTTGTAAATTGACCAGAGTGTAGATTTGGTCATAAACTTCTTCAATAGAATCACACTGAACTTAAATTCAGTTTTATCGAGGTACTGAATAACCTTCACCTGATTTCTTCTAGCTCGATTAAAATCAAGCATGAAAAGTATGAGTCCACATAACGCAGACTTCACCATAGCCTTTTCAGACCGTGTAATTGTCTTACTCATGTATAAGACCTCCCAATAAATTGCTATAGTGATGATGAATATTTTTAGATATAAAATGTGCGATTCCCACATTGGGAATCGCGTTTTTTTTTGATTACATAAAGTCAAACTCTTGTTGAATACATTTAGTATCAGCTGGATCTTTCCACATCGGAATTAAACCTTCGATCTCTTCATAATTTATAAGATTAAACAAATCGATTTTTGGATACCAAAACGTAAATCCTTGAGTTCCGATAATGTAAATCCAAGCTTGATTATTTCCAATTGATAATTCACGACGAAGATTCCAACCAGAACTTGGAGTTTCAACTCCATGGTCTGTTTCAATATCTAATAAAACTCCACTTAAAACCCCGAATATTCCGCGTTTTACAAGATCCATGGCATTTTGAAATCTCATAGCTATTGAAGAATCCCATTTCATATGAAATGATTCTTCATCGATACATGGATTAAAATATGCGTTTTGAATATCAATTTCTCGAATCCTCAATCGTTTTTCTTGGTCGATATATGCTGGGCACTTTAATGAAAATTCATAGCTACACATTTGAAGTCTTCCATTCTGATAGTATCGAATTGTAAATAGTATTCTATCGATAGTCAGCATTCCCGGTCTACACATTACTCCCATAAAAATCCTCCTTATATCCATGTTAGTCTGACTTTTCAGGCTTAATCAACATTTTTGTAACGTTATTTTCAATAAAAAGAGAGGTATTTCGATGGCTAAAGACGACGATTTCGACTTTGAGTTTGACGATATGCCCGACTTCGAATCTGGAGGAGGGTCTAAGAAAGCGTCATTTTTCAAAGACCTTGCCAAAGGAATGGTTATTGGTGCTGCTGAAAAGTTTGGCGAATATGTACCAGCTGCTAAGGACACCAAAGAATCATTGACTGATATGACTGATCAGATTAGAGATCAAGCGTATGCAGTCCAACAAATGAAGAGTAAACTTGACCCCTATACCAGAATAATCTCAGACAATACGAAGCAGATTATACAGGATATTAAGAATACTCCAGGGTTAAGAAATAAAATTGGAGCATTCGAGAGTGGCGTCGATAAAATGAAGAAGGATACCGCATATCAGATTGATCCTGAAACTGCGGCATCGCTTGATCCTGATGCAATGTGGGATGATAGTAGTAGCAGTGGAAGCGGATCTGGAACCACTGTAACCGCTGGGAAATCCACATCTCAGGTAGATGCAACGACTTCTTCAAAACTCCGTAATGAGAAACTCGGTCTAGATCCAATGGCTGGAGTTCCAAACGTTAATGCCAATATGACTTCTGGTCGTGGAGGTAACATGATCGTCAACAAATTTGGCGACATGTATGGAAACTCGAAAGCTAAACTCGAAAGTGAACGTCTCGGAAATGAAGTTCTCAGAGAATCGATGTTTGCTGTAGGTTCATCTATTGTATCACAGCAATCTAAGATTTTTAAACAGACGACGATTATTAATACAAAGCAACACCTTGAAAAAATGGGTGAACTTCGTCGTATATCTGAAGCTTCAGTTCTCGAGGCTAAGCTTCTTGCTGAAAAGCTGGCACCTGCGATAACTCAAATGAGTGCTCGTATGGAAAAGGTTGAAGCACAACTTACTGACACTATTGCCCTTATCCGTGAAGCTAATGAAAACGTATTCTCAGGAATGTCTAGAGATCTTGCAAAGCGTTCCGGACGTAAAAACATGTCAGACTTCGTAACAGCTTATGGTGGCATTGACCTTGGTGGATTATACAAACACCTTACAAACGAGGTTAAAGATGCTGCTGATGGCATGGGTCTTGGTATGATCACCGGAATGAAAGACATGCTCCCAATGATGCTCATGGGCGGTTCTAAAACGTCTCTTGGAGAAATGATTGGAAAGAATATTGGAAGGATGGCAATGATGCCATTCAAAGGCAAGTTAACCGGTATTAGTGACCAAATTCAAACGTTGATTCCTACGACAATGATGTCAGCATACGAGAAGATGTCAAAATCTGATAATCCATTGCTTAGTGGATTTGCAAGTCTTCTCAATATCGATACTGGAACTAAACGAACGGTAGATCTCGATACTAGAAACCGCAAAGTATCATTTGATATGGTTACTAGACGATCGATTGTCGAAGTTATTCCTCAACTTTTGGCAAAGATTCATCAAGCGGTATCTGGCGGTTCTGAAGAATTAGCGTTCGACCATAAAACCGGTCAGTTTACAACCAAGAGCGTAATACAAAAACGAATCCAGTCTCAAATTGACGATTCTGGAATGGCGTCATTAGGTTCTGTGAAATACAAGATGAAAAACCTTGATAAAAGCATCGACGATAAATCGATGACTTCTATGCTCAGAACTATAATGCTCGAGGGTGGAACGTTTGATCCGAATGATCCTAAGACTATCAAAAAATTCATGGATAGGTTTAAGGATGAAGGTATCGATTTAAATACAAGTAAAAAGTTTATCGATCTTGTCACTCGTAAAATGAGTGGTGCCGAGAGAAGTGAACTTTCAACTTCAATAAACCGTGCTAGATCGGTGCGTAAAAGCGAACTCGATCGAAAATCCATCGATTTGATGGAATATGGCCAGGGATCTATGCTTGGCGGATCTCAAATCGATTCGCAAATCAAAGATCTTGAACGTCGTAAACGAAATCTTGAAGATCTTAATGGTTCAACTGGTGGATTAAACGCCAGCGGTACTGATGCAATGATCCGTTGGAAAAAGCAAAATGCTGAAATTGACGCAAAAATTGCTGAATTGAAATCGGTTCGTTCGTCTACGCAAGGAGAAGTTGGAGAGGCTTCTGCAAAAATGGACCCTCTCACGAAAATGTATAAACTTCTTCTTAACGGTATCATTGTGTATCCAAAAACGGTCGTAGGTATACCTAAACACATCAAAGCCGCACTCGGTGCTGAAGCAAAACTTCTTGAGGAAAGAAAATCCCAAGCTGAAACGATAAGAAAAGCGTCTGAAGACTATGAAAACATTCAACGTCGTTCGCACGAAGCTGAAGCTGAAGAGCTTGAAAATTATCGAGATCTAAGACGTATGGGATTTCTCGGACGAATGCGCCATATGCTAGGTGGAGAAGATTCTAGTTTGGCACAAGGCGTGTTTGGAGATGACTCTTTAACTGGAAAGTTGTATCATAAAATCACAGGATCTAAAATCTACAAGGCTGCTTCTACAGTTAAAACTAAAGTAGATTCTGTATTAGATGCAACCAGTGACACTCTCAATCGGAACGTTGATTCTACCGGTTTGAATTTTGGTGGGGTTAAAGACGATATCAAAAACTCAGAGGCTGGACAGAAGATCGCTGCTGAAACTAAGAAGGCTCAAGCAGCAGTTGACAAATTCGCAAAGTCAATGAAAACTGCATCCGGTCGTAAAGACATCATTGACGCAGCTATTAAGTTGTCAAGCGAAGCTCGCGACGCGATATTGTCGGAAAAAGATAAACTTCTTAAAACTGAACAAGGTAAAACCGTTGTCGAAATTCTTGAAAAAGCCAAGACTAAAGAAGGTCGAAGTGCTTTGAAAGCTGAGGTTAAGTCTTTCGGAAAACTTCATGCTGAAACCTTAAAAGGTAAAGTTGATTCGATGAAAGACCAATTCGATTCAGTCAAAGAATCATTCAATGCTAAAGTTTCAGATATCAAAAACTCAGAAGCTGGACAGAAGATCGCTGCTGAAACTTCTGGAACCGCATCTATGATAAAAGAAAGAGGTGAATCGTTTGTAAATAAATCTAAAAGCGCGGCTCAAGATATATTGACAAAAATCAAAGAAGGTTTCTTCGGAACTCCAAAACCTGGTCAGAAAGAAGTTGATAATGAAGCGGACGTCGAAACTCCAAAGAATATGCAGACTAATATGTCTACAGAATCTATGGATAAAAGTACACGAGAAAAACTAAAGAATCCTAAAGGTCTTGGACTTGTAGGAATATTTGGTGCGATGATGACTGGAACTATGTCAAAATTAAATCGTGTATTATTCGGTAAAGATGATTCTCAGTATAATGCTGAAAAGAATGGATTCCTCGGAAAAGTCTTCGAAAAAATGGGCGGATTAACCAAATCTGTAACCAAATTTTTATTTGGAGATAAGAAAGAGGGAACGTTCGGAATAGTTCAGCAAGTGGCTGGACCGGCTATGAGAGTTGTTGAAGATGCTCGTCATAAGATTATAAAGAAACTTATTAATCCGTTTAAGGCTATTGGAGAGTCTATGCAGCATTCTCTTAAATGGGGAATTCGCGACGGAATGGAAAAGGTTTCAAATCTTATAGTTCGTTTCAAAGGAACTAAAGCTGAGCGTGAGGCTAAGAAAGCCGCTAAAGCTCAGAAAAAAGCTGAAAAGCTTGCTAAAATAAACGCAAAAAGAGCTGCTAAAGGTAAGGCTCCAATTTCAGCCACATTACTCGGTCGCATGGGCGACATTGCGATGTCTCCATTATCGCTTGGAACCAAGATGGGAATGGGTATCGCTGGTCATAACATGAGAAAACTGCTTGCACAAGGTAAAGTTTCTCAGGAAGACTACGACGAATGGCTTGCAAAACAGGGTGATCGAGACGAGAGTGAAGACGCTCGTCATAAGGCTGCTCTTGAAGAAATTGGAAAATTCCAGGAACAACTCGATCTAAGTCGTGTTAAAGACCAAGAACTGAAAGCTAAACTTGCTGGATACAAAGAAGCAAATGCGAAGCAGAAAGCTAAAGTCGAAAATATGACTTGGGATGAGATCAAAGCAGATCAAAAACGCGCTAAAGAACAGCGCAAACTTAATGCTGCTAAGATTAAACGTGGTGAAAAGTTAACCGAAGAAGAGCAGTATGGTGCACTCACTGAACGAGAAAAACTATACCGCATGGAAGATGATGCTAAAAAGAAGTTGAAGTCTGAAGTTGACCGTCAAAAAGAGACTGAAAATAAGTATCGAACCGAAATGGAAAAATCCAGAACGGATCTTTTGAGTGGTATTTTGTATCGCATATCTCGTGGTGCAGCCGGTTCTCCTTATGGACACGATAAGCTTCCTAATGATAAATCTCCGACATCAGACACATCAGTATCTGAAGAAATCCACTCTAAAATTAAAGCTGAACAGGCTTTCCACGGTGGAGAAAATTCAAACTCTGAACCGACTACTGATAGTCACATTGATATTCATACTGGAAGTGAAGAAGGTTCTCGAGCCGATCAGGAAGAAGACGCTAGACGTTCTCTCCAGGATCGCGGAAATGAAGCAATGATCGTGGTTGCTGAAAAACTCGATAACTTAATACCGTCGAAAGATGGTAAGAAAAAGAAAGATGACGAAGAAAAAGAAGGTGGAATTAAAGGCCTCTTGAAAGGAATTGTCGGAATGCTAGGAAATATCGGAACTCTTGCAATGGGTCTTGGTTCAGTTGCCCTTGGTGGTCTTGCTGTAAAAGGTATCACTAACTGGGGTAAAAATATCAAAGATCGTTGGAAGAATGAAGGTTGGACTGGTGGTATCGGCGAGCTTACAGGAATAGATTCCGCTGGAGATTCTAAGTTCAATTCCGATGGAACCGAAAAGGGAGCATTCCAACAGACTCTCGATCGTTTCAAAGCTGGTAGATTTATATTCCAACATAAAGGTTTGCAAAAAACGGCTAAGTTGCTGACCGGCGGTGCTTCTAAAATCATTAAAGGTGGCGGAAACCTCGTTGGAGGAGCAATCGCAAAACCAATTGCTGGAATTATGAAGACTCTGTCAGCTCCTGGGAAACTCATCCAAAAAATTGGAGGTTCTTCAGGAAAACTTGGTACTGTGGCTCAAAAGGTCGCAGGATTAAGTGAAAAAGCTGGGAAACTGTCTAAGGCTGGTGGAACTATAGGGTCTAAAATTACTGGTCTACTTGAAAAGTTCTTCAATATTCCAGCAATTAAGAAAAAGGTTGGAAGTACAGCTGCTGGTAAGCTCATCAAAACAATTGGAGCTAAAGTTGCTGGATCTGCTGCTGGTAAATTTGCTGGAAGCGCTCTTAAGTTCCTGTCAGGTCCTATTGGAATTGCTGCGATGGCTGCTAAAGATTTTGGTGTTGGTGCTGCTCAAGCTAAACGATACTTCAAAATCGGAGCAAACGATAAAGCTACTGCAGGCATGCGTATTGCTGCCGGTGTTGCAAATGCTCTTAATAGCAACCTGCTTTTAGGTCTTGTACCAATGGATTGGCTCGTCGATAAAGTGTATCGTGCGGTTGCTGATCCTAAAGCTGAAGCTGAACTAGATCAGAAACAGAATGCATTCAGAGAACGTGCGGCTGCATTGGGTGTAGATCCAGAGCGACTAAACGAACTTGAAAACAAGACACTCGGAAAGAAATTCTTCAATCTCTTTAAGTCTGAGGATAAAAAGTTGAAAGATGAAGCCGCTTTGATGGGTATGGATGTTGAGGATTATAAAATCTGGAAACAGAAATACGAAAATCAAAAGAATGGTAAAGACGAGGGTGTCGAAACTGGAAAAGCTAAAATCGAAAGCATGATTGCATCTGGAAGTGATGTCGACATTGGTTCATCTGCGGCAAGGACTCATGCAAAAGATATAACCGATCAATCTCACGTGTTTGGTAGAACTCGAGATGGTGAAGAAGTAACTCGTTCAGTAATGGATGCGGCGATTCAAACTTCTGGAGATATGGCTAAAATTACAGCCATGGATGCACCAGCACTTAAAAAGATGGTCGAAATTCTTGAAATGGGTAAAAAACAAGGTGATACTGGTGCAGCCGAAGCTTTGAAAGTTATGCGGAAAGAGCAAGGTCATCGAGCAATGACCGCAATAAAAGATTCTATCAAAGCTAAAGTTACTGGTGTGTGGAATGGTGCTAAAACTGGAGCTAAAGCTATAGCAAATGCTGCTAAATGGCTCGGCAGTGGTGCACTACTCGCCGGTAAAAAAGTCTTAGATTTTAATAAGTTCATGAATGAATCAATTCATAAAGGACTTAGTAAAGGTGTTGAAACGTTCAAATCTGGTGCTGCATTTATTGGAGGAAAAATTGCTGGAGGTGTAAAAACTCTTGCTGAAAACTCTAAAGAATTTGTGGCTAATGCAAAAGATAAGATCACATCCGGAATATCTAACGTAGCTGGAAAAATCGGAGATGGTCTTAAAAGTTTTGCGAGTGGATTTGTCACAATGGCCAAAGGCCTTGGAGAAGCTGCAAAAGCAAAATTCAAAGCCATGTGGGACGGAATCAAAAACCTTGCATCTAAGATTAAAGAAAAAGCGTCTAATCTTATAAACGGAGCTAAAGATTGGGCTAGTAATGCTTGGGACAATCTCAAATCTGGTGCTAGTTCTGTTAAAGATAACGTTGTAGGATTTGCATCTGGAACTGTCAATAAAATGATGGGTGCTAAAGATGCCGTTACCGAGTGGGCTAGCAATGCTTGGAACAATGTTAAATCCGGAGCATCTTCAGCTTGGGAAAACGTAAAATCTGGTGCTGCAGCAGTTGGTGAAAAAATATGGGACGGAACTAAATGGGTTGTATCTCACAATCCGGCAGTTATGCTTGGTAAGTGGGCTTTCGGTAAAATCCGTGGAGCAGCTGATGCAATCAAAAATTTCAAAACGAACCGTAAAGCAATGCAGACTGAAGTTGAAAAAGCCTTCCAGTCTGATCCACAAGCTGCGATCGCATTTGGAGATGTGATCGAAGATCCTAGAGCTAAAGGTCAGCAAAAGACAATGACAACGTTGTCTCCAGAATTTGCTAAACGAGTAAATGCGTTTCTTAATGATCCTAGAGTTAAGGGTAAGGGTGTCACTATTCGCGAAGGATATCGCTCTCCATTAACTCAGTATGCATACTACTCAAAAGGTCGCGCACCAGCAGAAGTTACAGATGCTCTCATGAAAAAAGCTGGATTCCCATCCGGTATAAACTTCTGGGCTAAAAACTTCCAGGGTCCTGGTCAAAATATTACTTGGACTTTAGCGTCTAACCATTTCGATGGAAACGCCGTTGATCTTGAACCTGGTAAAGTCGGATACGACGCACTTGGAGCGATTGCTAAAGATTACGGTATCGATTGGGGTGGATATTGGCAAGGATCTAAAGATAAGCCGCATTTCGAGATTAATAAGAACTTTAAAGGCAAAATTGACAACAGATTCGCTGTTGAGACTCAAAAATATCAACCGTCTCCTGCTGCAATTGCGCTTGAATCAAGTTCTGAACAGTCTAAGACAGCGAGCGGATCTCCAACTCCTGAAACAGCCAACGCGATTGCCAAAATTGAAGGTCAAAACGTTTCAAATACTGCCGGTGCAACGATGGCGGCTTCGACAACATCGCAGTCTGCATCGTCATCTCCAGCGGTTTCTGAACCGGCTGAACCTAAAGTTAGCGATCCTACGATCAATAACGATATACACTTCAATGCGATTGAATCTTTGGCCGAATCTGCAACCATTGCTAAAAACAATGCAGCCGCGGTTGAGACTAGGGTTCAAGAGCAGAAGGAAGCAAAGGTTCGTGAAGAATCGTCTGTAGCATCGACTGCGGCTTCTGATCAGGCTCATTCTGATATGGTCGCTCAAACACAAGCAATTGAGAACCAGACCCGCGTAACTTCAGAATTACTTGCGAAGATTTTAGAGCAAGAACAAAAACGTCAAGAAGAAATGGACTCGTACTCCGATAAAGCTTTGGAAATCAAGCATAAAAAAGGATACGATCCTGGAAACTGGTATGAAGATCCGGAGTTTGAAAAGCTTTTAGCTTCAGCTCCAGGCGCAACTCAACAAGATAGACGTTTTTGGGCAAATAAGCAGTATGTTGATAAATATGCTGCTCAATATGCTGACATCGGAACTTGATAATTCTGATCAAAAAAAAACTAATGGAGGTGGGATTAATCCCACCTCCATCTTTATTTGTGTGAAGTTACTAATATTTTAGAAACTATACCACGTTCATTCGTGTATATAAGAATAGATTCTTTCATACCAGCATATATTGATTTCCACGATCCTGGAGGATCCTTGCGTTTATAACAGCTTTCTTCGCAAAATATAATCATCCGATCTATACTTGATTCACCAGACCGTCGTTTCAATATAGAACCGAATGATTTATCGGCAGTTAATTGGTATCTATATACTCCGTTTATTACACTTCTCGAAACGACTATCTCACCAACGGTTTTTGATTCCATAAGTTTTACGAGTTTAGTCATTTGATCTATAAACTTTAACATCATATCTCTCATATGTTAACTCCGTTATTCGGATGTTGAAAAAAAAATGTCCTGACCCATATTGGGTCAGGAGTCGGATTAATTTGTAGTAACGTTAATTTCCAGAACCAGAGTCTGACTGAGTTGCACCAGAAGTCGATGCCGAATCACCGGCAGATGTTGAAGCCTTGGATTCATTCTTTGAGAACACGTTCTTTATAGAACGCCCACCTTTCTTACAAGTTCCGATTACGGAATCGCGAACATCTTTGTTTCCTACAAATACGCCGATAGCGACACCGAAACAAACCTTTCCAACAAAACCCCAGAAACCATCACCATGTTTCTTCTTGTTTTCGTCCATATGAGTCCTCCAAATATATACAATGCGTTAAACTTTGAAATAAAGGCCTCACACCTTACGGTGTGAGGTGTGATTTGCAAATCATAAGTATTTCTTTTCAGATCAGCTTATTTCTTTGCAGAATTGTCTGACTTCGGTGTAGCCAGACGCGGAGCAGAAGAAGACTTCTTTGATTTTTTCCAAGGCTTTTTAATAGCAAGCTCTGTTCCGATAACACCGAGTGCGATGCCTCCGGCAACAGGAATAGCAATTTTGGCTACTTTCTTTGCAGTCTTTTTCCATGCACCTTTTTCTTTTGCAGCCTTAGGCTGTCCCTGTGTTTCTGCCGCATTCTGAGTAGTTGTCTCTTCAGCGGTTGTTTCTTCGGCCTTTTTCTCTTCAGCCATTTGTTTCTCCTTCTCTTCACTTTCGATCCGAGCATTATATTTTTTGACAGCGGTCTTCACCACCATCTTAATTGTATCATCGGTTGCATCAGAAGTTCTGATTTCATCGATGATAAAATCCAGTAATTCTGAATCTGTTGGATTGTCTCGCGTTAATTCAACAACCTCGAGATTCGGGTCCGTGTCTCGAGCTAGAGAGATGTTATTGTTAATAACCGATTCCAGCTCTTCGTTCGTCAGGTCTTTGTAATGGATTGTTGTATCCACCGTAGGTTCCTGAGCGGTCGTCGTGTTTGATGCGACTTTGGTATTTCTTGTAAGGAATCCCATGCTTTCCTCCTGAACGACAAACTATGCCGCGTTTGATTTTTCTTTCTTTCGATTTTTCATTTCGTCAGAAACAATTTCGCCAATTTTCGAAGCTATCTGAAGGCTGAGAACGATTGCACAACCTATCATCACACGTTTGTGCTGTTTCTTCTGTTTCTGATACTGCTCATCAAATTTCTTCTGAAGCTTATCTTCCATATCTTTGGCGATACGAGACATGTGGTATCTTTCGACCGTCTTGTACATTCTGACGAATTGTTCGGCAGTTTGTCGATCATCGAAAAGGCACATGTGATGATATGGAATAAACAAGAATCCATTCTGCCCAAGTACGTCTGGAGTCCAGTTATAGATATGCTCGCGCATAAACCCAACATATTCTCCATTTCCTGTCGCCACCATTGTATAACGATATGCTCGCACATATGGCACATTTGAACGAACGTTTTCTTTGTCATTGAACTGCTGATTGTCCCAAAGTGGAAGAGGAGCATCTCCACCAGCCGGAATCTCAATAATGTCACTTTGCTGGCAATCTTCGATTGCTGTGTCATCAACCTGGAACAGCGTCTTTCCTGTACAGTTCAAAATTCCGTAATTCGCGGAATTTGCAAATCTGGTTCCATAGTCACTATTCATAACGTAAGAATAATAGTTCTTCCACGTCATTACAAAGTTTCTACATTTAGTTTCGTCGCCGAAAAGAACCATGTTGAAATCTTTAATTTCAACCATCCAATTTTGCAATGCATCCTGACGAGTTCCGCGATAACCCGGTTCAGGAGGAGTACCAATGACCTTACTCCATTTGTGATTCCAAGTTGTCGCATTAGTTGTAACGTCTTGGGACAGTTCGCAAGCTATAATCACAACGTGACCATAGTAGTCTCGTGGGAGAGTGCTCGGAAACGATCCATCCGGGGCTGTCATTGGTGGCAAAAACTGAACGCTTGAAGATCCATCAGACAACCACAGTGGATGCTTCGTACAGTTTACGATTCGGTAAACATATGATATTACCTGACCGTATGCACCCCCAGCATAGTTATTCATTTGAAGATCCATCCGATCCTCCTTTTATAAAAATATGTCCTTATCATATTATTTTTTCACCTCGCATCTTCATCATGTCTACTTTAACTAATAATTATTCGATCGATAAAAAATGGAGCGAACCGAAGTTCGCTCCTTTATTCTACAGCTCGATACAACTATCAGTTTTATCAGTCAGTTCAACCATCATCGCAGAATTCAAATCTGCAACTTTAAACCAACCATTTGAATCTGTAATAAGTACACCTTTTGGAGTTAACCTTGATAAACCGACGACGCTCTTAGTTGGAGTCTTTCCTGTCATGCGTCCATCAAGTTTACCAGGGTTTGATCCACGTCTTTTCTGAGAAAGTTGATTTATACGTTTGCACGTATAACTTCCATCACCAGATACTGTGCACACCATATCGTTGTCACCAACTACAATCACATCCACAATTGGGAATTGAGATGGTGTTGCTGATGCTCCGGTCGATACTTTGCCAGCACTAGCCAGTTGACTAAGTGGATAAAGATGATACTGAGCGGCAGTTGTCACATACATGACAAGATCCGTCTCTTTCGCGTTAAAGAACCGTATACAACTCAACAGAGAAGTCGGATCACCTTCTACAACGGGGATGAATTTGGTTCCGTTTTTCTGTATACGAGTTGGAACGTTCGTAACGCTCATTCGTTTGATGTTTCCGCCACGATTTATAACCAACAGCAAACCTGTTCCATCTTCGATTCTAGATTTAGGTATAGGGAGAAGTTCCATAATCTCTTCACCTAAGCGAGGAGAAATCTTCAACTGAAGGTTTGCAAATTTTGGCTGTTCAATAGTTGCGGATTCAATAAATGATTTGATCAGATCGACCTTGTAAATATATCCAAGGTTTGAAATTGCGAATAGCTCATCATCTTTAGTATTGTAGCGATAAAGCTTACGGTGAAAATTTTCATTTTTCACCACAGCCAAACTCTTACCACTAAATCCATCGACTAAGAACTTGGAACGAATAACGGATAATGATGCTCCACCATTTAATGAAACTACCGTGTCGACTCCAGGTGTATTATCCTGGATATCCGCTCCATATTGGAAAGCTAATTCTGTCCGTCTCGGTCTTCCAAATTCTTTTATAGCTTGCAATTGTTCGTCAATAATGATCTGATCAATAGCTGCATCGTTCAACTTTGCTCGATATCCATTCATTTCGGCAATAAGTTCATCATGTTGGTTTATCAAAGTTTCCTTACTGTCTTTGGACATTTCTTTCACTTTGATATTCGCAATTGCTTCTGCCTGCAATATCGTAAACCCATATGTCTGCATTAGATATGGAACAACGTCTTTCTCGTTAAGACCGGCGATATAATCGACAATCTGTTTAAGAACGTCATAAACTCGAATCTTTGCTTCCAAAATATGCGATTTACGATACGACTCTTGGATATTTTTGATGAGCGTTTTTCGAACGACTGATCGTCTGAAATGTAACCATTCAGACAGCATATCTTTGATAGTACAGTCAACCATCAACTTGCCACCAATGACACAAGTAAACATAAGCTGCGATGTTGAAACCAGTTTGGTCTCAGACTTCAACAATTCGATCAGCTTATAAGGATCTGTACCTTTCACATAAGATATTGTTACATCCATGTCAATACTCTGTGAATCTCGATCAGCATCTGTTGTGATGATGTCGATACCAATCTCTCTGAGTTTTGGATGTTTCTTTTTGATTTCAGCACTCAACTGATTTCCATCAACCAAATATGGAAGTTCTGTGATGTGGATTTCATTATGATCTGTGTCGATATGCCATTTACCACACATTTTAACAGATGCCGGGATTCCTTTCGTGTAATAATCCCGAACCTGTTCAGGGTTAATGATAACTCCTCCACATGGGAAATCTGGCATCAACCGCTTTCCAATATCTTCGCGACTCATATCCGGATTCTTTATAAACTCAATTACCAAATTACAAACGTCTTTAAGGTTATGAGAAGGGATTGATGAGTTGAATGCTGCACCACCGATAGTATAGTTACCGTTGATGAGGATGTTTGGAATAATCGCTGGTAGAACTGTTGGCTCCATTTCACGTCTATCAAAATTTGGCATATATTCGACGACGTTATCATTCAAATCTCTAGTCAAGATTGGTGAATACTTTGCAAATCTGCACTCGGTATAACGATAAGCCGCCGGAGCATCTCCAAGAGCGTTTCCAAAGTTACCCTGACCATATACGATTGGATAGTTATTGGTAAATGGCTGAGCCAACGCACACAAAACTCCATATGCTGACGAATCTCCATGAGGATGATACGTACCAATCGTGTCTCCAACGATTTTTGCACACTTAATTGTACTACCAGATGTCGTAAGTCCACACCGGAGCATGGCATAGATAACACGCCTAGCAACAGGTTTCAATCCGTCTCGTACGTCTGGATATCTGTCTACAAACGACGCTTGTGCAAAAGCAGTCATATTGCGCTTTACAGACTCTTCAAGCTCCTCAGGTATCGGTTCGCGTTCGACAATTTCCGATACCGATTTACTATTTTTCTTCATGTCTAGTCTCCAAGGTTTTTGACTCTACTGTTCACCGTTTTACCCAAATCCTTCATTCCATGGAATGAAGGACGGGATGATAACTCTTTAACCACGGAATCTATTGATCGACCGATATACTTTTTGAAAGGCAATGCGGTTTCTACAATGATTCCATGGTCATCGGTAGTTACAACGGACTTCCCCAGAAAATCAAATTCATAATTATGATATATCTGATTAGCCACGTTTGACTCCTTTACAAATACTGCCGATAGTATTCCTTACGGCCGGCAATATCGTTTCCAAGCAATTTATTCATCCACTGAACGTATTCTTCGCGTTTTGCGTCATCCATGGTAATTTTTGTAAGAGTTCTGGTTTCAGGATTCATAGTTGTATCCCACAATTGAGCGGGATGCATTTCACCTACAATGTGTTGACCTAGGTTCGCTACTCCTAAGCTCCCATTTAATTGGGACTCTATCGTTTCGATAGAAGTTCAGACTATATTATTTTCGCTCCCGTTTCCACTCGCTTGAGTGTACTCCCATTAAGGGATAGTCGTTGAGCCTTTCTCGTATAATTCTTTTGCATACATCTCTAAATCTGATTGCCAATCGGATTTAGAGAATTCCGTAAATCAAAGTTTGGTTATACGAGACTTGGTTGCGAGATTGACCATTGTTTCATCTTTACGATTTTTACGTTTGGCACCGTACGTAAAGCTTTAGGTGGTTTCCGCAATTAAAGAGCTTTTACAAGGACCAGTATGTTAATCCTTTGAATCTAGTTATCGAAGCTGCGTTTTTCACGATGCTGTCGATTCCAGAACTTATGGTGTATAAACCAGGACCAAGAAGTTTACCACTCTTTTTATGGATGAGTACAAGATTACTCCAGTGAATATCCTTTATCTGGTTAACTATCGACTCCGCCTGTTTTAAGAAGAACGGAGTGATTTCAACCTTATGGAAAACGTATTCATAGATTCCCTCTATTACATTACATCCAGACGCATCATCCCAATGATAATCCAAATCCCATCCATTCAAACGAATTCGATTGTGAGATATGATTTCATCATAATGAGTCACAAATGCTTCCAGCAACGTCGGTTTTACCATAGCCTGATTTGCTGCGATTGAGACATTACTAGCATAATCTCTCAAGTTTATGAGAAATTGTTTGAAGAACTTCTTATTCCCAATAACCTGTAAACCATTTGGTCCAAAGGCTGCCAAATCGAACTCCTTCATAATGGTCGTCTCGACGATTCGATTATACATCTCCTCCGTCGGCACATACATTTCTTTCCCTTTTCCACCTCTACCAAATTTGAATAGATAAAGTGGAGGATTTGCAGCATACACATACCCATCCCGGATCAAATCCGGTCTGAATGTGAAGAAGAATCCGAGAAGTAATGATGTAATATGACCACCATCAGCATCAGCATCAGCCATAATGATGTGCTTAGAAAATCTTGTTCCTTCAGGTCCAATGATCTTCATTAAATCGCCAATTGTGTTGATACCTTCACGTTTTGCTACAGCATCAAGGTTTTTGTTACCATACACATTCAACGGTTTACCCATCATTTTATATATAGCCTGATACTCCGCATCCCTACCAGACTTTGCAGAACCACCAGCAGAATCACCTTCCACAATAAACAGTTCGGTTCGATTAGTATCTTTCGATTTGCAAGGTTCGAAACGATCTATTCCAAGAAGAGAATCTCTACTAACTGGTTTTAAACCTTTAACCGAATTGCGAGCTTCGAGCGCAGCCAATCTAGCCTTTGCACTCAATATGATTTGAGAAAGGATCGATTTATATCTAGTCGGATTAAGCTTTGTCCATTCTCCAAATCTTTCCCGAATTAATTGCTGAGCAAACGGTTCATAATCTGATGATGTGAAATGATTCTTAGTTTGTCCATCGAATAACGGAGATTCGTGAACTGCAAGAATAACACCAGTCCATCCTTCAAAGAAATCATCCATCACAAATTTTTCATACGGTGGATCCTTCTTACCAAGGATAGTTTTCAGATCTGAACGGATTACATCGGCGATACCCTTTCGAACACCAGTTACATGATATCCATCATTTGTCGTTTGAATACCGTTTACAAACGACAAAACGTTTTGGTCTCTAGAATCGGACACCCAAGTAAAACAGAGCTGAATTCCCATATTTCTATGAACGATAGTGTCTGGTTCTCCAGGATGTCTAGACTTGAAAACGACTTCTCGGTTTTCCTCATATTGCGGAAATTCGATTGGCGCTGGAATTGTCTGACGATGTTTAACAAGGATTTTATCCTTGAGATAATCAATCATTCCATTTTTCGAATAGAACTTTTCATGAATCTCATCACCATTCATTCGTTTAGCGATGAATTCAATTTTGACACCGTTGTTGATATAAGACAGTTTCTCAAAGTAATCTCTATACATATCAACATCGATATCTATTTCACCAAACACCGTTTCATCTGGAATAAACTGAACAGTGGTTCCTCTTCTATCCAATAATCCATTTTTAACAGAAAGATCTTTTGTAATCTTTCCTTTTGAGAATTCCACCGACGCATGTTTACCATCTCGATATACGTCTATTCTACACATTGTAGAGCACGCATTCGTGCAGGTGAGTCCAACGCCATTCAGTCCAATTGAATATTTATACGCATTGGAATGAAATTTACCACCGGTATGCAATTCAGTTGCACATCCAATAATCTTCCCGATAGGTATTCCAGCTCCATCATCTTCGACTTGTATAAATGACGTTTTCTCGTCCATCGTGATTACAAGTTTAGTAGCACGACCAGCCCGGAATTCATCCAAAGAGTTTCCAGCGATTTCCTGGACACATCTAAAGACTCCGCGTTTACCAAGTTCCTGAAGATACATTGTTGGTCGTTCGCGAACGGCGTCGACTCCTTTGTAACTTTCAATAGACGATTCATTATATGCAAGATCTTCTGACATACAAAAACCTCTTTACAAATTTGATCTCAGAGTTATGATGTATTCTCTGAACCTTCTTTAAGAATTTACACGGTCAAACATTTCTATAACCGCGATTGGCTTATTGTTAAGCCGTCGTACAATACTGTTTAACAAGGAGTTTATTTATGACAGGATCACAAATTACGGGAATCGTCAACTCGCTCCCAAACAAAAAATACCTGTACGGATTTCGATTGTCATCCGGAAAAGAAGTCATCCTTGCAAAAGTGAATTCTTCTCAGGAAGCACTTGATAATGCAAACGACGACGAACTCAATCCAGACAACTATGTCATCGATGGAGACATGATCAAAGTTGAAGGACGAGTTTCATCCACAATTGGTCAATCGAAGGTCTGTCGTTTTATTTCAGCTTCCGACGTCGTCGAAATTTTGGTTTTCTATGATCCGAAAATTAATGGGAAATTGGAAGATTTCGCATCTGGCGAATAATATTGTCCAAGAGGAGAAGCTATCACATGAATGAAAACGTGAAACGTTCTAATAGAAAGTATCACAAACCTATGCCTGGTAAATCTACTAGGAAACCTCAGAGAAATCCGTTTGCAAAGATTCCTCCGTTTATGATTCCGGAATTGATTAAAACTAAAAGCGGAAGAATCGCAGTTGCAGAAACTGGAGGGGCTCGAGGGTCTGAAGGTATTGCTAGACTTTCCGGTAACGCATTCATATATTGCTCAAAATGTGGAGGTACAAGAAAACCAATATTCACATTTGAGAAAAAAGTGTTTGAAAATCATCAAGATAAACAGTCCATGCTGTTTAAAGCTAGGATCAACGATTATGTGATTGCTGAATCTCATCGAAATCATCTTGACGACGATGCTGTCGGATGTATCAACGTAATCGCATATCAGTTGAAAAGGAATTATTCTAAAACTTCAAAAGACGTATTTAGATTAGTTCCGGTATTCCAGTTCTATAAGAAATTCAATGACAATTCTGAATTGTCAGAATATCTAAAGAAATCTGTAATCTCATCGGCTGATCCAACCCTCATGAGTGCAATATCCGAGGATCTTGAAAAGAAAGGATTAACTAAATTGAAGTCTGCTGTCGAAGCTGTGATTTTCCGTGCAAATGCCACTGAAACGACATATGCATATTATCACGGATCGAAACTTGCAGATCAATTTTCAAAATCGTAATAAACACAATCGAGTATCCTTCGGGATACTCGATATTTTATTTGAGGATACATAATTATAATATGGAACGTGTAAGAAAAATACTCTGTGAACAAATTGACGAAAGTTATAAAGAATTTGTGTGGGATGAGTGTCGGCACATTTCAACAAATCCAATTTTGTTATATAGACTAAAAATGGGTAATGAAACTTTACCAAGGGAGGCCATAATGGACGGATATGATGAAGACGATGATGGAAAATACATCTCATCATATGGTGAATTTGAAGATCGTGTTCTAGCGGACGATGATGACGAGAGGATCAAACAGCAAGTCGCAACAGGCAAAGCAATGGTCAAAAACAACATCTATCTCGCTAGAAATAATCCACAGGGACTTCGAGTTGTCAATCGAGTAAACTTAAACTGGGATGATGGATATGTGCAGAATTCTATCATTAGTGGTTCCGGCACAACTCCCGATTTAGTCGGGACTGCTGAAAATTGGTTTGATCCTCCAGACGTCAGTAGGAATAATAAAGATCCGAATAAAGACGTAAAGTTATTTGTACCTAAGGTATATGCTTCCAGCACAACGGATGTAGTGTATCCTAAAACGAAAATTGGAAGTTCAGATTACTTCTTTCAGGAAAGAACTCCATTTGTGACAGCATTTCGGGATGATGAATTCGGAAACTCGTCAGCAATGGCGTTTGATAAAGCATTAAACCCGGAGGTTATTGGATTTCAAGAAAGACTTAATGGGGTATATGCGTTCAATGATATTGCCAGTTATTGTATGAACACCGGAGCGATGTTTGCAGATGTAACGGCGATGGTACAGATGCTAAACTATTTCGCTCACAACGTATTGACACTGTTAATCCCAAAACAAATCGTTCTTGTAATGGATTCTTGGAAAGGTATCAGTATTCCGTGTAAAGCTCAGGTGTATCGTGATCCAAAAACCGGTAAAACTTGGACTTATTGTGATTACATGCCTAACGTCCAAGATCCAGTTCAAGATATCCCAGATTACAATAACAAAATGGCTGCGGTTGTTCAAATGATGAAAGATATCGTTGCTGGACGATTATTCCTGTGTAGGTTTGGTCATTTCTATCTAAAGATGACAATCAATCCAGCAGAAATCGTTATAAACTTCGTGTTATACAATTCTCAGGATTATCGATTATTAGTAACGATTCCAACTATTGATAACCAGATATTGTATGACTCAGAAGAAATTCGTGGAATCTACCCTGGAAAATTTATTCAGGAACAGAACCCGTATTGGCATGTATCTAGAAATCACGACACCGCACACGATGTTTTGATGAGTCTTCAGGCAAATTATTACCAAGAACTTGAAGGGGTTCATGGCGGAGAACTTGAAGAATTCATGAGAACTTATGGTATCAAATATGGCGATAGCCAATTTGACCCAAACATTAAAAACGAACTCAATGTCGAACATCCTGACGATCTTCGATTTTATGAGTTATAGGAGGTAACCAGTGAGCGTTATAACTGGTTTAAAGACGATTGACAAACAGAAATATGCTGTGGTAACACTGCTTGATGCATTTGGTGTGGACATTGACCCAGAAGATGGACACATATTTTATTCGGCAGACCCAGCAATCTGTTTGAAAATAAACGATAAAGTTTTAAGGGTTGATGTTGGTAAGATGCGTAAAGATGTGGCATATACTAATTACAACCCACTGTATCGAGAAGACCATGCTCAATTCTTGATGACTATCGCGATTTATGCGGAAGTCATTGATGACTTTCTCGACCCAGATGAAGCGAAAGCTGATGATTTCGAAATATATTCCGAATTGGTTTTCCCTTCAACTGGTGAAGAAACGATGATTCCACACACTTTAACCAAAGTGACTCGGCAATATGGAAACAAAGAGTGTGGTCAAGGATTTCACAAAGAACCAGCCATTGCAACGGTCATGGCAGTCTTAGATTTTGCAAACCAGCTTGGTTATGTAACTGGAGAAACGTTTAAGCATATTCGAGATGTGATTGACGAAGCGTATGCTGAATACGTTGAAATGGCTGATATGAAAGCGTCGCAAAGGCGTCGTGATCTGAAGGCTAAAAACGCGTTGCTCCAACCAGAAATAGAAGACGATGATCAGGTCTTCTATGACGAAGACATCAACCCCGAGCGTGAGCCTGAAAAACCATTATTCTTTGAGAATGATGAAACATGGAATAATCCTCCAATGACCGAATCGGATTTCATTCAAAATCCAGAGCAAGATTTCATGAAAGACGATATTGATTGGAGAACTACAGAGTTTACAAAGGAGGAACTCGAAGAATTCTTTGGAATCCGAATAACTGACAATGACTCAATCGTAGGAGAGCCAGAAGTGTCAGAAATTCAAAATATGAATTTAACTGATATTTCAAACATTGGATACATTCCGCCAGTTCAGAATGAACCACAAAATTTGTATGAACCATATGGTGGTTGTCCGCAATATGGTGGGATTGGCGTTGGACCGACTATAACGATGCTTCCGCAGACTGAGACTCCGATGCCGGACATCAAACTCGAAGATATTGTATCAAGCGAGGATCTTGAAAAAATCCAGAAACGTGGGGATGCTGAAAAACCAAAAGTCGAGGATTTCATCAACGGTACAACGTATGATACAAATCCATTAGTCGGATTTGGGGGATATGGTAACTACGGTATGCCATACATTCCTCAATAAAATTACTCAAAAACATTCAGGTGACTGGAGTTCCGGTCACCATTTTTTTTTGGAGATTTGCAACTATGGCATTTATAGACACATTAAAATCAAGAGCATCTGCGGCAGCTCAGAAAACACTCGGAGTAAATTCTAATTCCACAACGAATTCTAAAACGACCGGAAAGACAATAACTCAGATTCTTACTCAAGGTAAAGCTACTACTGGAACAAGTTCATCTAAGTCGTCTTCTAAATCTGATGTCGACTTATCTGTTGAAAAACCTAGCAAGGTTACTAAACGACGTACATCAACTAAAAAGAAAGCTAGTAGTGTCAAGACTACCGAACCAAATACTAGCATAACAAAATCGGTCAAAGACGCATATAAGTCTAACAAAGAATCCGATCGAGAGACTCGCAAAAAAGCTACTAAAAAGGCAGCATCCGATGCATTTCAGAATAAGAAAAAGAAACTCGGAGAATCGTTTGTATCTCATGCTGAAAAGACTATCGATGGTGGAGTTGAAATGATGCTCCAAAATGCACATCTCCAATGGGTTACAAAAAAAGTTGGAGAGATGGCGTTGTTATCAACGATTATGGCGATAGATGCTGCTGGTGGAGATCCGTTATATAAATCTGGATACTGTATCAAAGAGTTCTTGAAACGAGATTACGAGTCAATCATCTCATATTTGGTTGAAAAGCATAAATACAGTGTAATTAATGGTCGGGAAGCCTCATATTTCAATGCTACAAAATATGGTGCTACAAGATGCTCGATTTATATTCTCAAGAAAAAACGAGAAATAAAAGGCGACAAATGGTATCAAGAAAATCGTTATTCTGAAATTAAAAAGATTATTCTGAAATGCTATACAAACTTTATGGCATCAGATATTATGTCATTGATGTCCAGCGGTGGAACACTTATTCCGGAGAATCCATTTAAACTAATTTCAAATGGAAATCCTAGCGAAGCTAAGACAACTTACAAACGTAAGGTTCTTCCATCCGGATATGGAGACAATGGATGTGACGAGTTTAAGACAAAATACAAATTCACAATAGCCGAAGTCAATAGAATCTTTCCAGAGAAGAAAACGGCTCACGGCATACCGGTTACATATCCAAAAACCGTCGAGCACTATACACTATTTAAAGCTCTCATGAATAAAATGGTGTATGGTGACGACCGTCTTATCCATGAGTTACTTGACGTTCGTGTTAATAAAAATCTCGTATACACCCCTCTTACTAAAGAGATGATCGAGATGGCTGACGAAGTTATGAAAGAAACTGGAATGGATCAAGTTATTAATGCGGTTCAGAATAAAAATATGGCTATGTATATGTATGTAAAATGGCTGATTGATGAAAAATACATTTAAAACACAAAATTCGGTAGGAGGCATTGCCTCCTACCATTTTTTTTTTCAACAAGATTAGTGATGTTTCTTGTTCTTTTTTGTAACTGTAATGGTTCCGTTATCAGAATCATTAACGTCATCATTCAGATTGAATGTGTCAACGCTATCTGTAGGTGCGACAGCATCTCCGAATTCTGAAACACCAGCACCATTGCTTGGATCAGATGCAGCTCCGTCGACAAGATTAGTCATGTCTTCGCTGTAATCAGAACCTCCAGATACTGCTGCTGCGTCAACCAGAGTTTCACCAGTTCCAACGTTACCAGATTCAACGGATTCGCCAACTGCAGCAAGACTCTGCTGAATTGCAGCATCAAGAGAACTGTTTACTGGAGAACCTGTTCCTGTATCAACCGGATTCTGAGCTGCTGCAGCATTGGCGTCTTCGAGAGGAGATTTAATACCAGCAAGGGCTTCAGCGTTTCGAAGAGCTGTTTCAGTTGCAGAATTTGGATCACGGTCAAGTGATGATGTGAAAGCAGCCTTTGCTCCAACATAGTCTTTTGCAGCGAGGGCCTTACGATAAGCATCAAGCTGTTTTGCAAACTCTGGGCAAGCGGCCCTATTGATAAGCTCGACATCATATCCTGAACGAATGAGTTCTTTTACCTTTTCTTTTTCAACCCACGATGCTTTGATCGGACCATAGGCGTTAAGCGGCGGAATGTATCCTGAAAAGTTCATGCGTACATACACGTGTGTGAGATTGACATCAGTTGTGTCTGTTGCCATATGTTACTCCTTATTGATTAGAATTGCTTGACACGTTATCAAGCGTGTCGTTTATATACATTGATGGTTCAACAGATTCAAGACACGCCTGAACGTTGTCATCAAATGCAGCCTGTTCAACAGCAGCCTCAGATTCAGCTGCGATAGATACAATAGATTTCATAAAACCTCCTTAATAACCTTTTCTCAGAATAGATTCCGAGTAATAGTTACAGATATACAACAGAAGTGGTGCGACTCCAAAGAGTTCGTCATCCGGAATAAGTTCAACTTCATCGATGAATACCTGAAGCTCTTCTTCAGACGGATAATAATCCTTATTATTCATGAATTTAATAATGAGGTTGTATTTAAGTAAATCTAGATCGTCGTGTTCCTTTGTGTAAAGATCGTTTTTAACGATCTTCGGAATCAATCGATCCGGATAGACTTTGATATGATTTGGATCTTCGAGATTTCTCGTAATATCGAAATAATACCAACCTCTCCAAGCCTGTTCTCTTAACGAAATTGTTAAAAATGGTTTGGTTACTGTGTAAATTTCTTTAATAAGATTTGGCTTTCTCGCTTTGATCGCATAAAAAACCGACATCTTATAGATTTTCTCGAATTCATCATTCTCGTGAAATGGACTTATTGGAAACGCAGAATAGTTTTTATATGTTAATGCTGAGTGTAATTCGGTCTTTTCGAAAAATGCCATAACGTATGGATCGAATATATCCTGATATCTCGGCGGACACGGAGGCTCATATCCAAGGTTTCCAAGATTTTTATAATCTGGATCTGGAGGTTCTAATCGATAGTGCCAACGAATGACATTTTTATTTTTATCAAAAAACCTATCCAAGTATTCTTCAGAGACGGCTTTAAAAGCTTCTTTTACCTTACGATAAACGTTATATATTTTTCGTTCAAGAACAACACCAGCACCGTCAACACTTTTACCAACAGCGTCGAAATTAAATACCCAGTATTCATCGACCTTATTAGCCATCTGAGCTGGATCAAACTGAGTATAATGTCTCTGGTATTCAATTCTAAATCCGGTATCGTCAAACGCTGCGATTGGTTCAACGTTTATAACCTTATATAGAACACCTTTACCAAATTTTTCATTTGCATAAAATAAATCATTTGGTAATGGTTTAAACCCTGGGTATACCAATGCGGATGCTGTGATTTCATTCTTAACAACACCATCGTCAACTTCAAATGCTGAATTTAATTCGCCATCGGTGTTGACAATCATGTTGTCATATCTAGCATATCTGGTTTTATTCTCAGGGTCTGTTCCAGATGTGACGTTAATAGTGTCTCTATCGACTTTCAATTCTATCTGTCGATAATATATCACAGCCGTCTTAGTTCCAGCAAGGTGCTTAATAGCTTCGGATGAAGATACTGAAAGTTGGGACTCCTTAAGTCTTTGTAAAGCTTTCATTTCTTCATCTATAGACGGATCCGTATATGGAGTATCGATTTTAGGATTATCCTTTTCGAAAAATTCGTCGTTATTCCCAGATTCAGTTGACTCTGGAGATATCGTAGGAGTCTGAATTGGTTTCTCTAAATCCGAAATTGGAAGGTCCGAGAATTTCTTAATTGCCATATTTAGCTCCTTTTTATGAGTATACTCGAATGTTTCCGAAGAAATATAGTATGTTATTTTAAACACCTACATAGGTGACACAGAGAGCTTTATGTTCTATTGTGCTTTGCTTTTCACTGATGAACGTTCAAAGTTTCTTTTGAAGTTCCTCCTTAAATGTGATTACTGAGCTTCTTCCGTTCCGGTGTTCTTATGCGGGAGAATGTGGGTTGTTGACTCTAACTCTCGTAGTTGCACCCATTGGCGTCACCAATGGGATTTTTTTTTCTTTTCTAAAAAAAATAATCCTGGAACCCATCTGGGTTCCAGGATTTTATTTACACATGACAAGATTCACATTCAAATCCATCGGACGTATCATCAGGTTCTGATGATGTGTTATCGTCGTTTGAAGATTCTGCAAGAGCATTAATCTTTTTGACGATAATATTCTGCATAGTCATGCCACCAACTTTCATATCGTTGAGGCCGGCCTTTGAATACAAAACGTATGGAAGACTCATCACCGGTTCGCCGGTAATATCTCCAAGTTCTGTCATCACAAACGATTTATCATTCTGTTGATCTTGAGTGGTCATTTCATAACCATACACATCAACGTTTTCGGAAATCTCAGACTTTGCATTTTCAAGAATAGCCATGAGATTCTTACAATTTGGACACCATTCTCCGCCAATCACCAAACAGAATGGTCGTTCGCGATTTCGGTGTTCAAAAATATCGCGCAATTCGCGCTCATTTTCAAGTCTTATCATAAAGATACCTCTTACTTTGGATCTTCGAATTGGCATAAATTCCCGTCTTTGTCATAAATTGGAACATCATGATCATATCCGAGAATATAAAGCCACTCTAAGAATTTCTCATATGTTAAATTAACATTACGTCTTGAAATAAGATGACGCATGTTGTTCATATGATTGTCCGAATGAAACTTTTCCCTCAAATCTCGAATATCAATTTGCTCTTTATTCAAGATTTGCTTAATCCGAATTTTCAGTTTATTATCCTCTGGATAAATCGGAGGATTGAATATGTCTTTATTCACTCGTTCCCTCGGTTCCACTTCGGTTTTGTCATCCGAAATGATTGCAAACTGAGCATTTTGACTTGCTCGAGTTATTCCAGTATACATCCTCGGATATACAAGCATGTACACGTTTGTGTGATATCGAATCGATTCATCACGAAGACGATACAACCCGATCTGATCTTGAGGAGCATGATTCCTATCCTTGACTTCGCTGATATAATTAAAGATATGACCTTGAATCTCAGCTTTATCTCCAGGAACCATGTATGGAGCCTCGCCTCCAACATCAATTTTATAAAGCATGGTTTACCCCCAAATGGTGTCTGTCACTATGAGGATGTATAATTTTAATTTTTAATAAAAAAAAATGCCAGGATAACCTCCATCCTGGGAGGTAGCAGAAGGTTATCCTGGCTAGCAATTTGAGAGGCGAAACGTTTCGAATATAAAAGAGAGCCGACAGACTTGGCTCTAAACGTTTCTAAGGTTCACTAAAATTATGTATATCCAAAATTAGATAAAAATAAACTCCAGAGGGATATTCCCTCTGGAGTTATTAGTGTTAAACGACAAAAAAATCAATTCGATCTGGGTTCTTTGCAACTTCTTCTTGCAAAGCATCCTCAATTTCGTCGATTTTACTTTGTGCATCAGAATAATCTTGGATTTTTGTACGAACCTGGTGACCGGCAACAGTTTCATCATCCCAGTCTTTATACATATCATACACGTAAAGTTTACAATACCATTCGGCAAGTTTTCTAAACGTTGGATAATATGCATTTGGAACGGTTGAGAGGTCGTCTTTATGATCGACCATTAATTCAATAACCAATGGTCGATTATCTGAATAAAACCTGGTTTTCGGATACACCTGGACCAAATTTGGTTGGATGTATTCACAAGTGATCTGTTGAGGTTGACCCATACTCATCAGATTTATATTCAGTTGATTATATAAAAGAGCTCCGATAGCCATCTGACCACCATAAACCGTTCTACCAAGATCTCTAGGGTATCCACCAATTGCGATATCGGCAGATGAGAATATCATTCCGACATCATAAATCTTCTCCGGTGGGCAATCTTCAGGTTGGATCCTGAATAATCCTGGAAATCTCTCTTGATCAACCGCGTCTTCACACGGCCTAATAGCATAATAGGTCTTGTATGGGATTTTTTGACTAAATGAAACTAAAGCGTCTTCAATAATAACCGTTCTAATTTGATCAACTGATATGAAATTGAAACGAGGCACGCCAAGACGTCGTTGACAGTACTGTATACAGTCAGTTAATGTCTTAGACATTTTTACCTCCTTTTACAGATATCTTGCGACATCTGCGATTATCGAATCTTCAAGTTCGAGTTTTACAAGTCGACCATCCTTTAAAGCTCCAGTAAGAGCTGATTCTCCAGAAACTTTCTGAACACCTCTTGATGTGTCGAGTTCAATTCCAAGTTCATCCCGGAATATTTTGTAATATGCCGATTCTTCAGTCACGAATGATGCAATGTCCGCAGCTTCGTATGTGCATTCGTATGCCGGAGTTTTCTCAACGCCACCTTCCATCATTAAAGCTTCAGCATGAGATGGATAGAATACGATATCATAGGTGATAATATTCATCGGAGACTTTACAACTTTGTGCTGAACCGGTGTTGTTTTAGTAATCGTATACGGAGTTAATCCACGCATACTAAATCCAAGCTGAGATCCTTCGTCCACAACCCAAGATACAACTGTAGAACCTTCCGGTGCAACCGTATGTATCAAAGATTGAACCTGATCACCAACGAAATGTGGAATTTCACAGATTCGATGACTAACCAGTTTCGGAAAGATGTCTACTGAACGGTTAAAATCTTTACGCTGGTACGGGTGAGCGATTTCACCAAACCATGCTCGACGCCGAACCAATTCGGCAATACGAGGTGTAGCCAATGCTTCAGCCAACACATCGCGAGGATAATCGTTGGCATTGCGATTTATACTGTCGACAGTCTGAAGAATTCCTGTGAATTCAATTTGACCGTTTTCAAGCTTTTTGTAATTGACTACTGGATGCATCTCGGCAGATTCAAATACTACCGATATACGAGGAACTTTATTCATTCCATTTTACCTCCAGATAAATAAGCGATGTAGTTTAATGGATGTTCCCTAAACGCCTGAAACATCAGTGTAAATACACTTCATTAAGGAGACTCACATGGCTAATAATCCACTCATTGCAAACGATGAGAACGGATATTTCATGGATAGTATCGGAAGCACTAATGACATTGCAAAAGATCTTATGAATGGTGCCGAACCATTCTTTCAAATTGCAGGTCTTTTAGTAAAAGCCGGAACGACAACGATCGACACAATTCTATCTGGAAATGCTATTTCAGATTTCGAGACTATTGTCAACTCGTTTTATCGTTCAACCAAAAAATATTCCGATGTACATTTTGACATGTTGTCAAAAAGATATTCGAAGTATTTGAACTCTCTATCCAGTATGTCTCAGCAGTACGACTCATGTCTGAATTATATTCAGACCGATAATCTTACTCCATACGACATCCGTTCAATTATGAGTTTGATATATTACAGTGCGTTTAATTCATTGGAAATCGTGCACAAATCTGCTGTAAACGTCTGTAAAGAAGTTGAACGAAACGAACATGCAAAATTGGTCGGATCTACAATGGATCCGAAGTCTATTGCGGAACTTTCAAACTCTGAAAGATATCTTCGCAATATTTATCACAATTGTGATACTGTAAAGCGTATTTACAAAGACATAAATTTTATGTCTCAAAAAACTGAAAGCGAAGACAAATGGTTTGATCAACTAAAATTCACATTTGCTAGAATGGTCGAATGTGCTAATCTTGGACCTATGTATTTTATGGTCGACTATCCTCTTCAGGATATTGCAGACATTCTTCAATTCATTCTGGTTGCGATTTTCAAATCACTCTTCGGAAACGATGTGTATTTGAATTTCTCAGCGAATCGAACCGTATCTGTGAAACCGATTGACACATCAATTTCAACTCAATTTAAACTGATTGAAATGGTTGTATTTTTCGCATACGTTGTAGAAAGATTATCTGCAGCATTCGAGTATCGTGAAAACTATCACCCAGAACGTGGTAAAGCAATAATTGCTCAACTCAATAACACAAAAGATTTGGCTCTCGGTGTGATTGAAAAAGCTTTAACGATCAAAAACGTTAAAGACGTCATAAACTTTGTATATGGAATATTTGCACACGATCCAGCAATCGGTAAGACTAAACTCGAAAAGTTTAATCTTGATGAATGGCCATTTACTCAGACAATCGGCTATATTCAGGCAGACTTGATTCAACCGATAACTGAATCTGAGATAAACACAATTGTCGAAAGGGTTAAAGATATTCGTAGTAAAGATATTTACAACGAATATAGGACGGATATCACCGAGTTTCTTAGCGGTCGTTTTGTGTACGACGTGCTCGATGAAATGATCAAGTGGATTAAACCCATAAAACCCGAAGATTCTACTGGAATTGCATTTAGTAAACTTTGGGAAGATTCCGACAATTGGAAAAAACTGTGGCATGATGTTGTAAACGTTACAGGTCACTATACCGTTCTTGGAGATGCATCTCATTTCGGATTGATAATGGCTCTTACAGGAAATCCGATATTCACGAATCGAATGGGTTCGTCTGCAGCCAATCAGATGAAATCCATATTGATGACAAACGTTTTAAACGCTCACATCACAGAAGATACAAATCTCAACTGGAATGCGAATACGATTAATTTGCTGAATATGTATATCAGCTATATCGCTTCAATATTCAGTGCGGATCTCACAATCAGAGATGAGAGAATTCTTTGCGACACAAACATCACAGATCTTTTCAATCTTTGTAATAGATTAAACTATAGGAATTACAGATCTCCTCAGTTTAAATATCGCAAAGAGCAGATTGAACCTCCAAAGTATCAGAAAGAATATCACCCTAAAAAACTTCTTGACGCTATGAAAGATGCCGCTCTAAAGGGTAGAATCTACTCTGATAAACTTGGAGAAACTGAGATTTTGGTTCGTTATATCGGGGACGCTCTTCTCAACAATGCGATCAATGCCGAATATGCAATTTTGGCATTAATGAATCTTGCCGACCGAAATAATCGAACGGATCCATTTACAAAAACGATGAGATACATTCTTGGTCGAGTTGGTGGTCTCGATGGGGATTTCTATAAGAAATTCGAAAAGCCTGAAATTATGGAGTCTTCATACATTTTCGAACCAGAACCCGAATCAAATTTGAAAGGACGGGTATCCGATCTTGAAAAGAACCTAGAGGTATACGCATTTATCGCGATTCTTCAAAGAATGCTCATCAATATCGAATTTAATAACCAGTTTGTGAATCAATACCACGATTGTTTAAACATCAATAATCTTAATCCGAATGTAGGACGAATCAATTGGAATCCTGACGTCGGAGATATCAGGTATGGATCTTGGTCTTTGATTTCTATCGAAGAAAACGTTTACATTAAAGATATCAAAAATGCTATGACAATCTTTGATCAAACGTTTAATGGGTCTAGAAAGGATGATGATTGGTTCGAACAGCACAAGCGGCTTATCATCGGGAATGATGACACGTCGATTGACAAAGATGAATCGATTGCACAAACAGTTGAATAGGAGTTATCAACATGAATTATCGCATTACATCACATGGGTATTCTCCGTCAGCAGATACTGAATATCGTCTGTTGAAACTGGAGTCTGCTCTTCCTATCGTGAATGAAGATTCATCTGCAAATTCTTCTATATTTGCAGGTGGACCTACAGATACACTTGAATCTGTAGTAACAGAAGGAGATACCGATACAACGATCGATACAAAGAATGACGAAAAGAATGGTCAGAAGAATGAACCAGATCCAAAGTCTGTAAAAGAAAACTATAAAAGTTTTATAGACAATCCAAACGTTGTCAATGGGGTTAAGACCGCACAGGCCTTAGCTAGTAAAGCTACAGACTTTACAAAATCGTCGTTTGCAAAAATTAACGCCATTCCTGAAAAATCAAGAGCTCAAGCGTCTGCGAAATTAATCACTCAGGCAGCGGATGCTCCGTCGTCTCTCGGAACCCAGGTTAAAAACCTTGCAATTAAAGCTGGAAAAGGTGCTGGATTTGCCGCTCTCAGCGTAGCATGTCTTCCAGCAGCAGCTGCAGCTCTAGTTGCAAATAAGAGAATTAAAAATACCGATAAAAAACGAGCGGCCGAAGATCTTCAACGCCAGATTATTCTTCTCGACACAAAACTTCAGGATTCTGATAACGACGCAGATCTTAAAGCCGATTTACTTATTGCAAAACGTCAGGCTGAAGCCGCACTTAATAAAATTAAGTATGGTTTAGACATGCGAGGAGTGTAATTTTATGGCAATTTCGACCCCAAAAACGTCCTCATTTTTCGGGGCTATTTCAAAAAGCCTGAGATTTGAGGATGAGACATCCAAACAAAATGATAATGAAAATCAGGCAGGTCAAAGTTCCGCCGATGAAAAACTCGACGATCAGCTTAATGACTTGAAAGAGGATCAAGATAATTCAAAAGGAGAGTCAGACGATGCTGATTCTAACAACGATGATTCTGATCCCGGTGATCCTGGTGATCAGGAAGACGATTTTGGCGACTTTGGATTGGGTGGGGAAGAAGATGGTGGAGGAGATGACTCCTCCGATTCAAATTCCGGAAGTTCCGGCATAGGATCTTCTCCAGATGACAACCAACCCAAGTCGATCGGATCTGCGCCACGTAAACTTACGTTATACGCAGAGTTTAATCGCATATACAATGTCTTGAAAGAAAGTATTGCAGCCATTCAAAGAAGGGCAACTGAAAATAGCAGTATTAAAAACTGCGTCGCCCAACTTCAGGAAATCGCGACAGACGTCCGATTTATTCTATCTAACTTCTATGACCGAAGTGAAGAAGATGTCATGCTTCAATTTGAAATGGTAAAAGAGCGAACTTCGCTCGCACTTACACTCTTACAGAGACAAATATCTTCTGAAAAGGAGTCAAACTGATATGTCTGCACCTATTTCTATACAGAAAATCAGCAGAGAGCAGGTTGAAATTCCGAAGCCGAAGAACCATCCGTTTAACCAGACCTTCCAGACCGCATGTGAATCATTCAGCGGTCAGGGTATCAACATTGTAAGCGGTCGTGGTTTTGGTCAGGTTCTTGACGATGCTGCTGCATACGAGTCTTATAAGGACGCGATGTTCGGCGACATTCAGAACGAAGATGTAAAACTCGCTCTTGAAACCGTTATGGAAAATGATCGTTCTGTTATCGACGGAGCGGTTGGCGGAAATATCTCCATGGAAGACGGTTCTGTTGCAAACGTTTCCATCTTCAGCTATCTGAATGGTCCGGTTATCCGTGCTATCTGGGCGCGTTGTATCGTGCCAGCGGTCATGAAAGTGGTCGCACTGAAACAAACAAAATACTCTATCACATACGACATTCCGTACGTTGTTGACAACGGCGTGAAGAAGGAGCTCCCGTATGATATGGTCGACTCTGCCGATCCTCTCATTGGTCTCCACAAACTCGTGCCTCGTGCTGGTAGCAATCCTGCTATCACAGAAAACGGCGTTATCTCTATGGGAGCTAAACACTCTGTAGTTGGTAACCTCTTGTCTGAGTCTTTGACTGAGACTGTTACTGAATTCGACGGTCGTGCTGTTGATGCAAACATCGCGATTAAGAATATTAAGTACAATGGCGCCGAAAACAAAACCAACAACACTACGACTGCAAATACTACCCTCTCAACATACGATGCGACAATTACGCCGCACGACAAGGGTGGAAAAGCTGGAGAGCCTATCTTCATCGTTGATATCGATGATGCTTACGAAGCTGTAACAACTGGCGAAGGCGCGGATGCTACAACTTCTTGGGAGAAAACAACTGCAACTCTTATCGTTGTAATTGATCTTTCAACTGGTAAGTACAAGGCTACATCAACCAGCGATGCAATCAAATCATTCGAATTCGAAGCATTCCTCTCATCTGAGGACAACCGCACACCGATCATGCTCAAGACACGTCAGTACTCTGACAGTGTAACTATCGGAACCGGTCAGCACATCATGGTAGACACACCTGTAGAACTTATTCAGGACTACGCCCCGTCTCACCAGGGTGCAGATTATGCTGTCGCTATGACAGACATTATCTCCGAGTTCTATGCTGGTAACATGAACGTTGAAATGCTTCAGTTCTTCAGCAACTCACTTACCCGCCCTGCAGCGGCTCAGTATATTCCTCGCGCAGTTCTTCGCGGTCTCAATATCTCTGATGGTGAGTTTGATATCCGTGTTGCTCACGGTGAAAACCCGGCTGCATATACGGACGTTCAGTTGAAACGCTGTCTCAGCTACTACATCAACCAGATTCGCACCACAAGTCGTATCGAGGATGGTACCTGGAACATCGTTGGTCATCTGAATAACCTCATGTATGTGCCTGACTTCAAGACAGAAGGTTTCGCTTCACTCAACGGTGATGGCGATAACGCTCGCTCTGACGTTCTTGGCTTCAAAGTTGGTTATAGCTTCGGCTTCACAACTAACGTCATCAACGGCACTGTAAAATGTATTTCAACACCTGAAGTCTCAATGGCGTCTGGTTTGATCAGCTTCTTCACATCTACTGATGAGAAGAGACCGACATACATTTTCCATCCGTACAGCTACACAATCAGCCGCGGTTACAACAACCCTAAGAGTGACGCTCTTGTACCTACTCTCATGGTTACAAAGCGCCATCTCTTTAAAGAGTTCGTACCTAGTCAGCTTCGTGTTAAGCTTCTTAACAACACTGGTGCTCAGTTTAAGAATGTGCGCAGCACAACTTCAGCTGATCCTCAGTAATCGAAGTCCTGCTAATGTAGCATAAATGGGATGGAGCTTCGGCTCCATCCCTTATTTTTGTCTCGATAAACATTTTCATAGATAGCAGCTCTCATCTACACAAATAAAGATCAGCACATCTTTATTTACTACCTCCTTTGGTTCTTTGTAGTCTGACTGTTCATTGAAAGCTCCTATAGGGATGGCGTTGCCATCCCATTTTTTTTTGTATTTTATACAAATTCGGATAAAGATGCTTAAAATACACATTAACCCAAATTACAACGAATTTAAGTCGAAAATACCCTGAAGTTTCAAGGGAGAAAAACACCATTTTATTCATAGATGCCTGAGACTTTAGTGTATCTGGAAACAATCGTATAACAATAATCGCGTATTTTAAAGGAGTCCTTATGAATAAAGAATCCGATATTCGCGTATTCAATCATCATCTCATCGAGAACCCGTCAAATGATATTGGGGCTCTTTTAGAGAAGACGAAGAATGCGCAGATGTACACATTCTTCGAGATCTTCAAGGGAATGATGGATGCGTTTCCTTCACCAGAAGAATGTATGACAATGCTGAGCTCAGATCGATTTGCGTTCTTCAATAAATATATTAAGCCGTTGACAGATAAAGTCAATCGATTGAAGAATGATTACCGTGCAAATAAGGTATATGATGCTGAATGGTTTGAACGGATGAGTAAAGCTGGTTTGGCTGAACCAGATTTAGTTGATATTCTTGATACTTCTCCTGAGAAGTTGATGAACCCGACATTATCGGACATTATGCCAGATATTTGTCTGTCAGAGCAGACATTTATGGAAACTGAAACTAATGGAAATATTCAGTTTCCATACGGAACTATCCCGATGATGTGTATGATTCCGAGTGTATCATCGATTTATGATAAACACGACGACATGAGTCGTTTGTACTACAAGGTTAACAAAGATCGGAAGTGTTATCCAGAATCTCCAATTCTAGAGATATCTATCAAATCTCTTCTTGCAGACTATTCCGAAATTTATTCAGAATACAACGTTGAGACGAAGACGTTGAATTCTGCTGGATTGTCTACAATGAAATCCATTATCGAAAAATATGCGGATTTCACACTTCCGTTAATATTCGTTACCCTTCGAAAGGATTACGAATTTACAGAGGATTACATCAACGACATCTATACACACTTCTCTGCAAATTATCAGAGTGCAATTGTCGCAAATAAGTACATGTATGGAATCACAAATGCGTTGGTGTACTCAAAACTTGGTCACGATTTGATCCACGCGTTTGCATTTACACACGCAACGTCAACTATCGACCTTCTCAACCAGAACGATCCGTATCGAACACTGTTGACAGAAACTATTTCAACGGCATCTGGGTGTGATTGCTTGCAGAATTATCTGCGTCATATTGAATCTCAGAACGTTGAGTTTGGAGCTCTTGTTGAAGAAGGGTTGAACGAGCGAGACGCATTGGCAAGTTTGATGTATCGACTTTTCAATATGATTCTTTCTATCTTGTCAGAATCTATTTCTCTCGATGGAAATTATCAGATGAATACTAAACTTGGTAAGGTTCTCATGTCAGCGCTTGGTCCTTTGAAGGCATTGAGCGACGATGATGTTGGATCATTCAGTGCAATTCATCGAGCATTGGTACATGTCGCAAAAGGCTGTGAACATGGAACGATTCTCGATTTGACAAAAACTATTGCAGAAGTTCAATCCGTAAGAACTGTAACAACTGCTCCAGGTGTAAGATCAAATCGAGCTCAGTTTACACCAATTGCTCAGCAGATTCTTTCTGGTAGGGAATTGCAGCAATATAACTTTATTGGGAATAACTCTGCAGCTCTTGAATGTGCAAACATGGTTAAAGAAATTAACCGCACAAAAATGTCAAATGCTGCAATGCGAATGCTTGCAACGGAGTGTCAAGAAATCAAGACTCGTGAAGATGCTAAACGTATTACGACTGAAGCCGAAATGTTTAAAGAAGCTCTTAAAACTTCATCTTCACAGGTTACGAATGAAGCCACAGAAACGTTCAGAGTGTTCCTAAATAATGTAACGAATGAAGTTGCTAAATGGGAAGAATCTGAACTTAAGAATCGCATTTAGTTTTACATATCGAGGAATTTATGACTGACGAAGATTATGAAACTGGTGCAGTTATACCCTCCGGAGACGAAAATGGTGAATACTGGGGTGAGCAAAGATCGCTCACTCCGAGTATTCATTACCAAACGACAAACGTTTCAGCAATAAAGGTTCATAAATTACTTAGGGATCTTGGAGTAAAGAATAATAAGTTTATGCTTACGCTTTACGATACCGGACTTGCTCACATAAATCCTTTTAGTAAAAATCTTTCTGAAGAATGGAAACGACGAATACACGCTGAAGTCTGTCGTAACTTTTGGTATTACTTACGAGAAATCGTAAGAATCAACGTTCCTGGAGGAACTACTAAATTTTTATTTCATCGTGGAAATGTCGCTGTAGAGTGGTTGCTTCTTAATAACGTTAACACGTATTTGGAACTCCCGAGACAGAACCAGAAAACAGGTTCTGTTGCTGCATTTATGTCTTGGATATATGGGTTTAAAACCATTAACTCTAAATCGTCAATGATGTCGAAGGATCCAGAATCGGTTAAAGATAACCTTAATAGTATTCGAAAAATCCTTGAAAACCTTCCACCATATTTGCAAGTACTTGATCCTAAAAAGGATCATTTAAATAAAGAATCATTCCAATCATCGTCGTCTGGAAATGTAATTCAGACACGTTCTCCGCCAGGAAACGAAGATGGTGCAATGAACAAGGGTCGAGGTTCTTCAGAGCCTGTTCAATGGAATGACGAGATGCCATTCATCAATTTTATCAAAACTATCACGTTGAACTCTGCACCATCTTGGAAAACTGCAGCAGATTTTGCAAAAGCTAATGGTTCTCCATATGTGCGTATTTTCAGCTCAACACCAGGTATCTTAGGCACTCCTGAAGGAGATTTCGTTTTCAATGAATTTCTTCCGCAGTGTGTAAGATTTGATGAGAGACTTTTCTATGATCAGCCAAGCGTAGAATCATTAAAAGCATTCATACACGACGAATCTCGAAACGACTTTGTATATGTCAAGTTTACATACAAGCAGCTTGGTAAAGGAGAAGATTATTTCCAAGAGCAATGTCGTGCATTGATGAATGATATGGATGCGATCCAGCGTGAGGTTCTATTGAAATGGTCTATGCGTTCAGTTGATTCTCCATTCACCAAAGAACAACTTGACCGTGCAATGAAATCTGTAAAAACGCCAATTGGATCTATCATCGTTCAGAATCGATACGTTTTGAAGTTCTTTAAAAAGCCGGACTTTTCAAAACGTTATGTGATATCAGTCGACTGCTCAGGTATGCTCGATACAGACTACTCGTCTCTAACCGTTACAGATCCTCAAACATTCGAACCTATCGCAACTCTTCGAAGTAATGCACGAGATAGTTATTCAAACACGAGTACATTTGGAAAAGCGATTGCAGACATTGCATTGAATATTTTCAAAAACGCATTGATCGTCATCGAGAAGAATAACATGGGTATTGCGATTATTGACAATATTCTTGAATATTATCCTCAATTGACTGATCGATTGTATTCGTCACGCCTTGAACCAAATACTGAAGGTATGAATAATGAATTCACGGTTGCCGATACAAATGGAGATGCAAACGTAAATCGTTATAGTGATAAAGTTATCGTATACGGCTTCGACACGAATAACGCTCGCCGAAGTCAGATGTTCTCAGAAATTCTCGGTATCATCATTAACGAGCTTTATGACTGTATTAACGATAATGACATCTTCATTGAATTAAACGGTATTGTCCGTCGTAAAGGTCGTCTCGACCATCGAAACGGTAAGCATGATGATATGCTCTTCTCATGGTTAATCGGATTGTGGGTTCTTTGTTATTCAAAGATTCTCACCACCAAATATGATTATCCTATAGGATATGTCAGACCAATGAGCATTCTTGATACTCCACAACGACAGTTGAAAGAATCAGATTTCGACCAACCTCATGGAATCGAGAAGATGAGCGACATGGTTATTGCAGAATTCCGGCGAAAAAACCAATTTAAGATTGCAGGTCAAACTTCATATTCTGATATTGGTTCTGGTAAACCGTTAACGGCTGATACTATGAATTCTAGAGAACAGTCGACATTTAACATGAATACTGCGTCTATTTCTGACATTGGAGATATGATTTTCGGGCAGAGCGGATCATTATTGCAATCGGATCAATCGTTTATGGATGATGAACCGATTATCGACACGTCGTCTGAAATCGTCGACAATTATCAGAAAGCAAAAGGTATGAATAAAGCTGAACGGGAAGAATTCCAACGTCAGCAAGCTAGTATCTTAGACTCTCAGATTCTTCATGCTAAAAATACAAGAACTCGAAATCTCGAGAAAGCTCGAAACGTCAAAGAACGAAATCAGTTAGCCGAGATTATCAAAGAACATCCGACCTATCTTGCTGATCAGCAAATGGGTATGAATATTAACGTTGATAGATTGGTTGATAGTTTCTTTAATTGATGAAAAAAAATAAACTCCCTAGGCTAAGCCTAGGGAGTTACTTGTCAGTTCGGATTTGACTCTATCGTTTTGAATGAGTCTTCTCCACGAACAAAGATGTCCTTATGGACAAATACCGGAGCAATATACATAGTTTCAAATCTCTTATTCTTAAAGAACTCAGACTTGAGAACCCGATAATACCCAGAACGATAATGTGGGCACTTAGTCCCATTACCAGACCCAGATACCAAACCAGACTTTGCTCTAGAAATCAAATCAAAATCGAGTCCTTCAGCAACTTCAAGTTTATTTGCTCCGTTGTTAAAAATGTCATGCTCTGGAAGTCCTGGTGTACAAAGATTTGGATACGTGTTTAAATAGTAAATGAAATTTACCACAAACCGATACGTCTCATGTACTTTCTGTACTTTTGCAGGATTCCATGTTGCTGGGTCATTTCCAATCTGTGCAGCTTTTTCGAATTTCTTAACGTCGTTAACGATTTCAGAAATCGTGCGATGATTCATTCCACAAACGATATCTGCAAGATGACCGTTTGGTTCAGGAATCGCCGTAGATACAAAGAATACATCGTTGAAACATCCAGCTTCCATATGTGAACCATCTCGAAATTCAACGTCGTCGAAATAGAACCCACCTTCTTTTTCATCCTCAAACCATCTAGAATAGAATGAGATACAATATTTGTTAGCTTCTCGCGGTACAAACAAACATCCGCTAAGAATGTGTACACTTACATTCTTCGCAAGATACTTAATATTATACCGTTCAGGATGCTTAACTTTCAATGTACCATTCTCGATATCTTTAAGTTCTATAAGATTCGAAAATGAACTATCAAATTGCCGATGAAATTCAGGGAATGACATCTTAACATGCGGAAGCTGACGGATGATGTTTCTCAAATCCATCTTTGGAACTTTAGTTGATGAAAAGAGGTCATACAGCCGTTTATCTTCAATAAACGTAGGTACAACATCGCCAAACACATACATCCAGTTTAAGTCTGTCTGAACTGTATACTGTGAATAATCGACCACAGAGTCTTTAAACTTGTGAAATGTATTAAAACGAACCTCAGATTTGTGTTTGAAAAATTCTTCCGAATTGAATTCTTCAAAATGAACCGAACCTCTTTTAATACTTCCAATCTGCTTAACTTTTTCAAGTGCAGACTCGACACCTGGTTCGAGAAGAGAATATTTTCTCTTCTCTCTTTTCAAACGGGCTGCTTTACCCATATTAATCCTCCCAAGATTAAATTTTGTCAATATGATAATTTATATTTTGCATTTAAAACTATTCGTTTTTTTTTCAAAAAAAAAACACCTAGGCGAGCCTAGGTGTTGTATTGGCTGGATACACTAATCAACCGTTAGCGTTTTTTCTGGATTACGAAATCTCCATTATTAAAGTCGCAGATAAACACCTGTGGACGATAATTCGTGAAAATCGATTCCGGAAGATTGTCGGTTGAGAAGATATTGAATTCTTCTCGCATTTCAGTTTTAGGTTCTTGCTTCGAAATCAGCTCTCGATTCTGACCATTGGTTCTAGAATCGTACAGCTGTTCAATGATAGCAAACGATTTGTTTCCATTGAGCTGATATGCATAGCGGAATGCTTGAACTTGTGTTGCAAACTGTCCACCAAGACTCATACACTGCTCTTCGTTGAAACGAATCTCAAGCGGAATAGGATGAATCCAGCGGCGCTTACACTCGGACAACTGCATCGTTCCATTTTCAAGGCGACGTTCAGCATCTTCTTTAGCTTCGCGTTCTTTCCTGGCGAGATCCTGGAATGCCTTCGTGAACGTATCGTCCAATGTGTATAATGAAAGATAGTTCGCAGAATTGTTTGTGTTTTCTTTTAGAATTCGCACAATCGCAATTTCAGTATCTGTGAGACCGCCCATAAATCTGGCGACGATTTTCTTCCAATTCGGATTATACAATATGTCGAATGCTGACCAATGGCAGATCTGATTTCCCTGTTCGTTGATATAATCGGTCTGCCAACTTGGATCGATTGCATGTTCATAAACCTCAAGTTTGTAGTCTTCCGCAAGTTCGACTTCGGTTGATTTGTCATCGTATTTTGTATTGATATACAAACTTGCATCCACAATAATCTTCTGATTATAATTGACGAGAGACCAACCGTCTTTAAACCTCGGTATTGTCTTTGACACATCATCAATTCCAAGGGTCTGTCCATCCTCGGCATTGATCACCTCAACGGCTGATGCGATTTCAGTAACCTCAGCAGGTGTAACCTTCTGTTTAATCTGCTGACCCTGTTCACCTTCTTTCATGAACTCCATAATACTACCTCCACGTAGTTACAAATTATTAAAAATCTGATTAAAATCGACTGAATCCCCTGACTGCAACTCTCTACCACTCGGAGGGATGACTTGGTTTAGTTGCTGAGATTTAGGATTTTCATTGTCGTCGTGCACTACATACTCAACGTCTTCTACGACACCAGAATTGTTAGGAGCAATAACATTTCTGTTATTCTCGTAACCAATCTGAAGGGGTTGATTCTGTTGAGGTTGACCGATCATCATCGTTTGATTATTGCCACCAGGATTTTGATTAAATCCTGGTGGATATCCTATCATCATAATCGGTTGCTGTTGTTGAGCTTGCCATTGCATAGCTTGTGCTGCAAACATCATCTGCTGTCGTTGAAATTCCATTTGTTGCTGAAACATCTGCTGCTGAATCATTTGCTGTTGTCGAAGCATCTCAAGATTTTGGTTATTCATTTCAACAGTCGCATCATCATGAGATTTCTGAGTTATAGCTTGATGAAGAGCTGCTGATAATCTATCTTCAGACTCACTCTCAAGTTTAGCTCGATATGCATCTGGCGAGTAATTCCTTGTGATTATAGATTGTGAACCGTCTGGTCTGATGACTGTTTCAGTTTCACTCATCCACGTTCCAGGAGGAATTTCGCTCATTGGAATATCGGGTCCATCCATTGGTGGTGGAACCGTTCCATCTTGAACTGTAAATACATCCATATGCTACCTCATACGAATTATGTATCTTTAAAAAGTTTGATATTTGTGTGTTAAAATCGATTTATATTAACGATAAAATAAGGGTTAACATTCGTTTAACTTACAATAAGGAGTTTCACAATGGTTAATATGACTCAACCTAGCGTTGACGATTTCGTATTATCAATGCCCGATGATCTCCTGACATCTGAAGCTATCAACCAAATCACTGGTCAGAATAGCGACGTATTTGGATATCGGAACTTTGTCGAAATTTTCGACATTAAGCACACGATTCAGGAAAACGCTCGTGAAACTGACGAAGATGAAAATGAGGCTGAAGCGGTTGAATACCATCAGAATCAGAGAGATACATTCTATGGAGCTGTGATCAAAGGTATGAAAGATATATCCGGAATACTTCTCGATACCAGAGGTCACGACAATTTACTAACAAATGTGAAGGACTTGTACGATATGTTTATCGTACAAAGACATCGGAATCTTGTAGAGTTCATTCTCTACTATATTCTTCACAACAAGACGTCTCTAGCTAATCGGTTTAACGATGATAAAATCACGAATATGACCGTAAAAAATGCTAGGAAGGAATTTGGAAACAAAATTGATGCGACTTTGGCTATCCACGCATATGACATCGTTATTCAGATTCTTGGGGATGACGAAGTTCTTAATCCTGAAAACTTTATAGAGCTTCTGTATCAATCATCTCCAGAAGATATGCAATATCTGATGGCTCATAGTATGTATGGGGCTGTCGCACTCAGTTTCGATGTGCCTAGGTTTATAAATCTTATTAGAACGATTTATTCAAACCCAGTCAACTTATCATATTTACAATCGGACGTTATTGAACGTCTGGTTGAACGACTGAAATTTAGCAGTCAAAATATTTCACAATAAGGAGTTTTCTCATGGAAGAAGATGTTGAGAAATTAGGAGAAGGACTTCCGCTGCCGCACACAACGGATTTCGTAGACAATGGTCCTGGTAAGAACGCCACCAAGATTGAAGTCGATATGAAAAAGAACGAACCATTCATTCGCGAATTCAAAGCTCGTCTTGATGCTGTTGGAGATCCGGAAGCTCAGAAAAAGATTATGGATGAATTCCACAAAGCTACTGGTATCCCATTTGAAAAAGCTTTCGAAGCAATGGAAAATAAATGCACCGTCATCATCAACAAAGAAAATGGATCGGTTGAAGTTAAGCGCGTCGATAAAGACTCAGAAGAAGCAAAAACCGGGAAGATTGTTAACGATGAGGAACACAAGCCTCATCTTGAAGATCCAGAACCAAAATCCACAGCTGCTCGTCCTAAGAAAATCAATACTGAAACGTCTGCCGCAGAAGGCCTTCAGAAGGCAGCAAATGAATCAGAAGCCCACGAAGTTGAGGAAGAGGATCCTGAACTCGTTGCCGAAATCATTGCAAATCTCGAAGATGCAAAAGCTAACCCTGAAAGCTTAAAATTCACAACGGACGAAATTGCTGGACTTATCAAACTTAAGGTTGTCGGTGATGAAGCAGCAGTTCGAGCACTTGCAGACAACTTTAACCAGGAAGTTGATAAGCTCATCAAAGAAAAAGATGACCCGAATTCTCAGTATTCGGATCCAAAGGTCTATGACAAAGCAATCAGAGACAATCTGGCTGTAAAGATTTCTCTTAAACAGTCACTCAAGGCTGCTGAGGAAGTTACAGACCCAGCATTCATTCAGGAGATTTTCGCTGCAAGATATCCAGATTACACAAAACGTGGCCCTGCAAGTATCCTTGACTTATTTACAGGATATCTTGAACAGAGAATTTCAAAACCTGAAAATAAAGATTTCTTTTTCAAAGAACTTACAGACAAATACAGAGTTGCCCACATCCTTAAACGTGCCAATGATGAGATCTTTTCTCAGATGCAGACTCGTGACGGTCGCAAGTTCAATACAGCCGTGTTTATAAACATCATGTTTGACATTAACAAGAAATACATTGCGGAGATTCTTGAAACACCGAATGATGAAAAATTCACTCTCAAAAGTGCTGAATCTATCATGACGGTATTCATCATTCCGTTTGTCAGACTCGTTTATAAAAAACTTGCTCCAGATTTCAAAACTCGCAAGATGGAACGTAAATACATCGTTGGATTTATTATGGATATGGCAAATCCTGAGCAGCTGTCCGAAGACAAACGAGCTGAACTTGATAAGTCAGCTAAAGCAATGTGGGCAAAAATTCGCGAAATCGAAATCGAACTTATTGAATATGAGAAAACCCATTTTGATAAAAATGGGGTTCGTATAAAGAAATAAACAAGACCTCTTTTCTTAGCCACAAAGATTACTTTCTTATGGCCGAATAATCCTCCACACAAAAAAAAAGTCCTCCGGCGTGTTGCGCCGGAGGCATCTTTATACACAAAAACATTGAAATATTAAGGAGTTTTCATATGAAACTTGCAGAAGATCAAATTATCAACGCTCCTGTTAGAGACGCGGCTATCCAAATGGAATCTGGATCTGACTATGGAGACATTATTCGGAGTGATAAGAAAGCTCCGAATTCGAATATTCCAGTGAACCTTCTTTTCTCTGAAACTACAAAAGGAACGATATTGTTTGAAGGTGAATATATGGAAATCTATATACCAACTTCGGATATGGTACGAAATACAACTATTGAAGGTCAAAACGTAAAAACCTTTGCGATATTCCCAATGGCTATATGGTCTAGACCTGGGGTAGATTATACTAGTGAGGCTCCAAATTACTTTACTAGATATATGAACCCATCGGTAATCGAGACTATGCCAAGCTTAATGTCTAAAAAGACTATGAGTATCAAAGGCGAACCTGAACAGCAGTATTTAGTGTTAGGATATCAGAAGAATTCGGTGTTTATAAAATCCACGACAATTGTCAAATCCGGAAAGACATTAAGTGATTTTGTTGATATGATTCTTCAGGCGTTTATCAATACCGCTGTTGTAAGATACGATGAACTTGTAGAATTAACTCTTGAGTGCTGTCAATTGAATGGAATTGACTTTGGTACGAATATCACATCTCTAGAGATCATATTTGCTGCACAAGCTCGAGACGCCTCGGATATCTCAACTCCATATCGAATGGTTGTCAATAAAAAAGGTAAAATTGATCCTCTCGATATGAAATTTATCAAACTTACTCAGATTCCTCACGTTACAAGCACATTCACGTCGTTTGCATTTCAAGATATCGATTATGCAATCACGACATCTGCAAAACGACATCGAAATCATGAAAAAGAAAAGATATCAGACATTGAAAAAATCATGAAATATTAAAAAAAAAATAATGCCTGCACCCATGATGGGTGCAGGCAGTTTTTATTATCCAATTATTCCAGTATGATATACTTTCCGCTCTTAGAAACCGTACCTATAAAAGTTCCAGAGTTTTCGTTGACATCATCATCCTTCTCATCGTCGTCAAAATCAATCATCTTTCGAATCCAGACCAATAATCTTTCAGTATTTATATGAGAATGAAATGTCATATCATAATCTACAATAGCCGGAGTTGTTGGCTCTGAATATGTGCTAACTATATACTCCCATTCATTAAGTTGAGTTTGAACGAATTTCTTAAGTCTATCCCTCTCATGACACACAACCAGCAATGTATTAAGGCTAATATAACAAGAATCGTCAAATATTAAATCTGGAACGTTTTTGGCATAATTGCTAACGTTTCTTGAATATGAAACAGCGGCTTTAACAGGTTTCTTTTTAATCCACTTTGTCAACCCTCCATTGTATGCAATAGCAGCATCTTCAAAAGTCCCAGTGTATTCTATTAATGACTTTAAATATGCAACTCCAACCTTTAGAATATGCCTCTGATTTTTATAATTGAAGTGTGTATATTCTCCATCAAAATAGAAATATGCTTTTAAAAATTCTGCACCATGATGAGTCGATTCATCAAAATTATCCGAATTTAAACCCATCAACCCATAATCCGACGTGCCATTGGCGTTAAGTTTTAACGACTCAAAATAATTATAATTTACGGTCTCCATTTTGGATATAGCGTAAATGTAATTCATTGGGACGCCTTGTTTAAGGCTTTCGTTAATCATTGCAAACACAAAACACGCTGGAATATAATCCAGCCAGTAGTATGCATACTCAATGTATGCGGTGTATGTCATTAAATACTGATCCGGATATACACTTTGGCGTTGTGCGAAGTATTTTACATATTCGTCATACCACATCCGAGCATTCAATGCCCCAGTCGTCTGTACATTTTTTGGAGCAATATACTGTGGAGCTGATTGTGTTAACTGTGTCACAGATTCAATCATGGTCGATAAATCATCAACTTCAACTTCGGTTCTCCTAGCTACATCTGATAGCGCATTTGATAACATTGTCTGATAAATTTGATCTTTAATTGCTTCTGTCGTAGTTGCAAAAGATTCCATAACAACAAGCAACATCACCATCATAGAAAATAAACGTTTCATTTCCAATTACCCCATTTATACGTTTGTATTAAAATGATGTATTCTCACAATTTAACCCGTCAATTTGTGAATAATTAGGATTGTGTTCTGGCGGTCTTGTTTTACCAGAAAAGGCTGAAATCTCAGGGTTTGTCTGGAAACAAGTTCATAATCACGGGTGTAATGTCGTTTGGATGTGAATGAGACATCGATGCATTACACATTATCACACGACAAACAAAATCAATTCCTATAGGAGGAATATTATGGCAACGACCACCGTTTCCAACTATATTCATTCCAGAATTGTAACCAGTATCATCGACAATTCAATCGTTGAAGAGTCGGTGACAGTACCTGTCAACTTCGTGCTGTTCCAGCCGTACTTCTCTGATGAAGGTGAAGACGGTCACGTAATACAGTGGGAGTATGAGACTGATTTTACCAAGAAAAATGGTACTCCTAACCTTGCACGCCATGGTCAGCAGATCTACAATGCTCTGCAGTGGTTGAAAGGTGGTGGAAAAGTTCTCGGTCTCCGCCTTACGGCTACGGACGCAAAGCCAGCGTTTGCTGTGCTCAATATCCGTACAAAAGAAGTTGATATAAGTCTTCCTGATACTGCAAACACTGAAGACGAAGATGCTGTAGTAACTGTAAAGGGTCTGAAAATCAGCCCTACGTTCACTGAAGTTCCAGCATCACTCTTGAGCGAAACGATTCTTTCTTTGTCTGAATCACTTCAGATGAAGCAGGTTCTGAATTCTGTAAAGAGTTCTTCAGCGGTTCCTTCAACCACTGGTTGGACAAACCACTTTATCACGGTTTTCAAGGCTATGGGTAAAGGAAAATACGGTAACAATCTGGGCATCTTCTTCCAGCTCGATCAGACAAGAGAGGAAGACCTCGAAGATTCACGTAGATACTTCTACTCTGTGTACAAAAAGGATTCGAAAGGCAATATTCAGCAGCAAGTTTCTGCGAAGTCTTTGTCTCTAAATCCTGATGCTGTCGATTCAACTGGTACTGTGTCAGAATTTCTCGACACAATTCTGAAATCTTCAGATTATCAGAAACTCTATACCGGAATTTCAGCATACACAAGCGAAACTGACTACGAAGATTTGATTGAACTTTTCGGCAAATATACCGGAGCTGTCAAATCAACAGCCGACACATCTGTGATCCTGTCAGAAGCACAGGATGCAAACTTCATTGACTTCTTGTCATTGATTGATCGAACCGGCTCATCATACAAGCGCTTCATTCCTGCAGACACAACCGATGCAACAGCATTTGCTACAGCTCACGATACTGCAGACGTCGATTTCTCACAGGTAGCATTCCTTATGGGTGGTACCGACGGAAACCTTGACATCAGCAACTATGAATATGGCTCAGGTAAACAGTACGCCACAAAACGAGCTGCTGAAGACGCTATCAAAGAAATCCGCGATGGTTTGATGTACGACGCGTACGCTGGTCGTATCGACGCGAACATCTTGTCTCCATACAAGTATCAGATCTCTGCGGTAATCGATGCCAATAACGGCTCAGATGTCAAGAAACAGATGGTTTACCTCTGTCGTAATCGCAACGATATCGTTGCATATCTTGACTGTAACTTCTCAGCATCTGTCGATGCGGCTATTAATTTCAAGAAGGTATACCTTACAGGTTTCACCGATTGGAATGCTTCAGTATGGCCTCAGTCAGGTGTAGCATATGATGGTTACAACCTTAAAAACATCGATGTTACATACTGCTATGACGTAGCTTATAAGCTTCCATACCTCCGCAATAATACAGGTCCTAACCGCCTTATGGCTGGTACAACAAAGGGTCTTGTTGCAACAATGAACAGTCTCAACTGGTATCCTGATGAAGATCAGAAAACTGATCTTTTGAAGAACCAGATGAACTATGTTGAAGAGGTTCGTCTTAACCAGTATGCAATCATGTCTTCTCGCACAATGTACGAAAAGAGACTGTCATACTTGGCAGTTCTTCGCAACGCTCATTGTATCTGTGAAGCTGTATATGTTGGTCGTCAGATCCTTACAGACCTTCGCTTTGAAGAAGATCCAAAGATTGCAATGACTAAGGCTAAAGAACAGATAACTCGTAATCTGTCTTACCTTATCACAAATGGTCCTGTTGAAAGATTGACTGTTGTCGCAACTCAGTCTCAGCAGGAAGCATACGAAAACGCTGCTCGCGTCACCATCGAAATGAAGTTCACAGACTTCATCCAGACTTGGTACTTCGACGTTGTGGCTGCACGCTAGGAGGGATTCATAGATGGCTGTTGAAAGAACTACTGTCGACGACGATATCTCTACCGTTGTAATTGATCCAAACGACGAAGAATTTCGCGGTTGGACCAACACCCACACCCAGTTGTGGGATTTGACCGACAACAACGTATTCCTTGGTGTACCTAACGTGAACCAGAACACACTTCCTGTAATCGATCCATTTATTGGTGGTTATGGTCGTGTGTGGTGTCTTCAGGCACCAATATTCTTCGCCACATCACTTCGTGCGATGCTTCAGCGTTGGATTGAACGTTATTGCCGCGGTCTTAGCGGATTGTCAAACTATGAACTTCAGACAACTGAAGTTACATATGGTAACACTGCTGAGACATATACTGTTCCTACAGGTATAAAACGCGGAAACAACCAGTTCAACCTGAGATTCCAGGAGCTTCAGGGTGGTTTCGGAAGAAACATGATGAAGTACTGGATTACTGGTATTTCAGATCTCGGTTCTGGTTACGGTACATATCACGGCAAAGTATTCCAGGGCGACAACCTGAGATTCTCTGCTGTTAACCACACAGCAATCATGCTTTACGCATTGACTGATAACTCTGGTGGTGCATACGGACTTGAATCGCTTGAGTTCGCATGTATGTGGTTTGGAGCATATCCTACCACAATTCCTAACTCGCATCTTGAATTCACACAGGGCGAACACAATACCCAGGAATTGGATCTCCAGTTCTATGGTATCTACCATGAAACCAATACTATCAATGCATTCGCTGCAGATCTTCTTGAGAAGTCTAACTTCTACAAGGATAACTACAACGACTTCGACATGGGTGGTATCACATGGGATGCTTGGGAAGATCGCTCTGGAGCAGATGACGACGCAACAGAAAGCGGAAACGCTGGATTTGAGCCTCTGCAGTCTGATGCGACTAAGTACAGCTCCGTTATTACAAGCAATGGTCTTGGAAACGGGGTTTCAGAGTAACCTAAAGAATGTGGAAATAAATGGGGTGGAGCTTCGGCTCCACCTTTACTTTTATCGATGATTTTTAGCAACACCCTGATAAGAATCATATCGTCAGATTGGTTATTATTTTTATCTATTGAAGTTTTGATTGCACTTGGTACTGCCACACTGATTGCGTTCTTTTCATACAATTCTCCTGGTATGGATTTTATCCTCCTAATAACTGAGTGTTGCTCAGTTTTATTTTATAGTAGGATAGTTATACTTTTATAGATAAACTCGATTATTTTCGAAAAATTTTTGTCGATTTATCCCTGATATTTCAGGCAACAAAAACGCAAAAAAAAATAACACCCGAGATTCTCGGGTGTTATTTTTTGTGATTAATTATCACTCATCCAATTATAATGCCAGCACGATATCGTGCTGGCATTATAATTATTCAGATTTATTTTCCTTCAGTTTTTGAATATCATTTTCACCCATCGGATCTTTGTAGCAATCATTTTCAGATGTTTCTACTATAGAATCGCCGTCAAGAGAATACCATGTGTCTTCTTTGATATCTTTACCATCAACTAAGACACATCGCATGTTTCTAACCTTGTAAGTTTCAGGGTCGCGGTCAGCAAGAACCAACCAATCTCCGATAGAACCTTTTACTCTTGCATGAGTTCCAACAGATATAGCAATTGAATCGTTTCCTGAAACATTTGAAGATGACCAGTCGCCAGTGTTGGTAGCAGCTGAACGGTTGCCAGTGTTGGTAGCAGCTGAACAGTCGCCAGTGTTGGTAGCAGCTGAACGGTTGCCAGTGTTGGTAGCAGCTGAAC
>ERZ842401.10-NODE-10-length-231848-cov-9.882300_pt1 | contig 231848 bp, 193 predicted proteins | sample MGYA00521270_ERZ842401 | MGnify/ENA primary metagenome ERZ842401 (study PRJEB31892, sample SAMEA3878208) | bioreactor metagenome | biome: Moose rumen | place: Sweden | collected 2011-10 | study: EMG produced TPA metagenomics assembly of the PRJEB12797 data set... | reverse complement strand
CCTCGATATTACTACCCCGCCCTTCGGGCACCCCTTCTGCAACAGAAGGGGAATTAGCGCCCCCGTTTCGCAAATCGTAAATCGCAAATCGTAAATCCCAAATCGCAAATCGCAAAAAAAACGGGCCTGTTCATTACTCGCTTTTTTGTGGATAATATATTATTTGTACCAAAACATTTTTTTTCGTAAGTTTGCAGTCTCTTTTGATTGCAATATTATGGTTTTATTTCTATTTGGTGTAAAATATTATAAAACCGATTCTTATTACAAGAAACGCACGCGACGGACTACCTCGTGAAGGGTGTCGGTGCGTTTTTTTTATGCCCTGTTTTTAAAAATAAATAAGTAATAATAATAAAAACTAATGTCTATGAAAAAGATTTACTATTTTTTCCTTTTGCTCTGCATAGGAGCGTTGGCTTATCCAATTACTGCAAACGCACAATTAAATCTTACTGTTGCAGATGGCACAGCCACCAATGAATATGTACCCATTTATGGATATTATGCGGATTCGTATCTCCGCTGTCAGGTGGTCTATCCGGCTGCTGACTTGGCCGGTATGGCCGGAGGCACCATCAATTCATTGACGTTCTATTTGTCATCTACCGCATCTGGTTCCTGGGGTTCCGCTAATTTCCACGTGCGGTTGGGCAGTGCGTCAGAGAGCACCATTTCTGCATTTTATCCCTCATCCAGTTTGACGGAGGTTTATGCGGGTTCGTTGGATGGAACCCAATCCACGATGACCATTACCTTCACGACCCCGTATGTTTACACTGGGGGCGATCTTCTGTTGGAAGTCACCAACGAGGTGATTGGTTCATATAAAAGAGCCTATTTTTATGGCATCTCAGCCTCGAATGCCTCGGTGCAAGGATATAATTACAGTAGTCTAAGCGGTGTAACTGCTAGCCAGAGCGATTTCATTCCCAAAACTACCTTCAACTACTTGCCTGGAGGCGACGGTCCGATGTGCTTCGATCCCACAGGCCTTACTGTCTCGGGAGAGACGACAGACGGTGCTACAGTCTCCTGGACGGCACCTGCAGCTGGCGATGCCCCGCAGGGCTATGAGGTGTGCGTGCTGCCCGCTGATGCTACGTTTGACGCTGCCACCGCCAACTGGGTTACCGCTACGGGAACCTCCCACACCTTCACGGGCTTAAATTCCAGCACGAAGTACACCGCTCACGTGCGTAGTGTCTGTGGCAGCGACTTCTACAGCAACGGCAATGCGAACGTGAATTTCACCACGAAATGCACGGCCATCACCTCTTTCCCTTGGACAGAGAACTTCAACAGCCTCACCTCCGGTATTCCTGACTGTTGGGACAACAGCGAAGGCAGTGTCTCCGACAACTCTTACAAGTGGAACTATTATGCCACGGGACAGGAAGGTGCCGGATTGAGATTCGACTCCTACAATGCATCCACCGGACAAACCAATATGCTGAAGACTCCGGTGTTGGATTTGAGCGCGCTCACCACCCCGCAGCTCACTTTCGGCTACAAGAACCCTTCGGGCGGTGACTTCAGCGTCTATCTCTCCACCGATGGAGGAAACACCTATACCACAGAGATTGCCACGGGGTTGACGGGTGTCGGCAGCTGGGCGGATGCGGAATACACTTTGGACACTCTGTTGGCCAACGTGGCCGACAAAAGCCGGGTAGTCATCGTATTCAAGGGCACCAGCAATTGGGGTTATAACGATGCATACATATATTTGGACAACGTGACAGTGGGAGAGGCTCCCACCTGTTTCCCGCCCACCGGCCTGCACGCTTCTGTTACGTCCGATGAAGCCACTATCGGTTGGACGGAAGTTTCTGGAAATCATTTGGGATATCAGGCGGAATGGGATGGCTCTGTTCTTCCAGGTTTGTCAGGCAATCCCTTCTCTTTAACAGGCCTGACCCCCAATACCTCCTATACGGTCAGGGTGCGCACGGTTTGTGCCGCAGGCGATACCAGTAATTGGAGCGCCCCTTACACCTTCACCACGGATTGTACGCCTGTTACCGCATTCCCCTACTACGAAGGGTTTGATAATAGTACAAGCATTCCCGCTTGTTGGAAAGCCATTGACGGTGACGGTGACGGTAACAACTGGTATATATGGGATGTTTCGAGTGAAGAGGAAGAGCCCGGCAGCGACTTTCCCTATACAGCGGGCTGCATAACATCAGCTTCTTATGATGGTTTAGCCTTGACCCCCAACAACTGGCTGTTATCGCCGCAGTTCACGTTGCCGAGTCCCTGCAACCTCTCTTTGGTTTGGTATGCGAAGTCGCAAGATCCTAGCTATCTTGAGCCTCTGGACATATTGATGTCCACCACTGGAGGAGATACTGCCGCGTTCACCACCACAGTGATGTCATTAAATGCGGTTCCGGGTGAGCACACCCAATATGTGTATTCTCTTGCCAACTATGCTGGACAGACCGTCCGGTTTGCCTTCGTGCATAGAAACGTGACAGACCAGTTCAGAGTGAACTTGGACGATGTGAGCATCTTGGAAATCCCGCAGGTGGTAACAAACGATGCCACGGCGCTTGCCACCGCCACGGCCACGTTGAATGGTTCTGTCACTGGCCAAGGGATGACGGCATACGGTTTTGAATGGAAAGCCACGGCAGACTCCGAGTATGAACGGGATACAGTGTCCACAGGAGACCATACAGGTTCGATTTCTTTCAACCTTGCCAATCTGGATCCCAACACATCCTACACCTTCCGCACCTTTGCCGCTGTGGGTATCTATATATACTACGGTGATGAGAAGACTTTCACCACGGAGCAACTGCCCTGCCCGGCACCCGCCAATCTCACAGTTGCCGACATCAATACTGAATCAGCCCGCCTGACCTGGGCGTCACAGCTTCCCACTACGGGCAGTTACAACGTCTATTTGAACAACACGCTTCTCACGCAAACCCCAGTTTCCGAGCTTACCTATCTGCTGACAGGCCTGACCCCGGGAACCTCCTATGAGGTCACGGTTGCGATGGTTTGTAATGGTACTGAAGGCCCCTCCGAAACGAGAACATTCTCTACACCCTGTATCAGAGAGGGAATTTTTGCAATTGGGGATACCAACAGCACGCTATCATATTATTATCTTCCTTTAAACACATATTATAATTATTCTTATACGCAGCAGTTGTTCCTGGCTTCCGAAATGGGAAGAGCCAATATCATCACTAATATTGCTTTCAATCTTGTCAATACCGCGTCTGCCACTATGCAAAATGTGAAGATTTACTTAGGGCATACCACGAAAAATGAGTTCGCTTCAACTACAGATACGGTTCCTTTCTCGGCGTTGACGGAAGTCTATTCCGGAGATCTTAATTTTTCTCCAGGATGGAACACTTTTGAATTGGATCAGCCGTTCGCTTATAACGGAAATGACAACTTAGTGTTGGCTTTATTCGATAATGTTTCTGGTTATCCAGGATCTCAGTATAAATTTCTCTGTGCATCAACAGGGAATAATTATCTTGCCCTTGACTACTATTCTGATTCTCAAATTCCCAATCCTACGAGTTTGACCAGTTATACGAGTAGTAAGTCTAGGAGACAATACCACAATGTTGTGAAATTCGGTTATTGTGACAACAGCACCTGTGTTCCGCCGACGGTTAGTGTGAACAATCTGACGGCCAATGATGCGGAGGTCACTTGGACGCCTGGTTATCAGGAGAGTGCGTGGGGAATGCAGTACAAGGGTAGAAACGACAATGACTGGACAACCGTGACACTGACGCCCAACTCCCCGAATCCATACGCGTTGTCGAATCTCACATCCAATACTGCTTACACCTTGCGGATGTGGTCCATTTGCGGCGACAACGAACTGAGTGATACGGCAGAAACGACATTTACCACTCTTATCTCCTGTCCTGTCCCGACGAGCGTTGACGTCAATAATGTGACGGCCACTATGGCCACGCTGACGTGGACAGCCGGAGGCAACGAGAGTGCTTGGGACCTCTATATCAGCAGCTCCTCCACCGACGTTCCCGATGCCACCACCACGCCGATGTACTCCACTTCTGCCACCTCCTATACCATCCCGAGCCTGACCGAGAACACCGTTTATACCGCCTATATGCGTGCCAACTGCGGCGATGGCGATGTGAGCGAATGGGTAAGCAAATCTTTCACCACGCCGTGCACCTCTGTTTCTGTTCCCTATACCGAGAACTTTGACAGCTATACTCAGGGAATCGCCACTGGCACCTCCTTCCCCACAGGATATCCTGCTGTGGATATGCCCTCCTGTTGGACTTTCCTGAACCGTGTCACCACCACCACTTCCTATCCGCTGGCCTTCCTTTCCTCATCTTCCAGCTATGCGGTATCTGGAAATTGTCTGTTTTTCAAGTCCAGTTCTATCACGCCCCTCTATGCGGTGTTGCCAATGATGTCGGAGAATCTTAACGAACTGCAGCTGACCTTTACTTATCGTAATGAAAGTGTAAGTACAAGCAATGGTACGCTTCACGTGGGCTATATGACTGATCCTGCCGATGCCAGCACATTTGTGGAGATGTATAGTTGTCCCCAAACTGCAACTCAAACCGAAGTGAAGGTTCCCTTCGATACGGTGACAGTTTTCCCGGGCAGTCCCTATTACATCGTTTTCCAATATGTAGGAGGTATTTACAGTAATTATTATTTAAGCATTGATAATGTATCGGTGGATTATATTCCCAATTGTATCGCCCCGACGGGCTTGGCTACTTCCAATGTGACGACTGATGGCGTCACGCTGACGTGGACGGCCGGTGGCAGTGAGAGTGCCTGGGATCTCTATATTAGCAGCTCCTCCACCGACGTGCCTGATGCCACCACCACACCGATGTACTCCACTTCCGCCACCTCCTACACTTTCTCAGGATTGACGGGCAACACTGCCTATACGGCATACGTGCGCGCCAACTGCGGCGGAGAACAGAGTTCTTGGGTTTCAGCAAATTTCCGGACAGACTGTGGCAGCGTGTCGGTTCCTTATACGGTGGACTTCGAAAGTGCTTCCACACTGGCAGCCTTACCCGACTGTTGGAAACGTTACAACACCTATTCTACATCAACGGACTATCCCTATACAGTCAGCAACTACTCCGTGTCGGGATCCCGCTCGCTCTATTTTTACAGTTCCAGTACCACTTATGCGTTGGCGGCGCTGCCGTCGATAGATATGAGCATACCGCAGATGAGCGACCTCATGGTGAGTTTCTCAATGCGCCCCGCTTCTGTCAATGCCCGTATGATTGTGGGGGTGATGAGTGATCCGAATGATCCCACTACTTTTGTACCAGTGGACACGGTGCAGAACACCGAAGCAAGTGTCTTTGAACAGCATAAGGTTTTATTGACAAACTATATTGGCAGTGGCCGGTATGTGGCGTTGAAGAACTACAACACGGGCGGTTCCTATAGTATTTATGTGGATGACGTGGTCGTGGATATGCTTTCTTGTTTTGATATCATGAACCCCATCGTCTCCAACGTGACTGCCACATCGGCCACAGTGGCGTGGACGGCCGGCGGCAACGAGACCGCCTGGGACCTCTATCTCAGCAGCTCGGCCGCGGATGTGCCGGATGCCACCAGCACACCGATGTACTCCATTACAGCTACCTCCTACACCTTTTCTGGATTGACAGACAACACTGCCTATAAGGCATACGTGCGTGCCAACTGCGGCGGCAGTGATGTGAGCGACTGGGTGAGTGTGGCGTTCACCACTTTGTGTAATCCTGTGTCTGTTCCCTATACTGAGAATTTTGACAGCTATGCCTCCGGAAACGGTAATATTCCCGACTGTTGGACCTCTCATAGCACCTACAGCCCAGGGTATCCCTACATCAATGGCAACTATGCTTTTTCCGGCAGCAATTCCTTATATTTCTACACTTCCGGATCCACCTACAATTTAGCGGTATTGCCAGAGGTTAACCTCGGCGCACTCTCAATGAGCGACCTGCGGGTGATATTCACGATGAATCCGAGCGATGTCAAGGCCTATATGGTAGTGGGTGTGATGACCGACCCGGAAGACCCCACAACCTTTGAGCCGGTGGACACGGTGCAAAACGCTCTGCCCTCCACCTTCGAACAGCATAAGGTGCTCTTGACCCAATATACCGGCAACGGTCGCTATGTGGCATTGAAGAATCTCAACATCGACGGTTACTATTCTATCTATCTTGATGACGTGGTATTGGAGCAGGCTCCCTCTTGTATGGAACCCGAGAACTTGACGGTTATGGAAGTCTCTTCCGAAACGGCCACCCTTTCCTGGACCACGAACGACATCTCCACAGGATATACGGTGGAGTACTCCTCTGACAATGGCAACACCTGGACCACGGCCAGCAGCACCGTTACGGCATCCCCGTACACCATCACGAACCTGGCTCCGAGAACCCATTATGACGTGCGGGTGTTTGCCACCTGCGGTTCTGAAACCAGTAATGCAAGTTATACTTCAGTCACCACCCAGTGTGTGTTGCAGGGAGATTTGTCCATAGGAACGGTGGAAAGCACCACTTCTTCTAATATTCCTTTCAGCAATCAGTGGAACTATTCTCTCAGTGAGCAACTTTTTACCGCCGATGAATTGGGCAACCAGCCCAACAACTTGTCTGCGGTTTCATTCTACTGTACCTCCAATTACGTCACCGACCGCGATTGGGATATCTATCTGATTTCTGTCCCGAGTTCAACAACGACCTTGAGCAGCTTTGTGGCTTTGAACAGCGGCAGTATGATGGACACCGTGTTCAGCGGTGCGGTTCGTATAAATAACGGCTGGATCACAGTGAATTTCGACAAAGAATATCCTTATGATGGAAGCTCCAATCTGATTCTTGTGGTGGACGACAACACGGGATCCTATAACAACTCGATCTATTTTGCGACAAATGAATATCCCGGCGGAGCGGTTTCTATAAGAAGCGATAATACAAATTACGATCCTATCGCTATGTCCGGTTATTCTCCTTCTGTAAACGTTAGCCGCAATGTGGTGACATTCACCTATTGTAATGATATGGGCGTTATCTGTCCTATTCCTGTGGATATAACGGCTTCCAACGTGACGGCTACCACTGCTGAGGTGAGCTGGACCGCCCCGAATACCAACTTCCAGGCACTGCAGATGCAGTATAAGCCCGCCAACGGTTTGGCGATGTCAACGGAAACCGCAACCATTGATTTTTCTCAGCAAAATTACACCAACGCGCAGTCTCTCGATGGTGAGAATGTGAATCTTGACAATTACATCTCCTTTGTGGCCAACAAGAGTACGGGAAGCACAGAGCCTGCCTATTACACTACCGGTTCAGCTCTCCGTATCTATGGCAATAATAATTTAGTTGTGACCGCCACCAACGGGGCCCACATCACTGGCATTGAAATCGAAGCAGGTTCAAGCTATCATCCCAACCTCAATTATGTTGTGGACGATGGCCAAATCCAAAGCATAAATGGTACCAGCACACATTATGAGATTCCGAATCTCTTGGCTACTACGGTGACGTTCACCAATCCAAGCAACACCCAATTGCGTATGGAGAGTTTGACGGTTCACTACACTTTGCCGGGCGATGGTTGGGTGAATGTGGAGAATCCCGTTTCTCCGGAGGTGCTGACGAATCTTACGCCCGAGACCGAGTATATGGTGCGGATGCGTACCGTATGCGACGTGAGCGACACCAGTGTCTGGAGCGACATCTTGCGCTTTACCACGGCCGATCTTTGCCAGACTCCCACTGCCCTTGCCGTGGTTCCGACCAGCAACTCGGCTGAGGTTACTTGGACCCCTGCCGAAGACGAAACCAGCTGGAACGTTCAGTACAGACCTGTTGTGCCCGTCGCCGGCGACAGGACCTTGGAGTATGTTTTTGCGGATCATTCCAGCGATATTACCTCCGACAGTGTGATGGCTGGCTTCAATATGGATGAGAATATCCAGTTGAAGGGTACGAAAGACGGCGGCACTACCAATCCTGCTTTGTCAAGCGACAAATCCGAACTCCGTCTCTATTATGCGAATAATACCACTCACAATGGTTGCTACATCACCTTGACACCCTCCAGCAATGCTGTGATCACAGGTCTGGAAGTGGTTACCTCGGGTAATAGCTATACGCCCACAGTCAACTATACGGTGGATGGCGGAACCGCCACGGCAATGAGCCGGAACGGTACGACCTACACTCTCTCTGGCATACAGGCCCAGAACGGTCTGAAGATTCAGAATGTGAACAGCACCAATACCCAATTGCGTATCACCAAGCTGACGGTTTACTATACCCTTTCCGCCGACACCTCTTGGCATGAATTAGCAGGTGGTGTGACCTCTCCTGCCGCCACCCTTACGGGTCTTGCTTCGAACACTGAATACAGCGTGCGCGTGCGGGCCAACTGTGGCAACGATGCTGCGAGCGACTGGGTGAGCACAGACTTCACCACCCTGTGTGGCGTGATGGTGCCTCCTTATTCCGAGAATTTCGACAATACCAATGGCACTCTGCCCGATTGCTGGACCAACTTCAACGAGGTGGGCTCCACCAACTGGGCGGTTACCAGCTCTTTCCACGGAAACGTGACTGCCGCCCACTCGGGTAGCAATGTGATGCAATTCTTCCAGAACGGTAACGGCAGTATGTCATCCGCCGAAATGCCCACCTTTGACCTCTCGGGAATGTCTAATCCTACATTGAAGTTCTGGTTTACGAATCAGAAATGGATTTCTGACCAAGATGTGTTGGAAATCTATTACAGAACCTCTCCGACGGATGTGTGGACTCTGCTGGCCACTTACGACAACAATGTGTCCGACTGGGCCAAAGATTCTTTGTTGCTGCCCAACCCGAGTGCGACTTATCAAATCAAGTTCAAGGCCAATTCCAACTATGGATACGGCATCAACATCGATGATGTGTCTATTGAGGAAGGCCCCAACTGCTTTGTTCCGCAGAACCTCATCGCCTCTAATGTGACGGATGATGGGGCCACGATATCGTGGACGCCGGGTAATACAGAAACCGCTTGGGATATCTATCTCTCCTCCGATGCCTCCATTGTGCCGGATGCCACCACCACACCGCTTGCTACGGCCACTACTACCTCCTACACGTTTACCAGCTTAACCGCCTTGACGCCGTATATGGCATACGTGCGTGCCAATTGCGGTGATGGAGATGTGACCGAATGGATAAGTGTGGATTTCATACCGGGTACTTATAATATGAAGGTGTCGGGTTGGGATACGTTGCACACTTGCGGTATTGTCGTCTATGATGATGGCGGTACCAACAACAATTATTCCAATAACTGCAACTCTTACTTGGTTATTTATCCCGATGCCCTCAACCATTATGCCCAGGTGAGCGGCACGATTATCGCCGAAAGCAGCAGATATGACTCATTGATAATATACGATGGTGCAGGCATTACAACACCTCTCTATGTATCGAATCATAATTCTACCGCAACCTCGAATATACCCACAATAACTTCCACCACAGGTCCGCTGACTATCCATTTCATATCGGATTACAGCAACAACTATGCTGGTTTTGAACTGACGGTGGGTTGTATATGCAAGGTTACCAATGAATTTTCTGTCACGGCTTGCGAAAGCTATACTTGGAACAACGAGGTTTATACGGCCAGCGGCGACTACGAGCAGACCTTGCCGACGGCAACGGGTTGCGACAGTGTGGTGACGCTGCATCTGACCATCCATAATCCGACGCACGCTTCCTTCACCGAGACGGCTTGTGGCAGTTACACCTGGGTGGCAAACAACAACACCGAGTACACGCAGAGCGGCACCTACACCTATTCTCATCAGGATGCCAACGGTTGCACGCAAGTGGATACCTTGCACCTGACGATTAACCCGATTCCGGTGGTCACGATTACCGGTGATGCAGCCATTGCCCTCTTTGAGAGTGCCACGCTGACGGCTTCCGGTGCTGCCACCTATGTTTGGAGCGCGGGTGAAACCACCCCGTCCATCACGGTCACACCGCCTTCCATCGGCAGTCACACCTATACGGTGACAGGCACGTCTGAATACAACTGCGTGAGCGTTCCGGTCTCCTTTACTGTGGAGGTGGGTGCCTGCCGCCCGGGTGTCTCCACAGAGACCGTCACGGCTTGCGACAGCTACACTTGGCACGGTGTCACCTATACGCAGAGCACCAACAACGCCACTTATCGTATTCCGGAAGGCGCTGCCTCCGGCTGCGATAGTGTCATCACCCTGCACTTGACCATCCTGAACAAGGTGCTGAACGAATTCTCCGCTTCCAACTGCATCAGCTATGAGTGGAATGGCCAGACCTATACGTCCAGCGGCGATTATACACAGACCTTCCCGGCTGCCAATGGCTGTGACAGTGTCGTGACGCTGCACCTGACCATCAAGCAACCGGTGACCAAGACCGTTAACATTGTGGACTGCGACAGCTACACCTGGATAGACCAGACCTACACGACCAGCGGTGATTACACACGTACCTTCACGGCCGCCAACGGTTGCGACAGCATCGTGACGCTGCACCTGACCATCAAGAATCACGTCACCCAAGAGATCACGGCTTCCGACTGCGGCAGCTACACCTGGAATAACGAAGTCTATGAGGCCAGTGGCGACTATGAGCAGATTTTCACTGCTGCCAATGGTTGCGACAGTGTGGTGACCTTGCACCTGACTATCAATCCGGAGTATGACTTGGCCCTTGAGCAGTCTATCTGCAAGGCGGCCCTGCCCTATTCTTGGCGTGACACGGTGTTCGCCATCGGCACGGAAACGGGAACATACGTCTTCCATCGCCAGACGGTTGCCGGTTGCGACAGCACGGTGACCTTGCACCTGATAGTCAACGATGCTATTGCCACGGAAGTCACTGAGACGGGCTGCGACAGCTACACTTGGAACAATCAGGTTTACACCACCAGTGGCGACTATGTGCAGACGCTTCAGACGGCTGCCGGCTGCGACAGCACGGTGACGATGCACCTGACCATATACAGCCCGGTGCACGAAGCCGTCACCGTTGTCAATTGCGGTCCTTATCAGTGGAACAATGCGGAATACGCTCAAAGCGGCACCTATACCTACAGTCACGAGGATGCCCACGGCTGCACGCAGGTGGATACCCTGCACCTGACGGTCAAGCCGGTGCCGGTGGTGACCATCACTCCCGCATCGGGTATGCCCATCATCGCTTACGGCGAGAGCGAGACGCTCACGGCCTCCGGTGCCGACAGTTATGTCTGGAACACGCAGGAAACCACGCCTTCTATCACGGTGGCTCCGAGAATCACCACCACCTACTCTGTGGTGGGCACTACTGACGGTTGCGAAAGCGAATCGGTCAGCATCACGGTGAACGTGGGTAACTGCACGCTCATCACGAGTGAGTTCACGGCCACGGGCTGCGGCAGGTACACCTGGAATGGCACAGTGTATGAGCAGAGTGGCGACTACCAGCAACTCCTCGTCAACGACCTGGGTTGCGACAGTTTGGTGACCCTGCACCTGACCATCTATCCCAATAGCGGAGTGGCTCAGAGTGTGAATGCTTGCGGTTCCTATCTCTGGTACCATCAGAACCTCACGGAGAGCGGAACGTACACCTTTGCTTATTATGATGGTAATGGTTGTATCCAAGAGGATACTCTCTATCTGACCATCAACCATCCGGTGAACGAGTCCTTGAATATTGTGAGCTGCGGACCGTATATGTGGAACAACACGGAATACACCCAGGACGGCACCTACACCTACACGCACGAGGATGCCCACGGTTGCACGCAGGTGGATACGCTGCGCCTGACTATCAAGCCCGTGCCGGTGGTGACAGTTTCTTCCAACAATACGCAGATTGTGCAGCACGAGAGCACCACGCTGACGGCCAGCGGCGCTACCTCATACGTCTGGTCCAACCAGGCTACGGGTGCCACGGTGACGGTCACCCCGATGCAGACCACCACCTACTCAGTGGTGGGCACGGTGGACGGCTGTGCCAGCGAACCTGCCACCATCACGGTGGAGGTTACGCCGTGCACACCCGCAGAGGGCGTGTTTACCGTTACGGCCTGCGATCGTTATGTGTGGTATGGCACCACCTATACAGAGAGCACCAACACAGCTACCCACGCTATCCAACGTCCGGGTATGTGCGACAGTATCGTGACCCTGCACCTGACGATTCTCCATCCGGTGGCTGAGATTATCAACATTACAGCCTGCGAGCGCTATACCTGGCACAACACGACCTTCACCCAGAGCGGCCGTTACACCTACTCGCATCAGGATGCCAACGGCTGCACGCAGGTGGATACGCTCTATCTGACCATCCTCCGTCCGACGCACACGGCAGTGACGGTGAGCGAGTGCAATGGTTTTGTCTGGCATAATATCGAATACACGCAGAGCGGCACCTACACCTTCGCCTTCGCCGATGTGAATGGCTGTACGCAAGTGGACACGCTGCACCTGACCATCTTCCACCCGGCTCATACGGCCTATAATGTGGATGCCTGCGGTTCATACATTTGGAACAACACGGAGTACACGCAAAGCGGCACCTACACCTATCGTCACAGAGATGCCAATGGCTGCCAGCAGATTGACACGCTGCACCTGACCATCCATCATCCTGTGGCTCAGAGTTATGAGGCCGTGGCTTGCGAGAGCTACACGTGGAACAACACTGTATATACGCAGAGCGGCACTTACACCTACGCCCACGAAGATGCCCACGGCTGTATGCAAGTGGACACGCTCCGTCTGACCATCCACAATGCCGTGGCGGAGAGCTTTGAGGCTGAGGCTTGCGAGAGCTACACGTGGAACAACACCGTGTACACGCAAAGCGGCATCTACACCTACGCTCACGCCGACGCCAATGGTTGCACGCAGGTGGATACGCTGCATCTGACCATCTACAATGCCGTGGCTGAGGTCTATGAGGCCGAGGCTTGCGAGAGCTACACGTGGAACAACACGGAGTACACGCAGAGCGGCACCTACACTTACACTCACGAAGATATCCACGGCTGCACGCAAGTGGATACGCTGCATCTGATTATCAACAACCCGACGCACATGGCGGTGACGGAGAGTGCTTGCGGCTCCTACACGTGGAACAACACGGAGTACACGCAGAGCGGCACCTACACCTTTGCCCACGCCGATGCCAACGGCTGCACGCAAGTCGATACCCTGCACCTGACCATCTTCCAGCCTGCCACTACCGAGTTCTCGGATAATGCTTGCGGCAGCTACTACTGGAATAACGTCTATTATAATGAGAGCGGCGATTATGTACAACACTTCCAGACTGTGGAGGGTTGCGACAGCACGGTGACGCTGCATCTGACCATCTATCCTCGCGCTGAGGTGGTGAGCATTGTCGGCGACACGCTTATCCACGAGTATGAGAGCGCGACCCTTACGGCCACTGCCCTCAATGGCAATCCTTTCTGGGTCGGATTTGGTCAAACCTCCTCCATCACGGTTGCTCCGATGACGACGACCACTTATACAGTGATGGCTGTCAGTGAGCATTGCGCCAGCGCGCCCGTCAGAGTCACGGTTACCGTACTGCCTTGCATACCCGTGCAGGGTGTGGAGACCATCACGGCTTGCGAAAGCTTCGAGTGGCACGGGGTTACCTACACGGAGAGCACCAACACGCCCACGTTCACCATCGAGCGTCAGGGTGTTTGCGACAGTGTGGTGACACTGCATCTGACCATCTTCAACCCGACGCACGTGGCCTACACGGAAAGTGCCTGCGGTTCATACGTATGGAACAACACCGAATACACGCAGAGCGGCACCTATACCTACACGCACACGGATGTCAACGGCTGCACGCAGGTGGACACGCTGCATCTGACCATCAACAACCCGGTGGCGGCAACCTATGAGGCTGAAGCTTGCGGTTCCTACACGTGGAACAACACGGAATATACGCAGAGCGGTACCTACACGTTTGCCCATCTCGATGCCAATGGCTGTACGCAGGTGGATACGCTGCACCTGACCATCCACAATGCCGTGGCTGAGGTCTTTGAGGCTGAAGCTTGCGGTTCCTACACGTGGAACAACACGGAGTACACGCAGAGCGGCACCTACACGTTTGCCCATACTGATGCCCACGGTTGCACGCAGGTGGATACGCTGCACCTGACCATCCTGAATGCTGTGCACGAGGCCTTCACGGTGAGCGAGTGCAATGCCTACACTTGGCACGGCACCACCTACACGCAGAGCGGTACCTACACCTTCATCCATTCTGATGCCAATGGCTGCACCAAGGTGGATACCCTCCATTTGACGGTCTTCCATCCGCAACCCGACGTGATGACGATTACCTCCTGCGGCGACTTCGCTTGGTACGGCACGGTCTATACGCAGTCCGGTGTCTATACGCATCCTTCTGTAAGTCCTGATGGCTGTGATCAAGTGGATACGCTTTATCTGACAGTCAACCGTCCGCAGAACACCTCCTCCACAGCGGAGGCCTGTGGCTCTTATATGTGGCGTGGCAACACCTACACGCAGAGTGGTGTCTATCTCAAGGCAGTTCAGGACAACTTCGGTTGTATGTATCTGGATACACTCTATCTGACGATTCATCAACCTCTGATGCAGATTGTGGAAGCCACGGCTTGCGAATCCTACACTTGGAATAATGTGACCTACACGCAGAGCGGTCATTATGTGCAGCACTTCCAGACTACGTTTGGTTGCGATAGCACGGTGACGCTGAATCTGACGGTGAAACATCCTCAGCACCAGTCGGTCACGGCAGGTGAATGCGGTTCGTACACCTGGCACGGCGCCACCTATACGGCAAGCGGTGTGTACACCTATGTCCACAGCGACGCCAACGGCTGCACGCAGGTGGATACGCTGCACCTGATTATCTACCAACCCATCCATCAATCCCTGCGCATTACGGAGTGTGAATCCTTCACTTGGGGTGGCACCACCTACACGCAGAGCGGTGTTTATACCTACGCTCATCCCGACAACCACGGTTGCACGCAGGTGGATACCCTCTATCTGACCATCAACCACCCGACCGGCACATCTCTCACGGTTTCCGAGTGTGGAATGTACGATTGGAACGGATTCATCTACACGCAGAGCGGCACCTACACGCAGTCTCATCTTGACGCTAATGGCTGCACGCAGGTGGACACCTTGCGCCTGACCATCTATCATCCGGTCCACCAGTCCGTCACGGTTACCGAGTGCTTCGAGTACACGTGGCACGGCACTACCTACACGCAAAGCGGTACTTACACCTATGTCCACACCGACAACCACGGTTGCACGCAGGTGGATACGCTGCATCTGACCATCCATCACCCGCAGAGCTCAACTATCACGGTTGACGCTTGCGGCTCTTACCAGTGGTATGGCACCAATTACACGCAGAGCGGTGTGTACACCCACAATGTGACCGGCACCTACGGCTGCCAGGTTAAGGACACCCTCATCCTCCATATCCATCAACCTGTCAGCACCCAGTTCTCGGCACGTGCTTGTAGCTACTATGTCTGGGACGGCACTGTTTACACTCAAAGCGGTGATTATGTGAAACATTATTACACGCAATGGGGCTGCGACAGCACCGTGACACTGCATCTGGACATCCACCAGCCGCAAAGCTCTGAGTTCACCATCGTCACTGAGAACAGCTGCTATACCTGGAATGGCATCGAGTATTGCCAGAACGGTACCTATATGCAGCAGTTTGAAGACAGCTATGGTTGCGACAGCGTGGTGACCTTGCACCTGACCTTGCGGGTCGGTGTGGAGGACTACGACGGCTATGCAGTCTCCCTCTATCCTAACCCGACGACGGGAGTCGCCTATGTGGAGGTTTCCGGCGACGAGATGGAGCGCGTGGAGGTGTACGACTCCTATGGCAAGATGCTGCAAACGAGAAACGTGAGCGGCAATGTGGCCCAGATAGAGTTGTCGGCATACGCCAAGGGTGTTTACCACGTGCGCGTGACTACCACCAAGGGCGTGGTGACCAAACGGGTAGTTAAGAATTAAGAGTTGAGAATTGAGAATTATGAATTAAGGCTGGGTTTCTGGAAAGGGATCCAGCCTTTTTTTTTCTCATAATAAAAAACCATTCATTTAGATATCTAAATTTGATGTATCTTTGCACTCCTTTTTGCTGATTATGAGAAGAATTCTATTGCTTTTGGGAATGTTGGCCTCCGCAGTGCTCTATGCCCAGGTGCCTGCCGGCTATTATAATGCCGCCGACAACAAGGGTGGCAGCGCCCTGCGCGTCTCCCTCTATTCGATTGTGAAGAACCACACTTCTTTGAGCTACAGTGCGTTGTGGAACGCCTTTTATACCACCGACGTGCGTCCCGACAACGGCAAGGTGTGGGATATCTACTCCGACAACCCCGACGGTGTCACGGCCTACTACTTCAACTTCGGCTCCGACCAGTGCGGCAACTACTCCGGCGAGGGCGACTGCTACAACCGCGAGCACTCTGTGCCCAAAAGCTGGTTCAACGACGCCACCCCGATGTACACCGACCTGTTCCATCTCTATCCCACCGACGGATGGGTCAACAACAAGCGTGGCAACTTGCCCCTCGGCGAGGTGAACAACCCCTCCTGGACCAGCACCAATGGCTCCAAAGTGGGCCCCTGCGTCACCAACGGCTATAGCGGCACCGTGTTCGAGCCCAACGACGCCTACAAAGGCGACCTGGCCCGCACCTATTTCTATATGACGGTCTGCTATATGGACAAAAACCTTGGCTACGAGCAGTCGATGTTCACGGGCGGCTCCCTCAAGCCCTGGGCCCTCAATATGCTGCTGCGCTGGCACGACGAGGACCCCGTCAGCCTCAAAGAGTACGAGCGCAACAACGCTGTCTATGCCCTCCAGGGCAACCGCAACCCCTTCATCGACTTCCCTGAGCTGGTGGACAAGATTTTCGGGGCCGACTCGGTCAACCCCTTCCATCCTAACGGCATCGAGGTGTGGATGAACCCCTCGCACTGGTCGCTCTACCCGGTGCCCGCCACCGATAAGGTCACCCTCGTGCCTCCGGTCCCCGTTGAGGAGGAGGTGCTGCTGCAAGTGCTGAACCTCGCCGGACAGGTGGTGCTGCAGGAACGCTGCATCCCCGCGGAGCGCTACACCCTGACTGTCAGTGACCTGCCCGCCGGCATCTATGTGCTGCAACTCCAAGGGTCCAATTTCCGCATAGCCCGCAAAATGGTGGTGGGAAAATAGCGCGCTTTTTTCGTACTTTTGCCGCCCTTTTTGAAGAATATGCTTTATCCTGATAATTTTGAAGAGAAAATAGGCTTTAACACCATACGGCAACTGTTGTTGGGACATTGTCTCAGCCCGTTGGGGCGTGGGTTGGTTGACCAAATCGGGTTCCAGACCGATATCGAGACCCTCCTGCCTGAATTGGAGACGGTGGAGGAGTTGCGCCAGCTGCTGCTGTTCGACGAGCCCTTTCCCGCCCAGGAGTACCACGACCTGCGCGCCGAGCTGAAACGCCTGCGCACCGACGGCACCTACATTGAGCTGGAGGAACTGGCCTGCCTGCGTGGCTTCATCGCCACGATGACCGCCATATATGTCTATCTTAAAGTGCGGCAGGAGGACAACAAATACCCTCGCCTGTGGGCCCTCTGCGAGGAGATGCCCCTGCAGCGCGAGCTGACCGCCGCCATCAACCGCATACTGGACGAGAAGGGCCAGCTGCGCGACAATGCCTCTGACGAACTGGCCCGCATCAAGTCCGAGATGAACCGCATCTCCAACGCCGCCGACCGCCAGATTCGCAAAATCCTCACCGCCGCCAAGCAGGACGGACTGGTGAAGGAGGACGCCGAGATGACTGTTCGCAACGGTCGCCTCTGCATTCCCGTGGCCGCCCAGTTCAAACGCCGCCTCAAAGGATTTGTGCACGACGAGTCGGCCACTGGCCAGACCGTCTTCATCGAGCCCACCGAGGTGTTTGACGCCAACAACGAGTTGCGCGACCTCCAGAACGCCGTGCAGCGCGAAATTATCCGCATCCTCACTGAACTCACCGACCAAATAAGGCCCGCCATCCCCGAGCTGCTGGAGGCCCAGCGGCTGATGGGCCGTTACGACTTCCTGCGCGCCAAGGCGCAACTGGCCATCGATATTGACGGCGCGCTGCCCCATCTCCACGACCAGCCCCTTGTGCACTGGCAGAAAGCCCTCCACCCACTGCTTCACCTCTCCCTCAAACGCACCTCCCGCAAAGTGGTGCCCTTGGATATGGAACTCAACGGGGAACGCCGCATCCTCATCATCTCCGGCCCCAACGCCGGCGGCAAATCTGTATGTCTCAAGTGCGTCGGACTGCTGCAGTATATGATGCAATGCGGACTGCTCGTCTCGATGCAAGGCACCTCTGATATGGGCATTTTCCACAGTATGTTTATCGACATTGGCGACGAGCAATCCATCGAAAACGACCTCAGCACCTACAGTTCGCACCTCTCCAACCTGAAAGCGATGGATGATCATCTTGACAGCCATTCACTTTTTTTAATAGATGAATTCGGATCGGGCACGGAGCCCACTTTGGGCGGAGCTTTGGCGGAATCCATCTTGGAGAGTTTCTATGCCAAAAACGCTTACGGTATCATCACCACGCACTACGGGAATCTGAAAATGTTTCCCGACAGCCACCCCGAAGCCGAAAACGGGGCGATGCTATACGACACCCAGGCCCTGAAGCCCCTTTATACGCTGAAAATCGGCAAACCTGGCAGCTCTTTCACCTACGAAATTGCCCGCCATATAGGGCTTGACAATCGCATCATCGACGCGGCCATCGCCAAGTCGGGCACCGCCCAGATTGATTATGAACGCAAGCTCGAGGAGATTGAGATTATGCGTTTGGAAACTGAAAAAATGTTAAAACAGGTGCACGCCGCCGACGATCAGTTGGCTGAGATGATTGACGGCTATGCCGAGAAGTTCGCCGAGTTGGACAAGCAGCGCAAGGATATCATCCAGAAGGCCAAAAACCAGGCCAACAGCATCGTGGAGAGTGCCAACAAGGTGATAGAGAAGACTATCCGCGACATCAAGGAGGCGAAAGCCGACAGCGAGAAGACCAAAAAGGCGCGCGAGAATGTGGGCGAGCTCAAGAAGGAGCTCCAAAAGGAGATTACCTCCATTGAGCACGAGGAGACGCTCAAGCCCATCGTGCCCATCAAACGCAGCAAGCCCGTGGCCAAGAAAGCGGAGGAGAAGCCAGAAGACCGGACCATCCGCGTGGGCGACTCCGTCTTTATGGCGGATATGCAGATCTCGGGCGAGGTGACCGCCATTGACGGCAACGACGCTACCATCGCGTTCAATTCCATCTCCTTGCGGACAGATGTTCGCAAGTTGGCCAAAATCAGCAAGAAGGAAGCGCGCGAGGTGCGCCGCGGCGGGGTAGTGCATTATAACGAAGGTTCCCTCGCCGATGCGATGAACAAGAAGCTGGCGGCCTTCGACTCCACCCTCGACATCCGGGGTATGCGTGTGGAGGAGATGACCCCCATACTGTCCGACTATCTCGACGAGGCCGCGCTGCTGAGCATCCGCTATGTGCGCATCCTCCACGGCAAGGGCAATGGCATCCTCCGCCAGGTGGTGCGTCAGCAACTTGCCCGCCGCAGCGACGTGGAAACCTTCGAGGACGAGATTCTGGAAATGGGCGGCAGCGGCATCACGGTGGTGAAGATGTCTGAGGGCCGTTAGCCATTAGCCGTTGGTCCTTAGCCTTTAGCCATTAGCCTTTAGCTGTTAGCCAAAACCAATAGCTAATAGCCAATAGCTAATAGCTAATAGCTAATAGCTAATAGCCAATAGCTAATAGCCAATAGCCAATGGCCAATAGCTAATAACTAATGTTGTGCTGCGGCCAGGGTCACCACGCTGACGCGCACTCCCTCAATCGTTAACAGCTGTTGTACTGCAGCTTCTGTGGTGGCGCCCGTGGTGAGCACGTCGTCGCACACCAGCAGGTGCTGGCCTTTCGCCCGTTCGCCATTTTGCACCATAAACACCTCTTTTACGTTCTCCCAGCGGTTGAAACGGCTTTTGCGCGTCTGCGTCTCGGTGAAATGCGTGCGCACCAATATGTCGGTGCGGTAGGGGATGCCCATCCCGCGGCTCAGGCCCTTGGCAATCCACTCGCTCTGGTTGTAGCCCCGTTTGCGTTCCTTTTTCGGATGCAAGGGGATGGGAATGATGCCGCTGATCTCCTGAAAACGGGGTTCCGCCGCTAACTGCCGGCCGTAGTAGGTGCCGAGAAAGTCGCCCAACTCCTTCTGTCCGTTGTATTTGAGGTTGTGCAAGATATGCTGGGTGATAGTCCCCTTTTTGTAATACAGGAGCGATGCCACCTCCTCCACCTTCACGCGCCCCGCGAAAATGAGCTTAAGCGGGTTGTCGTGCTCCTTATGATAGTGGGTTTCAGGAAGATGCAGCTGGCAATGGAGGCACAGACACTCCTCGTGGTGCTGGAGTGCCTCTCCGCACCCCGCGCACAAGCGGGGGTAAAACAGGGATAATATGTTATCGATTATTTTCATAAGTGTTAGATTTTATTAAACACACAAACGAATAAATAATTGAATTATTATATTTTTAATTATAGCTGCTACGGCGTTCGATTGCGTTTTTCCCGCTACGTGCAGGATGCACGCCATCTTAGTAACCCCGCACGAAACGAACGGAGTGAGTGCCGTGTGGGGTACGCAGCGGGTGTGCGAGGTAGTGTGTCGGAGACACACTACTATCACCATAGATGGACACACTCTACTGCTACACATATAGTAGCGTGCCTTCTGCACGCAGATACCCGCACTGCACCTGCACCCCACACTGCGCTCCACTTCGTTCCGCTTGTATGGGGTTACTAAGATTCCGTGCCTCCGGCACGAGTCACAAAAAAATGTATCTTTGCCGTCAAAACATATAGATATGGCGGACATCCCCTGTAAATATCCCGTGGAGAAGTGCCCTCAGCGAACATATACCTATTCGTTGAAAGAGGCTTATAGAGTGCTAGTGGGTGGCATCGGTTTTTTTCTGTTGTTCGCCTTGCTTATGGCAGCCTTTCTCTTCATCCTCGGGATAAAAATGGCAGTACTTCTTCCTCTTTTCTTCCTGCCCCTGCCCATATTTTTACTGGTCACCTTAAAACCCCGCAAAGAGTGTTTCATATCCTTCGGACCTGACGGGATGACATTTTGCGGAGCCTTGAATCTCAAGGATGGTTTCAGAAGAAACTATACCAGCGAGGATTTTAGTCAAACGGTTCATTTTGAATGGGCACAAATCCAGTTAGTGGGATTCATCAGCGAGTTGATGAACCCCTCCTGTCTGATTCTGAAACTGTCTGATGGCGAGATTTTTTACTTCCCGTTGACTTTTTTTCGCAACGCAGTCATAATGATAGACAATCTTCGGCGTTTCACCGGCTATTTCGGCTGCAAGGATTATAAAAAATTGGACGATTTCCTTAATCGATAATTGTACCTCGTAAATCGTACATCGCAAACCGCAAACCGAAAAAAATGTATCTTTGCACCTCCAATAAACTGATGCAATGATACCACGTTATTCCCGTCCCGAAATGAGCGCCATTTGGACCGAAGAGAACAAATTCGGCGCATACCTGAAAGTTGAAATCGAAGCTGCCGCCGCCTGGAGCGCCTTGGGAGTGATCCCGGCAGAGGATGTTCAAAAACTACGCGATAAGGCCACTTTCAAGGTGGATCGTATCTATGAGATTGAACAACAGACGCGCCACGACATTGTGGCCTTCACCCGCGCCGTCAGCGAGTCGCTGGGCGAGGAACGCAAGTGGATCCACTACGGGCTGACCTCCACCGACGTGGTGGATACCGCCAACGGCTATCTCCTCAAACAGGCCAACAATATCCTGCGCGAAGATCTCCGCCATTTTATGGAAATCCTGAAAAAGCGCGCCTACGAGTTCAAGGACACACCCTGCATCGGGCGCACGCACGGCGTACACGCCGATATCACCGCCCTCGGACTGAAGTGGGCCCTCTGGTATGAGGAGATGAAACGCAATATGGCCCGCTTCGAGATGGCCGCCGCCGACGTGGAGTGCGGCAAAATCAGCGGCGCCGTGGGCAACTTCGCCAATACTCCGCCTTTTGTGCAGGACTATGTCTGCCAGCAGCTGGGCATCCACTCCGCCAACATCTCCACGCAGGTGCTGCAGCGCGACCGCCACGCTCACTATATGGCCACACTCGCCCTCATCGGCTCCACGATGGAGCAGATGGCCGTGGAGGTGCGCCATTGGCAACGCACCGAGTTGCGCGAGGCTGAAGAGGCCTTCGGAAAGGGACAGAAGGGCTCCTCCGCGATGCCCCACAAGCGTAACCCCATCGGCAGCGAGAATATGTGCGGCTGCGCCCGCATCCTCCGCGGCTATATGGTCAGCTCCTACGAGGACATCCCCCTCTGGCACGAGCGCGACATCTCCCACTCCTCCGCCGAGCGCATTATGCTCCCCGACGCCACCATCCTCCTCGACTATATGCTCAACCGCTTCGGCCGCATCCTCGAGAACCTCGTTGTGTTCCCCGACAATATGCTGAAACACATCTATATGACGCATAAGGTCATCTTCGCACAGCGCGTGATGACCGCCCTCATCAACAAGGGGTTCGCCCGCGAAGCTGCCTACGACCTCGTGCAACCCATTGCGATGAAGGCTTGGTTTGACGGCCTCGACTATCAGGAACTCCTGCTCCAGAACGAGACCATCCGCGCCCACTTCACCCCCGAAGAACTGGCCCAATGCTTCACGCTGGAGTACTATATGAAAGAGGTGCCGACGATTTTTGAGAGAGTGTTTGGTAAAAACTAAGAAACTAAGAAACTAAGTAATTAAGAAATGAATAATAGTAGTTTGAATATTCTCGGTAATCAGAATTCGTTGTTCAATCAGTTTATTTCCGAGATCCGGAACAGCGATGTACAGAGCGACAGTTTGCGTTTCCGTCGCAATTTGGAGCGCATTGGCGAGATTTTCGCCTACGAAATCAGCAAGACATTGCCCTATGAGGAGCGCGAAATCGTGACCCCGTTGGGCATTGCCAATATCGCTTTGTTGCAGGACTATCCTGTGCTGGCCACCATCCTGCGCGCGGGACTGCCGCTGCACCAGGGAATGCTTAACTACTTCGACAAGAGCCAGAACGCCTTCATCACCGCCTTCCGGAAATACGAGAAGGACGGCACGTTCGAGATTGAGGTGGACTATCTCTCTTCGCCCACCATCGACGACAAGACGCTGATTTTGGCCGACCCGATGCTGGCCACTGGCCAGTCGATGGTGCTGGCCTACGAGGAGATGCTCACCAAGGGAGACCCAGTGCACACCCATTTTGTGAGCGCCATCGCTTCCCGCCAGGGTCTGGAATACCTGCAGGCGCACGTCTCGCCCTCCAACAGCACCATCTGGATTGGCGCCGTGGACGAGGAGCTGACCGCGCACTCCTACATCGTGCCCGGCCTTGGCGATGCCGGCGACCTGGCCTACGGCATCAAGGAATAGAACTATAATGAGATAACATCCCCCACCAGCCGGTCGTGCGGCTCCGTGGGGATACTCTCCAGCAATTGGAAATCAAAGCATATCCCGATGGTTTTCACCTCGGGATATTTTGCAAGGAAACGGTCGTAATAGCCTTTGCCCCGTCCCAAGCGGTGCCCCTCGCGGTCGAAGGCCATCCCCGGCACGACGATGAGGTCGAAGCCGCCCTCGTAGGGCTTATCGTCGGGTTCCAGGATGTGGAAGTCGCCCTCCACCATACGGCTGCCGGCCTTCACCTCCACGGGCACGATGTCGTCGCCCACCACCGTGGGCAAAATGATCTGCTTGCGCTCCTTCCACTCATCGATGAAGGCCATCGTCTGCACCTCGTCGGGCAGTGAGGCGTAAAGCATTACCCGTTTGGCCTCCTGAAAGGCGGGATGAAGGGCCAGTTTCTGAAGAATCAGCTCCGATTGTGCTGCCAATTCCTCCGCGCTGTGCGCTTTCTTCCGGTTGCGGATTTCCTGTCGTAATGTTTTCTTGTCCAAAATAGTCGTTTTTTAGGGTGAAAATAAGTTCTGAATTTGTGTGAAAAAGGGCCTTTTCGGACTCTTTTTCTCCATTTCCAGGGAATGTTGCTCCAATGCAGCAAAAATATAAAAAATCGCTGAAAAAATGGCCATTGTTGCTTGTCGGACGAAAACGAGCCAAACGTTTTTTTTTTATTTTTGCACGCTTTTATAAACACTGTTATTTTTATGAGAAATATCCTCAAAAAGGCCCTCTTTTTCCTCTTTTTGTGCCTTGTTCTGACCACTTTTTCTGGGTTGGCCCAGACTATCCGATATACCCTGTTGGAGAACACCTCCGATGGCGCTTTGGTGCGGGTGGATTTCCCTACCTACAAGACAGTTGCCGTGGAGGTCAACGGCGTGGAGATGCGCAAACTCGTGATGCCGCAGGCCTACCCGATGCTGGAGGTTGGCGCGCCCGAGTTGCTGCAAACCGCCTTCTCCCTGATAGTGCCCGACAACTGCATTCCCACCGCCGAGGTGGTGGCTTCCGACTTTACGACCGTGACCGGTTTTGAGCTGGCCCCCTCCAAGGGCAAACTCTACCGTACTGTCAACCCGGCGGAGGTCTCTTACGTAAAGGGCTCCTCCTATTTTGAAGACCGTTTTCAAAAGGACAACGTTGTGACGGTGGGTGAGCCCTACCGTTTGCGCGACTACAGCGGTGTGGCGCTCCACCTCTACCCGTTTGCCTACAACCCGGTGCGCAAGCAACTGAAGGTGTTCAGCAGCATCACCGTCAGGGTGCATTACAACGCCCGCCAGGCACTGAGCCATCCCGCCAAGATGGCCAAATGCTTCGATGATGTCTATGCCAACCACTTCCTGAACTACGCCGCGGTCAAGTCCACGCCACTGCAGGAGGATGGCGATATGCTCATCCTGGCCCCCGATAATTTCTGTGAGGCGATGCAGCCCTATGCCGACTGGAAACGGCGCAACGGCTACGCGGCCGAGATTGTGCCCCTCTCCACGGTTGGCAACTCCGCCACCGCCGTCAAGAACTATATCCTCAACTACTACAACAGCCATAATTTGGCCTATGTGGTCCTGGTAGGCGACAATCAGCAATTCCCGACCATCACGGCGGGCGGCAACATCAGCGACAACTACTACGGTGAGCTAGTGGGCAATGACAAGTATCCCGATGTCATCATCGGCAAAATCTCCGCCGAGAGCACCGACCAGGTGGCGGTGCAGGTGGAAAAGTTCCTCCAATACGAGCGCGACCCGCAGGAGGGTGCCCACTTCCCGATCTTTTTGGGCATCTCTTCTGACCAAGGCCCGGGCGATAACAACGAGTACGACTACGACCATATCCGCAATATCGACAATATCCTGACCCAGCACACCTATACCTCTGGTTATGAGATGCTTGAGGGCTCGCAAGGCGGCCTCGACGAATCCGGCAACCCCACGGCGGCAATGGTGGCACAAGCGGTTAACAGCGGTGTCGGCATCATCAACTATTGCGGCCACGGGGCCGAGACCTCCTGGGTCACCTCCAACTTCAATGTCAACAATATCAATGCCCTGACCAATTACAACAAGCTGCCCTTCATCATCTCGGTGGCGTGCGTCAACGGTTCCTACAGCGGCCGCACCTGCTTTGCCGAGGCGTGGCTGCGTGCCAGCAAGAACGGACAGCCTACCGGTGCAGTGGGTGCCCTGATGTCCACCATTAACCAGCCCTGGAACTCGCCGATGTGTGCCCAGGACCGTATGATTGAACTGCTCACCGGTCACAACAATGTGCAGAAAAGAAGCACTTACGGCGGCATTGTCTTCAACGGCATCATCAAGATGCTCGACATTTACAACGACTATGAGGTGGCCCGCACGTGGATTCTCTTCGGTGACCCGGCCCTGCTGGTGCGCACCGATGTGCCCCAGACTCTGCAGGTTAACCACACTGATAAAGTGCGTCTGGGCTTCACCGCGGTGGAATTCTCCTCTCCTGTGGATGCCCGCGTGACGCTCTGCCGTGCGGGCGAGATTCTCGCTACCGGCAACATCACCGGCGGCACGCTCTCGCTCCAGCTGCCCGCAGACATCAACGTGTCCGACACCCTTGAGGTGCTTGTCACCGCTCCTAACTACATCCCCTATATGGGTGTTATGGAGGTGATTCCCAATGAGGGACCCTTCCTGATTTGCCAGGAGATGATGGTCAACGACGAAGGAAACCATAATGGCGACGCCGATTATGGCGAGACGGTGAACCTCAGCGTGGTGATGAAGAATGTGGGCTCACAGGATGCCAGCAACGCCCAAGTGAAAATCTCCACCACGGACCCCTATCTGACGGTTTTGAACGGGGAAATAAATGTTTCTTCCATTGCCAGATCCGCCAGCCAGACCTTTGACAATGCCTTCAGAGTCAAGGTTGCCCCCAATGCCCCCGCGTTCTATAACGCCCCGATTACTATGAGGGTCATAATAGGTGACGACACCACCAGGCTTTCCTATAGTCTGATGCTGCACGCCCCGCTGTTTGAGCTTGACGACATTGTGGTGGATGACGCCACTACGGGCAACGGAAACGGCAAACTTGATCTCGGCGAAATTGCCTTTATTACCGTCAAGGTGACCAATGCCGGCAACGGCGTTTCCAAAGCAGGCATTGCCCATATTTTGAATCCCGACGCCACCCTGACGCTCTATCGCTTTCCGCAGGAGATGCCCGCGTTGGATGTCAACCAAGACCATATTGTCAGATTCAAGGTGAAATCGAAAACCAGTACCCCCGTTTCCTCCCTGATTCGCATCAAGTTCAACTCGGAGGATGGTTATAGCCAAACTCACGAGTTCACACTCAAGGTGGGTTCCTTGCGCGAGGATTTCGAGACGGGCGACTTTTCCGCCTATAGCTGGTCGGTGGGAGGCACCAACTCCTGGACTGTCACGACCCAGAACCCCTACGAGGGCCATTACGCCGCCCGCTCCGCCAACATCGGCAACAACGCGACCAGCACCCTTTCCATCCAGCGCACGCATCAGGTGGACGACACGCTCACGTTCTATTACAAGGTCTCCTCAGAAGCGGAGTATGATTTCTTGTATTTCTACATTGACAATGAAGAGATTGGCCAATGGAGCGGCGAGGTGGATTGGACCCGCTTCAGTATGCTCGTGCCGGCCGGCACTCATACCTACCGCTGGCGCTACAAGAAGGATGCTTATATGTCCGAAGGACAGGATATGGCTATGATTGACGCCATCGACTTCCCTTGTATGACCACAGCTGTCGGCATCGAAGAGTTCGTTGCTGAGGAACTGACGGTCAGCCCCAACCCGACCACCGGCCCTGTGACGCTGCAGCTTCCGGAAGAGATGGCCACAGAGGGCGTGCAGTGCCAGATCTTCGACTTGACGGGCCGAATGTTAGGCAGCCAGCCTGTGATGTCGGTCGCTACAAACCTTTCATTAGAGGCGTACCCGGCTGGGGTGTATATTTTGAAAATTACAGATAACCAGTCTGTTTTGAACACAGTTAAGATTATTAAACAATAATGACCGAGAAAAAGAAATTGATTTTAGTGGTGAACGATGACGGCTACGAAGCCAGAGGCCTGGAGGCAATGGTGGAGGTGGCCAAGAGTTTCGGCGAGGTGGTGGTGGTGACCCCCGACCGTGCCCAATCGGGCAAGGCGCATGCCGTCACGATGAACGAGCCCCTGCGGCTGAATCTCTACAAGACCGTGGATGGCATTCCCTATTGGCGCACCAACGGCACTCCCACCGATTGTATGAAGTTAGGACAGAAAGTGGTGCTCAAGGACCGTTCCATCGATTTGGTGCTCTCCGGCATCAATCACGGCTCCAACTCCTCCGTGAGCTTGATATATTCCGGCACGATGGCCGCCGCCGTGGAGGCCTCCTTCGAGAGCATTCCCGCCGTAGGCCTCTCCCTGCTCGACTACTCGCCCGCTGCCGACTTCACCGCTGCCGTGCACTTTGGCAAGATTATAGTGAAGCAGGTGCTGGAAAAGGGGTTGCCCCCCTACGTCTGCCTCAACGTCAATTTCCCGAAGTTGCCCATTGAGGAGATTCGTGGCATCAAGATTACCCGCCAGACGAAGGGCTTCTGGCACGAGGAACTGGTGGAGCGCACCGACCCCTACGGCGGCAAGTACTATTGGCTGGCCGGCTATCTGGAAAATATCGATGACGGCGAGGATACCTGCGAGTGGGCCCTCCAGCACGGCTATGTCTCTGTGCAACCCGTGCAATCCGATATGACAGCCTATTCTGCTATTAACGACATTAAATATTTGGAAAATGAATTTAAAAGATAAATTGAGAAGCGATTCCCTCTCGCTTGGAGTGATATTGGGACTTTTGGTACCCGTGGTGTTGTTTGCCATCCTTTTAGGTGTGCTGCTGATACTGGTGCATACCAATCCGGATATGCTGATACGCAATCCGAAGATTTATAAATCATTGGTGCCCAAGTTTATCTTGATTGCGATGCTGCCCTCCATCTTTATGATGCGTCATTATTTGCTCAATTTGAAATATGACAAAACTGGACGCGGCATTCTCATCGCCACCCTCATCCTCGGCGTGGCGTTTGTAATCACGCAATTTGCGTTGTAACACGTTTTTAGGAATATAAAAAATAATGTAGAGACGTCACATTGTGGCGTCTCTACTATTTTGTGGCGTCTCTACATTATATAATATGGTATTGGTTACCGGTTGAAATATTGCCGTACCCGTTTGAAGAAACTGCGCTCGTTCTTGCCAGGTTTGGGTGTGAAGTTGTCGTGGGAACTCAATTTCTCCAGCATTTCCTTCTCCTCTTTGGTCAGGCTCTTCGGGGTCCAGACATTGACGTTGACGATGAGGTCGCCGACAATGTGCGACTGCAATTGCGGTAATCCCTTGCCCTGCAGGCGCAGCACTTGTCCGCCTTGGGTGCCTGAGGCGATTTTCACCTTGGCCTTGCCATTGAGGGTGGGTATTTCCACAGAGGCGCCGAGGGCTGCCTGCGGGAAGCTGATGTAATAGTTGAGGTACAGGTTGTTGCCGTCACGCTCGAAGATGTCGTGGTCGGCCACCTCGATGACCACAAAGAGGTCGCCGTTGATTCCGCCGTTTTGGGCGGCGTGCCCCTTGCCGCGCATCGTCAACTGCATACCGTTGTCCACACCCGCCGGGATGGAGATGGTGAGCACCTCTTCACCTTGCACAATGCCGTTGCCGTGGCACTTGGGACAGGGATCCTTGATGATTTCGCCCGTGCCACCACACTTGGAGCAGACGGTGACGTGTTGCATCATCCCGAACATACTGCGCTGCTGGCGCACCTCCTGGCCTGAACCGTGGCACACGGGACAGGTCTCCTTGCTGTGCTCGTCCTTGGCGCCGGTGCCGTTGCAGTGCGGGCAGGCGACATATTTGTTGATTTTGATTTTCTTCTCCGTGCCGGTGGCCACCTCCTCCAGGGTGAGCTTCACCTTGATGCGGATGTTGCCGCCTTTGCGTACCCCACGCTGGCCCGCGCTTGCACCGCCGCCGCCACCGAAAAGGTCGCCGATATTGAAACCGAATCCTCCGCCGAAAACATCGGAGAAGTGACTGAAGATATCATTCATATTGAAGCCGGAGAAGTCGGTTGCGGTCCCACCCATACCGGCGTGCCCGTATTGGTCGTAACGCGCCTTCTTGTCGGGATTGCTCAGCACATCGTAGGCCTCAGCCGCCTCCTTGAACTTCTCTTCCGCCTCCTTGTTGTCAGGATTGCGGTCGGGATGGTATTGCATCGCCTTCTTGCGGTAGGCCTTCTTGATTTCGTCGGCGGTGGCGTTTTTGTCCACCCCCAACACTTCGTAATAGTCTCTTTTTTCTGCCATAATTCTCTGATTTTAAGGGTTTATTGACCCACCACCACCTTGGCGTAGCGGATAACCTTGTCCTTGAGCTTGTAGCCCTTTTCGGTGACATCAATCACCTTGCCTTTGTCCTCCTCCTTGTCGGTGGGGAAGTGTGTGACGGCCTCGTGGAAGTCGGTGTCGAACACCTCGCCCACGGCCTTGATTTCCTCTACGTCAAAACGTTTGAGAAGCTGTATCAACTTGTTGTATATCAACACAAATCCGTCTTTGATGGCTTGGGTGTCCTCCACCTTCTCATTGGCCGCGATGGCGCGCTCGAAGTCGTCCACAACGGGCAGCAGACTCACGATGACCTTTTCGGAGGCCGTGGCGAGGAGGTCGAGTTTCTCCTTGTTCACTCTTTTCTTATAGTTGTCGAATTCAGAGAACAGGCGCAGAAAACGGTCGTTGAGTTCCGCTTTCTCCACTTTCATCTTCTCCAGTTCTTTTTCCAACTCGGCAATCTTGGCCTTTTCCTTATTGTTTTTCTTGTAGAAGAAACCTTTTTTGGAACTGTCAGTCGATTCCGTCATTTTGTCAGTTTCTGGAGTCTCTTCGACAGTTTTTTCCACTTTTTCTTCGTTTTCGATGGTCGGGTCAATAGGATTCTCGTTTTCCATAATATGTTTATTTATAATATTTTACATTGCACAATCAAACTGCGGGCGGGTCTTGCGGCACGCTCGCGTGGCCTAATGTGCAAATAATTTGCCAAAGTGTCAAAAAGTCACAGGAAAAATGCAGGTTAAAGTAAAAAAGCAAAGGGTCGCGAGACAGTTGTCAGCGCGGCCCTTGCAAACGATAGGGATTATAAAAAGGGATTTATTTGGCGAGGTTGTAGGTTTCCATAGCCATCACGAGCTCTTCGTTGGTGGTGACGGAAACGAGTTTCACCTTGGAGTCGGGGGTGGAGATAATGCCATCTTCGCCAGCATATTTCTTATTGGCTTCGAGGTCGAGTTTGGTGCCGAGGAATTCGAGGCCGTCGCAGATGGCTTCGCGCTGGAACCAGGCGTTCTCGCCGATGCCGCCGGTGAAGAGGATGATGTCCACACCACCCATTGCGGCAGCGTAGGCGCCGATGTACTTCTTGACACGATAGGCGAACATATTGAAAGCGTAGGTGGAACGCTCGTCGCCTGCGTCACGGCCGGCACGGATGTCGCGCATATCCACACTCTTGCCGGAGATGCCCAGCAAACCGCTCTTCTTGTTGATGAAGGTGTTGAGTTGCTTGGTGTCCATCTTCTCGGAATCCATAATGTAGATAAGAGCGCCGGCGTCAATGTCGCCGCAACGGGTGCCCATCACCAGACCCTCCACCGGGGTGAAACCCATAGAGGTGTCGATGGACTTGCCGTTCTTGATGGCGCAGATGGAGGCGCCGTTGCCGAGGTGGCAGCTGACGATCTTGGCCTGCTCGTAAGGGATGCCGACCATTTCAGCAGCCTTGGGTCCCACATATTTGTGGCTGGTGCCGTGGAAACCGTAACGACGGATTTTCTTTTCGGAATAACACTCGTAAGGAAGCGCATACAGGAAAGCTTCGGGGGGCATAGTCTGATGGAAGGAGGTGTCGAAGATGCCCACGTGCTTGACGTTCGGGAGCAGTTTCTTCATCACGTCAATGCCGAGCAGAGAGGCGGGGTTGTGCAGGGGCGCCAGTTCGCAAAGCTTGGCGATTTCCTCGCGCTCTTTGTCGCCGATGACCATACTGCGGTCGAAATACTCGCCGCCGTGCGCCACACGATGACCCACCGCGTTGATTTCGTCCAGGGACTTGATGACACCGTGCACAGGGTCGGTCAAAGTCTCGAGCACCAGCCGCACGCCCACTTCGTGGTTGGCAATGGGGGTTTGCACGTAATATTTGTCCTTGCCCACGGGCTTGTGGGTGAACTCACCCATCTCCAGACCGACGCGTTCAACAAGACCTTTGGCCAGCAATTCCGGCTGCGGCTCCATTTCCAGAAGTTGATACTTGATGGAGGAGCTGCCACAATTTAAGACTAATACTTTCATATTCGGGAAGTTTATAAGTTAATATCAAACGAGGCGCAAAGATACAAAAAAAACCGCCCGACTCGGACGAGTCAGGCGGAATTGGTGTCTCAGCTGGGATTCGAACCCAGGACCCCATCCTTAAAAGGGATGTGCTCTACCTGCTGAGCTACTGGGACAACCGTCTCTTCCCTAAGAGGCTGCAAAAGTACATTTTTTTTTGATACCCTTTACCCTTTTTACCCCCTTTTTCTCATTATTTGCATAATATATTGATTCACAGTATGTTATAATAATTTTGTTTTTTTTAGAAAAATGCTTGCAAACCATTCCGATAATTGTATATTTGCAATATAACAATCTGTAAATAAATATGTTAAAAACCGATGACAAAAATTTTTCTCCCAGACAAGAAAAATAAGGCTATTGACGGAAAAATGGTTGGAAATGGTTGTTTTTCACTTTTTTACACGATTTTTTTACACATTTGAAAATTGCAAGAAACGATGAGAAAAATGATTTTGACCCCGAGAAAGGACACCATCACCCTCTGTCTGCCGCCCGAGTGGGTAGGCAGGCCCGTGGTGTGCATTTTGGAGACCCCCTACGATTTTTCCGGTGGGGAGGAGGTTGTATCGCAAGTGAGTGAGGCGGCGTGGTGTTACCACGCCAACAAGTACAGGAAGCCACGGTCGCGACGCCGCCAGCGCCGTGCGGTGCAGAAACGCCGCAAAAAACGCGACTAATGCAGTTTGGCGCCGATGAGGTGCATAAACTCCTGGCGCGTGTTCTCGTTTTTCAGGAATGCCCCGGTGAACTCGGAGGTGGTGGTGACGGAGTTCTGCTTCTGGATGCCGCGCATCGACATACAGAGGTGCTGGGCTTCGATGACCACGGCCACGCCGATGGGCTGTAGCACGTCCTGCAGGCAGTCCTTGATCTCGGTGGTGAGCCGTTCCTGCAGTTGCAGCCGGCGGGCAAAGCACTCCACCACACGCGGTATCTTGCTCAGTCCCACAATCTTGCCGTTGGGGATGTAGCCGATGTGTGCCTTGCCGAAGAAGGGCAGCAGGTGATGTTCGCAAAGTGAGTAAATCTCGATGTCCTTCACGATGACAATCTGCTTGTAGTCTTCGTGGAAGAGGGCGCTCTCCAAGATAGCTCTCGGGTTCTGGCGGTAGCCGTGCGTGAGGAAGTCGATGGCCTTGGCGGCACGCATCGGGGTTTTGAGGAGACCTTCGCGCTCGGGGTCCTCGCCCATATTGAGAAGTATGTCACGGTAGCTGTCGGCCAGACGGTTGATTTGTTCCACCGGCAGGGGCGTGGTGGCGTTGGGGTTGCATTCGTTGCAGGTGCAAGCGGAGGTGTCCACTATGGTTTTCTTTCGGTTCATTGTCAGGGTTTATTGCAGAAAAGGGTTGTACAGTTTTTCGTTTTCCACGGTGGTGGTGTCGCCGTGACCGGGGTAGATGACGGTATTGCCGTCGAGGGTGAGGATTTTGGTGCGCACCATATCAAGCAGGAGGGCCATATCGCCGGTGGGCAGGTCGGCGCGCCCCACACTGCCCTCGAAGAGCAGGTCGCCGCAAATCACCAGGTGGTTGTTCGCGTCGTGCAGGGAGATACTGCCGTCGCAGTGGCCGGGAGTGTAGAGCACCTGCAGCGCCTGATGGCCGAAACGCACAGTGTCGCCCTCGTTGAGGAAGCGCGTGGGTTCGGGCATCTCCTCCACGGGAAGTCCGAAGAGGGAGCCGTAGGCAAAAGCCTTGCGGTAGATGGGCATCCCCGCCTCGTGGCAAAGCAGCGGGGCGCCGTATTGCTTCACGGTCCACGCATTGCCCGCAATGTGGTCGATGTGCGGATGCGTGTTGACGATGGCTTTCACCGTGAGGCCGTTTTTCTCAATGTATTCCGCGAGGCGGGCATCCTCAAGGGAGTTGCAGTTTCCCGGGTCCACAATCAGCGCCTCCCCGGTCTCGTCGTGCAATACCAGGGTGTTGACCATTATGGGGTTGAAATGAAAGGTCTGGATGGTCATAGTCTTAAAGGTTCGTTTGTTCCTCTGCAGCAAAGCTTTCAGAGTGGTGTGCTTTTTAGCCATATCCGAAAGAGCCCGGGCGGTTTGGGGTTTAGAAGGGTCTGCCCTCCTTGGGGTCTGCCACATAGAGTTCCTTCACCTTGTGGCCGCGACTGAACAGGACGCTGTAGAATAGTTTGCCGTTGGGTCTCCAGCACGACCATTTGCCGTCGCGCAGACGGTCCTTGAAGTTACCCTCGAAGTGTTTGGCGCCGTTGTCGTAGTATTCGGTGAACTTGCCTTCGGGCACGTCGTGCACAAAGTTCTGCTCGCGGATTTTCTTCTCGTGTACATTATAGAACACCCACACGCCCTCTTTCTTGTCGTTGACATACTTGCCGCTGTTGAGAATCCGGCCGTTTTGGGCGTACTCGTTCCATTTGCCGTTTCTCAGGTTGTTCTTATAGACACCTTTGCGCGACATCTTGCCGCTCTCCTCCCAATAGTAGGTGTAGGGGCCGTTGAGTTGGTCGTCCTTGTAGGTCATATCATATTTTTTCCAGCCGTTTTCGTACCAGCCCGACCAGAGGCCGTTCATCTTGGCATCCTTGAAGGTGCCCTGGTCTTGCACTTTGCCGTTGGGGTAGTAGGAGATCCAGGTGCCGTTTTCCATATCGTTGCTGAAGGAGCCTTTGCGCTGGAGTTTGCCGTTCTCGTAGAAGGCTTGCCAGAGGCCCTCGCGCTTGCCATTGGCGTAGGTGCCCTTGCGCCAGACGGCGCCGTTATCGTAGAAATAGACCCATTCGCCGTCCTGCAGTCCCATCTCGAAATTGCCGGAGCTGCTCACCTCGCCCTTTTCGTTATAATAGCTCCAAACGCCGTGCTGGAGGCCGTTGACGGTGTTGCCTTCCATATCTTTCTGGCCGTTTGACTGCCACCAGCAGGTGTAGCCGTCCAGTTCGCCCATCTTGTAGGTGCCTTCAAAGTACTTGGTGCCGTTATCGTAATATTCCGTGACGGGTCCGTTGGCGCTGTCGCGCACGTAGGTTACCTCTTTGTACAGTTTACCGTTGGGATGGAGGAACGTCCATTTGCCCTCGCGCTTGCCGTTGACAAACTGGCCCTCTATCTCCACTTTTCCGGAGCGGTACCAGCTCTTGAAGGGGCCGTTCTCGGCATTGTACTCCTGGTTGAGGGTGCCGTCTTCGTACCAAGTTCTCCAGACGCCCACCTTGCGGCCATCCACATAGTCGCCCTCGGTCCATTTGGCGCCGTTGATATGGTAGAAGACCCAATGCCCCTCCTCCATACCGGCTTTTTCCACGCCGATGGACATCAGTTTGTTGTTTTTCCAATAGGTTCTGACGGTGTCCTGGGCGGAGGCACCGATGCAAAAAAGTATTGCGCAGAATAAAAACGACAATCTTTTCATAATTCAAGTTTTAGTCGGCAAATGTACAAAAAAATTATGCCCGCCACATTATATTGACAGGAAACGGGCGCTTATTCGTTGGCGGCCTTGAATGCCACCGCATACATCTTGAGCTGCTTGATCATCGAGGCGAGACCGTTGGAACGGGTGGGGGAGAGGTGCTCCTTGAGCCCGATGGCGTCGAGGTAGGAGAGGTCGTCGTCGAGGATCTCCTGCGGCGTGCGCCCCGAGAAGACCTTCACCAGCAGGTTTACAATGCCCTTGGTGATGATGGCGTCACTGTCGGCAGTAAAGTATATCCTGCCCTCCTTGTATTCCGGATGCAGCCATACCTGCGACTGGCACCCCTCAATGAGGAAGTCGGGAGTTTTGTACTGCTCCTCAATAAGCGGCAACTCCTTGCCCAATTCGATGATATAGTTGTATTTGTCCATCCAGTCATCGAACATTTCAAACTCTTCGATGAGGGATTGCTCTATTTCTTGTATGGTTTGCATTATTGCTTGATGAATTTAAGGGTTTTGTAATATTTATGGTCTTCGTAAATCTTGATGAAATAGGTGCCTGCAGGCAACGAGGCCACCGAAAGGGTGCATTTCGGTTCCTGCGATTCCCGCGTCTCCAACAGTTGGCCTTGAATGTTGTACAATTGGCAGGCGAACCCGCGGTCAAGGGAGGACTCCACCGTGATGTATTGTTCGGCGGGATTGGGATAGGCCGTGAATTGCCCCTGCTCGTAGTCGGTCACCGACACCCACTGCACGAAATCGAACAGCATACTGTCGCGGCCAGAGGAGAAATTGTTGAAATAGACGGGCACGAATTCCCCGTTGGGGAGGAAGGGCCAGGGGTTGGTGAGCGGCGAGAACTCGTTGCGGATGTGGATGTTGCCCCGGAAGTTGGCAGAGTTGATGTAGCCGTTCTCGGTAGGCGAACCGTCACGGCGGTACACGTAAATTTCGTCAAGGTTGTCGTCACCATTATAGTTGGCGTTGCCGTGACCGAGGGCGTTCACGCGGTAGAAAACCATCCCATAACCAGGCACTTGCGAGTCGAAGGGACTGCGCCCGTTGCGGAAATCCGTGAAAATATAATAAGAAGGCCACTGTGTCTTGGCATAATAGCTCACGCGGTCGCTGGTTTCGCTGTTGAGCGGCTTGATAATGTACGAGCCGAAGTTCTCCAGCAGAATCAAATCATCTTCGGTGAGCCAGTTGCCGTATTTGTATTTCATATAGGCGCAGGTCTGTTGCGGCGGGTTCTGGTTGGAACACATCAGGTCCCACGCCCCCACGGGGTTCATATCCGTGCTGTCGTGGTAATGGTACAGGTCGGGGGCACCCAGCGTGTGGAACATCTCGTGGCACATCACCGAGGTGTTGAAATAACCGCCCGCATCCGCCAACTGGAAGTTGTAGTCATAGACGCGCTTGCCACGCAAGTAGGTCTCTGTTGTGTACAGCGACCAGCGGTGCGGCCACAACAGCACGTTCCAGTCGCCCACATTGCCCTTGACGATGAAACAGACATTGTCCACATAGCCGTCACTGTTGTAGTCAATGTCCAGGTCAGCAGGGATCATTTCGGACACATAAGCGCAGGCCCGTGCTAAAAGATAATGCTCGCGGGTGGTGCGACTGTCCTCAGGGATGGTGTCCAGATACCCGATGGGGTTGGTTTCCGACCAGGGCATAAAGTATCCGCGCGGGAAAGAGTCCTGATAAGAAAGGATCTGCTGGCCGACGGGCTCGGGATAGAAGGTGGTGCGGATGAAAAGCTGGTTGTAGGAGGTGCGCTTGAAATAGTCGAACAACGAGCTGGCGTAGTAATTGTCGGAGGTGTCGTTGAACATCAAATTCACATCGTCAAAATTGTTGGTGAAGAGGGTGTCGTCCGCAAACCGGATGAAGACGGCCAGGTTGTTCATATTCCCGTGGTTGGTGTTCTCGTCGCGGAACACCGATCGCTTGGCGGGCACCACCATCTCGCGACGCAGTTTGAGGTACTCCTCGCGACTGATGCGCAGGTTGGGCATAAGCCCCTTGGCAGCCGGGTTGCACTGGCCCGCAATCCAAGACGAGGGCTTGATGCGCCCGTTTTCCCGGACGGCATAGACAAAATAGCCGGTTTGCGGGTTCTGTACAATGGTGTATCCTTGGGCGTCGTGCAGGCGCACATAGTATTCGTCGCCGGAAGCAAAACAGTGCAACGTGTCGCCGTTGGGCTGGATGAGCGTGCGGGGCACGTTGGTGAGATAAGCGGCTTGTAACGTGACATAAAGCAGCAGGGCAGATAAAAGCGTGATGATTTTTTTCATTGTGGATCAGAGTTTTGTTGGGGCGTTTCGCAATGCTCCTCCTGCCAATGGAGGGCTCGCGGAACAATAGGTTCGATGTATTGGTAAGCGATGGATTTTTCCTTGAATTCTTTTTTGAGAAGGATCTCCTTCTGGTCCAGCATCTGGAAACCATAGAAGAGCACACTGCAGACCACCAGCACTTTGCAGCAGCCGAACAGCATTCCGAAAATGCGGTCCACAGCCTCGGGGATGACCAGTTTCACAATCTTGCTCCCCACACGGCCTGCCAGATGGACGAGCAGCAGCACGACCACGAAAATGAAAACGAAGGCGATGGGCTTGGCCAGTCTGGTGCCCGTAACCAGAAAAGCGATGCCTTCCGAAAACTGCTTGGCCGCCCAGCATCCCAGAATCAGGGCCAATATGGAGGCTATTTCATAGATCAGCCCGTTCTTGAATCCCTTGAAACCATACCAGCACAGCAGGATGAGTACTATAATATCAATAATCACCATAATGTTACAGTTGTTGCCGGATACGTTGGGTGAGAGGTTGGGCAAATATGAAGTCGTTGAGTTTCTCGTTGTCGGAGGTGAGCACGTTCTGGCTGCTGCCGCGCCAGGCGAGGTGCCCCTCGTAGATGAAGGAGATGGTTTCGCCGATGACGATGACGGAGTTGAGGTCGTGGGTGTTAATGATGGTGGTGATGCCGAACTCGTGGGTGATGTCGGTCAGCAGCTCGTCGATGGTGAGGGCAGTTTTGGGGTCAAGGCCGGAGTTGGGCTCGTCACAGAACAGATAGCGCGGATTGCAGGCGATGGCGCGCGCAATGGCGGCGCGCTTCTTCATACCGCCGCTCAACTCGCCCGGGTACAGCTTGTTGACCTTGGGCAACTCCACGCGCTCCAGACAGAAGTTCACCCGCTCGTTTTTCTCCTTGTCGCCCATACTGGTGAGCATATCCAGCGGGAAGCGCACATTCTCTTCGATGGTCATCGAGTCGAACAGCGCGGAGCCCTGGAACACCATCCCCATCTCGGCACGTAGCTTGCGCTGGTCGGCGTCGGAGAGGCGGTGGAAGTTGCGGTCGTTATAGAGCACCTCGCCCTCTTCGGGGGTGAAGAGCCCCACCAGACACTTCATCATTACCGTCTTGCCGGATCCCGACCGCCCGATGATGAGGTTTACCTTGCCCTCTTCAAACTGGGTGTTGATGTTGTGAAGGACCTGCTTCTCCCCAAAATATTTCGATACATTCTTGAATTCTATCATTTTACAACATTATTTGGGTGATGAGCACGTTGATGACCAGGATGAGGAAACTCGATACCATAATGCCTTGGGTGCTGGCCTTGCCCAACTCGAGGGCGCCGCCCTCGATGCGATAACCGTAGAAGGAGGAGACCGTGGACATAATGAAGGCGAACACGAAGGTCTTGGTGACCGCATAGATGATATCATATACGCGGAAGCAGTAGGTAAGACCGTCCATAAAGTCGTAGGGCGAGACGGCCCCTGTGAGGATGACGGTGATGTAGCCGCCCATAAGGGCGAAACAGATACTGTAGAGGATGAGCACGGGGTTCACGATGAGGGAGGCTATGACCTTGGGCAGCACCAGGTGCGCGGCAGGGTTCACGCCCATCACTTCCAGGGCGTCAATCTGCTCGGTGACACGCATACTACCGATCTCGGCGGTGATGCGCGACCCTAAGTTGCCCACCAGCAGCAGGCTGATGATGGTGGGACACAACTCCATCACGATGGAGGTGCGCGACACGAACCCCACGGTCCACGTGGGAATCCAGCTGCTCTCGATTTGCATTGCCGTCTGGATGGTGATGACGCTACCCATAGAGATGGACACAATGGCCACTATCAGCAGTGAGCCGATGCCCATTGCGTGCATTTCATCCACCAATTTTTTAAAAAAGACCCTCCACTTCTCTGGCTTGGAGAAGACCTGGCGAAGAAACAGGAAGTAATCGCCGATGATGGTGAGGAGACGGTGTATCATAGCGACGGCGCTACCAAGCCAGACATCCGGTTAGTCGGCCAAGTCGGTAAAGAACTCGCTCATATCATTGACCACCTCGTAGGCGGGATGGGCATTGATGGTGGCCGTGGCGGAAGGCATAGTCATATTCTCACTGGCACTCTGCAACTTATTTGCACGGAAAATGGCCGGTTGGTTGATCTTTGCGTAGAAATCCTCTTCCGAAGAGAACAACGGGTCGTTCTGGGCCTCCACCTTGCCAAAAGGACTGGAAGCGCTCGCGGTCTCTTGTACTGGTGCGGGAACCACATTGTCGCCGTTGAAATCAAAAATGGAGGAAGAGGGAGCCTTCAACGTTTCCTGAACGCCCGTGAGGGAATCCAAGTCACTTTCAACAGGTTGGGTCGGTATCTGTACGGGCGTGCCGTTGTCTTCGATGACGTTGTTGGTGACCGTTTGCGCCGTGTTGAAGATGGCGTCGCTTTGCGGGATAGCCTTGTCCTCGATGAACGAGTGTGTGGTGCTCGGCATCGCGTTGGCGTTGTTGTTGAAGTTGGTGATGATGACAGAGAGCTTGATGGCGTCGCCCAGCGACTCGTCAACGCCCTGTCCCCAGATGATGTGCGCATCGTCGCTCTGCAAGTCGTAGAAGCGGTCGGTGAGCTGCTCGAGTTCGGTGGTGGAGAAGTTGGCGTCGGGGCCGTAGCTGATGAAGAAGAGGAAGTTCTGTGCGTCGGTGATGCAGTTGGCGGTGCCGTTGGTGTCGAGCAGCGGGCAGTTGAGGGCGTCGTCCACCACACGCTCGATGCGGTCCTCGCCGCTGGCGGTGGCGATGCCGAGCATTGCCTTGCCGCTGTCTTTCATAATGGTCTGCACATCGTTGAAGTCCACATTCTGGCTGTACTCCACGGTGATAAGCTCGGCGATGCACTTCACGGCGTTCTTGAGCACGTCGTCGGCATAGCTGTAAGCCTTCATCATATTCTGGTCCTTGTAGAAGGTAAGGATGTTCTGGTTCTTGACGACGATGAGGGAATCCACGTACTTGGCCAGTTCGTTGATGCCCTGGTCGGCGAGCTTCATACGGTTCTTGCCCTCGAAGCGGAACGGGTAGGTGACCACACCGATGGTGAGGATGCCCATCTCGCGGGCAACCTCGGCGATGACAGGGGAAGCACCCGTGCCGGTGCCCTTGCCCATACCGGCGGTGATGAACAGCATCTTCGTCTCACTGCCGATGAACTCCCGGATCTTGTCCTTGCTCTCGGTGGCATATTGGCGGGCGATGTCAGGATTGGCACCCGCACCCAGTCCGTTGCCCAGCAGGAGCTTGTCGGGGATGGGACTGTTCTTGAGGTGACCTTGGTCGGTGTTGCAGACCAGGAAGTCCACGCCAACGATACCTTCGCTGTACATGTGCTTGACGGCATTGCTGCCGCCGCCGCCGACGCCTATCACTTTGATGATGGAGGAGTTCTCTCTTGCGCCGTAATCGGGAGTGAAATCAATTTTATCTGTCATATCTTGGATTTTTTTAATTCTACTACAATGGTTTTCAATTATCTTACAGGTTTAGGTTTAATAGACGTTGTCGAGGGCCGAGACCAGCCAGTCGTGGACTTTGTTGAAAAAGCCCCATTTGTTGCTCTCCTTGCCGCCTCTGTTGGGCGTCTTGGGGAGGTCTTTTCTCTCCTTCTCTTTGTTTTTCTTTCCAAAGAGGCGGATGCCCTTTTCCTCCTCATCCTCGAAGTCGGCTTTGCTGCGGTTGTACTCTTCTGCCTCGATGCCGTATTTGAGCAATCCGAGGGCGGTGGAGAACATCGGTTGTTTCAGTTCCGTGGGGATGTTGCGGGAGAAGCCGTTTTCGGGGAAGCCGATGCGGGTGGGCATTTGAAGCACGAACTGGCAAAGCTCGCGGATGTGCCTGAGGTTGGCGCCGCCGCCGGTGAGCACGATGCCAGAGAGCAGTTGGTCTCTGTATCCGGAGTTCAGGATCTCCTTTTTGATGGCGCCGAGAATCTCGCCCTGCACACGGGCATTGATAATCTGCGCGATGTAGTTCTCGTTGATCTGGATGGGCTCCTGGCCGTAGTTTCTCGGGATGGTGACAAGGTTGTTCTCATTGCTCTTGTCCACCACACAGGTGCCGTATTTGATCTTGATCTGCTCGGCCATCTCCTTGGAGATCTTGCAGACCTGCGCGATGTCGTGGGTGATAACGTTGCCGCCGAGGGAGATGACTTTGGTATAGACGGGGCATCCGTTGATGAAGATGATGAGGTCGGTGGTGCCGCCGCCGATATCCACCAACGCCACGCCGTTGCGCTTCTCCTCTTCGCTGAGGCAGGCAAGGCCGGAGGCGATGGGCTCCAGGATGATCTCGTTGAGGTTCAGTTCGGTCATCTTGCCGCACGTCTTGATCTTGTCAATCTCCTTCGCCTTGCCGGTGACCAGCTGGTAGGTGCAGGTGATCTCGTTGCCCAACTCACCCACGGGGTCCGGCGACTCGCGCACGTTGTCGATAAGATAGTGCTGCGGAATCACGTCGATGATTTCCTCGCCGGGCGAAACGACCACCTGGAAAATCTCCTCCTGGAGGTTGTCAATCTCCTCCTGGGAAATGGGGTCGTTGTTGTTGTAGCGGTACAGGTGATGCGTGTACTTGCTGGTCTTGATATGGTGTCCGGCGATGCCTACATAGACATTCTGGATGTTGACCTTGGCGTGTTCCTCGGCAATGGCTTTGGAGCGGAGAATGCCCTCCACCGTGTGGTTGATGTTGCATATCTCGCCGAACTCCACGCCGGAGGAGACGCTGACGCCGTGGCCGGTGATGTTGATTTGACCATTCTCGTTGCGATAGCCGATGACGGTGGCGATTTTGGTGGTGCCGATGTCCAAGCCGACTACCAGGTCGTTGTCGTTGTAGGTATTCTCCATAGGGTTAGTTTTTATCTGTGTTGTGCGATGATTCTGTTTTTGAAACGGGCGTCCAAATAGGCGTAGGTGTCATATCCCTTGCGCGGCAGCCCCTGCTGATAAACTTTCTTCAGGTTGTCCAACTTCTCCTCTGCGTTATCCATTGTGCCGAACAGGATGACCTGGTTGCCGATGGTGGAGACCATCTCGAGCTCCCCGTTCTGCCGACGGTAGATCTGCCGGAACTGCGCCTTGCAGAACTCGTCGGCATCCAGCAGATTGGCCAGTTCCACAACCGGGGTCAGCTCCTTGCCGACCTGCGCGCCCCTTTTGTAGTGCTGGTGCAGATTCCCGTTGGCAATGGTCAGGTAATCCTTCATCTTCGGGGTGTAAGGCACAAGATTCCCTTCATTGTCCACAAAATACTGGTCACCGTCAGCCGAGAACACGTGCAAGAGCAGAGTCCGCAATTCGTAGTCGATGACCAAACGCGATCCGGCAAAATGCACGAAGTTGATCTCCTTGATGTAAGGATTCTCCTTCAACAGGCTGGTGATGGCCGCAAGGTCAACCTCCTTGATGCGCGCCCCTACTGTCTCAATGCCGGCCTTCGACAACAAGCGCTCCACATCGGCCTGCGGCAATACTACACTCTCGTTTTGAGTGTGCGCCACGACCTCCACTTTGCTGCATTGACGTTTGGGAATTTGGACAAAGGCCAATATTGTCACTACCAAAACGCTGATAATGAGCACTATGCGACCAATAATCCGTAGTTTTTTCATCCTTTTGTTGACAATTTTTAGCAGAGCGACAAAAATACAACATTTAAACAAGGCATTTCAAGCCCTTTTTCTATAAAAAATAAACAAAAATATGTTGATAATGAACAAACCGGCGAGAGATGGTTTGTTGCTCTGGAAATGAGGGACTTAACGGTTGCGTTTGTCCAGTCCCCACAACAGCTTTTCACGGATGACTTCGTAGAAGTCCGTGTGCTCGAACGAAAGGGTCCGAATGCAGAAATTTTCTTTAGTAACTGTTAAAAGAATGTTTTCTTCCACGATGAATTTTTGGGAATCAAGATTCAAGGAGTAGTGTCCGCTGCGACTCTGCACCTCGATTTCGAGGGATGTGTCGGCGGGGATGACCAGCGGGCGCACGTTGAGGGAGTGGGAGGCGATGGGCGTGAGCACCATCACCTGGGAATGCGGGTGCAGGATGGGCCCGCCGCAACTCATCGAATAGGCAGTGGAGCCGGTCGGCGTGGAGATGATAAGCCCGTCACCCCAATAGGTGTTCACGGTCTGGCCCGCCGCCCGCACCGTGACGGCGATGATGGTGTCGGTGTCTGTGGTCCGGATGGTCAGGTCGTTGACCACAAAGTGGTTGCGGATACTCTCGATGGGCGTGCTGCTGTCCACGTGCAACAGAAAGCGCTCCTCGGTAGTGTATCTGCCCTCTTGAATCAGCTGGAAGCACTCCCTGAAATTCTCCTTCTTGATGCCCGAAAGGAAGCCGATACGCCCAGTGTTGATGCCCACCAGCGGGATGTTCAGGTCGCCCACCAGGTTGGCCGCGTCAATGAACGAGCCGTCGCCGCCGATGGAGACCATACAGTCCACGGGTCCGAGCCGGGCCAAGTCGTCGTGATTGCGAAAGATGATGTGTTGGCTGCCGTTCGGACAGCAATTCTCGTGCAACAACAAGTCGAACACCTGTTGTTGCAGGTGTTCGACCACAGTGTCAATGTATTGTTGTTCCTCTTTGCCGCGCTGGCGGCTGTAGAGTGCGAGTTTCATTATTGGTAGTCTTGGACTTCGATTTCCCCGTTGAGAATCATATTGGCGTTGAGAGCCATAGCGGCCATTTCGTCTTCGCCGGGATAGACGGCGACAGGGGCGATCCAGTCGATGTAGCGTTTGATGCGGGCCACCACGGGCTTGCCGTAGGCGATGCCGCCCGTGAGGATGATGGCGTCAATCTTGCCTTTGAGCACGACGGCGTTCTCGCCAATCTGCTTGGCCACCTGATAGGCGAAGGCCTCTTCGAGCAACTCGGCCTTGGGGTCGCCGGCAATGGCGGCCTTCTCCACGGCGTAAGCGTCGTTGCTGCCGAAATAGGCTACATATCCGCCCTTGCCCACCAGGATCTTCTGCATATCCTGCTTGGTGTATTTGCCACTGAAACAAGCCTCGAGGAACTGGTTCATCGGCAGGGTTCCCGAACGCTCGGGAGAGAAGGGGCCCTCACCGTCCAATGCCTGGTTGACATCGATGACTCGGCCCTTTTCGTGGGCGCCCACGCTCACGCCGCCACCCATATGGCAGACCACCAGATTCAAGTCCTCGTACTTTTTCCCGTTGTCGCGGGCATACATACGGGCGATGGCCTTCTGGTTCAGGGCGTGGAAAATGGACTTGCGCTCAAAATCGGGGTGACCGGAGATGCGGGCAATCTCGTTGAACTCGTCCACCACCACCGGGTCGGCGATGTAGGCGTCCTTCAAGCCGATGACGTTGGCCAGACTCTTGGCGATGAGACCGCCGAGGTTGCAGGCGTGCTGTCCGTTGTAACCCATCTTCAAATGCTCAATCATCAACTCGTTGATTCTGTACACACCTGATTTCAAAGGTTTTATAAGACCACCGCGGCCCATAATGACATCGATGCTGTGCAGGTCGATGCCCTGTGCCTTCAGTTCGTCGATGATGACGTCGCGACGGAACGGATACTGGTCGGTGATGGTCGCATACTTGGAAATTTCTTCTGTGGTGTGCTTGATGTTCTTCACAAACACCTGCTCGTTGCCTTCAAAAAGGGCGATTTTGGTGGATGTGGAACCTGGATTGATGGCGAGAATTCTTTTCATATCGTAATAAGGTTTTGTTTATGAACAAGTTATTATTAATTGCTGTGTCAAGAAAAAGGCTTTCTCAAAGGAGGCTTTTGCCCGCCGTTTTGATTCCTTTTTTCAAGGGGGCAAATGTACGGAAATTTTCATCATCTTTGCACCCTCAAAAAATATTTTAGCCTTTGGCTCGTTTGTCGTGAACTAATGAAATAAGATATGATATTCAGAATTCTTCATCTTCTGCTCGTTACAGGTGCCTATTTGATAGCCATATCATACGTGTTGTATAGGATGTTACAAGCTTTTCCAGGCAAAAAAAGATGGGGCAAGGCCGCCACTTGGCTGGGGGTGGTGATGTCCGTTTTTTTCATTGTCGTCCTCTTCCTCCGCCTCTTCAATTTGCGCAGTTGGTACTTGCCATTCCAGACTGTGGCCTACCTTTGGATGATTTTTGTGCTGTACGCTTTCCTGATGACGCTCCTTTTCACCTGTTTCCGGGTTGTCATTTATCGGATACCGCCTCTCCGCGTGCGCTTGTCGCGGCACTTGCAAGCCACCCGCCGCGGCTATGCCCTCGCCTCGTTTCTCCTGATTTTCGGCTTGATTATTTATGGATTGTATCATTTCACTCAGCCCAAAGTGGTGGAATTGACGCTGGAGGTGGACAAACCTGTTCCCGATTGGAAAATTGTGGCCGTCAGCGACTTGCATCTCGGAACGATGTCATCGGAACAGCTGAACAGGCACATCGACACCATCAATGCCCTGCATCCCGATATGGTGTTGCTGCTCGGCGACCAGTTTGTGATCAATTGGCGCGACTTTACCCCGATGGGGTACACGAATGCCTTCCGCCGTCTCCATCCGCCCAAGGGCATTTATGCCATCCACGGCAACCACGAATCGTATCACGGTATTTCCTATAATGACGACCCTCGCGTAAAGCAGGCTTTCAAGATGATGAACATCAGGTTGTTGGATGATACAGGAATCGTGGTGCGCAACGCTTTGGTGTTGGTGGGGCGCGCCGACAGCTCCCGCACCCATCCTCGCAAATCCCTCCAAGAGCTTACTGCCTCCGTCCCTGATTCGTTGCCTATCATTCTGCTTGACCACCGTCCCGACAACCTCGCGCCGGCGCAACAGTGCGGCGTCGATGTGCAATTGTCGGGGCATACCCATAACGGGCAGGTCTTCCCGATGAATCTCCTGCAATGGTGTAAAAGTTTGATAAACGACAAGTTATATCACGGATACCGCAAGGTGGGCAATACCCATTATTACGTCACCTCCGGGTTAGGCGGCTCTGGTGCACCGATACGCATCGGCACCACGGGCGAAATCGTCGTGATTCAGTTGAAACAGAAAAGGGCGGCGGAATAGCCGGCTCTTATTGGTAGCGTTCCCGGTTTCTGAGAATGTCGATGGCCAGATAGATGGCGTTGCGCATTGATTGGCCGTTGGCCACGTTCTTGCCTGCGATGTCGTAGGCCGTGCCGTGGGCGGGCGAGGTGCGCACGATGGGCAGTCCGGCGGTGTAGTTCACGCCCTCGGTGCCGAGAATCTTGAACGGCAACATCCCTTGGTCGTGGTACATAGCCAATACGGCGTCAAATTTGCGGTAGCTCCCTGATCCGAAGAAACCGTCGGCGGGGAAGGGCCCGAACGCGTTGATGTGGTTCTGGAAGGCCAGCTCGATGGCGGGTGCGATAATTTCCTTTTCTTCCGTGCCAAGCAGTCCGTTGTCACCGGCGTGCGGGTTGAGCGCAAGCACCGCGATGGTCGGGTTGCTCACCCCGAAATCCTGCTTGAGCGATTGGTTGAGAATGGTCAGCTTTTGACCGATCAGCTCCTTGTTGAGGGCTCCGGCCACCTGCTGGATGGGCAGATGGTTGGTCACAAACCCCACACGCAGATTCTCGGCTACCATCAGCATCAAAGCCTTGTTCTTGCCACCAAAATAGTGCTCGAAAAACTCCGTCTGGCCCGGGAAGGTGAACTTGTCGGACTGGATGTTGTCCTTGTTCACAGGTGCGGTCACGATGGCGTCGATGCTTTTGTTTTTCAAGTCGCGTCCGGCGGCATAGAGTGCCCGCTCGGCCATTTGTCCGGCCAACTTGGAGGAGGTGCCCAACTCGATCTTCACCTCTTCATCGAAGATGTTGATGAGACTCGGGCGCTTGGGGGAGGCCTGGTCGGTGCTCTTGATGAACTGGAAGGAGAAGTCTTGGATGTCCAAAGTCTTCCGGTGATAGGAGGCGGCTTTGGAGAGTCCATATACGATGGGGGTACAAAGCTCCATTATCTTGTTGTCGATAAGGGCTTTGATGATGACTTCATAGCCAATGCCGTTGATGTCCCCGTGGGTGATGCCGATTTTGTAGAGTTTGTTGTCTGCCATAGGGAAGGGAATTATTTGTTACCAGTGTAAGCCACTTCGTATTCTTCGTAACCTTCGATGATGTCGCCAATCTTGATGTCGTTGCAGCCATCGATGTTCAGACCGCAGTCCTGGCCGGAAACGACCTCTTTGACATCGTCTTTGAAACGACGCAGGGAGCCGAGTTTGCCAGTGTAGATGACGATACCGTCGCGGATAAGGCGGATGCGGGTGTTGCGCTGCAGTTTGCCGTCAAGCACGATACAGCCGGCCACGTTGCCGACCTTGGAGATGTGGAACACCTCGCGCACTTCGATGTTGCAGACCACCTTCTCGCGGATTTCGGGGGAGTGCATACCGGCGATGGCCTCCTTGATCTCGTTGATGGCGGTGTAGATGATGGAGTAGGTGCGAATGTCGATCTGCTCGGCTTCGGCGGCCTTGCGTGCGCCGGCGGTGGGACGCACCTGGAAGGCGACGATGAGGGCGTTGGAGGCCGTGGCCAGCATCACGTCCGTCTCCGTCACGGCACCCACGGACTTGTGGATGACGTTGACCTGTACCTGCTCGGTGGAGAGCTTCAGCAACTCGCCCGACAATGCCTCCACGGAGCCGTCCACGTCACCCTTGACGATGATGTTCAACTCCTTGAAGTCGCCGATGGCGATACGGCGGCCGATTTCCTCGAGCGTGATGTGCTTCTGCGTGCGCAGACCCATTTCGCGGACGAGGCGGGCACGCTTGGTGGCCACGCTGCGGGCCTCCTGCTCGGTTTCGCAAACCTTGAAGGCGTCACCGGCCTGCGGGGCGCCGTTCAGACCCAACAGCAACACGGGCGTGGCAGGGCCGGCCGACTTGATGGGCTGGTTACGCTCGTTGAACATAGCCTTGACCTTGCCGAAGCAGCTGCCGGCGAGAATGGGGTCGCCCACTGCGAGCGTGCCGTTCTGCACCAGCACCTTGGCCACATAGCCGCGACCTTTGTCCAAAGAGGACTCAATGACGGCACCCACACCACGACGGTTGGGGTTGGCCTTCAGGTTCAGCATCTCAGCCTCGAGCAACACCTTTTCCAGCAATTCGTTCACATTCGTGCCGTGCTTGGCGTCGATTTCCTGACATTGGTATTTGCCACCCCAGTCTTCGACCAGGATGTTCATATTGGCCAGCTCCTCGCGGATCTTCTCGGGGTTGGCGTTGGGTTTGTCAATCTTGGTAATGGCGAACACCATCGGGACGCCAGCGGCCTGGGCGTGGTTGATGGCCTCAACGGTCTGAGGCATCACAGCGTCGTCGGCGGCCACTACGATGATACAGAGGTCGGTGATCTTGGCACCGCGGGCACGCATTGCCGTGAAGGCTTCGTGACCCGGCGTGTCGAGGAAGGTGATTTTTCTTCCGTCGCTCAACGACACCTCGTAGGCACCGATGTGCTGGGTGATGCCGCCAGCCTCACCCGCAATGACGTTGGTTTTGCGGATGTAGTCCAGCAAAGAGGTCTTACCGTGGTCCACGTGACCCATCACCGTGATGATCGGGTGGCGCGGCACGAGGTCTTCGGGAGCATCCTCCTGGTTCATATCGTTCTCATCCTCGGCATCGGCACCGATGAACTCGATTTGGAAGCCGAACTCCTCGGCGAGGAGGGAGATGGTCTCCGCATCCAGACGCTGGTTGATGGAGATGAAGAGGCCGATGCTCATACAGGTGGAGATGATCTCCGTCACGGGCTTGTTCATCATCGTGGCCAACTCGTTGGCGGTGAGGAACTCCGTGACCTTGAGAATCTTCTGGTTCTCCATTTCGAGCAACTCCTGTTCCTCGATACGCTCGTGGATAAGCTGGCGTTTCTCTTTTCTGCGCTTGGCGGCTTTGGTCTTGCCGGTCGGTTCGAGACGCTGTTTGGTCTCCTTGATGCGGCGCTGGATGTCTTCGGGAGAGATCTCCACTTTCTCCACTTCAGCCTTGCCCTTGTCGTCGCGCTTGCCGCCCGTCTTGCCTTCGGGAGTTTTCACGCCCGCCTGCTTGATGATTCTCTTGCGCTTTTTCTTCTTCTTGTCAGCGTTGTCGGCGGCGTGGTCTCTCCGCGACTCCTTCGGTTTCTCCTCAGGCAGCTCAATCTTGCCCATCACCTTGGGACCGGCAAGTTTGGCGACCTCAGTCTTGATGAATTCCACCTTCCGTTCGGGAACGGGGGAGGGCTTAGCCTTCTCGGGTGCGGGCTCGTCAGAGGGGGTGGGCTCGGCTTTCTCGGGAGCAGGCGTCTCTTCCGTCTTGGGTTGGCTCTTTTTTTCGCCTTTGCGCTTCTTGGGGTTGAGCGCGTCAAGGTCGATCTTGTCGATGACCTTGGGCTGTTCCAGAGTGACCACCGTTTCAATGTGCTCGGGCACTTTGGGAGCTTCGGCAGCGGGCTTCTCCGGCTCCGCTTTTTCCTCGGCTTTCACCTCCACGGCAGCCTCCTTCTGGATCTCCTCCGGCTTGGGTGTCGGGGGTTCCAACTCTATCTTGCCCAGCACTTTGGGCGTCGGAATCTCAGTCTCAATATGTTGAGGAGGATTGATGATGTTGACGTTCTTGATGATGAGAGCACTCTCCTCGGTCGGTTCCTCACGGACTTCCGTTTTGGTGGTGCTCTTCGCCTTGTTCTCCGACTTGGCCTTGGCGCTGAAGGTGCCGATGTCGATCTTGTCGGCTTCGGCCTTCACCAGTTTCTCGCTCGCAAACTCGTGCAACAAGATGTCATACATCTCCTCCGTGAGCTTCGCGTTCGGGTTTTCCTCGATGTCGAAGTTCTTTTTCTTGAGCAAAGTGGTAATCGTGCCGATGGAGACATTGAATTCTCCCGCGGCCTTCCCTAAGCGTGGTATTTTTCTTTTTTCCTCTGACATATTATATTATTAAAGAGACTTTCGATACTGTTTTCTGCTTTCTATGGTGATGAAAAGGTTTTATTCGTTGATTTCCAATTCCTCCTTGACGGCGGCAATCATAGCGTCCACGGTCTCCTCTTCCAGGTCGGTGCGCTTCACCAACTCGTCGCGGTCGATGGCGAGCACGCTCTTGGCGGTGTCGCAGCCGATGTTGATGAACTGGTCGATGACCCACTCGTCGAAGACATCGGCGAACTCGGTCAAAGGCACATCCTCCTCCTGGTCGATGTCGTCGCGGAACACGTCGATTTCGTAGCCGGAGAGTTTGGAGGCCAGTTTGATGTTGTAGCCGCCCTTGCCGATGGCCAGGGAGACTTGGTCGGACTTCATATAGACGTTGGCCATCTTGTTATCCTCATCGATTTCAATGGAGGAAATCTTGGCAGGGCTGAGGGCTCTGGCGATAAGGAGTTGAGGGTTAGTCGTGTAGTTGATGATGTCGATGTTCTCGTTGTGCAGCTCGCGCACGATGCTGTGGATGCGGCTGCCCTTCATACCGACGCAGGCGCCGACGGGGTCGATGCGGTCGTCGAACGACTCGACAAGCACTTTGGCTCTCTCGCCCGGGGCGCGCACCACGTTGCGGATGGTGATGAGGCCCTCCATAATCTCGGGAATCTCGTCCATCAAACGCTCCAGGAACATCGGGGAGGTTCTGGAAATGATGATGCGCGGGGTGGACGACTGCACTTCCACACGGGCCACGACGGCCTTGAGCGTATCGCCCTTCTTGTAGCGGTCGGCAGGGATTTGCTCCGACTTGGGCAGCACCAACTCCACGCCATCCTCGTCCAGCACAAGGATCTCCTTGCGCCACACTTGGTTGACCTCGCCGGTGATGATCTCGCCGATGCGGTGCTCATATTTCTTGTAGATGACATCTTTCTCGTGCTCCAAAATCTTGGCACTCAGGTTCTGGCGAAGAGCCAGAATCTCGCGGCGCGCGAAATCGGTCAGCTTGATGTATTCCACCACCTCTTCCCCGACCTCGAAGTCCGGCTCAATCTTGATGGCGTCCGACAGGGCGATCTGCGTGCCCTCGTCCTCCACTTCGCCGTCCTCGACGATTTCCAGGGTGTGCTGGATCTCAAGGTCACCACGGTCCACGTTCACGATGATGTCGAATTGCGCGTCCGGTCCGTATTTTTTGACCAAAGCGGCGCGAAACACATCTTCCAGAATGTGCATCAAAGTCTCACGATCTATGCTCTTGGATTCCTTGAATTCAGCAAAGGTGTCGATAAGATTAACGTGTTCTTCCATTGTTTTATGAAATTAGAAAATAGTTATTGTTTCTTTTTTATGTATATGTAAATCAATAAATTAATTCATATCTAGTATAAAAAAACTCCCACCATCGGGTGAGAGTTCGCTTGCAGTTGAGCTAGCAGGATTCGAACCTACACAGGCAGAACCAAAATCTGTAGTGCTACCGTTACACCATAGCTCAATCCATTCGTCAATCGAGGCTGCAAAAATACACTTTTTTTTATATCAAGAATATGTGCAGAATTTTTTTTTATTTTTTTTGTAAACCGAATGAAAAAAAATGTATTTTTGCGGGCTTCAAAAAAGCAATGGCCCCTTAGCTCAACTGAATAGAGCATTTGACTACGGATCAAAAGGTTGCAGGTTTGAATCCTGCAGGGGTCACTTCAGAAAAACGGAGTGTTGCGTGCAACATTCCGCTTTTTTTTACCTTTTTTCCTGGAAAAATTCCTTCAAGAGGGTGGCGCACTCGTCGGCCAGCACCCCTTTTTCCACCTTCATTTTTGCGGGCAGCACCTCCACGCCCAACAGCGTGTAGCCTCTTTTGGGGTCGTCGGCGCCATATACCAGCCGCTCGAGTTGCGCGTGCGCGATGGCGCCGGCGCACATCACGCAGGGCTCCAAGGTGACGTAGAGCGTGCACCCCTTCAGGTATTTCGCCCCCAAGGCGCCGCTGCCCGCCGTGATGGCAATCATCTCCGCGTGCGCGGTCACGTCGTGCAACGTCTCCGTGAGGTTGTGCCCCCGCGCAATGACCTGCCCGTTCAGCACCACCACCGCCCCCACGGGCACCTCGTCGGCCTCAAAGGCATCCATCGCCTCGTTCAGGGCCATACGCATATACTGTTCGTCGGTTTTCGTGTTGTATTCCATAATGTTGTTTTAAAGAAGATGCTTTGACAAAAATTGTACGATGATTTTCGGTTTCGGATATTGGTCAAGCTGCTCCAAAGGCACTATGATTTGATTGGCTTGTGTATTGGGTGCCTTTTTTGTTTCCTTGAGGTAGAATTTGGCGTGGATGATCTGGTGCGTGAGCACTTCGCGCAACTCGGCCACGGGGTGCCCATTCTCCAGGGTGCAGTCGGATTCCGTCTCCTGCAGCGGAAATTGGTAGAGGTTGTGCCAGATGTCGCGTCCCGTTCGCTTTTCCAAAACCGTACTATTATTATAAATATAGAAAGTGAAATGGAAGAAGCGGTCGCGCTTGACGATGCGGTTGCTCTTGACGGGCAGCGTGTCGGTGAGCCCGTGGGTGCAGGCAAAGCACTCGTGTTGGAAGGGGCACTCGTTGCATTTGGGGCTCTTGGGGAGGCACTGGATGGCGCCGAGCTCCATCATCGCCTGGTTGAAGCTGCCTGGGCGGTCGGGGTCGATGAGTTGGGCGCAGCGTTCAGTGATTTGCCGGCGGGTGGCGGGTGCCGTGATGTCGTCGCGGATGCCGAAGATGCGGCTCACGACGCGCAGCACGTTGCCGTCAACGGCGGGGTGGGGCAGTCCGAAGGCGATGGAGGCGATGGCCGCGGCGGTGTAGTCGCCCACGCCCTTGAGGGCGCGGATGTCGTCGTAGCGGTCGGGGAACATGCCGCCGTGGAGGGTCACTATCTGCTGGGCGGCGGCATAGAGGTTGCGGGCGCGTGTGTAGTAGCCTAATCCCTGCCAGAGGCGCAGCACCTGCTCTTCGGAGGCCGCCGCCAGGTCGGCGAGGGTGGGGAAGGCCTCGATGAAGCGCAGATAGTAGTCCCAGCCCTGCTGCACGCGGGTCTGTTGGAGTATGATTTCGGAAATCCAGATCCTATAGGGGTCGCGCTCGCCGCGCCAGGGCAGCGGGCGTTTGTTCTCGTCGTACCACGTCAGCAGCGTGTGCGTGAACTGCATATTAGTTGTTCTGGATCAACTCGAAGAGTTTGTCGAGGTTGGGGGTGAGGATAATCTCGGTGCGGCGGTTCTTGGCACGGGCCTCGGCACTGTCGTTGTTGTCAATGGGCAGGTATTCGCTGCGACCGGAGGCGGAGAGGCGCACCGGCTCGATGTCGCCGTTGGCCAGGATGGCCTTCACCACAGAGGTGGCGCGCAGCACGCTGAGGTCCCAGTTGTCCTTCACTTGGCCACTGCCCCGGTAGGGCACGTTGTCGGTGTGGCCTTCAATGAGCACGGAGATCTCTTTCTCGGTCTCCAGCACGCCGGCCAGCTGTTTGATGGCATTGAGTCCCTGCTCGTTCAGGTTCCAGCTGCCGGAGGCGAACAGCAGTTTGTCTTCCATCGAGACATACACCTTGCCGTCCTTCTCCATCACGTTGAGGCCGCTGCCTTCAAAACCCTTGAGGGCGGCGCTCACCTTGTCCTTGAGGGCTTTCACCTCGGCGTCTTTCTGGTTGAGAACGGTTTGCATCTCCCGGATGCGGGCCTCCTTGGCTTCGAGGATGGCCTTGGCGGCATTCAGGGAGTCTTGTTGCGCTTTGAGGTCGTCTTTTATCTTGTCGATGTTGCCGAGCAACTCATTCATCTGGCTCTGGTTGCTCACGTTCTGTTCGGCGAAGTTCTTGAGCAGTTCGTCATATTCGCGGGTGGCCTTGGCAAGGTCGCGTTCCGACTGGCGTAGGCGGCGCGACAGGGTCAGTGTGTCCTTCTCCAGCTGCTGCACCTTGAGTGTCGCCGTGTTCAGGTCGGCGGCCAATTGTTTCTTTGCATTGGCGAAATCAACGTTCTCGGCGTTGGCGTAGGTCAGGTCGTCCTGGCACTTTTTGTACTGGTTTTGAAGTTCGGTGTATTTTTGTTTGGTGACACAGCCGGTGAACTGCGCGGCCGCAAACAGGGCTAAAAGAATGATGCTTAATCTTTTCATTTTGACATATATATATTATCGCGCAAAAATAGCGTTGTTGCGCGGACAAAAGGCTTTGACTGCAATTTTTTTATAAACACTTTTTTTTTAATAACGATTTGCGATTTGCGATTTACGACTTGCGATTTGCGAGGGTGCATCGTCACGTCCCGTGTCCCCGGCGGAGCTGGCAGGGGATTCCGCTTGCTCACTGCGTTCGCCGCGGAATGGTGGAGCCCGCCGAAGGGAATAGAGGGAGATGGGCGGCGAGGGAAAAGGCTCCGGCAACGGCACGCCCTTTCCCGCCGCCCATCTCCCTTCCTCTCCCCGCCTGCGGCACACCGTTCCGCGAAACGCGACAGCGTTGAGCGGAATCTCCTCGCGAGGTACGAGGTGCGATTATAGTCAATTATCAGGGACGACGAACAGAGTTTTGTCTTAACCCTTCACATTGTTGTAATGCGCGTGTTTTGTAATATATTGACTACTATTGTTTTACCCTTTTCCTAAAGGATTATTTTTTTGGAGGGTTCACATTTCTGGTGTGAAGGGATAAAAAAATCATCTTTTTATAGTACTTTTGCCAGCAAAAAACACTTGGTGATGTCTATTAAAAAATTCTTCTTTTTGTGTTTCATTATTTTTTCGTCAATCTCTCTCTCTGCACAATGTGATTGCGAAAGAGTTATGGACAAAAGTTGTAGAGATTGTATGTTTGATCCTACTATGCCATCAATGATGGCAGGTTATAGGATGCTGTTCTATCCTATGGATAGCGCATATTTACATTATTTCATTGTAGATTCACTTCGTGTTGATAGTTATATCTGTTTTTTATTATGTAACCCTCTATATGATTATATTCCACGGTTTCATCATTGCGGTAAAGTGGACCACTGTGCATATTTGAATCATTTGAAATTGTCAGACAGTCTGATTTATTGCTTGAACTTGAGTTATGAGAAAAATATGCAGAAAACCGCATGTCTGTATGAATTTATTTTTTCTGACGATATTTCGGGAAAGTGCATTTCCACTGTCAATTTTTATCTCACCACCACCATTCCAATATACCTTTAATATGAAGTCTTCCTTATCTTATAGAAATCTTTTTTTTGAGGGAATTATTCCCCTGTTGTCTGTGGTGGTATGGATACCGGTGATTTATTGGATTTTGAATTATCAATGGACAAATCCACTATGGGAAAATATTTTATTTCTTCTTCTAATTATAGATATGATATTTCTTCTTTCCATTTATCCCATTGGTGTTTTGGTTAAATATCTCCTATACGATTACGATACGTTATTGGAGTACGATGTTTGTAATGAAAAGATTAGTTATGACAGGGAAGATATTAAGGTCGATTTTCAATTATCAGACATAGAATCTTTTGTCCGAATTCGCCCTCTATTAAGATCAGCGATAGGCTCTATATATGAAATAAAACTAAAATCAGGTTGTGTTATTACAGTGACAGATTTGCTCTCTGCGATGCAACAAATAGAGAAACATTTTGAAATAATCGATACATATTACGAATGTGTGCTGTTTCGTAAATTTTACAACGTTAGACCCAAAAATGATGATTCAAAATCACACAGAGCTTCAACCGCTATTCCTACTGCCTGAACAACCCGCTGCAGTACGTGGACCCGAGCGGAGAGAAGTTGAAATGGTGGCAGAATATGCTGATTGGTTTAGGATTAGATTTCTTGACAGGAGGGGCTGTCTCTACGACTATCTTATGTATAACCTACATCTATTTTTAAATGAATAAAAGAAAAATCATTCTCATATCCATCACCTTACTGTTAACCGGACAACTGGCAGCTCAACAAGACACCGTAGTGCAGAAAAATGAAAATAAGTATTACCATTCCTTGTATGTGTATGGCAGCATAGGGGCTGGGGATATAATGCTGGGTCTTATTCAGTACTGTACAACGGGAGAATTAAGATTCGGTCATTATGATGCAGGAATACTTTATAATTTTCATTTCAATCGGCATTGGAGCGTTGGAGTTGGAACCGAGTTTCACGGTAGTGACGGATTATGGTGTTTTGGTGGTTTTCTGTTAGACAAAAATTTAATCCTTTATCACAAAGATTTGCTTACGCTACCTGTGTATGCCAACTTCCGATACACTATCGGCAAACGCGCCGTGAAAACAATATTAGAGTTAAAAGCGGGTTATGCATTCCCGCTCCGAACAGTTTACGCATATTCGAATGGAGAGGTGTATTCCCAAACAAACACCTATTATCCGGAACCGGGCTTTCAGGGGCCGATAAAGGCGGGAGGGTTCTATGGCGGAATGGCAGCAGGCATCCACATCAGACGGTTTCTCTGCGTGACCATAGGCTCATCCCTCATACCCTGCACAGCAGACCTTGTGGACTATAGCACCGGTGCAGCCTTATACAAAAATGGCTTGATGTGGAATTTTTATATAAGATGTGGTTTAAATGTTCTTGGCATTAGAAAAAAATAACATTTTGTAAAATGAAACATTATATTTTTTATACCCTCCTTTCTTTGGAATTATGCTGTATGTCTTGCGGTAAAACACCTCCATTGCAGATTGAACGCACCCCCTATAATGGAAGTCTGCGCACAGACGGCTTCTATTATTACACCTATTGCCCAAAATCGCAATGGGACACTGCTACCAGAACGTATGTGTTCTTCCTTTATAGGGATGGCACCTGGATAGATGTTCCGGGATTCAATAATATTGAGGATGTGAATGAAATCACAGTGGATTCGATTCGTAACAGACTTAAGGACTTTTCACCTTCTCAAGGGCGATGGGGGATGTTCCAAGAATTTGGTAACACATTGTATTGGAACACCTGGCCGTTTGGTCCCAGACAGACCACCGCCATTGTGTACTCGGCCACAGTACTCAACGACACCACATTTGTACGATATCCCTCAAATTATCCTTATCAAAAAACAGACACTAACGTCTATCATTTCCACCAATTCCCCTATAAACCGGACAGCAGCGTTACATATCAGTGGTGGTGATGAATCAAAAGTCTAGAGACATACATTAGGTGCCCTAAATTCAGCGATTTAAATAGAAAAGTTATGAAGTCAAATATCTTATTTTTGGTAATGTTATTATCTATAAGTCTTTGTTCTGCCCAGCAGCGATGCAATTGTCAAATCGTTGAGAAAAAACTCTGTTTCCACGACACATTATGCATTACGGGGAAAGACACTTTTGACTATCCCGACACACCTTTATTTTACGACCAAATATTATTGGAAAATGATACAGAGTACAAATTTATAGCCAGAATGCAAACCCTTACATATATGGCTATGGATGAAAAAAATCTGCGTTTCAATAACGCAGGGGATTGTATGCGTGTCATTCTGTTAAATGAGGGTGAAGGCTTAAAATATAGCATATATTCTATAGGGGCCATGTCTGATACACTGCTGATTAAAGAAGGAGAGCAATTAGATCAGCCACATGAAATTAATGAAAACAGAGACTACGCTTACACGGTTTGTTCGATAGTTTTGCATCGCAAAATGAAGAAAAAGATATGGTCTTTGACCAATACAATCGTGCAGATCCCCAAAGAACCCTGTATGCCGTTGTTTATCACTTATTATGTCGAACTATCTGCAGACAAAGAATATTATAGCTTAGCAACGGATAATTGTCTTTATTGTTATGAAGTTAAAGAAACCAGACAACAGGAAAAATGGCGGTACAAGCACCAAAACAAATATCTTATTCAGTTAAAGAAAACACTTCTCAAAATACGTTCGAAATGCAAATGTAGATAACCACAAAAAGTTTACCACTTGATCATCAATATCAACAATAAACCTTCCGCTATGAATGTTTTTAGAAATTATGTAGTCTATGCACTCCTGCTGGTGTTGTCTTTTTCCGTCTCCTGCACGCACGAGAGAGCGCAATGATCTGGTGCTGCGTAATGCGGTGAAGGACGTGGACGGCAACAAAAATGAGGTCCTTGCTTCCCAAGAGGGTTGGAAAGCATATTCTGAAGTGGGGATTCCTGGGCACCGTCCCGAAGCTAACAATGCCACAGAGTTCACAGCCGTTCCCGCTTCTAGCTACTATAATTCTTACCACGATGGTTACTATGGTAAGTTTGCTGCGTTCTGGGCTGTTTCAGAAAACAACGCAGACGAGGCCTATTTCCATTGTATCGATAATAACTCCCCTATAGTGCATAGAAACCGAGCATATAAGGAACTCAGCATTTCCGTCCGCTGCATTCAAGATTGACGAGATTTTTTTTGGAGAAAACAGACTAAAGACTTTAGACGTTAGACTTTCCTTAAGCAGAGACAACAGAAAATGTGTCGTCCCTGCGGGACGTTTCGGTGCGTGGTGTGCCGCATCGTTCTACCGGGCTTCCGTCCCTGGCGGGACGTGGGAATGTACGATGTACGACGTGCGATTTGCGACTTACGAAAAAGGTCTCCGGTCTATGATACAATCGCAAACCGCAAATCGCAAATCGCACCCCGCAATTTTTCATTTGGGAATTGGAATATAATTTTGTATTTTTGCACCGTTTGGCGAAATATGGCGCCATCGGTACATAATTATCTTATATTCAAAATGATGAAAATAGATATTCTGCTCGGTTTGCAATGGGGTGATGAAGGCAAGGGCAAGGTGGTGGACGTGCTCACCTCCCGCTATGACCTCATCGCCCGTTTTCAAGGCGGTCCCAACGCGGGACACTCACTGGAGTTCAACGGCATCCGCCACGTGCTGCACATCATCCCCTCCGGCATCTTCCACAAAGAGAAGATGAACATCATCGGCAACGGCGTCGTCATCGACCCCGTGATTTTTGAAGAGGAGATCCAGGCACTGGAGAAGATGGGCTGCACCCCCACGGAGAACCTGCGCATCTCGAAACGCGCCCACCTGATTCTGCCCACGCACCGCCTCCTCGACGCGGCATACGAGTCGAAAAAGGGCGACCGCAAAATCGGCTCCACCCTCAAGGGCATCGGTCCTACCTATACCGACAAGACCGCCCGCACGGGACTGCGCGTCTGCGACCTGCAGTCACCCAACTTTGAGGCCAAATACCAGCAGCTGATGGATGCCCACAAGGAGATTCTCGACCAGCACGGCTTCGACTACAGCCAGTTGCTGCCGGAAATGGACCGCAAATGGCGGGCCTCCTTGGCCACGCTGCGCCAGTTTGCCTTCATCGACAGCGAGTACGACATCCACGAAGCCCTGCAGGAGGGCAAGAGCGTGTTGGCCGAAGGGGCGCAAGGCACGTTGCTCGACCTGGAGTTCGGCGCCTATCCCTTCGTGACCTCCTCCAACACCATCGCCGCCGGCGCCTTCACCGGTCTCGGCCTCGACCCGCACCTTGCGGGCCGCGTGTTCGGCATCGTCAAGGCCTACTGCACCCGCGTGGGCAGCGGTCCCTTCCCTACAGAGCTTTTTGACGCCACCGGCCAACGCCTCCGTGAGGTGGGCAACGAATATGGCGCCACCACCGGACGCCCCCGCCGCTGCGGCTGGCTCGACCTTGTGGCCCTCAAATATGCCATTATGGTCAACGGCGTCACCGACATCGCCCTCACCAAGGCCGACGTAATGTCGGATTTCGACACCATCAACGTCTGCACCGCCTACCGCGTGAATGGCGAACTCACCACTCACGTGCCCACCGACCCCGACACGCTTATCGAGCCGGTCTATACCACTCTCCCCGGCTGGAAAGAGGACATCAGCCAATGCAAAAGCTACGATGAGTTGCCCGATACTTTCAAGGCATACATCCAATACATTGAAAAGGAGACCCATACTGCGGTCTCCATCGTCTCCGTGGGTCCTGACAGGGATGCCACCATCTTCAGGAACTAACCCCTATGGCACGCCTGCGACGTATCCTCCGGCTCCTGTTGCCCTGCCTGCTGCTGGTTGCTAACGGCTGGGCACAATCCAGCGCCGACGAGGATGTGTTGCTGCGCACCCTGCAACAGCAGGTGGATTCGCTGTACCATTCCTTTGACAAGGCAGTGGATCCCGTCTATCTGCTCTCCGTCCGCGTGGAGAAGGTGGACGACTACCACTTTCTGTCGGCAATGGGCGACGATATGGGCGGCTCTTGGGAACGCAATGCCCGTATGTCCGTCCAGATAAGGGTGGGCAGCGGCGAGATTGACAACTACTATCCGCTTGGCGACGCTTCTGATGACGCCTGCCTCCAGGGCAAGGTCTATGATATTCCCCTTGACGGCAATGCCGCCGCGGTGGCACAGGTCCTGTCGCAGGCCACGCAAGAGGCCTATCAGGAGGCCCGCGCGCGGTATCATCGTGTGCTGGCCGCCCTTCGCGATATCAGCCGCCCGCAAGCTAAGCGGGGCGACTTTGTGCTGGAGCCAGCCGTGACGTATTACGAACCGCCCGTCGCCCCGCTTATCCGGGAGGAGGCCCTCCGGCAATCATTGTCCACCTGTACCCGTGCGCTGGTCCGTGCCGAGGCGTACGAATGCACCGCCGACCTCCACTTTCAGAACGTTCGCAGCTATTTAGTGACCAGCGATGGCACCTCCATTGCGCAGAACAATCCCCTCACCTTGCTCACGGTTACGCTGACGGCCACGGCCGACGACGGCACCCCGTTGGCCTTGCCGAAGCGGTATGAGAGAACCCTTCCGGAGGAGTTGCCGCTCGGCGAAGAGCTTGCGCGGGATGTGCAGGCTCAGGAAAAACTGCTGGAACAGATGTGTCGTGCCTGTGTGGCGTCTGCCGCCGTCTGCCCTGTCTTGTTTGAGGAACAGGCCGCCACGGTGTATTGGCAGTATGCCTTAGTGCCGCTTCTGTTGCAGCAGAATCCGCCATTGGAGACCCAGCTGACCCCCGCTGGCTGGCAGGTGGTTTCCAACCCCGCAATCAATACTTTCCAAAATGCAGTTTTCCCGGCGGCCTATCGCTATGACGACGAGGGACAGGAGGCCGAGCGGGTGCAGTTGCTCGAAAACGGCCGGCTGGTGGCCGTGCCGGATGCCTTGGCCAGCAGCCGCTATCTCCGTCTTAGCAACGGCCACGGACGTGCTTTGCTGGGGTGCCATCCGATGCCCGCGCCTGGCAATCTCATCATCACCTGCCGAGATGCGCTTTCTTCAGAGGCTTTGCGTGCCCGACTCAAACAGGCCATCGCCCGCCAAGGCGCGGAGTTCGGCTATCGTGTCTCCACTGCCGCGCTGGATGAACAGAACCACTCGGTGCAAGCGCTGGTGGCTTGGAAGGTCTATGCCGACAACCGCCCCGACGAGCCGGTGTATGGACTGAAACTCAGCGGCTCACCCCGGGTTCTGCTCTCCCAAATGGAGGCGGGTGGCGGAATGCTGACCTGCGCCGGTTTGGAATGTGAGGGTGTTTCCTATCAATGTTGCACCCCCGGCCTTCTGATAGGGACAATGGAAGCGCTTGCGGTGGCCCCGGCCAAACGCACCCCGATCAAGCCCGCCTTGACCTTCAACCCGGAAAAGGGTGAGGATGACGAGGATGAGGCTGAGGTCTTTTTCGAAGCGATGAATGACGATATCCGGCAGGCGTTGGCCACCGACGGCAAAGGATACGATAAGGCTTACTATGTCAGCCATTTGATCACGGACGCCCAACAATGCCAGGTGGAGAGCTCTATGGGAAGCACGGTCGCAATGTCCGTGTGTCCCGTCCGCGACGTGTCCACTTGCGTGTTGGTGGGCGACGAGCAATTCAATAACGATAATGTGGAAGGGGAGGGACTGGAAATGCAACCTGTATCTTTGCCCCTGAACAACAATTACAACCACATACGGCGCGTGTTGCGCACCCAGACCGACGAGGCGTATAAGACGGCTGTGCGCCAATTTGCAGAGAAAGAGCAGGTGCTCCAGTTGCTGAACGATTCGGTGAGAAGGTTATTACAACCTAATAGTCGATCAGTGCAGACGAAAAACATCACGCTTCATTCAATGTATAACACAATGGAGCCTAACCGTTTGGAAAATCTGGCCAATGCCATCTCCTCCGCATTTGAAAAGCAGACCTTCCTGACGGGCTCGCGTGTGGTGGTGGATGCCTTCCAGGGGTCGGTCTATTTCTGTGCCAGCGACGGGGTGCGTTACGAGCAGCCCGTGAACCTCTTGCGCATCCGTCTGGAAGCACAGGCGCAAGCTGCCGACGGCACCTGCCTGCGCGATGTGCGGGAGCGCCTTTACCGCAATCTGGGTGATCTGGACGACATTGCCTCCCTGCAGGCCTTGGCTGCGCAGATGGCGGAAGAACTCCATACCTGGATGGAGGCCCCTGTGTGGAATGGCGATTACAACGGCCCTGTGTTGCTGGAGGGGGAAGCCGTGACCGAAATGGCCGCCTACGCCCTGGTGGAGGCGCAGCCCAACCTGCTGGCTCCGCAACCTACCATTCGCCTGAACCCCATCGACAACCATCCGCACCTGGCCCGTGCAACATCGCTCGCCAGCCGGATTGACCGGCAGGTGTTCAGCCGTGCGATGGATTTGGACGCCCTCGACAGTCGTGAAGCCTACAGCGGCACCCCGTTGGTGGGGAGCAGTGTCATTGACGCGGATGGTGTGCCCGTGGAAGAGCGCGTGGAAATCGTGCGTCGCGGGGAGCTGATATCCCTGTTGGGCGGGCGTGCCTCCGTGACAAACGGGAACAATGCCCGCGGCCATCGCCGTTTTGCCCTGAGGGAGGGGCGTCTTGCGGTGGCTTCTGGTCCTGGCGTGCTGGAATTGACGTGCCACAGTACCCTTCCCGACAAGCAATTGTACAAGATGCTGCGCAAAAGGGCGCGCGCTGCCGGAATGCGTTATGCCTTGATAATTCATAAGACAATTCAAGAAGACGGTGGATGTAAGCCGCTGTATGTTAGTAAAATAGATGTTTCTTCAGGAAAGATCACACCAGTCAGACTGGCCGATCCTTTCTCCTTCAATCTGTTTGATTTTGTGCAGATGGAGGCTTCAGCTAAGGAGAAAAGGGTCAGCAATCGTATGGTGTCTCCTTATGCTGGAGAGGGGAACGGCGACGTCCGTTTTTCGAAAGAGGAGGTGCCGTGCAGTTTCATATTGCCGGAAAAGATACTTTTCAAGAATATTAACACATTGAAACACAATAATTAAATAAAATGCATAAGCGGTGAAGGAGGGAAAAATTTCATTTTGTTGAAAAAAAATGAAAAAAAATGAGTGGAGACAAGGGGAGAAAAAAAATAATTTCCTATTTTTGCGAGACTTTTGCAGGGTGGGCTTCATACAGATTATTTTACTAACCACATAATATATAGGAGGATTTATTTTGTTAAAAAACAGATGCTTAATAGACCCGTCGGATTTCACACGCGAGGAATTTCGCGAAATCTTTGATTTGGCACATCAGATTATTGCAGATCCGATAAAGTACAGTAAGAGTTGTGAGGGGAAGATCTTGGCAACTCTTTTTTATGAGCCGAGCACCCGCACGCGCTTGAGTTTCGAAACCGCAATGCTGCGTCTGGGCGGCCAGGTGATTGGCTTCTCGGAGGCCAGTTCCTCTTCCACCGCGAAGGGCGAGAGCATTGCCGACACGTTGCGCACCGTAGAGTGCTACGCCGACATCGCGGCGATGCGCCATCCCAAGGAGGGTGCCCCGCGCCTTGCGTCGCACTACATCACGATGCCGCTCATCAACGCCGGCGACGGTGGGCACCAGCACCCCACGCAGACGCTGACCGACATCCTGACCATCGAGCGCCTCCGCGGCAACGTGGAGAACAAGACATACGGCTTCTGCGGCGACCTCAAGTTCGGCCGCACCGTGCACTCCCTCGTCAAGTTCCTCAGCAACTATGAGGGTGTCCGCTTCATCTTCATCTCCCCGGAAGAGCTGCGCGTGCCCGAGTACATCCGCGAAGAGGTGGTCCGCAAAAAGGGCATCCCCTTCCAGGAAGTGGACCAGATGGAACCCTATATGGGTCAGATGGACTTCCTTTATATGACCCGCGTGCAGCGTGAGCGCTTCTTCAATGAAGAGGATTACATCCGTTTGAAGGACCGTTTCATCCTCGATGCCGAGAAGATGACCTACGCCCGTCCCGACACCTACATCCTGCACCCCCTGCCCCGCGTCAATGAGATCAGCGTTGAGGTGGACAGCGACCCCAGAGCCCAATACTTTAACCAGGCCAAAAACGGTATGTTTGTCCGTATGGCACTGATTTTAAAGTTGTTAGGAATATATTAAAACCAGATTTACCTAACGCAAATCGTAAATCGCAAATTGTAAATCGTACATCGTAAATCGCAAATCGTTATGTTAGAAATCAATAGTATAGAAAAAGGTATTGTTATCGACCACATCAAGGCAGGCTACGGCATCACCGTGTTCAACTATCTGCACCTTGACAAGGCCGACTATAATGTAGCGCTCATCTGCAATGCCTACAGCCAGAAAATGGGCAAGAAGGATATCATCAAAATCAACAATGTCATCGACATCAACTACGACTTCCTCGGACTGATTGACCCCAACGCCACGGTCAACATCATTGAGGATGGCAAGACCATCAAGAAGGTCAAACTCGAGGTGCCGGAGAAAGTGACCAACATCATCCGGTGCAAGAACCCCCGCTGCGTGACCTCCGTGGAGACCTATTTCGACCACGTGTTCCATCTCGTGGACAAGGAAAAGCGCTCCTATCGTTGCGAATATTGCGATGATATTGTGATTCCGTACCCGAACAAATAAACTGCAATTTCCATCCCTATCATACCCCTGTAGAGACGCGGCGTGCCGCGTCTCTATTTTAATATGGTGTGCCGCGTCTCTATTTTAATATGGTGTGCCGCGTCTCTATTTTAATATGGCGTGCCGCGTCTCTATTTTTAATGGCGTGCCGCGTCTCTAACGGATGGCGGTCAAGGTGCCATTATAGTTCACCACCTTCACTTAATAAAATAAGAATGCTAAAAACAGGAAATCGCCATTTCTATCCGGGTCCTAAAAATAATTTTTGACTTGACGTTTCCCATATCAAAAAAAAGTGTATTTTTGCGGCCTCTTAACGAGTGGTCTCTTGGCCGAGTGGTTAGGTACCGGTCTGCAAAACCGTTGACTCCAGTTCGAATCTGGAAGAGACCTCCAAAAAGGCACCGATTTTTTCGGTGCTTTTTTTTTATTCCTCTAGTGTCCTGAAAGGACACCATTCCAGTAACCCCGCACCAGCGACCGGAGGGAGCGCAGTGTGGGGACAAAAAAAGAGACGTTGCACGCAACGTCTCTACAGTGGAGCGGAAAACGAGACTCGGACTCGCGACCCCAACCTTGGCAAGGTTGTGCTCTACCAACTGAGCTACTTCCGCTTGTTTTGACGCTGCAAAAATACACTTTTTTTTAATATGACAATACTTTTGGGAATTTTTTTTTGATTTTTGTTTTTTTTGTAAATTTGCATTTTAAATATAATAGATATGAAAAAATGTTTCTGCTTGATTATTAGCACGTTATTATTGTTATGTATATCCTCGTGCGAGAAACCCTTCCATAAAAGACACATCTATGAAACCATACCCGATGCGGTGACGGATGTGGATGGCAACCACTATGACGCGGTCAGAATCGGGGATCAAGTGTGGATGAAGCAGAATTTGAGAACGACCCGCTATGCAGACGGGACGGAAATCCCACAGTCCACATTCGCTTCAAGCTATACACCCTTGGCGGAAAAAAAACCTTACCGTTGGGCTCCAAACAATATGGATATAAACGTGCAGAAATTTGGCTGGCTTTACAACTGGAGGGCGGTTATGCGCGACAGTATTGGCAGCGACCTCAATCCCAGTGGGGTGCAGGGCATCTGCCCCGACGGATGGCACGTGCCGAGCGATGCCGAATGGACCCAACTCACCGACTATGTAGGCAGTGACCGGAAAATGCGCTGTTGGCCTTCCGCTGATTTTTCCATAGCCAAAGCCCTTTCTGCCCAGACAGACTGGAATCCTGCGTTTGACAAGTGTGATGTGGGAAATGATTTGTCGCGAAACAACGCCACCGGTTTTTCCGCATTGCCTGCTGGAAATGCTGATTTCACTGACCAATTCGTTAATATGCTTGATTGGGCTTATTTTTGGACATCATCATACGGGAGCAATGCTGGGGCTTATGTCCGAATGATCCAAACTGACTATGAAGGCGTGAACAATATAACGAAAAACATCTCATCAGGTCTTTCCGTGCGGTGTGTGAAAGATTGAATAAGATATTGCGAGAGAAGGATCTCTTTTATTGCGGAATAATCAATAAAATATCATAATTATGAGGATTAAAAATCTATTGTTTCTTTTTCTTTTGACTTGTGTTACGGTTATGGCCGCAACAGCACAAAACTCTTCTAATCTGTATGCTAAAGTCAAGCGCCTTGAAGGCCAAGGCAATGGCGGCAACTGGCTGAATATGACTGAGGCCACTCGCGACAGTATTATGTCGGGCGCGCCTTGGAAGGTGCAAACCGTTGAATACGAGGCAGGCACCACACCCGTCCAGGTGCGCGTCTATAATCCTGTGGATTTGAAAGATTTTGACTATCGTCTGAAAATCAACCCTGTGATCAATTCCTTGGACTCTTCTTTGGTGGACACCTCCTCCCATTGGGTGTTGGAATGGTATCAGAACGGAACCCTTATGGGAAGCTATACCTCCCATAATTCCATCGGGAACGGGACAGAGGAGTTTTTGGAAGGCCACGGCATAGCCATAACAGTGAAAGACCAACTCTTCTCCGTGAGGGATGAAGGGGTGAAAGACTATGTGGATGAAAGAGGTGGTGCAACATTCCAAAACAACTCCTGGTTTGCCCAACCGGACTTGGTGGGTTCCACAGTCAAATATGACGGTGGAAGCCATTGGCTAGGCGGGTTGCGGGATGCAGACACGCATACGCCCGGCAACTGGATACGTGCCGGTAACCATAAGACAGCCAATTTTTGGGAATCTAATCCCGTTCAAAATGGAGCTGAAGACAATTATATGTTATGGCGGTTGGAAGACTTTTTCAATCTGTATAATTCGAGTTATGGATATGAAAGGGGTTTTATGGATTATTATGGCCAGTATGAACACATTGCAGATGGCACCTGGGCCCCGTATGTGATGAGTTCACCGTACGATGGCGGCCCCAAAGCCAATTATATAGTGCCGGATGTCGATATAAGCGCATACTCACCGCAGCCACGATACTATGATTTCACCGCGTTGCAACCAATGCCCAATAGAGCAGGCTACAACCAAACGCTTACCAACCTGTATTCCGTTGACATTGTGCTCACCCCCGACCAGTCGAAATGGACACGCGCTCTGGTGCTGGAGGCCGGAGCTGGTACAGCGGAGAATAACTACAAAGTAACCCAGAATTTCAACGGGCAGACGTACTACAATATCCGTCACGAGCCGAAAACTTGTCCGTCTGTCGATAAAAACGGTAATCCTGACAACAGCGGCACCACCGGCTTCGGCTGGTTCCCGGGCTATGCTATTAATGTGGAGACGGGCGAAAGACTTAACATTATGTTCGCCGAAAATTCGGAGGACGAGTACAACCACGGCAATGATATGATATTCAATCCCACCAACGTGTATGCGTTCAGGAAAGATGCGTCGGGAGCGCTTGTGCTGGATGCTAATGGCCAACCCGTCCCGATGAGCCGGGCTGAGTATGACTCGTTGTACCTTAATATTTATGAATATGGACTGTCCGCAAACAACTTGGGCGAGCCTTTGAATGGAGGCCGTCACTATGTGTATGTGTGTGGCAGTTCCGGCAACACATTCAACGGCTTTTATCGTTTAAGCACCGCTCAGCGGAATTTTAACGACAACAACAACACTATTGCAGTGACAGGTCAGAGTTACGGTGGTTTTTTTACCGACGCTGACAGTGTGAGTTATCCCTACTACGATTGCGGCGTGTATGATGAGGGCAGGTGGTTGAAAGAGAAATTCAACACGTTTGTCAACGAGACAAACTATGCTGCCAATGTCAGGAAAGCCAAAAAGATGCAGTTGTTCAACAATGTGATGTGGACGGGAATTCCTATGCCCGCAGTGGGCGAGGAGCAGCATTGGCTTGACAACGAGGCCACGGTCAGCATCCGTGTGGCCCGCCCGTTTATGTTCTACACCTCGGCGGTAGGCACCGGCCCCGACGTGGTAACCAACAACAATGCTCCGGTTTTCACATTCAACACGCAGAACATAAGTATGGCGCAAAATGTGGAACTCTACCAGGTCGAAGACGATGTGCAGGGATTGGACAACAGAATAGATGCCAACAATGTTGATGCACCGGTCTACCCATACTCGGGCGGATGGTTCTGGAACGGAAGAAGGGCCGATTACCACGTGCCCAAAGGAACACCCAAGACATCCTATTTTTCCTATTCATTATGGTTGGGAGGTTTGGATGACAACGACTCTTTGCACGTTGCGGCAGAAAGGTTCAACCAGCTGGGTAAAGACACTTGGCCTGGTCCGCTTTCCTTGACGAATGCTTCCGTTGACAATGCCACTATGATGAAATGGAACCGTACATTCAAAATCACCCGCGCGGATGTTACCGAATGTATAGCCAATTACCAGAACCCGGAATACATCATTCCGCAGAGTGTTCGCGACTGGCCAGCCCACGGCGACACACTCAAGGGACAGGCGTGGAATCTGGCTCCCTTTGTGGATGTGGACAGCAATAATGTATATGAGCCCGAACACGGCGACTATCCCGACTTTCCCGGTGATATGGCCCAGTTCATCGTCTTCAACGACAACTACGCTGCGCACACTGAAAGCGGCGGCGCGCCCCTCGGCACAGAGACACACGTGATGGTGTATGCCTACGACTCGCCTGGCGACACCATTATGAACAATACCATTTTTATGAAGTACAAGATCTTCAATCGCTCGCAAAACAACTACCACAATACCTACATAGGACTATGGAGCGACTGGGATCTCGGCTATGCCAATGATGACTATGTGGGTTGCGACATTATGAAAAACAGTGCCTATTGCTATAATGGAACTTCAATTGACGGGTCTGGACAGGAATGGGCCTACGGCGAGAACTGGCCTGTGCAGACCATCACTCTGGTATCTGGCCCGCTGATGCCTGCCGACAGCCTTGACAACCCTGCCTACACCGACTCCGCCGATTGCTCGCTTTTCATCAATCAAGGACTCAATGATTATGCGGTAAATGGTACTGGTTTTGGCGACGGCATTGCCGACAACGAACGGTACGGCCTCACAGGATTTATATACCATAATAATGATGCTAGTATAACAGGTGATCCTCAAAGAGCCCAGGATTACTATAGCCTTATGACGGGGCATTGGAAAGGTGCTGAAACCGCCTATTTGGGTCCTCATTTGAAATATGGAAGTGTAGGTTATCTTGATTATGGTTCAACCGATATTGACTGCCGTTTTATGTACTATGGGAACACTGACTCTCGTTGCCATTTTGCCACGTATGGAGTGGAAGTGCCTGACAGTTTGTATGGTGCCCAAGGCTGGACAGAGATGAACACTGATATTACCGTGCCTTATGACAGACGCGGATTGGCATCGGTGGGTCCCTTCAATCTTGAGGCAGGAGGTGTGCAGGAATTTGAAATATGCCTGACTACCATCCCGCACGAATTGGCTGTCACGCGTGGCGACGTCTCTCTTGCCAGCTTGGAAGACGTGAACAACCAGTACCGTCCTCAAATATTTGTACCTGCCGTCACATTTGAGCAACACGAGAATATTTGTGAAGGGCAGACCTATGAATTTTTCGGTCAGATTTGTGACACCACTGGCATTTACCGCCATTGGATTCGTAATAATGATTATGACAATTATGAGCCTGATACCGTCTATCTGCTTTATTTGACCAAAGAACCGCTTTATACCCTGTATTATGCTGCTGTGTTGCCCCGACACGGATATAGCGGTCACGGATTTAATATCACATCCTCACAAACAGGCCATATTGGAACGAGAATGTACACCCATTCTTATACGTCCGCCAATGGATGCGACAGTTCGGTTGTTCTTATTCTGGAGGTCCGTTTGGATGCCGGTGTGGAGGATTTCACTCCAGTGGAGTCCTTCAGAATATACCCGAATCCGACTACAGAATATGTAACCATAGAGGTGGATGATGAAAATCTTATTCAAAAAAAGGAACCGATTATGCTCTTTGACCTGTCTGGCAAGTTGTTGCAGAGCAAACCCTTGACGAATGAGAAGGAGCGGATTGATATGGGTGGATATCCATCAGGAGTTTATTTGATAAAAATCGGACGAAATGTCAGTAAAGTCATCAAGAAATAAATCCAAATTTTTTATATCTTTGGCGGCTCAAATTTCTAAGTAAAAAAACAATAAATATATGGCTGAACAAATAAAAGGACAGATATCCCAAATCATTGGTGCTGTGGTGGATGTGCATTTCCCCGAAGACTGCACGCTGCCCAACATCTACGATGCTTTGGAAGTCGTCAGAGAAAATGGCGAGAAACTGGTTTTGGAATGCGAGCAGGACATCGGCGAGAACACGATGCGCTGCATCTCGATGGACTCCACCGACGGTCTGCACCGCGGTATGGAGGTCGTGGCCACCGGCAAGATGATCACGATGCCCACCGAGAACATCAACGGCCGTCTGCTCAATGTCATCGGCAACTGCATCGACGGTATCGGTGATGCCGACTCCCAGAAGCGCAGCGAGATTCACCGCGACCCGCCTACCTTCGACAACCTCTCTACTTCTCAGGAGGTCTTCTACACAGGTATCAAGGTCATCGACCTGATCGAACCTTACGCCAAGGGCGGTAAGATCGGTCTGTTCGGCGGCGCCGGCGTCGGCAAGACGGTCCTTATTATGGAGATGATCCACAACATCGCCAAGAACTACGGCGGTATGACCGTGTTCACCGGCGTGGGCGAGCGCACCCGTGAGGGCAACGACCTGTTGCGTGAGATGCTCGAGTCCAAGGTCATCCGTTATGGCGACGATTTCCTGAAGAGTATGGAAGAGGGAGGCTGGGACCTCTCCAAAGTTAACAAGGACGAACTGGCCAAATCGCAGGCTACCCTGGTGTTCGGTCAGATGAACGAGCCGCCCGGAGCACGTGCCCGTGTGGCCCTCTCCGGCTTGACGGTCGCTGAAGGCTACCGCGACGGTGACGAGACCACCGGCGGTCGCGACATCCTTTTCTTCGTGGATAACATCTTCCGTTTCACGCAGGCCGGTTCCGAGGTGTCCGCTCTGCTTGGCCGTATGCCGTCAGCCGTGGGTTACCAGCCGACGCTGGCCACCGAGATGGGTACGATGCAGGAGCGCATCACCTCCACCAAGCGCGGTTCCATCACCTCCGTGCAGGCTATCTATGTGCCTGCCGACGACTTGACCGACCCCGCTCCGGCCACGACCTTCTCCCACTTGGACGCCACCACCGTGCTGAGCCGTAAGATCTCCGAGCTGGGTATCTACCCCGCCGTCGATCCTCTCGACTCCACCTCCCGTATTCTGTCGCCTGACATCGTGGGCGAGGAGCACTACCGCACCGCCCAGCGCGTCAAGGAGACCCTCCAGCGCTACAAAGAGTTGCAGGACATCATCGCCATCCTCGGTATGGAGGAACTCTCCGAAGAGGACCGCAAGACCGTGCACCGCGCCCGCCGCGTGCAGCGCTTTATGTCGCAACCCTTCTTCGTGGCCGAGCAGTTCACCGGCATCCCTGGCAAGTTCGTCAACATTGAAGATACCATCAAGGGCTTCAATATGATTCTTGACGGCGAACTCGACTATCTGCCTGAAACTGCCTTCTCCCTTGTCGGTACCATCGAAGAGGCCATCGAAAAGGGTAAGAAAGAACTTGAAGCTGCAAAATAAAGACTATGAAACTCGAGATCAGAACCCCCAACAAATCCGTCTATACCGGTGAGGTCACCTTGGTGCAGTTCCCCGGCATTGATGGCTTGTTCGAGATATTGGAAAACCACGCGCCCCTGGTGGCCGCTCTGCAGAAGGGCAGCGTCAAAATCCAGGAGCAGGGCGGACAAGAACAGCGTTTCGACATCAATGGCGGTGTCGCCGAGGTGTCGCAGAACAACGTGCTTGTCTTGGCAGAATAAATAATCAACAGAATATAAAATGAGTCCGGCATCGAAAGGTGCCGGACTCTTTCTATATATAATAATATGGTATAGTCTTACGCTTGGAGCCAGTCGAGCACGTTCTTGCGGATGCGTTCGGCGACGTTAGTGTTGTCGGCGGGCACGAATTTCTCGCCGAGGATGTGCTCATATAGTTCCACATAGCGGTTGGTGATGCCGTTGACCACTTCTTCGGTCATCTCCGGCACCTGTTGGCCCTTCTGGCCTTGGAAGCCGTTGGCCATCAGCCACTCGCGCACGAACTCCTTGGAGAGTTGCTTTTGGGGCAGGTTCTGGGCGAAGTTCTCCTCATAGCCCTTGGCGTAGAAGTAGCGGGAGGAGTCGGGGGTGTGGATTTCGTCGATGAGGTAGATTTTGCCGTCGCGTTTGCCGAACTCGTATTTGGTGTCCACCAGGATAAGGCCCTGTTTGGCGGCGATTTCGGTGCCGCGCTGGAAGAGCTTCATCGTGTAGTCCTCGATGATGGCGTAGTCTTCGGGCGAGACCAGTCCCTTGGCGAGGATTTCCTCTTTGGAGATATCGGCATCGTGTTCGCCCTGCTCGGCCTTGGTGGTCGGGGTGATGAGCGGGGTGGGGAACTTCTGGTTCTCGCGCATTCCTTCGGGGAGGATGTTGCCACAGAGGTTGCGGCCGCCGTTCTTGTAGAAACGCCACGCGCTGCCGCAGAGGTAGCCGCGCACAATCATCTCCACGGGGAAGCCTTGGCAGAGCACACCGGCGGTGACCATCGGGTCAGGGGTGGCCAGCTTCCAGTTGGGGCAGATGTCACGGGTGGCATCCAAAAACTTTGCCGCAATCTGGTTCAAGATCTGGCCCTTGTAAGGAATGCCCTTCGGGAGGATGACGTCGAAGGCGGAAATTCTGTCGGAGGCGACCATCACAAGCACCTTGTCGTCGATATTATATACATCGCGCACTTTTCCGTGATAGACGCTCTTCTGTTTGGGGAAATTGAAATCGGTATGAGTTATTGCTGACATAAGACACAAGGTTTTAATGAGGGCGCAAACATACACAAAATTATCGGAACAGAATCAAAAAAAATGTACTTTTGCAGCCTCGAAAAACCGCGATGGAAAATTTTGATGACATACGACCTTATAACGAAGAGGAAGCCCCTGCCGCATATCATAGACTGATGGACGACAGGCACTTCCAAGACGCTATTGTCAAGTGTTTGCCCGACTATTCCATCGAGCAGTTCCGCCAAGATTTTGCCTCTTTCCACAGCATCGAGGAGGTGCAGGCATCCTTCGACCGCCGCTTCATCGAGACTTTCCTGAAGAATTTCTCCAAGGGGATCACCTTCTCCGGCATCGAAAACGTGGAGCCTGACAAGGCTTACCTCTATATCGCCAATCACCGCGACATCACGTTCGACTCAGCGATGTTGCAGTACTACTTCTTCCTTGAACAGCGGCACACCTCCAAAATTGCTATCGGTGACAACCTGATACAGACCCCCACGTTGGTGGAGGTGGCGCGCCTCAACAAGATGTTCCTCGTCAAGCGGTCGGGCACCCTGCGCGAGAAACTGCTCTTCTCACAGTACCTGTCGGATTATATTCGCTACAGCCTCCTCGAGGAGGGCGAGTCGGTGTGGATTGCCCAGCGCGACGGGCGCACCAAAGACGGTTATGACTACACCAAGCAGGGACTGCTCAAGATGATTACGATGGGACACGCCAGCGAACTGGTGGAAAACGTCCGCCAACTGAACATCACCCCGGTGACCATCTCCTACGAGTACGAGCCCTGCGACGCCCTCAAGGCCCGCGAACTCGCCCTCAGCGAGAACGGGCAACACTACCAGAAGTACCCCGGCGAGGACTTCGACAGCATCAAACAGGGCATTTTCGGCCAAAAAGGGAAAATCTCCCTCGTCATCGGCACCCCCCTCGACGAGGCCCTCAACACCGTGCCCGCCGATATCAACAACAATGACAAACTGCTCCATATCTGCAAGCTGATAGACGAGCAAATCTATAAAAACTACAAACTTTACGCCACCAACTACATTGCCCACGACCTGATGTGCGGAGACAATGCCTACAGCTCTTTCTATACCCCGGAAGAGAAGGAGGCCTTTGTCGCCTATCTGCAGAAAAAGGCTGTGGTGCGCGATGTGCCCGCAGAGAAGATGATGCAATATCTCCTCCACATCTACGGCACCCCGGTGGACACCCATTACGGAACCCCCATCACCCCAATATCGTAATTCCTTAAAACTATGGATGAAATACAACCCCCGTCGAGAATAAAGATTCTGATTGTCCGATTGAGTTCCATCGGCGACATTGTGTTGACAACTCCCGTTGTCAGAGCCGTGAAACAACAAGTACCAGGTGTTGAATTGCATTTTTTGGTTAAAAAACAGATGGCGCAAGTGATTTCCACCAATCCTTACGTCGATAAGTTGCATTTGTATGACATCAACGACCTGAATGCCACTTTTGGCGAGTTGAGGGCTGAAAAGTTCGACTTTGTCGTGGACCTGCAAGGCAACCATCGCTCGCGTCAGGTGATCCGGAAACTGCACGTGCCCTTCTCCACATTTCCCAAACTCTCCGCCAAGAAGTTTATCAGTGTGGTTTTCAAGCTGAACCTGTTGCCCGACGTGCATATTGTGGACCGCTATTTCGAGGCTGTCATCGGCCTGGACGTGCACAACGACCACAAGGGGCTCGATTTCTTCATTCCTGAGGAGGGCGAGTTCGACGAGGACGACCTGCCGATGGTGTTCGAGGACGGTTTCGTGGCGATAGTGCTGGCGGGCCAGCATTTCACCAAGCGCATCCCTGTCACCAAGGTGATAGAGATTGGCAGTATTTTGCACAAACCGGTGATGCTGTTGGGTGGCAAGGATGTGTTCGAGGCGGGTGAGGAGATTGTGGCTGCTCTCGGCGACCGTGCCTACAACGGCTGCGGCAAGTACTCCCTTTACCAGTCGTGTTCCATTCTCAAGCAGGCCGACGCCGTCGTCACGGGCGACACGGGCCTGATGCACGTGGCCGCCGCCTTCCACAAGCCCATCGCGGTGTTGTGGGGCAATACCGTGCCCGAATTCGGGATGTACCCCTATTTGCCTGGCGAGCGGACCCTCTTCCGCAACTTCGAGGTGTGCCCTCTCCATTGCCGCCCCTGTGCCAAGCTGGGCTACAAGAAGTGTCCCCGCAAGCATTTCAAGTGTATGAACAACATTCCCGCCCTCGAGGTGGCCGAATGGATTAATAAATTTTAACGATGGACAACCTCTTCCAGAACCCCATCTCCATCACGGGTGACGCCCTGTTTGTCACCGACACCCATTTCGGGTCTCCCTCCGAGCAGGAGAGCCGGGTGCGGGAAGAGTTGCTGATTGCCCTGTTGAACCAGGAAAAGAGCCATATCCGCCATCTCTTTCTGTTGGGCGACATCTTCGACTTCTGGTTCGAGTACCGCGATGTGGTGCCGAAAGGGAATTTCCGTCTTTTCAGCACCCTCTATGACCTTCATCAGGCGGGTGTTAAAATTTACTATTTTACGGGCAATCACGATATGTGGGTGCAGGACTATTTCACCGAGTCCTTTGGATGTCAGGTGTTTTACCGGCAGCAGGCCTTTGTCATTAATGGTAAGCGCTGTCTGGTGGGGCACGGCGACGGCATTGGTGGCAAGCAGCGCCGCTACCTGTTGATCAAGAACATCTTCGGATTCAAGCCCAACCGCGTGCTGTACAGTATGCTGCATCCGCGCCAGGCCTTCTCCATAGCCCGTTTCTTCTCCCGTAAAAGTCGCGCCTCCCACGACGAAAGCCTCTTCACCTTCCAGGGCGAGCGGGAATTCCAGGTGCAGTTTGCCCGTGAGGTGCTGAAGCGTGAGCCCGTGGATTTTTTCATCTACGGCCATCGCCACACCCCCGCTGAGTATGCGCTCAAAGACGAAGTAACATTTTTTAACGTGGGCGACTGGATCAGCAATTTCAGCTATCTGATGTTTCCGGAAGGGGAGAAACCTGTTTTACATTATTTCAAACAATAGAAAGTATGACCAATTCCACGATAGAATTTCCCGAACACCATCGCGCCGGTTTTGTCAACCTCATTGGCAACCCCAATGTGGGCAAAAGCACCCTGATGAACCAACTTGTCGGCGAGAAAATCTCCATAATGACCTCCAAGGCGCAGACCACCCGCCACCGTATCAAGGGCATTGTCAACAGCGACGATTTCCAGATTGTCTATTCCGACCTGCCCGGTGTGCTCGACCCCGCCTATATGATGCAGAAGATGATGATGAATTTTGTGGTGGACTCGCTGCAAGATGCCGACATCATCCTCTATCTCATCGAGTGCGGCGAAACCCGCTACAATGAGGAGTTGGTGGAGAAAATCAAGAACCTCGGCACGCCGATAGTATTGGTGCTCAATAAAATAGATAGATACACGGAAGCGCAGGTCGAGGAGGCGCGCAGCTACTGGACCAACATCTTTCCTGACGCAGACGTCTTTGCCATCTCCGCCCTCAAGGGACTGAACATCGGCGCCTTGCGCGACCGCATTGTCGCTCTGCTGCCCGAGTGCCCTCCCTATTTCCCCAAGGATGCCCTCACCGACCGCCCGATGCGCTTCTTCGTTTCCGAACTGATTCGCGAGCAGATTTTGCTGCAATACAAGAAGGAGATACCTTACAGCGTGGAGGTGGTGGTGGACAGCTACAAGGAGGAAGAAGACATTATCCGCATAGGTGCCACCCTTTTTGTGGAGCGCACCACCCAGAAGGCCATCATCATCGGCAGCAAGGGCTCGGCCATCAAGAAGCTCGGCACCGAGGCCCGTGCCTCCATCGAGGACTTCCTCCAAAAGCACGTCTATCTCGACCTCTCCGTCAAGGTGCTCAAGGATTGGCGCAACAATGAATTGCAGATGAAGAAGTTCGGGTATGATGTGAGGGATTAGAGACCGGAGACCTTAGACTTGAGACCTTAGACTTGAGATTTACATTTAATAACTTTATAGTTTAATAACTTAATAACTTAATAATTTCATAGCTTAATAACTTAATAACCCCATATAATGGCAATACTTGTAAAAAACATCAAGCAACTGGTTCAGGTTGAAAAGAAGAACATAAAATGGCGTGCTGGCAAGGATATGCAGACGCTGCCCATCATTGAAAACGCCTTTTTGCTTACGGAGGGCGACAAAATCAAGGACTTTGGTCCGATGGAGGAGCTGACGGAGGCCAAATTGTCGCGTATCAAGGAGAACATTGAGGAGATTGATGCCACGGGGCGTATGGTTTTCCCGTCGTTTTGTGATTCGCACACGCACATTGTCTATGCCGGCAGTCGTGAGGTGGAGTACATCGACAAGATCAAGGGCTTGAGTTACGAGGAGATAGCCAAGCGCGGCGGGGGTATTCTCAACTCCGCGCTGAAGTTGCACGAGACCTCCGAAGAGGAGTTGTTCGAGCAGGCGTGGGCCCGTTTGGAGGAGATGGCCTCCTTCGGCACCGGCGCTGCGGAGATCAAGAGCGGATACGGCCTCTCCACCGAGGACGAGCTGAAGATGCTGCGCGTTATCCGTCGCCTCCGCGAGGAGTCGCCCCTCACCATCAAGGCCAATTTTCTCGGGGCACACGCGGTGCCGTTGCAGTACAAGCAGAACCCTGACGAGTATGTGGATCTGATTATCAATGAGATGATTCCGATGGTGGCCGCTGAAGAGCTGGCCGACTACATCGACGTGTTCTGCGACAAGGGTTTCTTCACTTGCGAGCAGACCGAGCGTATGCTGATGCAAGGCATCAAGTACGGCTTGCGGCCCAAGATTCACGCCAACGAGATGGCCCTTTCCGGCGGCATCCAGGTGGGTGTCAAGTACAACGCCCTGTCGGTGGACCACGTGGAATATACCGGTGACGATGAGATTACAGCTCTCTTGGGGAGCGAGACAATGCCGACCATCCTGCCCGGTGCGGCCTTCTTCTTAGGAATGCCTTGCGCACCCGCCCGCAAGATGATGGAAGCCGGCCTGCCGGTGGCACTTGCCTCCGACTTCAATCCCGGTTCCTGTCCCTCCGGCAATATGCAGTTGGTGGTGGCAATGGGTTCCATAATGTACAAGATGTTGCCTGAAGAGGTGATCAACGCCACGACCATCAACACCGCCTACGCAATGGGCGTGCAGGAGCAGTTGGGTACGATTACCAAGGGCAAGACTGCCAACTTCTTCATCACCAAGCCGATGAATACCATCTATTTTATGAATTACGCTTTCGGAAGCAACAAGGTGGAACAATATTTCCTGAACGGCAAGCGCTGTTAGTTCTTGTCCCACTCGTGGGGGGTCACGGGCTCGTTCTCGAGGTTGAACCAGCCTTTGTGGTAGCCCCGCATACCGTGGTAGTATTTCTCAATCTCTACCATATCCTTTTCATAGTCGCCGGTGGGGTAGAACATCTGCCCCACGCCTAAGGTGCGTGTGCGGAAGTCAATGTGGCTGAGCCCGATGGGCACGTTGGCCTCCATAGCAATCTGATAGAAGCCCTTTTTCCAGCGGTTCACCAACGTGCGCGTGCCTTCCGGACAGATGATGAGCGCCACCTCGTCGCGGCTTTTGACGATGTCGGTGGCAAACTCGGCGAAATGGCGCGAGTGATGCCGGTCAACGGGCACCACACCTATCCATTTCAAGGGGTATTTGATGGGAAAGACGAAGAACTCTTTTTTCATCACCATCACCATTTTGAGTTTGAGATAGCGTATCATCATCAATCCCAAGAAGAAATCTACGATAGAGGTGTGAGGCGCCATAATGATGACGCACTTTTTGGTTTCAAAGGGGTAGATACCCACGGGTTTGAACCCGCACATTCTCATCAAGCATTTATGTATGTTCATAGCGGTTAGTTTTCGGTTTGTATATGGTTGGCAAACGGGGTGATGCGCATAGGTTGCCCCATACGGATGGCCCGGTTGTCGGGCAAATGCCCGGCGGGGAAGTTGAAGAAACAGGGAAAATCGTACTTGTATGCGTACTCGGCCACAATCTCCTCGGCGTTTTTGCCGAAGGGGATGGTGTTGTCGTGCATCTCGCTGAGGTGCCCGACGAGCAGGGCGGCGACGGGGCGCAGTTTGCCGTTGCGGTCGAGGTTGGCCATCATCCGGTCGATGTGGTAGAGATATTCGTCGAGGTCCTCGAGGAAGAGGATTTTGCCTTCGGTGTCGAGGTCGGAGGGGGAGCCGAGCAGGGAGTAGAGCATCGAGATGTTGCCACCCACCACGGGGGCCTCCACGGATGCGGGGCGGTTGAAGGGGTGCGCGGGCAGTTCGTAGCAGAGGGGCTTGCCCTGGAGGGCGGCCAACAGCGATTGGTTGGCGGCGCTTTGGAACTCGCCGTCGTGCACATTCACCGGCATCGTGGCGTGCAGGGTGCTTATGTCCAGCCGGTTTAAGTGTGAGTGGAACACGGTGACGTCGCTGTAGCCGCACAGCCATTTGGGATGGTCGGGGAGGCGGCGGAAGTCGAGGCGGTCGATGATGCGCACGGAGCCGTAGCCGCCGCGGGCGCACCAGACGGCCTTGATGTCGGGGTTGTCGAGCAATTCCTGCAGATAGCTGCCCCGCAGGGAGTCGCTGCCCGCAAACTGGTGATCTTGCGCGAACAGCCGGTCGTCATAAAAAACGTTAAAGCCGGCCTTTTCCAGCAGGCGCACGGCGGGGGCGACCTCCTCGGGGGAGATCTTGCGCGCGGGGGCGGCGATGGCCACCGTGTCGCCGGGACGAAGATACTCAGGCACTATCATAGCTCTATGTGGTTGCGTTGCAGCGCCTCGCGGGTGATGCGCCGCAGCAGTTCACGCTCTTTCATATCGGTGTGGAAACTCCTTTTGCGGTTCCGTATTTTCTTTTTCTTGAAATAGCAGCCTGTTATACCCTCGAACTCGGGGTTAAGGGCGGCGGCCAGCATCGTGGCGGCACCCTGCTCCGGCGTGTTGATGATGGGGCGGAAAAACCAGTCGCACAGCTTGTCCACCACAATGTTGCCCTGGCGGATGATGCCGGTGCTCACGATGTCGGGGTCGGCGACGTTGATGCAGATGCCGCGCTCTTTCCAGGCCTCCGCTGCGTCGAGCGTGAAGTGGCACAGGGCGCGCTTGGAGTTGCCGTAAGTGGTGAAGCGGTTGAACTTCTTGTCGTTAGTCTCCGACAGGAAGTCCTCGTGTATTTTGCCCACCACGTAGGCGATGGAGATCATACTGACGATGCGGGTGCCCTGACCCATAATGGGGAGCAGGGCGTTGGTGAGCGTGTAGTGGCCCAGGTAGTTCACGGCGGCGGTGTATTCGATGCCGTTGACGCTGTTCTTGGCGCCGTGGCAGAGCACGCCGGCATTGTTCAGCAGGATGTCCAGCCGGCTGAACTGTGCCTTCACCTCGTCGGCGAAGCGGATGATGTCTTGTAAATTGCCCAGATCGACCTGCATCAGATGCAGCGTGGCGCCGGTTTCGGACGCTATTTTTTCACAGACAGGTCTTGCGATTTCCTTGTCGTAGCAGGCCATAATGACTTCATTGCCAGCTTGCGCCAATGTGCGGGTATGGATGGTCCCCATACCGCCGTCGGCCCCTGTCACAAGTGCGATTTTATTCATTTATATTTTGTTTCTTTACGTTATACAACAATTAAAGCAAGGCCGCAAAAGTACTAAAAATTGTGGAAGCGCAAAATTACAAAGTTATGAAATTCTCTCTCTTAAGAAGAGTCATATTATTCCAACGCCACCGACATCTTCCGAGATGCTGCTGACCTTAGAATGAAGACCAGAGACCAAAGACCAAAGACCTTTTTCGTAAATCGCAAATCACCTGTGTCCCTGTCGGGACGTTGGGGACTTTATACCAATTTATCCAAAAATACCAAAATCTTTTATGCCAATTTCTCCAAAAATACCAAAATCTTTATTTTCGATTTATCCAAAAATACGAGTTTTTGAGAACAGCATTGTCTTTGACAACTTGGGGCAACAATCACTTATAATCATACCCCTCTATCTCTATCGTAAAAGTATCTTCCCCTTCGGGTAAATCGTAGAAATGCACCATCACATCTGGCGTTTGCTGGATATTTCTTCTCGTCAAATCTTCTTCGTATAACATAATGATGTCGTTGACGCACTGTTGCGCTTCTGTTTTCGTATGTGTCGGTTTTCCCACAAGGATGTCAATGCGATGGAAACCGCGCTTGCTGTTTGAAAAAAAGGAGGCCATCTGCTTTTTCTGTCGGTTGTTCAACTTCGGTTGGCGAGAAACGAACGCCATCTTGACAGAATACTCCATATTCTCCAACCGAACCGTGTCACAGCCTGATTCCATACGGGCATAATACTGTTTCTCCAAGGAATAATAGTTTCTATCTATCACCTTCAATATAAAGGAATAACTTGTGTCCGCTTTATGGTGAAAGCATTTGGAACTGTCCAGATGGAAGACTGCTCCCGTATTGTCCAGCACCAACATCTCGGAAGGGGTTACTTCTGCTCCAAATTTGTCAAAAAAGCGGAAGCAAAACTCCTTTTGTGGATGTGTTACAGTTGACAAAAAGTTATCGGCAACCGTCACCGTTATGCGACTGTTGTATTTCATCGCCTTGGATTTTTCCTTGGCGGAGAGATTACGTATAAATTCCTCGTCCAAAATGTCCTTGAAATGAAAAAATTGGTCGAATTCCTCTGGATATACTATTTGGTAAGGTTCAAACGGATGCATGAGGACATCCATTTTTGAAGAATCGACGCCATGTTGTACCAATATGTTTTTCACGCAATTTATTCTTTGTTCGCACAGTGCTTGGTCTTCTGAATGGCAAAAAGTATTCAGCTGTATGGTATAATCTCTGGATTTTTGAATGTGTCCCAACCACAAGACAGGGTCTGTATAAATAGCGTTGAAATTTGTGTCGGGAACGAGGCTGGCACTGTCGAAAAAGAACATTGGCAGCTGCGGTTCTGAAAAAATGTAGTTCATTTTAACTTGAACAGTTGTATCAGATAAGGTCTTTGGCATCTTTAAGTCAAAGATTCTGTCATAATAGTGGAATTTGTGCACTCTGATTCTGAATGTGTGGTCTATGGCATTGTTCAACACGAAGTGTGCGATATGGGTTTTATCAAAAGAGGGGAGAACAATGGAGTCGTCGATATAAACACTATAGTTTGTAACACTCTCTTCTGTCAAAGAGTCTGTGACAAATAAAGTTAATTTAATCGATTGTGTTCTTGCTATATTTGGAAATATCAACAAGATACATAATCCGATCCACACAAATATGTTATTGTTTTGACTCTTGCTCATACATTACTTTATCTTTTTTTTGACGACAACGGGGACAACTTGGGCCAACATAGTATTCATGGCGCAATGGAGTTTTTACGGCTAAACGACAGCTTTGTGCCACAATTCCCGTGGAATGGTTGTCCCCATCTCATTACATCAAAGTCACACGAGATGATTGAGTCGGAGTTGTGTGGCGTGTAGTACCAGTATGTACCATCCGTGGATAATTTTTCGCCGTTCACATAATACACAGGGTTAAGGTCTGCTTTCCAACTGATATAATTCGGGAGCAGCCGGACAACCCGATTTCCATTCTTGTCATAAAAATCACCGGCGTATTCAATCCCAAGTAATTCTACTTGATAATGTGAATTGTAAAACGATTCGATTTCCTGCTCCAAAGCATATAGCTGCACCACCCTGACCATCAAAGCGAAATCCTCCGAATCTAAATCCGCTCCATTAATTCCATAATAATCATCTATGTCGTATATTTTCATTAGAGAATGCAGTTCCAAGCATCTTTTCCAATACGGCTCTTTGCTGGCCAACAACTGGTTGCATTTCTCCATGATTTCGTCCGCATATTTACATCGAACGACTGTGTCGCTGTCTGTCAATTGGTAGCAATAGGCATACCTGTTTTCCACAAGGTCGGTCAGAAGTCTCTCAAGATCCGACTGTTGCGGTTCCGGCTGCTGTTTGGAATGGCAACCGACCAAAACCATAACAGAGCACAGTAATAGGAATAATATCTTGGTTTTATTTTGCATTGGAAAGTATTTATGTTTGGACTCGCTTTTCATTTCGAACCTTGAATTAAAAATTAATCACCAAAATTAATATAATCCATATAACAACAGCAAAAGCAGAACCTATATAGTCTATTCGTTGTCGTAAAAAAAGTCTTTTGCATTCGGATGAGAGTTTCTCACGATCTTTTTTTGTAAACCAAATGGAATTTAGTACAAGGCGTTTTTTCTTAAACAAGCTATATGGGCCTTTATAGTGTTTATATAAATCAGGATTTTCGTTTTGCATCAAATCTGTTGCTTTATAACATACAAACAGATTATCTAATTGCATAACAACGATAACCAAGATGATAGATAAATTTATTACAGCATTCATTCTTTATCTAATTTAGGACGACAATATGAACAACTTGGGACAACATTTAATTATTCTACAGAAATAGTGACTCGCCGACCGAGCGGTGAATTAGAGACGGGTCGTATTGTATCCGCCTCAGTAGGCTGAGTGTAAAACAGGTAATCAATTGCACAATAATCAAGTATCTTAAATGTCATATAAAACAGAACATCTGAATTACCAGCGTCTTTTGTGATTGCACGACAATTTGTTTTTTTTAGATTAGAGTATAATGTTTGTACCTTCTTATAATCAATTCCCCTGGATTGTAATTTTTCTTTCTGGTCTTGGGTTATTTCAATGTTGGAATCCCTAATCGGGAATACAAGTTCCGTCTCGTTTTCAGTAGAAAAGAACAAACGAAACATAAACTTGTCACTCGATTCGAGAATGCTGAAAAGAAGAGTCCCTTTTGATGAATCCGGCAAGCAGCAGTCAGCAATTTGCAGAAAGGAGTCTTCTATTTTCTCAAAATATGGCTCATTCTTGATGAAATTTTGCCGCGTGTCCTCATACGAAGGGCTTTTTCCGAACACGTTATAATGTATATATGCCATAATTCCCATATAGGCTAAACCTACGAACCCAATGACGAATAGAGATGTCAGGACAATAATTTTGGGGACACGTTTCATGCAGCGAAGATAGGATTTTTTCAGCTTATTTCGTGTTTGATGGGTCACAAAACTTATCGAATCGCCTTCTGATTATTTTGATGATATCCCCAAAATAACCCAAAGCCTCCTCCATGTTTTGTTGATTGCTCTTGTACATTTCACAGAATCTTGCTTTTTCCACAGGATGACTTGGCCAATAATCGTATTTGTTATCATCCGAAATTTGCAACAAAGCCAAAACCAAATCGCCCTTAAAATCTTCCATTTCTGCATAAAAATCATTTTGCAGTAAGTCTAATGCCATAGGCACCAAATAGGGAAGCCCACATTCTTGGGTAATCAAAAAATAAATGTCAGCAGGAGAGAGGTCTTTAATTGGTTTTTGGGTGAGTTTGTAACAGCGATAGGCAGTCATACCGTCATCTTCTACGGTGATTGTCTCGCCTTTCCAATCCCATCCTTCCAACTGGCAGATACTTCTCATATAATTCTTGTTCAAACTTTTAGGCTTCTTCATAGCAGAATTTGATTTTTCCTTTTGACTTTGCAAAGATAGCAAATATTTTATATCTTCGCGGCATGAAAATTATGAGAGTTTGTATATTCATGACAATAGCGACAATGTTGTTTTCTTGCAACAACAGGTTGCCAATCCCCGATACACCACTTTCGGAAATCGTCGTCATGGACGATTCTCTTTCCGAGTCTTTGCACCGACATTGCAGCTTATGGCTCAATTCGTGGGAAGAAGAACTGAAAACAGGCAGTTTTACCCTCGTTCGTAGTGATACATTACCGCTGTCCAACGATTGGGAAAAATTTGACATTTCAGACAAATGTTTCTCTGATTATCAGGACAAGATATATTACTCGCCAAATGGCTCTTACGCCTTGGATTTGTATTCGTATAATCTCACTTTAAACAAGAAGGGTGCTAAAATATATGCGGTATTGGATGCGGACATCCAAATATATGTCATAGACATTGCCCATCATCAAAGACTTCCTATTCTCTTTCTCGGACCCTCAGCAAGCATTGACGATGGCTATTGGCTCTCCGACAGCAACGTGGTTCTTGTAGGATGGAAAAGGTGTGTTGATTGCCCTGAAGAAGCATACAGACCAAACGTGCGCAAAATTAATGTGTTCACTGGTGAGACCGCCGAATACCAGTATAATGCGGCTTTTCCTCACTATAACAAGGATTTTTTGAAACAAAAGTTTCCCGCAATCATTTTTGATTTTTAAAACAAACTCCAAGCTGTCCCCGTTTCGTCAAAAAATAAGATAAAGTAATGTATGAGCAGGAGCCAAAACAATAATATTTTTGTGTGGATTGGATTATGTATCTTGTTGATATTGCCAAATATGGCAAGGACACAATCGGTCAAAGAGTCTTTTCAAGACGATTCCATACCCGTAGTCAAAACCGTTCACGAGTTAATGAGTTCTGACTCTAAGAAATTAATGCTCAGAATAAACAATATTTGTTTTCAGTTTGTTACTCTTCATTTGGACACCTTCGACTATCAGAATCGTGCTCTTTTGGATTCGATTGCGGACTACTTGTTGTCACATAATAACGTGAAATCCGTTGAAGTTGACATTCACCTGTCGCTTAGGGAATGGTATGAAGAATATTCTATAAGCTTGCTGTTGTATATGTACGAAGAGATTATTGCCTATTTGGTGAATAAAGGCGTGGACACATCCTATATTACAGGAAGGCAATGCTATGATTACTACCCCATAGTCGATTGCAACAAATTGTCAGGTGAAGAAGCGCGAAACTGCTTCGACAATGATGACTTCAGACTGAACCGTAGGGTGGAATTTATTATAACCAAACGATAGATTGTTATCCCCGTTGTCGTCCAAAAAACATACCTTGTCTTTCCGAGCCGAAAAATTCCTATCTTCGCGGCATGCTTCCTCAACACACCCGCCGAGTTTCCGAAAATGTGATTTTTTCTTACATTTGCAGCCTGAAAATGTGATTATGGAATGCGTATATTCTTGAAATAGAGACTGATGGGTATGTGTTTACGATTGGTATGGGATTCCTGATCAAAAGGTGGCTGAAAAGCTCGCAACGGGGAAAACGATAATGTTTGGTTATCTGTTTATGAGATCAGCAAATGGGAGTATCATTAAAACATCACTAAAGAATTAAAAGAAGAATATGGCCAAAAATCAGAATAGTCGTGTCTTATTAATCGTTGGAATGGTCCTTTGTGTCTGTTTTCTCATAGTTTCCACTCTCATTTTGGTGAGTAATGTTTTATCGTATTCTTTTGATGTCCACCAACAACCCACACGTGAATGGGTGAGTATCAGTGTCTATGGACAACAACTAAAGTGGGATATGCATTACAACGAAATCGCTATTTTGTTTGTCGCTGTCACATTGATCATTGAGGTCATACTGCTACTAAAATGTCCGAAAAAACACAAATAACCGGTCACCTCCATACATATTCTATGATAAATCCTATTTTTGCACTATGATTTTCATCACCACATACCCGCAAAATCCTCCCGTTCCGACTTGGCGGAATATAATGTACTAAAAGACTGCGAAAGAAATATGAACAACTGAAAAGCGTATTAAAGAAAATGCAGAAAAGGATTAATAATAGGACTCTTCACAGAGTGTTAAATGTAGTACTCGTTGTTTTAATCGTGTTGTTTCTAATAGAATTCAATGCGTATTTGAGTTTATTGGTAACTGAAAAATACGAGGTTGAGAGCAATATCCGGTCTTGTCCTGAATTGTATGCCAAAGAGAAGCAGATAATCCATCAGAAGCAGAATGTTAGATTATTGGTTATGGGCATATCCGCCTTTTTGGGGATAATAACCTATGTTATCAAGTCGTTCGTTAAAAATAAAGAGTTAGAACAAACATCCTGTAGTAAAAATGCCAAGGCGGTCAACGATGCACTTAATGAAAAATAGAATATTATCATCTGCACTATATTGCTCCATTGTCATTTTGCTTAATTTGGCAATCAATGTTGTTTGTATAAGCATCATTCATGCCACAAATAACCAATGCCTCGTCTATTTGAAAGATGTTTTTTCAAGTCACGGAACAGGGTATAAAGAGATTTTTACCGGAATTATATTGCTGGTCGCAGTTTTGGGGTTCTGTTCGTTTTTCAGAAATCCGCATAAAGTAACTATGATTATTAACACAGCATATTTTCTGATAAGCATCGTTTTCATTTTTTCGTTTACTGAGGCTAACGATATTTTTGCTTTGGACGCCCTTTACGATATCAACACTGATTTATCTGTGCTAATATTGATACTGTGCCGACTGATTAATTCTGAAACTATGAAAATTCTTTATTATGTAGTGTTTGTGGGTGGTTTTTATTTGTATTTTACTGTAATTAATTGTCTTTCCAAAATGATAATAAAGAAATTTTTTGGGAATCATATACTTGATGGCACAAATTAAGGCATCTAACCGACCTTGATCTTGACGTTGCTTTAGTTTTTACGGTAATAAAGAAGGCAACCGTTTTTTTTATATTTTTGCCGCCTCAAATTTCAGTGTACTTGATAACCACTTTAAAAACAAGAAATAATGAAACAAAAACGTGTAGTCAGTGTCTCCTTCTTTTTGATGGGAGTATTGTATTGTATTTGTCTTGTAGTATCTAACTTGTTTGGAACCAAGCTTGTACAAGTAGGCAGTTATTCAATGACCGCCGGATTGATTGTCTTCCCCATCTCCTATATCATCAACGACTGTGTGGCGGAGGTGTGGGGGTTCCGCAAGGCGCGCCTGATAATATGGGTGGGTTTTGCGATGAACTTTTTCGTCGTGTTGCTGGGCGCCATTGCCGTCGCACTGCCCCCGGCTCCCTATTGGGTGGCCAACGACGCGCACTTCAGGTTCGTCTTCCAACTGGCCCCGCGCATTGCCGCCGCCAGTCTCGCCGCCTTTGTGGTGGGCTCCTTCCTCAACGCCTTCGTGATGAGCAAGATGAAACTGCACGATAGGGAAAAACGCTTCTCCCTCCGCGCCATCCTCTCCACCCTCGCCGGCGAGGGCGCCGACTCGCTCATCTTCTTCCCGCTCGCCTTCGGCGGCCTGATGCCCGTGCAAGACCTGCTCAAGATGATGCTGCTCCAAGTGACCGCCAAAACGCTCTATGAGATTCTGGCCCTCCCCATCACCATCCAAGTGGTGAAACACGTGAAAAAGATTGAAGGATATAGTGCATACGATACGGATATTTCTTATAATCCGTTAAAAATCAAAGATATATAATCTGTTATGATGGATAGCAACAAAGCTTTGGTGGTCTTCTCCGGAGGACAGGACAGCACCACCTGCCTCTTTTGGGCCAAAAAGCATTTTAAAGAGGTGCACGCCATTACGTTCCTGTATGGCCAACGACATAAGATTGAGGTGGAAAAGGCCCGGAAAATCGCGGCCCAGGCTGGCGTGCCCATCACCGTCAGAGAGGTGAACTTCATTGGGGAGATCAGCACAGGCTGCTCGCTCATCGACCCTAAGGTGAAAATGGACCCGGTGAAGCCGGAAAAGACAATGCCCAACACCTTTGTGCCCGGGCGCAACCTCTTCTTCCTCTCCATCGCCGCTGTCCACGCCCGCGAAATAGGGGCGAAAAACATCATCACCGGTGTTTCCCAAACCGACTTTTCCGGCTACCCCGACTGCCGCGACTCCTTCATCCGTTCGCTTAACGTCACCATCAACTTGGCAATGGACGAGCAGTTCCTCATCCATACGCCTCTGATGTGGCTGAACAAGGCCCAGACGTGGAAGCTGGCCGATGAGTTGGGCGTCTTTGACCTGGTGCGGAACGAAACGTTGACCTGCTACAACGGCATCCCCGGCGACGGCTGCGGCAACTGCCCTGCCTGCCAACTGCGGATGAAAGGTTTGCAGGAGTATTTGGAATCCAAAAAATCACAATTATGACCAATCGTAAAGACGAGGGATTGCAATCCCTGGGCAAAAAGACCGAATATCGCCAGGACTACGCCCCTGAGGTGCTGGAGACCTTTGAGAATCGCCATCCTGACAACGATTACTGGGTGCGCTTCAACTGCCCCGAGTTCACGTCCCTGTGCCCCATTACGGGCCAGCCAGACTTTGCCGAAATCCGCATTAGCTATATCCCCGACAAGAGGATGGTGGAGAGCAAGAGCCTGAAACTCTATCTCTTCAGCTTCCGCAACCACGGTGATTTCCACGAGGATTGCGTCAATGTGATTATGAAGGACCTTATCAAGTTGATGGATCCCAAGTACATTGAGGTAACAGGATTATTTACCCCACGCGGTGGCATTTCCATTTACCCGTATGCCAATTACGGGCGCAAGGGCACGAAATGGGAGGAATTGGCCCAATACAGGATGCAACATCACGATTTATTGTAGAGACGCGGCGCGCCGCGTCTCTGCATATACGTGTCGCGTTTCCGATAATACGCACGGCCGTGCTGATGGTTGAGACATATGACCGCTGATAGTAGAGACGCGGCGCGCCGCGTCTCTGCCTATTTTATTAAATTGCCGAGGATATCGCGCGTGAGTTCGCGGGTGACGGTGCGGGTGGCGGCGCTGGTGGCGCTCTTCACCACCTTGCCCGTGGCGGAAGTGGAGCTCTTGGTCTTCTTGCCGGTTACCTTGTTGCTGACGGCGTTGCCCAGGATGGTGCCTAATGTGGCCGTGACGGCAGTGAACACCGCTTTGATCACTTTGGACATCACCCCCGGTTTCTTTTTCTCTGTTTTCTCTGTCTTCTCCGTCTTCTCCACCGCTTCTTCCTCTTTTTTCTGGGTGGCGAGTTCCTCCGACTGCTGCATCAGCACTTCGAAGGCGCTCTCGCGATCCACGGGAGTGTCGTATTTGCCGTAGATATTGCTTCTCTTGATGAGGTCGGACCGTTGGCCTTCTGTGATGGCGCCGATTTGGGAGAGCGGGAAGAGTATTTTGGCACGTTGCACGATGTTGGGTGCGCCCTTTTCATCCAGGAAGCTGACCAAGGCCTCGCCGGTTTCGAGGTTCATAATGGCCTCGTCGGTCTTGAAGTTGGGGTTGGGGCGGAAAGTGTCGGCAGCGGTCTTCACAGCACGCTGGTCCTTGGGTGTGTAGGCGCGCAGAGCGTGCTGCACGCGGTTGCCGAGCTGTCCGAGGATGATCTCGGGAATGTCGGTCGGGCTCTGGGTGACGAAATAGATGCCCACGCCCTTGCTTCGGATAAGACGGATCACCTGCTCAATCTTGTCGGTGAGGGCCTTGGAGGTGTCCTCGAACAGGGTGTGCGCTTCGTCGAAGAAGAACACCAGCTTGGGCATATCCAGGTCGCCCACTTCGGGCAGGTTGCTGTAGAGTTCGGAGAGGAGCCACAGCAGGAAGGTGCTGTACAGCTTGGGCTGCATCATCAGCTTGTCAGCGGCCAGCACGTTCATCACGCCCTTGCCGCCTTCGGTCTGCAGCAGGTCGCGGATGTCGAAGGCCGGTTCCCCGAAGAACTGTTCGGCTCCCTGGCTTTCCAGTTGCAAGATGGCGCGCTGGATAGCCCCGACGGTGGCTGTGGAGATCATACCATATCTGGTGGTGTACTCCTTGGCGTGTTTGGCCACATAGTCGAGCATCGAGCGCAGGTCCTTGATGTCGATCAGCAGCAGGCCGCGGTCGTCGGCGATGCGGAACACGATGTTGAGCACGCCGTCCTGTGTCTCGTTGAGGCCGAGCAGACGGGAGAGGAGGAGGGGTCCCATCTGGGAGATGGTGGCCCTCATCGGGTGGCCCTGTTGGCCATATACGTCGAAGAAGCGCACGGGACAGGATTGGAATTGCGGGTTCTCGATGCCGAACTCGGGCAGGCGCTTCTCGATGAAGCTGCTCATAGCGCCCGCCTGGCTGATGCCCGAGAGGTCGCCTTTCATATCGGCCATAAAGCAGGGCACCCCTGCCTGGCAGAACGATTCGGCCATCACCTGTAAGGACACGGTTTTTCCCGTGCCGGTGGCGCCGGCGATAAGACCGTGCCTGTTAGCCATTTTCCCTTGGATACTCAACGCGCCTTCAGCGCAATGGGCGATATACAGCCCGTGTGTCTGATCATACATAGCAAGTGTGTTTTAGGGTGCAAAGATACAAAATAATTACTATTTTTGCCGCGCAAAAACCTTATCCTATGAAAAAGTTATTTCTTCTTGTCGTGGTCGTTTTCTTCTCCACGGCACTTTTTGGACAAACGAACCCCACCAACAGTGAACCTGTCTTCACTACAACGGAAACGATGCCCGAGTTCCCCGGCGGCCAGGAGGCTATGTATTCCTTCATCACCAACGAGATTGTGTATCCCCAAGATGCCAGAGAGAAGGGCGTCACCGGTACGGTGCTGGTGAAATTTGTCGTTGAGAAAGACGGCAGCGTCTCCAATGCCGAGGTGATTGTGCCCCTTTACCCGTCCATCGACAAAGAGTCCGTCCGCACCATTATGGCAATGCCCAAATGGAAACCCGGTATGCAGGAGGGCAAGCCCGTCCGCTGCTATTACAATATCCCTCTTAAATTTTGGATGAGCAAAAAAGACATCAAAGCCGCCAAAAAACAGGCAAAAAAAGGACAATAACCCCTCGGCCAACAGCTAATAGCCAATAGCAAATGGCAAATAGCAAATAGCTAATAATTCTTAATACGTTGTTCGATTTCGAGCAGTTCGTCGCGTAAGGTGGCGGCTGCGTCAAAGTCGAGTGCCTTCACGGCCTTGTCCATCTCCTTGCGGAGCATCTTCTGTCGTGCCTTGAGTTGTTCAAGGTTGAGGAGCCGCACCTCGGGTTCCGCGGCCACGTGTGTCTTCTCTTTTACGGGTGTCGGGGTCTCGTTGGGCTTGTCCCAGCGCTCGCCGGCCCGCGTCACGGCGTCGTCAATGCGTTCGGGGAAGGACATCTCCTTGGATTTCACAACTCCTTTCGGGGTGATGTGATGCTCCTCGTTGTAGGCGATCTGCTTGGCGCGGCGGCGCGCCGTCTCGTCCATCGTGGCCTGCATCGACTTGGTGATCTTGTTGGCGTAGAAGATGACGCGTCCGTTGACGTGGCGCGCCGCCCGCCCCGCCGTCTGCGTCAGCGACCGCTCGTTGCGCAGGAATCCCTCCTTGTCGGCATCCATCACGGCCACCAAGGAGACTTCCGGCAGGTCGAGTCCCTCGCGCAGGAGGTTCACACCCACCAGCACATCGATGGCGCCGCTGCGCAGGTCCTTCAGAATCTCCACCCGCTCCAGGGTGTCCACGTCAGAATGGATGTAGCAGGAGCGCACCCCGATGTTGATGAGGTAGGTGTTGAGCTCCTCGGCCATCCTCTTGGTCAGCGTGGTCACCAAGACACGCTCGTGCTTGTCCACGGTGTCCTCGATTTCGTTCAGCAGGTCGTCCACCTGATTGGTGGCGGGGCGCACCTCGATGGGCGGGTCGAGCAGTCCGGTGGGGCGCACCACCTGCTCCACGACCACGCCGCCCGACTTGTTCAGCTCGAACTCCGCCGGCGTGGCGCTCATATAGATGGTCTGCCCGACGAGATTCTCGAACTCGTCGAACTTCAGGGGACGATTGTCTAATGCGGCAGGCAGACGGAACCCGTACTCCACTAGGTTGATCTTGCGGGAACGGTCGCCGCCGTACATCGCGCCGATCTGCGGAACCGTGACGTGGCTCTCGTCAATCACGAGCACAAAATCTTCTGGGAAGAAATCGAGGATGCAGAAGGGGCGCTCGCCCGGCTGGCGCTTGTCGAAGTAACGGGAGTAGTTCTCGATGCCGGAGCAGTAGCCCAACTCCTTCATCATCTCCACGTCATAGTTGACGCGGTCTTCCAACCGTTTGGCTTCCAAATGTTTGCCGATGGATTTCAAGTACTCGATCTGTTCCCCTAAATCCAGTTTGATGTTGTAGATGGCGTCGTTCATCGACTGCTGGGTGGTGACGAAGATACTGGCAGGGTAGATGGTCACCTTGTCAATGCGGTTGATGACGCCGCCGCTGAGCACTTCGATTTCGGAGATGGATTCTATCTCATCGTCGAAGAAGAGAATGCGGTAGCCAATCTCGCCGTAGGGCGGGAAGATGTCCACGGTGTCGCCCTTGACGCGGAACTGCGAGGGCTGCAGGTCCAGTTCGGTGCGGGAATAGAGGGCGCCGACGAAGGCGAGCAGCAGCTGGTTGCGGTCGATGCGCATTCCGGTGTGCAGCTTGATGACATTTTTGGCGAAATCGTCGGGGTTGCCCACGCCATAGATGCACGATACGGAGGCCACCACAATCACGTCGCGCCGCCCCGAGAGCAGCGAGGCCGTGGTGTGCAGCCGCAGCTTCTCGATTTCATCGTTGATGGCCAAGTCCTTCTCAATGTAGGTGTTGGTGGTGGGGATATAGGCTTCCGGCTGATAATAGTCGTAGTAGGAGACGTAGTATTCGACGGCGTTTTCGGGAAAAAATTGCTTGAATTCCCCGTAAAGTTGCGCTGCCAGCGTCTTGTTGTGGCTCAACACTAGGGCGGGCCGGTTTACCTGCTGCAGCACATTGGCGATGGTGAAGGTCTTGCCCGAGCCGGTGACGCCCAAAAGGGTCTGCGCCTCGTCGCCGCGGTTGAGCCCCTCCACCAGCTGGCGGATGGCGGTGGGCTGGTCGCCTGAAGGCTTATAGGAAGAAACGAGTTTATAGTCCATACGGTTCTTTTAAAGGGCGGCAAAAATAGCAAAAAAAGCCAAACGCATTTTTTAGTATTTTTGCGGTCCGAAATGATTAAGATACAGAGACTCACCTTAGACAACGGACTTCGTGTCATCGTGCACGAAGACCACACCACGCCGATGGCGGCCTTCAACGTGGCCTACGACGTGGGCTCGCGTGACGAGCATCCCGACCACACCGGGTTCGCCCACCTGATGGAGCATTTTATGTTCTGCGGCTCTGAAAACGTGCCCGATTTTGACAAGGCATTGCAGCAAGTGGGCGCCATCAACAATGCCTACACCTCCCAGGACCTGACGAATTATTACATCCTGTTGCCGGCCAACAATCTGGAGACGGCCTTCTGGGTGGAATCGGACCGGATGCTGCAGCTGGCTTTCCGGCAGGAGTCGCTTGACGTGCAGAAGCACGTGGTCATTGAGGAGTACAAGGAGAACTACCTCAACCGCCCCTACGGCGATGTGCTGATGCTCTTCAATGCGATGGTCTATAAGCGGCATCCCTACCAGTGGCTGCCCATCGGCAAAAGCATAGAGCAGATTGCAGAGGTGGATATGGCGATGGTGCGCGACTTCCATCATCGTTTCTACTGCCCGAACAACGCCGTGTTGGTGGTGGCGGGCGACGTGCGCGCCGACAATGTGTTCGCCTTGGCCGAGAAGTGGTTCGGCGACATTCCGTCCGGCCCAGAACGGATGAAAAGCTATCCGCAGGAGCTGCCCCAGACGGAGGCGCGGAAAACCGTCGTGGAGCGCAACGTGCCCTCCGACCTCCTGCTCAAGGGTTGGCGGATGTGCGACCGCCTGCATCCCGACTTTTATGCCCTGGATTTGCTCTCCGACCTGTTCGGCACGGGACAATCCAGCTATCTGTACCAAACTTTCGTGACGGAGCGCAAGCTGTTCACAGACATTTCCGCCGCCGTCACCGGAACAGCCGACGAGGGGGTGTTCCAAATCAGCGGGCGCCCGGTGGAGGGTGTATCCATCGAGGAGGCCGACGCCGCGCTGAGCGACTATCTGTACGGCTTCAAGTTCGATTCAACCTTGCCGCACGATTTGCAAAAGGTGAAAAACGCCGCCGAGTCGGTGTTGCTATACAATGAAATCAAGATTGACGACCGTGCCACCAATCTGGCCGTGTGGGAGACTTTGGACAGTGTGGAGCGTTTCCTCGACGAACGGCAACTCTATTTTGATGTCACGGAAGAGCAGATGCGCCGGCTGACATCGGAGTTGCTGACGGAAGAGAAAAGCAACACGCTATTCTACAAAGCGAAGGAGTCTTAGAATCAATCGTTGTTCGGGTCTGCGTCGAGCGCTAAACGGAAGCCGACAAAGGTGAATTTGGCGTTAGGCAGACTGTGGCTGCGGGCGGAAACGCGGCAGACATCCCAATAGCTGGTCATACAGCCGCCGCGATAGACTCTGGTATCGCTCAAATTGTATCCGGTGGGGTTGACCAGCGTTACCGTGGAGTTCCATTCGTAAAAATCGAATCCGTCGCTGCACCATTCATACACATTGCCGCTCATATCGTAGATGCCCAGTTCGTTGGGCTGTTTTGTGCCGACGGGGTGGATTGTTCTCTCGCTGTTTTTCTTGCACCAGGCCACCTCCTCCAAATTGTTGGAGCCGCTGAATTTGTAGTTTTGGGAAAGTTGGCCTCCGCGGGCGGCATATTCCCACTCTGCCTCTGTGGGCAGACGGTATTTCTTCCCCGTAAGCTCGTTTAACTTGGCAATGAAGGTTTGTATGTCAAACCAACTGATGCGCGTGACCGGCAAGTTGTTGCCGACAGTTTTGGAGGGGTTCTTGCCGCCCATCACCGCTGTCCAGAGTTCCTGCGTCACTTCGAATTTTGCAATATAGTAACTGTCAAGTTGCACGGAATGTGCCGGGGCCTCATTGACGGAACAGTCGGAATGCTGGCCTGTGCAGCCCATCATAAACTCGCCGCCTTTCACATAAACCATTTCAATGGTGGGGATCTGGGCGTAAGCCGAAGACGCCAGTATGACGGCGATTATGGCGATAAAAAGGGATTTGTTTTTCATTTTTTCAGCGATTTATTGAACACACAAAAGTACATTTTTTTTGATTGATTTTTACACGAAATGCAAATTTTTATTTGGTAGATTTTTCACGAAATGCAGATTTTTTAAGAACAACAACGATAATCTATTTATATTCGAATATTTTTGTACCTTTGCGCGCTTTGTCAAAAGAGCGCTTTTATATTGTTATAAATTGTATTTCAATATTTTAGAAAAGAAAGCACAATAACAAAACAACAACTTAAATATAAAAACTATGGCAGAAAAAAAATTTATGACTTGCGACGGTAACCAAGCTGCTGCCCACGTGGCGTATATGTTCAGCGAAGTCGCCGCTATCTATCCTATCACGCCCTCTTCCCCGATGGCTGAGTACATCGACGAGTGGAGTGCAGGCGGCAGAAAGAACATCTTCGGCGAGACCGTGAAGGTTGTCGAAATGCAGTCCGAGGCTGGCGCCGCTGGTGCCGTGCACGGTTCCCTGCAGGCAGGTGCCCTGACCACCACCTACACCGCCTCCCAAGGCCTCTTGCTGATGATTCCGAATATGTACAAGATTGCCGGTGAGCTTCTTCCCGGTGTCTTCCACGTCTCCGCACGTGCCCTGGCTGCCCAGGCTTTGTCCATCTTCGGCGACCACGCCGACGTGATGAGTGCCCGCCAGACTGGTTTCGCCATGCTGGCCACCGGTTCCGTGCAAGAGATTATGGACCTCGCTCCTGTGGCCCACCTGGCCGCTATCGAGGGCCGTGTCCCGTTCCTGCACTTCTTCGACGGCTTCCGCACCTCCCACGAAATCCAGAAGGTGGAAGCTGCTGACCAAAGCAAGATTGAAAAACTCCTCAACTGGAAAGCCCTCAAGGAATATCGTGAGCGCGCCCTGAATCCTGAGCACCCCGTGACCCGCGGTACCGCCCAGAATCCGGATATCTACTTCCAGACCAGAGAGTTGCAAAACAAATACTACGATGCTCTTCCCGACATCGTGGCCAAATATATGAAGAAACTGAGCAAAATCACGGGTCGTGAGTACGCTCCGTTCACCTTCTACGGCGCAGAAGATGCCACCGACGTCATCGTCGCTATGGGCTCCATCACCGATGTCATCAAGACTGTCATCGACAAGGAGAACAAAGCTGGTAAGAAACTCGGTCTCGTGAGCGTGCATCTCTATCGTCCGTTCAGCGTGAAATACCTGATGGCTGTGATGCCCAAGAGCGTGAAGCGCATCTGCGTTCTCGACAGAACGAAAGAACCCGGTGCCAACGGCGATCCTCTCTACCTCGACGTTGTGGAAGCTTTCAAGGATGCCGAACTTCACCCGATGATCATCGGCGGTCGTTTCGGTCTCTCCTCCAAGGACACCACCCCGGCTCAGGTTTTGGCTATCTACAAGAACCTCGCCGCTCCCAAGCCGATGAACCAGTTCACGGTGGGTATCAACGACGATGTCACGCACCGTTCCCTCAAGGTCGGCAAGGAAATCTCCATCCTGCCTAAGGGCACGTTCGAAGCCAAGTTCTACGGCCTCGGCGCTGACGGTACTGTGGGTGCCAACAAGAACTCCATCAAGATCATTGGTGACAACACCGACAAATACAGCCAGGCTTACTTCGACTATGACTCCAAGAAGTCCGGTGGTTACACCTGCTCCCACCTCCGTTTCGGCGACCAGCCCATCCTGGCTCCCTACCTCGTGGGTACGCCCGACTTCGTGGCCGTTCACGTTCCTTCTTACCTGAAGAAATATGACTGTCTGCGCGGTCTGAAGAAGAACGGCACGTTCCTCTACAACTCTCCGTGGAGCGTGGCTGAAACCAAGAAACATCTTCCTGATTTCGTGAAGAAATACTTGGCTCTCAACAACATCAACATGTACATCATCGACGCTACGAAGATCGCCGCTGAGATCGGTTTGGGCAACCGTACCAACACCATCCTGCAATCTGCATTCTTCAAGATTTCCGGCGTCATTCCTTACGACCTCGCTGTGGAGCAGATGAAGAAATTCATCGTGAAGAGCTACGGCAAGAAGGGTGAGGATGTGGTGAACATGAACTATGCAGCCGTGGATCGTGGCGGTGAAATCACCAAAGTCGAGATCCCCGCTGAATGGGCCAAGCTGGAGTGCAGCACGGACTTCGTGTTCGAGAGCAACCCCGACGATCCCGAATTCATCAACAAGGTGATGCGCCCGATGGTGGCACAGTGCGGTAACGATCTGCCTGTGAGTGCCTTCAAGGACATTGTGGATGGTACATTCCCGGCTGGTACCACCGCTTACGAGAAACGCGGTGTCGCTACCGTGGTTCCAGAGTGGGATCCCACCAAGTGTATCCAATGTAACCAATGCTCCGTGGTTTGTCCTCACGCTGCCATCCGTCCCGTGGTGATGACCGACGCTGAGATGAAGAAAGCTCCTAAGGCCATGACTGCTATCGACATCAAGGCTCCGAAGGAACTCGCTGGCATGCACTTCCGTATGCAGGTTTCCGTCATGGACTGCACCGGTTGCGGCAACTGCGCCGACGTTTGTCCTGCCAAGGAGAAAGCCCTGACGATGAAACCGTTCGAGAGCCAGCTCGGCGAAGCCAAGAACTGGGAGTACGGTCAGAAGAAGGTTACCTACAAGGACAACCTCATCGACAAATTTGCCACCATCAAGAACAGCCAGTTCGCACAGCCTCTGTTCGAGTTCAGCGGTGCTTGTGCCGGTTGCGGTGAGACTCCTTATATCAAGACCATCACGCAACTCTTCGGTGAGAGAATGATCGTGGCCAACGCTACGGGTTGTTCTTCCATCTATGGTGGTTCTGCGCCTGCTACTCCGTACTGCAAGAACTGCAGAAGCGGCAGAGGTGTGGCTTGGGCCAACAGCTTGTTCGAAGACAACGCAGAGTTCGGTCTCGGTATGGCTACCGGTTACCGCAAACTGCGCAGCGACTTGCGCAAGAAAGCTGAGGAACTGGTCGGCGTGACCGCTTTCGACTGGATGCGCGAGGCTACCCAGAAGTGGCTCGACACCTACGATGACACCGTTGCCAACAGCGTTGCCACCGACGAGTTTGTGGCTGCTTTGGAGAAAGCCATCCTGCCTATTGACAATTGCATCGATTTCTGGAAATCCGAGGGCAAGAAAATTTACGGTGCCGAAGTGGCTGCCCAAAAGCTGGAAGAAGCCATGAAGGCTAAGAAAGCCGGCAGCCCCATCTGTCCTTGCCACGGTTGCGAGCTTGAGTCTGAACTGTTGGCCAACAAGGATTTCCTGGCAAAACGCAGCCAGTGGATCTTCGGTGGTGACGGTTGGGCTTATGACATCGGTTTCGGCGGTCTGGACCACGTGTTGGCCAGCGGCGAGGATGTCAACGTGCTCGTGCTCGACACGGAGGTCTATTCCAACACGGGTGGTCAGTCTTCCAAGGCTACTCCTGCCGGTGCTGTCGCCAAGTTTGCCGCTTCCGGTAAGAAGGTCCGCAAGAAAGACCTCGGCATGATCGCCAAGAGCTACGGCTATGTGTATGTGGCGCAGGTCGCTATGGGCGCTTCTCAGGCACAGTACTTCAAGGCCATCAAGGAAGCTGAAGCTTATCCGGGACCGTCTTTGGTGATCTGCTACGCTCCTTGTATCAACCACGGCATCAAGGTCGGCATGGGTCGTTCCCAGCACGAAGAGGCCAAGGCCGTCGAGTGCGGTTACTGGCACCTGTGGCGTTTCAACCCTGCCGAGGAAGAGGCCGGCAAGAACGGCTTCCACTTGGACAGCAAGGAACCCGACTGGAGCAAGTTCCAAGACTTCATCATGGGCGAGGTCCGTTACAACAGCTTGTTGAAGACCTTCCCGGCCGAAGCCAAGGAGTTGTTCGCCAAGACCGAGCAGTTCGCGAAACTCCGTTATGAGGGTTACAAGAAACTGAGCGAGGAAAAATAAAATCATCCGTTGACCCGTAGGGGCGAATAATTATTCGCCCCTACACACCCCCAAACCGGGCACTGACCGAAATTCGATCATGCCCGGTTTTTTTGTGTCGGAATATTTTGTATGTTTGCGGGGTTGAAAACAATTTTATAAACAATATGAAAACGAAGACATATCATCGTCGATCCATCCGTCTGAACGGATATGATTACACCCAAAACGGGAATTATTTCCTGACCATTTGCACGCGAAACCGAGAATGTCTCTTTGGAGATGTTCGCGATGGCAAAATGTATCTGTCAAATTATGGAGGGTTGGTGAACGAATGCTGGCAGGAAATCCCGATACATTTTCCGCAAATTGTCTTGCATGAATACGTTATCATGCCCAACCACGTGCATGGGATTATTGAAATCAACAATCCGCAATCCACAGGTGCGAATATGGGTGTGTGTACGAATGCCGTGGGGGTAGGGGCGAACGTCGTGGGGGTAGGGGCGAATAATTATTCGCCCCTACGGACCCCGCAATCCCGTCCCTGCGGCACATCCCGAACGGTGGGTTCCGTGGTCCGCGGATTCAAAATCGGGGTGACCAAACAAATGGGATTTTCCCCGTGGCAGCGCAATTATTACGAACACATCATACGGAATGATGAATCGTATCAAAACATTGTCCAATACATGGCGCAAAATCCGCTGAAATGGGAGGAGGATTGTTTCTATTTTGGGATTAACAGTGCGACCATATAAGGATTTTTGTTATTTTTGCGGTCGAAATTATCGAATAGTATTAACGAAAAAAGAAACAAACTAAAAACCAAGCAAATATTATATAGATAGAGTTTGTGGCTTTTTTTTGCGAAAAAATTTATTTGCGCCACGTAATGGCACATTCATTTTGTTTCTTTGCCGCCGAATTAAAAACAGTTATTATGAGAGGATACATTGAAATTTTTTATGATTTGCCCCATTGGGAGGCGTTTTTAGAGGCCGGCGGCGCACAATGCAATTTACAAGCTCTGAAAAACGAGATTGACGATTTCTTGATAGAGGCGGTCTTGCATCATATTGAGGAAAAGAAATTTGTCATCATGGGAACGCTGACTGAATATCTGGAAAACAAGGAGCTCTTTGAAGGAAGTCGTGACCTGTTCCGGCGAATGCCCACCATTTCCAGTGACATTTTTTTCGACACAGACGCGAGCGACCTGCTGGAATGCTCGGACTATCTTGCCGAAAAAGAGCAACCGGTTTTGTTGGATTGGAAAAAGAGCGGAAAGCATGGCGAACAGAAAATGTTCAGGACGACGGCGGATGTCTTGTTTGCAAAGGAGAAAGAATCGGAAAATCAAGCTGATGAAGAAAGCCAGCCCCTTGTCTTTCTTGATTTTGACGGGGTACTGAATACAGAAAGACATTTTGCCGAATTGAAGGGGAAAGGACTACCGTTCAAGGACAAATATGGTCCATTGTTTGATCCCGAAGCCGTGGAGAACCTGAAGAAAATCATTGATGCCACGGGTGCGCGGATTGTAGCCAGTTCCTCATGGCGGTATATGGGCTTGGAAGATTTGCAACGGATGTGGCACGACCGTGGTCTGCCAGGCAAAATCGTGGGCATCACGCCTCTGCATACGGACGACGACAAACTGTTGGGAACAGACCTGAGCCAGTTGGACGAAATCACCGCCGATATGTTCTGCTCCAGCCGTGGCAACGAGATCAAGGCCTATTTCGAGGAGGTGCTGAGCGTTGATGCCGACACGCAGCGGTATGTTATCTTGGACGACCTGAAAGATGTCCTGCCCGAACAGGAGGAGCACTTCATCCGCATAGACCCGATTGTAGGGATTATGGAGGAGGATGCGGTGAGGGCGATAGAGATAATTATACACGATAATCAATTATGAAATAGGAAATCATACTTGTTTGAGTAAAATTTGTTTCTAAAATCAAAAGTTTAATTAAAATGAAATTCACATTATGAAAAAAGAATCATTCAAAAATCAAGCAAGAGAGCATCAATTAGCATGGAAAGCGGAACAGATTGGGCCAGAATATGACAAATATAAAACATGGCTAATAGAAAAGGATGCTAAGGCAGGAAAGAACTTCTTTGATCCAGAGAATGTTCATGGACTTAACATTTTCAATGGAACAGAAATTTCAGTCTTGAAACGATATCCAAATTATCGCAAATCGCTTATGGCAGATATTTTGAGAAGCGAACATATTCCGTTTAACTTTTTTGTCCCATTTAATAAAGATTTTGATTTCTTGAAAAATGTCCTGAACGTGTTTTTGAAAGACACCATTAAGACTGTCACGCAAATTAAGATAGAATATGCCCCTTCTCCCCGAGAACGATATCTTGATGATGGAACTGCTTTTGATGTCTATATTGAATACATTCACACGGATGGTTCAAATGGAGGTATCGGAATTGAAGTGAAATATACAGAAAAGGCTTATCCACTAAAAAAGAAATCAAAGGAATATACTGATGTTCATAATAAAAAATCTAAATATTATGTGGTTTCAGAGAAAAGCGGAACTTTCGACATGGAACATATTGACATTATGATCGAAAATGATTTTCGCCAATTGTGGAGAAATCATCTGTTAGTGGAGAGTGTTAAACAGAATGGTAGTATCAAGCATGCTTCATCTATATTACTATCTCCCAAAGACAATGACCATTTTTCATCTGTATGTAAAAGATACAGCGACCTGTTGAAACAGAAAGATAGTTTTCTTTACATCACATACGAGAGTTTCATAGATACTTGTAAAATATTCTACATTAAGAGCAAATTTAATGAGAGTTTTAAAGTCTGGCTTGATTATCTCGAAAACCGCTATATTGTATCATGACCCCGACCAACCTTTTCAACCGCTACCTTTGGCTTTTGGAGCAGCTTTCTCCTAACCGTAGGCTCACCAAGGAGGAAATAGACCGGCTTTGGGAAATGTCTTCCCTCAACAAGAACGGAGAGAAGGTGATTCCGCGCCGCACGTTCGCACGGATGCGCGATGCCATAGAGGAGCTGTTCGGCATCCGCATTGCCTGTGACCGCTCCGCCAACGTTTATTACATCGCTGACAATCTGGAAGAACAGACCTGGAATGTCCGAAGGTTCCTGCTCTCCGCCTTCTCCGTGAACCACCTGCTGCGCGAGAACCGAAATTTGATGCCACGCATCCTGATGGACAACGTGTCGGTGGGAGGCAACACCTTCTTGCAGGACATCACAGCCGCCATGCGCGAAAACCGCCGCATCGCTATTACCTACCAGAGTTTCGAGATGCAGAAGCCCCGTGAATTCGAGGTTTGCCCGTATGCCCTACGCTACGCCAATCATCGCTGGTATCTGCTCGCCAAGGCAGACTTCCACACAACCCTGCGCCTCTATGCCCTTGACCGCATGAGTGCAATAGCGGCTACGAACAAAACCTTCAGTCTCCCCAAGGACTTTGATGCTTCAGACTACTTCTCCCGTTTCTTCGGAGCGATGATTACCGATGCCAGAGTGGAAACCATTCGTCTGAAAGCCAATGATTTCCGAACACCCTATCTCCGTTCGCTACCGTTGCACCACAGTCAGAAAGAGATCCATTCCGGTGAGTTCGAGCTGCGCCTTGTCCCCACCCCAGACTTTCTGCAAGCCCTGCGTTCCATCGGTCCCGACATTGAAATCATGCACCCGAAATGGTTACGAGAACAGTTCTTAGACGAGGCGCGGACGCTGATGAAACGATACGGCGGTAAAGAATTGCCCTAAATGAGGTTTGAATGCGGTACGAATGTTCCCGGCCGAAGCCAAGGAGTTGTTCGCCAAGACCGAGCAGTTCGCGAAACTGCGTTATGAGGGTTACAAGAAATTAAATGACGGAAAATAAAATCATCCGTTGACCCGTAGGGGCGAATAATTATTCGCCCCTACACACCCCCAAGCCGGGCGTTGACCCATTGCGGTCGCGCCCGATTTTTCATATTGGATTATTTTGTAATTTTGCGGGGTTGAATTTATATGGATATGAAAAACGTTTTGTCTGACATAAAACATCTTGCCCTGTCGGTGGTTCCCACAGGGGGCGCGGCGTGGCTGTACGGGTCGCGCGCCCGTGGGACAGCGCATCGCCATTCCGACTGGGATGTTCTGCTCATCTTGCGGAAAGACACGCTTACCCAAGCCGATTACGACACCGTGAGCTATCCTTTTGTGCTGCTTGGATGCGAATTGGGCGAGGAAATCAATCCTATCCTTTATACGGAAAAAGAATGGGAATCATATCAGGCAACGCCATTTTATGAAAACGTCCAACATGATGCTGTAAACCTATTGTCATGAATCAGGAGGAGAAACAATTGTTAATTAACCGGCAGGTTGAGAAATCGCATCACTTTATCCGGCAATCAGAAGAGATGATGACGTTAGGCCACGGTGATTTGGCCGTCAACCGTTACTATTATGCTTGCTTCCACATTGTGCAAGCGTTGTTTTTGCAAAAAGGTATATCCGTCCGCACCCATTCCGGAATGATTTCGCAGTTCAGCCAGCATTTCGTGAAAACGGGCATCGTCTCTTTGGAATACGGCAGTTTGCTTGCCCGATTATTCCAACTCCGGCAGAAAGCGGACTACAATTGCGCGTACGATGTTACGGAAGATGAAGCAAAAAGTCTGGAGGAACCAGCGCATCGTTTTGTGGAGAAGATTGTTGAACTTATTGAGAAATAGATATTATCGTATATTAGATAATAGGTATTAACGAAAAAGCAACGAACAAAAGAAACAGACTAAAAGACCATATATATTTAGATAGCGTTTGTGGCTATCCTTGAACGTCAAATTTGAAGTATCAACAAAAAAGAGAAATATAGAAAGAAAAGTAAACTAACATATTATCAATCATAGCGTTTGCTATTTGTTCGAGTAACACTGAAACGTAGGAAATTTCAAAATTACACCGAGAACAGATTGTAAACACCCACAGCGTGGGCGTTTTGTCTGTGTAATCGGTTTCCTACGACCGCAGTGTTAAGGCAAAATTGCCCACGCACTGTATTCGTAGGGGACAAATTGCCAAACGCCAAAATGAAAGCGTATGGCAAAGGCAGTCAAACAACACGGGCGGGTCTATACGCCCGATTATTTGGTCAAGGTGATCCTTGATTTTGGAGGATATGATAAGCCAAACATCCTCAAAAAACACGTCATTGACAATAGTTGCGGTGACGGTGCTTTCCTCACAGAAATTGTGCGGCGATATTGCGCATCTTTTCTTACCCAGAAACAGGATTTATCCAAGTTGAAGCATGAATTAGAGACCTATATCCATGGTATAGAATTAGATGCCACGGAATGTGATAAATGTATCCTAAATCTCAACAAAGTAGTTGAAGAATATGGCATATCTAAATTGAAATGGGATATTACCAATGCCGACACGCTAACCGTTGATCGTTTCAATGCGAAAATGGATTATGTGGTCGGTAATCCACCTTATGTGCGTGTCCATAACCTCGAAGAAAGTTACGAGATCGTAAAGAAATTCAAGTTCGCTGAAGGAGGAATGACGGATTTGTTCATCGTCTTTTTCGAAATTGGATTTAATATGTTGGCAAAAGGCGGATTAATGTGCTTGATTACTCCGAGTTCATGGTTAGGAAGTTTGGCTGGAACACATCTCCGTCAATACATTCACACACATCAGAACTTGTCTGGTGTGATTGATTTAGAACACTTTCAACCATTTGAAGCTACAACATACACTTTCATCTCACGATTTTCAAAATCAAAGAAAAACAGTCAGATAGATTATTATACCTTTGATGGAGAAAAACTTAAAGCGAAATTCCAGGAAAAACTTTCTTATTCGGACATTCAGATAGGTAAAAACTTCTTTTTTTCAAAAAAAACACACCTTTCTCTTCTGAATAATATCAAAACGACATACGGTTACCCATACGTATCTGTGAAAAATGGCTTTGCTACGCTTGCAGATAAAGTTTTCATCGGCGACTTTGATTTCACAGAAGGTACCATTGACATTTTGAAAGCATCTACGGGAAAATGGAGCAAGTGTATTTATCCATACGACAAAAATGGAAAACCTTTGCCTCTAAAGGATTTTATGAATAATACCGGGGCTTATAATCATTTGTTATCTCATCAAGATAAGCTTTCCAAAAGTAGAGATATTGAAGATGATAAATTCTGGTATCTCTTTGGAAGAACTCAAGCACTGAAAGATGTTTCAAAGGTGAAATATGCTATAAATACTCTTATTAAAGATAAAGGCAGCATCAAATTAGAGTGTGTTCCTCAAGGGGCAGGTATCTACAGTGGACTATACATCCTTACCGACATTGAATTTGAAACAATCAAGCAACTTGTTTATTCAGAAGATTTTATCAATTATATAAAGCTTCTGAAAAATTATAAAAGTGGTGGCTATTACACATTCGCATCAAAAGATTTAGAACAATATTTGAATTACAAATTATCTGAAAAATATGGACAATCAAGAATTTCTAACGGTAGTCGGGAACTCTTTTAAGAAGTTCCTTGAAACAGGTTCTCGTAGCAATGAGAAACTGAAAATCTTACACGGTGCCATCGCCAGAGATCTGAAAGAAAGGTTAGGCGTCGGTTATTATGTGCAATCGCTGGGGGTCGGGAATGGCAAGGAAATGAAATTGGACGGTCGGTACATTGACAAGGTAGTTGACATTACGATTCTGAAAAATGGAAAAGCCATCGCAGGTATCGGTGTAAAATTCGTGATGCAAAACTATTCTCAGAATTCCAACAATTATTTTGAGAATATGTTGGGCGAAACTGCAAACATCCGCTGCGCGAACATCCCTTATTTCCAGATTTTTATCATTCCCGACAAACTGCCCTATTATAAAAATGACGGCACTATTCAGAAATGGGAGGAATTTTCCGTCCATAATTCAGCCAAATATCTGACCCTTTCCAAAGATGACATACAGACATCGGTGCATACGCCAACCAAAACGTTGCTATTTGTGGTACATCTGCCGGAAATCAAGGAAGAAGTTTTCGACAGATATGATTATGTCCATTATTACGAACGTCAGCAGAATCTCAAAGTCTGTGAATCACCTATGCAATATGGTACTTTTTCTTCCGCTGTCGTCCACAACGACTATGAAGAATTTGCCGAAAAGGTTGTGCATTACATACGCTTTTTGTAGAAGAGAATATGGTTGAAGTAGAACGATGTTCCGAATTTTAGATTCCATTACGCTGACTAGTCTTAAAAAAACGTAACGGTTATTTAGGACTAGTCATTATGATTTGTATTATTTTCTTTCTTGCGTCACAAACACTCGACAACTCACCATCAGGTAAAAAACAAACCAATATGGCAAATCGACACAAGAATCTGAATTAGAAAGAAAATCTGTACCATCCTAACAATCTGGTGACCTGAAAACATTATTCATGAACTGCAAAACCTAATAAGCCGTAAACCAAATCATCTTTTTATCAAGGTTCTTCTCCTCATATTCGAAGTTCGAGAAGAACTCCTTGAAGACCTCCATCCTTCTACAGGTTCAGAATGTCACCATCTTTACGCAACGCATTTATAATACTGTTGAACAAAAGTATCGGCATTTGCTTGGACGTTGGGTTCAAACACGTTTTCAGAGCGGAAGGTCACCAAGTCATATATAAATTTGTCTAAATTGAACATTAGATTATTATTAAATTGTCAAAACATCTCATTCACCATCATCTTCATCATAAGTCCCATCATTTTTCTCCAAATTCATCAATTCTGCCCACTCAATCATTTCACGGGTGGATAGACCTTCTTCTTTGTTTTTCTTTTCCAGTTCAGCACGGCGGGCGGGATTTTCCTTGGGATCCTCTGGGATTTCCCGTTCTATCACTCGCATGTGCTGAATCTCTGTGACCGTGCCGTCGAGCTCGTATTTATAAGCTGCTGACATGTCTTTCATAATGGAATGGAGCGACTCTTCCTGAAGCTGCTTCTCACCTACTATGTAGAAGAACAAAACATATCCATTGCGTTCCAAGTATTCATCCAAAATGTCCTTGCGGACAAATAAGCCTGACAAGCCATTTTCTTTAGGACAGTTGATGGCTGCAATGGCATTGTCCTCTTCACGCCTTATTATTCCGCGAACCTCCGAGCAATACAGCTTCTGTTGCAGCATCATCTCCTCGCAGGGCATAAACACGGTTGTCAGGTATTCATCATTGCGGTCAATACCCTCCCAATGTTCCTGAAGCTGTGCCACATACGAAAGCATTACATCACAAGGGCACCCATTAGAAGGTCGTTCCCAAACCTCTGTTTCAACAGCGTTTTTGTATGCATCAGCCAATGGGTAGTCGTTCCAGAGGAAATCATACATGCCGTTTCTTTCTGGCATCCAACGTCCATAGAAGTTCTGTTCCTTACTCCATTGTTCAAATTGTTCAGCATCGGCCTTCTTAACAAAAGCAGCATTAGTTATGACATACGTTATCTTATCGCCTACCGCAACCTTATCGAAACCATAGAGCATGATATACAACTTGTCGTCAATGGTGACTTGGTGTCTGAACAACGGCACATATTTTCCATTTTGAATCCATTCATTATCTGGAACATCCACTACCTCAGGCGTAACGACTTCCTTTATTTTTGGATAGGTCGTGCGGTAGCCTTCAACATCAAGAGTGGGGTCAAACAGTGTAATTTCCGAAGTGTTCCATGGATAGGGTGTTTCTGTAAAATCTTTCTCCTCTGCCGTGTCAGAATAGTGGTAGGTGCTCTTTGTCACTTTGTAACTGTCCATCAATCGGGCGTTCAACCGATACCAGGCCAGCCATTGCAATTTTTTGCCCATGCGCTCGGTCTCGTTCTCAAATCTACCCACCGAATATTTGCCATTGTCGAGAAAGCCTAACTTGTCGTTCCACCCGAATACATTCATAACATAGAAAGCTATTTCAGCTTGTTCTCGCCTCAGATCATCGCCAACGTATGTATTTGCAATCTCATCGTATTTGAAAAAATCAGTACTGGAATGGCGGCTGTTGGTACCAATAATATAACGGTTAAAGTCTGAAAAACCGAAAATGGAGTCATACAACAGTAACGAACCGTGCTGTAAGCCGAAATAATCAGAATTAATACTACCATACGACGGTATCTTCTTCTCGTCAAATTCCAATGCAACAAACGGAGTCTTAATCTTTGTCCACCAATCACATTCCTTGTCAATTATATATGCCCGTTCAATTATTTTCAGCGTCCATTGGCGCACAATTAGATCTTGTGGCACCCATTCTGGTTTCTCATAATACTGCTTGTATATGAATGTAGCCACACTATTCAGCAGAGCTTTGTCTCTCGAAGGCAACAACACACCCGCCGCCGAACAATACAAGCCTTGAAGCACGTATGGGTCATTTACATCCTTAAACATGTCCATCAACCACAGCATCATTTTCGGATGTATGGCCAGCAGTTTTCTCAGTTTCCTCATAATCAAAGCCCTGTATAGAGGATGCGCTGTGGACAGCATCCATACAAGCCTGATGAGAAATTTCTTTTCCTCGTCGTCAATTGGCCTTGTTTTATCTGATTCACAAGGCAAATCCCCAATAATAGATTCATTATAATTGACAAACAAATCGTTCACATAGTTCGTCCATATCAAATCGCGACTACCCACCGTATCGTATGACATAAGGTGATTGTGAACCTCCATTACCTCCTGCAATGTCAAAGCCTGAGGCTTACGCACCATTTCCAAATCCTGTTTGATGCGAGGGTCTAATTCTTCAAGTCTGTCCAGAACATCGTCGTAATCCATATCCGAAGTCATCAGATATTCGACATAGTGTTCACGCAAAAACTCCTGCTGTTGCACAACACTCTTTCTCTGCAATGCAATACCATTGATAGTCCAACAATCGAACAATGCGATGATAGCATTCTCAAATTTGTGGGATGCAACATCATTATGCTTGTCGAAGAACCTTTTCTGGTCTATAAGCCAATCCAGAGCCTCGTCTTCATCCATCTTCGACTTTATCAACTGTTCGGCCTTATAGTAGTCGCCAAAGTTCTCGTATTCAAACATCACAGCATGACCGCCATCAGCAGTCCGCTCTGACAGCAGCAAACTTGACGACAGCATGGCATTCAACAGGTCTTGGCTCCAAAGCCTACCCGGACACATCCTGCGTGCGTATGTTCTCGCCTTTTCGCGCGAAATGGTATTGAAATGAGCGGTGAATACCGAATAATTGGCCAATTTCATCAAATACCTGTCGGCTATATTCAACTCAATGTCTTCATCAACCTGATGTGAAACGTCCTCGTTTTTCCTTTTCACATACTTTTTGTATATGGTCAACCTCGTCAAATTCTTAAGTTCTGCGGGTGTCAATAAGGGGTATGTTTCGCAGAAAATTTTTAGGAAAAGCGGATTGCCAAAAGCTTCCAAGTATTTTTCCTTGAATAATTCCGGCACACCGTATGCCTTAAAGAACTCCTCTATGGCTTTATTTCTATCTTCAAACCCAACAACTTGCACTACTTCCCATTTTTCCTTTCTTTTCTTAATGGTTGATTCTCTTGACAGGTCGTTCAATTCCTGGTCGAAAGGACTTCTTACCGAGATAATCAGTTTGATATTGTCGTATTTGTTCAGTTCATCGCGCAAGGCACCTAGATGGTTGTTCCAAAAGGTGCACCCTAAGCCCTCGTTCAAGGCATCTATCACAATCACGGCATAGCGTCCTCGATTGCGCATTTCAATGTCAATATCCTGAAAGTTCTTTTCCTCACACACTTTGACTCTAACCTGTTCGGTAATTGACTCATGTTCCACAAACTCAGTTCCGAAAAACAAATAGATGTTTGCCTGTTGCTGCTTGTGCAATGCAAATTCACAAAGGCTGTGCGTTTTGCCCGATCCAGCTTTTCCTATCAGGCACATATTCTTAATTCGCCCGCCATCTATGTAGTTGAAAGCATGGTCATCAATTAACTTTCTCACCAAAGTATTGAACTCGATCTCTTTTTCCCAAGGCAAAATATGCTTGAATCGGTCAGCAATCGCATAGCTACAAAAAAGATTAAGATTGAACCTTGATTGACCGAAAATTTTGAATATCTTATTCTGCTCTGTAACATCTAAACCTTTCAAGAAATTGACCAAATCGTTTCCTTCTTTGGTATGTTTATCTATACTCTTTTTGTCAGAAAAATAGTTAAGCCTGCACTCTAAATGATTGTTAGGTTGTGACAAGTCCTTCATATACCGATCTCCTATGCCAGCTATCGCCTTTTTGCATATCTCCGTACTGCGTCCTTGCCCAAAAGTGGTGTTGTCCTCTCCATACCAGTCCTCAGCAAAGTCCACACCTAATGCAGTCAATTGTGCGCTCATTCTCGCTACAGACAGATAGCCCAGCGTTTCATTGGTCTGTATGGTCAAAACGCCAATCACTCGACCCTCGTTGTTCACAACAGGCGAGCCAGAAAGCCCGTCATAGTTCAACAAATGCAATTCATCCTTGCGAACCAATGCCCTTTCGTTCCAGCCATTTATTTTCAGACGATTTGCAACAACCATTTCCACTAGATTAATGCCCATTGCGACTTCCTGCGGATAGCCATATACCCTCAGTTCCAATTTTGGTATATAATCGTCTTTAAGAAGAGTCAACCACTCTGGTGCATTATAAGCCTCTCCTTTGTCAATAGTCAACAAAGCGATGTCCACATTCCCTTTCAAATCGTCTGCTTTGCAAAGGATACTGATACCGTCTACTTTGATATAAACTGGCTCAGGCGAGGCTGGATTGCTGAAATGCTCGCGCACTACGTGCCTTGCCGTCATCAGTTGCCGCTTACTTATGAAGAATGCAGTACCTTGCTCGGAACAGCATTCCACCGGCACCACTATTTGTTCTATATCTTTACCATTCAAAAAGCTCATATTCCCGTTCGGTGATAATGGTTTCTATCTTTAGTTCTTCTTTCACAGCCTTGTCAAGACCATTCATTTTTTCACTCATAATGCCATTGTGGCTGAAAACTATCGTTTTCTTTTCTCCATCCTGACAACTGAGAGCAATCCTCCCGAAGGTTCCCCATGTGGGGTAGTCTTCTTTTCTGCCTCCCGGGATGAAATACTTGTTCGAGACAATTTTCCAAAGCAGCGTCTTGCTACTATTGCCATTGCTGCCATGATGTGATACCTTGATGGCATCGCATAAAACAGGTTTCTCTGCATCCTTGTATTTTTCATCGATTGCATCCTCCAATGTGCTTGAAAAAGCATCGCCCAGCATGGCAACCCTGTGCGTTCCACATTCCAGCATGAAAGCTATCGACGAATAGTTCGTGTCTGATTTGTCACATTCTTCATCTTGAGCAGCATTGCGTATGAATGTGGCGTCTATCTTTGGTAGAGCGGTGGCCGAAATAGTCTTGACTTTGAACTTTTCCTTCTTCGCGTCAGCCAATCGGATAAGCAGTTCCGACAGGCACTCGCAATGCGCTATGCTATCGTTCCATATTTTCATGAAATAGCTATTGAAAGCGTCTTTAAACTTCTTTTCAATGGCATCCATGGCATCCTGTTTGGGACCTAACAGCACCAGTTTACCGAAACTATTGCCTCCACCATCTGCATTGTCGCAAAGTTCAAAGTCTGGCGTTTGATCTGTAATATAGTTCTTTTCCCAGGCCCAATTCCACTCCTCTTTCTCAATAATACACTCCGCAAGCGATTTGCCTTGGTTGGCACTGATTTCCTTTCGGTAGTTAATGGCATCAAACTCAACAGGCAGATGGGTTTTTATCCATTGGAGCACTTCTTTTTGATCTTCGGTGAGTTCTACCTCAACATGTTCATCATCGTGCCTTCTATAGCAGTTATACCAAATGTGGTCAATTTGCAAGTTGGGGCACGTAGTGAGCATTTTGGCTAAGCCAACAATATGGTCGCCATCGATGTGTGTGGCCACAAGTAAGTTGATATGGTTATTCAACTTCTCTTCAACGTATTTCTTTACGGTAGGTTTAAAACTCCCGCAATCCACCATGATGGAATACTGCGAGCCATCCTCTTTTACAAGACGAATCACATTGCAGTCGCCTATGCCAACATCAAACGAACGGAAAAAACACTTCATAAACAAAATAACTATAATCCTTAAGCCATAAGTTTCTATGCTCATAATCCCTCACACCCACTGATTCACATGCTTATACCTCTCAATGAGTTCAAGTATTTGGTTAAATTTCTCTTTCTCTTTCTTCATCTTCCCTCTATGCATCATCTTCCTGTTATGCTTAATCCAATTCAAATATAATCCTCTTTCTTTCGGGCTGTTCTCTATTGGTCTCAAAGAATGAAATCACCTTATATTTCTTTACCCAGACCCAATCTTGTATCATATCAAATTCTCATTTCAGCCAAACTCCCGCAAACACTCCCCCACACTTTCAAACCCTTCATAATTGTCAACTATCAAAATCCCTTCCTCCTCATGCGGTACATAGGGGCCTTCCTTGCACTCGAAGATGACGGAACCCGGTTCCAGGGCTTCCACGGTGTGCCAGACATTCTTTCCCACGTTCACGCCGTAGCGGCCTTCCGATGGGTTGAGGATTATGTTTTCGATGATGGTGCCGTCGTCGTTGTAGGTGATGACACGTATCCTGCCACGCAACACAACAAATGACTCCTCTTTCTCCGGATGGCGATGAACGGGGATGTTGGCACCCGGTTCCACGGCATTCAGAAAACGATGGCACTTCTCATCCAGACTCTGATGAAAGTTCAGATTCATCCGCAGCCGGGGCGATGCCTTGGCCTGGGCGGTCAAGCTGTCAAGTATCTTGTTGTCTATAATCATAATGGTTTCTCCTGATACGAAAATGTGTCAACCCCTCCTTATTCCTCTTATTTTGTGTAAAACAAGGGACAAAAATAAAAATTTTTCTTCTTCTGTCACTATGCACCCTAAAATATTTGTCCTCTTTGAGATAAGACATTCACTATACAACTCCAATTGAACACGTCATTACCCATGAACTTTGTCATTTGGTACATCATAATCACACCAAAGAGTTTTATGCGTTGTTGACCAATGAGATGCCACATTGGAAAAAAGTGGAAAAACAAGTTGGAAAGGATGATGAGGTGACCTTGATAGCAAGCAAGGAACCCGACTGGAGCAAGTTCCAAGACTTCATCATGGGCGAGGTCCGTTACAACAGCTTGTTGAAGACCTTCCCTGCCGAAGCCAAGGAATTGTTCGCCAAGACCGAGCAGTTCGCGAAACTCCGTTATGAGGGGTATAAGAAACTGAGCGAGGAAAAATAACATGTAGGGGCGTATCGCATACGCCACCTGTAGAGACGTTTCATGAAACGTCTCTACCATTCCCCAAAACGGGCGTTGACCGATTGTGGTCGCGCCCGTTTTTTCATATTGGATTATTTTGTAGTTTTGCGGGGTTGAAAAATACAGAACGATGAGCATCATAGAATTAAACAGGCAAAGCATCATAGATATCTGTCAAAAGCACAAGGTTAAGACACTCGCTGTTTTCGGATCGGTGTTGACAGACAGGTTTCGTGATGACAGTGACATTGACTTCGTTGTCGATTTCACCGATGTTGATGAAAGAGACTATGCGGACAACTATCTTGAGATGCAGGAATCGCTTCAGAAACTTTTCGGCCGCGAAATAGACCTTTTGGAGAACAAAGCTATTCGAAATTCTATTCTTCTCCAGACAATCAATGACAGCAAACAGGTTATTTATGGATAATTATACACAAAAATATCTTGAGGACGTCTTGACCGCTTGCAAGGAAGTCTCCTCCTTCTTTGAAAATCAGCCCAAACTTTTCGAAAATTTCAAAGATGACACGTTGCGACAACGTGCCGTGGAAAGGAATGTGGAAATTATGGGAGAGGCCATCAATCAGATGCTCAAGCGTAATCCTGACGTAGCTCTTACCAATGCAAAGGCCATCGTCTCCACCAGGAACCGTGTCATTCATGGATATGACAGTGTTACTCCTGAATTTCTCTGGAGTTTGATTATTAAACATATTCCGCTGCTCCAACAGGAGGTAGAAACGCTATTGCAGAACAATTGCAAGACGGAATAAGAATAAAACACATTGTGTTGTTACCCCTGCAATTCCCCAAACGGGCGTGATCGGATTTCGGTCGCGCCCGTTTTGTTTGTGTCGGATTTTTTTGTATGTTTGCCAAAAACTAAATGTTTATGTCAACCTCAGAAATCGTGATATTGGTGGCCATCATCCTGATCTATTTCGGATGGGCACTGTTCAACGGATTCTTGGCACGGATGCGGAACCATTCTTTCGCAGCGTGGTTCGGCATCTCGCTGTGCATTCTGCCGCCTTTTGCAATGATTGCGGTGTTGGTGTATTGCAAAGAGGACAATACACATATTGTGCCATGACGGCATGTGGGGGCGAATGATTATTCTCCTCTACAAATCCTGCATATCCGCCATACATCAAACGTTATCTTCCTAAACTGGGCACAACCGAACATCGTTCACGCCCGGTTTTTCATTTCCCACCATGAATAATCCTTCACCGCCGATGCCCGTTCTTCTATCTTATATGTATGGATAAACACAAAATGTTACATACCCGAAAGTTTTTCTCATAAAAATTTTTTTGTGGATGTAACATTTCCGTTTTTTCCATACTTATTAGGTGGAACAGAAAGAAAGTTTTTTAGAACAGTCTTGGTTATGGCAAAACGGATTAAAAAGGATGACCCCATGTACAAAGAAGCGCTATCTTGGATGGCATATCGCTATGCCATCGGAATAACAGAGTATCCCAGACGTAGCGGACTGAGCGATGCGGAACGTTACCGGATGTTTCGCGACATCGAGTTCGACACGGAGGAGTTCCATGCCCTTGCCGCAGCATTCGCCGACTTCTTGAAACGGAAGAAAATTACAGACATCGTTCAGCTCAGAGACCGATACCGAGAGAACGACCTCATCTGGCTGTCGCGCAATTACGCAATGGGCAGGCACTCATATGCGGCCTCCCATTGCGACGATATTATGAGTTACTCCAATGAGGTGCTGTCGCCCGCGAGGAAGGAATTCATGGCGCGGGACATCCGGCGCGAAATCGCCGACCATCTCCGCTTCCAACCTTTCTCCTTCTGCGTTCCACTGGGAATAGAAGAGACACACAGTCCGCTTGACCTTTTCCTCAACTTCATCACCGATAACGGGATTGATACGAAAGAGAAACTTTTGGAGTTCAGTAGGATAGATGTTCTGGTTGGGACGGACGGAGGCATCTCATACCACACCGAAAAGAAAAAGCAGGAACACGCTTCCTTTAGCACGATGTCTTCCATTGATGATTATATCGGCTGGGATGAACTGGCTTCTTTCTTCCTCCTTTCGTGCCATAAGAAATGCAGGGTCGTGTATAATGGAGAAGAATCTGTCATCACATACATCAACTCATGGACAACGAGATACAATGCTGAAGGGAAAATCCTGTATGATAGGGTGAAAGTCCCGATAGACACTATGCAAAGTCGCTTCCAACGTTCGTTCCTGGTAGAGGATTATATTGTTGAAGACGAGATAGGATGAGTCCGTTATTCATCCCACGCCATATCCGAATATTTTCTATTTTTGCAACGTTGAAAAAAACGAACAACTGAATTATGAATAACAAGGACTTTTGGGAATCGGTAAACGCCATCATAGCGGAGGGCTTCACTCCCGAAGGTCTTCAGAAATTGGATGAATATGCGGAACAATTTGTCACAGGAAGGCTTGTATATTAACGATTTTCACCGGCGGAACAGCATGGCTGCGCAACGGGAGGTCCTGCGCATGTTGTTGCATCCCTGCTCGCGGGAGCAGAAAATCAGACAGATAGAGCTACTTCGCCAGATGTCGGAGGATTCCAAAGAGAGCTCCAACGGGGAAAGAAACAAGCTGAAATCATAGAAAAATGGGCGAAAGCCGTTGGCTGTTGGACAGATGATGTGAGCAATGCCCTCCAAAATGTTTTAGGAGCGAAGATTGCAGAAGGCGGCGAGGCGATGGTATATGACCACGGAGCCACTTTAGTGAAATCGATAGGACTTGATTATTTTGTACAGCCCATACTTGCACTTGACAGGATCACTTTGCATAACGCCTTTTTCCCTGAAACCACACTTTATGTTTTAGGATTTGGAAGAACAGACGGAGAGTTTAAAATCATTGTAGAGCAACCTTTTGTGAAGGGAACTCACGTCCCGGATAGTGAAATATCTACCTTTGCCCAAAACATGGGCTTCAAACAAATCAACCCTAAGAACTGGACGTACGCCACTCCTGAAATATACTTGAGCGACCTCCACGACGAGAATGTGATCCGTTCCGAAGAGGGAAACATCTTCGTGGTGGACTGCGACATCCGCATCAACACACCAGAACTGCGTTGTGGTGGCGTGAGGAAACTAACGACGGATGTATGGTTCCGAGAATAATCACTCGTCTCTACCATCCCTAAACCGGGCGTTGACCCATCGCGGTCGGCGCCCGGTTTCTCGTGTCGGAATATTTCCTATCTTTGCCATCCAAATTTTTACGTGTATGAAAATGCTCTTGATTCTTCTCGCCGTCTCTTTGGCGGTTTCAGCCGTGGGCTGGAAATATTTCATCTACTTCTTCAGCCTCGGCTACGGCTACGGTGTGGCAGCCTTGGCAGTTGCTCTTCTCTGCCTGTATGGCGGAACGCTCACCTGGTCCGCCGTCGCGCTTTGCGCAATGCTGATCCTTTTCGGCTGCCGCCTCGGCACCTACCTGCTGCTGCGCGAGAAGCGCACCGCCGCATACCGCAAGATCCTCTACGATCCCTCGCTGCAAAAAAAGAAGCCCGTCGGCGTCATCATTACCGTGTGGCTCTTCTGCGCCATCCTGTATGTGCTGCAGGTGAGTCCCGTGGCATTCCGTATGGACAATGCCGCGAAGGGGGTGGAAGTGAGCGAGCTGTGGGCATGGATCGGGGCCGCCGTCATGCTTTGCGGCATCCTGCTGGAAGCCGTCAGTGATGCGCAGAAGTCGGCCGCCAAGAAGCGCGACCCCAAACGTTTTGTCGATACAGGACTTTACCGTATCGTGCGCTGCCCCAACTATTTGGGCGAGGTGGTCATCTGGACGGGCGCGTTGCTCAGCGGCATCGGCGCGGGTCTGGCCGCATGGCAATGGATCATAGCCATAATCGGCTACATCGGCATCGTGTATGTCATGTTCAGCGGCGCACGCCGTCTCGAAATCCGCCAAAACGAGGTCTATGGCAACGACCCCGAATATCAGAAGTACGCCAAAAGCACCCCTATTCTGATACCGTTGCTGCCCCTTTACAGCGTTGAGAAGTACAAGTGGCTGCAGGCGTAATATACTCTACAGAACCTCCAACAAAAGTCTGGCAGCCAAGTCACCTTGGTGCTGTAAATTCTCCAGTGATCTTAACGCACATTGTTTCACCGTATCATCCTCATTTTCAGAATGGTTAAGGATAAGGTGCCGCTCATACTCCACGGTGAATTCGGGATGTCCTTGGAAGGTGAGGATGTGTCGGCCGATGCGGAAGCCCTCGTAGCGACAGAAGTCGCTGGTGGCGAGGGGGATGGCACCTTCCGGCAATTGCGTCACTTGGTCGTGGTGGTTGACGATAAGACGCATTTTCTTGTCGGGGAAATAAGGGAACATGTCCGCGTCCAAAACCTCCATCTCGCGGATGCCCACGCCCCAACCGCCGGCATAGCGTTCCACCCGTCCGCCCAACGCCTGTGCGATAATCTGGTGTCCGAAACAGATGCCGACAAGAGGGATTTGCTGCTCTGCGGCCCTCCGAATCCATTCCTGTAAGTCCAGAATCCACGGCAGGTCGTCATAGGCGGCGTTGTTGGAACCAGGGATGATGTAGAGCGTGTCGGGGTCGAACTGTTCGGGCAACTCGCCGTCCATTACGCGGTAAATGTTAAAGGTGAGCCCGGGGTTGACCGGACGGAACAGATTGTAAAACATGGATTCGTGACTCGGGATGCTTTCAGGCAGCAGTCCAGGGTACGTGTCGCAAAGCAGGATGTTGATGATGCGTTGATCCATAGATGTGATTGTTTTTTTAGAACAGTTCGCCCGCCCAAAGCATACGAAGGAAATCCATCACATATAGCGATTCCATTTCACCGCAACGACGGGAAATCCGATCCAAAGAGACGATGATGGGACGTGTGTCGGGATGTTCTTCCATAAAAGTCTTCAGTCCAGTCAAGTGTTTGGGCAACACTTCAGCCACCGATTTGATTTCAATGGCAAGTCGGGCGTCGCCGATGACGGCATCCACTTCGATGCCCGTATAAGTGCGCCAATAGGAGAGTCTGTTTTCATTATGTGTATAACCAATGTAGGCGATGATTTCCTGTATGACCCAATGTTCAAATGCGTGGCCAAATTCCACCGTGCCCCGCACTAAATTCTGTCGGTGAAGCAAGTAATTGGCGACCCCCACATCGAAAAAATAGAACCGTGGCGCCTGCACCAACCTGCGCTTCATCACTTTGGTATAGGCCGGAATGGTGTAGCCGACCAATGTGTCTTGCAAAATGGAAAAATACTCCTTGACTGTTTTGGCACTTACCCCGCAGTCGCTTGCAATGTTGGCGTAATTTACCATTTCACCGTCAGTAAGAGCAGCAACTTCCAGAAAACGCTCGAAATTGTCCAAATCCCGCACCAACGCCTCCGCTTGGATCTCCTCCTTCAAATATACATCCACGTAAGATGCCAATAGCCGGGTTGCGTTTTTAGCGGGATAGTGCAGTGGCATCATACCGTTGTTTACCGCTCTGTCAATGTCCAAATCCGGTATTTCGGCACTTACCAAGGGGTAAAAATAACAAGGGAACGCTCTGCCACCCAACGTGTTGTAACCTTTCCTCTTTAGTTTTCTCGCACTACTCCCGCATAGCACAAACCGGATTCCAAATTCTGAGATGAGCCGGTGGACTTCGTTCAGCAAATCCGGCACTTCCGGTATCTCGTCTATGATGACGACGCAACTGGAATCTTTACCAGCCAGTTGGTCGTATAGATAAGCCGGGCGTTTGCGATACAATTTACGGATATCTGAATCCAACAAGTCAATGTACACTGCTTTGGAGACAGCTTTTCGTAGAAGAGTGGATTTTCCGGTTTGTCGGGCACCAAACAAAAACACACTCGTATCTAATTCCTTGTTAATATCGAAGATACGTTGATACATATTTGTCGCATACTAGTTTCTTATTTTTTTTTTTGATTGAAAATATGAAATATCACTTCAGATTTTCAATTAAAATCAGGAGCAAAAATACACTTTTTTTATCAAACTGCAACCATTTGGATTTTTTGCATCATACATATAAATAAAGTTGTAATTTTGTCGCGCCGTTGTCTTCGGAGGGTGTTTCCAGACTTCGAGTCCTTCGCGGGACGGCGTGAAAGATTTTAAGATTATGAAAAAGCTGGTTCTGACTGTTGCACTAATACTTATCGCAGCACTGGGTATGGCGCAGGCTGATTTGCGAAGAGCCGAGGGCTTGAGTGACAGTGATTGGAATAAAATTAATGAATATCCCGAATATTTCAAGGAGATACTTGCGGTTCAGGATAGTCTGATGGTCGGGCAAACAGTTTCCGTGTCGCATCTCCAGTCATTGATGCCCCGGACATACGATGAATTCCTCATTTTCATTAATATGGAGTATTATGCCGTGACCACCTCTGAAGGCGGGATCTTTCAGGTGGAGGACGACAAGGGTGTGTGGTCGGTGGCTGCCAATTACGCCAAAGCCGACAGTCTTGATATGATGAGACTTTATCTGATGTGGTTTGAATGGTGCGACGGTTGGATAGCGGAAGATGTCTGGACGGAAGCGGTGGAGATTGAACGTCGTAACCCTCAAAAATTCAAAAAGTTGATGGCATCTTCCAAATGGTACGAAGACTGGCAGGTGTTTAGGGAGGAATATATCAAATGGGAACAAACGGAAAAGGATTAGAAAACATTTCAAAAACGTCTCAATATGAACACCTCTACCGAAAAACCGTTGGATTACCGCTGCTTTTTACTCGGAATCATCATCTACTGGATGTTTGACGCCGTTTGGGCATCCTTCGCCTCGTTTTTCTTCGCGCTGGAAGCTGTGCTGCATCCGATAGCCATAGTCGTCGGGAAATCCCTGCTTTTCCTGCTAGTCTTTTACCTGCTGTTCCGCAAACCAAGGATGTTCGATGTCAAATGGGGGCATCTCGCGATGCTGGTCGGCTTCATCCTCCTGATGACAGCGCTGGATGTTTTTCTGCTCGACCGCTTCTTTGACGTTCAATCTGTCGCGGACAATCGGATGGAATGTGATGTCACTATGCTTACGATGCGAAATGTGAGGAAATGGACGAATCTAGCCGTTTCACTCCTCTTCATCGGCTTCTTGTGGTGGCGTTACGATTCGGAGAAAACAGAAGCCGATGCGAAAGTACCGGCAGAAAAATCGCGAAGTTATTACGCAGGGATACTGTTTGTCATAACCATCGAATATATGCTCTATGCCGTTTCCATTTTAGGAGGCATATTGTGGTTTTATGTGCATCAGCCTGTGTTGATGGAGGTCATTCTTTGCCTGCTGATGGCCTTGGTTACAGGTGTAGCCATCTATTTGCTGGCCAAAAGGCGGACGATAGTTTTTCCGCTTGCGGTGATTATAGCGGTTGTTGCCGTTCATTTTTTCATTTCCAATTATTTGGGTGTCATCCTATTTGAACACTGCACCGCAAACACAGTCACCACCCAATATGGGATGCTTTTCGACAATGTCGCCAATTGTTGTAATTGGGTGTTGTTTTTGGCCGCTTTTGTCCTTTATCGCAGGGAGATGAAACAACAAAATGTGTAGAGACGCGCCATGGCACGTCTCTACGAATCCCATTCCGAGACACAATCCGATTATTTCAACAACTGCGCCGTGTGCGCCTTGGTGTTCACCTTGCCGATGGCGTCGATGATAACACCCTGCTCGTCTATGACGTAGGTTGTTCTCAACGTACCTTCGGTCACCTTGCCGTACATTTTCTTCTCGCCCCAAGCCTCGTAGGCCTTCAGGATGGTGAGGTCGGTGTCGGCGATGAGGTGGAAGGGCAGTTCATACTTGGCGATGAACCGTTGGTGCGAGGCGGTAGAGTCGCGGCTCACGCCCAGCACCTCGTAACCCAAGACGAGGAACCGCTGGTAGTTGTCGCGCAGGTCGCAGGCCTCGGAGGTGCAGCCCGGCGTGCTGTCCTTGGGGTAGAAGTAGAGCACGAGCTTCTTGCCGGCAAAGTCGCTCAGTTTCACGGGATTCCCGTTTTCGTCAACGCCCTCGAAATAGGGGGCTTTTGTACCGATTTGTAACATATTTTGATGTTTTTCTTTGAAAAGGCAAAGGTAGTGTTTTTTTCAAATATCCGCATTCAATTATGATATTGGATTATTTTGTAGTTTTGCACCTCTAATAACTGAAAAATGGAAAAAGAACGCAGCATCGACCGATTGGCACGTTATATCATCATCTTGGGCACGCTCGCTATAGCTGCTGTGCTATGCTATCTATTCAGCAGCGTGCTGGCTTACATTCTCTTAGCTTTCGTCGTGTCACTGATTGGGCAACCTGTCTTCAGACTCCTGAAGAAAATCAGAATAAAGGGCAAGTCGGCCCCGGATGCCCTGCTGGCAGTGATCACGCTCCTTATCATCTTCGCGTTGCTGTTCCTTCTGATTATGCAAGTTATTCCCGTCGTTTCCGGCATACTGCGCGACGCTTCTTTGATGAATGCGCAGGAGTCGATGGATACTCACAACCTGATCAACCGGATTAACGATTGGATAATCGGTGTGGTTCCCTGGGTGGGTGAGGATTTTGACGGCGTGCAGATGCTTATCCAAAAACTGTCGGAAGTGGTTGATTTGTCGAATATCCCTTCCATTTTGGGTTCGGTGGCATCCGCTGTGGCTGGCATTGCCGTCGGACTCTTCTCCGTCCTGTTCATCTCTTTCTTTTTTGTCAAAGATGAATCACTTTTCGGACGGATTATCGGTTCTATTGTGCCCGACACCATTGAAGATAAGGTGCAAAAGACCGTCCTTGACATCGAAAGGCTCCTCTCCCGTTATTTTGTGGGACTGCTTATGGAGATTTTCGGGGTGGTGCTGCTTGATTGTCTCGGGCTCTGGCTCATTGCCCGCATCGGCTTCAACTATGCGCTGGGTATCGCCTTCATCGCTGGCTTGTTGAACATCATCCCGTATGTGGGTCCGCTGATTGGCGAGGCCATCGGCGTGGTGCTCTGCCTCATTCTGAAATATGGCGCCGGTGTCGGGTTGAATGTGAACATCTGGATTTTCGCCCTCATTGTGCTGGCCATTATGTTAGCCGTCCAGCTGATAGACAATTTCATCTACCAGCCACTCATCTATTCCACCAGCATCAAGGCCCACCCATTAGAGATTTTTATCGTGCTGCTGATTGCCGGACATATCGGTGGCATTGTGGGTATGCTCATCGCCATCCCCGCCTATACGGTTATCCGCGTCATTGCCAGCCGCTTCTTCTACGACTTCAAGATTGTGAGACGGCTGATTCCTGATGTGGAGAATGAAAAAACAGACTCGTTGGTGTGATTTTTGCGGTTTAGAGGATGCTGATGTTTGTGTGATTTGCAGCTTGTGATTACTTCTACTTTACTGGCTCTGTGTGCAGTGTCACGTGCGTGTCCGCGCCGAAACGCTCCTTGAGTTTCCGCTCGATGTCGGTGGTGCGGGCGTGCACCGTTTGCAGCGATTGGCTTCCGTCCATACGGATATGAGCCTCGATGGCGATGCGGTTGCCGATGCGCCGTGTGCGCAGGTTGTGCGGGTCTGTCACGTCCGGGAAGGAGGTGATGATCTCTTCAATCTCCCGCTCGGTCTCCTCGGGCAACGAACTCTCTGTGAGCTCGTTTACGCTACCCCGGAGCAAGTCAACGGCCACCTTGACCAGCATTGCGCCCACCACGATGGAGGCCAACGGGTCGAGCACCGTCCAGCGGTCGCCGAGCAGGATGGCGCCACCGATGCCGATGGCCGCCCCTACCGATGACAGCGCGTCGCTGCGATGGTGCCAGGCGTTGGCGATGACCGCTTGCGAATCAAGAGATTTTCCCTTGCGGATGGTGTATTGGTAAATGCCCTCTTTCACAAGGATGGAGATTAGTGCTGCCCATAAGGCCAGTCGCCCTGGCGCCTCCAACTGTGCCCCTTTGAGCCAGTCGGCCAGCTTCACGGCCCCCGAGACGATGATGCCCGTGGCGGCGGCCACCAACGCCAACCCGACAAAAAACGTGGCGAGCGTCTCGAACTTGCCGTGGCCGTAGTCGTGCGACTTGTCTTGCGGCTTCGTGCTGATGTTGACGAACACCAGCACAAGCAGGTCGGTGAGGAAGTCGGACAGCGAGTGCACGGCGTCTGCCATCATTGCCGCGCTGTGGCCAAGCACGCCGGCGATGAACTTGAAGGTCAGCAGGGCGATGTTGCCCGCCGAACCCACTAACGTGACCTTGTAAATCTCCTTTTCCCGTGACATTTTTTCCGTTTTTTGTTTTTTAAAAACAGGCGCAAAAATACATAATTTCAAGTGCACTTGGAATTGGCGATGTCAGAAAGAACCTGCAATGACTGTTTCTACAAATTTATTATGTTTGCCGCCTCAATTGAGCAACATTATATTTTTAGCAAAACGACAATGAAGATGACACCGCACTTGAATATTTCGCAGCGCCTCCTCACCTTAGGGCATCCTATGGTGATGGGCATTCTCAATATCACTCCCGATTCTTTTTACGATGGCGGGAAATACACCACCGAGCCGGCGATGCTGGCCCGCGCGGAACAGATTCTCAACGAGGGTGGCGACATCATCGATGTGGGGGCCGTCTCCACCCGCCCGGGCGCTATCGTGTGCGATGAGGCGACGGAGCTGAAGGCTATTGAGAAGGCGGTGCAGTCCATCCGCGCTCAATTCCCGGCGGCGGTGATTTCGGTGGACACCTTCCGTGCCGCTGTGGCCCGTGCCGCCGTGCAAGCCGGCGCCGACATTATCAACGACGTCTCCGGCGGCACTTTCGACGAGGCGATGATCCCCACCATCGGCGAACTGCAAGTGCCATACGTGCTGATGCACACCCCCGCAATGCCCGACAAGATGCAGCAATGCACCCAGTACGACGACATTCTCGCCGATATGCTGCAGTACTTTGGCCGCCAGCTGGAGAAACTGCGCGATGTTTATGTCCACGACATCATCATCGACCCCGGTTTCGGGTTCGGCAAGACGGTGGAGCAAAATTACTATTTATTGGACAATCTTCGCGTGTTCAAACAGCTTGGATTCCCGCTTTTGATAGGGATATCCAGGAAATCTATGATTTACAAGCCGCTGAACACCACACCCGAGAACGCGCTGGAGGGCACGCTCGCCGCCACCAGGGTGGCTTTGCAAAACGGGGCCGACATCCTGCGCGTTCACGACGTGGCCGCCACGAAGGCGCTGCTTTAGCGCGCTTTCGCGATGTTGACGATAACCTCGACGGCCTTCACCATCGACTCCAACGGCACATATTCGTATTTGCCGTGGAAGTTGTGGCCGCCGGCGAAGATGTTGGGGCAGGGGAGTCCGCGGAAGGAGAGGTTTGCGCCGTCGGTGCCGCCCCGGATGGGTTGCACGATGGGTTTCACGCCCGCCTCTTCCATTGCCTGGATGGCGCGCTCCACCACATAGAATACCGGCTCCACCTTCTCGCGCATATTGTAATATTGGTCCTTGATCTCGCACGTCAGCCGGTTGTCGTACTTGAGGTTGAGGAAGTTGACGATATCCTGCATCAGCTTCTTTTTGCCTTCGAACTTCTCACGGTCGTGGTCGCGGATGATGTAGTTGAGCTGGGTGTTCTCCACGCATCCTTCGATGTGGATGAGCAGGAAGAAACCCTCGTAGTCCTGCGTGTATTGCGGGCGCTCGAACTCGGGCAGCATCGCGTTGAGTTCCATTGCGATGAGTTGGGAATTGACCATCTTGTTCTTGGCATATCCCGGGTGGATGTTGCGCCCCTGGATCTTGATGGAGGCGGAAGCGGCGTTGAAGTTCTCGAATTCGAGTTCGCCGATGGCGCCGCCGTCCATTGTGTAGCCGAAGTCACAGCCGAACTTTTCGGTGTCGAAGTACTTGACACCCTGGCCAATTTCCTCGTCGGGGGTGAAGGCCACCTTGATGGGACCGTGTTTGATTTCGGGGTGTTGGACGAGGTACTCGATGGCGCACACAATCTCGGCCACGCCGGCCTTGTCGTCGGCACCGAGCAGCGTCTTGCCGTCGGTAACCAGCAGCGTCTGTCCTTTGTAGCCGGCCAGCTCGGGGAAGTCGGCCAAAGTGAGGGCAGTCTGGGTTTCAGCATCCAGGAGGATGTCCTTGCCGTCATAGTTCTCGATGATGCGCGGGGCGGCGATGCCCGGCATATCGGGTGCGGTGTCGAGGTGGGCGATAAAGCCGATGGTGGGCGCCTCGGCATCGGTGTTGGCAGGCAGCAGGGCCGTGACATAGCCGTACTGGTCCTTGCCAACCTCGGTCATCCCGATGGCCTTGAGTTCCTCCACCATCACGTCGGCGAAGTCCATCAGCGCCTGCGTGGAGGGGTATGTGGTGGAACTTTCATCAGAAGTGGTGGCGTAGGAAATGTACTTTGAAAAGCGGGAAAGCAGTTTTTCTTTCATAATAGCGGATATTTAGGATTTGATAATTCTATGTTGTAGCAGGAGTGTTGTTTCCGGCCAGTTTTCTTTCGTACCGCCATATCTGCCAACTGTTGAAGAGGTTTTGCCAAACCGAGTAGAAGGCGAGAAACACGGAGGCGAGGGGGTTGAGGTAAGTGGTGGCCATCCAGATGCCGAAGGCGGTGTTTTTTTGGCCCATCAGCTGGCCGCCGGCGATGGTGTCGCCATACTGGTGCCCCACCCATTTCCCCAGTCCGAAGTTGAGTGTGCAGACGAGTATGGAGGCAATGCCGAGCCAGAGGATATTCCATTCGTTGCCTTTGCCGTGAAGGAAAACATAGTCGATGGTGCGCCCTAAGGTGATCAGCAGCAGAAAAGCCCAGACATAAAAGGTGATGTCTTTGTAGCGGCTGAGGAATCGGTTGGCGGAGGGCCAGCAGAGTTGCAGCAGCAGGGCCACGAAGAAGGGCAGGGCTATGGTGGCGCTGATTTTTTTCAAAATGATGATGAAGGAGGTCCAGAAGGCCATCTCCTGATGCAGTCCGATGAAAGAGAAATAGAAGGGTGCGATTACCACAATGAGCAGGTTGCCGAAGATCGTGTATTCGGTGATGGTTTCGCGGTTGGCGCCTAACATACAGGAGACCACCACCACGGAGGCTGCCACAGGACAGAGGATTCCGATGAAAACACCTTGGGCCAGCAGCTCATTATGACAAAGGGCGTGGATGGCGAAATAGGCTCCGATACTGGCGAGCATCTGAAAAGCCATAATCCACACACTCAAACGGGTGAGGCGAAGTTTGCGCAAGTCCACGGCCACGAAATTCAAAAGCAGAATAGTGAAGATCAGATAGGGGGCAAGAAAAGTCACCCGTCCGCACCAACCGTGCAACAGAAGGCCTAACACCATTGCGATGGGCAGTACATATCCGCGAAGTTTGTCCATATTCCGAGATTCTACTTTTGGGCGAAACGCAGCATATAGATGGTGATGGCCAGGAATATGAGGTTGGGAATCCAAGTGCCGAGCACGGGCGACAGGCCTCCGGAAACGGAAAAGACCGTGGAAACCTGCTGCAGGAAGATGAACGAGAAGGCCAGTCCCATCCCAATGAAGAGGTGAACGCCCAGTCCGCGCGTGGTTTTGCGCGAGGAGACACTCAGCCCCAAGAACGACAAGATGATGATACCCAATGGGTTGGCGATTCTCTTGTGCCGCTCGATCTGGTATTGGGCCACCAGACTCGAGCCTCGCATCTTCTCCTCCTTGATGAATCGCCGCAAATCGTTGTACGACATTGTCTCGCTGACAAAGGCATCCTGATTGAAGTTGATTGGCTTCACGTTGAAGACCGTGTCCAGCGAGGGTAGTGTCTCCACGGTCTCTTCCCCGTTGGCGATGACACGCCGCACCACATCGGAAAGGGTCCATAATTCCGTCGTGTCGTTGTAGGTGATGACGCGCGCGGATATCTTTTCGGAGATGTTCTTGTCATCGAAGACCTCGTAGGTGAAATAGTAGCCGGTTTGGGTGCTGCGGTCCCAACGTTCCACGAACACGTAGCTGTTGACGGAGTTCTTGATGTGCAGATAGGTGGTTTGCGTGGCCTGCCGGCCAAGATACTCGTATTTGAAATTGTTGAGCCGTTCGTTGGTGGTGGGCACGATGAAGTTGGCCAAAAACAGCGATACCAGCATCGTGATGATGGAGCCGACAAGATAGGGGCGCAGGAAGCGTTTGAAACTGACGCCGTTGCCGAGGATGGAGATGATCTCGTTGTTCGACGACATCTTGGAGGTGAACCAGATGACGCTGATGAAGGTGAACAACGGAATGAAAAGGTTGATGAAATAGGGGATGAAATTGAAGTAGTATCCGGTGATGATGTCTTTCACCGGGATGTTCTTGTCCATAAAACGCTGGATGTTTTCCGACACGTCAAACACGATGACGATGGTCATCAGCAGCGTGACGGCATACACCACCGACCCGAGGAATTTCTTCAGGATATAGGAGTCGATGATTTTCCATCCTATCGCGTCACGGAATTTTTCTCTCCAGAGAGCCAGTCTTTTTTTCAAAACCGTCAGTTTTTTTACAGATTACAGGATTTATTGTTCATTTTCTTTCAGCCATTGGTCAAGCCAGCGGAAGAATTCGCGCTGCCAGAGCATCGCGTTCTGCGGTTTGGTGACGAAGTGGCACTCCTCCGGGAAGTAGAGGAAGCGGCTGGGGATGCCTTGCATCTGCGCAGCATCGAAGGCCTGCATTCCCTCGGTGTAGGGGATGCGGAAGTCTTTGCCGCCGTGAATCACCAAGATGGGGGTGTCCCAGTTGCCCACGAACTTGTGCGGTGAGACGTTGTAGCTGCTGGGCATCGGTTTTTTCCAATAGGCACCTTCAATGTCGTGGTTGGCGAAGAAGAGTTCTTCGGTGGTGCCGTACCAGCTTTCGAGGTTGAACATACCGCAGTGGGCGATGAAGGTCTTGAAGCGTTTCTCGTGGTGGCCGGCGAGCCAATACACACTGAAGCCGCCGAAGCTGGCGCCCACGCAACCGAGTCTGTTCTCATCCACGTAGGGCTCCTTTGCCACCTCATCGATGGCGGAGAGGTAATCCTTCATACACTGACCGCCATAATCGCCACTGATCTGGTCGTTCCACTCGCTGCCGAAGCCGGGCAGTCCTCTGCGGTTGGGCGCCACGATGATGTAGTCGTGCGCCGCCATCATCTGGAAGTTCCAGCGGTAGGAGAAAAACTGGCTCACTGCCGACTGGGGCCCGCCCTGGCAGTATAGCAGGGCCGGATACTTCTTCGTGGAGTCGAAGTTGGGCGGCAAAATCACCCAGACGAGCATCTGCTTGCCGTCGGTGGTCTTCACCCAGCGCTTTTCCGACTTGGCCGGCGTGATCTTGTCCAATACATCTTTATTGATGAAACTCAACTGTTTCACGGCTTTGTTGTTCAACTGCACAGCGTAGATTTCGGAGGGCTCGGCGTGTGTGGTACGGGTCACTATCAGCTGCTTACCGTTGGCCAGCACGGTGTTGTAGTCGTAGTCACCGTCGGTGAGTTGCTCAATGGCGCGGCTTTCCACGTCCAGTTTGTAAACCTGATGGGTGGCCTCTTTGCAGCTGATGAAATAGATGGATTTCCCGTCCTCGCTCCAGGCAAAGCCGGTGGCATCCTGGTCGAAGCCGGTGCAGTAGTCCTCCGCCTTGTCCGTCTCGAAGTCGTAAATCATCAGGCTGTGTTTCTCCGACTCGAATCCGTCGGTTTTCATATTCCACCACACCATCTTCTTGCCGTCGGGTGAGATTACCGGGTCCATATCATAACCCTTGTTGAATTCGGTCAGGTTGCGGGTGTTTTTTGTCTTGAGGTCATAGAGGTAGATGTCGGTGTTGGTGCTCTCGGCAAAGGCCTTGCCGGTGAGTTTCTTGCAGCAATAGACGAGCTGGTTGCCGTCGGGCAGCCAGGCAATCTCTTCGGCGCCGCCGAAGGGCGGGTTCGGGCAGTGGAACTTCTGGCCTTCCAGCAGGTCGGTGGCGTTGTCGCAGCCGGGGTAGTCGGCCACGAAGAGATGGCTGTAGGTGCCGTCGGCCCAGTAGTTCCAGTGGCGGTACATCAGGTCGTCATAAATCATTGCGTCGGCCTTGGGCAGGTCGGGGTAGCGCTGCTCGATGGTGGGGTCTATCCGGACATTCATCGCATAGCTGATGTGCTTCATATCGGGCGCGTACTGGAAGCAGTTGATGTCGCCATCCACGTGGGTGAGTTGTTTGACGTGGCTGCCGTCGGGGTCGCATTCCCACACCTGCGTGCCCTTGTCGTCACTGTACAGATAGGCGATTTTCTTGCCGTCGGGGCGCCAAACGGGCTGCATCTCGTCGTTGGGCGTGGTGGTGATGCGGGTGGGCTCGCCGCCCTCTGCCGGCATCGTGTACAACTCCGCATTGCCGGTGTTCAACTTGTAGTCGTAATATTTCACGCTGTACAACAGCGTCTTGCCGTCGGGCGAAAGCTGCACGTCGGACAGGCGGCCAAGATACCACAGGATTTTCTCGTCCATCACGCCTTTGCTGAAATCGGGCGTTTCCCGGTTTTCCTTGGTGATGATGCCGGAGGTTTCGTTAGGAGTCTTTTTTGTGCAGCTGCTGAACAACATAATGGCTATAGTTAGGAGTAAAATATTTTTTTTCATAGACCGTTATTTTTGAGGTTGCAAAGATAGCATTTTTGTATCTTTGCCGCTCTTAAATTATAAACCTAAAATATTATAAAAATGAAGAAACTGATGATTTTGGCAGTTGTGTGCTGCCTGGCTTTAGCATCTTGCAATAATAAGGCCAAAGAGGAGACTCCTTGCCAGAAGGAGTGCCCTAAACAAGAAATGAAAGACCATCCCCGTTGCGAAATGGACGAAAAGTGCCAGAAGGCAATGGAAGACTGGAAAAACTGGGAGAACCTGACCGACGAGCGCAAGGCTGAGCTGCTCAACGAGCGCAAGGCTGCCTATGACAAGAAGAAAGCCGCAGAAGAGGAAATGAAAGCCAAACAGGCCAAGTTTGAAGAACTGATGGGCAAGTGGGACCAGCTTTCCCTCGACGAGAAGAAGGCTGCCTTTGACCTTTGCCCCTGCTGCAAGGACAAATGCCGCAAGGGTGGCGAAGGCAAATGCTGCAAAGGCGGTGAAGGCAAGTGCCAGAAAGAGGGCGGCTGCTCCAAAGGCCCGAAACCCGAAGGATGTCCCGACAAACACTAATCTATGAAGAAGATTGCAGTTTTCGCTTCCGGCTTCGGCTCTAATTTCCAAGCCATTATCGAAGCCGTAGAAAAGGGCTCCCTGCAGGCTGAAATCGCCCTGCTGGTCTCCGACAAGCCGAATTGCAAAGCAGTGGAACGCGCCAATGTCAATGGCATTGACGCGTTCACTTTTTGCGCCAAGGAATATGACAACAAAGAGGCCTACGAGACCGCCATCCTGCACGAGTTGGAGCGCCGGGGGGTCGATTACATCGTGCTGGCTGGCTATATGCGCTATATCGGGAAGGTGCTCCTCACCCATTACCCGTTGCGCATCATCAACCTTCACCCCGCTTTGCTGCCCTCCTTTCCCGGGGCTCACGGCATTGAGGATGCCTATCGCCACGGCGTGCGCGTGTTCGGCATCACCGTCCATTTCGTGGATGACGGCGTGGACACCGGTCCCATCATCGACCAGTTCGCCTTCCATAGCGAGGGCAACGAGTCCTTGGATGAGATTGAGACCCGCATTCACCAGCTTGAGCACCAATATTATCCCTTAACTATTCACAAAACCATTAACAAATTGTAATAGCGCATTTTGCGTTCTGGTTTAAAATCCTCTACAATGGCTCCTATCATTACCCTGATCAGCGACTGGCGCTTGCGCGACCCCTATCTGGCAATGTTCAAAGGCCGGCTGCTTGCCGCCCTGCCGGAGGCGCACCTGCTTGACATCACCCATCATATAGATCCTTTCGATATTGGCCAGTCGGCGTTTGTGATGAAGAACAGCTACCTCTCGTTCCCCGAGGGCTCTGTGCATATTATGCTGACCAATACCTCCGCATCCTTGAAGGAGCCTGCCGTGGTGGTGTCTGTTGACAATCACTATTTTGTGGGAGTTGACAATGGCGTTTTCTCCTTGATGTTTGCCGGGAAGGGACCGCTCGCAGGCCGTCAATTGGCCGAAGCCGGCGATATGACCTCTCTGCAGGGTATCGTCAGCCTGGCCCAGTCTGTTGTCAAAGGGACTCTGGATGAGGATACCATAGAATACACCGCTTTTAAACGCGCTTTGGGCGCGGTGCCGGTCCACTTTGCTCCGCAAAAAACCATTGAGGGAGAGATTGTCTATATCGATGCTGCCTTCAATGCCGTCACGAACATTCCCACCCAGTGGTTCCGGGAGGCGGTGGGCAGCAAGCCTTTCCAGATGCACATCCATTCCAAAACGGAATGGGTGGTCAAGCGTTATTGCGAAAGCTATACCAAATCAGAAGACATTTTCTTGACGAACAATGCTCTCCAGCATCTGCAAATCTCTATGTATCAGGGCAAAGTGGCCCTGCTTGCTAACTTGAGTGTCGGCGACAAGGTAGAGATTGAATACTGATAGCACTCCTATTGTTTCACAACTTTCCGTACTGAAATTACGTTCCCGTTCGCCACGGCCTTGATGAAATAGATGCCTGGGGCGAAGGGGGAGAGGTCGATTTGTGCGGTGGACGAACCGTTTGCGATTGTCAGTAGAGACGGGGCGCGCCCCGTCTCTACAACGCCCACCAATTTCCCGTAAACATCAAACACGTGAATATGGGTGATGGGTGAATTATGATTGGTGCATTGTATATTGACAACACCGTTTGTCGGGTTGGGATAAACCGTGATGCTTTCTTCAGCAAGATTGGAGATGCCCACGGGTTCCGTTACCTGGAGTATTTTCATCACGGGTTGTGCGGCCATATACTGGTCGTTGCCGGGCTGCGAAGCGGTGATGATAGCCAGTCCTACGCGGTGCATTGTCAGGATGCTGCCGTTGATGGTGGCCACGCTCTCGTCGCTGCAGGTAAACTGCACGGGCAGACCTGAGGTAGCGGCGGCAGCGAGCACGACGGGATTGTCACTCAACGGGAAGGTAAGCTCTTGATCCCACAAGATGCTCTGCTCTTGGAGCTCGGGGGCGGTGCTCGTCACGGTGAGAATTTTGGAGACGGGCGCGGCGGCGTTCCAGGTGGCGTTGCCGGGCTGCGTGGCGGTGATGATCGCATAGCCCGGAGCGTGCAACGTGAGCACGTTGCCGTTCACCGTGGCGATGTTTTCGTCGTTACTGGTGTAAGTGACGGGAAGCCCGGAAGTGGCTGTGGCATTGAGCGTCAGCGTGCCGTCGGCGAGGTCGGCGGACAGTTCCTGGTTCCACGTGATGGATTGGTTAAAGGTGGTGTTCGAATGCTCGTAAGCCCCGATGTCGGCACGGTTGTTGCCGATGCGCGGGTTGCCGTCCATATCCGTGGCGGGCAGATAGGTGATAAACGCCGTGTTGGGGTCGCCGGCGTCAATCAGCGGCGAGTTGGGCAGCACGCGCCAGTCGGCGACAATGTTCGACGGGTCCGTGGCAATGGTTGTGGCGCCTACCATAGACGATGGTGCGACAAACAAGGGTTGCGTCAGTGAATCCAGTACGATATTGGTGCTGTCTGCGGCGAAGTCACTGGTCGTTGATGCCTGGCTTGCGCAATAGGTGTAGGGTTGCGTGTAGTTCGGGGACCATCTTGAATTGTCAATAACACTGCCGCGCTTGTTGTTCCAGGCCACCGTGTTCTTGACCGTCGCTGTCTTGGCTGTTCGGATGCCCCCAGTGCCGTTGGTATAGGTGGTCTGCGCGAGGTTGTTGGCCACCACACAGTTGGTCATATACAACCGTCCCACGGGATTACCAGTGTTACTGGAGGAGGTGCTTGTTCCATTGGCATACGATGCCACACCGCCGGTTACATCGATGCCCTCGGTGGAGATGGCGCTGTTGTTGGAAATCACGCAGCCCAAAATATGCGTGGTGTGGGTGTAAGCACTGATGCCTCCGGCAATATAGGGCCAGCTGTTATCATCGCTGGCTGTGGTGGCGGTGGTATAGACGGTGTTGTCGATGATGCGCGAGTTGAGGATCCTCCACTCGCATTTTGTCTTGGTATAGTCAAAATCATTGTTCTGCGTGAGGATGCCACCCGCCTTGGCATTCAGCCCGGATGCGACATTTTTTACAATGTCACAATTGTTTACAATAATATGATTGGTTGTAGTATAAGCATACGTGTTGAACCTCATCCCGCCGAACTGACTGCCGGTGTTTTCTGCAATCACACAGTTGTCGAATTCAAACGTGGCACCATAACTTTGGCTGCCATTGTACATAACCACACCACCGTTGGTTGTGTTTCCATTTATCTTGCAGTTTGAAACTTGATAGGTGGAACTATAGTACGAGTTGGAATATGATATCCCCAGATACAAACCGCAGGCATTTCCCGTCATGGTACAGTTGGAAATAGTGTAGGTGTTGTTAGCTTCGCTGTAAACACCATATTGATTGCCCCCTGTCACATAAAAACCGTCAAAATCGACAGGCCGGCAATTATAGGCGTTGTTGTAGTACATATAGCCGTTGATAGAGACGGCATAATTACTATTATGCTGTGCGTTGATAACAGAACAGGAACTGTCGGAAGCGATGCCGTAGGTGAGCGGCTGTCGTTCGTACAAGTGTGACTCCGTACCCGCGAAGCCGCCATACATGTGTGTGCTGCTCTTGACGGTGCAGGCCGGATAGGTGCCTACCGCCACGAATACCGAGTCGTTGTTGGGTGAGGTGATGAGCGCCATCGCCCCGTTGATGGTGGCCTTGGCCGTGGCCCACGAGAGGCCGTTGTTACTGTCATCGCCGCTGTTGGAAACGAAATAGGTGGTCTGTGCCTTCACTAAACCGGAAAACAGCATTACGGTTGTGAGAATAATTACACATTTGAAGGCATTTCTCCTCATTTTTGTCTTTTTTTTGATGGTTTTTTTAGGGGTTGTTGAAAAAATGGGGTTGATATTGTTATTGTTCGTCTATATTAGACAAGTATTCTTTCAATTGGGGAATGTTGATAGTGACAATACTCCAAATTGTTTGATCATCAACGCCAAAATATTCGTGAATGATTAGATTCCTCAAACCGATAATTCTCGCCCACGGAGTATCTGGATGGTTAAGAAGAAACTCATCGCTGAGTCCATTTGCCGCCTCCCCTATGATCTCCAACTGGTGCAGCGTGGCATTAAACATCATAGAGTTGTTTGCAAAAGTGTCTTTATCTGCACCTTGAATGTAGCTCTCAATTTCTTTGATGGCATCCAAAATGTGCATTATTCTTACATAGTCGGAAATCTTAGCATTCATAGAGTAACAGTTTTTCGGAATCTACGTAAGGTTTAATGTATTTTGACATTCCACGAGAGGAAACAAGATCGATGGATTTTTGCAAAAGAGACTGCAAGTCCAGTTGCATTTGTATAAATTCTAAACCGACAGGTTTGGAATAGTCCAAATCCACTAAAATGTCCACATCGCTTTCGGGGGTTTCCTCCCCACGCGCATACGAGCCGAAAATCCAGGCCTTCAATACCGGCTGGGTCTTGAAATACTCGCGGATGGTCTCTATCATTTTGCTATCCATAATTTTTGTCTTTTATAAGGGCAAAAATACATTTTTTTCAATACATCAAGACACAAAATCTCGAGTCTCTGCCTAATTACAACATCCCGATTACTTCGTTTACCGCGTCGGGCACGCCCGCGGTGTTCTTGCCGCCGGCCATTGCGAGGGTGGGCTGTCCGCCGCCGCCGCCTTGGATGTGCTTGCCCGCGGCACGCACCATTTGCGGCGCATTGTACTTGCCCGCCAGGTCGTCAGACATGGCGACCACCAGATTGGGCTTGCCCTCGAAGACACTGCCCAACACGATGACACGGCCGGGCTCGCCACGCAGGGTGTAGGCGGCTTGCCGCAGGATGTCGGGCGAGAGCGTCGTGATTTTCTTCAACACCTGCACGCCGTTGACAGTCTCCGCCTCATTGGCCAACTCTTTGCAGAAGGCCATCGTCTGCTGCTTCTCAAACTCCTCAATCTTGTGGCGGTACTGCAGGTTGTCGTCGCTCATCTTCTGGATGGCCTGCAGCATATTGGAGGTGTTGAGCATCTCCTTACCCTTGCGGATTTGGTCCTGATAGTCGTAAAGAATGTCCTCGGCGGCTTGGCCCGTGACGGCCTCAATGCGGCGCACGCCCGCGGCGATGGCGCCCTCGGAAACTATCTTGAAGAGGCCGATGTTGCCCGTGGCAGAGGTATGGGTGCCGCCGCACAACTCCACAGCATCCCCGAATTGGATGACTCGCACCAGGTTGTCGTACTTCTCGCCGAAGAGGGCGATGGCACCCTTGGCCTTCGCTTCCTCAATGGGCACGTCCACGTGCTCCTGCAACGGGAGGTTGCTGCGGATAAGGCTGTTTACCATCCGCTCCACTTGGATAATCTCTTCATCCGTGACTTTGGAGAAGTGGGAGAAGTCGAAACGAAGTCGCTCAGAGGTGACCAAGGAGCCCTTCTGCTCCACGTGGGTGCCGAGAATGTGCCGCAAGGCGTGGTCCAGCAAGTGCGTGGCCGAGTGGTTGTTGGCCGTCAGTTGGCGCTTGGCAGCATCCACCTTGGCGATGAAGGCAACTTCCAAGTTGGCGGGCAGCTTGTTGGCGAAATGGATGGTCAGGTTGTTCTCCTTGGTGGTGTTGTAGATGGCTACCGTTTCGCTGCCGTTGTCCAACACGCCCGTGTCGCCCACTTGTCCGCCCGATTCGGCGTAGAAAGGAGTCTGATCAAGCACAATCTGGAAGAAGGTCTTGTTTTTGGCGGTGACGCTGCGATATTTGACGATGCGGCATTCGCATTCCAGTTGGTGGTATCCCAAGAAGCGGGTGGGCGTGTCCTGGGCGATGAGTTCCACCCAGTCGTCGGTGTTGACGGCGGCATCCTTGCGTGAACGCTCCTTCTGCTGCTGCAGTCCGCGCTGGAATCCTTCCATATCGACGGTGAGGTTCTTCTCGGCGGCGATGAGTTGCGTCAGGTCGATGGGGAAGCCGAAGGTGTCGAAAAGCTCGAAGGCGAAGTCGCCGTCCACGACAGTGCCCTGCATTTTGGCGCAGTAGTTCTCGAACTTGGCGATGCCCGAGTCGAGGGTCTTCAGGAAAGAGGCCTCCTCTTCGCGCACCACCTTCTCGATGAGCGTCTGCTGTGCCTTGAGTTCAGGGAACTGATGGCCCATCTGGGCTACGAGGTCGGGCACGAGTGTGCAGATGAAGGGCTCTTTGAAGCCGAGGAAGGTGAAGCCGTAGCGGATGGCGCGGCGCAGGATGCGGCGGATCACGTAGCCGGCTCCCGTGTTGGAGGGCAACTGGCCGTCGGCGATGGCGAAGGTGACGGCGCGCAGATGGTCGGCCACCACGCGCAAGGCGATGTCACTGTCGCGATGAGCACCGTAGGCGATGCCCGACTTGGCGGCAATCTTTTGGATGATGGGTTGGAACACGTCCGTGTCGTAGTTCGACTTCTTGTTCTGCACCGCCATACAGAGGCGCTCAAAGCCCATTCCCGTGTCCACGTGCTTGTTGGCCAGGGGTTTCAGCTCGCCCGAGGCGATGCGGTTGTATTGCATAAACACAAGGTTCCAGATCTCGATAACGAGGGGGTTGTCCTTGTTGACCAGCTCGCGGCCGGGCACTTGGGCGCGCTCGCTGTCGTCGCGCAGGTCGATGTGTATCTCGGAGCAGGGACCGCAGGGACCGGTGTCGCCCATCTCCCAGAAGTTGTCCTTTTTGTTGCCCTTGAGGATGCGCTCCTCCGGCAGATAGGCTTTCCAGAAGTCGTAGGCCTCCTGGTCGAAAGTGGTGCCGTCCTTCTCGTCGCCCTGGAAAACAGTGGCGTAAAGCCGCTCCTTGTCGAGTTTCATCACGTCGGTGAGGAACTCCCAGGCGTAGGCGATGGCCTCTTTCTTGAAGTAGTCGCCGAACGACCAGTTGCCGAGCATCTCGAACATCGTGTGGTGGTACGTGTCGCGGCCCACCTCTTCGAGGTCGTTGTGCTTGCCCGACACGCGGAGGCACTTCTGCGAGTCGGCCACGCGCGGGTGTTCGGCTTTGTTGTTGCCCAAAAAGATGTCCTTGAACTGGTTCATACCGGCGTTGGTGAACATCAAGGTGGGGTCGTTCTTGATCACCATCGGGGCGGAGGGTACTATAAAGTGGGATTTGGATTCAAAAAAACGCAAAAAGGCGTCACGGATTTCAGCTGAAGTCATAGTCTAAAAAATAAAGCAGCAAAATTAAAAATGTGGTTATCGTTATTTGTTGACCTCCTTGTACTTGATGGCGAGGATGTCCTGCTCCAAGGCGGTTTTGTCAATGATTTTCTTGAGCATTATGTCGAGTTCGCCGCCTTCGCTGTAGATGGTGGGGGCGATGTAGTCGGCGCGGTTCTGCCGGATGAGGTCGAGGCAAATCTCTTTGGAGGATTTGGGTCGGTGCGGGGTGGCCACCGACAGGGGGTTATAGACGGCGATGGTGGTGCCACCGTAGAGGTTCACCATCTTCATCGCGGGCACGTCGGTCTCTCCGTCACCGATGTAGATGAGGTTGGAGAAGGGCACGGCGCGGTCGTCTTCGGCCATCGACTTGTTGATGGAGGTGTTGTCGTAGGAGTTGTAGATGCCCTTGTTGATGCGGAAGAGGAACTGCGTCTTGTTGGTGTAGTTGACGGCGAGGGCGGGCCAGCAGGCGTTGCCGTTCCGGTCATACTGGAAGCCGGAGGCGTAGATGGTGCGGAAATGCTTGGCGATGGCGGAGCCCTTCACGAATTCGCGCAGGCCTGAGGAGATGATGAAGTGCTCGAGGTGGATGTTCTGCTTGGCGGCATACTGGTTGATGCGGTCGAAGTAGCTCTCCACTCCCTCGAAGAAGGTGATGCGCGCGCCGTACTGCATAAAGGTCTCTTCGCGCAGCGAGATGTTCTTCTCGCGTGCTTTGATGAGCATCAGGTGCATATAAGCCAGCACCTCGTCCATATCGTGCTCTTTGGCCATCTCGTTGGCTTCATGCCAAAACTCCCCCTTGTCCATCTGCAGGTCCGGGATGAAGTTGTGCTCCTGCATATTGCCCGGAGCCAAGGTGCCATCGAAGTCGTAGGCGATGGCCATATTTCTGTTTTCAACCATACTATATATAATAAATTAAGAGGGCGGGCTGTTGTGCCCGCCCTGTATGTGTGGAGGTCTTATTTCACGAGGTCCTTGAAGGTGGCGCTGTGGCGGTATCTCTTGAACTCGGCGTCTCTCTTGGCCTTCTTTTTGAGGGAAGGATCCTTTTGGAGAGCCACGGCGAGGTTGGAGTAAATCTCGTTCTCGTTCTTGAGGCGGGCGGCCAGCACGGCCTTCAGGTAATAGGTCTTGGCATCGGCGTTGGTGATACAGTTCAAGGTCTCCTGAGCAGCAGGATACTCCTTGTTGAGGATTTGCACGAGCGCGGTGTTGTAGTCGCAGCTCTTGTTGCCCATCAGCTGCACGGCACGGGTGTAGTCGCCGTCCAGGATGCTGTACATACCCAGCACGTAGTCTTGGTTGACCGGGTCAACGGAAGCGTCCTTGGAGTTCTCGAACTGGGTGCGGGCGGCGGCGTAGTTGCCCTGCAGGAATTCTGCAAGTGCCAGGTTGTTGAGCACAATACCATTGTTCGGGCTGATGGCAGCAGCCTTGTTGAGGTTGCTGACAGCGTCGTCCAGCGACTGGCTGTTGCCGGTCTCGTAATAGTCGTTGAGGGCGAGCACGCCAAGGTCGTTGTAGGCGCGCCAGTCACCCTGTGTGGCCGGGTCGTTGATGAGGGCATTCAAAATGGCCCGCTTGTCGTCCACATTCGTGCAGACGGAAGCGGCATAGAGGCGCTCGTTCACGGAGAAATCCTTCGGATTGGATTTCACGCGGGTGATGAGTTCGGCGTCGGTGTAGCTTTCGTGCTTCTTGCAGATCAGCTGCATCTCGGCACGGCGCAACGGCGGCAGAATGGCATCGGCAATCTCAGGATAGATGTCCGTCATCTCACGGATTTTCTGCTCGCGCATATCGTTGTTGGCCTGCGACTTCACCACGTTGAGGATCTGGTTCTTCTGAGCCATATTCGATTTCTCGATAGCCAACTCGAAGCCGTCCCAGTCCTCACCCTTGGCGTTGTTGATGTACTCGAAAGAGGGCATCTTGAGGTCTTTCATCTTGATTTTGTTCTTCTTGGCGTAGTCTTTCAGATAGTTGTTGTATTGCTCCTGGAACCATTTCTTGCCCTGCTCGAAACGACGTTCGGAAAGGCCTTGGTTGTTGCTCTCCTCACCTTCGGGGGAGGCCCAGCCGGAGATGACCACGCGGTCGATGAGGTTGCCCTCGTTAAGGAAGTTGATGAAAGTCTTGATGGAGTCCTTGGCGGCCTGCGACTTGTTGTTCTTGTTGCTCCAGTTCATCGCGGAGCTGTTGAGGTCAAAATAGATGATGGCCGTTTTGCCCTTGAATTCAGGCACAAAGCGGTGCGGGGCTTCGATGAAGTTGCCGCCCTTGGTGGCGTCCTGCGAGAGGGTGGGCTGCAAACCGATGTTGGATGCAGTGTTGGAGATGCCCTCGCCAAGGTTCTTTTCAGGCGACAGGGTGGCGGTTTTCTTCTTCAGCTGTGCCACGCCGTTCATCACAATCTCGGCCGTCTCGTAGGATTCGTCGAACTTGAAGGTGCCGCTCTTGGTGAAGGTGCCGCCGGTCTTGTATTTGATGGGGGTGCCTTCGCCCGTGGCCTTCTCGCCTTTCAGCTTGATGGTGGTGAAGGGTTGGATGTTCACGCCATCCACTTTCAGGGTGGGGGAGAGGGTCATTGTGGCTTTCTTCTTCATATATTTCGGCGGGATAGTGCCCTTGATGGTGTAGGCCACGTTACCGCCCTTGTTCTCCAAGTCAGGATTGTCCAAAGTAACCGTGACCTGGGGATATTTTGATACCATTTTTCCTAAGCCGCAACTCGACATCAGTGCCGCAACGAGGATTGTCAGTCCTAAAACATAGATTCTTTTCATTGTCTGGTAATGTATTTTGTTGATTTTTAATTATTTATTTATCGTTGAAAAAACGCGCAAATATACACATTATTTTGAATGCTTTATATTCAAAATTTGGGAAATTTGTTATCCGATCATCAGATAAAGGTCCGGGTACTGATGCTGCGATTCTTTCTTATGGCGGGTGAGGGCGAAGGCGAGGGTCAGGGTGCCGATACGTCCGATGTACATATCCAGAATGAGCACTACTTTGGCCATTGTATTCCATTCGGCGCAGATGCCCGTGGAGAGGCCGCAGGTGGCGAAGGCCGACGTGGTCTCGAAAATGGCGTCCTGCAACGAGGCCGTCGGCTCCACCAAAGTGAGCATAAAGATGGAAATCAGGACAAAAGAGAAGGTCATCGTGACAATTGAACTCGCCTTGTCCACCAACTCGTACGAGATGGTCTTGTGCTGGAATTCGATGTGCTTCTTGCCCTGTACCGTGGCCCATACCGACTTCAGCATCACGAAGAAGGTGGTGGTCTTGATGCCACCGCCCGTGGAACCCGGCGAGCCCCCAATGAACATTAAAACGATGATCATTATCACTGAAGGTAACGCCATCGACCTGATATCCAATATCATAAAACCGGATGTGCGACACGTGGCAATCTCAAAAAACGCCGTGAAAATCTTGTCGAAAAGGGTCTCCTGCACACTTAACGCATTGTCTTTTTCAATGAAGAAAAAGAAAACGGAACAGACAATGATAAGTCCCAATGTGGTGATGAGCACAATCTTGGTCTGCGGCATCAGACTCTTCCACGGGTATTTCTTGCGCTCGCGGATATATCGTGCGCTGAAGAAGTCGCGGATGGTGAGGAACCCGATGCCGCCCAGGAAAACCAACACCATAATGATGACCTGCGGGAAATAGCTGTGGGCACTGCCCAACTCCAACAAACTCTTGTCTATCAACACAAAACCACCGTTGTTAAAAGCGGATACAGTGTAGAATAGGGAAAAGAATAGGTTTTCACTGTCGGAGACGAAGAACCCTGTGTTTTTCCAATATGTATAGAGCAAAATGACCCCCGCCGCCTCAATGACGAAGGTGGTGATGACAATGCTGCGCAGCAGCGAGAAGGAGTCGGAGAGCTTGGTGGACATCATATCGCGCACCATATACTGGTAGCGCAGTCCTACGGAGGAGCGTGCCAGGAAGGTGGTGAAGAAGGTTGCGAAGGAGAGGATGCTCATACCACCTAACTGGATGAGTATCATAATGACAATCTGCCCTTTCACGGTGAAACAGCCGGAGGTGCTCACCACGGAGAGGCCTGTGATACAACTGGCGCTGGTGGCGGTGAACAGGGCGTCAATGAAGGAGATGCCGTTGTAGGTCATACGCGGCATCATCAGCAATATGGTGCCGAAACAGATGAGAATGAAGAAGGAAAGCACCATCAGTATCGGCGGACTGAGGTTGTATTTGCCCAATGAACTGCTCATCTTGGCCATCTCCACCAATACCATCACCAAAAAATAGACCTGAATGAACAACAGGTAATAATTTTCAAAATTTTCGGTGGAGAAGAATCTGAAATGGAAGATGACAACAGATAGGAACTGTATGATTAACAGACAGATAATAACAAACTCCACCCACGATCGCTTGATATATTCTTTTCGGTGCAAAGAGTAGAAAAGCAGGGTGAAATATTTGGCAATGTAGAATAAAAGGCTGCCATAAAGAACCCAACGGATGAGGTTCTTGACTGGCAGGGAGATATAAAGCCCGTGGTAGCAGATGATGCAAGCGATGGTGACCAGCGAGATGATCACGCTGCATATCTGCAAGATACGGTTCACACGGTCCTTGTATTGGGCGATGTGCAAACGCCGCTTGCTCTCATATACCTTTCGCGAATGTCCTAACCAAGACATTAGAGGTTGATTTTGATGAAGTTGTCGATGTCGTGCTGCTTGCCGAAAAGGACAAAGACGTCGCCATCCTCGATTTCGGTCTTGTTGTCGGGGACACCGATGATATGTTGTTTTGTGTCTTTTTTGTTGTCCACCACCTCTTCGAAGTTGCGACGGATGGTGATGAGACTCAGCTTGTGGTTGTCACGGAAGTTGATGTCGCTGAGCGTGAGGCCGATAAGGCTGCTGGGGGCGATGATCTCGGCAATCTTGTAGTCGTCGGCGAGCTGTAGGTAGGAGATGATGTTGGGGTTGGAGAGGCGCTCGGCGAGGATGGCGCCCACCTCGTCCTCCGGGGAGAGGAACTCGGTGATGCCCATCTTCTCGAGGATGGTGCGCTGGCTCTTGCCCATCACGCGGCAGATGATGCGCTTCACACCCAAGTCGAGCAGGTTGGCCGTGCAGAGCAGCCGCCCCACAAAGTCGTTGCCAATGGACACGATAACCGCGTCAAAGTCCTGGATGTTCTCGTTCTGCAGCGCCCGCTTGCTGGTGGCGTCGGCGCACACGGCATAGGCCACCTCCTCGGAGATGTCCTGCACCACGCTGATGTTGGAATCCACAACCAATACTTCAAAACCCTTCTCGGAGAGGGCGTGACTGATGGCCTGGCCGAAATGGCCGGCACCGATAACCGCAAACTTTTCCTGTGCCATATTGCGAAAAAAATTTGGCGACAAAAGTACAAAAAAAGTTTTTCGTACCTTTGCCGCCTTGTATTAAAATGCACATAATATTGATAATCAACAAAATATAAAATCAACTATGGCCTTTTTTGTGAGTGATATGATGCCTACGCCTCCTCAACAATTCGAAAACGACACCCAAAGGCGTATCTATGAGACCCTCGCGCAGCTGGGAATCGAATACCTGCGTGTGGATACCGACGACGGTTCCACGATGGAGGACTGCATCCACATTTCACAGGGCCTGCAGTGCCCCGTGGTCAAGACTATTCTGTTGTGCAACCGCCAACAGACGAAGTTCTATATGTATGTGACCACTGGCGAGAAACCCTTTGTAACCAAAGAGTTCTGTGGTGCATTGGGCATTCCCAGAGTGTCGTTCGCCCCGACCGAGATGCTGCTCGAGAAACTGGGTACCCGTATGGGGGCCACCACGGTGCTGAGTCTCATCAACGACACGAATCACGAGGTCGCCCTCGTCATCGATAGCGAGGTGGCCCAACGCGATTGTTATGCCTGCACCGACGGTACCACCACTTGCTTTATGAAATTCAAGATGAGCGACCTTTTCAACCGTTTTCTGAAACATACAGGACATCAGGCAATTGTTATTTAATTGTCTTTTTTTGTTTTGCGGTTTCAATTTTTTTATGTATGTTTGCAAACTTAAAAAAAGTTAAAAACAAAAATGATTGACAAAGAGTTTGCGCCCATCGTTCCGCGTAGCAAGAAGACCCGTCTGCGTTATCGGGTTGCCGTGTTGGGAAGCGGGAGTTGGGCCACGGCCATCATTAAAATCATCTCCTCCAATCTGGAGCATATCCATTGGTGGATTCGCTCCGAAGAGGTGGCGGAAGATGTGATGAAGTATGGCCATAATCCGAAATATCTCAGTTCCGTCTTCATCAATCCGGAGGATGTGAAGGTGAACACAGACATCAAGGCGGTGGTGAACAAGGCGGATTATGTGATTATTGTGACACCGTCGGCCTATTTACACCAGTCGCTGGCCCCGCTCAAGCGCAGCCAGCTAAGCCGCAAGAAGATCATCTTGGCTGTGAAGGGCATTGTGCCGGAGACGCTGCAGTTGATCAGCGACTATATGCAGACGCAGTTCAAAGTGCCCTTGGAGAACCTCTCCATCATCAGCGGCCCTTCCCACGCGGAGGAAATCGCCCAGGAGAAATTCACCTTCCTGACGGCGGCCTCCACCAACCGCGAACTGGCCGAAACCGTGGCCAAGTTCTTCACCAACCGCTATTGCCGCACCTCTGTCTCTGACGATATGATGGGGGCAGAGCTGGCCATCGTCCTCAAAAACATCTATGCCCTCGGCGCCGGCATATACAGCGGTCTGGGCTATGGCGACAACTTCATCGCCGCTTATGTGGCCAACTGCCTGAAAGAGATGAAATATTTCGTGTCGAAGGTCTATCCCAACGAGAATCGGCATATCTCCGATTCCATCTATCTGGGCGACCTGCTGGTGACGGCCTACTCCACCTACAGCCGCAACCGCCTTTTCGGCATTATGATTGGGCACGGACTTTCCGTGCGAGTCTCGCTTCTCGAGTTGCGGATGGTGTCGGAGGGCTACACCGCCTGCCGCACTGTGCACGAAATCAATAAGAAATACGGGGCAGACATCCCCATTGTGGAAACCATTTATGGCGTTTTGTATGAAAACAACAATGTCTCTTCAGAAATGAAGCGCATTGCAGAGCATTTTATATAATGATTCGCTTGGTGAAACACGGTGACATTGATGCGGTCCGATGGAACAAGACCATCGGGGCATCCGGTTTCCCTACTGTTTTTTGCACTTACGAGATACTGGACGCTCTGGTGGGTGATGCCACTTGGAATGCCCTGGTGATGGACGACTACGACTATGTGATGCCCTTGCCCGAGCGTTCCAAGTTCGGTGTGCATTATGTCTATTCCCCGTTCTTCGTCTCCCAGATGGGCATCTTTTCCGCTAAACCCGTCACCGCGCAAATCACTTCCGATTTCTTCAACGCGCTTCCCTCCGCCGACAAGCACGTGGACCTGCTGCTCAACCAGTCAAACGCCACCGATTTCATTGATTCTTATACTATTAGCCTGGTGACGCACACATTGGCATTGGACAAGGATTATCAGGCGTTGTCATCGGCCTATTCGCAGAACACGAAGCGCAACGTGAAGGCTGCACGCAAGTTCGGCCTGGTGCTGAAGAACGACGGGGTGGGGGTGGAGCAGATTGTTCGCCTTTTCCAAGAGAACCGCGGCCAACAGAAGGAGGTGCGTTTCAAGCCGAAGGATTATGAAATTTTAACACAGACGGCAGCTTTGCTGAAGTCGCAGGGACTTTTGGAGGTGCTTTCCGTCCACACGCCCGACGGCCAGCCCATTGCGGGTGCCCTGATGGTGCGCGATTTCCAGCGCTACCGTTTCTGGTTCTCCGGCCGCGACGCACGCTTCGCCGACCAGAAGGCGATGTTTTTCCTCTTGGACGAGTTTGTCAACCGCCACGCCGGCACGCCTTTCTTGTTGGACTTCAACGGTTCGATGAACGAGAATGTGGCCCGTTTGTACAAGGGCTTCGGCGGCCAGCCCCTTCCCATCAAGATGATCAGTTACTCGCGGCAACTCTATTGGAATTTGCTGCTGAAACTCTACAGGATGATTCGCAAATAGCAAAGAAGATAAGGTTTTTACCCCTTGGAAAATCAGTTCAGACTGACGCGCGGGTCGAGCCAGCCGTAGATGATATCGCAAACGATGTTGATGATAATCAGCACGATGGATACGTACAGCAGCGACCCCATCACCACGGGGAAGTCGTATTTGTCGAGGGCGTCCACAATGACGACGCCCATCCCTTTCCAGTCGAAAATATATTCCACGAAGACGGCGCCTGCCAGCAGTCCGGCGAGCCAGCCCGAGATGGCGGTGACCACAGGGTTGAGGGCGTTTTTGAGCGCGTGGCGCATCACGATGGCCCCTTTGTGCAGGCCTTTGGCCTTAGCGGTGCGGATGTAGTCCTGCGACAGCACGTCGAGCAGCGAGTTTTTGGTCAGTTCCACCACCACGGCCAGGGGGCGGATGCCCAGGGTGATGGCCGGCAGGATGAGGTTCTTTAGGTCAAGGTATTGCCCAGCGCCGTAATCGTCCACCGTGTACAGGCTGCCGAACATACTGAGCCCTGTGATGTCGGACAGCAGGAAAGCGAACACCCACGCGAAGAGGATGGCCGCGAAGAAGGAGGGCACCGACATTCCCAGCACGGAGAAGACCAGCGCCACGTGGTCGAACCAAGTGTCTTTGTACAGGGCGCAGAAGATGCCGATGACAATGCCCACGATGAGGGCGAAGAAGATGGAGACGAGGGCCAGGAGCACAGTCTTGGGGAAGGCCTCGGAGATAATCTCGCCCACGGGGCGCTTGCTCTGGTAGGAGCGGCGCAGGTAGGGGGCCTTCAGCACAATGGCGGACTTGCCCAGAGGCAGTATCTTCACATAGTGGTAATCGTTGTCATCAAGATAGAAGAAGGATTCGGTGTCTTGGGTTTTGTGCCACGAGATAGGGGAAACATCATTGAGGTAGGCCAGGTACTGCACGCCGAGGGGCAGGTCGAGGCCCATCTCCTTCCGGATGGCCTCCTCGGTCTGCAAGTCGCTGCGCTGCCCCATCATCATACGGGCAGGGTCGGAGGGCAGCACGGTGAACAGGAAGAACACCAGTGTCACCACGCCCAGCATCAGCAACAGGCCATAACCGATCTTTTTTACTATATACCGAAACACGGCGGCAAAGATACAATTTAATTTGGCAACATAGGACAAAAAAGGGCCGGTTCAGGCCGGCCCTTTGATGGTTGGGAAAGATTGGTTATTTGTTGGTGTCAATATACCATTTGCCATCCACTTTCACGGTGGGGATTTCGTCGTTGACATCGGTTTTGCCGTTGCCGTAGGTCACTGTGCCATAGACAACCGCTTTGTCGCCGTTTTCTTCCACATTGGTCACTTTGAAGGATTTGATGCCCTCGTCTTTCTCCACGCTTTTGATGCCTTTTTCCACCAGAGAAATCATCTGGTTACGCTGTTCGGCTTTCTCTTCGTCGGTGCCGGAGTAATAGAAGCAGTCGGCGGCGGCCTCTTTGTCGCCATTTTGCAAGGCGGTCACATACTTGGTGGCCACAGCTTTGGGGGAGTTGTTTCCTCCGCAGGCGGTGATGAGCAGAACAGTCGCGATGATGAGGGTTGCTGCGATGATTTTTTTCATAATAAAAGTTTTTAGGGTTAATAATAAGGGTTAATATTGATTTTCAAAAATGATTTTGTCAGTCAGCAGGGGGCTGTTCCAGATGTCTTCGGGGAAGACCACGGGGCCGTTGGTGTGGATGGGGACTCGGTGCCACCGGTCCTCGCAGAGGTCAATGCCGCAGTCGGCAAAGATGAGGCGGACGAGTTCAGTGCAGTAGAGGGTGGAGGTGTCGTCCAAGTCGTAGTGGTTGTCAAAGAGCACTTTGCGCTGCACAAGTTGTAGGGCGTGCTGCGAGGCGACATCCGCGATGGAGTCGCCGCAATCAACACGGGCGCGCGCCCCGGCTTTGGCTCTGTCGGGGCGGAAGAACTCGCCGACGGGCTCGCATTTGAGGTACTCGGGCTCGCCTTTGGCGGCCTCGCCCGGCACAGCGTGCACGACGCACCACTGCTTTCCGTCGTGGTGGGCAATCCCGATATGGGAGAAGTTGCCCGCGCTCAAGTTGGTCACCACGCGGCTTTCGTAGCCGTGGCCGGTGCGGAACAGCAGGTCGCCATTGCGAAGGCCGGTCGTGTCGTACAGGACTGTATGTGACGGTTCGCTTTTATCCTTATGCGCACAGCCTGCAGCCATCAACAGGAACACTCCCGTGAGGAGCATTGTGGGCAGTAGCGGGAAGGAGATGCGGCGGCTGTGTGTCATTAAAGGTTTTTTAGGCGGCAAATATAATGTTTTTCCGAACAGTGCAGACATAAAAAAAAGCGGTGTTTTTCACCGCTTTTTGATAAATATTCCAATAAACAAATATTATTCTTCGTCTTTGTTTTCCTCTTCGTACTTCTTGATGATTTCGCTCTGGACATCAACGGGAACTTGCTGGTATTCGGCGAACTTCATACTGTAGGAGGCACGGCCGGAGGTGATGGAGCTCAACGTGGTGGAGTATTTGTTGAGTTCTGCCAACGGAATCTTGGCGTGGATGATCTGGAAGGCGCCTTCGTTGTCCATACCCATCATAATGCCGCGGCGGCCCTGGAGGTCAGTCATCACATCACCCATACGGTCGGAAGGAACGAAGATGTCCACGTCGTAGATGGGTTCGAGAATCTTCGGACCGGCGTTTTTGAAGGCCTCTTTGAAGGCGTTACGGCCGGCCAACTTGAATGCCAACTCGTTGGAGTCAACGGGGTGCATTTTACCGTCGTAGATGTTGACAACGATGTCGCGGGCATAAGAACCGGTGAGGGGACCCTCTTCCATCTTCTCCATAATACCCTTGAGGATAGCCGGCATAAAGCGTGCGTCGATGGCACCGCCGACGATACAGTTGTTATAGATGAGCTTACCGCCCCAAGGCAGGTCGTACGTCTCCGTGGCACGGATGGGGTACTTGGTCTGGTTGGGCATACCATCGTAGTAGGACTCGATGAGCATATGGACCTCACCGAACTGGCCGGAACCACCGGACTGCTTTTTGTGACGGTACATAGCTTCAGCGGAGCGGGTGATGGTTTCGCGATAAGGAATCTTCGGTGCGTAGTATTCGACTTCAATCTTGTTGAGTTTCTCAATCATCCACTTGACGATGTTGAGGTGCTGCTCGCCCTGACCGGAGATAATCATCTGCTTGAGTTCCTTGGATTGTTCCATCAGGAAGGTCGGGTCGGTCTTGCGGATTTCGTTGAGAGCGGCGCCAAGCTTCTCGTCGTCTGCGCTGTTCTTGGCTCTGACGGCGGTGCGGAACTTCGGATCGGGATAGGTGGTGGGCACAATCACATCCTCGCCCTTGGCCACCAGCGTGGTGCCGGTCGGGGTGGATTTGAGCTTGATGGTAGCCACGATATCACCGGCCACGGCTTTGTCAACCTCCACTCTGTTCTTGCCGGCAAAAGCAAGCAACTGGGAGATTCTCTCCTTGGTGTTGGTGGTGGTGTTGAGCAGGTCGGCAGCTTTCACGACTTCACCGTCACAAATCTTGATGAAGGCGACTTCGCCGAGGTGTTGCTCGATGGTGGTCTTGAACACAAAGCCCACGAAAGGCTCGGCGGCGTTGCACTTATGCTCGTTGCCGTTGGTGGCTTTCATAGCGGGAGCCTCGTCGGGAGTCGGGCAGTTCTTGATGATGAGGTCCATCAGACGCTCGATGCCCTGGTCGTTGCGGGCGGAGGTGCAGATCACCGGGAAAGTGCCGCGGTTGGCGATACCCAGCTTCAGGCCCTTCACCATATCCTCTTCGGAGAGGGTGCCCTCTTCGAAGAACTTGTCCATCAGGGACTCTTCGTTTTCAGCAGCAGCCTCGATGAGGGCGCTGTGCATCTCCTCGGCCTTGGCCATCTGGTCGGCGGGAATGTCTTCCACAATCATTTTGCCACCGTTGGCGGGGAACTTGAGGAGCTTCATCTGGAGCAGGTCGATGACGGAGTCGAAGCCGACACCGGCATTCACCGGGTACTGCAGGGGCATCACGCTGCCGCCGAAGTACTCCTTGAGCTGATGAAGAGTCTCATCGAAGTTGGCCTTCTCGTGGTCGAGCTGGTTGACGACGAACATCACGGGGACGTTCATAGCCTTCGTGTGACGCCATTGGATCTCGGCACCCACGTCCACGCCGTTCTGGCTGTTGATCACCATCAAAGCGGTGTCCATCACGCGCATTGCACCGATGGCCTCGCCAATGAAATCATCAAAACCCGGGCAATCCACCATATTGATCTTGCATCCTTGATATTCAGCATACATCACCGTGCTTTGGATGGACTGTTGTCTTTCCAACTCGACTTCGCGATAGTCGGAAATGGTGTTCTTGTCCTCTACGGTACCTCTTCTGCTGATGACACCGCCGTGAAAAGCCATAGCCTCGGCCAATGTCGTCTTACCTACGCGGTTACCGCCAATGATGGCAACGTTTCTGATCTCTTTGGTTTGATATATTTTCATTGGAGATTTTGATTAATTGATAATACGATTTAAGAAAATTTTTTGGGAGTACTGCGTACGAGAATCGAACTCGTATTGCAAGATTGAGAATCTTGATTCCTAACCGTTAGAAGAACGCAGCAGTTAGATGCTTTTCAAAAAGCGTGCAAAGATACATTTTTTTTCTTTTTCTCGGAAAAGTTTTGGATTATTTTGTAAATCCTTGAAGCATAATAATTTCCGAAGGCCAAAGAGACTCATCCGGCGTCTCCAGGATGATAGGGATGTCGTCAAAACGGGGATCTTTCATAAAACGCTTGAAAAAATCGATGCCCAAAAGTCCCTTTCCGATGCTGTCGTGACGGTCCACTCTGGAGGCAAATTCCTTTTTTGTATCGTTAAGATGGATGGCCCGCAGGTAATGCGCCCCGATGACTTCATCGAATTCCCTGAATGTCTGGGCATAGCCATCTTCGGTCTTGAGGTCGTAGCCGGCGGAATAGGTGTGGCAGGTGTCGATGCACACGCCCACGCGCGATTTGTCCTCCACCTTGTCGATAATGGCGGCGATGTGGTGGAAGCTGAACCCCACGTTGGTGCCTTGCCCGGCGGTGTTTTCAATCACAGCGGTGACGCCAGCCGTCTTGTCAAGCGCAATGTTGATGCTTTCGGCGATGCGGTCGAGGCACTGCTCGAGGGTGATTTGCTTGAGATGGCTGCCGGGATGGAAGTTGAGCATCGTGAGTCCCAGTTGCTCGCAGCGCTGCATCTCGTCCAAAAACGCGCGCCGCGATTTTTCCAGCGCCTCCGCCTCAGGCTGTCCCAGGTTGATGAGGTAGCTGTCGTGAGGCAGGATATGGTCGGCGGTGATGCCCACCTGCTCACAGTTGGCCTTGAAGGCCTCTATGGACTTGGCTGTGAGGGGTGGCGATACCCACTGCCGCTGGTTCTTGGTGAAAAGGGCAAACGCCGTGGCGCCGACGCTGGCGGCATTCAACGGGGCGTTTTCCACCCCTCCTGTGGCACTGACGTGCGGTCCGATGTATTTCATAGGGTTGTTTATTCTATTATATAATGAATGCTATTGGATGTTGTAGCCGAAGGTGAGTTGCAGGTTGAAGTTGCGCTGCGCGAAGCCGTTGCTGAAAAAACCGCCCTTGCTCTTGTCCTTGCACATATTCAACAGCCCGAAATAGGCTCCCGCTCCGATGTAGAATTGGGAGATTTGATAGCCGAGTTCCAAGGCAGCACCCACATCCATCCGCTTCAGCATTTTGCCGTTGTGTACGGTATAGGAGTTTACATAGTCCTCATTGTCAATGGTGTAGTATAGTCTCTGACGCTCGTTTTTATAAGGGTCGAGACTGCCGCTGCCGAAATAGTGTTGGGTAGTGGTAGTGGTGGTGCCATTCTCCACCGAGTTGGTTGTCACGATGGCGGAGGCGTCGTAGGCTAACATCCCCGACAAGGTGCCGTCCAAGAAGAGACCGGCGCCCACCACGAGGTGGTTGGGTTTGGTGGAGAAATGGTAGTTAATCATCACGGGAAGGCGCAGATGGTGCGTGGTGTAAGTGTTTGTCGATCCGATGGAATAGCTGGATGTGGAGACTTCGATATCGCCTTCCGTATAGCGGCACTGCTGTTCTTGGCCAAACCGCTGCCATACGTAGAGGAGTCCGGTTTGGAAATGGAATTTGTTTTTGATCGGCACATCAAAGACAAACCCCGCGTGTGCGCCGATTTTCATCTTTTGCGTCGAGGTGTAATTTTTCCCGCTAATATAGGAGAAGGAGATTTGCCGGATGAGTAGCGAGGAGCCATTGACGCCCGCCCGGACACCGAATGTGTAGGCGGGGACACTATTATCTTGGGCCATCAAGGAAAATCCAATAGCTACGAACAGAAACAGGAACAAAATTTTTCTCATACAATATATATTATATAGGGGTTGCAAAAATACAAAATTATTCTTCCCGGAAGGGGGCGGTTGCCACGACGGTGCAGCCGTAGAGGCCGGCGGTTTCGGTGCGCAGACGGCGGTTGCCCAGTTTCACCTCGATGAACTTCTCCGCGCGGGCGGTCGCGATTTCCGCCTCGCTGAAGTCGCCTTCGGGGCCGATGAGCAGCACAACCTGGTCAGTGGTGAAGGTCTCTGCGGCAAACTGGCGTGTGTTCTGGTCGTCGCACCAGGCGATATAGCGGTCGGCGTCGCACGGACGCTGTTTCTCGATGAACTCTTTGAAAGTCATAACCTCCATTGCGGGCAACCAGGTGGTCTGGCACTGCTTGAGGGCGGCGATGGCCACGCGGCGCAGGCGCTCCATATTCACCCGCGGGCGTTCCGAATGGTCGCAGATAATAAAAGTGATGGCCTCAATGCCGATTTCCACGCTCTTCTCCACAAACCACTCGATGCGGTCGGCGTTCTTGGTAGGGGCGATGGCGATATGCAGGTGGCGCTTCCGCACTCCCACATTCTCACGCACCTCCCCGATTTCCAATTGGCAGGCCTTGGGGTTGGGGGTCACCACCACGGCGGTAGCCTCGCGCCCCTGCCCGTCGGTGAGCAGCACTTCGTCGCCGGCCCGGTGGCGCAGTGCCCGGCAACAATGCTCCGACTCCTCGGCACTCAACGTGACCATCGGCTGGAGCAGGTCTGGATGATAGAAATATTGGTCGAAAACCATAGTGTTTATTTTTGTTAAAAGATGTATGTTCGGCTATTCGCCGATTTCTTCCAACTCCAGCCAGCGGTCGCCCTTCTCCTCCAGCAGCGTGTTGATTTCGTTGTAACGGCGTCCCCATTCTGCAAACTCCTCCGGCGTGCCTTGCCCTAAAGCCATTTTGCCCTCGATGTCGCTTTTTTCCTTTTCCAAGTCCGAAATTTCTTGTTCCAACTGCTCTAATTCGCGTTGTTCCTTGTAAGAGCGCTTTTTCTTGACATTTTCCCGGACGGGTTGCTCCTCCACCACGGGGCGGTTGGCCTTCTCGATCTTCTTCTGGATGCGCAGTTCGCGGTCCTTGGCCTGCCTGTATTCGGTGTAGTTGCCGTAGTAGTCCTTGATCTTCCCGTCGCCCTCGAACACGAAGATGTGGTCCACCAGCTTGTTCATCAGCCAACGGTCGTGGGAGACGATGATGAGGCATCCGCTGAAATTCAGCAGGAAGTCCTCCAACAGGTTCAGCGTGTCGATGTCGAAGTCGTTGGTGGGCTCGTCGAGGATGAGGAAATTAGGATTTTTTAAGAGGGTGATGAGGAGGTGGAGTTTGCGTTTCTCGCCGCCGCTGAGGTCCTCGTAGTAGGTGTACTGTTGGCTGAAGGGGAAGCCGAAGTGGTTGAGGAACTGGGAGGCGCTGATGTAGTAGCCGTTGTCCATCCGGATGACCTCGGCGTGCTCCTTGACGAGTTCGAGGACGATTTTGTTGCCGGCATAGACCATCCCGTCTTGGGAGAAGTACCCGAACTTGATGGTGAGTCCCGGGGTGATTTTGCCCCCGTCGGGGCGCACCTCGCCCATAATCATCTTCAGGAAGGTGCTCTTGCCGGTGCCGTTTTTGCCGACGATGCCGCATTTCTCGCCTCTTTTGAAGATATAGGAGAAATCCTTGATGATGGTCTGATCGGGATATGCGAAATCCAGATGACTTATTTCCAATATTTTGTGCCCGATTCTTTCGGCTTGCACCTTGAATGCTTCGGGGGCCTGTTCCACTTTGCGGTCCATCTGCTCCTGCAGTTTCTCGAACTGGTTGATGCGGGCGCGCGCCTTGGAGGTGCGGGCCTGCGGGGAGGTGTGCACCCACTCGAGCTCGCGACGGTAGAGGTTGCGCAGACGGTCGTGCTCGGCGGCTTCGTTGGCGAGACGCTCGGCTTTTTTCTCGACAAAATAGTCGTATTTGCCGCGATAATGATACAGCGAGCCGTTGCTCAGCTCGAAGATGTCGCTGCACACACGGTCGAGGAACGCACGGTCGTGCGTCACCATCAGGAGGGTGATGTTGGCGGAAGAGAGGTAGTTCTCCAGCCACTCGATCATCTCGACGTCCAGATGGTTGGTGGGCTCGTCGAGGATGAGCAGGTCAGTGTCGGCAATGAGCGTCTTGGCGAGGGCGGCCTTCTTGCGCTGCCCGCCCGACAGCTGGTTGACGTTCTTGAAGATGTCGTGGATGCCGAACTTGGAGAGTATCTCCTTGATGCGCGACTCATAGTCCCAGGCGTTGAGCCGGTCGATTTCAAGGATGGCGTTGTCCATCCGCTCCTGGGGCACCTTGTCGGTCATCCCCTGTTCGAGGAGGGTGACGCAACTTTCGTACTCCTTGATGGCGCGCACCACGGGAGTCTCTTCGTCGAAGAGAGCGTTCAGCACCGAGTCGTCGCCGTTGAAGCTGTCCATCTGGGGCAGGTAGGAGACGACAATGTCGTTGCGAATGACAACTTCGCCCTCGTCGGGCGCTTCGCGTCCGGCAATAATGTTAAGGAGCGTGCTCTTGCCCGTGCCATTGCGGGCGATAAGCGCACTCTTCTGTCCCTTTTCCAACCCGAAGGTGATGTTACGGAACAGGAGCTTCTCCCCAACCGTTTTGGAGAGATTGTTGACGGCGAGATAGTTCATTGGCTGTTGGCGACTAGCAGTTGGCGATTAGCACGAACGGCTAATGGCCAATGGCTAATAGCTAATGGCTATTTCACGGCGATGGATTCGATCTCCACCATTACGCCCTTGGGCAGGTCGCGCACGGCGAAGGCGGCGCGGGCGGGCGGGTTGGAGGTGAAGTATTTGGCATAAACCTCGTTCATCGCGCCGAAGTTGGCGATGTCGCTCAGCAGGCAAGTGGTCTTGACCACATTGTCGAATGTGTAGCCGGCTTCGGTGAGGATGGCGGAAATGTTCTTCATCACCTGCTCGGTCTGGGCGGTGATGCCTTCCAGGACGATGCCGGTGGCGGGGTCAACGGGAATCTGACCGGAGATAAACAACATACCGTTGGCTTCGATGGCTTGGCTGTAAGGACCGATGGCGGCGGGGGCTTTGTCGGTGTGGATAACTTTCTTCATATTATAAGAATCTGATAATGAAACAATTGTTTTTTTTAGTTTTGAATTTGCAAAAATAATCTTTTTCTATTCCCATTTTCCCTCTTTTTTTATATTTTTGCACGAAAATAAAATATGTGAATTATGTCCTTTATTACTGATAGAATATCTCTTGACGGATTGACATTTGACGATGTCTTGTTAATCCCCGCCTATTCGGATGTTTTGCCGCGGGAAGTGAGTCTTCAGACGCGCTTTACCCGCAATATCAACCTCAACCTGCCTTTTGTTTCTGCTGCTATGGACACGGTGACCGAAGCAAATATGGCCATCGCCATCGCCCGCGAGGGTGGTATCGGCGTGATCCATAAAAATATGCCGGTCGCCGAGCAGGCAAGGCAGGTGGCTTCCGTGAAGAGAGCCGAGAATGGTATGATCAACTCCCCCGTTGTCATCGGTCCCGACAAGACCGTGGGCGACGCGCTGCGCATTATGGCGGAGTACAAGATCGGCGGCATCCCTGTGGTGGACGAAAAGAATATCCTGATCGGCATTGTGACCAACCGCGATCTCCGTTTCGAGAAGGATTTCAACAAGAAGATTGACCAGGTGATGACCCGGGAAAACCTCATCACCACTTCCCGCAACACGGACCTCAACCGTGCCACCGACATCCTGCAGCAGCACAAGATCGAGAAGCTGCCGGTAGTGGCCGAGGACGGAACGTTGCTGGGATTGATTACCTATAAGGACATCACGAAGGCGAAGGACAAGCCTTTTGCGTGCAAGGACAGTCAGGGCCGCTTGCGTGTGGCGGCGGGCCTGGGCATCACCGCTGACGCAGTGGAACGTGCCGCCGCTCTGGTGGAGGCAGGCGTGGACGCTCTGGTGCTCGACAGTGCGCACGGCCATTCGATGAATGTCGTGAAAACGCTCCAGGCTGTGAAGTCGCGCTTCTCATCGGTTGATGTGGTGGTGGGTAACGTGGCCACGGGCGAGGCTGCCGTGATGCTGGCCGATGCCGGTGCCGACGCCGTCAAGGTGGGCATCGGACCGGGTTCCATTTGCACCACGCGTGTGGTGGCCGGCGTGGGCGTGCCCCAACTGAGTGCTGTCTATTCCGTCTATAAGGCTCTCCAACCCTACAACATCCCGCTGATTGCCGACGGTGGTATCCGCTACTCCGGTGACATCGTGAAGGCCCTCGCCGCGGGCGGCAGCTCCGTGATGCTTGGTGGCTTGCTGGCAGGTGTCGAGGAGTCGCCCGGCACTACCATCCTCTTTAACGGCCGTAAGTTCAAGACCTATCGCGGTATGGGCTCTCTGGAGGCAATGCAGCAGGGCTCCAAGGACCGCTATATGCAGAACGACGTCGTGGATGTCAAGAAACTCGTTCCCGAAGGCATCGTGGGCCGCGTGCCCTACAAGGGCGACCTCTACGAAGTGGTCTATCAGATGGCTGGCGGTTTGCGGGCCGGTATGGGCTACATCGGCGCCCACAACATCGAGGAGATGCACAAGGCCAAGTTCTGCCGCATTACCAACGCCGGCGTGCTCGAGAGCCATCCCCACGATATCACCATCACTTCCGAGGCTCCCAACTACTCGAGTGATTCCAAATAGTCTTTTTTATCAACCTTAAAACCCCCGAATCTATGAAAAATATTATTGTAGGTATAGACTTTTCCAATAGCGCAATGACCGCTATGCGGCACGCCGTCGCCATCGCCATCCGTTCCAACGCCGCCCTCCATTTGGTGTGGGTGAAAGCTCCGGGCGTGTCCAACAATATGACCGAAAATGACGAGGAAGCCAAGAATTTTATGACGCATATTCAAGCCAAGATGCAGGAATGGGCCAATTTGTGCAAGCAAGAGGCTCCCGAATGTGTGGTGAACAGCGTCTATCTCGAGGGCAAGCCCCATGTGGAGGTCAATGAGTACGCCTCCAAGTTCCCCGAGTCCATCATCGTGCTGGGTGCACACGGCGCCTCCGGTTTCGAGGAGGGCTATATCGGCAACAACGCCTATCGTATGATCAACAATGCCGAGGTTCCGGTGCTCATTATGCGTGAGAACATCCAGATCAACCGCGACCTTACCAAGATCTTCGTGCCCGTTGACATCAGTTTCGAGACCCTTCAGAAGATGAAGATGTCCATCTATCTGGCTAAGATCTTCGCTGCACAGGTTTACCTGTATGGTGTGATTTATCCCAACACTCCGGAATCCAAGCACGTCATCAATGTGCAGCTGCGCAATGCGATGCAGATGTGCGACGACGCCAATGTCCGTAATGTGGCCGAGGCCCACACGGTCGGCAACAACGACGTGTGCAGCACCATCCTCAAGGCCGCCAAGGATATGGACGCCAACCTGATTACCATTATGCGTGAGGAACAGGAGACCGACTTCACTGCCTCCCGCAATATGCGCCAGATCCTGAGTACCTCGGCCCTGCCGCTGCTCATCATCCCCAACAGAAACACCTTCTCGGTGGGCCGCTAATGTACGGTTCATTGACAAAAACTATAAAGACGTTCCACCCAAGCCGTGGGACGTCTTTTTTCAAATCCACAGGTTACAATATTATATTATATGGTCAAGAAAAACGGAAAACGAATCCTGCGGGCGGGCAATATGCTGAACCCTTCCCCGGTAGTGATGGTCAGCTGCGGCAGTTCCATCGATGAGTACAACATCATCACCATCGCCTGGACGGGCACCCTCTGCTCCGACCCGCCGATGTGCTTCATCTCCGTGCGGCCCCAACGCCATTCGTATGAAATCATCAAGAGGAGCGGCGAGTTTGTCATCAACCTGGTCAGCCGCGACCTGGTCACCGCCGCCGACTGGTGCGGGGTGCGCTCCGGCCAAAAGTACCACAAGTTTCTTGAGACAGGTCTTACCCCGACGAGAGCTTCGCAGGTAAAGGCCCCGCTCATCCACGAAGCTCCGGTGAACCTTGAATGCAAGGTCAAGCAGATTGTGCCGCTGGGCACCCACGATATGTTCATCGCCGACATTGTGGCCGTGCACGCCGCCGAATCGCTCTTCAATCACAAGACTGATGCCTTGGAGCTACAACGTGCTCATTTAGTGAGTTATTCGCACGGGCACTACTATGAGCTCGGCAAGATTCTCGGCAAGTTTGGATTCTCTGTGGAGAAAAAATAGCCCATATTTTTTTATCAACATTTTCACCTCTTTTTTTATAAACACCTTGATACAAACGGCAAAGGAGTGTTTATAAAATCTACCCCTCAAAAAAGGGCCTATCGCCAAAATAATTTTATTTTTGCAACCGGTTTCAGGTTCCTTGAGATCAATAGGGAATCCTGTGAAAATCAGGAGCTATTCCCGTAGCTGTGAGGTTCTTACAAAGCCTTCGGTATAATGCCACTGACAATTCACCATTGTTGGGAAGGCGCCGGAGGAGGGCCAAGCCAGAAGACCTGCCTGACACCAGATTTGTAGCTTTCGGGATAAAAGCATACGTGTCCTATCGGGATAGTCTTGCCTACCTGTAAGTTGCCTTATTAGTACAACTTAACAAACCACACAACCAACCTATGATTGCTGACATCTACATCATCAAACGAAACGGAAAGAGAGAGCCTTTTTCCATGGACAAAATCCGCAACGCCATCTCCAAGGCCTTCATCTCCGTGGGCGGCTTTGCCTCTCAGGAGGCAATGACCAACATCCTGAGTCGCCTCAACATCTATGACGGCATCGCCGTGGAGGAGATCCAGAACCAGGTGGAGCGTTCCCTGATGGCGGAACGTTACTACGAGGTGGCCAAGGCCTACATCCTCTATCGCCAAAAGCATTATGAGGACCGTGAGGTGAAGGACAAGATGGAGTTCCTTATCAACTACTGCAACGCGCGTAACGCCGCCACGGGCAGCAAGTACGATGCCAACGCCAATGTGGAGCGCAAGAATATTGCCACCCTTATCGGCGAACTGCCCAAGTCGAGCTTCATACGCCTCAACCGCCGTATGCTCTGCGACCGCATTAAGGATGTATATGGCAAGGAGTTGGCGGACAAGTACCTCTATTACCTCAACAACCATTTCATCTACAAGAATGATGAAACAAGCATTGCCAACTACTGTGCCAGCGTGACGATGTATCCCTGGCTGCTCAACGGCACCCAGAGCATCGGCGGCAACGCTTCGCGCCCCACCAACCTCAAGTCGTTTTGCGGTGGCTTCGTCAATATGGTGTTTATGGTTTCCAGTATGCTCAGTGGTGCTTGCGCCACGCCCGAGTTCCTGATGTATATGAACTATTTCATCGAACTCGAATACGGCCCCGACTACTACAAGGAAGCCGACAAGGTGGTAGACCTCTCCCTCAAACAGCGCACCATTGACAAGGTGATCACCGACTGTTTCGAGCAGGTGGTTTATACCATCAACCAGCCCTCCGGTGCCCGTAATTTCCAGTCAGTGTTCTGGAATATCGCATACTACGACAAGTTCTACTTCAAGAGCCTCTTCGCCAACTTCCGCTTCCCCGACGGCAGCGAGCCCCATTGGGATTCGCTCAATTGGCTGCAAAAGCGTTTTATGCGCTGGTTCAACAAGGAGCGTACCCGCGCCGTGCTCACCTTCCCGGTGGAGACGATGGCCCTGCTCTCCAAGGACGGCGACGTGCTGGACAAGGAGTACGGCGACTTCACGGCCGAGATGTATGCGGAAGGTCACTCCTTCTTTACCTATCTCAGCGACAATGCCGACTCTTTGAGTAGCTGCTGCCGCCTCCGCAATGAGATCCAGGACAATGGTTTCAGCTATACTCTCGGTGCCGGCGGTGTCTCCACGGGCTCCAAAAGTGTGCTCACCATCAACCTCAACCGCTGCATCCAGTATGCCCATCGCAACAACATCCCCTACCTCGAGTTCCTTGAGGAGATGGTGGACCTTACCCATAAGGTACAGATCTGCTACAACGAGAACCTCAAGTATCTGCTTGAGAAGGGAATGCTGCCGCTTTTCGACGCCGGTTACATTGCAATGTCGCGCCAATATCTGACCATCGGTATCAATGGTTTGGTGGAGGCTGCCGAATACCTCCATATCCCCATCACCGACAATACTCAGTACCAGAACTTTGTAGAGGAGATTCTCGGTTTGATAGAGACCTACAACAAGCGCTATCGCACCAAGGACCTGCTTTTCAACTGCGAGATGATTCCGGCGGAAAACGTGGGTGTGAAGCACGCCAAGTGGGACCGCGAGGATGGCTATCAGGTGCCCCGCGACTGCTACAACAGCTACTTCTACATCGTGGAGGATCCCAACACCAATCCGTTGGACAAGTTCCGTCTGCACGGCCGCAAGTATATCACCCATCTTACCGGTGGTTCTGCCCTGCACCTCAATCTGGAAGAGCATCTGTCGCAAAGCCAATATCGCCAGTTGCTCCGCGTGGCGGCAGTGGAAGGTTGTAACTACTTCACCTTCAATATTCCCAATACCGTTTGCAACGATTGTGGTCACATCGACAAGCGTTATCTCAAGGAGTGTCCCGTCTGCCATAGCAAGAATGTGGACTACCTCACGCGCGTGATTGGCTATATGAAACGGGTGAGCAGTTTCTCTGAGGCACGTCAGGAAGAGGAACACCGTCGTTACTACGCAAACGCGACCCACGATGAAGTTTTATAATTACGATATTGTCTTTCAGGAAATTCCCGATGAGGTAACGCTGGCCATCAACATCACTCATTGTCCGAACCATTGTGTAGGCTGCCACAGTCCGCACTTATGGGAAGATATCGGGCACGAGTTGACCGAAGAGGTCATCGACAACCTGACGGCCAAATACAAGAATCTCATCACGTGTGTCTGCCTGATGGGGGGCGACCGCCAATGGCCGGAAGTCAAGCGCCTGATGGGACACGTGCGCCGCCATACCAAACTCCATACGGCCTGGTACTCCGGGCGCGAACAATTCCCTGACGCCACCACCAGCACGGCATCCTCCTCTTTGTCTTTGTTCGACTATGTGAAACTCGGACCCTACCGCCCAGACCTGGGCGGCCTCAAGTCCAAAACGACCAACCAGCGGATGTATCGGGTGGACAAAGGTAAGATGGTGGATATCACTAATCGTTTCTGGCCCCGTTAGAATCCGGTCCAGAAGCGTTCCCACATACTGGCTTCCATCTCCTGCCAGGTCTGGCGCGTGGCGCCGGCAAAGTCCGACGTGTATCGGTTGAGCAGAGCCTGCGCTTCTTCTTTCTTTCCATTGTTCAGCAACTCCTGAGCGCGTTTTTCCAAGGCGGGCAGTTCGTCAAATGCCTTGTCCTCGTAGCGTTGGATATTGTCGTAGAACATCTTTTTGACAAGGCCCCAGCGCACTTGGCCAAGTTTGTTGGCCTTGCGGTAGTGCCAAAGAGCCGCGTTCTCATTGTAGCGGAAATGTCCGCATATATCAAAGCCTGCGGGCATCTTGGAGGCACCTGAGAAGACAGGGATGCGCGGACTTTGGCCAGGGTTTTCAAGCGAGAACCAGCAGAGCGCCCCTATCTCGTCGGGCATCCACGAGCGGCATTGCGTGATGAATGAGTATGAGCACCACGACATTGCCACGCCGCGGTAGAAGGTCACCGCGTCGGGTTTCAGCATATTGTACATAGCGCGCTCGCTGGCGTCCATCCAAGGATTGGCGTTGGGGCACACCACCGTGTCGGTGACAATCTCCCCGTTTACTTTGCGCTTGCGCGGATAGAGCAGGTTCTGGGTCTGGTCCAGTTCAGGACATCCCTCGTAGTTGGCCCGAAACAGTTCCATCACCTTGCGCACATCGACTTTCTGGTCGGGCTTGATGGAGAAGGGCAGTTCCTCGGCATCGAGGGCGAGGTGCAATGACGGGGCCAGCTCGTTGAAGATGTACCACTCGCGTTCCTTGAAGTTCTTGCCGTTGCTGTAGGAGGAGGGGAAGGCCTTGTACCACACAAAGTCGCCTTTGCCATCCCAGAGGCCGTACTTCTTGGCCACTTTTTCGATATTGTCGGAGCAGAGAAAGAAGTCTTTGTTTTTGCGGTCGAGTTTGCCGATGCGGGGCACGTTGCAGCTCACGGCCACCTCGTCGTCGGGCACGCGCTGTGCGACCCAGATGCCGCCGAGCTTGTCGGGGCCCTCGCCGAGGATTTCCATCTGCCACACCTCCTTTTTGTCAGCGATGGTGATGCACTCACCACCATCGCCGTAGCCGTATTGGGCCACCAGCTCGCCGATGAGGCGGATGGCGTCACGGGCGTTGTCGCAACGTTGCAGCGCTATGCGTTCCAGCTCTTCAATGAGGAACATTCCGTTGGGGTTCACCAGCGTGTCGGGGCCTGAGAAAGTGCTCTCGCCAATGGCCAGTTGCTTCTCGTTGAGGCAGGGATAGGCCGTGTTCATATAGGCGTAAGTGTGAGGCGCTTCGGGAATTTCGCCCGCCAAGGTCATTCCCTCCATACTCTTGGGCGTTTCGGTGTGCATTGTGCCTTTATAGACTTTGTGCATCGTGCCGGGCTTGTGGTCAGCGGCCGGCTCCATCGTCACCCAGGTGCGGTATTTGCTGTCGCAAGTGTGCGAGGTAATCACCGACCCGTCGGTAGTGGCCTTGCAGCCCACCATAATGGAGGTGCAGTTGGCCCCCACCAGCTCGGTCTCCTGACTGAATAGGGGAGAAAAAAATATGCAAACAAGTACAAAAAGGAGGAGTGTGCGTTTCATAGATGGCTAATATTTAAGATGTTGTAATAATAATGAACAGTTGTAAAAACGGGCAAAAATACTAAAAATACACATTAAGAATAAAGTGTTCAAACTTCCTTTTTTTTGATGCGGTCTTGCTCGCATCTTTTTTATATATTTGCACCCCGTATTGCTAATGCGAAAATTATGAAAATAGGTTTTAACAACGACCAGTACCTGAAAATACAGTCGGAACACATCAAAGAGCGCATTTCCAAATTCGGGGACAAGCTCTATCTTGAGTTTGGGGGCAAACTTTTCGACGATTTCCACGCAAGCAGGGTGTTGCCGGGTTTCCAGCCCGACAGCAAGTTGCGGATGTTGATGCAACTGAAAGAAGATGCTGAAATTGTCATTGTCATCAGTGCCATCGACATTGAGAAGAACAAAGTGCGGGGTGACATTGGCATCACCTACGATGAGGATGTCTTGCGCCTGCGCGAGGTGTTCCAGAGCCGTGGACTCTATGTGGGTTCCGTGGTTATCACGCACTATAACGGGCAGGTCGGTGCGGCTGCCTACCGCGAGCGTCTCGAGCGTCTGGGCATCCGTGTCTATTATCATTACACTATCGAAGGATATCCCACCAATGTTGATCTTATCGATTCAGAGGAGGGATTTGGCAAAAACGACTATGTGGAGACCAGCCGTCCGCTGGTGGTGGTTACCGCTCCGGGGCCTGGCAGTGGCAAGATGGCTGTCTGTCTCAGTCAGTTGTATCAGGAGAACCGCAGGGGACTTAAGGCGGGGTATGCCAAGTTTGAGACCTTCCCCATCTGGAGCATCCCATTGAAGCATCCGGTAAATGTGGCCTACGAGGCCGCCACCGCTGACCTCAATGATGTCAATATGATTGATCCGTTCCATTTGGAGGCCTACGGCAAAACCGCAGTTAACTACAACCGTGACATAGAGATATTCCCGGTGTTGAATGCTATCTTTGAAGGCATCTACGGAGAGAATCCTTATAAGTCGCCCACCGATATGGGGGTCAATATGGCTGGCTTTTGCATCTCAGACGATGCAGTGTGCTGTGAGGCCTCCCGGCAGGAGGTGATTCGACGTTATTTCACCGCATTATGCAACCTGGCCGATGGCAAGTCCTCCGAAAACGAAGTCAACAAAATCGCCTTGTTGATGAAGCAGGCGAAAATCAAGGTTGAAGACCGTCGGGCCACGGTGGCTGCCCGCGAGCGCAGAGAACTGTCGGGAGTGGCGGCGGCCGCCATTGAGTTGGCTGACGGAACGCTCATCACCGCCAAGACCAGTTCGCTGTTGGGACCGAGCGCCGCTTTGTTGCTCAATGCCACCAAGCATCTGGCCGGCATCGATCACAGCGTCAAACTCATTCCGCAGGAGATGATAGAGCCCATACAGAAGACCAAGGTCTCCCTGTTGCACGGCAATAATCCGAGGCTCCACACCGATGAGGTGCTGGTGGCGCTCTCTATGCTGAGTTTGAATGATGACAACTGTCGCCGTGCCTTGGAGTGTCTGCCGCAACTGAAGGGCTGCCAAGTGCATTCCACAGTGATGCTTAGCGAGATTGATCACAAGATTTTCAAAAAACTCGGCATTGGCCTCACGTGTGATCCTATTCGAAAGAAGGTTTCTAAAGGATGATGGGTTAGAGATTCTCTATTTCTTTCACGGGAAGTCCAGTGATTTCGGTGATTAGATCGAAAGGAAGTCCGTTGCGCTTCATTTTGGCGGCCATTTCCAATGCCGCCTCTTTGCGTCCTTCTTTGCGTCCTTCTTTACGTCCCTTCTCAAGCCCCTTCTCAAGCCCCTCCTCAAGTCCTTTCTCAAGTCCCTTTTCCAGCCCTATTTGATGACCCTCGGCCAAACCCTTTTCTAAGCCGATGGCACGTCCCTCGAGCATAGCCGTTTCCAATTGGTCCTCATAAATGGCAATATCCATAAAATGACGGTCATACACCCTGCGTTCTTTGTCACTCATCATCATATAGATGAGTTTCTTCCGCGCCTCTTCAAGTCCGGGCACAATAGTGTCGTCCTTGATGTTGCCGTTCCCAAAATAGTCCATCCACTCCTCCAAAGGAGTTTCGGCCTTTTTATTGAACGAATTGACCCTTAAAATATAGTATTCGGGGAAAATATCGTTGATGGGGCGCATCCCCAATATGTCGCGTTCGCGGTCGTTTACCTGCAAAATGTCGTGTTTGTTCACCCCGCGGAACACGGTTTCCCCGTGATAAATATAATCATCTCCGGTGCCCATATCGAAATAAATGATGTTGATACTGTACACTTTCTTGATCTGCTCGTATTTCAAGCCCTTCTCGATGTGCTCCGTGACGGCCTTGGAAGCGCCGAAGAGTATTCGTTCCAAGTAGTGCATTTCACGGGCTTGTTGGATTTCCACGATGATGATTTCATCCCGGGTATTGCGCGCCTTTATGTCCACACGGTTCGTTTTTCCCCGCTCGTTATCCTTGTTGCTTTCGCTTTCCAGAATTTCCACAATGGTGATTTTTTCACCCAAAAGCACCGTCAGGAATCCTTCCAATATGTCAAAATTGGCCTTGTCGCGGAGCATATGCTTGGCCGCCCAGTCGAATCTGATATACTTTTCCATTGCTTTTTGATTTTGATTTTCAAGTCCGCAAAGATACCCTTTTTTTTCTTTATTTATCATATTGTTAGATTTTTTTGTTTATGTATTTTTAAAACGGCGGCAAAAATACAAAAAAAATCTTTATTTTTTATCGAAATCAAAATGATAAATAAAAATAAAGTTAAATTAACGTGGATTTGTTAATTTAACAGAGGGGCTAAGCTCCGTGGAGTCGTATTATCAAAAATATGATGAACTCGATGGCAATGATGCTGCACATCACCCACCAATGGGCAGGTTTTGTGTCGTGTCGGAAGGTGAAAATCTTGTTGCATAAATAGTTCAAGAGGCCGACAGGTAAAGCCATCAACGCACTGGCCCAATAGTTATTCACCCCAACCTGCTCCAGCAGCCCGATGCCAAAGATGTTAACAAAATAAGTGAGGGTGCAAACCATTATGAATTTGAATATCAGACGATTGTCGCCAACCTTGAAAACTAACTTCCCATAGGTTTTGAAATTAAACAACACGCTGATAATCGTTCCTAAGAATGCCGCGAGCACGAAAGGCTCTTTCAGCGGAGTGAACCCCAGCAAGAAACGAAGAAGGACGAAGACAATCCACCCGAATGCTGTGTTCAGCATTGCCACCAACACAAACCGTATGAATTGTGGCGTGAGAAATTTTCCTATGAGATTTTTGAGGTTGTAAGACATTTTTTTATGAGGGCGCAAAAATATGAAAAAAAAATGTATTTTTGCCGCTCCATTTACAAACCGCGGGCAAGCACCTGTTTATCCCTTCTTCGGTGTTGCCTTATTTACCAATAAATAAAGATTATTGTATAACAAATTCCCCCATAATGTTTACAAGTGATAGTAATGAAAAGAAGCCAAAGCGGAAGAGAATAACCAAAAACAACGACATTCCGGTGGCAACTTCTAACCAAAACAAGAAAACTGTCAAAGTCAACATCCCGGAAAAAAGAATCGAAGACCTTTTCAAGACCTCCCAGGTTCCGGAGAAAGATATACCCCAATCCATTGAGATTCAAGAGCGTATTGAAGAGCGCATTGAAGAGCCTGTTTTGTTCGCCAATCCGCTCCCCTTGGACGAGAAACCCAAGCAGACACGCAAGCGCAAGCCCAAGACTGAGGCAGCGCCCACGGCAGAAGTCCCTGTGCCGGAACCACCTGCCGATGTTGTGCCCGTGAAGCGCAAACGCGGCCGACCCAAAAAGAGCGAATCAGTAACCCCTAACCGCGAAAACACGACCGTTGGACAGGAACCTGCTATCCCTATTTTGGATCCGGAAGTCTTGTCCAAGAAAATCAATTCAGACTATACTTTTGAGGAGAAAGGCGATACACCCAAAGACGTGAAAGCTGAAGAACCCGAAACTGAATTGCGGCCACAGGATGAAAAACGCCAATTGCACCGCAAGCGTCCCAAGGGAGAACATCCACAACCAGCCCCAGAACCCACTCCCGTCCCTGCCAAGAGTGAATTTGACACACTGTTGGAAGAGCAGACAGCACAATTGGCTGAATCCCAGTACGAAGGCACGGTGATGGCCGAGGGCGTGCTCGAAATCACCAGCGACAACTGCGGTTTCTTACGCTCCTCCGACTATAATTACCTCACTTCGCCGGACGACATCTACGTGTCGCTTTCCCAGATCAAGCTTTTTGGCTTGAAAAACGGTGACACGGTCTATGGCGCCATCCGTCCGCCCAAGAGCGGCGAAAAATATTTCCCGCTTACCAAGATTGACAAGATAAACGGGTGTAATCCTGATGACATCCGCGACCGTATCCCGTTCGACTACCTTACCCCGATGTTCCCTGACGAGAAAATCAACCTCACCGGGCATCCGGGCTGCAACCTGTCCACCCGCGTCATTGACCTTTTTGCCCCTATTGGCAAGGGCCAGCGCGGCCTTATCGTGGCCCAGCCCAAAACCGGTAAGACTGTCTTGCTGAAGGATATCGCCAATGCCATTGCCGCCAATCACCCTGAAATATACCTCATCATCCTGCTCATTGACGAGCGTCCCGAGGAGGTTACCGATATGCAACGCAGCGTCAATGCGGAGGTCATCTCCTCCACATTCGACGAGCCCGCCGAGCGTCACGTCAAGATTGCCAATATGGTGCTGGAGAAGGCCAAGCGTATGGTCGAGTGTGGCCACGACGTGTGCATCCTTCTCGACTCCATCACCCGTCTGGCGCGTGCCTTCAACACAATGGCGCCCGCTTCCGGCAAGGTGCTCTCCGGCGGTGTGGAGGCCAACGCCCTCCAAAAGCCCAAACGTTTCTTTGGCGCGGCCCGTAACGTGGAAAACGGCGGCTCCCTCACCATCATCTCCACTGCCCTCATCGAAACCGGCTCCCGAATGGACGAGGTTATCTTCGAGGAATTCAAGGGTACTGGCAATATGGAACTCCAACTCGACCGCAAACTCTCCAACAAGCGCGTCTATCCCGCTGTCGATCTGATGGCCTCCAGCACGCGCCGCGATGACCTGCTGCAGAAGAAGGAAGTGCTCCAGAAAATGTGGATCCTCCGCAACCATCTTGCCGATATGAACACCATTGAAGCGATGACCTTCCTCAAAGAGAAGATGGAACGCACGCGCAACAACGAGGAGTTCCTGGCCTCTATGAATGGTTAGGCCCCTGTGAATATGGGATTTTTTCGTGCCGAAAAACTGGTCGCGGTATTCTATAAAATCCTATCTTTGCAGCTGCTATGTTGAAAAGAATATCGATTATATTTTTTGTCTTCTTCCTGTGCATCAGCTTCTTGAAAGCCGACTGCTTTTTACGGAAAGATTCATCTGGCGGATTTCTTGTCCCCTTTTCCATCAAAAACCTGACCACGGCCATTCCCGACATCGGGAACACCAATGACCGCGATGCCCTGATTGACTCCCTGACTCTTTTCGCCGACAATCTCGGCAAGCGGCTTAATGGCACTATCTTGATAGCACGCCACGACACCATTTTGGTGGAGAAGGCGTACGGATACCTCCATCTCTACCGCAGCCACGACGGCTACGGATGGATGCCGGCCTCGGAACTTGAGAAACGACGTCTCCAGCCATCCAACGCGATGACCCCCAACAGCATCTTCGAATTGGCCTCCGTGTCGAAACAGTTCACCGCCGCCGCCATCCTCAAGCTCTGCAGCGAGGAAAGAATGAGCCTGTCAGACACCCTTGGGCAATATTTTCCCGGCATCCCTTACAAGGAGGTCACGGTGCGCCAGCTGCTCACCCATACTTCCGGCCTGCCCGAATATTTCAATTTCGAATACAAGATTTACGATACGGCCACCTTCATCACCAACGATGACTTGGTGCGCATCCTGGTCAAAACGAAACCCCAGCGGATGTTCTTGTCCGGACAAGGGTACAAATACTGCAACACCAACTACGCTTTGTTGGCCTCCATCGTATCCATAGTGTCCGGAGAGTCATTTGAACAATATGTGCGCGACCACCTTTGGAAACCGGCGGGGATGAAAAACACCTTTTTCTTCACGGAGTTGGTAGGACTCTATCCTGGTGGCGAGCAACCCGAATGCGCCGTCCGCAAAGGCCAGGACTATGTCAACGTGAAACCCCTCGAGGGGGTGACGACCTTGCCGCTCACGCGAGGGCATTGGAGAACCGGGAACTTGGCCCTCTACGACCGTCTCAACGGCATCCTTGGCGACAAGGGTGTCTTCACCAACGCCGAAGACCTCGTACGCTGGACAAATGTCTATTTTATGGAATACCAGATTCTTACGAAAGACTGGATTGACGAGGCCACCCGCTGCCAGAACAAACTTCCCAACGGCACGGTTCCCCGCGATATGTACGGCTATGGCGTCCATCTCGAGGAGAGCCCTGAGCACGGTTTTATCGTCTATCACGGCGGCCTCTGGAACGGCTACCACAACCTCTGGGCCTACCGCCCGTCAGACGGATTGATCATTATCTTCCTCAGCAACCTTTATAACTCCTCCCATTCAGGACAGAGCAACGAGTTGCTGAATATATATGACAGGCAGTCCCTATAACCATCGGAACCATAAGGACAACAAACTATGATTGAACTGAATACAAACTACCACACACACAGTCTCTACTGCGACGGAAAAGAGCCTCTTTCGGCATTCGTGACCGCAGCTGAGAAACTGCATTACACCCAATTGGGATTTTCCTCCCACGCCCCTGTCCCCTTTGAAAACGACTTTGGAATCAAGGAGGAGGAGATTGATACCTATTGTCAGGAAATTGACGAACTGCAACAACATACGCCCGTTACGCTGCTCAAGTCGCTGGAGTGCGACTTCATCCCCGGACAGTCCAAGTCTTTCGATGCATTCCGCGAGGAGCATCACTTGGATTATATCATCGGTGGGGTGCACCTCGTGTTGCCCCCTCACGGCGAAGGTCTCTGGTTTATCGACGGTTCCAAGCGCGAGATTTACGACGAAGGTCTTGACCGTTTGTTCGGACACAATATCCGCCAGGCTGTCACCAGTTTCTGGGAGCAGACCTTCGAGATGATTGAGACAGAGCATTTTGAGATTATCGCCCATTTTGACAAAATCAAGATGCACAACCAGCATCGTTTCTTCGAGGACAACGAGCCCTGGTTCCAAGTTCTGGCCGACAAGGCACTGCAACTCATCAAGCAACACGACCTGATTATTGAAGTCAACACCCGCGGCCTTTACAAGAAGCGTTGCGATGCCTTCTATCCCTCCACCACTCTGTTGCAAAAAGCCCGGAAGTTGGACATTCCCGTTATCATCAGCAGCGACGCGCACAAATCGGAGGACCTCGGCCAGTTCTGTCCGGAGGCCCGCGACGAGCTGATGCGCTGCGGTTTTGACCATCTTGCCACCTTCGACACGGCTACCCGCCGTTTCCAATACTGAACCCCCTAAAACACATCACGATGAACCTGCGCTCCACTCCCAATATCTGGTTCCGGTACCTGCTTACCACGCTCTCGCCCCGTTGGAACGTGCGTTTTCTCTATCGCCATTGCCATCACAAAAAGCTGAACCTCGACCATCCGCAAACGATGGACGAGAAGTTGCAGTGGCTGAAGATTCATTATTACGATCAGGATCTTGTGAAGCAATGCGCTGATAAGTACCGCGTGCGTGAGTATGTGGAGGCGTGCGGCCTTGGGCACATCCTTAACCCGTTGCTGGGAAAATACCATTCCGCCAGTGAGATACCCTGGGAAAAGCTGCCGGAGAAGTTCGTGCTGAAATGGAATTTCGGCTGTGGCGGCAATGTCATTTGCCCCGACAAAAGCCGGCTTGACATCCCTGCCGCCGTGCGCGACCTGAATCGCTTCGGCAAAATCAAGTTCCATCTCCTTGCCGCCGAGCCCCAGTACGATATTGACGAAAAATTCATCCTGTGCGAACAGTTCATAGAGACCGATGACGGGCACGCCCCGGTGGACTACAAGTTCTACTGTTTCAACGGGAAAGCCGAATATGTGCTCTGTTGCTACGGGCGTGGTGAAAACGAGCGCCCCTCCTTCTATTTCTTCAACCGTCAATGGGAACTGCAGCGGCTCAACAAACAGGGACTCGAGGCGCCGGAAGGCTTTACGCTCCCCAAACCCGATGGCATCGACCAACTTTTCGACTATGCTGAAACGCTGTCGAAGCCTTTCCCCTTTGTGCGCGCCGATTTCTACCTCGAAAAGGGCAAGCCCTACTTCGGCGAGCTGACTTTTACCCCGAGTGGTGGCTTCGACAACGGCCGGTTGCCCTCCACTGATTTGCTTTTTGGACAAATGATCACCTTGCCGGAAACACACTAATACCCTATTCCTTTTGACACTATGAAACAGACCATCGCCAAATACCTGCTCTTCCTCACCCTCACGCTGGTGGCGGCTTCCTATTTGCCCTGGATTTACCTCACCAAGGTCTATTATATCCTCCGCTATGCGATTATGGGGAGTATGGCCCTATCTGTTATCCTCACCTTTTCGGTGGAAAAATATTTCTCAGCCCGTTTTATGCGGCTGTTTGCCCTTACCATTGTCATCGTTCTTGCCGAATTTGTTATCTTCCATTTCACAGGCCATCGGTTCCGGCCTTCCGACCTTACCCAATTGGTGATTGCTTTCCTTTGTGTGGGCATCGGAATCTCCTTGGACAGTGACTTGAAAACGTGGGCCAACATCTGCTATTTTTACACCTTGGGGCTCATCGTGATGGGTGTCATCAACTGCTTCTATTGGGCTGGCGGCCTTTATATTCCAGAGTATTATATGTTCAACGAAGGCAAGAACCAGGTGGGCGGAATGCTGGCCATTGCGGGTATCGCTTGCCTCTTTTTCGGCATCAAGCTCAAGGAACAAAGGACCCACTTTCTGGTGCTGTTCATCCTCACGATGCTGGTACTACTGCTTATCCGCGCCCGTTCCGACTTCTTTGCCCTGTTGGTCTGCGCCGCCTTCATCACCATCAAAGACAGCAATTGGCGCATTGATCTGAAGACGGTCATCACGCTCCTCTGCTTCTGTCTGATTGGCTACATTCTCTACACAGCTTTCCTTAGTGAGGAGCTGCACACCTTTATGTTGGGCGGAAAATCCTCGCAGAACATAGATGTTGTCACCTCCAACCGATGGGCCCGCGATAAGCAGGGATTGGACTACATCTTCAATGACTCCGTGATGGGGGAGCAGGAAAAGTCCTCCGGTATCCTGCTTATACACAATTATATACTATTGCGTCTGGTGCGGTATGGCATTTGGTCGTTTGCTTTGGTGGGCTTCTATCTCTACTTTGGTATCACCACGGTGGTGGCCCTGTTCCGTTCTCGCAAGACCGACTTGCAGGATGTGGGTTATGTGGCCTGTGCTTTGCCGCTCATTGTCAGTTTTGTGGAGCCCAACTTCCCCTATGGTCCGGGGTCGGTGCAAATGATGGCCTTCCTGCTGCTCGGTGTCACGTTGCGCAGCCGCCAGCAATGCGAGCGGCACGCCATTCTTGCCGACGACGGGCAACCTCACCAAGTGCTGCACATCTGCAACGACTTCCCCAACAGCACTGTGCACGCCGAACTGTACCGGCATCTGGACCGGGTCGGCGTGGAGCAGGTAGTCTATTCACCCATTCGCGATCCGAAACAGGAGGGCGGGAATGCCTTTGAAGGAGCGCACACTCGCATCGTCTATTCCTGTATTCTGAAGCCGTTGCACCGTGTTTTCTTCAACCGCAAGATAGATGTCATTGTCAAGGACCTTGGCAAGAAGGTGGACCTTACGCACATTCGTTATGCACACGCCACCAACCTGTTCAGCGACGGGGCCGTGGCCTTGCGCCTCAAACAGCGTTATGGAATTCCCTATATCGTGGCGGTGCGCAACAGCGATGTCAACGCATTTTTGCGGTATATGCCCCATCTGTGGTGGGTGCACCGCGCCGTCATCCGCGAGGCCGACCAGGTGATCTTCATTACCCCCGCTTTGCACCGTCGCCTGGAGAATCATTGGACCCTTTGCGGGATGAAAGCGTGCCTGCAGCAGAAAAGCCAGATCATCCCCAATGGCGTCAACCCGTACTGGCTTGACCATCTGCAGGCTACGCCATCCGCCGCCGCGCCGGGCCGTCTCCTCTACGTGGGTCTTTTCGACGACAATAAGAATGTGCTGCGCCTGATGCAGGCGGTGTTGCAACTACAGCAGCAAATGCCCGACGTCCATCTCGACCTGGTTGGCGGCGGAGGCAACCGCGAGAGAGAGGTGCTGGACCTTGTGCAGCTGCATCCCGAGATATTCCGCTATCTCGGCAAAGTGTATGACAAGGAGAAATTGCAACACATCTACGCCGAGAACCGCGTCTTTGCAATGCCCTCGTTGCACGAAACCTTCGGCTTGGTGTATGTGGAAGCCCTGTCACAAGGACTCTCCCTGCTTTACACCAAAGGGGAGGGCATTGACGGCCTTTTCGAAGAGAAGGTGGGGGAAGCCGTCACGCCCACCGACGTGAACGGAATTGCCGAGGCCCTGCGGCTATTGCTCACACAACCGGAGCAGTATCAACGGCCCGCGACCTTTGCCCGCTTCAACTGGGAGGAGATTGCGGAAAAATATCAGAAAATTTATGACACCCCCTCGATATGTTAACCGTCATTTGTCCTATTTACAACGAAGAGCAATACATTGTGGAATGTATGGAGTCCATCCTGCGCCAGGACTATCCGAAGGATGAGTTGGAGGTCATTTTTGTGGACGGGATGAGCACGGATGGCACGCGTACATTGGTGGCCGATTATGCAGCAAAATACCCGTTCATCCATCTTTTGGACAATCCGAAGCGCATTGTGCCCACGGCCCTCAACACCGCCATACGTGTCGCCAAGGGCGACCTGGTGGCCCGTATTGACGCGCACGCGAAGTATCCCGACAACTATCTGAGCGTGCTGGCCCGGAAGTTACAGACGCTCGAGGCCGACAATGTGGGGGGCGTGTGCCGCACCCTGCCCGCCAAGGAGACTCCGCTGTGCCAGGCCATCGCCGCCGCCCTCAGCTCTCCCTTCGGGATGGGCAACTCCTATTTCCGCATCGGCGCCGACCGCGACCGGCAAGTGGATACGGTGCCTTTTGGTTTCTTCCGCCGCTCGCTGTTCGACCGCATCGGGATGTTCGATGAAGAACTTATCCGCAACCAGGATGACGAGTTCAACGGGCGCATCATCCGGGAAGGAGGGAAGATATTCCTGGTTCCCGAGGTGGTCATCGACTATTTCGCGCGCGACACCATCGGGAAAGTGTCCAGGATGTTTTACCAGTATGGCTTGTTCAAACCATTGGTTAACAGTAAATTGGGAAAGCCCGCCACGGTGCGGCAGTTTTTTCCCCTGGCGTTTGTGTTGGCTTTGATAGTGGGGGCAGGGCTCTGTTTTGTGCATCGGCTCTTCCGGTGGCTGTACATAGCGATGTTGGGATTATATCTTCTGCTGGCCCTCTGGTTCGGGAAGAAGTTGGCCAAGAATTGGTGCGTGCTCCTGTGGATGCCTATTGTCTTTTTTGTGGTGCACATCAGTTACGGATGGGGGTACTTGCGCGGGTTGTGCAAGCTTGTCGCCAAGCGCGGATTCCAGGCCCAAGCTAACCGGTAGTGTAAGATACCTTATTATTACTTTAGTCACGATTATATGTTCGAGGTCAGCCTTCTAAACACAACTCGCTCCTTAATTGTGTTTACTTTTAACAATTAACAGATAATTTTATACTATTTAATTTTTTAATAAATCCACGTCTGATTTTTTTGTATTTTTGCCGCCGGTTAAAAAAATTATAAATAAAAAAATCTGACGTTGTGAAGAAAAAAGAAAAAAAAGGGTATCTTTGCGGACCCAAAAATCAAACCCGCAAAAATATGGAAAGCTACATCCGTTTCGACTGGGCCGCCAAGTATATGCTTCGTGACAAGGCCAATTTTGACATATTGGAAGGATTCCTCACGGTTGTCCTTGGGGAGCCCGTTACCGTAGTGGAAATACTGGAAAGCGAGAGCAATGCCGACCACGAACTGGGCAAGGTCAATCGTGTGGACATCAAGGCTCGCACCACGCGCAATGAGATTATACTGGTGGAGGTGCAACAGACGCGCCAGGTGCACTATTTGGAGCGAATGGTCTTCGGAGCATCCAAAGCGGTGGTCGAGCACGTGAAGAAGGGGGAGGAATATGAGACGGTCAAGAAGGTGTATAGCATTAACATCGTCTATTTCGACCTGGGGGTGGGGGATGACTATTTTTATCACGGTGAAACTGTCTTCAGCGGCGTCAACACGCACGACATTTTGAAGGTGAACAAGCACGAGCGCGATCTTATCGGGATGGAGCCTTACAACAATATCTTTCCCGAGTACTATATTCTCAGAGTCAAGGCCTTCAACAAGAGGGTGGCCGAGAACCCGCTGGAGGAGTGGATGGACTACTTCCGCAACGCCCACATCAAGGATGGCACCACAGCACCGGGGCTTGCGGCGGCCCGGACGAAACTCATCTATATGATGATGACAGAGAAGGAACGGCGCCAGTACGACCGGCATTTCGACGACCTCTTTTGTTATCAAGACGAGTTGTTGGCCGCCGTGCGCGAAGGGCGCGCTGAAGGCATCGAGATGGGGCTGAAGGAGGGACATAAAATAGGTTTGAAGGAGGGTCGTAAAGAAGGCCGCAAGGAAGGTCGGGAGAAAGGTCGTGAGGAAGGTCGCAAAGAAGGACGAAAAGAAGGACGTGAGGAGGGTCTTGAGGAAGGGAAGAAAACTGCCGCTATGGAAATCGCCGCCAAAATGAAGAACAACGGTATTCGGCACACCCTTATTGCCGACTTGACAGGACTTTCTGTGAAAGAAATAGAAAAACTCAACTGAATCGATATGAGCTTTTGGTAATTTGATTTGTATTGAGCTGGGAAAACAACAGGGGAACTTTAGAGGACAAGCACTGCGCCCTTGAGCAACTCCATAGCTCCATCCGTTCCACGATATCGAATTGAATAATTAAAGAACGAGTTCTGTGGAGCCGATCGTTCATTGTCAGGTCGCCATCTGAACATTGGATCTTTTGACATAAACACCAACTCGCCCCACCGATTGTAGATGCGAATCTCAAAATCGCGGATAGAGGCGGGGTCGGGACAATAGATTTGAAAATAATCATTCAGCCCGTCCTTGTTGGTGAAAGATATTGCATTGGGAACAAAGATGTTAAATGTACAAGCAGAAACCGTGTATGGCACAGAGTAACTACATTCCCCTTGCGTTGCCGTAACCGTATAATGCCCCGATTGCATCACTTCTACGGATTGCGTGGTCGCTCCCGTACTCCAAACATACGCTTCCATCGCAGGCTGAACCTCCAATGAGATACGATACTCCTCGCAGAAATCCACCCCTCCGTCTTCAATCCTGAATTGAGGCAATGGCAATGTTTTAAGGGATAGTCGAATTAAACTGTCACATCCATTTGCCCCTATTGTATGCCGGTCGAAAATATGGTTGCCTGCATAGTTCGTTTGTGTCTGTGTCAATGAGAATCCATAGTTTTCGTAGGGCATTCCCATACAGACACTGTCGCTGAGAAACAGGGTGTCGCAAGGCTCCACAAAGCAACTGTCGGCAGCAATGTGGATGGATTCAGAATAGAAGGAACAAAGCCCGTCTAACAATCCCGTCTCCGCCACTTGAATTCTATAAAACCCCACATTGGCCCGGGACATACTTTGTATGGAATACTGGAGATGGCCGCTGTTGGGCAAGTCCTGCCAATTGACACCGTCAGGAGAATACTGCCATTCATATTCCAATGTTGCATCGGTTGGGATGGAATGACGCACAAACAGGGCAGAAAGAGTTACTGGTTCGCCAAGGCAAAATGTTGTGTCTGCCGACGGATTCAGAATAAGAGCCTCGCCGCCACAATAAGTGACTTTAATGTCGTCTATGGCCCAGTCATTGCCAATATTGTCAACGTTTTTGTTGATAATGCGAAAAATCACATCGTGAACGTTGTTGGGCAAAGAATATGAAAATCCATATTGATGCCAAATCAACGGATTATTGCGAGGTACATCAACAATATGGCTGCGTACAAGTATAGAACTGTCATCAGAGTTGATGAGCTGCATCTCAAAAGCGGGGTGTGCGTAATTACGCTGCAGGTCGGTGGCCCACAGGCTGAAATTGAGCCGTGCATTGTCACACAAGCCGTTTATGGGTATTTCATATAGTATGGCGTTCATTTGATTGGGTCCAGGATCGAGGTACATAAAGTACCCGATGTCAGGGTCGCCAAGATGGGAATGGTCAAAGTTTGGTTGAACAGCCCAGGTCTCAGAACATTTCTTAACTAGGCAGTAATGGCCGGAAGAGGTGGATGTCCCGCTGAAAAGCAGATCAGAGTGCCCGCCGACAATATCTGTGGGGGAGATCCAAGGGTCGGAGACGCTGTTGCCCCCGAAATCTTGATGATAGAGAACCCTACCCTCGCAGTCGCCGTCCAAGGTGTCACCACAAAGGGTGGTGAGAAGGATCGGGATTTGGAGTCTGTCGCCGAAAGCATTGGCAGCGAACAATTGGGCATAGACATACTGCACGGAATCCTGGTTTTTCGTCACAGTATAGGATGTGCCAGTGTGTATGATGTTGTTGCCGGTGGCGTCGGCATACCAGTTGACGTTATAGTCGCCGATGGATGTGATGTGAATGGTGATATTCTCACCTGCACAGGCTACATAGGTGGCGGCATCGGAAGCAATATAACGCTGATAGTCGCTGAAGAAACCGTAGCTGCACCCTCCCGCAGTGCCTCCCTCGAAAACCCCGAGATGGAAAGGCGCCGGATTGCGTACGACAGCTGTCTGGTTGGCATCTACCACGGAAGTGGGGATGTCAAGGGATGCATACACCCACCCGCCGTTAGTGCCCGCCACGGGATGGAAGTCAGTGGCTTGGATGGCGGTACTGTTGCCATTGAGCGTGAAATTGCCCTCCGTGCCAGCGCGTGCGATGAGGTTGAATGTCATCTGTCGGCTTGAGCCCGTGCTCCTCTTGTAGCTGACCTGCGTGGACCCTGTGTTCTGTATGGACGGCAGCACGGCACTCCCAAACTCGTGCCCCAGACCCGTCAGCTGGAACGCATACACGGGACGGTCGCTTGTGACATAGAGCGTGCTGCTGTTGGCTCCGAACCCAATCGGGTGCGTTTGTCCCGCATTGAGGGTCGCCACCGCGGTTGTCGAGCCGTTCACATAGATGTGCGTGTTGTTTTCGGTGGCGGTCACATACACTTTGTCGGCTTGCTGGTAGAGTTCGCCCTTGATGGCCACAAACTCAAGGCCTGCCTGTTCTACGGGTACGGTCTGGTCGCCCACTAAGTCCTGTCCGCCCGAGGGATGGTGCAGCAGGTCGTCGTTCACCGTCACCGCGATGGGCTGGGACGAGGTGATGGTGCTGCCCACGAAGTGGTTGGCAGGCTGTCGCCCGACAGCGGCATAGCAGTAGGTCTGGCCCTTGTTGAGCGTGACGGAGAAGGGCACGCCCGCCGCGTGTCCCTCTATCGCGACCCGAGGCGTGAACGTCACCACAGTGTTGTTTTGCGTGGCCACTACGTCCACGCGGTTCAGAGGTGTGGGCTGGTAGGTGTCGCCGTTCATATACTCGTTCTGTCCGGGCACGAAGAAGTTGGTGCCCAAGGCATTGCGGCCTTTCAGGGCGTACACTTCCGGGGTCAATCCGGTCATACAGACCTCGTAATATGCGTTGACGGGTTGTGTGCTGGATATGTGCAGTCCCTTGTTGAGCACGGTGTTGGTCGGGGCATTCTCAATGTCGGCGATATGGCTGGTCAGGTCCACGGTCGCGCTGCCGTTGGCGGGCACGTTCTGTTGGATAGGGGTGAAGGCGGGGTTGGCAGGCTGGGAGATGGTCACCGTGGCGGGCACGTTGCCAGGCGTGGAGAACACCAGTTTGATGGGGCGGTCGAAATTTGTCGGATTGTTCCACTGGCACACCTCCGGAGCCACGAACCAGAACGACGTGTCCAACTGGGCGCGGCAGGCAAAAAGGGAAACCAGCCACAAGAGCGTGGCAACAAGGCGTTTGGTGCCAATGGTCCGACCGTGATGAGACCTTCCGTTCATATTCCCCAATTCGTTTATTCGCGGCAAAGATAATGATATTTTTTTTATTTTTGCAACTTTGAAAAAGTATGTTTTGTATTTGACTTATGATTTAATATTTTAAAGAATGGATATCAAAGAACTCGATGTAAACATTAAGAAGAATCTTCATAACAATCATCCTTGGGAATACGCAAGAGCCAAAGTTGTAATGCATTTGCTTAAACGACATCTGTTTGAGAAAGGCAAAACAGATTCTGTGATAGATATAGGTTGTGGAGATATTTTTTTCTTGGATCAGTTCTGCAAAAAGCACACGGTGACTACAGCGGTAGCAGTGGACACTGCTTTTGATGATGCACTTATTTCACAAATGAGGCTCAAGAACCAAGACATCGTATTTGTTGATGATGTTAGTAAGGTCGATTTACAAGGTAAAAAGGCAGACGTAGTTTTCTTAATGGATGTATTAGAACACATTGAGAAAGATGCTGAATTCCTGAAAAGCATAGCATCCTCTGATTTTGTAGGACCAGATACGATATTTATGATAACCGTCCCTGCTTACAACGGATTGTTCAGTTCTCACGATAAATTTGTGGGGCATTACAGACGATACACCCAAAAGATGCTCCAAAAAACAATCGTTGCAGCCGGCTTGCAAAAATTGGACAATGGATATTTCTTTACAACTCTCATAGTGGCGCGAGCAATACAAAAGATGCTTGAGAAAATCAAAGGAGCCCCTCTGACAGAACCTAAAGGGGCTGGCGGATGGAATGGGGGCGCTTTTGTTTCCAAGGTGTATGAGTTGTTCTTACTCTGTGATTTCTATTTTTTCAGATTGTTTAGATGGATTGGAATCCGTATGCCGGGTCTTTCAGCCTATACAATCTGTAAATTATAATCACTTTTGCTAGATATTATTATTCCACACAAAACAAATAGATATGTTATTAAGTGTTATTATCCCTTGTTATAACGAAGAATTGGTTGTCCAAGAGACATACAAACGGCTAACGGAAGTTATGGGTAGAACAGGGATGGACTATGAACTTGTTTTCATAAATGACGGTAGTCAGGATCAAACATTTCCGATGCTCTGTCGTTTAGCGCAAGAGGACCATACGGTCAAGATCTTGAACTTTTCGCGAAATTTCGGACACCAATGTGCAGTAACGGCTGGTATCAACAACTGCAATGGGGATTTGGCCGTGATAATTGACGCGGATCTGCAAGACCCTCCTGAGGTGATTTTGGATATGCTTGACATTCAGAAAAGAGAAAATGCCAATGTGGTTTATGGTGTGCGGAAAAAAAGAGAGGGAGAAAGTAAGTTCAAACTCATCACTGCTAAATACTTCTATCGTACCCTAAACAAACTTTCTGATGTCCAATTTCCTGTGGACACTGGCGATTTCCGACTCATTGACAGGAAAATCATTGAGGAATTCAACAGATTACACGAGAAAAACAAATATATTAGAGGCTTGATAAGCTGGATGGGTTATAAACAGGTCCCTTGCTATTATGAGCGGAAAGAGCGTTTCGCAGGAGAGACCAAGTATCCATTGAAGAAGATGCTCAAATTTGCCTCCACAGGTTTGTTGTCCTTTTCCAAAAAGCCCCTTAAAATTGCTTTGTGGACTGGCTTGGTATCCGTACTCATTGGTTTGATATATGCGTTAACTATTCTGATACTCAAAATCGTACATCCAGCTTTCTTTGTAACTGGATGGACTTCCATCGTTTTTATTGTCATCTTTTTTGGAGGTATCCAACTGCTCACCATTGGTATCTTGGGAGAGTATATAGGGAATCTGTTTGATGAAGCCAAAAATCGCCCTGAATATATCATCAAGGAAAAAATCAATTTGTAATGAAAGAATTTTTTAGAAAAAACAAAAAAAATCCCTGGTTCTGGGCATTCGTTGCTCTAATTGTCGTTTTTTTCTTCCTGCTCCCTCTGATGAGTCTTGATGCTGGGAACAGCGGGGATGAAGATGGATTCCAATGGCCATACGCAGAACAAATCTATAATTATTATGCCACAGGTGGCAAAGACACCACTTGCCTTCAAAATGAAGATATGGGAATGCACGGTGGTTTTTTTGATCAATTCACCTATGCTCTCACCCAATGGTTTGACGTTGATAATTACAGCCAATTAAGACATATTTGCAATTCCATTTTTGGATGGATATGTGTTTTGTTTGTGGGTCTATTGGCCTATAAATTAGGAGGATGGAGAGCGGGTGTGTTTACGATTATCCTTCTGTTCTTATCACCTAGATTTCTTGGGCATTCATTCAATAATCCCAAAGACCTGGTATATGCATCTATGATGATGGCAGGCCTATATTATGTTTTTAGTTTTATCAAAGAATACCCGCAACCGAAGATTTCCACATCGATTAAGCTAGCGGTCTTTGCCGCACTGGCTATTGTCTCCCGTTTTGCCGGTTTTTTGCTGTTCGCTTATCTGGTGTTATTCCTTATTATATACCATATAATAATCAACAAAAAGCAAAGTCTGTCTAAAAGCAATGTCAAACTTATTGGAAAATACGCATTGTTTGTCATCGCTATCGGGTTAGTTACATTTGGACTTTGTATTGCTTTATGGCCCTATATAATGTCCTCACCAATAAAAACAATGGTGAAGATTTTTACGGGGATGTCTCATTTCAGTGTCTCTCTCCGCCAGCTCTTCGAGGGCACGATGCAGTGGTCAGACTACCTGCCGTGGTACTACACACCCAAGTATATCCTTATCTCCATCCCCATCGCGGTCATTCTGGGTGTCATCCTCTTCTTCGTCTTCTGCTGGCGCAAGAAAGAAGACCGTTTCTGGGCGTTCTTCCTTTTCTTTACCTTCTTCTTCCCTGTGTTCTGGATTGTGTTCACCAAGGCCAACGTCTATGGCGGCTGGCGCCACGCTATGTTCGCTTACCCGCCTATGGTGGTCGCCGCCGGCTGGGGCTTCGATACGCTGGTGAAATGGGTGGAGGCAAAATTGGGAATTAAGAATGAAGAATTGAGAATGGAGAATGGGGATGCAAATGATGGTGGTGATGGAGCGCGCCCCGTCTCTACGAAGGGCATCATCGTCAATGTTGGCAGCGTGGTGATATTGCTGGCGCTGCTCATCGGCCCCATCCGCCACATTGTCGCCAACCACCCCTACGAATACGTCTATTTCAACGAACTGGCGGGCGGCACCAAGAAGGCCCTCGGCCAATACGAGCTCGACTACTACTATCACTCCACGCGTGCGGCTTCCGAATGGGTCATTGCCAATGCCGAACCCAAGGCCGACGGCTCCAAAATCCGTGTCGGCACCTGGCACACCGCCTCCGTCAACTACTTCTTCCGCCACGACACCGCCCGCTTCCAGCCAACCTTCATCCGCTGGTACGAGAAGGAGAACTCCGACTGGGACTACGCCATCTTCACTGTCACAGGTATTTCCCCAAAATATCTCCGCAGCCCCTATTTCCCGCCTAAGAACACCGTCAAGACCATTGAGGTCGATGGTGTGCCCATCTGCATCATCCTCAAGCGACAGGACAAAACCGACTATCTGGCCGCGCAGATGAAGAACGACAATACCAAACTCGACTCCGCCATCGTGCTGTACCAACAGGCCCTTGCCCAGGATCCCGACAATATCGGCGCCCTCCTCGGAATAGGCGAGTGCTACGTGCGCACCAACCGTCCCGACAGCGCGCTCCTCTACCTCGACCGTTATCACAAGATTGACCCCGAAGCTGAAATGGCCAACTATATGCGGGCGTATGCGTATGTGTATAAGCAGGATCTCAAAACAGCTCTCGATATCTTACACGGCATCGAAGAGCAGAATCCCAAATATGCCGGCGCCTACCAGCTTGCCATCCAGCTCTACCTCCAGCAGAGGGATTTTGCAAACGCAAAGAAACAGTTTGTGAAGGTGATGGATGTGGATCGCTTCGACGACTCCTTTGTGCAGCTCTGGCTCCAGTATAACCAAATGCAGAACATTGACCAGAATACGGCTTACCGTCAACTTTACAAGTCAATGGCCAAGAGCTTCGAGAAGCGCGGCAAGAAAGAGGAGGCGGCACGCTTCCGCGAACTGGCGGGAATAAAAAGCAAATAATGAAGAGATACAAGAGCGGCTTTGACGGCCGCTCTTTTTATTTAGGGAAAAGGCCGAACACGGCGGTGCCGCTGCCGCTCATTGCGGCGTAGGCGGCGCCCTTCCGGTACATTCCAGCCTTCAGTTCCGCCAATTCAGGATGCCGTTGGAAAATGCTCTCCTCAAAGTCGTTGCGCAGCTTTCCGGTCCACTGTTCCACAGGCAGGCGCACGATGTCGCGCACGTTGAGGTCGGGCACGCGCGGCGTGATGCCGGCATACGCCTCCTTGGTGGAGACGGAGATGTCGGGCTTCACGATTTCAAGGCGGTAGCCGGAAAGGTCGAGCGCAAGCGGAGTGAGAATCTCCCCTCGCCCGGTGGCGTACATCGGGACATTGTCGATGAAAAAGGGCACGTCGCTGCCCAGTTGGGCGGCGTACTGCTTGAGGCGGGCGTTGTCGAGCGGCAATGAAAAGGCCTCCGTCAGCATCTTGAGCGTGAAGGCGGCGTCGGCCGAGCCTCCGCCCAGGCCCGCGCCAATGGGAATGCCCTTCTCCAATACCAATTGCCCGCCACGAATGCCGTAATCGCGTTGCAGCAAACGGAAGGCCCTCACGCAGAGGTTGTCGCAGTCGGCACCGGTGTCCCACGGACTGCGGCACTCAAACACCAGTTCCTCCCTGCCCGGCTCGAAAATGAGCCTGTCGGTATAGAAATCGGTCGGGAAAAAAACGGTCTCCAGGTCGTGGTAACCGTCCTGGCGCTTGCGGATGATGTTCAGTCCGAGGTTGATCTTGCAATTGACGGGAGTGGTGATCATATTGACGATTTGCGATTTGCGATTTGCGATTTACGATTTGCGATTTACGATTTACGAGGACTCCTCCTCACGGCACCACACTGCGCGACTTCGTCGCTTGTACGGGGTTACTGGAATTTTGTCCCTTCGGGACTGCTCAAGGAAAGTCTTAAGTCTAAAGTCCTACGTCTATAATTCTACAATTTCAACGTGTCAAAGTTCTTTCCGAACACATTGGAGGTTTTGGTGATGGTGACGAAGGCGGAGCTGTCGATTTCCTTGATGATGCGGCTCACGCGCACCTTGTCGGTGCGGTGGGCGATGATGAGGAGCACGTCGTTTTCGTGTCGGTCGTAGGCCCCGTATCCTTTGAGGAAGGTGGCGCCACGGTGCAGTTCCTGGTTGATGCGCTGCGAGATTTCATCGTTTTTCTTGGAGAAAATCATAAACTGATAAGTCTGGTGGAAACCGTCAATGACGCTGTCGGCCACCAGCATACCGACGAAAAGCACCACAAAGCTGTACACCAGTCGCTGCACATCCATCAGGATGAAGAAGGAGGAGCCGACAATGAGGAGGTTGCACATCATATTCACCTTGCCGTAGGAGATGTTGCGGTATTTGCCCACCATCAGGGCGATGATGTCCAGGCCGCCGGTGTTGCCGCCCCAGTTGATGGAGATGCCGGCCCCCAGGGCGCCGAGCGACGCTCCAATGATGACGCTCATAAACATATCGTCCAGGATGGGTTGCGTGAAAATGCGTTGCCCGATGTAGAAGAAGATGGACATGATCAGGGTACATATCAAGGAGTTGATGCAGAATTTTGGCCCCAGCACCTTCCAGGCGATGGCGATGAGGATGGCATTGAGCGCGAAAGTGGTGAAGCCGATGGGGATTTTTGTGGCGAAATAGAGAATGGAGGCAATGCCGGCCACACCGCCGCCGGTGACTTCATAAGGAGTCATAAATGCGGACCATCCGAACACAAAAATACCCAAACCGATGGTGATAAAAAGATAGTTTTTGGCCTCATTGAGGATTTCTTTGAATGTGATCTTCATTGAATGATATTTTTATTATATTGATAATCAGTTTTGTAATAATAATCTGTTGTAAAAAAACGCTGCAAAAGTAAAAATTTTTTTCGGGTGATGAAAGTATTGAAAAAAAATGTATTTTTGCAGCCGTTAATCCAAGCGGTTAACGAACCGCTTCCTTAGCTCAGTTGGTTAGAGCATCTGACTGTTAATCAGAGGGTCCAAGGTTCAAGTCCTTGAGGGAGCGCAAAACGAAAGCACCGATTCAGTCGGTGCTTTTTGTTTTTATAACCTCGAAAAGTCTGTTTTTCCGCTACCGGTGCTCCTGCTCGAACACCCATTGCGCGTTGTCGTTCAGACATTGCTCGATGCTGATGCCCTTCTCCTTGGCTTGCCGCACCACCTTGTCGTACCAATCCGGCGAGGCCTTGATCCGGACGATGATGCCCTGGATGGTCTCCTCTGCGTCATAGCCGGGACCGTCCTCCAACGCACGCTCCACGGTGTTGAGGAATCCGAAGAAATAATTATATGCGTGCATATCGGTGAAAATCAGCATGATAATGTCCGCCTGCGTGATGATTTCGTAGCGCTGTAACAGAGGTATCTTCCCACTGCGCTCCTTTTTGTCAGAATAGGCTGTCTCATTGTATTTCCAGAAATCCACCCTCTGAAACGCCTTGGCGAAGTCCGTTTTGTTCAATTGGTCGAAATAGCTGTCGCCCACAACCAGCAGATTGGGTTTCCGGAAGCCGCTGCCCGTTTCTAACCGATAGCGCGGATTTGGAGTCCTGTCGTGGCGAAGCGGGAAGAGCAGGTTCAGTTGCGCCTCCAACTCACTGTCGCTGTTGGGATGATTTGTCGTGAGATTGCTGTCCACATAGATGGTGTGTGGCATTGGGAAGTGCTTGACCGACGCGATTTTCTGCAGTATTGTGTCCGCCACGAAGGGGATGGTGGAGTAGGCCCAATGGGTGCCGTGTTTGGTATATACGGGGTAACGGCTTGTCTTCTTCAGCTCTCTGAAAATCGGGACGAAGTTGATGTGCTCCACCCCGGCTTCTTCATACAGTTTTGCATACTCTTCCTGAATGGAGAAAGGAGAGTGCTCTCGCTGAATCTGATTGGGCAGGCCCTCTGGGTAAATCAGGGGCTTGGAAGGGGCCAGTATCACGATGATGTCGGTGCCGAACCGTCGGAGGGTGTCAATGACACGTAGGGTGTGCTCCACGTTCTGTCGCATCGCTACGCGCGCGCTGTCTGCGGTGCCGTAATGGTCGTGGAGCACCTTGCCCGTATAAACATTCGTATATTGTTGCAGATAGAGTTCGCCGTTTCGCCCCATTACAATGTTGTGGTTTGTGGTTTCGTGGAAGCAACTGTACACAAACTGATTGTAGGCTCTGATGTATATGTCTCTGAATCCGAAGTTGTTCTGAAGGTTCTTCCGCGCATACTCCTGATAGGTTTGGTTGCGATAGGTTTCCAGACTCAGCTTGACAGGTTCCACCGGGGCGGTGAAGCCATCCACTTTCCGGATGTGAAAAATATTTCCGACTTGCTGTACCAAAGGAAGACACAACACGGCCATTATGACGGCAAACAGGATAATATGCAGGGAGGGCTTTTTCATCAGAACCTGAAATAAATGAAGGGGTTGAAGTCGTTGGTGGCCAATGCGCCGACGGAGAGGAAAAACAGCAGTATTGTGACGATAAACAGTACTATCGTGCGTGTTGGGGAGGGATTATTGTCAAAACACGCCTCCATCCATCGGTCCCCGATTTTCAGGGCGGGCAGGAAGGAGAACGCGATGGCCAGGATGAAGAACAGGATACATTGGGAGGAGATGGCCGCGGAGGCGCCCGTGCGGAAGGCGAAGAGCGCCCGGTAGAAGGAGAAAGCCTCCCCGACGGTGTCGGCACGGAAGAGCACCCATCCTAACACCACAATCAGGAAGGTTAGCATAATGGACGGAAACTTCCCGATTTTTTTCAGAAAATTCACCATAAACAGCCGGTCCAGAATCAGGAACGTGCCGTGGAAGACGCCCCAAAGCACGAAAGTCCAGGAGGCGCCGTGCCAAAGGCCGGAGATGAGAAACACAATCCATAGGTTGAAAAAAGTGCGTCCTTTGGAAATTCGGTTGCCGCCTAACGGGATATACAAGTACTCTTTCATAAACCCGCCCAAGGTGATGTGCCATCTTCTCCAGAACTCGCTGATACTTTGGCTGATATAGGGTGCGTTAAAGTTTTCGCTAAATCGGAACCCTAACATCTGGCCGATTCCGATAGCCATATCGGAGTAGCCGGAAAAGTCAAAATAGATCTGGAAGGTGTAGGCAAGGATGCCCATCCAGGCGCTGCCCGACGATATCGTGAGGTAGTCCATCGCGAAAACCTCATCGGCCAGCGCTGCAAGCGTATTGGCAATCAGCACTTTCTTGCCCAACCCGATGGCGAAGCGCCGGAACCCCGCCACACGTCCCTCTACGGGTATCGTCCGATTGACCAGCTGTTCGGCGATGGTGTTGTACCGGATGATGGGGCCGGCAATCAGTTGGGGGAAAAGCGAGATGTAGAGCATATAGTCGTACCACCGCTTCAGGGGCTCGGAGACCTTTCGGTACACGTCAACGGTATAGCTGATCGACTGGAAAGTGAAGAAGGAGATGCCGATGGGCAGCGCCACCCGGGCGAACTGGAGCGTGGCGTGATTCGTGAAAGCCAGCACCGCGTTCACGTTGTCCACGAAGAAGTTCATATACTTGAAATAGGCCAGCAACCCGACGTTCAGGATCAACGACAAAGCCAGCCAACCTTTTCTGGCTCTGATCTCTGTGGTCTTGTTCATTTTTCCGGTGATGAGAAAATTGCAGATCATCGAAACGATGAAGATGGGGAAAAAGTCGGGGGCACCCCAGGCGTAGAAAAACAGCGAGGCCAGCAGCAGCACAATGTTCTTGGCCACTTTGGGCGCCAGATAGTACAGTACCAGCACTATCGGCAGGAAATAAAAGATGAATTCTATGCTACTGAATACCATCGCTGATAATTTCCGCAAAAATACATTTTTTGTGGACATATATTTTTGTCCCAGCCATTTGGAAAATAGTGTATCTTTGCCGCGCTTTAAATAACAATCACCTAATCCAAAAGTTTCACTAATGGAAAAGAGAATTGGAACTATCACGGTGCTGGTCAAGGACCGCGCCGTAGCCCCACAGGTCAACACTGTGATTTCCCAGTACGCCGACATTGTCCTGGCCCGTCAGGGCCTGCCGTTCCGCGACAGTGCTGTCGCGGTCATCTCCCTCATTGTGGAAGGCGACACCAACCAGATCAACGCCCTTTCCGGCAAATTGGGCCGCCTCGACAACATCGAAGCCAAGGCGGTGGTGACGAGAGCATCGTGAGAATTGAGAATGGAGAATTGAGAATGGAGAATGGAGAATTAAGAATGGAGAAATTCCTTAAGCAGTCCCGAAGGGACAAAATCCCAGTAACCCCACACAAGCGACGAAGTCGCGCAGTGTGGTGCCGTGAGGAGGAACCAAATCGTAAATCGCAAATCCTAAATCGTAAAACCCCAACAATATGCAATTCAATCCAGAAAAATGTCGTATTCCCGACGAAATAGGAAAACCCTTCATCGATGCTGATGAGATATGGGATTATATCAACAAAACCGAAAGCACGCCCGAGCGCGTGCGGGCCATCATTGAGAAATCGTTGGCCAAAAACCGCCTCACGATGGAGGAGACCGCCGTGCTGGTCAACACCACCGACCCTGCCTTGGTGGAGGAGATCAAGGAGGGCGCGCGCGAGCTGAAACGCCGCATATATGGCAACCGTATCGTGCTCTTCGCCCCGCTTTATGTGGGCAACTATTGTGTTAATAATTGCAAATATTGCGGCTTCCGCTCTTCCAACAAGGAGCAGGTGCGTGCCACGCTCTCCGATGAGGAGTTTGTGCGCAACATCGAAGCTCTGGAGGATGATGGCCAGAAGCGCCTGATTCTCGTCTATGGCGAGTCGCCGAAATATTCGCCCGAGTACATTGCCCACACCACTCGTCTGGCTTACTCGGTGAAGAAGGGCAACGGCTCTATCCGCCGTGTCAACATCAATGCCGCTCCGCTCGACGTGGAGGGCTTCCGCATCGTGAAGGAGGCCGGCATCGGCACCTACCAGATCTTCCAGGAGACCTACCACCCCGAGGCTTACACCTGGTACCATCCCGCCAACACCATCAAGGGCAACTACGAGTGGCGCCTCACCTCGATGGACCGCGCGCAGCAGGCTGGCATCGACGACAACGGCCTAGGCATCCTCTTTGGCCTCTATGACTGGCGCTTTGAGGTGCTGGCTATGATTCGCCATACCAACCACTTAGAGGCTTGCTTCAACGTGGGACCGCACACCATCTCTTTCCCGCGCATCAAGGATGCCTCCGGCCTGAATATCGACACCAAGTACTTTGTGGATGATGACACGTTCGAGAAGATCATCGCCATCTTCCGCCTGGCCGTGCCCTATACGGGTATGATCCTTACCGCCCGCGAGACGGCCGAGTTCCGTGCCAAGGCTATCCAATACGGTATCTCCCAGATTGATGGCGGCACCAACCTCCAGATTGGCGACTACAAATATCATCACGAGGAGACCGAGAAAAACAGCGACAAGCAAGAGGACCAGAACCTGCACCGCGAGCAGTTCAAGATCGGTGACGACCGTAACCTCGGCGACATCATCGAGGAGCTGCTGGACGGCAACTACATCCCCAGCTTCTGCACAGCCTGTTACCGTTTGGGACGCACCGGCGAGCACTTTATGGAATTCAGCGTGCCTGGCTTCATCAAACGCTACTGCACGCCCAACGCCATCCTCACCCTGAGCGAATATCTGGTGGACTACGCCACGCCCGAGGTGGCCGCCAAAGGCTGGAAGGTCATCGAAAACAATATGCCCAATGTGGATGAGAAGTTCCGCGATGAGGTCTTGAAACGCATTGAACGCATCAAGGCCGGCGAGCGCGACCTGTATTTTTAAAAATTAACGTTTTTTGAGATATCTATGAGTGAGCGAAAAAAATTCACCCGCAGTTTGAGCGACCGCAGAATCGGTGGCGTCTGTGGCGGCATTGCCGACTACTTGGATATCGATTCCACCATTGTGCGAATCCTCTTCCTTGCCAGTGTCCTGATCTGTGGTACTGGCGGACTGCTCTATCTGATTATCTGGCTTGTTGCTCCGGAGGCATAGGGAGCAGGTCTCCCTATCGCCTTCCCAACCAGCGGAATCCCCTTGTGTCGGGCTCGGGATAATACTCGTAGGCTCCGATGTCGGGGATGCCGTTGCGTGTCCTTCCCAATAGGTCGGTGGTGATGCCTAACCCGCTCATACCGTTGTTAATAGCGGGCGAGTCCTCCTGCAAGTTATAGTTTTGACTGTAGTCGCTGACAAACTTGGGCGGCAGGTTGAAACAACTGATGAACATACTGCCCAAATTCTCTTTCTTCAAGATGCAATTATGGAAGGTGAAATCCACCTCTGCGCCATTTGCTCTTGAGATGGCGAATTCGTCCCCGTCATCGGAACGGTTGCCGTAGATGATGGAGTTGTTGCATTCCAGATTCGCATCGCCCATCATATAGACGGTCTCATACTCTCCGGCGGCGTTGATTTGCGTCACATCATAATAGTTGCTCAACAGCACGGCTGGCGTTTTGCGTGCAGCGGTGGTGAAATTGGCCACCGTGACGTGGTTCAACTTGTAGTCGCCCACGTGCATCGCGATGCTGTAGGTGCCGTTGTTGCTCACCTGGCAATTGTTCATCTCCAGGTTGGCGGCGTGGCAGAGCACCCCGTACAGCTTGTTGTCCTTGATAATCGTGTTGTTGACGATAGTCTTGTTGCCCAAGAACTCTTGCAGGATGTCCATCTCCAAGCCGATGGCGGCGTGGGAGATGATGGCGTTCTCGATGAGGTTGTCCTGGGTGCCCTCGTTGATGAGGATGCGGTCCCATTGGGCATAGTCGGCGTCGAAGAACGACTCCAGATGGTCGCCACGGATGATGACGGGTTGGTCAACCGTGCCGTTGATGTGTATGTTGCCGTAACGATAGACCCAGATGCCACCGCCGTGGATATAGACGCGCGTGCCGGGGTCGATGATCAGCTTGCCCAGCGAGTCCACCGCCGCCCAGCCGTAGATGACCCAGGGCTTGTCGTTGGTCCAGTGCACCTCCTCGTGCTCGTGGGCCACAATCTTGTAGGGCATCGAGCCGCCGTGGTCGGCCACAATGAAGTGGGCGTCTTGCCCGAAGGCCACCAACTGTACAGCCTGCCTGCGGTTCGTGTTGTAAAACAGCACGGAGTCGGTCACTAAATAGGGCGTGTTGTGGTCGGTGGGGTTGATGTTGACCTTGACGAAGACAAAGATGCTGTCGCGCCCTGGAATCTCCACTTCATCGAACTCCACCCCCGATTGGCCGTTCACGTTGATGCTGTAGTACGACTGCTGCGCCCCTGCCAGGCAGATGCGCAACTTCACGGGTTGCTTGCCGGGATTCTTCACGGTGAAATTGCGTGTCACCGAAGTGATGGTGGTGAACACGGTGTCGAACATCAGCGTGTCGGTGGAGAACTCCAACTTCACGTCATCGCCATAGCCGCGATGGCAACCCTGGAACAGAGAGCCGCCGCATACGATGAGCAGTATCAATATGCCGTAAAAAAACGGGAGTGTCTTGAGAAATAGGGTATGGGTCTTATTCGTCATTATCTTCTATGATTTCAGGCCAGTTATAACGTACATTTGTCAGAAAAAGTGCACCTGCCGGGACAGAGATGCCGGCTTTGCATCTATCTTTTTGATTGATAATATTTTGAAAATCACTTACGCTGAGTTTTCCGAACCCCACATCCAGCAAGGTGCCTACAATCGCGCGCACCATATTGCGCAGAAAACGGTTGGCGGTGATGGTGAACACCAAATCATCACCCTCCAAGGTCCATTGCGCGTGCGTTACGTGGCAGATGAAGTTGTTGACTTGGGTGTGTACCTTGGAGAAACTCGTGAAATCCTCGTTTTCAAGCAACAATGCGGCCGCTTCGTTCATCCGCTCGATGTCGGGTGTGCGGAAACTGAAGTAGCGTTGTGAGAAGGTGAAGGGGTTTTTCCGGATGGAGACAAAATATTGGTAGGTGCGCTCCACGGCGTCGAAACGGGCGTGGGCGCGGGGCTTCACGGGAAAGATGTTGAAGATGGCAATCTCCTTGGGCAGGAAGCTGTTGAGCTGGTCGCGGAGCCGTTTCAGCCCCTCGGCGTCAAGTGTCTCCTCCAGTTCGAAATGGGCGTAGTAGTCGGCAGCGTGCACTCCCGTGTCAGTGCGCCCGCAACCGGTCACCGCGATGTGCTCCTGATGCAGCAACAATGACAGGCTCCGCTCCAGCACCTCCTGAACAGAGGGATGGTCGGGCTGCACCTGCCAGCCGAAAAAGGGCGCTCCATTGTATGCCAAATGCAGGAAATACCGCATAAAAGTCGCTTATTTGATGGAGAATGATTTGAGATTGAAATAGAGTTTCTCTATATTGTAATCGTTCTTGTCAACCTCCATCACGTCGTAGCGCTCGTTGTTGATAACCTGGAGACTCTGTCCGCCGGGGGTCAGGTCGAAGAGGGAGAGCAGGAAATACTCGTGTTCCACCTCGTTGACATAGAAGGCAGAGGAGGGCTCTTTGCCGTTGCCCGACTCGATGATGGCGATGGCGAAGGTACGCTGCATCCAGGAGCACTTGGTGGCCAACTCCGTGCTGTCCAGCTGGTCGCAGCAATATAATATTGTGCGGAATGCGCTGACTTTGAATGGGTTTTTCTTCAAAACCTCTTGTGCCATCGCGATGAGCTCGCGGCAATCGTCATCGCTCACCGAAGGCAGTTCCCGCAGGTGCTTCCTCAACTCAAGATCCGACATATCGTAGGGGTCGTACTCCTTCTGAAACACATAGCCGTAGTAGAGATAGTGGCTCTCTTTGGTGGTGAAGGTGGTGTCGCCGGCATAGTACCGTTCCAGCAGTTTGGGGTAGTAAAACTCCGATTTCGGATTGGAGATTGCCTTCTTGATGGCGTTGTAGTCGGGTCGGGTGAACTGGCCGTGGCACAGCATCACTCCCATACAACAGATTAATATAAGCAGCAGTTTTTTCATTTTGGTCTGTTTTTTATAGTTGTTATCAAGGACTTGGGCGTTGCCGTTCCAGTCTTTCTTGAAACAAGGGTGCAAAGATAGTTTTTTTTCTTTATGTGCCTCTTTTGGCCGATGCGTCCATTTGGAAAAAAGGTGTATTTTTGCGCTCTCTATGGAAAAACTGTTGGATATAATAGATTTGTCGCTGGAACTGAATCGTGATGAGGAGTGGAATCCCATCCTGCATCAGGTGAGTTTGCAGCTGTGCAAGGGCCAGACCCTGGGCATTGTGGGCGAGTCGGGCTCCGGCAAGTCGGTGACGGCCTTGTCGGTGATGCAGTTGCTGAATCCCGACATTGCGCGCTATCCCCAGGGGCAAATCCTCTTCCACGAGGAGGGCAAGGAGCAGCCGACGGACATTCTGAAAGCCTCCGAGAAGCAGATGCAGCAGATTCGCGGTCGCCGTATCGCGATGATTTTCCAGGAGCCGATGACCTCGCTGAACCCTGTGCTGCGGTGTGGCGACCAGATTATGGAGCAACTCCAGCTGCACACGGCAATGACCAAGGAGCAGGCCAAGGCCCACATCCTCGACCTTTTCCGTGAGGTGATGCTGCCCCGTCCCGAGCAAATCTACACTTCCTATCCGCACGAGCTGTCGGGCGGACAGAAGCAACGCGTGATGATTGCGATGGCAATGAGTTGCCAACCTGACCTGCTGATTGCCGACGAGCCGACCACCGCCCTTGACGTCACTGTCCAGAAGGGTATCCTCGAGCTGATCCGCAAACTGCAGCGCAAGCACGGGATGAGCGTGCTTTTCATCACCCACGACCTTGGCGTGGTGGCCGAAATCGCCGACCAGGTGATGGTCCTCTTCAAAGGACAGGTGGTGGAGCACGGCAATATCCGTGATATTTTCCTCCATCCGCAACACCCCTACACACAGGGACTTCTGGCGTGCCGTCCCTCCCTGGATGTGCGGCTGCGACAGTTGCCCACGGTGGACGATTTCATCCAGCAACGGCAAAAAGGCGTTGAGCAAGCCGTGGAAAATCTTTGTGTCTCTCCCGACGAGCGGCGCGCTTTCCACCAGCAGCTTTATGCCGAAAAGCCCCTCATCGAGTTGCGCCATATTAGCAAACAGTACCCTGTCAGGAAACACAAGTTGTTCGAAAAACGACAATATGTGAATGCCCTGCAGGATGTCAGTCTTGAGGTGTATGAAGGCGAGACCTTGGGTTTGGTGGGCGAGTCGGGATGCGGCAAGACCACCCTGGGCCGCTCAATGATCCGGCTGATAGAACCCACCGCCGGAGCGGTGTTGTACAAAGGTGTCAACCTGATGGATCTTTCCCAGAAAGAGATGCGGAAGATGCGCAAGGATCTCCAAATTATCCTACAAGATCCATACTCCTCGCTCAATCAGCGGCTTACGGTGGGTGATGCCCTGATGGAACCGATGCGCGTCCATAACATCGGGCAGAACGATGCCGAGCGCAAGCGGAAAGCCATCGCCCTGTTGGAGCGCGTCAATCTTGGTGAGGAGCATTTCTACCGCTATCCGCACGAGTTCTCCGGAGGTCAGCGCCAGCGCATCTCCATCGCCCGCGCCCTGGCCGTCAACCCGCGCTTCATCATCTGCGACGAGTCGGTCTCCGCCCTTGACGTTTCCGTGCAGGCACAGGTTCTGAACCTGCTCAACGAACTCAAGCAAGAGTATCATTTCACCTATATTTTCATCTCCCACGATCTTTCCGTGGTGAAGTTTATGTCGGACCGCATCGTAGTGATGCAGTCGGGCCGCATTGTGGAGCAGGGCGATGCCGACGAGCTTTGTGCCCACCCGCAAACCGAATATACCCGCACTCTTCTCGACGCCATTCCCAGAGGTTTGGTTTCGGAGGTGTAAGTCCCGTCATTGTTCATCTATACAATATTATATATATGTCTAAAACCGCAACCATTATAAAAACCATTATCCGCATTCTCATCGGATTGATGTTTATCGTGTCGGCTGTCCTGAAAATATTCTCCCTGGACACGTTTGAGATTTACATCTACAGTCTTGACTTTTTCGGCTTTGTGTTCTCGGGTTTCGTCGCCCGCTGTGTCATCGCCGCCGAGCTGCTGTTGGGCACTTTCCTCATCGCCAAGATTCTGTACAAGCCCACTTGGTGGCTGACGATGGCGATGATGGTGGTGTTCACCCTGTTTTTGGTCTATGTGGCCCTGTTCCGAAATGATGCCAACTGTCACTGTATGGGCGAGTTAGTGGAACTCAACCCCGCGTGGTCGATTGTGAAGAATCTGGTTTTGATACTGTTGTTGCTGCTCATCCGCAAGGAGGATGACTGGCATTTCCGCGGCAAAGTGGCCTTGGGAATCTCCCTGCTGGTGGCATCCGTCGCGGTGCCCTTCGCCCTTTTCCCGATGGACTCCTTCTACCAAATCTTCAGTCGTGAAGAGCAGAAAGTCGATATGGCCAAGTTCTCGCAGTTTATGCAGGATTCCACCGCGCAGGCCCTCCAGCTCGATCGTGGCGACTATGTGATTGGCTATCTTGCTTCCGGCTGCAAATATTGCAAGATCAGTGCCACCAAAATCCACACTATTTTCCAGAACAATCAGCTGGATTCCACAAGGCTGGTGTTTATGATTTGGGGCTCGGAGAAATCTGTGCGGGGTTTCCAGGAAGAGACGGAGACGCAGGGCTATCGGTATGAATCCATCAATCCTGTGGAGGCGCTTAACATCGTCTTCGGCCAGTTCCCGACGTATGTGTATGTCCATAACGGCCAGGTGGAACGTGTGGCCAATTTGCGCGGACTGGAAGAGCGCTATACGGTGGATTTCTTAAGCCAAAAGTGATGAAAAAGGGCATCGACATATCCCGTAAGGAACAGAAAACGGTGGATTTGTATCTGTTCTATAAGGATAACGGCTTCAATCATACCATTGACGAGATTGCCTCCGCGATGAAGATTGGCCGGAAAACGTTCTACAACCGTTATGTCAACAAGGAAACCTCCGTGTCAACAACCTTGCAATATTGCCACGCCCAGTTTGTGGATTATTTCAACGAACAGCTTTTGCAATGTAACCATTCTGTGGAAGAGATGGTGCTGTTGATGTGGGAGTTCAGGCAGTTTGCCCAAGAAAATCGTGTTTTCTTTCAATACGATTGGGATAATGGCCTCTTTTTTACCGATGAAACCCCTTTCAGAAGTCTTTTGGTGAGCATTATTCGCAAAGGACTTCGTAGTTATCATATCCGGGAGGACATTGATGCCACGGCCTATGCCAATTTCTTCTATGCCAATTTGTCTTTGTATGTACTTTCCGGCCACACGCAATCTGTGATTTTGCGTTATGTGCTGATGCCGCTACTCAACGAGCGCGGTATGGAGCTGTTGGACGAGCTGAATCTGGAGTCGTTTGCGTAGCCGGATGTGTCTTCCTGTGTCTATTTCATCACTTCGATGGCCTTGAGAATGGTCTTGTCGGTGGTGTTGATGACAGGGTAGAAGGCTTCGTTGCCGTAGAGGTTCCGGCCGATGAGTGCCTTGGTCCACTGTTTCAGTTCCTGACGGTCGCCGGTGGTCAATGCAGGGGCGTTGTGCTTGGTCAGCTTTTTGTAATAACCCAATATTTCCGTAATCTGGGCATCGCTGACGCTGTATTTGGCGATGAAATCCCGGGCGGTAGGATAACTCTTCTTCAGGTTCTCCTTTTGTTGGGTGACATAATGGAAGGAGTATTGGATAAGGGTCGCCGTGTTGGCGATTTCGTAGTAACCTTCAAGATTCTTAGTTTGTTCCAAAGGAACGAAGAAGTCGGGCATAATGCCGCCGCCGCCATAGACGGTGCGCCCGCCGATGGTTTTGTAGGCCTCCGACTTGTCGAGTTTGATGCTGTCCTCAGACTCCATCTCGCCGTTGGTGAGACGTTTGTACAGTTCTTCGTAATAGGCGTCGGTGCCCTCCTTGTAATTGCGTTGGATGCAGCGGCCGCTGGGCGTGTGGTAGCGGGCGGTAGTGAGCCGTATGGTGCTCTTGTCATTGAGGTCGAACTGCCTTTGCACCAAACCCTTGCCGAAGGAACGGCGGCCCACTACATATCCGCGGTCATTGTCCTGCACCGCGCCGGCCACAATCTCAGAGGCCGATGCGCTGAAGTCGTCGATGAGGATGGCGACCTTGCCGTTCTCGAAATTGCCCTTGCGGGTGGCGTAATAGACCTCGGGGCGCACGTTCAAGCCCTCCACAGAGACTATCTCCCGCTTGGTGGGTAGCAACTCGTCGCAAACTTGGATGGCAGCGTCGAGAAAGCCCCCGGCATTGCCGCGCAAGTCCACCACCAATTGCTTCATACCCTGCTGCTTCAGCTTCAGTATGGCCCTGGAGAACTCCTCCGCCGTGGTGCTGCCGAACTCGTTGAGCTTGATGTAGCCGGTTTGCTTGTCAAACATATAGGCCACATCGACCGTGTAGGTGGGAATGACGTCCCGCTTGACATCGTAGGTGTAGGTTTCCTCAAAGCCCGGACGCATAATCCCCAACTTGACACGAGTGCCTTTTTGGCCTCTCAACAACTTGAAAACCTTGTCGTTGGTGGCCCCGATGAGGGATTTTCCATCTACGGTGACAATGCGGTCGCCGGCACGGATGCCTGCCTTTTCGGAGGGCCCGCCCGAGATGGTGGAGATGACCATCACCGTGTCGTTCATTATGTTGAACTGTATGCCGACCCCCTCAAACGAACCGCTTAATGACTCCATCATCGCCTTGTTCTCCTCTGGTGTCGAATAGGAGGAGTGCGGGTCCAGATTTTGCAGGATGGCATTGATGGCGTTGTTGTAGATGGAGTCCACGTCCACGGAATCCACATAGTATTTGTCAATGTAGTTCATCACCTCGTTGAGCTTGTAAAGTTGCGGGTTGGCGGGCGTGATTTTCTTCGAGGGCAAGAAGTTGATGGCCACCGAGATTCCAGCCAGGAAGGCGATGACTAAATATAGTATGGAGATGATGGTTTCGCGACGGTTGCCGTTCATAACTTGGCGATTTTATGATTGTTGTTTCTTGATGGAATGAAGATGAAGGATTTGCAGGAATTCCTCAATGAACTCTTGGTATTGAATGTCTTGTCCGGGTTTTAAATAGCGTTTGCAAACTTGTTGCCACTGCTGGGGCTGCACCACGGGCAGGTTGTTTTCCTTTTTGATGCGGGCAATCTCATCCACGATCTGGAAGCGCCTGGCCAGCAATTCGCTGAGCTGCGTGTCCACGTTTTCCAGAAGGGCGCGCTGCTTGATAAGCTCGCGGTTGGGGACGTTGTTTTTGAAGACCAACGATTCGATAATCTCTTCCCATTGGCGCGGAGTGACCTGTTGGTCGGCGTCGCTGAGCGCTTGGTCGGGTTGCGGGTGGCACTCCAGCATCAGGCCGTCGAAGCCGTACACGAGGGCAAGCTGCGCAATCTGGGGTATCCAGCGAGTGTGGCCGCAGAGATGCGACGGGTCGCACAGGATGGGCAGGTCCGGGTACTGCACCTTCAGGTCGATGGGGATGTTCCAGCAGGGTGCGTTGCGATAGACGTTCTCGTTGCTGTCGGCAAAGCCGCGGTGGACGGCCATCACCTGCTTCACGTTGGCTTTGAGAAAACGCTCCACATTGCCGGCCCAAAGTTTGACGTCGGGCACCATCGGGTTCTTCACGAGGATGGTGAAAGGTTTGCCCTTCACGGCATCCGCCAGCTGCTGTACCGCGATAGGGTCAACGCCCGTGCGCGCCCCGATCCACAGGGAGTAGATGTCATATCGCTCGCATAACGCCACCTGCTCGGGGGTCATCACCTCCGTGCAGACTGCGAATCCGCATTCGCGCTGCACCCGTGCCAGCCAGGGCAGGGCCTTCTCGCCCATACCGGCAAAACTGTCCGGTTTGCTGCGGGGCTTCCACACTCCCGCACGGAAAAAGGCCAACTCCCAGTTGTGCACAAACACAATTTCGTGGAGTTGCCGGGCAGTCTCCAGCAACTGTTGCTCGCTTTCGGCGGCACAAGGTCCGGCTATCAATAAGGGTTTCATCACTTCTGCTTTTTTGCACTATTCGCCATCGGGCTCATCCGGTTCTTCCTCCTCCTCAATATTGGTGAAATAGTTCTTCACAAATTTGTTTTTCCACCCTCTGTTGCCCAACTTGTAGGTGAAGGAGGGGAGACCTGCGGCGTTGTCAGGCGCCAACGAACGGTTCTTGGCCTTGGTGTTCTTGATGGCATTGTTGAAGTTGACATCCGACGAGAAGGCCGACACAACATTGTTGTCGAATTGGAAGTAGTAGAACTGCTCGTCAAATTCGAAATAGACGTACAGCTTGTTTCGCGAGCCTCTTTTCTCCACCACAATACGGCCGGGCACCATCTTGTAAACAGTCTTTCCGCCGCAAATGATGAGGGGCAGAGTGGTCTGCGACTTGAAGGTGGAGAGGTCTTTGTCCCACACAAAGTCGATGTTGGAGAACATAAACTTCACTTGCAAGGCTTCGGGCAGACGTTTGTTGCCGAGAGCCGCGTTGCGGATATAACGTTCATATTCTGTCTTTCCAAGAATCTCATACAGGGCTTCGTTGTAGGCCTCGTCTTCCGACACGTCCACGAACTCCAGATTGGTGTTGTTGTCCAAAGCCTTGTTCATCAAACGCATACTTTCATCGTTGAAGAAGAAGTTGATGGAGGTGGTGGCGAACATCTCGGCGGAGTCGGCGAACATATAGTTGATGATGGTACCGTTGGTGGTGAAGTCCACACGGCCCAGCTTGGCTCCGATGTCGATCTTGCCCCGACCGATGGAGACGCAGTCGTCGGTGCGCAGGGTGATGATGTTGCCGTGGGCGCTCGAGTCTGCCAGCTTCTCTTTGGAGGCGGCCCGGAACTCACGTGTCTCGCGGTCGTAGGTGATGTAGCCGTAAACCGTGATGTAGTCGGCGTCGTTGCGTTGGTGTTTGGCGTGACCGAAGGCAGTATAGATGCGGCCGGTGACGTTGGAGGAGGAGATGGACACCTTCACGGGCAGATCACTCATATCCTTGGTGCGATCGTGGATTTGCAACATAATGTTGTTGGGGTCCACCTGCTGGAGAATCTTCATACGGGCGTGCGGCACCGTGTCGCAACCCGTGCGGATTTCCACACCGCCGAAGTAGGAGAGGAAGGGCTGCGTGCTGTGCAACTCGGCGCGGCCGTCGAAACCGAACTGGTCGCTGAATTGGAAGTTCTTCTCCAACGGAATCTTGGCGTGCCCGATGGTCTCCTTCATATAATATATGGTATCCATATACAGGGCCTGCACCCGCTCGTCGGCATCCACATAATCGTAGTAGCCGTTGGCATAGAAACGCGTCGCGCTCTGGATGCGCGTGTTGCAGTTGTACATTTCGTGGTATTTGTTGTCGCGGCCCGCCAGAATGCGCGATTTGTTGAGCGGATCCATCACGGCCTTCTTGCGGATGGTCACATCCCCGTTCTTTGGGGTGATGGCGGCGTCGCCCACGTTGATGTAACGCACACCGTGGGCTGTGATGACGTTCTGCGTGAAGTCGAACTCGGCACTCAACGCACCAAATCGGTAGCCCACCGACGGGTCGGCGGCGTAAAGCTCATTGCCCGGTTCCGGTGCCATATCCACCAGATCGCGGATGGGCGTGTTGTCAATATCCGTGTTCTTATAGTCATCCTCCCACTGGAAACGAAGCAGCGTGGAGTCAATGGGATCCCAGAAGAACTCCTTGGCCGTGGCCTTGATTTCGTTTTTGACAAAATAGACCTCCGAAGCCTTGCCATTGGCGACGAAATGGCCTACACGGGTCTTGAAGTCCACGTGCGAGTTGTAGTTGTCAGTGGTGAAGGCAATGTTGTCGTTGCCTTCGCTGATGTCGTAAATACGCAGGTCAGACGTGTCGGCATTGACCTCGTGATGCTTGAAGGCAAACAGCTTGGAGGTGATGTCAGCGCGGTTGAACTTGAAGACGCCGGTGCCGAACATCCCATACGGCGTGATTTTGGAATTGCCCACCAATTCGGTCTCCCGGAAGATGCTGATGGGGTTCTTGCGGGTATGAATGAACATTTGGTCCTGATAAGGCTCCCAATGCAGGTAGGCCTCGTCCACAGAGGCGGGCGGGAACTCGGTGCCGGCAAGTTGCTCATCCACCCTGTGCTGGTTGGCGTTGCCGTTGGTGGAGTCCAGGTAGAAGACCAAACTGTCGGACATCGTGTGGGAGGTGATGTAGTCGATGTTGCCCTTGCCGCGCAAGCCTCTGTTGCTGAGGTCAATGGTGCCCTGATAGCCGCCCTTGCCTTCGTACATTGGCAGACCCGAGGTCTTGTGCCGGAAACCGAGCGAGAAGTCGGGACGTACCTGCAAAGGCTCTGCGATGTCCGGGAAAATGCCGCCTGACACCAACGCTCCGGTGAACTTCATCGAGTCAATCACGAAATTGTCCAGATTCACGATGCGGAACTGGTTCACGGCATAGAAGAAACGGTTGCGGTCATATACCCCGTTCAGCACATAGGGCTGGTCGTAGAAGACCTTGCCACCCTTGCGGGCCTCGAAGATGGGATAGTCGGGATAATCCACCATACCACTCTTGTTGCCGGGTACATCAATGTAAAGGACGCCGGAAATCTCTTCAATTTGGCTGCGAACCCGTTGCAACCGATGGTCACCGTACATATCCACCGGACCGTTCTTGTCTTCCACATACATAATCAAAGTGTCGATGACATCCATATCCACGAGGAAACGGTCGTAGTCGAAATGACAGTTGTGGGTCACAAAGTCGAACAAACCGCCGATGACGCGCCCCGAGAACACCATATCACGGTTCTTCTTGACGGTCACCATCTCGTTCATCGGATAGACGTTCACAATCTGCGGGTCGCTGAGCACGAAGAACTCGCACCCCGTGATCTTCAAGTCATTGGTGAGCAGGTCCAGCGAGGCGTAGTGGTTCTTCGACTCCAAACGGATGTAGTCGTAGTCGCGCTTTTTCACCTGATTGTTCAGATAACGGGCAATCTTGCTACGATAGTAAAGCTGGTTGTTGTTGATGTCATATTCGATGAAGCCGCGGGCAGCGAAGTCAATCATCATCGCTTTGATGTCCAAGGGCGGTTTGTTGAACCACAGGATGACATCTTCAATGGTGACCGGACCGTAATCTTCACCGTTGTACAGCTGCCAAAGCGTGTACAAGGGGTTGACATTGTTGTAGCCGGCAATTTCGTGCATCACCGACTCGTCATAATAATTGTATGATTCAAAGAATGCTGAACTCTCAACCGTCTGCCCGACGATGGGGCGGAACTCAATGCGCTTGTCATTGGTGTTCCACTGCACAGATTCCACATAAATGTCGAGTTTGTGGTACGAGTCGAAGAATGGGGAACGGCCCACCCCCTGTTTGGGACGGGAGATGAGCAGGTCCTTGGTTTCGTTGTCGTACTTGAAGTTGGCGGCCGGGTGGTAGATGGAGTCGGTTTCCAGATAGAGACTCACCTTGGCATCCTCAGAGAGCAGGTTGGTGGGTTTGATGAGGAAACTGTGGGAGAGGGCCCGGATGATGACCTCGCCTTCGCGGCGGATGGAGACCATAGCGAGGGTATCGCCCTCCGTGGTTCCGAAGATGGAGGAACCGCGCAACTCAAAACCGCCGACATAGTCCACGTCAGGGTAGAGATTGGGGATGGCCAGCATACGGCTCTCACTGACAAATCTTGGGTAGGTGGCCTTCTCCTCCGTGGTGGGCAGCGAGGCCTTGTACTCCACACGCCCGTAGATGGGCTCGCTGAACAGGGCAGGGTAGTGGAAGGTGGCGTGCTCCGACCGCAACTGCGGGTAGCGCAGGTCAATCTCACTCTCCTGCAATGTGGCGCGCACACTGAGGTCCAGACCGGCACGGTCCCAGAACACTTTGCCCCCCTTGGCATTGAACTTCAGCCGCGAGGGATAGTATCGGCCACTGATGTCGGCCACCTCAAAGCTGTCTTTCTTGGATGAGGCTATCAGATTGATGTCCTTGAAGTCGAAATAGGGCTCCTGGTCAAACCCCATCTTGTCGGCCCAACCCATCGCCGTCCACTGCACGTTGTCCCCGCTGTTGAGGATGTTGTTCTTGAAGAACTGCGTGTAGAGCTGCATCTTGGCCGGGAATTGCGTTAAGGTGTGGGTGGCGTGGTAGTCCACGAATTGGTTCCACACGGTCAACTCGTCTGCAAAGTCACTGGCTGTGAAAGCCATATAGGCGTGAATAAACGAGGCAAACTGCGGTATAGGACGCATCTTGCGCTTCATCAGTTTGTTGGATGCTTCGATGAATGCCTCTTGCGCATCGGCACTGATGCCCGTGGTCCAGTATTCGGTGAACTCTTTCAACAACTCGTCGGCCTCCTTCTGCCGGTCCTTGTTAACGGTCGAAAGATACTCTTTCATCTCCTCGACAGTCTTGGAGGGGTCGTGTGAAAATGAAGTGAAACGCTGTGCCTGGACCATAAGTGCACTGCACAGCGCAATCAGGAGAATGATGTATTTCTTCATAATTGGATTTTGCGGAATTGGGCGGCTACCCAGTTGTCCATCACTTTGTGCGAAACATATTGCATTCCGTGCTCTTCGCAGCATTGCCGCAAGAGATCGAGGTCCTTGCCGTCATAGAAGCCGCTTAAAAACAGCAGGCCTCCCTCGTTCAGGCAGGGAATGTATGTGGGAATGTCGTTGAGAAGGATGTTGCGGTTGATGTTGGCGAGGATGATGTCGTATTTCTCTTTGCCAAGCAACGAGGCGTCGCCCAGCAGCACCTGGATGTCCTCGCAGTGGTTGTGGGCCACATTCTCAAGTCCGTTGCGATAGGCCCACTCGTCGTTGTCAATGGCGGTGACGGGGCTTGCGCCGCGCAGACGTGCCAGAATGGCCAACACTCCCGTGCCGGAACCCATATCCAGCAGCGACTTGCCCTCCATCTCGGTCTCCAGCACATACTCGGCCATCTGATAGGTCGTGGCGTGCTTGGCGGTGCCGAACGACATCTTCGGCTCGATGACGATGTCGAACTCCATCTCGGGCCGCGCCGGGTGGAAGGGCGCGCGCACGTAACAGCGATCGGCAATGACCACAGGCGTGTAATTCGACTCCCACTCCTTGTTCCAGTCGCGGTCGGGCATCGCCTCCACAGAGCAGGTCACCTTGACGTCCGGGAATCCGTGGTTTTCCACCACCTCCTTGACAGCGGCTTCATCATAATCCTTCACAGGAATGTAACATAACAACTCCTCTTCCGTCTCCCCGTCCATAAAACTGTCGCAGCCGATGTCGGCCATCATTGCCGTGAAAATCTCTTTCCAGGGGTCGGAAGGCGTGATGTTGAGTTTGATTTCGTTGTATTGCATAGGTTATTGGTTTTTCTTCAAGGTCTATTCTAACGGCCGTCCCGAGGTGTTGAACCAGAGCACTTCCTCCTCATTGGTCTTCTTGTTCACGATGAAGACCTTGTAGCAGTTCAGCTTCTCGGCAATCTTGCGGACATTGTAGAACTCGGTGACTTTGAAGTTTTTGTAGTTCTTCTTGAGATAGTCTTGGATGGTGGCGTTGAGGTTCTCCACTTTGCCCATCACCATCGTCTCCACGATTTCGCCGTAGCTGTTGAAGACGCAGATTTCCTTGCCGCGGGCGCTGAAGAAGATGGCCTGGAAGTTCATCTCGTCGTCCTCTTTCCACTCCACGTTGGTTACGCGCGGATATTTGAGACGGAAAGCGGCCTTCACGTTCTCCGGCACGCTCTTCGAGTCGTCGTTGTCCAGCGTCATATTCATCTTTTCATAATATTTGTCCAACGCATCGTCGTCAGAACTGCTCTGGTTGCCGGCCTCGCCCAACTGGTAGTCGGGGTCAATGGTGCGGATCAGTTTGCCAGTCTTGTCGAAAATGACAGTGGTGACCAGTTTGGCCTTGTAGTTGGCCTTCTCGTAGAAGTCCACCATCGTCTTGTCTTGTTTGTCGGCGCGCTGTTCGCGCACGGCGGTCTTGAACTTGAACCCTTTGTAGAAGTCGTTGAGATGCTTCAGCATCGGGCCGGTGACCGACTCCTCGGGCAATATGGTGAGCGTCTTGTCCCACATACCGTTGGGTTTGATATAAACGGCGGTCTTCTTGCCGGAATAGACGCATTTGGCCACATAGCAGCTGTCTATCATAAACCAGTTGAGGTCTTCGGGATGCATCACCTTCTTGGCCAAGGCTTTGGTGACAATCTCAGGTATGGTGTTGGGCTTCAGGGCAACGTTGCCGTGCTCGTCGGTGACCACCACTTCAGGTTTTTCTTTCTTGGGTTTCTCGGCTTTTTCCTCCTTGGGTTCCTTCGGGGCAGTCTCCTTCACGGGTTTGGGCTCCTTGGGAGCGGTTTCCTTGACGGGTTTGGGAGCCTCCTCTTTGGGCTTGTCGGCTTTCGGGGCGGGTTTGTCGGCCACGGGCTTGTCAGCCTTCGGAGCCGGGGCCTTGGGCGCGGGCTTCTCGGCCGGAGCTAAGGGGTCCTTGAAGTCTTCAGGGTCGGTGCGCGACACCAGTTCGTTGCGCCCCGTGGAGCTGAACAGCAATATGGAGGGCTTCGCACCTACACCATCGGGCTTCACCTCAAGGTAGTAGTTCGTCTTCTCATTATCTTTCTCTTCCAAACAGGACTCGCTAACCACGAAATCGGGGTAATTCTGGCGCACATACGCCATAATTGACGAAGGCAGCTCGTTCTGCGGAACGTTGAAGTGCGTGTGCAGCCACTCACCGGAGCTGGTGATGTACACTTTCCCGTTGGTGCCCTCGTCCTTGATGGTGGCAACATAGTTGTTGCCCTCCTTCAGCCATCCCGTCACTTTGACGTATGGATATTGGAATTCGAGGGTTTGGGTGACATCCGCAGGCACGTCGGCGGGTTTCAGCTTCTGTGCGGAAATCGGACTGCTGAAAAATGCAACTATTTGGATAATAGTCAATAAGAATAGAAGTTGACCAAGTTTTCTCATAAGATTCCTATTTTATTTTAACGAGGGCCAAAAATACAAAAAAGTAAGGAATGGCGCACAAACCAAATATGTTTTTTATTAATAATGGTTAAAATGAAAAAAGCAATGAACAAAGACGTGACGTCGGATGAAAAACGAAGAGGGTCGCAACTTTATTATTTTTTGTATATTTGCCGCCTAAAACTGCTTAAGATGAACGAGATAAAAGTTTGGATTGAGCCGATGACGCTGGAGGAGTTTGCAGGTGTGCAGAAGCCGCTCACCATAAACTACAGCATCCAGTCCGCCCCTTTCGGGCGTGTATTGGTGGCATCCACAGCCAAGGGCGTCTGTTTCCTGATGCCCGCGGCGATGAAATGGTCGCCGGTGGAGACCCTGAAACGCCATTTCCCCAAGGCCAAGTTCCGTTGCCGCACTGTGGCCCTTCACCGCAAGGCCTTGCTGTTGCTGCGCCGTCGTTATGACAAAGTTTCCGACCTTTGCCTGCATCTCTACGGAACTCCCTTCCAAATCAATGTGTGGCGCGACCTGCTGACTGTGCCCGTGGGCAAGGTGACCACCTACCAGAACATCGCCACCCGCATCGGCCGTCCCAAATCCGCCCGTCCCGTAGGCCAAGCCGTCGGTGCCAACCCGGTGATGTGCATCGTGCCCTGCCACCGCGTGGTCCGAACCAACGGAACGCTCGGCGGTTACCGCTGGGGCGTCGCCCGCAAGGTCAAGTTCCTCAACGAGGAGGCTCTCAAGTCCGTCAAAACCAGAGGTCTGCACAACTGGGAGCCCACCCTCTTTTAGTCCCTCCGCATACGACATCTCCTGTTTCCATTTTTTGTATTTTTGCCGCTTGATGGCACCCCGTGCCGCATAACTGTATTATTCGTCTTGATGATGTCCTTTTTCGACCTTCTCGTCCTCTCTGTCAGTCTGGCTCTCGACTGTTTTGCTGTAAGTTGCACGGCAGGCGTGTCACAACCCCGACTCAAACTCCGCCAAGTGCTGCTGTTTGCATTCTTTTTCGGATTCTTCCAGGCGTTGATGCCCCTCATTGGTTGGTTCGGCGGCGAGGCCCTTGTCTCCTACATCAGTCGCTTTGCCCCGTGGATTGCCTTCTTGATCTTGCTGTTTATAGGAGGAAAAATGATTTTGGAAGGCGTCCGGAACAAGGAGGAGGATCTTTTCGACATCACAAAATTCCGTACTGTGCTGCTGTTGTCGGTGGCCACCAGCATCGATGCCCTCGCCGTGGGCTTCGGCTTTGCGATGATGCAGGAAACACGCATTGGCCGGGCAGTCGCCCATATCGGCGTCGTCTCCTTCTTGATGTCATTGTTAGGCTATGGCCTGACCAGCCGCTGGAGCACCCGCGTCAAGGCCAATGTGGCGGAGATAATCGGCGGGGTGGTGCTGATTCTTATAGGATTGAAAATATTGTTAGTCAAATAGATATGTATTTAGCCATTGATATTGGAAATACAAGTCAGAAATTAGCCCTGTTTGACCAGAATGGCCGACAGTGCCAATGGCTTCGCAAGGAACGCCTGACATTGGAGGATTTGCAACAGCTCTTTTCGCAATATCCGGTGAGGGCAGCCATCCTTTCTTCGGTGGGCGACGAGGCGGCCCCGTTGGAGGAGTTCTTGAAAGCGCGGGTGCCCACCTATCGGCTGACCTCCGACCTGCAACTTCCTGTGACGCTGTGCTATGCCACGCCAGCATCGCTGGGTGCCGATCGCATTGCCAGCGCTGCGGGGGCGCACGCACTCTTCCCCGACTGCAACGTGCTGGTGGTACAGGCCGGCACTTGCCTCGTCACCGACCTGGTGACTGCCGCCGGCCAATACCTCGGCGGCACCATCGCCCCCGGACTGCGGATGCGCTTGCGGGCGCTGCCGCAATTCACCGCGCACCTGCCCCTGCTCGACCCTGAGCCCGTGAATTATCTGGTCGGTAATTCCACGACACAATCCATCTTGTCTGGCGTCGTAAATGGCTATGTTTGTGAGATTCAGGGAATGATTTCCCGCTATGAAACACAATATTCCGGCCTGAAAGTCGTTCTGTCTGGCGGCGATGCGCCCCTATTGGAAAGTTCATTAAAAAATAGTATATTTGCCGCCCAAAATTTAGTGCTGTTGGGATTGTATGAAATCTTGCATTTTAATGTTTCGGAAACTTGAAGCGATACTGTTCTTAGGATTGGCGATGCTCCTTCTGGCAAATGTTTCGTTTGCGCAGAATGAGATTCGTCAACCCTACTCTATCTTCGGCATCGGGGTGGTGAACAAAGCCTCCAATGGCATCCTGAACGGGATGGGAGGAACGTCCTATGCTATGCAAAGTCCCTATTACATCAATTTCCGGAACCCCGCTTCGTACGCCGCCTTTGACTCCCTGTCTTTTGTGGCCGATGTCGCCGCTTCCATTTATGTTTCCTCCTTGGCTTCCGGCGACGCCAATCTATCGCAGAAAAACACATACGTGCGCCCTGACTACCTGGCCATCGGATTGCCGGTGACGCGCCATTGGCGTACCTCCGTCGGCCTTGTCCCCTTCAGCACAATCGGCTATGATATGGTCGCTTCCCGCACCGTGAACCCCATAGGCGAGGTCTCTTACGAATACTCGGGCAAGGGCGGCCTCAACCAACTCTACTGGGGCAATGCCTTCCGCCTGTGCAAAGGACTTTCCATTGGCCTCAACACTGCCTATATGTTCGGGTCCATCTACAATTCCAGCAGAACGGAATTCTCAGGCACCAATTTCTACAATACCAACATCACCGATGCCTATCATCTCGACGGCATTTATCTCAATGCCGGTCTGCAATATGTCTTCAAAGTGAAGGAACAACATCAGATAGGCCTTGGTGCTGTCTATGGCAATACCGCTTACATCTGGGCGCGTGAAAACCTGTTGATTAACTATTACCAAGGTCCCTATAATTCAGTAACAACTTATGATACAGCATTGTATGATAATGTCTCCCGCGGGAATCTGCACATTCCCCAGTCTGTGGGAGGAGGCATAAGTTACTCCTATAAGGAAAAAATCACCGTGGCGGCTGATGTCACTTGGAACAATTGGAACCGATACAAGTTTATGCAGCATTCCGACTCCTTGAAGGATGCCATCAGCGCCTCCCTGGGTTTCCAATATGTGCCCGATCCGCTCTCCCCGAAATTCTTCAAGCGTCTTGCCGTGCGTGTCGGTGCCCACTATTCCACCGGAGAATTTTTTCTCCGCGATAAACCTATCTCCGAATTTGGAGTCTCTTTGGGCATTGGAATTCCATTGAATACCTTCATCACCCACTCGAGTATCAATTTGCTGTTTGAATATGGGAAAATGGGAACACTTGCCAACGAACTTGTAAGACAAAACTACTTCAGATTCACACTCAACTTCACTCTTCAAGAGAAGTGGTACCAAAGAATGAAAATTGAATAACCTTAAAAAATAAAGTTTTAGAAAGATGAAAAAATTAGTTGTTGCAATTATGATGCTTGCCTTTGGCGGCTCCCTCTTCGCTCAATGCCCCTTCAAATATGGTGCAACCGAGGAGGATTCATTGAAAGGCCTTGAACAAGTGAGCCTTTTCAATATGTCATACAAGGCCAAAAACTATGCGGAAGCATACGAGGCTTGGCAATATATCGTCAAACACTGCCCGTGCGCGTGGGATGGCGTATATACCAATGCTCAGAATATGTTGCAGAACCTTATCAAGGATGAGAAGGATTCTTTGAGAAGAGAACATCTCATCGATACGCTCATCTATTCCTATGAGGTTCGCAGCAACTATTTCCCCGAAAAGTTCACGAAGGGCTACGGTTTGGGATTCAAGGCCTACAACACCCTGATCTATCGCGGAAAATCCTGCACCTCTGACGAACTGATGCAAGTGCTCGACTGGTTCATCCAGTCTGTGGAAATGGAGAAGGAGAAGACCCAGCCCGCCATTTGGGACAAGTACTTCCAGCTGGCTGAAATCGTCACCAAATCGAAAAGAGACACTTCCTATGTCATTGAGGCTTACGGACGTGCTACCGACTACTTGGATGTCTCCACCAACAACGCTTTGGTCAAGTACGAGAAGCAGACGGAGGCCCTGGAGGCTCTCAATGCCCAATTGGAGGCTGGTCAAATCGACCGTATGGCCTACGACAAGCAGGCCAAGGTGCTGTCTGCCGACACCGCCCGCCAGATGAAACTGGTCTTGAACTATCGCAAAACCCTGAAGAAGATTGAAACCGCTGTGACGCCGTACGCCTCCTGCGAAGTGCTGGAAGAGGTTTACTCCAAGAAACTTGCCGCCAGCAAGGATGATATCTCCGCCATCAACAAGATGGTGATGACGATGTACAAGGGCGGCTGCCTTTCCAGCCCTGTCTTCAAGGAGGCCCTGCAGGTGCTTCACAACGCCAACCCGAACCGTAATACCGCTTTCTGGCTGGGTAACCTCTCTTTGAGCAGCTGGGGCAACACGAAAGACAACGCCGAACTGGATGCTGCCATCAAATATCTGCAGACTGCCATCGAATTGAGTGAGACCAACGAGCAGAGAGCCGATGCCAACTACACCATCGCTGTCGCTTATCAGCTCAAGGGAGCCTACTCCGAGTCCCGCAACGCCGCTTACGCTGCTCTGAAGGCCAATCCCAATATGGGCAAGGCCTACATCTTGATCGGAAAACTTTACGCTGCCTCCGCTGGCAGATGTTCCGGTGAGGACCTGCCTCTGGCTTGCTGCTGGGCTGCCGCCGACAAATACGCCAAGGCCGTCGCGGTTGACCCCAGCTGCGAAAAAGATGCCGCCAAAGAGCGTGCTAACCTGAGATACCCCAGCAAGGACGATCTTTTCAAACGCGGTCTCAAGGCTGGTGATTCTTATAGAGTGGGCTGCTGGATTCAGGAAAGCACTACCGTTCGTTAATACAGAATGTCTTTAAGGACAAATCATATTACCCTAAACATCATAATGGCCTCGTGCCTTATGATGTTTTTTATTTCCTGCCATCAGAAGAGCAAAGAATCCGTGCTCTTTGAGTACGAAGGGAAATACCCCGATGAGTCGGCCGAAAATATGGTGCTGACAATGAGCGACTCGGGAGTGGTCAGCTTTATCCTGGACGCTCCTCTGATGAACCGCTATTACGGGGATTCCACCTTCGCGGATTTCCCCAAAGGCATCAAGGTGACCTCCTTCACCGAATATGGGCAGAAACAGGCGGAACTTTCCGCCGACTATGCCTGCGAGGTAAATGGTTCCAAATACAAGGCCACTAAGAATGTGGTCATCGTCGACGTGATTAAGGGTGATACCCTGCGTACCGAAGAGATTGAGTGGAACCAGCTTACCCGTACGGTCCTCAGCAACAAGTTGGTGAAGCAGACGAAGGCCGACGGCTCCGTCAACTACGGGGATGGCTTCACGGCGGATGACAGGTTCACCCGATACACCATCATCCACCCGCGAGGGGAATTGGCTGGATATGATTTCTAAGCTAAAAGGTCGCCGCAGTCACACTGACGGCGACTTTTTTTAATGCCGCCACGATGCGGTCGGCTTCGCGCAGGCGCACGCTGAAGCGGATGGTGCAGTTGAGGTCGCTTTGCTGGCTGAGTATGGTGACGCCGGGGTCTTTCATCAGCTGCATCACACTGTTCATTTGCACATAATCGAAGACCACATCATATTGCTCCTCGATGGTCTTCTCTACGATGGTGGCGGCGTCGAGTGCGGCCTTGGCGGCCACCTTGTAGGCGTTTTGCAAACCGCTGACACCCAACTTGATACCTCCGAAATAACGGACCACCACCACCAGGGTGTCGGTAAGGTCCTTGGAGAGCAGCTGCCCGTGGATGGGTCTGCCCGCCGTGCCGGAGGGCTCGCCGTTGTCGTTCAGGCGATAGGCCTCCTTGTGTGGTCCGAGGATGTAGGCGTAGCAGTGGTGCCGCGCGTCGTAGTACTGCTTCTGCAATTCCGCAAGATGCTTCTTCACCTCCTCCTCCGTCTTCACGGGGAAGGCGTACGCGAGGAATTTGCTGCGTTTCTCGCTGTAACTGCCTGTCGCGGCGGCGGCAATGGTCTTATAGGTGTCTTCGAACATAAAGCAGGGTGTTGTTATCCACAATCTCTTTTTCTTCAGGCGTTTCCGAAAGGGTGGGGGCGGGCAGTCCTTTGCCCCAGGTCACGTCGCCGACCAGGATGCGTGCCTCGTCCCAAAGTCCCGATTCGATGAAGCGGTCGAGGGTTTTGCGCCCGCCTTCCACAATGACCGACTGGATGCGCTGCTCGTACAATTGCTGCAGGCAGGTCGCCACGTCGGGGGAGACGGCTGTGCAGGGCAGGGGGGCGTTTACCTCGTCGCCGCGCTGCATCACAAAGCGCCGGGGACTCTTGCCCGGATAGAGGCGGGTGGTCAGTTGGGGCTGGTCGTTGGCCATCGTGTTGTATCCCACCAGGATGGCGTCCTCTTCGCTGCGCCATTTGTGCACCAGCACGCGCAGGGCGGGATTGGTGATCCAATAGTTGTGGGGTTGGCCGTCGGAGCGGTCCACATCCATAAAGCCGTCAGCGGTTTGGGCCCACTTGAGGATGACGTATGGGCGCTTTTGTGCGTGGTAAGTGAAGAATCTGCGGTTCAGTTCGCGGCACTCCTGCTCACACACGCCCACGGTGACCTCCACGCCGGCAGCGCGCAATTTGGCGATGCCGTTGCCGTTCACCTTGTCGTGGCAATCTACGGTGCCTACCACAACGCGGGGGATGCCGTGGCGGATGATGGCGTCGGCGCAGGGCGGCGTCTTCCCGAAATGGGAACAGGGTTCCAGGTTGACGTAAAGGGTGGAATCCTTCAGCAGGGCGGGGTCCTTGACTGCGGCAAGGGCGTTCACCTCGGCGTGCGCTTCGCCATAGCGGTGGTGGTAGCCCTCCCCGATGATGCGCCCATCGTGCACGATGACAGCACCCACCATTGGGTTGGGCTGCACCCGGCCCAGCCCTAACCGGGCCAGCTCCAGGCAACGTTCCATATAAGGGATATGTCCAGTCAAAGCAATGATGCTATTGGCGTTTGAGGAAATAAGACAACGGCTGCAACTGGCGGTCGAAGTGATAGTACTGGCATTGCACCAGATTCTGCTTGTTTCCGTTCAGTACGGCATAGAACCTGTCGCGGTTATAGGGCAGTTCGTTAGGAGTGGCATCTTCGCCTAAGATAGCGTCCAGAGAGAGGGCGTCGGGCGTCAGCTTGCGATACATCTCCAAGGTGGTTTTCTGACCGTCTATATCTGTTAACGTAATGGTTTTGAAGTGGTTGAACCGGAATATGGAATCGCGCTGTTCGGCGCTGAGGTCGGTGACGAACTGATTATAATTCTTGTCACGGTATTCAGCCAGCATATCCAGCAACTTGACGGTGTCGTAGTCGGGCACCAGCTGGTGCTGGGCGTCATAGAGGGCGAAGAACCGGGCTCCGGTCTTCTCTATGGTGAAGGAGTTTTCTGGATTCTCGTAATCCTTTACCTCCAGTGTTTTGATGCGGGTAATCTTGGTGGAAAAAAGGTCACAGGAGTACCAGTCCACTGGCTTGAAGGAGTATGTCGGGGTAAGGAAGCCCTTGAAGCCGGGGTTGTGTACGATGCAGGGCTCGTCAAGGCCCTCGAGGATGGCGAAGTTGGCCATATTGTCCATCGTGGACGGTCCCATATAGTAAGTCTTCACCAGTCTCTCTTTAGTGAATAATTTCATTCCAAAGAGGGTGAACTTGGGCTTGGTCTGGTATATTTCCACCTTCACGGCATTCACCGACATCATCTTGTTGATGTTAGACTGGGCAGACTTGGGCACCGTCTGCTGCAGGGTCACGTTGCGGATGGTGGAGAGCAGTTCTTCCACCTTGCTGTCCATAGCCCGGATCGAGTCCTGCACATACCAAATGCCATCCTTCCGGGAGAGCAGCACATTGTCGCCCGCCATACTGGCGATGAACACTTTTGTGACGTTGGCGGTGTCTTTCACTGCAAAAATATCGGATTTCGGGGTGCGGTTGGCACCGTGGATGACGCCGGTCTTGAAGAGTACAATCAACAAGCAGGCCAACAGTAAAGCGGCAAGAATGAGGAGCCGAATGGTATTCTTTTTCATATCTTATGATTAAGGCGGCAAAAATACGAAAATTACGCCGACACGCCCCTCTTTAACAAAAGTGTTTTTTTTATAAGTTTTTTTAAACGTATGGTAAAAACTATAGTCTCTAAATAGTTAATTTTACGCTGTATGAAAAAAGGAATCCCTATAATCTTAGCCATTCTTTTATCTGTATGTCAATTAATTGCGCAGCAAGATAATCCATCTGACAATCGTTCCTCGTCAAAATCCTTCACCTTGGAAGAGTGCCTTCGTTATGCGGAGGAGCATAATTTCACCCTGCAGAACGCCGGTTTGAACGTCACATCGTCGGAAATCTCTTTGCGGCAGGCGAAGGAGAACATCGCCCCGTCGGTGTCGGCCTCCGCGTCGCAAGGGTTCAATGCCAACAACTATCAGAAATCCATCGGCTGGAACGGCAGTTACGGTATCAACGCCGGAATGACCCTCTTCAGCGGGCTATACAATTATAACAATATCAAAAAGAGTCAATTGCAGGTGGAACAGTCGGACCTTGAGTTGCAACAGAGCCGCGACAAGGTGCGTGTCTCCATCATACAGGCGTTTCTGGCCATTATGATGAACCAGGATCTTCTGGATTATCAGGAGGAGGTGCTCAAGAGCAGCCGCGAGCAGATGGAGCAGGGCGAGCAGCAGTTCCGCGTGGGCCAGATTCTGGAGAGCGACTATAAGATGCTGCAGGCGCAATACACCTCCGACCTGTACAACATCGAGAATACGAAAATCAATATACAGAACAATTACTTGGCACTGAAGAATTTGCTATCCATTGCACCGGGCGAGGAGCTTGCCATTGTGCGCCCCGACAGCGCCACGCTCTTCCGCAACCTTGAGGTGCCCACCTTGCCGGAGCTGATGGAGAAGTCGAGGGCTTATCTGCCTCAGCTCAAAATCTCCGAGAACGACATCGCGAGCGCGGAGTACGACGTCAAGTTGCAGAAATCCAACTTCTACCCCTCTTTGTCGCTGAGCACGGGCATCAGCACGGGCTACAGCGGCAACAACCAGTCCGACAACTTGGGTTGGGGCACGCAACTCTGGCACGGCCTGGGCGAGAATGTGGGACTCAACCTCAGCATTCCCATCTACCAGCGCAGTCAGGTGCGCAACAGCGTGAAACAGGCGCAACTGCGTGTGCAACAGGCCGAACTGACCAAACAAGAGGTCTCTTACCAGATTGACCAGGAACTGCAGCAATATTATCTTGATGTCCTGTCGGCGCAAAACGACTACCGCGTGGCCGAGGCCCGAAAGGAGGCTTACGAGGCCAACTATAACGCCTACAGTTTCAAATTCAAGTACGGTTCCATCACTGCGGTGGACCTCATCCAGCAGCAAACCAACTATATCAACCAACTCAACCAATATATGCAGTCCAAGTACTCGTTTGTTCTGCAAAGGAAGATTTTGGATGTGTTGATGGGCGTGCCGGTGAGACTATAGTTTATTAAATCATTAAATTATTAAGTTGTTGGGGCGGAGGTTAAGAAATTAAGAAACTAAGAAATTAAGAAATTGAGTTTAGAAAATCATTTGTTATATGTCTAAGTTATCTAAAAAAGCAAAATGGATTATGGCCATCGCGGCGGTGGTGCTGCTGGCGTTGATATTGTCACTTGTTCTTAAGAAGGGCAAGCACGCGGAGTTGCAAATCAACACGATGCGGAGTTCCATCGACAGTGTGGAGGTGACGGTGACGGCCACCGGCGAGCTGCAGCCCGTGTACAAAGTGGATGTGGGCACGCAGGTGTCCGGTATTGTGGAACACATCTACGTGGATTTCAACTCGGCGGTGAAGAAGGGCCAGAAACTGGCTGAACTGGACCGCTCCAACCTGAACGAGCAGCTTACGCAGGCCCAGACCAGCGTCTCGAATGCGAAGAGCAACCTCACCCTGGCGCAGCAGCAGTACGACCGCGTGAAGGCACTTTACGACAATAAGGCGGCCACGCAGGAGTCGTACGAGTCGGCGGTAAACTCGCTGAATCTGGCCAAGAACCAGCTGAAGACCGCCCAGTCGGAACTGTCGCGCGCCCAGACCAACCTCTCCTACGCCACCATCTATTCGCCCATCGACGGGGTGATTATGGACAAGGCTGTGGAGGAGGGCCAGACGGTGGCATCCTCATTCAGCACCCCGACATTGTTCACCATTGCCAACGACTTGACTCAGATGCAGGTGCAGGCTTCCGTGGATGAGGCCGACATCGGCGAAGTGAAGGCCGGCCAGCCCGTGACGTTTACCGTGGATGCCTTCCCTGATGATGTGTTTGCCGGCACGGTAAAGGAGGTGCGCATCAATCCTACGGTGACCTCCAACGTGGTGACCTATACGGTCATCATCAACGCACCCAACCCAGAGATGAAACTCTTCCCAGGTATGACGGCCAACGTGAGCATCACCACCAAGAAAGAGAGCGGGGTGTGTATCCCCTTGACGGCGTTGTTCACTACTATCGAGCCGGATGTGATGAAGCAGTTTGAGAAAAAAGGCTATACCTTCCAGTCTTTATACAAAAACCAGGAGGAAATTGCCCAGGGACTGAAGGACATCACCAAGAAGACCATCTGGGTGAAGAAGGGAGATAAGAATTATGAGCAGGTCAGGGTGTCGGTTGGATTGAATAACGGTGTCAAGACGCTGGTTCCTGAAGGCTTGCAAGAGGGCGAGGAAGTGGTGATTGGCGTCAGCGAGGCGATGGGAGGGATGCCGAATGGAAACAAGGGCGGCAATAGTGGAAGTTCCAATCCGTTTATGCCCGGGCGGCCCGAGCGCAAGACCAGATAGCTATGGGAAAAGATATTTTAAAAGTGGAACGTCTGGAGCGCGTGTTCCGCGTAGGCAGTGAGGATGTGCACGCTTTGCGAGGTGTCTCCTTCACCATCCAGGAGGGGGAGTTCGTCAGCATAATGGGTACCAGTGGCTCGGGAAAATCGACGCTGCTGAACATTCTGGGATGTTTGGACACGCCCACTGCCGGCGACTATATTATTGACGGGGTGTCAATCCGGAATTTGAGTAAGAACGAGTTGTCCACCCTGCGCAACCGCAAGATTGGTTTTGTGTTCCAGAACTATAACCTGCTGGCGCGCACCACAGCCTTGGAGAATGTGGAGCTGCCGCTTTTTTACAACAACACTGTGCCGGCCAAGGAGCGGAAGGAGCGCGCGGCGGCGGCCCTCAAGTTGGTGGGCTTGGAGAAACGTATGGAGCATATGCCCAACCAGCTCTCCGGCGGTCAGCAGCAGCGTGTGGCCATTGCCCGCGCGTTGGTCAACGACCCCGTTATACTCCTGGCCGACGAAGCCACCGGCAACCTTGACACCCGCACCTCCTACGAGATTATGAGCCTGTTTCAGGATTTACACGAGCAGGGCAAGACGATTGCTTTTGTGACGCACGAGCCCGACATCGCCACCTTTACTACGCGCAAAATCAAGCTCCGCGACGGGCAGATTATCGAGGACGCCCCCATCAATACCCAGTCGGCCGCCGAGGCGCTGGCCGCCATCAACCTCCAAAAAGAAGATTAAGCTATGAATATCGGAAATCTTGTCAAAATAGCCATCAGCTCGCTGTTCCGCAACAAGATGCGCACAGCCCTGACGATGTTGGGCATCATCATCGGCATTGCCTCGGTCATCGCGATGGTCAGCATCGGGCAGGCCTCCACGCAGAGTGTCAAGTCGGAGCTCTCCTCTATGGGCTCCAATATGATTATGATAATGCCCGCCCGTCAGCATCGTGGCGGTGTGGATATGGGAATGTCGTCATCCAAATCTTTGGACGACAAGGATTTGGCATCTATACAAAAAAATACCCGTTATGTGGCCGCCGTGTCGCCTATGGTGAGCAGCGCCAAGCAGCTGATTTACGGCAACAACAACCACAGCTGTTCTGTCAATGGCGTGTCGGATGCCTACCTTGAAATCCGGAAATACGAGTTGGCCGAAGGGGTGATGTTTACCGAGGAGGATGTGAAGCGCTACAACAAAGTGTGTGTCATTGGGCAGACGGTGGTGAAGGAGTTGTTCACCAACGGAGAGAGCCCGATAGGCAAGTCCATCCGTTTCGGGTCGATACCGATGACCGTGATAGGGGTTTTGGCCTCGAAGGGTCAGAACGGGATGGGGGAAGACCAGGACGATATAGTGTTGGCGCCTTACACCACCATTCAGAAGCGTTTTCTGGGCATTAACTATTTCAATATGTTGTTTGCCTCGGCCACTTCCGAGGAGGAGTCGGAGCTGGCCGCCACGGAGATTACCTACATCTTGCGCAGCAACCACGGCATCAAGCAAGGTGCGACCGACGACTTCGACATCCGCACGCAGGAGGAACTGGTTTCCACTATCAGTTCGGTCACGGGATTGATGACTACATTGCTGGCCGCCATCGCTTCCATCTCGTTAGTGGTGGGCGGCATCGGCATTATGAATATAATGTATGTCACGGTCACGGAGCGCACCAAGGAGATTGGTTTGCGTATGGCCATTGGCGCGCACAACCGCGACATCAAGTTGCAGTTCTTGTGCGAGAGTGTGATTTTGAGTCTGATAGGCGGCATTATCGGCATTATCTTTGGGCTGATCATATCCTACGTCGCTTCCAAATTGCTGAAAATGCCCTTTGTAGTGAGTCAGATGGCTATTGTGCTCTCCTTCGTGGTGTGCGCTCTCACGGGTATCTTCTTTGGCTGGTATCCGGCCAAGAAGGCGGCCAATATGGATCCCATCAGCGCTTTGCGTTATGAGTAACAGCGCAATTTCAGATACAAGAAAAGCCAGGGCAAAGGTCCTGGCTTTTTTTGTGGGTTTGGTTCAAGCTTAGGCTTCGGGTTCGAAATCCTCTTTGCCGACGCCGCAGATGGGGCAGCTCCAGTTGTCGGGAAGGTCTTCGAAAGCGGTGCCCGGGGCTATGCCATTATCGGGGTCACCCTCGGCGGGGTCATACACGTGACCGCAAACTTTGCAAACGTACTTTTTCATAAGCGATAGTTTTAATAGTGGTTGTTTTATATTTCTGGTCAACAAAAATTTGTTGCTGGCAAAAATACTAAAAAAATTATTACGGCTCCACCGGCTGTTCGCGGACGTTGGCGCGCAATGCCTGGTTGATTTGCTGCTTGAGCTGCATCACGTTCTTCTCCACCACATTCTGCCGTTCGGGCTTGAAGAAGTCGGCGTATTTGGCCTTCCCGAGCTTGTACTTCAACTTGTCGGTGCCGATGATGTCAAGACCTAACCGGATGGGCTTCAGCAGAGATACATTATAATTATAGGTCATATCCAGGTTGTGGCGTCCCGAGAGGATGGCCTGGTATTTGTCGATGGAGACGGCGAAAGGATAGACGTCGATCTCGTTTTTGAAAATCGTGACTTCGGCGGAGAGGCTGTCAATCTTGTTCTCGGTCTTCTTGTTGAACCGCAGTTTCTTGGCAATGTTCTGGTAGGTTTCATTGTCCAGGACAACGAGGTCGTGTCCGTTGATGGCGGCGGCGCCCCGGAGGGTGGAGTATTTGAGGTCGTAGTTGGATTTGAGGTAGGTCTCCACGGCGAAATGGAATTCAGCGTTGCCAGCGAAGGACTTGAGCATCGGCAGGATGGTGTCCACCTCCGGAATCATAGCGATGAGCTTGTCAATCTTGATGTCGAGAAGGTGGAAGTCGAGACCGACAAAGAGGTGGTTTTTACGTGGGGTGCGATAGAGTGCGGTGAGCTGCATACGGGCGGCGTCGGAAGTCAACCCCATCTGGTCCAGCACGAGGATGCCGTCCTTGATGGCGACGTGCCCGCCCACGTTGCGGATCTCCGCGTCTTCGTAAAGAGCCTTCTTGATGGAGGTGTTCACACGGATGTCAATACCGTGGGGCACAATGAAGGGGTCGGCCTCCGAGCTCTCGGACTTCTCGGCCAGGAGGGAGTCGGGGGCGCCCAGTCCGTTGACGAGGTCCATAATGTGGTTGATATCGAGGTAGTCGGAGGTGAGGTCGAGGGTGCCGCTGAGGAGCCCGCGGTGGTCGAAGTACTTGTCCATATTGCGGATCTCTCCGCTCACGCGGCATTCCGACTCGTCGAGTTTGATGCGCCCCTCCTGGATGTGGCAGCGGGCGGGGGTGAAGTCCACGTCAAGGGACGGGATACCGAGGGGTTCGTCCAGTTTGTCGAAGATGACGTTGCCCTGGGCAAGCTTGAGCTTTACGTCAGGGTTCCAGCGCAACAGGGCGTTTTTGCCTTTGGTGTTGTAGTGGGAGGCGGCGGTGAGGTTGAGTTTGCCGGTGCGGGCGGCCAGCGTTCCCTTCACGGTGGCCACCAGTGCGTCGCCGGCATATTTCAGGGAGAGCTGCTCGCTGTTTTGCATCACGAAGGTGCCGGAGGGATGCTGCAAGGTGGCCTCTACGGAGTCGGTTTGCGCCTCCACCGTGGCAAACTGGTAGGTGGTGCTCATCTTTAAGGTGAGGGTGGAGTCGAAGAGGTTGTTGACGTAGGCGTCGAGATGCGCGTCGGCGGCAGTAACGTCACCCAATCCCGTCTTGCTGCCAGTGAGGTGCGGGGCCTTGGCAATCAGATGGGCCCACTCCCCGATACGGTAGGGACGTTCCTTGACGGGGAAGTCGAGGTCGAGATCCAGGGAGGGCGACTTCAGGGCCAACGAGTCGTCATAGAGGAAATCGAGGTTGGTAAAGAGGATGTGCCCCTTGACGTTCATCTTGTCGAACGCTTTTGACGAGATTTGATTCTGGTCGAAAGAGACCTTGAGGTCGGCCTTGGCGTTGGCGTTGAAGCGGGTGATGCTTTCGGGGAGCAGTTTTTTGAAGTCCTGCATCTGCAGGTCTCCCTTCAAGGCCAGGTCGAAGAGCATCTTTCCGAGCAGATCCTTGACGGTGCCCTGCGCAGTGATGTGGTTGCGGCCGGTGTAGGCGCTCAACTCCTTGATGGTCACATTCGTGAGATTGTTGGGGTCGAGGTCCACGTGGAATTGGCTGTTGATGCGGTCAAAGGGGAAGGGGAAATCCTTCATTGCGAAGGTGCCGTCGTCGAGGGTGACATCGGAGGTGATGAGCGGCTTCTCCTGTTCGTTGTAGTGCCCGGTCACGGTGCCGGCGAGGCCGATGCGTCCGTCGAGGTCAAGTCCGTCGAGGGCGTTGCCGATGAGGGCTTCGGGGATAAAGGCGAGCGCCTCCTTGAGGGGCCAAGTCTCGGTGCGGTAGCGGAGGTCCATCCGGATGTCGCCTGTGGCGGTGTCGCGCTGGGCTTCACCTTCCAGGGAGAGCTTGTAGTCGGCCAGGGCCAGCTGCGCCTCCTTCAGGCCTAAAGTCTGGCGGGAGAGGCCGAGCCTGATGTCGGAGGCCAGGGCTACATCCGCGGAATCCAGATAGGCATCCTCGCCGGAGTGCAGGGTCAGGTTGCCGGCCTTCAGGTGGAGCGTGCCCAGCAGGGAGTCCAGCTGCAGCAGGTCGCCGGTGAAGTCCAGAGCCAGCTGGTCGCATTTGGCCAGCAGGGGTTTTTCGTCGAGGGTGACCACATCAAAAGCTTGGCTGTTGAGGTTGACGCTCCCTTGCACATCGCGCTGGTCGAAGGAGCCCTTGACCAGAAGATCGAGGTCGTGGAGGTTGGCCCTTACCTTGGAGGCGAGGTCGATATAGGAGAGGTTCACATCGTCGGCCTGCACCTTTTCGAGATCTACGGTATAGACGAATTCGGGTGTGGTGTCGGAGGTGGTTTTGAAGACATTGTAGTTGGTCTGGCCGACGGGGTTGGTGAAGAGGTTGGCGTTGCCTTCCTGCAGATGGAAGTCGCGGATGGCGATGTGCTTGTCGTTGAGCAGATCTCGGATATTGAGGGAGGCGGTGCAGTGCTTGACGTGGAGCAGCGTGTCGGTAGGCGCGCCATAGACGGGGTTGAGGAGCAGGAGTCCGTGCAGGTCGATGCCGACGTGGGGGAAGGTCTTGAAGAGGGTGAGGTCGGCCTTGTCGATGTGGAAGTTACAGTTGAGGAATTTGGGTGCCTCCTGGTTGACGAGCTTGGTGAGCCGCGCGGGCGAGAACACCGACCACAGGACAAAGCATACTGTCAAGAGGAACAGCCCCAGCAGCGACAGCAGGGATATAAGCGTTATCTTCAGCCCTTTTTTCATTTTGCTTTACGGTTGTTTGGTGAAAGTATAGCTCTTGCCGTAGTCGTCGTGGTAGGCGAGGGTGTTGGTGTTGAGGGTGGTGAGCGTGTAGGTCTTGGGCACGATGCCGCCCATCTCCATCTGGTGGTTTTGGGTGAGGGTGGCGTTGGAGAGTGTCCAGGAGAAGGGTTGGGCCTCCTCAGGTCCTACATCGTCGGAGGTGTCCCACGTGTAGCCGGTGCCGTTGGCATCGTAGTACTCGTGCAAGGTCCCCGACTGCCAGTGGCCAGGCAGCATTGCCTCGTCGAACTTTTTCTTGTTGAAAAGGTCGCAGCTGCTCATACATAATCCGGCAGCAAGGCAAATCAGCAATATGGATAATTTTCGTTTCAAGGTTTTGGATCAGATAATATTGACTTCGGGTGATAAGGTAATATGGAAAAGGTTCTCTATGTCAGAAATAACCTGGCCATAGACTTGGGAAATCTCCTCGGGTTTAGCGTTGCCGTAGTTGACCACGACGAGCGCTTGGAGGGGGTAGATGCCGGCATCGCCAATGCGGCGTCCCTTCCAGCCGGCCTTCTCGATGAGTTGTCCGGCGGCCAGTTTCACATAGCCGGGTTCGGCGGGGTAGGATACCAGGTCGGGAAATCGGGCCAAGAGGGCTTGGTGCTGGGATTCCTCCACAACAGGATTTTTGAAGAAACTGCCCGCGCACCCGATTTTGGAGATGTCCGGGAGTTTGCTGTTGCGGATGGAGAGAATGGTCTCCGTCACGTTGTCAAGGGTGGGCTCGTGTCCCTCCATTGCCTGGGCGAGCGCCTTGTAGGTCAAGTTGAAGCGCGGGCGGGTGGAGAGCCGGAAATGGACGTGTGTGATGAAGCATCTGCCCTTGAGTTCCTGTTTGAAGACAGAGTTGCGGTAGCCGAAGCGGCACTCGGCGTTGGAGAGGGCGAAGGGTTGCAGGGTGTCGGTGTAGTAGCCGTACACTTTTTCGATGCAGTCTTTGGCCTCCGTGCCGTAGGCGCCGATGTTCTGTACGGGGGCGCTGCCGGCGAGGCCGGGGATGCCGGTGAGGTTTTCGAGTCCGTAGAGGCCGTTTTGCCGGCAGTATTCCGTAAGATTCTCCCAGGGCTCGCCAGCCGCCACGCGCAACAGCACACTGTCGGAAGTCTCCACCACCCGCTCGATGCCGCTGAAGGCGGGGTGGATGATGGTGCCCTCGTAGAATTTGGTGAAGAGGGTGTTGCTGCCCCCGCCGAGGATGTAGTGCGGCGTGCGGAACAGCTCGGCCATCGAGCAAATCTCCTCCTCGCGGTCCACCTGCACAAAACGGGCGCAGGCGACCTCCATCCCGAAGGTGTTGTAGGACTTAAGCGGAAAATCGCGGAACTCTTTCATCACGGAGATGTTTTAGAACATATAGCCCACTTTCACGTAGAAGCTGGAGAGGCTGTGGTTGTCGCGACGGTCGAAGGGGGCGGCCCAATCGACGGCGAGCACGAAGTTGTCGTTCATCATCAGTCGCAGGCCGATGCCGGCGGCGAAGTGGGGGCGGAAGACCTGTGCCTGGTCGCCGAAGAGGATGTAGTTGTCGAGGTCGGCGAGGTCAAATTCGGGGTCGTTTTGGGCGATGCTGGCCAGCAGTTCGTTCTCGCGGATCTTGTAAGGTTGCAGGATCATACCGGCGTCGAGGAAAGGGTTGAGTCCGATGAAGAAGTGTTCTTTCTTGACGTCGAACTTGAAGATGTTGAAGCGGAACTCGACGTTGGCGAAGGCGTATCCGGGGGCGGTGACGCGGTGGCGCAGTATGCCGCGCATTGTGCTGCCGCCGCCGAGGCCTTCATAGATGGCCCTTTGGATGAAGAGGTTGTTGTAATAGTTGTTGAGGTAGAAGGGCGAGTTGCCTGCCACGGTCATCTGGGCGGCCACGCGATAGGCAAAGGTGATCTTGTCCTTATAGACGGGCACATAGTGGCGGAAGGCGGCGTTGAACATCAGGTTGTTGAAGCTCTTGTCCTCGCCGAAGGCGGCGTTGTAGGTCCAGAACACGTCGGCATAGATGCCCTTGTGGGTGTTCTGTTCGCGGTCGCGGCTGTCATATACGATGCCGCCGCGGAGGTAGGGATGCCAGCCGCCGTTGGCCTCGGCGGGGGAAATCAGGCCCCACTTGACATATTTTTCATACATCCCGTCGATGTCAGGAAGGATGTTCTCCTCCTTCTTGCCGCGGTTGATCATCTCAAGGTTCACGCGCCCGATGTTGTACCAGAGGAGTCCGAGGCCGGCGCTCCAGCGCCAGTTGTCGCCGATGGGCCCGTCGATGTCGGCGGCCAGGCGCAGCAGGTCGCGGTGCGATTTGTAGAAAGCGCGGGAGATGTAATCGTCGGATTTCTTGCGGCACCATCCGGGGTTATAGACCGACTGGTAGCCGTTGTAGCCGTAGAAGTCGCACAGGGCGTCGGGCAGGTAGGCGGCGTCGAGCGACAGGCGGTGGTTGGGGATGAGTTGCTTGGTGTCGTAGGAGAAGCGGAAGATGCCGGAGCGTTTGGTGGTGAAGGCGGCCTCCACGCGCATCGACTGCTTGTATTCGGGATAGGTGGAGCCGTCGCCGAAGTCGTAGATATTGGACATTATGCCGTATTGGAAACCCTTGTCGGCGTCGTAGGCCACGCTGGGCAGAATGCCGAATGTCCAGCCGGTGCGGATTTCGCTCTTCTCCTTTTTCTCTTTCTTGGCCTTGGCCTTTTTGCCTTGGCTATCGTCTTGGGCGAAAGCAGTTTGCCCCATTGCCACTAAGGCGCACAATAAAACGAGTAGCAGTTTTTTCATAGAGTGTGCAGTGTTAAAAATGAGTGGCAAAAGTACAAAAAAAAGTAATAGTCGGTCTATGGATAAAATGTGGGGACAAAATTGTTAAAAAAAACTTTGTATGAGGAAGTTGAACAAATCAAAAAAAGTGTATTTTTGCCGCCCCAAAAAATAAACACAATTTTAAACAAAAACAACTAAAAAATTATGGTTAATCAGTACGAAACCGTTTTCATTATGACGCCCGTTTTGTCTGAAGATCAGATGAAGGAAACGGTACAAAAGTTTGAGAAGATTCTCACCGACAAAGGCGCTGAGATCGTTCATCAAGAGAACTGGGGCCTCCGCAAGCTGGAGTATCCCATCCAGAAGAAATCTTCCGGATTTTATCATTTAATTGAATTCAAGGCCGAAGGCGAAGTTGTGGCCAACTTGGAGCTGCAATATCGTCGTGACGAGCGCATTATGCGCTTCTTGACCGTGAGTATGGACAAATACGCCATCGCTTACGCCGAGAAGAGACGCGCCAACCGCAATGCCAAAGCCGCCGAGACCGTGGAAGTGGAAGCCGCTCCCGCTCTGAAGGCTGAGGAAGTTAACGAAGAGTCTAACAAAGAAGAAGTAGCAGAATAATTATGGCACAACAATCCGACATCAAATACATTGCCCCTGTTGCAATCGACATCAAGAAGAAGAAATATTGTCGTTTCAAAAAGAGCGGCATCAAATACATCGACTACAAGGACGGTGAGTTCCTGAAGAAATTCGTGAACGAGCAAGGCAAGATCCTGCCTCGTCGTCTGACTGGCACCTCCCTGAAGTATCAGAAGAAGGTGGCCCAGGCCGTCAAGAGAGCACGTCATCTGGCTCTGCTTCCGTTCGTGACCGATAATTTAAAATCTAACTACTAATAGGAGACAATACTATGGAAATCATATTGAAACAAGACGTCAACAATTTGGGTTATGCCGACGACCTCGTCAAGGTGAAGGACGGATATGCCCGCAACTACCTCATTCCCCAGGGCCTGGCAGAGTTGGCAACGCCCGCCAAGAAGAAAATGCTGGCCGAGACCCTCAAACAGCGCGCTTTCAAGGCTGAGAAGATCCGCAAAGAGGCTGAGTTCCTCGCCGGCAAGATCGACGGCCTCGAGCTGACCATCCCCGCCAAGGCGTCCGATAAGGGCACCATCTTCGGCTCCGTCACTTCCATCGCCGTGGCCAACGCCCTGAAAGAGCAGCACGACATCGAAATCGACCGCCGCAAGATCGTTATGAACGAGGACCACATCAAGGAACTCGGCGACTACACTGCCCTTGTCAACCTGCACAAGGATTTCAACAAGGTGAGCCTCAAGCTGCACGTGGTGGCCGAAACGGAAGAATAAAAATTCAGTTTTCTTACGATAAAATAAACTCTCCTCTATAAAGGGAGAGTTTTTTTTGTATTTTTGCCACCCGAATTTTTAGGTATGAAATACAATCGCATTTTATTAAAGTTGAGTGGCGAATCGCTGATGGGTGACGACGGATACGGCATACAGTACCCGATGGTACGCCATTTCGCCTCCGAGATCCAGTCGGCAGTGGCACAGGGCGTGCAGGTGGGTGTGGTCATCGGCGGCGGCAACATCTTCCGCGGGGTGCAGGGCTCTTCCAAGGGCTTCGACCGCCGGCAGGGCGATCAGATGGGTATGCTCGCCACCGTCATCAACGCTATGGCTGTGCAGGCCGTGCTGGAGGAGATGGGCGTCAAGGCCAGGGTGCTCACCGCAATGGCCATTGAAGGCGTGAGCGAGAAGATTTCCTGGCGCAAAGCCGTGGAGCTGCTGGAGTCCGGCTATGTCGTCCTGATGGGCGGCGGCACGGGCAACCCCTTCTTCACCACCGACTCGGGCGCCGCACTGCGCGCTGTCGAGATTAGGGCCGACCTGCTGCTCAAGGGCACCCGCGTGGACGGCGTCTATACCGCCGACCCCGAAAAGGACCCCACTGCCACCAAGTACACCAACCTTACCTTTGACGAGGCCTACCGCAACAACCTGAAGATTATGGATATGACGGCATTCACGCTCTGCAAGGAGAACAAGATGCCCATCTATGTATATGACGCCAATCAGCCCGGCAACCTGCTTAAGGTGCTGCAAGGCGAACCCATCGGAACCCTATTGCAATAATATATTATGGAAGAAGACAATAACAAGACTGTCGAGACTACTCCCGATATTAGCGTACAGGAAGAGAGCAAGATGCAGACCGTGGCCAACAGCCGCGTGCGTTTCAAGATTCACATCGGCCTCTTTGTCATTGTGAACCTGCTCCTATGGGTGCTCTATTTCACCCTGTTCAATGCCATTGTCACGGACTTCACCATCAAATGGGCCATCCTCAAGGTCTTCATCTGCATCACAGTGGTCTGGCTGCTCGTGGCCATCCTCCACTACTGCATCGCGTTCAAGTGGAACAAGACTTTCGTGGAGAAGGAGCTTGGCCGCATCCGCAAGCAGCGCAGCAACCAACTCAAGGAACTGGAGCGCCTGAAAGCCCAGATTGCAGCCTCCAAGGCCAACCAGGATGCACAAAAACAAGAACAATAATCATTTAAGAGCATAATAAAGATGGATACACAACAATGTCTCAAGCAAACGAAGGAGAATATGAACTCCACCGTCGCTTTCTTTGATAAGGAATTACAGAAAATACGCGCCGGCAAGGCCTCCCCGCAAATGCTGGAGGGCTTGAAGGTGGACTATTACGGCAACCCGACCCCCGTGGAGCAGGTGGCCAACATCAACACGCCCGACGCCCACCAGATTGTCATCCAACCCTGGGAGCGCAATATGCTGCCCGTGATCGAGAAGGCCATTCTGGCTGCCAACATTGGTCTGACGCCGCAAAATAATGGCGAATTCATCCGCCTGGTGGTGCCCACCCCGACCGAAGAGCGTCGTAAAGAGTTGGTCAAGAAGGCCAAACAGGAGGCGGAGCAGGCCAAGGTCAATGTCCGCAACATCCGTCGTAACGCCAATGACGAGGCCAAGAAGCTGAAAGATGACGGCACACCCGAGGACGAGGTGAAGAAACTGGAGGCCGACATCCAGAAGGCCACCGACGAGGCTATTGGCAAGATCGACAAGATTATGGAGGCCAAGGAGAAGGAGATAATGACCGTTTAATCTGACAATTATTCACTTTTTTTATAATCACAAAACCCTAAAACTATGAATATTCCCGAGAATCTGAAGTATTCCGCCGATCACGAATGGTTGAAAGTAGATGGCGACGTCGCTTACGTCGGCATTACCGCCCACGCTGCCAATGAGCTGGGTGACATCGTTTTCCTTGACATCACCTCTGTGGGCGAGACCCTCGACAAGGACGAAGTCTTCGGCACCATCGAAGCCGTGAAGACCGTGGCCGACCTTATGCTGCCTGTGGGCGGCGAGGTGCTCGAGTTCAACGAGGCCCTTGAAGCCAACCCCGCTTTGGTGAACAGCGATCCTTACGGCGAAGGCTGGATCGTGAAGATCAATATGACCGACCCCGCCCAAGTGGCCGAGTTGATGGACGCTGCCGCCTATACGGCTATGCTGGGATAATCTTTCCACTATCCATAAAAAAAGCGACCCGAAAAGGTCGCTTTTTTTTGTTGTTGGATTAGTTGCAAGTCCAATTTAGAACTGTCATAAAGAAGTCTCAATTCTTGCAATTGGTCACCCTGTGGGTGCTGCTCTAGTAGCCCTCCCTAAAAACACCCTATGTTCACAACTGTCCAGTCTATTTCTTCCAGCCCGCTTCCTCCGACGTAGCTGGCGATGCGCTCATTCTATTTTTTTTTCTTGCCTTGCTCTTAATACAAGAACAAATTTCTTGAGATACAATGATTTCATTCTTTAAGAGATTGATTCCCCATAACATCTGAAAATATTCTGGAAATTTGGTTGTTCGAATAGGCATCATTACAGT